>WBZO01000136.1_pt1 | contig 196037 bp, 163 predicted proteins | sample 5204261 | NCBI WGS metagenome assembly WBZO01 (sample SAMN12412400, study PRJNA552823) | activated sludge metagenome | isolation source: activated sludge from anammox sidestream of wastewater treatment plant... | place: USA: North Carolina | collected 2017-09
GCTTCAACGTTTTCAGCACTTTTGTGTATACTTTGTAGCGATCAGTCATCGGGTATCCTCTCTTAGGTTTTGTCACCCTTGAGTGTACCTTATGACTGATCATCCTTCACTTTGTACGGTAGAGAATCGTATGATGTGCTTCTTGGTCATGTTCCGCTCGAAACAGAGCCACTTTCTGAAAAAGCGCCAAATTTAATTGTTATCACATCCAAAGATGAGATTGTTCCACCTGCCCGAGGAGTTAAGTATCCAACTACGGTATCGGAGTTGTTATCAGCTTTGGACTACAATAAATCTGTTGCCGTTTTATTTCTTGTTGGACAGATTCAAAAAGATTCGATGATCAATAAAATCGTTCGAGAAGGTGATAAGGTAACCATCGAACTCGATGACTATTCGATAGGCCCTGGAAACTATGAGGTACAAGGCTTCACGTTACCTTATCAGTTAACTACAATAGAAAAATCAGGAACTTGGGGAAATAATATTCATTTTTTGGTCAGAGCTAATCAAACCGATATCGTAGCTAAGATTGATCATTTTGTTCCATAGGTGAGGTTCTTTTTGTTAGTAAGAATACTTACCTGAAGCAAAGGATTGCAAGCGAAAGAGGGAACATCGGATTCGGTCGCTCCTCGATATTGAATCATTAAAGTTCAGCGGGGCAAATTCTGATATACTGCGCCGGAATGATCCTTTCTAATAACTTATCTGAATTCGAGGTAGAACGATGACCCGTCAGCGTAAATTTCCCTTCCAAACCGTGCTTGCGTCCGTGACAGCCTCGCAAGCGCTGCCCGCGTTCGAAGCGCCGCGCCAATCCGGGCTCTTTCTGTTCAGTTCGAGCGGATCGGGACCGGACCGGGTAGTGCGAGGCGAGCGCCGGCGCCGCGCTGAACCGCCGGAAAGCGGACGCGAGCGCGCCGAAGCCCCACGCCGCGAGACGGGCGGGCAAGGTTTGCCGCCGCCCGGGTTTGGCGGAGGCGGCGGGACGCCGCGCCCATCATTCGGCGGGGGTCCAGGCTTGCCGCTGGGCAAACCCAAATCGATTATGGGGATGGTCTTGATGCTGATCGTGGTGTGCATCTTCGTGGCATTGCAGGTTTTCAGCGGCGACGACACCCAAGACCTCACCGCCAACCAGCCGCCCCTGCCAGCCGAAACCAGCGAACCGTTCGAGATCCTGCCGCTCGAAGAGCCTGCCTCGACCCCGCGTCAAATCCCCACCCGGACGCCCGCCAGCGCGGCGCAGCCCACCGGCGCCCCCGCCGCAGCCGGCAGCGGGCAGCGCTGGCTGGTGATGCTCTATCAAGACGCCGATGATAAGATCCTGGAACACGACATTTACATCGACCTGAACGAAGCCGAAAAAGCCGGTTCGTCCGAGCGGGTGACGGTCGTTGCGCAGTTCGATCGTTACCGCGGCGGGTTTCAAGGCGACGGCGATTGGACTACAGCCAAACGTTTCCTCGTCAAACAGGACGACGACCTCAACCGCGTTCGCTCCGAGCTGGTGGCGGACCTGGGCGAGGTCAACATGTCCGACCCGGCGACGCTGGTGGACTTCGTCGAATGGGCGGTGAAAAATTACCCCGCCGACCGCTACGCCCTGATCCTTTCCGATCATGGCATGGGCTGGCCGGGCGGCTGGAGCGACGTCGATTCCGCCCGCCAGGTGCGCTCATCCATCCCGCTCGTCAGCGCGATCGGCGACCAGCTTTATCTCAACGAACTGGACGAAGCGCTTGGAGAGATCCGCCAGCGGACCGGGCTGGAGAAGCTGGATTTCATCGGGATGGACGCCTGCCTGATGGCGCAGGTGGAGGTGTTCAGCGCGCTTGCCCCGCACGCCAGAGTCGCAGTCGCTTCGGAAGAAGTCGAGCCGGCGGTTGGCTGGGCGTACACCAGCTTTTTGGAACAACTCAGCGCCAACCCCGACGCCTCCCCAGCCGAACTTGGCAAACTGGTGGTCAACAGCTACATCAAGGACGATGAGCGCATCGTCGACGCCCAGGCGCGCAGCGAGATGCTGCGCGGCATGGGCGGGATGTTTGGGTTGTTCGGCGAGCCCAGCGCGCAGATGCTCGCCAGCCAGTTAGGGCAAGACAGCACGCTGACCGCGGTGGATCTGGAGGCGATCCCGGGTCTGATGGATGAAATCAACCGCTTCGCCTATACCCTGCAGAACACCAGCCAGCCGCAGGTCGCCCGCGCCCGCGCCTATGCCCAGTCGTTCACCAGCATCTTTGGCGCCAAAATCCCGCCTTCGTACATCGATCTGGGGCATTTCGCCAGCCTGCTCCGCCAGGAATCGAACGATCAGGCGGTCAAACAGGGCACTGAACAGCTTTTAGCGGCGATTGACCGGGCGGTGATCGCCGAGGAACACGGACCCAAAAAACCCGGCGCCACCGGCATCGCCATCTATTTCCCCAACTCCCAGGTTTATGAGTCGCCCGGCGCCGGACCCCGCTCCTATACTGCGATTGCGGACCGGTTTGCGGCTGCCAGTTTGTGGGACGATTTTATGGCTTTTCACTATGCCGGGCGGGTGTTCGAGCCGCAGGATGCCGCCGCGGTCATCCCGCCCGCCGGCGCAGCGCTGCGCGCCCCCGGGGCGGGGCAGGTCACGCTCTCCAAAATTACGGCGGACAGCCAGACAGCCGCGCCCGGGCAGCCGGTGCTGCTCAGCGCGGACGTGGGCGGCGACAACATCGGTTACATTTATCTGTTTGCCGGTTTCTACGACCGCACCGCCAAGTCGATCTACGTCGCCGATATGGATTACATTGAAAGCTCAGACACCAGAGAGGTCAACGGGGTGTACTACCCGAATTGGGGCGAGGGCGATTTCACGCTCGAATTCAATTGGGAGCCGGTGGTTTTTGCGATCGACGACGGATCGAAGCGGGTACCCGTGCTGTTCAAGCCGCAAAGCTATGGCGTCACTTTCGAAGAAGCGGTGTATAGCGTTGACGGGATCTATGTCTTTGGCGACAGCAGAGAGCAGCGCAACGCGCGCCTGTTATTCTCCAATGGCGCGCTGCGCCGGGTGGTCGGCTTCACCGGCGAGACCGAGACCGGCGCGCCGCGCGAGATCATCCCGCAGCCGGGCGACCAGTTCATCATCACGGAACGCTGGCTGGATGTCGATTCGAGCGGACGGGTGATCAACACCGCCGAACAACAGGGCGAAACGTTCACCTTTGGCAGCCAGACTTTCCGCTGGGTTGAGTTGGATGCGGCTGCCGGCGATTACATCGTCGGTTTCATCGTCGAAGACCTGGACGGCAACAGCTACGAAACCTTTACGCCGATCGTCGTTCAATAATCCAGCGCTTGAAATGGGAAATAAAAACGCCTCGTCGGACGGGGCGTTTTTCTATTTTTCGGCAATCGACTTTGGTCAGTCGCCAACTTTGGTCAGTCGTCGCTGGAGGCGCTTGAAGCGGATTTGCTGCTCTCGCTTGGTTTCTCCGCCGCGGTAGCCGAATCGCTGGACGAAGACTTGTCGCTTTCGGATTTGTTCGACGAACGATGCTGACCGGAAGGCGAACGGTGATCAGTGGCGTAAAAACCAGAACCTTTAAAAACGATCCCCACCGGTTGATAGACTTTTTGCAGAGCCTTCTTCTCGCATTCTGGGCAGCGGGTGAGCGGTTGATCGCTAAATTTCTGCTGTTGGTCAAAGACAAAACCGCAGTTTTTGCAACGATAGGTATATACCGGCATACTTCACCTCGAATTCGCCCGGCTGCTTAAAAAGCCGGAACTTAACAACGTTGTATTATAGTCTTTCTGAATATGCTTGACAAGGGAGGCGCGGGTTTTCAAACAAACTTCTAACACACCCGTTCAGGGTGTAGCTGTGGCGGTAGCCGGGCGGGATGTGCTCGCCGGGGTTCGCGTGGCGGTTGGGGTGGCGGTGACTTTTGGCGTGCGCGTGAAGGTCGCCGTGCTGGTGGCGGTGGGAACCGGCGTGCTGGTTTTTTCAAGATGGGCTGACGCAGTCTTGAGCATCTCCTGAGGCACGCTGCCGGCTGGCAGCGCCAGAAGCGCCTGCCAATCCCGCACCGCATTGAACAGATTGCCGATCGCTTCATAGATCTGCGCCCGCCAGAAGAGCGCCTGTCCCAGTTCCGCGTCGCTGCGGGCGAGATCGTAGCTGCGATTGACCTGCTGCAAGGCGTCTCCGAGCCGCCCGGCTTTGAGCAGCGCCTGGGCGAGATACAGGTTGAGCGGAAAAGAGCGCGGGGCGGTTTGCTGCGCCAGGTAGATGTCATTGACCGCTTCCGCGCCTTTCCCAAGCTCGATCAGCGTCAGCCCGCGATATAGCCGCGCTTCAGCCAGCTTCTTGTCGATCGTGAGCGCCTTATCAAACGCTTCTAGCGCTTTAGCGTATTGCTTCTCGCCAAACCAGGCGCGCCCCCGGATCGTCCAGGCGAGTGGATCTTTCTCCTCGTATGTCAGGTAGATCTCGACGATCTCCAGCGCCTGGTCGTAGTCATCGTTGGCGGCGAGGGCGTAAGCCAGCGTCCGATAGGTCTCCAGCATGGTCTGATCGAGTTCGTTGGCAGTCCGGGCGTCATCCAGCGCCGCCAGGTTTTTGCCGAGCGCCAGGTTTGCCTGGGCGCGGCGCAAAAAGAACAGCGGCGAGGCGCTGGCTTGCGGCTCGATCTCCGCCAGGATGGCGAGCGCCTGTTCGGGCTGGTTCTGCTCGATCAGCGTGTTTGCCAGTTCGAGCGGCGGCTCGATCCAGTTTGGGTCAGCCTCGAACGCCTGTTTGAGTTCGGCTGCAATATCCGTTTGCGGGTTTTGGGCTTTTATCGTGCGCGCGATCCCGAGCAGCGCCGGGGCGAAATTTGGGTCGATAGTCAGAGATTTTTGATAGGCGATTTTTGCCTGGGCTAAATCTCCCTGGTGCCGATAGATCTCGCCCGCCAGGTAGGGGATGTCGGCTGCCTCGGGGTTGATCTGTTCCGCCTGGCGCAGGTATTCGAGAGCAGTGGCGGTGTCGCCGCGTTGGAAGGCGCGCTGCGCGAGTTGGAACGACTCATTCGCAATGTGCGGCGTGCTGACGTAAATGGGGGTGGGTGTGTAAGTGGCTGCGAGCCGCGCCCACAACGGCGACGGTCCGGGGAGGGTTGGCAGCGCCGTGGGCAGGATTGGCGTCTCGTTGATCGCGGTCGGCGTCAGCGTATAGGTCGGCGAAGGTCCCAGCGTCCTGGTTGGGATGACCGGACCCGACCTGCGCCGCCAGGCTCCCTGATAGTACACGCCAAAGCCAATCAAAATGAAAACGGTGAACGCGGCAACGCCCAGCACCGCCAGCCGGACGTAGGGGTTTGCCCACAACTGCCCAAACAAGCCCAACTCGCGCACCTGCTGGACTTCGACCTTCCACTTGCGCCTCAGCGGAGGCGTCGGTTTGACTTCCCCCTCCGCCGGCAGGGCGCCCAGCAGGCGCAAACCTTGCCGAACCGCCGGGTTGTTGGGTTCGAGTTTGAGCGCCGACTTGAGGCAGTAGATCTGCTCGCGCGCCGTCTCGACGACCGAACTCATCCAGAGCCAGTAAGCGACGTTGTTCGGATCGGCGCGCAGCAGGCGGGTCAACAGGTCGCGCGCCCGGGCGCGCTGCCCTTGCCGGATGGCTTCAACTGCCTCGTGAAGCATGACATCTTCTGGCATAGCGTTACGCAAATAAAGTTTAGCACAGAAGTTTAAACTGTGCTTTACAAAAATAACAGGGGACTAACGGGCGGAGTCTGGCTCGGGAGCTTCTATCCTCCGCCGGCAAAGGTCTGGACCAGCGGAACCGGCGTGAAGACCAAGATGAAGATGACGAAGCCGAGGATCGCAACCCACCTCCTGCGCCCGTCGAGTTGGGTGATTTGATCCAGCGGTTCGGCGAAGACCCGCCCGAGGAAGAAAATGATCAACGCCCAGAGCCACCAGCCAGCCCACACAAAACCCAGACCAACCAACACCGCCAGGATCACGGGCCACAGCATCCGGGCGCGCTTCCCGAGCAGCACGTACATCACATGCCCGCCATCGAGTTGACCCGCCGGGATCAGGTTCAATGCCGTGACCAGCAGCCCCGCCCAGCCCGCCCAGGCGATCGGGTGGATCATCACGTCTTGACCGCCTAACGGCAGCGGCTGGCTGGTGAAGAAGTAGCGCGCCCAATAAACCAACGGCGCAACCCCCGCGTAACTCGCCGGCGCCGGCAGCAGCCGCCCGAACACCAAAAACTTTGCGCCCAGGTAGAGCAGCGAGTTGCCCTCCAGGGAAATGCCCTGACCGGGCGCCAGCGTGATCGGCTCGACTTGTGAAAGTGACAAGCCGTACAGCAGAATCGGGATCGCAACCACCAGCCCGGCAATCGGGCCGGCGATCCCGATGTCCAGCAGGATGCGCTTGTTGCGGGGCGGCTCTTTGAGCTGGATGAAAGCCCCCATCGTGCCGAACGGGCTGAACGGGAAGGGGATGAAATAGGGCAGGGTGACGTGCGTCTGGTGATAGCGCCCCGCCAGATAATGTCCGAACTCGTGGGCAACCAGGATCGCCAGCAGGCTCACCGCAAACGAGATGCCGCTTGGGAGGCTGCGCAGCAACTCTACCGCCAGTCCGCTGAGCGTTTCGGGCTGCGGACCATTGTAGCTGTAAAGCGTCCCGGCGAAGATGACGCTTAACAGGGTGAAGAGGAACAAGACCAAATTCACCCAGGGGTTCGAGGCTTTTGGCTCGATCACACCCGGAAGCAGCATGATCGCATGCTGGTCTTTTTCGTTGCGAAAGATCGGGGTAATTTGATAGCTCTTCAGCGTTCCCGCCAGCCGGTCGTAAGCCTCGGCGCTGTCTCCCAGGATCCGGCCGCGATAGCGCGCCAGGTAATTCTTCTGCGGGTCGCCGGTCGTGATGTCGTCGATGCGCATCACCTGCGAGACGGCTTGGGTCAATTGTTCGATTTCAACCATAAGCGTTTGTCCACTCTACCATGACAAGATGCAAAAACGCCAACTCTCGTACAGACTGGCGCTGATCCGTCCTTCTGAACCTGATCTCTTGTATCTCGCTGCTGTCCACGAAAGGGAAACAGCGGGAGCGGATGGGAGTCGAACCCACCACGGCCCGCATAGCGATCCGTCACCGGTTTTGAAGACCGGGGAGCCCACCGGGACCCAACCACTCCCAGCGTATAAGCATACCGCAAGCCAATTAATTTCACAAGTTAAGATTCGCTCATCGTGAGTGTTCAGCGCATCTGACGCCCCCGAACTGTTCGGGGGAAATGTCACCCCGAGGCGCAAGTCAACTGGAACGGCTTTAGACGGTTGCCTGCTGGATCTGGTCGATGAACGGCTGCCAGGCGGTCACATCCAGCCCGCGCCGGAGGCGGTCGTAATAGTCGCGGCAAATGTCGCCTTGTTGTTCGGGGTTGAAATCCAGCAGGCTGTGGTTTTGTTGAAGCGCTGCCTGCAAACCAGCCTCGCCGCCATACTTATAAGCCTGAGCGCCGCCGGCAAACTGCGCCTGCAGCGCTTTGAACAGATAGCTCCAGCCCAGGCGCTCGAACTGCCAGACATGGGTCAACTCATGGATCAGCCAGTTTATCAGGTAACTCTGAGCATGTTCGGGGGGCGCCAGGAACTCCAGCAGGCGAACCGGAAAGTAACAGTGACGCCCCAGCGTCACCGCGTTTGGTTTGACCGGCGCCGGCATGCCCTTCATTTTGCGGCCGAAGCGGTCCAGCGTGTTCGACCAGGCGGCGCACTCGTGGATGCGCACCTGCTCGTAATCCAGGCGCGTCCCAAAAACGCGGCGGGCTTGCTGGACCTCCCAGGCGTACAGGCTGCGGGTGAACGGCGTGCAATCAGTCATATCGCCGCCGGTTCGGCACTGTCAGCCATATATCCATGCATCCTTATGAATCAAACGTGGAATGGTCCAACATGATTTTACTCGTCTGGGCTATGCACAAGATGATACAAGCCAAAGCGGCGAGTGTCAAGGCGGCGTGCCCACCCGGATCGGATCGATGCGGATAATCTGCTGATTGACACCTGACGGGGTGCACGCTAAAATCGGAAAAACTTTTTTTAGTACGGAGGAAACGATGGGCAGCGATCAGCTTTTAAAACGAGTCAAAGAAGACAACGTCAAGTTTATTTCATTGCAATTTACCGATGTCACCGGCGCGGTAAAGAGCGTGGACATCCCGGCGCAGCGTCTGCCAATCGCCCTCGATGACGGCGTCTGGTTCGATGGTTCTTCGGTGGAAGGCTTTGCGCGCATTCAAGAATCGGACATGCGCCTGGTGGTCGATCCGGACACGTATGCGATGCTCCCCTGGTCGGCGGCAGAAGCGCGGCGGGGGCGCGTGTTTTGCGATATTTACCAGGTGGACGGGCTGCCGTTTCCCGGCGACCCGCGCGGCGCGCTGAAACGGACGCTGGCAAATCTCCGAGAACGCGGCTGGACCTACAACGTGGGTCCAGAACCGGAGTTCTTCTTATTCAGGCGCAATGGACCGCAAACCATTCACCCGGTTCCGTACGACGTGGGCGGATACTTCGATTTTTCAGCCAGCGACGATGCGGTGCGCGTCCGCACCGAGCTGATGCTGGCGCTCGGCGCGATGGGTCTGCAGGTCGAGATGGGGCATCACGAGGTCGCCCTCGCCCAGCACGAGATCGATTTCCGCTACGCGGACGCGCTGATCACTGCCGATAACGTGCTTACCCTTAAATACACCGTCAAAGCGATTGCCGCCCAGCACAACCTGGTCGCTTCGTTTATGCCGAAGCCGATCTTCGGCATCAACGGTTCGGGGATGCACTGTCACCAATCGCTGGCGGACGCCGCCGGCAATAACCTCTTTTTCGATGGCAGCGACCCATACCGGCTGTCGCCAATCGGGTACGGGTTTATTGCCGGGCAACTGGCGCACGCCCGGGCTTTGGCGGCGGTGGTAGCCCCGACGGTAAACTCTTACAAACGGCTGGTGCCGGGTTTTGAGGCGCCCGTCTATGTCGGTTGGGCGCAGATCAACCGCTCCGCCTTGATCCGTATACCGCATTACACCAAGGGCCGCGACCAATCGGTGCGGGCGGAATTGCGCTGCCCGGACCCATCGGCAAACCCCTACCTGGCTTTTGTGGCAATGCTGGCTGCCGCCCTGGATGGCCTCGACAACGAGTTGCCCTGCCCCGAACCGCTGCACAACATCAACATTTATCACCTGACGGCTGAGGATCGCGGGCGGCTGGGAATTGCCGAGCTGCCCGGTTCGTTGGCGGAAGCCATGCGCGAGCTGGACGCCGATCCAGTGCTGAAAAACGCCCTGGGACCGGCGCTCTACGCGGCGTTCACCCGCGCCAAGTGGGCTGAAATCGAAGAATCCCGCATGCACGTCACCGATTGGGAAATTGAGCGGTATTTAGAGCAGATTTGAGTTCCCCGCGCCGACCTCCGAATCCGCTGCCCGAATGCGGCAAGCGCGTTCAGCTCACGCTGCCGCTTTAGCCAGCATGCGGCAAAAAGCGCATTCTCCCACGGCGGTGGTCGGCTGTCCGCAGGTGGGGCAATTGTGCAGTCGCTCCAGGTCGGGGTCTGCTTGCCGGGCAAAAAGCCCGCTTTCCTTCGCTTCTAAAAATGCCACGTAGAAGCTCATTTTAGCGCCCGGGCGCTCGGCTTCGAGGCGGTTGAGCAATTCTTTATAGAACAGCGATTTCGAACCGGAGGCGTAAGGGCATTCTTCATAAACATGAGGAATGCCGCGCAGCAGGGCGTAAGCCGCCATATCGCGTTCGTATATCCGACAGAGCGGCTTGGCTTTGCGCGCCAGGCCTCCCGAGCCGGCTTCGAGCACCGGCGACTGGCGCAGCAAGTAGCCGGACATCCAGTTCAGGGTGTTCGCCATCAGCGTGGCAGCTTCATCATCCAGGTTGTGCCCGGTCAGGAGCACATCGTACCCGCCCTCCCGGGCTGCGCGGTTCATGATGTGGCGCTTTGCCAGCCCGCAAACCGCGCAGGGCTTTTTGCGGCCGCGCTGGACGCGCGCGGAAAACTCGGGGATCGTCCTGCCAAACTCCTGCGGCACGTCCACAACCTGCAGGTTCAATCCACGCGCGGCGGCAAACTGCTGGCACATTTTGAGCGATTTGTCCGAGTAGCCGATCCCCCCGTCGATGCCCAGCCCAATGTACAAACCGTCCGCGGCATAGCCCAACCGCCACAGGATGTCCCAGAGCGAGAGCGAATCCTTGCCACCCGAGACCGCCACCAGCAGCCAGTCGTCACGCCCGAACATGCGGTATTTCTCGATGAAGCGCTGGGTTTGCTCGGGAACCCAAGCCAGAAAATCCTCTTTGCATAACGCGAGGGTGTTGTGCTGGCGCAAATGGATCACCGCTTTTCCGCCGCACTTGACGCATTTCATATCGCAGCCTGCTCCAAACCGATAATCTATTTCTAATAGACGCCGCCGCGCGGGTGCTTCAACCGCCCGAAATCACCGCGATCAACTGCACCGATTCGCCGTCCCGCAAGATTTCGTCCTCGGTGATCAACTCGCCCTCACGGACCGCCAGGACCGATTCCGGCAAGACCTCGATCTTCTCGAGCGAATGTCTCAACGTCATCCCGGGTTTTACTTCGTATTCCTGGTCGCGCAGCACCAGCTTAACGCTCATCCAACTCTCCTTGCGGTTGAGCCGAAGTTCGCATTCCAGCCAGGTTTGCCGCCCGGCTGGAGGGCGTCAATTCTGCGCAAAGGTATCGATCAGCAGGCGCACATCCCCGCCGACCGGGTACAAAATCGGACAGGTGCAGCCGTGCTTGCGATACTCCGCCACTTTGGCGCGCGCCTCGTCGGGCGTCCCGGAGGCGCTGATGCGCAGGATGAGTTCCTCGGGTACCAGGTGTTTGGCACGCTGGATCTGCTCTATGGTGGCGGGCCAGCCCAGGATGGATTGAATCTGGACGACGACGTCGTCCGAGACGCCGGAGGCTTTGGCGATGTGCGGCTGCTGCGCCAGATATTGCGTGAGCAGCTCGCGCGTGGTATCGATGGCGCGCTCGTGGTCCAGGTCGACCGAGCAGACGATGAGCTGCGGGCGATCCAGGTCGTCCAGCGCGCGGTTGGCTTTGCGCGCCCCAATTTCCAACAGCTCGAGCGCCCGGTCGTTGTAGACTGGCGGGACGCAATAGTTCATCACCACGCCGTCGGCGATCTCGCCCGCCAGTTCCATCATCTTGTCGCCGGTCGCGCCGATCATGATGGGGACGTGGCGCGGTTCACGCCTGCCGTGCACCACATCCAGTTCGATGCCGTCCACCTGGATGAACTCGCCGTGGAAGGTGACGCGCTCCATCTGAAGCAGCCGCCGCAGCACCGCCACCGTCTCCCGCATCGCGGTCAGGGGTTTGCGGCGCTCGATGCCGACGTTGCGCGCCAGCGGATCCCACCAGGCGCCCAGCCCGCAGATGATCCGGTCGGGCGCCAGGTCGTCCAGGGTGAGGAAGGTCGCCGCCAGCAAACCAATGTTGCGGGTCCAGTTGTTGATCACCCCCGAGCCGACTTTGATGCGCTCAGAAATCGCGGCGTACGCCGCCATTGGCACAATGGCGTCCCGAACCAGGCGCGATTCAGCCTGCCAGACGGCTTCGAACCCGCGCGCTTCGGCGTAGCGGACGTAATCCAGCCCATCGCGCAAATCGTGGGCATCCTGCAAATATAAAGCAACTCTCTCTGGCATAAGCCCTCCTGTTGGTTAAGTAGTGCGCCCGGTAAACGGGCTGCTTCAGTATTCGATTTGCTGAAAGCCCTCGATCGTCTCGCTGACCAGTTTGAGGTCTTCCGGCAGATCCATATCCAGGGCGAGCGAAGGTAATTCGCAAACCTCCAGGCGCGCCCCAGCCTGAAGCGCCCTTTCGCAGTGGCGTTGGAACGAGCCGGGCCCAAATTCGTACTCGATGATCCCAGCCGGGCAGACCAACAGCACATTGGTGCCTTCGCGCCGCCGGTCGGGCGCAACGACCACGACCGGAGGATCGACCGCCTTCTCCAGTATGGCGCGCACATCCTCCGGCGCGATGAGCGGCAGATCCGCCGGGATGATCAGCACGCCGCGCGTGGCGTAAGTGCGCGCCAGGATGGTAGCGCGCGTCAGCGAGGCGTTGAGCTGCGGCGCGCCGTTCTCTTGCACGGTGCGGGCGCCATGCTCGCGCGCCAGCGCCAACACGCCCTGATCGCGGCTGACCACCAGGACGTGTTCGATCTCGGGAAGTTCAGCCAGCGTATCCAGCGTGTGCGATAACAAACGGCGGTTCAGATCGGTTCTTTCGTCTTGAGACAGCACTTCCGCCAGGCGGGATTTTCCGCGCCGAAGCGGCTTTACAGGTACGATCGCCCATACAGTCATTTTGACCTCTCCTTGAGACTGCAACAATGTTTCCTGATCATGGTGGTGGATGTTTGGCGATTGGGCGACTTTCTTCTTCTGTTGTCCATCCGGACACCGGTTTATCAGCAAGTGAGAGACTGAATTGAATGACCTCCTTGGCTAGTGAAGCTCGTTTTTGGGGTGTGTTCATGATGGTATCGGTCACGTGGACTGCCATGCCCAGCGCCTGCACGGCGCCGCTCAGAGTCTGGTCGATTTGATCGAGCACGAAACCGGTCAGCAGGTCCTGGTAATGGCTGGCGACCGCCAGCGCGCTGGATTCGAAACCCAACTCGGTGAACATTTTTGCCGCCGGACCCTTGATCGTCTTGCCGCCCACGATGGGCGACACCGCAACGCACCTGCGCCGCTGAAGCGCCGCGCGGATGCCGGGGACCGCCAGGATCGGGTCGAGGCTGACCCACGGGTTAGACGGGCAAAAAATCACCACGCCGGCTTGATGGATGGCGTCCAACACGCCCGGGGCAGGCGCCGCGCGTTCCACGCCCTCGAAGCTGAAGCCGGTCACGTACGGCTGGCATTGCAGGCGGACGAAATAATCCTGGAAGGGCAGCATTCCGGCGTCGGTATGCACCCAGGTTGGAAGCGGATCGTCGCTCATGGGCAGCACCTGCGCCGCGATCCCAAACGCCTGACAGATCTGGCGGGTGACCTGGCTCAGCGGCTGTCCAGCGTGCAGGCGGCGGGTGCGCTCCAGGTGCAGCCCCAGGTCGCGGTCTCCCAGACGAAACCAGACCGGTCCGCCCAGCGCGCCTAACGTCTCGTATGCCTGCCAGGTCTCGTTGGAGCGCCCCCAGCCGGTGAGCGGGTTGGCTACTCCAGCCAGCGTGTAACAGACCGTGTCAAGATCGGGGCAGATTTTGAGCCCCAGATGCTCGAAATCGTCGCCGGTGTTGACGATCACGGTCAAGTTCTCGGGCGGCACGACCTGAGCCAGACCGGCTGCCAGCCGGGCGCCGCCAACGCCGCCGGCGAGCGCGGTCACTTTGTGAGGAAATCTAGAGGATGCGGCAGCCGCGAGGTTCATCGGATGATTGCCACCTCATCAATCGGCTGGCGCGGGCGGGCTTGGGGGATTTTTGCCGGGTAACCCAACAGCGTCAGCGCCTGCGGCTGCCAGGCGGGCGGCAAATCCAGCGCCCGGCGCACGCTTTGCTGGGCGAACAGCGGAGCGCACATCCAGACGCCCGCCAGCCCAGCCGCGTGCGCCGCAAGCAGCAGGTACGCCCCGGCGAGCGCCACCCCCTGGACGCCCATCAAGAACTCCGCCTGCTGCCGCCGCGGGTCGGGATATTGGTCGCCCTGGGTTTCGTCCAGGCACAGCACGACCGCAGCCGGCGCGCCGGTGATCCGGTCAATCGAGCGCTTCACTTGCTCCTCGACTTCATCGGCGGACAACCCGTCGCGCAACAAATCGCAGCGGAATTCTTCAGCCATCGCCTGCGCCAGCTCCGTCCGGGCGGGGGGGCTGCACGCCGCGGCAAAACGCCAGGGCTGCCGGTTGTGCGCGGACGGCGCCCAAAGGGCAGTTTCGAGCACTTTTTTAAGCAGGTCCTCCGGGACCTGGCGCGGCTCAAAGCGGCGCACGGAACGCCGGCTGCGCAGCCAGCCCAGTTCCCCCTCACGGCGCAGCAGGCAGGCGCGCCTCTGTCCGCTGTTCAAGGCGTTCCGCGCTGCCCGCTGCTCTTCTTCGCTGCACCCAACCAGCAGCGTGATTTTGACCTCCCGTTCGAGTAAATCGACCACCAGCGCTAAGGCGTCCACCCCCCGGCTGGGCTGGGAGCCGCGCCACAAGTCAATCCCCTTGCCGTCTAGTGGATCGACCGAAGCGGAGGGCTCAGGAGGCGCAGAACTGCGCGGCTTGCCGCTGACCGCTTCGCTTTGGGCGATCAATCGGTCAAAAAAGCCCCAAAATTCCTCTTCGAGCGCAGCGTTGTCCGGCATCGCAGGGTTGTGCGGATAACTCCCTTCACCAGTGACAATTTGCAGGCGCATATTATACCCGCCTAGCGAAACAGATCCTCTTGTTTGGGTCGCAGCAATTCGCGCAGGCTGGCTTCTCGCAGCGCATAAGGAAAGCCGCGGGCATGCACAACCGGCGCGCCCTCAGCCGCCTGACCCATCACCAAAGAGGCGGCGGCAGCCAGTTCATCCGCCGCGCCGACCTGGGTAATCTTTAGCGAAAAATCGAACAGGTCGGGCTTGCCGCGCAAATCCACCAACCCCGGCAGACCGGAGATTCCGATTGCCACGCCCACCGTGCCCAGCCGCCAGGCGCGCCCGTGCGAGTCGATGATGAGCACCCCCAGCTGCGCGCCGCTGGCAGATTCCAGCCGCTGGCGCAGGGCATGCGCCGATTCATCCGGATTTTCGGGGAGCAGCAGCGCCCAATCTTCGGGACGACCGTAGGGACCGTTAACGTTGGAATGATCGATGCCGGCGCTGGCGCAGATAAACCCCAATCGGTGTTCGACGATGATCACGCCTGGGCGGGTGCGCAGAACCTGGCGGCTTTCGCGCAGGATCAACTCGACCAGGCGCGGGTCCTTCCCCACCTCCGCTGCCAGTTCGCGCGCCCGCGCCGAGGGCTCGACCGTCTGCAGATTGACCAGCCGCCCTTCGGATTTCGAGACGATCTTCTGCGCGACCACGATCACATCGCCGTCCACGAGAGCGATCTCAGCCCGCGCAAGCGCCGCAAGAATGATCGCCGCCAGGTCGCTGCCGGGTTCGATCAGCGGGATTTCAGGCAAAGCGGTCAACTGCAACGCAGACGCCATTCAACCACCGGTTTCCAACCCCGAAATGCGAATGCTGGCGGTCTTGACGCCGTAGTGTTTATTGACGCTGATCAAGAGCGCCGTCAACCCCTCGACCACCAGCGCGTTGTCCAGCCCGCCGGCGTAATAACCGGTCATCCCAGCCGCCTCGGCAAGCTGGATCACGGTGCGCGCGGCTTCAACGTCGTCGGCGCAAACCAGGACCTCCGCGTCGATTTTCTCCCCCAGGCGTTTCTTCAGCGCATGGGCGGGCACGTTTTGGAACGCGCCCACCACCCGCACGCCTGCCCCCAACAGGTCCTGGGCGGTCCGGGCTGCCGAAGGCGGATCGGGCGGGCGCGGATCTCGGAAATCGACCCGGGCGGTTGCATCCACCAGGATTTTGCCCTGCAAATCTTCGCGCAGCGTCTGCAGGGCTGCCTGGTGCGCCTCCTGGACCACGGTGAGCACGCAGATGTCGGCTTGCCTGGCTGCCTGGCTGTTTTCCAGCCCGCGCACCACCTCGGCGCCCAGGCGGTCGTTCAACTCCGCCGCGGTTGCCTGGGCTTTTTCCGCCTGGCGCGAGCCGATAATGATCCGATAACCCACGCTCGCCCAGCGCAGCGCCAACCCTGGACCCTCCTTGCCGGTTCCGCCGAGAATTGCTATCACAGGTAACGTAGAGGGTTGCATCGTCGCTCCAACTAAAAGTGATGTTTCATGCATAATCCGGGAACTGGGCATAATAACGCTCCCAGACCCGCGGGGCAAGTTCGCGAGCGTGCGCGCTGATCTGGGCTTCGTCCAGCGTGGTCAACTGACGGTCGCGCATTAAAACCTCGCCGGCAACAATCGTGGTCGTGACCATGCTCTCGTGAAATCCAAAAACGATCTGCCAGGGCAGGTTGCCGGCGGTGAGCGGCGTGTGCGGCTGGTAATCCACCAGGATTAAATCAGCGTGCGCGCCGGGGACTAGCACCCCGAGCGGCGCCTGGGGAAAGAAAGAACCCGCCAGCCGGGCGTTGTTCTGGGCGGCGATCTGCGCCAGCAGGTCGCCCGGCATCCGCCGCGGATCGCGGCGCCACACTTTTTGCAGCAGATACGCCGTTTTCCATTCAGCCCACATGGTGGAGGTGAAGCCGTCCGTGCCGAGGCAAACGTTGACCCCGGCGCGCGCCAGGCTCTCAACGTCCGCAACGCCCACGCCGTTGTTCATGTTGGAGCGCGGCTGGTGGCTGACCCACGCGCCGCTATCTGCCAGCAGGGCAACCTCGCGCGCGTCCACGTGCACCGCGTGCGCAACGATAGTGTGCGGTCCCAGAATGCCGTGCGCGTGCAGCCGGTCCACAATCCGCGTGCCGGATTTTGCCAGACTGTCGTATTCGTCGCTTTCATGCTCCGCAACGTGGATGTGAAAACCGCTCCCCACCGGAACAGCCTCGCGGCACGCCTGCAAAGTGGCGTCGGAGAGGGTCAGGCTGGCGTGCAAGCCGAAAGTGGCGGCGACGCGGCTGTTCGCGCTGGATTGGGCGCGCGTCTTTTCGATGAAACGCACATTCTCGTCAATGCCGGCGCGGGCGCGCGCCTCGCCGTCGCGGTCGGTCACTTCATAGCACAGCACGGCGCGCAACCCGGATTGCTGGACCGCCTCGCCGATGACATCCAGCGAACCCGCGATCGCGTTGGGCGAGGCGTGATGATCGATCAGCGTGGTCGTGCCGTGCCGGATCGCCTCCGCCAGCATCACCAGGGCGGAGTAGCGCACATCCTCTTCGATTAGAGAGCGGTCGAGCGGCCACCAGAGTTTTTGCAAGATCTCCGGAAAGTCCTTGGGCGCTGGTCCCGGGATCGCCAAGCCGCGCGCAAACGCCCCGTAAAAATGGGTGTGGGCGCAAATATTGCCAGGCATCACGTATTGACCGCCAGCGTCCAGGATTTGAGCGCCAGGGCGCCGGGCTTCCAACTCGCGCTGCGCGCCGATCTCCTGGATGCGCCCGCCCTCGATGAACAGCGCCTGCCCCTCGAGAATCCGGTTCGGCTCTTCCCAGGTAATTAACTTGCCATTTGTAATCAACATCACGTTTATCATCTCCCGCCAGATATTATCCGGTCATTCAAGGCTTCTGGCAATCCTGCGGCTGTACGGCAGCCGGATTCTGCCAAAAACCTGATGCGCAAGAAAAATCATGCCGTGGATCGCATCTGGCGCACCAGCTCCGCCTGGTCAACCGGCAGCCGGTCGACCCGGACGCCGATCGCGTTGTAAATCGCATTCGTGATTGCCGGCGTGGTAGGAATGCTGACCAGTTCGCCGATGCCCTTGGCGCCGTAAGGACCGGTCGAGATTGGGTCTTCGATCACGAACGAGGTGATCTGCGGCGTAAAGGTGATATTTGGCATGCGATAGCGCGCCAGCCGGTCGGTGAACACACGCCCCTCCTCCACGATGAACTCTTCGGTCAGGGCGTTGCCGATGCCCATCATGATCCCGCCTTCGATCTGACCCTGCAGCCCCAGCGGGTTGATCACTTTGCCGACGTCGTTGGCGGTGAGGATGTGCAATACGCGCACCTCGCCGGTGCGAGTGTTGACCTCCACCTGAGCCGCCTGCGCGGCGAAGGAGAATGCAAAGTGCATGTCGCCGCCCTGTCCGAGCGGCGAGGTCGCCGGCGCCCAATATTCGTAGTTCACCCGCGGCTCGCGGCCTTCCGCCTGCATGATGCGGACTGCCTCGCCCAGCGGAATTTTATGACCGTTCACCTGCGCCAAGCCTTCGACAAAGCGAATACTTTGAGGCGGCTGGTCGTATTTTTCAGCCAGCGCGGTCGCGATCGCCTCGCGCAGGGTGCGCGCCGCGTGCAGCGCCGCGTTGCCGGTCACAAAGGTCTGGCGCGAGGCGGTGGTCGGTCCGCCGTCAGGGGTGAGGTCGGTGTCCATGACCAGCACGCGCACCCGAGCGGGGGGCAGCGCAAATTCCTCCGCCACAATCATTTGCAAAACGGTCACCAGCCCCTGTCCAAGCTCAGCCGACGAGGTGCGCACTTCCAGCGTTCCATCCGCATAAAGCTCGACCTCCGCCCCGGCTTTGTCCGGCGAGCCGCCGCCCAGACCGGTGTTTTTGTAGCCGGCGGCAAAGCCCCAGGCGCGGACGAGATGAGGGCTTTCAGCGGCTGTTTGCGGGCGGAAAGGCGCCTCGCCGGCAATCTCATGCAGCGCCCGGCTCACCTGGTCGATGCACTCCAGCAAACCGACGCTCTCGCGCAGCTCCTGCCCGGTGTTGGTGATGCTCCCCACGCGCAGCGCGTTCTGGCGGCGCAGTTCGATCGGATCGATGTGGAGCGTCTCTGCCAGCATGTCGATCATGCTTTCGATGGCAAACGCGGACTGGGTGACGCCAAATCCGCGAAACGCGCCGGCTGGCGGGTTGTTGGTATACATTGCGTAGCAGTCCGCTTTGGCGTGCGGCATCTCGTACGGACCGGATGAGTGGGTGGTGGTGCGCGTCAGCACTTTCTCGCCCAGCGAGGCATACGCGCCGGTATCGCCGTACATCTCAGTCTCGATGCCGGTCAGGAAACCATCTTTGCGCGCGCCGACTTTCACGCGTATCTGGGTGGCGTGGCGTTTGGGGTGCACGATCAAGCTTTCGTGGCGGTCGAAGAGCAGCTTGACCGGTCTACCGGTAGCCTGGGTGAGCAGCGCGGCGTGAATCTGCCCGGCGATGTCTTCTTTGCCGCCAAAACCGCCGCCCATCAACTGCCCAATCACCCGCACTTGCTCTTCTGACCAGCCCAGCGTGCGCGCGACCTGATCCCGGTCGGAATAGGGGATCTGCGAACCGACGTAGACTTCCATGCGCCCATCCGCGCTCAGGCGGGTGACGCAGCACTCGGGCTCGAGGAAGGCATGATCGGTGCTGACCGTGCGAAACGTGTGTTCCAGGATGACCTCAGCCTGCGCGAAGGCTTGCTGCATGTCCCCTTTGCGGACCTTGATATGCTTCAGCAGGTTGCCACTGGGGTGGAGCGAAGGCGAATCGGGCTGGCGGGCTTGAACCGGGTCGCTGATCACGGGCTGCGGTTCGTATTCGACTTCGATCAAATCCAGCGCCTGCGCCGCGATCGCGCGCGTTTCGGCTGCCACGATTGCCAGCGCGTCGCCCACGTAGCGGATGCGTTCGCCCACCCCCACCATCACCGGCCAGTCGTAAATCACCAGCCCGTGATTATACTCGCCCGGGATGTCCTCGGCGGTCAGCACCGCAGCGACGCCCGCTAACGCGCGCGCCCGGCTGACGTCGATGCGCTTGACAATGGCGTGTGGGAAATCGGCGCGTTTGACACGCGCCTGCAGCATTCCCGCGAAGTGCAGGTCGTCCGTAAAGCGCGCTGTGCCGGTCACCTTTTCCAGCGCGTCGGGGCGCCGCTGCAGATGCCCGATGACGTGGTGGTCGGTGTCGGTCGTCGGGATGTGGGGCAGCTCAACCGTCTGGCTGCGCTGGATCGCTTTGGAGGCGGCTTGGATGGCGCGCATAATCGCCGGATAGCCGGCGCAGCGGCACAGGGTATCCTTGAGGGCGCTGCGGATCTGGTCTTCGGTCGGCTCGGGGTTCCGCTGCAACAGCGCAAACGCGGTCATCAACTGCCCGGGGATGCAGAAACCGCACTGAACTGCGCCGTACAGCACAAACGCCTGTTGGAGCGGGTGCAGCCTGGACAGCAGATCGGTTGTCTCGGACTCCGGAGGCGCTGGCGGTCGAGCGGCAGCCTGCGCAGCCAGCCCCTCGATGGTCAGGATGTTTTTCCCGGCGGCTTTTACGGCGGGGTAGGTGCAGGACAAGATCGGCTCGCCGTCCACCAGCACCGTACAGGCGCCGCACTCGGCTTCGTTGCACCCAATTTTCGTGCCGGTCAGATGCAAACGTTCGCGCAGCAAATCGGAGAGCATCTCGGCGGGCTGCGGCTCAAAGGAACAGGGTTTACCGTTAACGGTGATCTCAATCATCTTGGTTTTCTACGTCCAACGTTCTTTGCCAGGCGACCTCGAGCGTTTCCTGCAACAGGACGCCCGCCATCGCCCGCCGGTAAGCTTCGGTGGCGCGATGCGGGCTGGTTCTGAAGCGGCTTTCGCTGAGCAAGGCTTCCAATGCCTGGGGCGGCAGGGTTGGCTGATAGGGCTGGGAGCGCAGCGCCGCTTCGGTCTGCACGGCGCGCAAAGGCGTGGGACCAGCCGGACCGATGGCGATGCGAATATCTGCGATGCGGGTTGCTGCCCGCTGCAGCCAGACCGCCAGGTTGAGGATGGCGATTGCCACGCCTTGCGGGCGCATCACCCGCCGAAAGGCGGACGCCTGACCTGCCTCCCGCAGCGGCAGGTTGAAACCCACCAGGATTTCGCGGCGCGGATCGAGCGCGGATTTGCCAGGTCCGCGGAAAAGCTCGCCAAGGGGGATTTCACAGCGCTGCTCCAGGCGCGCCACCAGCGCGGTTGCGTTCAACGACAGCAGGGCAATCGTACCGTCCGCGGCGGGCAGCGCATGGCAGACATTACCCCCCAGCGTGGCGGTATTGCGCACCTGCGGACCGCCAATCAAGCGCGCCGCGTCCATCAACGTCGGGGCGTGCTGCTGCGCCAGCGGGGATTCGACCAGGCGGTTGAGCGGCAGCGCCGCGCCAATGAACAGCTTCCCGCCGCGGATTTCAAGCTGGCGCATTTCGGGGATCTGCGATAAATCGACCAGAGTGTCGAGCGGGGGGTGCCGCCCTTGCTGTAAATCCAGCAATAGATCGGTGCCGCCCGCAATCGGGCAAGCGTCCCCTTCGGATTGGGCTAATAATTCCAGCGCTTCCTGGACAGTCTCAGCCAGAAAATAGTTTTTCCAGATGGTCATGGATCGGCGCTACCTTTCATCTGGTTTAGGACGGAGGCACTTTTCGACAGACAACAGCCCCGAATGGGTTTATCGCCCGCCGCCGGCGCAGAAAAGCCCTGCGCTGACCACCGATCCAGCAGGCTTATTTTAACATGGTTCTGAGCGCGGGGTCGGTTTTCAGGCTGCCAACCTTTCAGAGATGATATTTTGTGAAAATATTCTCACCATCGCAAACCCGCCCAAAGAGGGCGGTATAATAGCCCAGGCAGATCATCTATTCATTAGCAGGAGTTTTGGATGTCCAATATCAACCCGGACGCAGCCCGTCTGGCGGCGGCGTTGCAGTATGCCCACGATCATCAAGACCAGGCGCTCGAAGAACTCAAATCTTTGGTGCGCATCCCTTCGATTTCCAACGATAAGAGCTGCAAACCCGAAATGGAGCGCGCCGCACACTGGCTCATCGAGCAGTTGCAGCAGTTGGGCTTTCATAAAGTTCAGATGTTCCAGACTGCGGGCGCGCCAATCGTGTATGCAGAGTTACTGACCGCCGGTCCCAACAAACCGACCGCGCTCATCTATGGTCATTACGACGTCCAGCCGGCGGAGCCGCTCGAGCTGTGGGAAAGCCTGCCGTTCGAGCCGGAAGTGCGCGGCGAGCTGCTTTTTGGCCGCGGCGCTTCGGATATGAAGGGTCAGATCGTCGCGGTGTTGGCTGCCTTGAACGCGCTGGCGCAAACCGGCGACCTGCCGGTCAACTTGAAATTCCTGCTCGAGGGCGAAGAGGAAGTCGGTTCGCCTAACCTGGACGCGTTTATCATCTCGCACGCAGAGCTGCTGTCCAGCGATTTCGTGCTCAACCCGGATTCGGGCATGGTCAGCCAGGATCACCCGACGATCACCTATGGCTTGCGCGGCATTGCCTATTTCGAGATTCGCGTTACCGGACCCGACCACGACTTGCATTCGGGTATTTTTGGCGGGATCGTCCACAACCCCGCCCAGGTTTTGTGCGAGCTGATCGCCGGGATGCACGACGCGGCAGGGCGGGTGACGCTGCCGGGATTTTACGACCAGGTTCGTCCGCTGGAAGACAGCGAGCGCGCAGAACTGCGGCGTTTGCCGATCAACGAGGTGTATTACCGCAGCCAAACCGGCTGTTCGGAGTTCTTCGGCGAAGAAGGCTACACGCTGATCGAGCGCGCGACCGCCCGACCCACGCTGGAGGTCAACGGGCTGCTCTCGGGGTTCACGGGCGAAGGCTCGAAAACGGTGCTGCCCGCCAGGGCGATGGCGAAGATCTCAGCCCGCCTGGTGCCCGACCAGGATCCGTACGAGGTTCAGCGGCAGCTTTCGCAGTATCTGCACGAACATGCGCCCTCCACCGTGCGCTGGGAGATGACGCTGCACTCCGCCGGCTACCCCTCGATCACAGACCTGGATCATTTTGCGATCAAAGCCATGCAGCAGGCGTTGGAAGATACCTGGGGCTCCCGTCCGCTGGTCAAACGCGAAGGCGGCTCCATCCCGGTGGTGGCATCGATGCAAAAGCACCTGGGTCTCGAATCGGTTTTGGCGGGTTTCAGCCTTCCGGAAGACGGCGCGCACGCGCCCAACGAAAGGCTTCATTTGCCGACTTTCGAGCGCGGGGTGCAGGCGTTGGTGCGCTTCTTTACTTATTTGTAGGAACGCTGCTGACCGATCGTTCGGGTCGGTCGGACCGCAGAATATCTAATTTATGAGGTAGAAAACGATGGAAGAGAGAATGCCGACCTACGGCGGACAAGCGGTGATCGAAGGTGTGATGATGCGCGGCGCGCAAAGCGTGGCAATTGCAATGCGCGCCCCCGATAATCAAATCATCCTGCACACGGAGCCGCTCACCGCGATCTACAGAAGCAAGATCCTCAAGGTGCCGTTTGTGCGCGGCGTCATCGGCTTGTGGGACGCCCTCGGTTTGGGAATGCGCGCCCTGACGATTTCAGCAAATGTGCAGACCGGCGAAGATGAGAAACTGGAAGGTCCGGCGCTTTACTTCACCCTGGGTCTATCATTCGCGCTGGGAATTGGGCTTTTCTTCCTGGCGCCCGCCGCGGTTGGGCAGCTCAGCGAAAGATTTCTGGGCTTAAACTCCTGGTGGGGTAACCTGATCGAAGGGCTGATCCGGCTGGGGCTCCTGGTCGGTTACATTTGGGCGGTTGGCAGAGTGCCCGAAATTCAGCGGGTTTTTGCTTATCACGGCGCAGAACACAAGACCATCAACGCTTTCGAGGCGGGGGCAGAATTGAAACCCGAGATCGTGAAGGGTTACTCGCTAGAACACCCGCGCTGTGGAACGTCTTTCCTGCTCACGCTGGTGCTCCTGTCGGTGGTATTGTTCAGCCTGCTCGGTCCGCTGCCGCTAGGGCTGAGGCTGCTGAGCCGCGTCCTGCTTTTGCCCGTCCTAGCGGGCATATCTTACGAGTACATCCGCTGGACCGCCCATCACCTCGAGTCGCCCTTTGTGCGCAAGATCATCCGCCCCAATATGGCGCTGCAACACCTGACAACCCGTGAACCCTCTCTGGAGATGTTGGAGGTCTCGATCGCAGCGTTCGACGCCATGCACAAAGATGAGACCGCGGTAAATCTGTAATCCCGCAGGCGCAGCACGGACGAAGGGCAGCGTGAACGCAGTCAAGCGCGTGATTCGAGCAAACCTCCTGCCCTACCTGTGGCTGCTTTGTATTGGGGGGGTTCTGCTCGCGGCGTGCACTCCGCCGGACGAGCCGGGGCTGCCGTCGCCGTCCGTCCCAGCCACGCCCGCGCCAACCGAAACTCAAGTCGCGCTCGCCGATCTGACGATCACCTCGATCGAACTGGTGACCGACCGGGAAATCCGGTGCCCGGCGGCAGACCAACCATATCAAGTCAAATTGCAGGTCGAAAACCAGGGGACGCTGGCTTCGGGACCTTTCGTCGTACAGCTCAATCTCGATCAACAACTGATCAACGCGCGGCTGGAGCCCGGCGGAACGATCGACGTGCTGTTTCCCTACTCCAAGCCAAATCTACACGCATTCGTGGATGCGACCGCTTTAATCAATGAGTGGGATGAGAACAACAACCAGGTCTCCCAAAACCTGGCTCTGCCGACGCCCCGCCCCGAGTGTTTTGCCACGCCCACACCCGTCGTCGCGGTCCAGGAGGCGCTGGCAACGCTCAAAGGACACACCGCCAAAGTCTGGGACGTTTCATTTTCGCCCGACGGCAAAGTGATCGCTTCCGGTTCGGTCGATAACACGCTGCGGCTCTGGGATGTCGCCCAGGAGCGGCTTATCCGCACGATGCAGGGTCATCCATTTCCGATCCTCTGGGTCAAATATTCTCCCAACGGCGCAACGCTGTTGACCGGATCCACCGACGGGGCGCTGAGGAGTTGGGACGTTGTGACCGGACAGCTGCGTAAAACCTTTGAAGGTCATAACGGGTGGATCACCGGGCTCGCCATCTCCCGCGATGGGAGATGGTACGTTTCCTGCGCCGAAGACGCCACGGTTCGGTTATGGCGGCAGCCCAACCCGGTGAACGAAGAAATCATCGACGAAGGCATGTCCGACGTAAGGAGCGTGGTGTTCACGCCCGATTCCAGCGCGATTGCCTGGGGGGAGGCTGATGGCGTGGTGCGGGTGCGCACGCTGAGCGGAAGCTGGCTGCACACGCTGAAGATGGGTTCGCAGCCGATCCGCAGCGTTCGCATCTCGCCCGATGGAACGCTGCTGGCGTCGGGCGCGGACAACGGGTTGATCGGGATTTGGCGGCTGGACGACGGCGCATTGATCCAGACGCTGCGCGGCCACACCGGTGCGGTGAACGGGCTGGCTTTTTCCCCGGACGGGCGCTGGCTGGTCTCGGCTTCACAAGATGGCACCTTGCGCCTGTGGAAATTCGAAGGCAGCCGGTTTGCCAGCTTAACGGAGCGCGTGTTCGTCGGTCACACAGGCGGCGTAACCAGCGTGGACTTCGCGCCCAATGCGGCGTTGATCGTGTCCGGCTCTGAAGACGCCACGCTGCGGCTGTGGGCGCTGCCGATCCAACCGGCGCCTGCCCCCTGAACCTGTCCGGATCGTGCTTCGTTGCGCTGCGCCGCCAATCGCGTCCGCGGGTTTTCTTCCAGTCCGAGCCTGCTCTGTGGCAAAGGCGGCTTTTTGAAAGGTTTGGCGCGCCGGCACCCCCTGAGCGGTTAAGATTTGATATACTATGCCGACCTTATCTACACCTCTGATCTATATTCTATCGAGCAAACAATGCCATCATCAAAACTCCCTTCACTGATCGGGCGCCGGATTGTAGTCAAACTCGGCACCAGCACGCTGACGGACGGCACGGCGAACCTTTCGCAGGCGCGCATGGTCGATCTGGTGCGCCAGTTCAGCCTGCTGCGAACGGCGGGCGCCGAATTGATCCTGGTCTCATCCGGGGCAATCGCCCTCGGGAGGGAGGTCCTGGACTTTCCGAACCTCCCCAGGGACGTGCCCGCCAAACAAATGCTGGCGGCGGTGGGGCAGCCGCGCCTCATCGATTTGTGGGGGCGGTTGTTTGCGATCTACAACTTGACCATTGCCCAGGTGCTGCTCACCCGAGACGACCTGCGCCTGCGCTCGCGCTATCTCAACGCGCGCAACACCTTACAGGCGCTGCTGCAGCAAGGACTGATACCGATCATCAACGAAAACGACACGGTCGCTACCGAAGAGATCCGCGTGGGCGACAACGACAACCTGTCCGCGCTGGTTGCCAACCTGATCGACGCAAGCCAGTTGGTGCTGCTCACCGACCGGGAGGGTTTCTTCACCGCCGACCCGGGCAAGAACCCGAACGCGCAGCTGGTCAGCCTGGTGGACACGGCAGAAATCGGCTCCGAGCTTTGGGAGGCAGCCGGCGGCAGCGGCAGCCTCGGGACGGGCGGCATGGTGACCAAACTCCAGTCGGCAGACCTGGCGCGCCGTTCCGGCGCGGAGGTTGTGATCGCGCGCGGCAAAACGCCCGATATTCTGGTTCGCCTGATGCAGGGCGAGATGCTGGGCACCCGCTTCACGCCCACTTTGAGCGCGATGGAGAGCCGCAAACGCTACATCCTGACCGGCGGGATGGGGGGCAGGCTGATCGTGGACCAGGGCGCCGTCGCAGCGTTACACCAGGGCGGCAGCCTGCTGCCAGCCGGGCTGGTAGATGTGCTGGGCGAGTTTGACCGCGGCGAAACGCTCAGCGTGTGCGACCCGCAAGGGCGCGAGATTGCGCGCGGGCTGGTAAACTACAACCACCAGGATTGTCTGAAAATCTGCCGCCGGCAGAGCCACGAAATTGAGGCGTTGCTGGGGTATTTCTTTGGCGAAGAGATCATCCACCGCAAGAATATGGTGTTGATCCAGACGGAAGCGAGGTAATGATGATCGATCTCGATTTGATCGGAAAAAATTCACGCAAAGCGTTCGAGCGTTTATCCCAGACCGACGGCGCAGCCCGCAAAGCCGCGACGTTTGCCATTGCCGCCGAGTTGGAAGCCTGCGCGGATGAGGTGTTGGAAGCCAACCAGAAAGATATCGAGGCGGCGCATTTCACCGGGCTGACGCCGTCGCTGATCGACCGCCTGACGCTCAACCCGCAGCGCCTGGCAGGCATGGTCGAGGACCTGCGCCGGCTGGCTGAACTGCCCGACCCGATTGGCGAGCGGTTCGACGAGCGCACACTTCCAAACGGGCTGCGGTTGTGGCGTCAGCGCGTGCCGCTGGGCGTTTTGGGCGTGATCTACGAATCGCGCCCAAACGTGACGATCGATGTCTCCGGATTGGCAATTAAAACCGGAAACGCCGCAATCCTGCGCGGCGGCAAAGAAACCATCCAGAGCAACCTCGCGCTGGTAAAAGTCATCCAAACTGCGCTCCAGCGCCAGGGGCTCCCACAAGAGTGCATCCAGTTTATCAGCGACCCCGACCGGGCGATTGTGGAGCAGATGCTGCGCCTGAACAAATACATCGATGTCATCATCCCGCGCGGCAGCAATGCGCTGCATAACTTCTGCCGCGAACATGCGACGATCCCGGTGATCACCGGCGGGATCGGCGTGTGCCACCTTTTTGTCGATTCTGACGCAGACCTTGAAAAGGCGTTGCCCTTGATCCACAACGCCAAGACGCAGCGTCCAAGCGTTTGCAACTCGCTGGACACGTTGCTGGTGCACAAATCGATTGCGCCGAAATTCCTGCCGCAGGTGGTTCAATACCTGGGGTCCGCTGGCGTGACGTTCAAGGCGGACGCCCAGGCGTCCGGTCTGCTGGACGACGCGCGGGTGACCCCTGCCGGTCCGGACGACTTCGACACCGAATGGCTCTCGCTGATGCTGGGTTTGAAGGTTGTCGGGGATCTGGACGCGGCGATCGAACACATCCGTTTGCACAGCACGCATCACTCGGACGGGATTCTGACCGAAACCGCCGAGCACGCCGACCGGTTTATTCGCGAGGTGGACTCGGCTGCGGTGTACGTGAACGCCAGCACGCGCTTTACGGACGGCGCGCAATTTGGGCTGGGGGCGGAGGTCGCGGTGAGCACGCAGCGCCTGCACGCCCGCGGCCCGATGGGTCTGCCGGAGCTCACCACCTACAAATGGGTCGGGGTGGGCGACTATTTCTCCCGCAAATAAGGGAGCGTTTACGCACCGCGGGACACATCCCGAACGTGCAGTTGGCTGCGCCAATTAGAAGCCGGACGCAGCGTGTGGTCATGCGGTCGAGCATAATTCCCCAAAAATCACCCGCGCAAAACGGGTAAACCGTGCCATAATAGAACATATATTCTAGTATGGGTCGAGGAAGTGAACGAGCGGCGCAGACCTTTGGATGGATTGGTGATTGTGGGGACGCTCTTCCTGGCGTTCATGTTCCTGAACGTCATGGAAGACCAGGGCTGGTTAAAGTTCGACTGGGGCGCCCCCGAGAAACCTCGTCAGGCTGCGCCGGTTGAGGCGGGCGCGGTGGACGCTGCCCTGCCAGCCAGCCGGGGCGCGCCGGTGGGCGACCTGGTTGAAGTTCCCCAACCCGCCGCACTGGACGCCGATACAATTGCCGCCCCCTACGAACGCTTTGCGGTCACACAGGGCATCCACGGCGCGGAGTATGACCACATGGCAATCGACATTTCCGCCGGCAAGGGCGCGGCGATTCACTCGCCCATCAACGGCGAAGTGACCGCGCTTTTCATCGACGAATGGGGCAACCCTTCGCTCATCCTGGAAAATGCGCGCTACAAGATCGAGTTGCTGCACGGCTTGTTCACGGTGCAGATCGGGGATCGGATCGCGCTGGGTCAGCCGATCGGGACGGAGAGCAACCAGGGCAACGTCGCCGATCCGTGGGGTTTTTCCTGCCGCGAGCGCGACTGCGGCTATCACACCCACATCAACGTATTCGATAAGAACCTCGGTCGCAACGTGGATCCGCTGGAATTGTTCCACTCTCAGTAACCGCTCGACCGCCCGCAAAGCGCAAACTACAATCAAACAACCAAAGATGATGATTCACCCGCCGCGAATCTGGGTTAGAATTCAATTGCACCATCGGATTCCACTTTCATTCGTCCTGATTGGTTGAGGAGGTCTGACATGGAAATCTACGAATTGTATCGCGATTTGGAGCGCGGTCCTGATTTCGTGCAGGCGTTCACACAGGGTTTCACCCAGGCGGAGGCTCGCATGCGCCCGTCTCCGCAAGATTGGTCGCCGCTCGAGGTTATCGCGCACCTGTACGATGAAGAGCGCCAGGATTTCCGCCCGCGCTTGGAGATCGCCCTGTTTCATCCGCAGGAAGCCTGGGCGCCAATCGACCCGGAGGACTGGGTTGAGCGGCGGCGTTATAACGAGCGTGATCTCGGTGAGGTTTTGCAAGCCTTTATCGCAGAGCGGAGCGAATCGCTGGCATGGCTGCGCAGCCTGGACGCGCCCGATTGGGAGGCTGTCTACCCGGCGCCCTTTGGTCCTATCCGGGCAGGAGACCTGCTGGCAGCCTGGGTTGCCCACGATCAACTCCACCTGCGCCAGTTGATCGAGCTGCGGCGCTACCGCCTGGCGCAGTTGAGCGCCCCGTTCAACCTGCGCTACGCCGGAGATTGGTGAAGGATAAATCATGGATGCTGACCCCGGAAAAAGAATCGACCTGGCTTGGCGGGAGTGCCAGACCTGGATTGCCGAGTTCGACGGCTCCCCCCGGCTGGCTCTGCTGGTGGACGCTCCGCTGGAAGCGCTCGCGCCTGGGATGCTGAAGCTGGCGGAGCAGGTCGAGAGCTTACGCCTCACGCGCCTCCCAGCCAGGGACATCCACGCGCCCGAATACTTCGCGCTGGTGGATTTCTCCAACCAACTCGAAAAACTTTCCAGCGGCGAAACCGCGGAATTGAGCGCCAACTTCGCCGCCCGCGCGGCGGCTTTCGACCTGGACCTGCACCTCGTTTTCCACCCGGTCAAAGAAAACCGGCTGGCGCTCGAGTTCGTCTGGTGGAGCGACCAGGTCTTCTCCAGCGAGACCGACAACCGAGCCCAGTTCCAGGCGTTGATGGAGTATTTCGTCCGCCTGCAGCAAATGTTCCAGGCAAACGGGCTGTTCTTGAGCCTCGAGAACGGCTTGGGCAATGAAGATGCGTGGGTGGAGGTGTGAGATCCGCCTCCTCAATCCGGATCGCCAGGGCTATTCCACAGTCACGCTCTTAGCCAGGTTGCGCGGCTGGTCAACGTCGAGCCCGCGCAGCGCGGCGATGTGATAAGCCAGCAACTGGAGCGGGATGATAGCGGTGACCGGGCTGAGCATCCAGGGGGTTTCGGGCAGCCAAAGCACGTGGTTTGCGGCAGCCGCGACGCGCTCGTCGCCGTCGGTCGCCAGCCCGATCACCACGCCGCCGCGGGCGCGCGCCTGCTCGATCTGGCTGAACATTTTTTCATACCACGGGTCGCGCGGCGCGATCACGATCACCGGCATCTCACGGTCGATCAAGGCAATTGGACCGTGTTTCATCTCTCCCGCCGGGTAACCTTCGGCATGGATGTAAGAGATCTCCTTTAGCTTTAGCGCGCCTTCATAAGCGGTGGGCATGTTGATCCCGCGGCCCAAATAGAGGCAGTGGCGGGTGTTCATGAGGAGGCGCGCCAGCTTTTCAACTTCAGCGTTGCGGTCCAGGCACTGCCCCGCCAGGTCGGGGATCAGACGCAGGTCGGCGATCAGCGAACGGCGCGTCCGCGCATCCAGCACGCCGCGCAAGTCTGCCAGGTGGATCGCCAGCATATACAGATCCACCAGCGGAGCGGTGTAGGCTTTGGTGGACGCCACGCCGATCTCGGGCCCGCACTGCATCGAGATGCAGCCATCGGCGAGGCGCATGGCTTGCGAACCGATAGCGTTGACGATCGACCACAGCGCCGCGCCTTTCTTGTGCGCTTCTTCCATTGCGGCGAGCGTGTCGGCGGTCTCGCCCGATTGACTGATCGCCAGCACGACCGTGCCGGGGCTCACAATCGGGTCGCGATAGCGAAACTCGGAGGCGATATCCACCTCGACCGGAATCCGGGCAACGCGCTCGATGAGCGCCTTACCGACCATCCCGGCGTGGGCGGCGGTGCCGCAAGCAATGATGTAGATTTTCTGGATGCGCCGCGCCAGATCGGGAGTGAGGTTGAGTTCTGGCAGGCGCACGCCGCCGCCATTGTCAAAATCAACCCGTCCGGCGATCGTGTCGGTCAACGCGCGCGCCTGCTCATGGATTTCCTTCTCCATGAAGTGGCGGTACTCGCCCTTCTCCGCCGCGACCGGATCCCAAGCAATGCCATGGATCTGGAGCTGAACGGCGGCGCCTTCCAGCGTCTGGATCTGAACGCCGGTGCGGGTCACCACCGCCATCTGGCGCGATTCCAGGAACGCCACCCGCCGCGTATGCTCTAATATGGCGGGCAGGTCGGAGGCGACAAACACCTCGCCATCGCCGATGCCGATCACCACGCCGCCGGCGTTGCCGAGGCGCGCCGCGACGATCTTGTCCGGCTCATCAGCGCAGAGCGCCACCACGCCGTGAGCGCCTTTCAGATGAGAAAGCGCCTTGCGCGTCGCCTCGACCAGCCCCCCTTCCGTGGCGAGATATTTTTCGATCAGATGGACGATCACTTCCGAATCGGTATCCGAATTGAACCGCTCGCCTTCGGCTGCCAGCTCTTCGCGCAGCTCGAGGAAGTTTTCGACGATGCCGTTATGCGCCACGACGACTTTGCCGGTCAAGCCCAGGTGAGGGTGAGCATTGCGGGCGCTGGGTTCGCCGTGCGTCGCCCAGCGCGTATGCCCAATCCCGACCTGCCCGTCCAGCGGCGATGCGCTGACCAGCGTTTCAAGCCGGCTCAATTTGCCGGCATCGCGCCGCACCTGGATTTCGCCATTTTGGATCACCGCTAGTCCGGCTGAATCATAGCCGCGATACTCCAGGCGCTTCAAACCGCCCAGAATGAGCGGCGTCGCATCGCGCGGCCCGATGTAGCCAACGATTCCACACATGAGGGTCCCTCCATAGTTGATTTTTCTCCGCCACGCCCCATCGTTTTGTCTGCCTGATTGCCCAGTCAGCCTTGTGATGGTGCAATTTAATTTGGAGGGGAAAGAGAACGGGCGGTGGCGCGCCCGGAAGGCTTCCGCTGATCTTTCGATTTTCCCGGGCGGCGAGTGAGCTCGCCCGGTTAGCCTGCTTCTGAGGGCAGGAACCTTCATCCTCGTCAACCAACCGCGGGCTGCGGTGGTCCATGCGCTAACTTTCCCGATTTGAAGTTTGGTTTGCGCCTCCTGATTAGCGACCGGTCGGCATTTCCGCCAGACCGAACGGACTGCCCATAGCTGGGCGCGGGTATTATACCTTATTGTTGTCCATTCGAGATCGGTTCCAGCCGGGGAAGGCAGGGCGGTTTCAGCGGTATAATTAGCTCCAAGAGGACCAAACCCCGATGAAATCCCCCCAACCCAATTCACGCCATTGCTTCGTCTGCGGTTTGCAGAACCCGATCGGGCTGCACCTGCGATTTTATCAAACCAGAGCGGGAGAGATCGAGGCGAACTTCCAGGTGCCGGAGATCTACCAGGGCTATCCAGGGATTGTGCATGGAGGCGTTGTGGCGGCAATGCTGGATGAACTGGCTGGGCGCGCCCTGATGAGCGACGGACCGGCGACCCGTTTCATGTTCACGGCGCGCCTGAACGTGCGCTACCGCAAGAACGTCCCGGTAGAACAGCCGCTGAAGCTGGTCGGGCGGATGGAAGAGGACCGCGGCCGCACAGCCACCGCGGTGAGCGCAATCTACGATGAGCAGGGAACCCTGCTGGCAGAAGCCGAGGCTTTGCTGGTCGATATCCCCGAAAGCATGCTCGAAGAAGCCGACCTGGAAGCGCTCGGCTGGAAAGTGTACCCCGAAGAGTGAACGATCAATCAGGGGACAAACAGCATCACCACCCAATTACAAACGGAGTGTGAGGGAATGATCGTCGAATATCATCGCCCAACTCAATTGAAGGACGCGCTGGATTTGCTGAGCCGACCCGACCCGCTCACGATTCCAATCGGCGGCGGGTCGGCGTTCCGCCGCACAGCCTTCGGGCCGCGCGCGGTCGTCGATTTGCAGGCGCTAGGATTGGACACCTTTGAGCAGAAAGGCAATTCAATCGAGCTTGGGGCTACGCTCACCTTGCAGAACCTGCTGGCTCATCTCGAACAAAGCCCGCAGCCGGGGTTGGCGGGTCTGGTGAAAGCCATCCGGCACGAGGCGGCGCACAACCTGCGCCAGGTCGGAAGCGTAGCTGGCTGTCTGGTGAGCGCCGCCGGACGCTCGCCATTTGGAACCGCGCTGCTGGCGCTGGACGGCGTACTCACGCTGGAACCGGGCGCGGAGGAACTGCATTTGGGCGATCTGTACCCGGTGCGCGATGAACTTTTGCGCGGCCGGCTGATCACCGCGGTGAGCTTTGGCTCGAAGGCGCGGATCGCGTACGAATACGTGGCGCGTTCGCCGGCAGACCAGCCGATCGTCTGCGCCGCAGTGGCTGTCTGGCACTCGGGGCGGACGCGCCTGGCGTTGGGCGGCTTTGGAACAGCCCCGCGCCTGGCTTTTGACGGCCCCGATTCCGGCGGCGTCGAGGCTGCCGCGCGCAGCGCCTACAGCCAGGCGGAGGATGCCTGGGCGTCAAAAGAGTACCGCGCTCAGATCGCCGGCGTGCTGGCTGGTCGGGCGGTGCAATCCGCCCTCGCACATTGAGCCGCATCTACTTATAAAAATGACAAAGAAAAGTGAAATGATGATACACGGTTTTGAACTGTTACAAGAATACGAAATCCCCGAATTGAACAGCCGCGCGCGCTTGTTCTGCCATCAAAAAACCGGCGCACAACTGCTTTCGATCGACAATCGAGACGAAAATAAAGTCTTCGGGATCACGTTTCGCACCCCCCCGAACGATTCGACCGGGATTGCGCACATCATGGAGCACAGCGTGCTGTGCGGCTCGCAAAAATACCCGCTCAAAGAACCGTTTGTCGAGCTGCTCAAAGGTTCTTTGAACACCTTTCTAAACGCGTTCACCTACCCGGACAAAACCTGCTACCCGGTTGCGAGCCAGAACCTGAAGGATTTTTACAACCTGATCGATGTCTACGTGGACGCGGTCTTCCACCCGCTGATCCCGCCCACGACGCTGCAGCAGGAAGGCTGGCACTACGAACTGGAACAGCCCGACCAGCCGCTCATCTACAAGGGCGTGGTCTTCAACGAAATGAAGGGCGCTTACTCCAACCCGGACGATGTGCTGCAAGACCAGGCGCGCATGTCGCTTTTCCCCGACACCCCCTACGGGGTCGACTCGGGCGGGGATCCGCGCCACATCCCGGATCTGACCTATGCCCAGTTCAAAGATTTTCACAACCGCTATTATCACCCCTCCAACAGCCTAATCTATTTCTACGGCGACGACGACCCCGAAACCCGTCTGGAGCGCATGAACGCGTACCTGGCAGAATTCACACGCATTGAAATCAATTCCGCCATCCCGCTCCAGCCGGCGTTCAGCGCGCCGCAGCGCCGCGAGATCGCCTACGATCCAGGCGAAGAGCAGGACAGCCAGAAAGGCATGCTGGTGGTCAACTGGCTGCTGGGCGAGACGAGTGAAGCGCAAACCATGCTGGGGCTTAACATCCTGACGCACATCCTGTTGGGCACGCCGGCGTCGCCGCTGCGCAAAGCGCTGATCGATTCCGGCTTGGGCGAAGACCTGGCTGGCGTCGGTCTGGAAGATGAGCTGCGCCAGGCGTATTTTTCCTGCGGGCTGAAAGGCTTACAGGCGGGACCCGCGGGGGAATTAGCCGCCGCTGCCCAACTGGAAACGCTGATCCTGGACACGTTGCGCCAGCTTGGCGAGCAGGGCATCGATCCGGAAATGGTGGCGGCTTCGCTCAACACGGTCGAATTCCGCCTGCGCGAAAACAACACCGGTTCATTCCCGCGCGGTTTGCTGCTCATGCTGCGCGCCCTGACCAGCTGGCTGTACGACAACGACCCGGTCACGCCGCTGGCTTTTGCGGAACCGCTAGCGCGGATCAAAGACCAGGTCGCCGCGGGCAAACCCTATTTCGAAGATTTGATCCAGCAGTATTTCCTCAACAACCCCCACCGCACGACGGTGATTTTAAAGCCTCAGCCGGGCTTGCAAAAGCAGCGCGACGACGAGGAGCGGCAGCGCCTGTCAGCCGTGCGTGACGCGCTGAGCGCGCCGGAATTCCAGCAGATCGCCGTCCAGACACGTGAGCTAAAAGCGCTGCAGGAACGCCCCGATTCGCCGGAAGCCCTCGCCAGCATCCCGACGCTCAAGCTGGAAGACCTCGACCGTCAAAATAAGCTCATCCCGCTGGAGCTGAGCGAGGTCAAGGGGTCGAAGCTGCTGTATCACGATCTTTTCACCAATGGCATCGTCTACCTGGATATCGGCTTTGATCTGCACACGCTGCCGCAGGAACTGCTGGCGTACGTTCCGCTTTTTGGGCGCGCCCTGCTCGAAACCGGAACGGAGACCGCCGACTATGTCCGCCTTTCCCAGCGCATCGGGCGCTCGACCGGCGGGATCTGGGTCTCTCCATTCACCTCGCTGATCCGCGGGAGCGACCAGGGAGCGGCGCGCCTGTTCCTGCGCTCCAAAGCCATGCCCGCTCAAGCAGGCGAACTGCTGGCGATCCTGACCGAAGTCCTGCTGACAGCCCGCCTGGATCACCGCGAACGCTTCCGCCAGATTGTCCTCGAAGAAAAAGCCAGCCGGGAAGCCATGCTGGTACCCGCCGGTCACGGTGTAGTCAACACGCGCCTGCGGGCGCTGTTCAACGAGGCGGACTGGGCAGCCGAGCAGATGGGCGGGGTGAGCCAGCTCTTCTTTCTGCGCGAGCTGATCAAGCGCATCGATTCCAACTGGGCTGCGGTGCAGGAGCAGCTCGAGACAATGCGGCGCATCTTGCTGGACCGCCGGAACCTGGTCTTCAACGTGACGCTGGACGCCCACAACTGGCGTTCTTTCAAGCCCAGGCTGGACGAATTTCTGGAAGGCTTGCCGGAAGGCGGCGGAGCTAAGTCAGTCTGGCAGCCTCAGCCTCAGGCGCAGTTCGAGGGCTTGGCGATCCCGGCGCAGGTCAATTACGTCGGCAAAGGCGCCAACCTGTTCGAGCTTGGCTACGCCGCCGACGGATCGATCGATGTGATCCTCAATTATCTGCGCACCACCTGGCTGTGGGAACGGGTGCGCGTCCAGGGCGGGGCTTATGGCGGTTTCTGCCTGTTCAATAACCGCTCGGGGGTGCTTACTTATGTATCGTACCGCGACCCAAACTTGCTCCAAACGCTCGATAATTACGACCAAGCCGCACACTTTCTGAGTGAGCTTGCCCTGGATGCGGATGAACTGAAAAAATCGATCATCGGCGCGATCGGCGACATGGACGCCTACCAGCTTCCGGACGCCAAAGGCTACGCCTCGCTGCTGCGCTACCTGGCGGGCGACACCGATGAAAACCGCCAGGTCTGGCGGGAGCAAATCCTGACAACCACGCTGGAAGATTTCCATGCCCTGGGGCAGTCACTGACCCGGCTGAACGAAGCGGGTTTTGTGACCGTGATGGGCTCGCCGGAAGCGCTGGCGCAAGCCAACGCGGCGCGCCCCGGGTGGCTAAAACTGAACAAAGTGCTCTGATCCGAAAGGACCGAACCTATGCTGATTTCACTGCTTATCAACGATCGAATTTTTGAAGTCGAATCCGCGGCGGGCGAGAGCCTGTTGAGCGTGCTGCGCCGGCTGGGTTTCTTCAGCGTCAAACACGGCTGCGAGACGGGCGAATGCGGCGCCTGCGCGGTGCTGCTGGACGGGAAAACGGTCAATTCCTGTGTGATGCTGGCAGCCCAGGCGGTTGGGCACATCCTTCAAACGATCGAATCGATCGGGGAGCACCCCGAGCAGGGCTGGAAAACCACTCAGGGCTTGCACCCGCTCCAGCAAGCGTTTGTCGAGACCGGCGCGGTGCAATGCGGTTACTGCACGCCCGCCCAGATCTTAGCCGCCAAGGAACTCTTGGATCGAAACCCCAATCCCACCGAAGCCGAGGTGCGCCAGGCGCTGGCGGGGGTGCTTTGCCGCTGCACGGGGTACCTCAAGCCCGTGCAGGCGGTCTTGAGAGCCGCGGCGGTCCTGCGCGGCGAGGCGGTCGAGCCGCTCGAAGGCGGGCTGCACGGCGACGAGGGCATCCCCGCCCCGCCGGATTGGTTCGGGGGCGGCGACGAGGGCGGCGCGCCAGAGAAGGATTTGCTGACGCCAGCCACTTTTCCAGGCGGCGCCGTGCAGACCCGCACCCGCCTGCTGCCGCGCATCACGCTCACGCCTGAATCCGAAGTCTGGAGCAGCGTCGGCAAACCCGAAAAGAAGGTGGATGCGGTAAAGCTGGTGCAGGGGAAGCCGGCGTTTACGGCGGATATCGAGCCGCGCAACCTGCTGTACGCCAAAGTGCTGCACAGTCCGGTGGCGCACGCCCGGATTGTCAAAATCGACGCCAGCCGGGCTTTACAACTGCCGGGCGTGGCAGCAGTGTTGACCTGGAAGGACCTGCCGCGGGTGGTGTACTCCACCGCCGGGCAATCGGACCCGATCCCGGGCCCGCTCGATTCCTTCTCGCTCGACCGCAAGGTGCGCTTTGTGGGCGACCGCGTGGCGTTCGTGGCGGCGGAAAGCGAGCAGATCGCCAGCCAGGCGCTGGAATTGATCGACGTGGAATACGAGTCGCTGCCAGCCGTGCTCGATCCCGCGGAAGCCATGCTGCCCGGCGCGCCGATTCTGCACGACGAGCCGGAGTACGTCAACTTTGCCGAATCCGATCCGGGGCGCAACCTGGCGGCTCACATCCACATCGACATCGGCGACGTGGAAAAGGGCTTTGCCGAAGCCGACCAGATCTTCGAGGATGTTTACGAAGTCCCCAAGGTGCAGCAGGCGCACATCGAGCCGCATGTCGTGGTGACGTATTGGGACGAGGACGACCGCCTGGTGATCCGCACCAGCACCCAGGTGCCTTTCCACGCCCGCCGGATGCTGGCGCCAGTACTGGGCTTGCCGGTGAAGCGCATCCGGGTGATCAAGCCGCGCATTGGCGGGGGGTTCGGCGGCAAGCAGGAAGTCCTGATCGAAGACGTGGCGGCTCACCTGACGATTGCCACTGGGCGACCGGTGATTTACGAATACACGCGGGCAGAGGAATTCTTCGCTGGGCGGTCGCGCCATCCAATGCGCATCTGGATGAAGACCGGGGTCAAGAAGGACGGCACGCTGACCGCCAACGCGATGAAAGTGCTGACCAATACCGGGGCGTATGGCTGTCACGCGCTGACCGTGACCGGCAACACCGGTCACAAATCGATCGCGCTCTATGTCGGGGACGGCGAATACCGCAAGTCGCCCAACATCCAGTTCACTGCCGATGTCGTTTATACCAACCACCCGCCTGCCGGCGCCTTCCGCGGTTATGGCGTCCCGCAGGGCTATTGGGCGCTCGACCGCCACATGGAGAAGATCGCCCGTGCGTTGGGGCTCGACCCGCTCGAATTCCGCTTGAAGAACGCACTGCGGGCGGGAGAGCTGCAGCCGTTCAGCACCGCCTGGAGCGAGGGGCGCGAACCCCGCCCGGAGACGATCGAGACCTGCGCGCTGGAAGAGTGCGCGCGCCAGGGCAAAGCCGTGATCGGGTGGGATCAGAAATTCAACAACCCGAACTGGCGGACGGTGGCAGGCAAGCCTCACCTGAGGCGCGGCATCGGATCGGCGCTGGTCATGCAGGGAACCGCCATTCCCTATCTGGACATGGGCGGGGCAAGCGTCAAGATGAACGATGATGGGTCGTTCAATCTGCTCATCGGCGCGACCGACCTGGGCACCGGCTCGGACACCGTGATCGGTCAGATGGTCGCCGAAGTTTTGGGCGTTCCGCTCGAAGACATCATCGTGTATTCTTCGGACACCGACTTCACGCCGTTCGACAAAGGCGCGTACGCCTCGAGCACGACCTACATCTCGGGCGGCGCAGCCGTTAAAGCCGCCGAACAGGTTGCCGAGCGCATCCGCATTCGGGCGGCGAAGATGCTGAACGCGGCTGGCGCGGAGGGCGAGCCAATCGATTGGCGCGAGATAAAGCTGGCAAACCGGCAGGCTTGCGCCCCGGATGGTCGCTCGGTCTCGCTGAGCGAGGTTGCCCTCCATGCGCTGCACCAGGAAGACCAGGAACAGATCATGGGCGTTGCATCGTTTGTTTCGCCGGTCGCGCCGCCGCCTTTCGCAGCCCAATTCGCTGAAGTGACGGTGGATATCGAGACCGGACAGGTGATCGTGGGCAAACTGGTGATGGCGCTCGACTCGGGCGTGATCGTTAACCCGCTCACCGCTTCAGGACAGGTGGAGGGCGGCATGACCCAGGCGCTTGGCTACGCGGTCTGCGAAGAAATGCGCTATGACGAGCGCGGTTTTGCGCGCGAAATCGACCTGACCGATTATCATATCTTCCAGGCGGACGAGATGCCCGAGCTGCACACCCTGTTTGTCGAAACCTTCGAACCGACCCACCCGTTTGGCGTTAAAGCGGTGGCGGAAATCCCGCTGGATGGAGTTGCTCCGGCGGTGGGCAACGCGGTCTTGGATGCCTGCGGCGCGGTCGTGAACAACAATCCGATCACCCCCGAAAAAGTCTGGCGGTCGCTGAACAAGGAGAGCGATTAGGCTATGGATCGAATCTATGTGGTGGGTCATATCAATCCAGACACCGACTCGATCGCCTCGGCGGTCGGGTACGCCTGGCTGCTGCGCGAACGCGACGGCGAGGATGTGGCTGCGGCGCGGGCGGGTCCCACTAACCCGCAGACCACCTGGGTGCTCAAACGGCTCGGTCTGGAGGCGCCGACCCTGCTCACCGACGCGTCGCCGCGTTTCGAGTCGGTCACGCGCCGGCTGGACACCGTCACCCCTGAAGACCCGCTACGCGAAGCCTGGGCGATCTTGAACCGCACGGGCGGGATTGCGCCGCTGGTCAACCCGGACGACGGCAAGCCCGTGGGAATGATCACCGGAATGAGCCTGTTCAACCTCATGGCGAAGTACGTCGGGGCTCACCCGCGCCGCCAGGACGTGCGCATCTCCGAGATCCTCGACCTGCCATGCCGCGAAGCCTGCGATGGCAGCGTGCCGCGTTACCGCGCCAACATCCACATCCGCGATATGCTGGGCAGAATCCTGCGCGAAGAACACAACGATTTCTTGGTCGTTGACGATCAGGGGCTGTACACCGGCGTTACCCGCCAGCGGGATGTGCTGAACCCGCCCCGCCTGCGCCTGATCCTGGTGGATCACAACGAGCCGGGGCAGTCGTTGGGCGCGGTCGAGGAAGCCGAGCTGATCGAAATCCTGGATCACCACCGCCTGGGCAACCCGTCCACGCGGGCGCCGATCCGCTTTTCGGTGGATGTGGTGGGCAGCACGAGCACGCTGGTCTCGGAGCGGATCGAAGAAGCCGGTTTGAGCGCCCCGCCGGACATCGCCGGACTGCTGTTGGCGGGGCTGCTTTCGGATACGCTGATCTTGACCTCGCCCACCACCACCGAGCGCGATCACCAGGCTGCCGCGCGGCTGGAACGCTGGGCGTTTGTCCGCAACGGTCCGCTGGCGGGGGAAAAGCTTCAATCTTACGGCGAGCAGGTGATCGAGGCGGGAGCCGGGCTTTCTACCCGCGACCCGTTCGAGATCGTTTCCACCGATATCAAAACCTATGAGACCGGCGGGTTTCATTTTGCGATTTCACAGGCAGAGGTGACCGATTTGCGCCAGATGAACGATCACCTCGATGAGCTGACCCGGGCGCTCGACCGGCTGCGCCAGGAACGCCGGTTGGATTTCGTGATGCTGATGGTGACCGATGTGGTGGATAACGTGAGCAGCCTGATCACCGTCAACGCGCCGCCCCCTCTGGATGATCTGCCCTATCCCAAACAGCAGGACGGGACGCGGCTGGCAATCGGGGTGGTTTCGCGCAAGAAACAACTTTTACCGGTTATATTAAGTATTTTGGAGGAATGAATGACTTCGATATTTCAATCGTTGGTGGAACTGGAAGAGAAGAACCAGGCAGGCGCGCTGTGCATGGTGGTGCGCAGCCAGGGATCGACCCCGCGCCGGTCTGGCAGCAAAATGGTGGTTTTCCCAGACGGACGGATCGAAGGCACCGTCGGCGGGGGCGAGCTCGAAAACCGGGTGATCCGGGAGGCGCTGCAGGCGATTGACGACGGTAAGCCGCGCATGTTGGAGTATCAGATGAACGACCCGGCTCAGGGCGACCCGGGCGTGTGCGGCGGTCAGGTGGAGGTCTATGTGGAACCCTTGCGTCCTAAACCTACGGTTGTGGTGATCGGCGTCGGACACGTCGGCAAGGCTGTGGCGCACCTGGCGCACTGGCTGGGCTATCGAGTGGTGGTCAGCGACGACCGCCCCGACTTTTGCACGCCGGAAGCCATCCCGGACGCCGATGAATATTTACCCGTGCCGATGGCGGAGCTGCCAACGCGCCTGGAATTCACACCCTGGACTTATCTAGTGTTGACCACGCGCGGCGTCAACGTCGATATCGTGGGTTTGCCCGCCCTTTTAGACCAGCCCGCGGCGTATATCGGGGTGATCGGGTCGCAGCGCCGCTGGATGACCGCCCGCAAGCAAATGATCGACGCTGGAACGCCGGTCGAAAAATTGGACCGGGTTCGCTCGCCAATTGGATTGGAGCTCAACGCCGAAACCCCCGAAGAGATCGCGGTGAGCATCATGGCGGAGATCATCATGCTGCGCGAAGGCGGAGACGGTCGTCCGATATCCGCCAGAAAACAAAGACAGACAAAACAACAATAGCGGAGAGCATTATGTGGCAGAGTTATTATTGTGTAACGCGCATCGAGGAGGCGCTCGAACTCCTGGCTGAACACGGCGCGCAAGCCCGAATCGTCGCCGGCGCGACGGATCTGATCCTCGAGTTGGAGCGCGGGGTGCGCAAAGGGGTCGAAACGCTGATCGACATCACCCGCGTGCCGTGTCTGGACGAGATCGTGATGGACGAAGACGAGGTCATTCACCTCGGTCCGCTGGTCACGCACAACCAATGCATCGCCTCCAAGCTGGTTGTCGAGCGGCTCTTCCCGCTTGCCCAGGCGGCGTGGAGCGTGGGCGCGCCGCAGATCCGCAACCGCGGCACCGTGGCGGGCAACCTGATCACCGCTTCGCCGGCGAACGACACCATCACCCCGCTGATGGCGCTTGGGGCAAGCGTCCGGCTAAGTTCGACGCGCGGCAGCCGGGTGGCGCCCCTGAAGGACTTCTTCCTGGGGGTGCGGCGCACGGCGCTCCAACCGGATGAGATGCTGGTGGACATCGCCGTACCGGCGCTGAAATCGAACCAGCGCGGCATGTTCTATAAACTGGCGCTGCGGCGCGCCCAGGCGATCTCGGTGGTCAACGCGGCGGTGGTGCTCACCTTTGACGGAGAGGCAGCGGCGGTTGGAGCGCAATCCAAAGTTACTTCCGCGGCGATCACGCTCGGCTCGGTCGCCCCAACCATCGTGCGCGCGCCCGATGCCGAAAATTACCTGGCAGGCAAAACGTTGACCGACGAAGTGATCCTGGAGGCGGCAGTCCTGGCAAAGCGGGCTGCCCACCCGATCGATGACATTCGCGGCACTGCCGTTTATCGCGATGAGATGGTGCGGGTGTGCGTCAAACGCTGCCTGGCTGGCATCCACGCCGGAGCGGAACGAGACGGCTTTCCAACCGATCCGGTGCTGCTGCGGGGAACCGAAAAAGTCGATCTCGCCCAGCGCCTGCCCGAGCGCAGCCTGCACCAGCCGGGGTCGCCGATTGTAACGCGGATCAATGGGAAAGAGTACACCTTCAACAGCGGGCAAAACAAGACCCTGCTGCGCCTGCTGCGCGAGGAAGCCGGGTTGACCGGCACAAAAGAGGGTTGCGCAGAAGGGGAATGCGGCGCCTGCACGGTGTATCTCGACGGTCAGGCGGTGATGAGCTGCCTGGTGCCGGCAACGCGCGCCCACGGGGCTGAGATCACCACAATCGAGGGCATCGCGCATGATGGGCAGCTCCACCCGGTCCAGCAGGCTTTCATCGAAGAAGGCGCGGTGCAGTGCGGTTATTGCACACCCGGTTTTATTATGTCTGCCGTAAAATTGCTCGAAGAAAAGCCCCATCCCTCCGAAGCGGAGATCAAGGTCTCGATCACCGGCAATCTGTGCCGCTGCACCGGCTATTACAAGATCGTGCAGGCAATCGAAAAAGCCAGTATGAGCATGACGGAGGCGCCGAATGGGTAAATATGGCAGATTGGCTGGACAGGCGCCCCCGCCTCCGCCGCCCTGGAAAATCCATCCGGTGTGGCGGGGGATCGGGTGCCTCTTGATTTTAATCGGTCCGGTGATGGCTTATCTCATCGCGGATATGTTGGTAACGATGACGATCTCCGAAGGCTGGTACGCATTGCCGCGCGACCTGACGCGCCCATATCAGATCCCCCTGATCGAAATCACCGTGCCGCATTTTTTTGCTAACCTGATGGCAACCGCCCTGCTGCTGCTGCTGGGCTTCGCGCTGATCATGATCGCTTACACCCTCATTTTCTCGGTTGCGGGACCGGGGCGCTACACCCCGATGGATTCGCCGCCGGTGCGGGAAATGCCGAAACGCCGGCGTTGAACGCCTGCGGGTTGCGCCGCGGGCATAAGGACAATCGAAATATATGGAGCGCACTGTTCCGACAACGGAATCTGAAGAGGTCGAGCTTTACACGCGCACCTACTATTCGCTGCTGCGCTCCTCCGCCGAGGTGAAAATTCGCACGCTGGAAGAGGTGCACGCCGGGATGAATTCCCTGCTCCATCCAGATGCGCGCGAACCGTTCTCGGATATGTCGGCTTTTTTCTACTCGATCTTGCGCCTTCCGAGCTGCATGCCGGAGGTCAAACGGGTGGTGCTGGGGCAGAACGCGGGCGTGTTTTTCCAGTCGGGGGTGGGAGATATCCTGGAGTGGAAAGAAGTGTACAGCGTTGCACGCCGGCGGCGCAGTTTTTTTGACGGCAAAGACACCTTAGCCTGTTTTATTGCCAGCCGGTCGGACATCGACGACATGATTCCGCTGCTGACCGCCTATCAGATCGAATGGAACAAGCTTCATTATCGCATCAGGCGGTTGTCCGGCGCGCTCGATCAGGGGGGTTTCAGCGGCAGCCTGGTGGGTTTCAACCGGCTGCGAGACTTGCTTGAAATACCCGAAGAAGATTTTGACCGGCTGCACGCCATCTGGGATCGCGACCTCGAAACGAACTTGGCGCACATCGCCCAAAAACCCTGCGATCTGAAAGTGCACCTGCTGAGCGGTTCGCTGAGCGAATACCGCCGGGCGCGCAATGCGTGGTGGGAGAACATCGAACGCGCCCGCCCGGACATCAGCGAGCGTCCGATCTATTTTGTTTCGAGCAACAATCACAGCCTGGCAAATCTGCTTTCGGGGTTTGCGCTCCAGCAGCCAGCGCTGATCGAATTCCTCGACCAGCCCGGGTACGCCGGCTTGCGCAACGAATGGGCGGATATTCAGAAAAGCCAGACCAGCAGCAGCCGCGAGAATTTTCTGTACTACCTGCTGCGCAAAGCGGAACAGGATAAGAAGGGGCAATATTTAATCCCGCAGCAGCACGAGTACGAGAACCAAAATGGGATCGCCCGCATCCCGAGCAAGCGCTCCTTCGACGTCGAAGCGCAGGTGATCGAAATCGCCCGGCTGAATTTAGCGGCGGCGGACCCGCGCCTCCGGCTGAGCGCCAACGTCCAGAAGCTCCAAACCAGCGAAGCGCTGATCCTCAACATCGACTATCCTTTGGGGCTGGCAGCCTATGACATCCTGGCTGAGATCTCATCCAACGTTGGAGGGGTGTTGGGCGTGTATGTGATGGGGAAAGCCGCGACCCTCAACGCAGTCATCGGCGATGTCATGATCTCGAACGTCGTGCACGACGAACATTCGCGCAACACGTATCTTTTCGGCAACTGCTTTTCAGCCGCCAAAGTGGCGCCCGACCTGGTCTTTGGGACGGTACTGGACAACCAGAAAGCCGTAACCGTGCAGGGGACGTTTTTACAGACGGCGGATTACATGGATGTCTTTTACCGGGAGGGCTACACGGTCATCGAGATGGAAGCGGGACCGTACCTATCCGCCATCTTCGAGATGTACCGCCCGACCCGCCACCCGGTGAACGAGATCATCGACCTGCACAGCGCGCCCTTCGACATTGGGATGATCCACTATGCGTCGGACACCCCGCTGGGCAAGGGGAAGAACCTGGGGGCGGGCAGCCTCTCTTATATGGGGATGGATTCGACTTACGCGGCTTCGCTGGCGATCTTGCGCCGGATTCTAGCGCTGGAAATCGAGCGGTTGTCGTCTCAGCCAGGGGGATAACCGGCGCCCTCAGCCAAGCGCCGCCTTGTCGGTGATCTCCAGCGCTTCATCCAACACGGCAAACCCCTCCGCTAATTGATCTTTGTCGATGATCAACGGCGGAATGATCAGCACCGTATGCCAGTGCGTGTACAAGTAGACCCCGTGATCGAGCATGAATTTGCGGAACGCGACCATCGCCTCGCTCGTACCGTTGAAGGGCGCCAGCGGCTCGCGCGTGCGCCGGTCGCGCACCAGTTCGATAATCCCAAACAAGCCGATCGAGCGCACCTCTCCGACCGAGGGGTGATTCTCGCCCAAATCGGTGAGCAGACGGTGCAGCACCGCTCCCATTTCGGCGGCGCGCTCCACCAGACGATCCTGCTGCATGACCTGGATGTTGGCTGCCGCCGCGGCAAGCGAGATGGGATGGGCGTTGTAGGTGAGCCCGCCCTGAAAGACCCGCTGATTGAAAAATTCGGCGATCTCGGGCTTGATCGCGACCGCGCCGAGCGGCGCATAGGCGGAGGTGAGACCCTTTGCCATCGTCATCAGGTCAGGGACCACCCCCCAATGCTCGACCGCAAACCACTTGCCTGTGCGCCCAAAGCCGGACATCACCTCGTCGGAGATCATTAAGATGCCGTAGCGGTCGCACAACTGGCGCACGCCCGGCAGATATCCGTCTGGAGGGATGATCACCCCGTTTGTGCCGGTCACGCTCTCCAGCAGCACGGCGGCAATCGTTTCAGGACCCTCATAGAGGATGATCTCTTCCAGATGGTTGAGATAATCCTGACAGAAATCGGCGTCCGAGATCCCCGGGTTGGCGCGATGGAAGGTGGAGCGGTAGCGGTACGGATCCAAGAAGTGAACCACGCCGGGCATCAGGTTGGGCTCCCAGGCGACCCGGCGCGGGTCTCCGGTGGCAGCCATGGCGCCGGCGGTAGCGCCGTGATAGGAACGGTAGCGCGCCAGAATTTTGTGCTTGCTGGTATAGGCGCGCGCCAGCTTGATGGCGTTCTCGTTTGCGTCCGCCCCGCCCAGGGTGAAAAGAAAACGGTTCAGGTCGCCGGGGGTGATCTCCGCCAGCAGCTTGCCCAACTGGGCGCGCGGCCGGGTCGCCATTGGCGGACCGGCAAACGGCAACTCGCGCGCCTGGGCGACGATTGCTTCGATCACGCGCTCGTCTCCATGACCAATGTTGACGCACATCACCATGGAATTGAAATCCAGGTAGCGTTTCCCGTCCACGTCCCAGAAATAAACGCCCTTGGCGCGCCCCACCGGGATCGGGGCGACTTTTCCCTGCGCCGACCAGGTCCAGAAGCCGTGCTCCATTGAGAGCGGTAAAATATCCGAATCAGCGATGGCGGTCATAGATCCTCACAGCTTGAATATTTTTGTGGTATATGGGAATCCTATCACAGATTTTCGGGCTGACTTGGTTTGCCGTCGGGCTTCCCAGTCCCGCCCCCTTTTGACAAATTGGACGTTATCGGTCATAATGCTGAATTGGTGATCGCCCACTGCTGGATTTACCTCGAAGCTTGGCAGCGGATGAATCTGGCATACCAAACCTGACATTCTGATAATCCGCCAAAGGAGGAGAAATAAGATGTACGCAATCGTTTTAATTCTGCACAGCCTTATCCGCTGGCTGGCGTTGATTTTAGGCATCGCGGCAGCCGGGTTCGCCTGGTTCGGCTGGTTGAAAAAACAGGACTGGAAACCGCTCAACCGCAAGCTGGGCGCCTACTTCACCATCGCGATGGATCTGCAATTGGCGCTGGGCTTGCTGCTATATCTGGCGTTCAGCCCCATCACGCGCGCTGCGCTGCAGAATTTTTCGGCGGCGATGAGCGCGCCCGAGCTGCGTTTTTTTGCGCTCGAACACCCATTGTCGATGATCTTAGCCCTCATATTCGCTCATCTGGCGAGTATACTGCCCAAACGCCAAAGCGCGCCGTCCGCCAAATTCCGCCTCGCGGCGGTCTTTTCTACGCTGGCGGTGCTGTTGATCCTGCTCGGGACGCCCTGGATGCGCCCATAACGCCTGCGCGGGGGCTAGCCTCCCTGGCTCCAGGTCTGCCTCAGTAATGCGGGCAGCGCAGCGCCGGCGGCGCAGGGCAAAAAATGGGTCGCGTGCGGGGTGAGCGGGGTCTCATGCAGGTTGATCTCCACCAACCGCGCCCCGCGACGCAGCGCCAGCAAAGGCAAAGAAGCGGCTGGCTCTACCAGCGCGGACGTTCCAATAGAAAAGAAGATCTCACACGCGCGGGCGGCAGCCTGGGCGGCTGCGAGCGCCTCCCAGGGCAGCGGCTCGCCAAACCAGACCACGTCGGGACGCAGCCAGCCGCCGCAGTGCGGGCAGCGCGGCGGCGGATCGTCGGTTTCCTGCCAGCGATCCACAACCCGGTTTTCCTGATAGCATTTGACGCGCTGGATGTTGCCGTGCAGTTCGATCAGCGGGGCGGCTTTCCCGCTGCCGGCGCGCTGGTGCAAACCGTCAACGTTCTGGGTGATCAGCGTGAAATGGGGCAGGCGCGTTTCCATCTCCGCCAGCGCCAGGTGACCCGGATTTGGGCGGGCGCGGCTGATAAGTTCACGCCGCCAGGCGTACCATTCCCAGACCAGACGCGGGTTCTGTTCGAATGCGGCGGGCGTAGCCAGTTCTTCCGGGCGATAGCGGCTCCATAACCCGGTTTGGGCGTCGCGGAAGGTGGGGATGCCGCTTTCGGCGGAGATCCCCGCCCCCGTCAGGACTGCGACCGACCGGGCGCGGTGCAGCGCCTCGATTAACGCCGGCGGGATTTCTACGATGAAATCGCGGCGGGTATCAGAGTCTGGCGGAGCGGAATCAGGTTGAATAGGCTGCGGTGCTGGTTCGGGCGTGTGAGTCATGCTGCATTACGGGTTTTGTGCCAGTAGCGGTGAATGCCGGCAGCGGACATCCAGGAAGGGTTGGCGGTTTCATAAACCTGGCATTCCGCCTGAGAGAGGCGCTCTTGTTGCGATCTGGCTTCGGTCCACTCGATGAACTGGCGGTTCAATTCCTCAATCGAGGGATCGGCTGCCATCTGGCGCGAAACCCACGCGTCGGTCTGCTGCACGAGGTCGGCGAGCGCGCGCAGGTGCCATTCGGCGTCAGCGTAGATGCCGAAATGCGTCGGCGCGATGCGCGTGAAAGCCCCGCGGCGCTGCTCTTGCGCCAGCCTTTCCACGCTGGCGCGCCAAAGCTCCAGGTCGATCTCCGGCGGGGGCATCGGCAGCCGCAAATGGCGCAGCCCAGCCAGGCGTATCCCGCCGATGTCGCCCGAAAAGCAGGTTTCGGCGAAGATGTAGGCATAATGATGATAGGCGTGTCCGGGGGTATCCAGCGGGCGGAAAAGCAAATCCTCGATTTCGATCGGCTCTTGATCTTGGTGCACAACGATCTGCGCTTGCGGGACCGGCAGGAACTCGCCCCACAGGCTGTGCATATTTTCGCCATAAATCCGTTCGGCGCTGGCGAGCAATTTTTCCGGGTTGGCGAGGTGCGGCGCCCCCACCGGGTGAACGTGGATGCGCGCCCCCTGCTTCGCCCACCAGCCCGCCGACCCGGCGTGATCCAGGTGGATGTGGGTCAACAACACATCGGTGATGTCGCCGGGCGCGAGACCGAATTCCTTCAGGTGGGCGGTCAGGTTTACCAGGGTGGAGCCGGGACCGCATTCGACCAGGACCGCGCCGCCCGTGTGCGGGATGAGATAACTGGCGATCGCGCCAGGCAGGTCCATAAAATTCAGATCCAACGTGTGGATCAGTTGTTGGGTAGTTGGGCGAATCGTCATCATTTCTCCATGCCTGATGCGGCGCACAAAGCGCGGCGCATAAAGCGCCGCATAGTGCGCCCTGGATCGGACGTTCACCAATTGTAATCGTTTCTCCAAGAATTCGACCAAAATTATGCAGTTAGGCAAGGAAAGCTAGGTCAAAAGTAACATTGAAAGCGTTGATGGCTGTGCTAAAATTTCAGAGCCGCGCAATGCGGCATTAATCTATTCTAAAGGAACGCGCAATTGTGGTCGAAACACCTGACCGAACCATCCTGATCGTCGAAGATCACGACGTCCTGAGGGAGGGGCTGCAGATCCTGCTCGAAGCGGAGAATTACAACGTCATCACTGCGGCGCACGGCAAAGCCGCGCTGCTGCAGATGGAAAGCGCCGTCCCCGACCTGATTCTGTCCGACATTTCGATGCCCGAAATGGACGGGTATGAATTTTACGAGGCGGTCCGGTCTCATCCGGAGTGGATGGCAATCCCGTTCATCTTCCTCACCGCCCGCGGAGATCGAGCCGACCTATTCACCAGCCGCAAAATGGGGGTCGAAGACTACCTCGTTAAACCGGTCGAGCGCCAGGCGCTGGTCACCACCATCCATTCGCGGCTGGAGCGCAGCCAGCAGCTCATGCTGGCGCAACTCGAACAGGCTTACGAAGCCAGCCTGATCATGCTCGCAAATGCAATCGAACTGCGCGACCGCTACACGCGCGGCCATGTGGAGCGCGTGATGGAGCTTGCGGTCAAGATCGCCGAGCAGTTGGATCTGAGCGAGAGCCAAATCAACGCGGTGCGGTTTGGCGCAATCCTCCACGATATCGGCAAAATCTCGATTCGCGAGGATGTGCTCAGAAAAGCCGGTCCGCTGGATCTGAGCGAATGGTCGGAAATGAAGCGCCATACCACCATGGGCGCAACACTGCTCAACGATGTCCCGTTCCTCTCTTCTGCCTTGCCCATCATCCTCCATCACCACGAACGGTGGGATGGACAAGGATACCCGAACGGTCTGGCGGGCGAAGATATTCCGCTAGAAGCGCGCATCGTTACGGTCGCCGACGCATACGATGCGATGACGTCATCCCGCGTTTATCACAATGAGGATACGTCCATTGAGGCATTGGAAGAGATCGTTGCCGGAATCGGCACACGCTACGACTGCCAGGTTGTCGAGGCGTTTGTGAAAGCGCTTGAGGCAGAAACCCGCTCAAGCGAAGATGAGCCGGAGTAAAGGGGTCAATCCGCGCGCTTCCAGTCGCTTACCTCATCCAGGGTTGTTTTTTCGTCATCGTTCAAGCGCAGTCCAGCCGCGCCCAAGTTATCGGCTAGCTGGTCGAGATCGCGCGGCCCGATGATCGGGCTGGTGATCCGCGGGTTGGACAGCAGCCAAGCCAGGGCGATCTGGGATACGCTGGCGCCGCGTTCGTTCCCGATCCGGTCGAGTTGATCCAGCAGATTCCAGTTCTGCGGGGTGAAATAGCGGCTCACCCGCTCCCCGCGAGCGCTGACGGTCTGCGCGCCGGGGCGGTATTTTCCGGTCAGAAAGCCGCCCCCGAGCGGGCTGTAGGGGATTACACCCAGATCATACGCGTCGCAGACCTCCGCCAGCTCACGCTCGAACTCCGCCCGCTTGACCAGGCTGTAATGCGGCTGGAGCGAACGGTAGGCAGCCAGACCGTGCAGGCGTGAGGTCCAAATCGCTTCAGTGAGCCGCCAGGCGGGATAGTTCGATGCGCCAATGTAGCGCACCTTGCCAGCCCGCACCAAGTCATCGTAAGCCTGCAGCGTCTCTTCGATGGGCGTGTTTTCATCATACCAATGAGACTGGTAAAGGTCGATGTAATCCGTCCCCAGCCGGCGCAAGGAGCCCTCTACCGCCTCCTGAATGTGATAGCGGGAAAGCCCCTCGGCGTTCGGTTCGGCGCCCATCTTCCCCCGCACTTTGGTCGCGAGCACCAGCTTTTCGCGCGAGATAGCAGATTTTTTCAACCAGCGCCCAATGATCTGCTCCGCCACCCCGCCCGGGTTGCCTTCCACCCAGTTGGAATAGACATCTGCGGTATCGATGAAATTGATCCCCGCGGCAAAGGCGGCATCCAGGATGCGCAAAGAGAGCGCTTCATCCGCCGTCCAGCCGAATTGCATCGTGCCAAGACAAAGCTCGGAGACTTTCAAACCAGAACCGCCCAAATTGCGATATTCCATAGCTTCACTCATAACCTTGCGGGTTGTTCGATTGCCAGCGCCAGGTGTCCTGACAGATTTCGTCAATCGTGCGCTCGCTGCGCCAGCCAAGCTCCCGGTTGGCGCGCGTCGTGTCGGCGTAACTGACCGCGATATCGCCGGGACGGCGCGCTTCGATGCGGTAAGGGATCGTCCGCCCGCTGGCTTTCTCAAACGCCCGAAGCATTTCGAGCACGCTATAGCCCCGGTTAGCGCCCAAATTGTAAACCAGGCAGCCGGACGAATCGGCAAGCTTTTCGAGCGCCTTTAAGTGTCCCAGAGCAAGATCGACCACGTGGATGTAATCGCGCACGCCGGTGCCGTCGGGCGTGGGGTAATCGTCCCCCCAGACGCGCAGATAGGGCAGCCGTCCGACCGCCACCTGGGCGATGTACGGCAGCAGATTGTTGGGGATCCCGAGCGGGTCTTCCCCGATTCTGCCGCTGGGGTGCGCCCCAACCGGGTTGAAGTAGCGCAGGACGGTGATGCTCCAGTCCGGCTCCGCACGTGACAGGTCCTCCAGGATGATCTCAACCATGCGTTTGGTGTGCCCGTAGGGGTTCACCTGGCGCTCGCAAGGGAAATCTTCCGTGATCGGCACGCTGGCTGGGTCGCCATACACAGTGGCGGACGAACTGAATACCAGTTTCTGCACGTTGTTCTCCGCCATCGCTTCGAAAAGGTTCAAGCTGCCAGTGATGTTGTTCGAGTAATACTGCAACGGCAGGCTGACGGACTCGCCGGGCGCCTTCAACGCCGCGAAATGGATCACTGCATCGATCGCGGCGGATCGAAAGACGCGCGCGAGCGCTGCGCGGTCGCACAAGTTCACCTGGTGAAACGCCAGCGGCTTCCCCGCCAGGCTCTCTACCCGGCGCAGCGCCTCCGCTTTGCTGTTGACCAGGTTGTCCACCACGGTCACCTGGTTTCCAGCCAGCAGCAATTCCAGGCAGGTGTGGCTGCCGATGTATCCGGCGCCTCCGGTCACGAGGACATGCATCGGGATCGTCTCCGTTTCGTAGGGATTGGCTGGGCGCGTCCGATAGGGTCGCGCGGGATCACGCTTTGTAACCGATCATGCGCAGGAAGCCCTTGCGCCAGGCGACGTCTTCTTCAGCCTCGACGCCCTTGGGGGAGAAACCGTCGATCACGCCCAAGATGCCGCGCCCCTGCGCCGACTCAGCGACGATCACCTCGGTGGGGTTGGCGGTTGCGCAAAAGATGTTACAGATTTCGGGCACCGCTTTCAGACTGTTGAGCACGTTGATCGGGTAATATCCCTCCCCAAGAAAGATGATGAAGCTGTGCCCGGCGCCGATCGCCAGCGCGTTCGTTTGCGCCAGAGCAATCATTTCCGGGTCGGTGCCGGTCGTGCGGACCAGGCATTTGCTGGAAGCCTCGTTGAACGCCAGCCCAAATTTGATCCCCGGGACCGTGGTGATCATCATCTCGTGGATGTCTTCGACGGTTTTAATAAAGTGCGATTGACCCAGGATGAAATTGATCTCCAGGGGCTTTTCGATTGGCACACTAATCAAATGCATTAGACCCTCCCGCTTGAATGGCTTATCCTCGCCAGCTATTCTACTATAAAGTAAACACGGGTGTTTCACGCCAGATGAAACACCCGTGTTCGGCTCAGCATTTTCTTAGCGCACGTAGTCGTAAGGATTGACCTTAGCGCCGTTGATCATCAGTTCGAAGTGCAGGTGGGGACCGCTGGAATTACCCGTGCTGCCCAGCGCGCCGATGTAACCGCCCTGATAAACGCTCTGACCGCAGCTCACCCCAATCGCGCTGAGGTGGGCGTAGGCGCTCTGCCAGCCGTTGCCGTGGTCGATCGCGATCAGGTTGCCGTAACCGTAATCGCTCCAGCCGGCGTACACCACCACGCCGCTGTCGGTGGCGAAGATGGAATTGCCAATCTGACCGCCAATGTCGATCGCTGGGTGAACGCCGCCGTCGTATGCATATCCTGAAACGGTGTGATCGGTGGTGGGCCAGACAAAGGTGCCCGAACCGATCGCGCCCGAATAGACGCTTCCGCAAGCCCCGGCGCCGTAATAGCGGGCGACTGCCGCGTTTTCACGCGTAATCGCCGGCGGACCCCAGTCCTTGATGGCGCGCTTTCCGCCCGGGACGATGAGCCAGCTTCCAGATTCGATCGATGCGCTCGGGTCCGTCTGGGTCAGATCGATGAAATTCCCCGGGTAATCAATGATCGACTCCTGATCGACGCCGAAGAATTCCGCCACACCCGACAGCCGGTCGCCCTGCTGCCATTCGTAATACGTACCATCCACCGGAAGGATGTTCAGCACCTGGCTGGGTTTCAGCAAATGAGGGTTGTCGTTCAGCACGTCATAATTTCCCCAGAGCACCGTTTCGGGTTTCAAACCGTAGTTCGAGGCGATGCTGAAAAGGGTGTCGCCCGCCTGGACGGTGTACGTGATGACATCCACGCGCGGGCGTGAAGGGATGATCGTGTTCACATTCGTCTGGCGGGTGATGCCGGTTTGCATCGACTGCGGGGTCGTCAGCGGCGCTAAGCCGACGGCTGGTTCCGGGTTTGACGGAACTTCGAACTCAACTTCTGCGGCGGGCTGCTCAACGCCCGCCTGAGCGGTGTTTGGAGCAAAGAACCGCTGCCATGCCAGATATCCCAGCACCAGCAGCAAGCCGATCATGAGCAGGTTCAAGCCGATTTGCTGCAGAATTGCGCCCGTCTGGGGTCTCGATTTTCGGGGGGGTATTTCGCTTTTTGTCAGGTTGCCTTCCATAAGTCTGAGGGTTCCTGGATTCTCCTTGAGTATGAACGTATCCTTCAGTAATCCGGACTGAACTTTCGGATCACGAGTCCCCATTATACCCCTTGACTAGCGCAGAACGATGAAGCGCACCTTAAGAGGAATTAATCATCTGGATAAGCTCTCATTAAGCAACCCTGAAACAATCGAGTGATCTAATGCTAAAATTAGAAAATCAGTAATTCCGGGTGAACAGATTCTTGCGATGGATCGAATTTCAAAACACTTCAAGCGTCTCTTTTTCGCTGTTTTGATCGCGAGCACGCTGGCGTGCCGGCTGGCGATTCGGGGCATCAACCCGCCCGTTCCACAGATCGATACGCCGACGCCCACCGTATTCCTGACGCGCACGTACACCCCTACCGCAACCCGCACGCCCACCTCTACCCCCGAGCCCAGCGCAACGCCCACGCCAACCGCGACCCCCACGCCGTTTTTCTGGGTCGAGCCGGGCACGCCGCTGCCGGGTTTCTCGCAGTCCATCACGCTGGACACCGCCGGGCAGCTTTCGGCACTGGCGGAATGGCATGAAGAATCGATCGCTGACCTGGAATGGAGCCCGGATGGGGAACTGCTGGCGGTTGCCAGCCCGGCGCGCATCAACTTTTATGACCCCAAAACGCGCCAGCTTCTGCGCACGCTCCATCCCACGAAGGAGGGCATCGTCGATATCGCATTCAGCCCGGGGGGCAGTTGGCTGGTCGCCGGGTGCCGCCAGGGCGACGAGACCAGCGGTTTTTCGAGCAGTTTAGACTTGTGGGCAGGACCAAACTGGAAACCGCTGGGGCTGCTTTATGGCGTCGTCGCCGGCTTGTCTTCGATGTCCTTCCTCCCCGATGGGCAAATCCTGGCGGTCGCCTACGCCGCGCCCGGGTATGCGGGGAAGAATTACATCGACTTCTGGGCGGTGCCGTCCTGGATCATCAACACCTCCATGGACACCGATAAGCTTCAAGAGGTGGCTTTTTCTCCCGACGGGCGGTTCTTTGTCAACACACCCGACCGCTACGCGATCCAGGTGTGGGATTTGATCGAAAAAAAACTGTTGTACACCATCCCCACCTCGTTCACCGGCGCGGTCAACCGCTTTGCATTTTCGCCCGATGGTGATTTTCTGGCTGCCGGGCATTACGACGGCATGGTCCGCATCTATGATCTCAACACCGGGGAGGTCGCGCTCGCATTCGACACCGGGGCGGTCGTGCAGAGCATCGCCTACAGCTCGGACGGCGAGATCATTGCCATCGGCGGCAGCTTTGAAAACAGTCACATCCAGCTTTGGGCGCGCGGATCGGGGAAACTGCTGCGCTCGATCGACAATCAAACCGGCGGGATCAGCAGCCTGATCTTTTCGGCGACCCAGCGCTTCCTGGCGTCCGGTTCCTATGACGGCACGGTGCGGCTGTGGGGGGTCCGTCCATGAATGGCGCAGGTCCGGCGGTCTGGCGCGTGTTTCAGGGTTTATTGGCGCTGGGGCTGGCGGTCTGGAGCCGGGCAGCAACACCGGGGCTGCGCGAAGCGAGTCCGCACAGCTCAACCTCGCAGACCCGCCTGACCCAGCAAGCGCAGATTGAATACAGCCCCTGGGATCTGGTGACCGCGCTCGCCTGGTCGCCGGACGGCGCGACTTTAGCGGTCGCTGCCGGGGATTCTATTTATTTCTATCGTTCGCGCGGCTGGGAACTGCTCACGCGGGTGCGCCTGGGCGCGCTTACGCATGGATTGGATTTCAGCCCGGATGGCAGGTGGCTGGCAGCCGGCAGCCGTGACGGGGCGGTGCGGCTCTGGGAGACGGCGCAAATCGCGCCGGGGGCGGAACTCGGTTCAGGGCAGGTGATCGACGCCCATCGCAAAGGCGTGAACGCGGTTCGTTTCAGCCCGGTGGAGGCGCGGTTTGCCAGCGGCGGCAATGACGCCATCGCCCGCTTCTGGGGGGCGCCGGCGGGCGAGGCACTGGGCATGACGATCGGCGGCTCGTTTGCGGTCCCGTCGATCGATTTCTCGCTTGACGGGCAGATCCTGGCGGTGGTAAACGGGGAGATGGTCCGTCTGCGCGATACCTCTTCGGAGCGGATCGTCGGGACGTTTCAAAGCGCGGCGCCGCTCTATTATGTGGAGTTCAGCCCAAATGGCGAGGAAATCGTCGCGACCGGCAACGATAATTTGATCCGCATCTGGAAGACCGACCAGGCGTATCGCACCGCTCAGCCGGTCTATCCTGAACCGCAACTCTTGATTGGGCACAACGGGAGGGAAGGGACGTTCAGGGCGCTGGTGTGGAAAGCCGTCTACAGTCCGGACGGCAAGGTGATCATTTCAGCGGGCGGCGATGGCACGATCCGTGTATGGGAGGCGCAAAGCGGAGCGCTCGTCGCCAGCTACCCCGCTCACTCAGGCGGGGCGACCAGCCTGGCTTTCGAACCCGGCGGAAGCCGGATCGCCTCCGGCGGGCTGGACAGCCGGGTGGTCATCTGGTCCTTACAGCCATAATGAGATGACCGGCAGCCCGGATGCCCAGCGTGCATTTCGCTGATTGAATACGGATCAGGGGCTGTTGCTTGACTCTCTTGTGGATTCTGGTTGGGCGACAGCGGTAAGCTGTAGATGAAACTGCTCCGCCCCATAGGTTGCTGTGGCGTTCGGCCCGTTTTCGGTGTTGTTACCGACGCTGTTGAGAGAACCCCCCTTCGAACTGACTCCACCCCCACTGTCCACGCAAGCCACAGCCGCCAATGCCAGCAGGACAATCACCAGTAATGCACACAGGAACAGTTTGTTTTTCGAGGTCTTCTTCATCTGGTAAATTCTCTACTCCGATTACGTTGCTTGCTTTTAGAGAACAGGGGTAGTTCTCCGATCAGCTTCCGATAGTTCGTTGCTCTTACTGTTGCAAGGATCTTGCCAGACGGGTTTCAGGATCGCACGAGGGGCTTGGGATATAATGAATTGACGGCAAAGCGCGATGCAAGACAACCCGCTCATCCCAACCATCTGTCAAAGCGCGATCGAAGAAATCGTGGCTGCGCTGGGGTTTGCGCGCCAGGGTCCGGCGCGCCGGCTGCTCAGCCCGTTGTTCTGGCTGCCGGCGCATTTGTTAGCCCGGCTGCTTGCCGAGGTCGACGAGCCAGCCCGCCAATCGGGGCTGCCCGGCGTTGCCCGCCGCTTGCTGCCGCGCTTTGTGAGCGGAGTGCAGACTGCCGGCGCGGCGGATATCCCCGAGGCGGGCCCGCTCATCATCGCCACAAACCATCCGGGGGCGTACGACGCGCTGGCGATTCTCTCGAATGTGCCGCGCCAGGACATCAAATTCATCGTGAGCGATGTGCCGATCCTGCGCAGCGTCCCCTCCGTAGCGCAATCCCTGATCTACACGCCGCCGCAAACCGAACTGCGGGCGCGCGCGGTGCGCGAGATCATGCGCACTTTAAGGCAAGGCGGGGCGATCTTGATTTTTCCGAGCGGGGTGGTCGACCCCGACCCGGCGTTTATGCCCGGGGCTGAGCAGGCGCTGCATCTGTGGTCCGCGAGCCTCGGCTTGATTTTGAGCAAAGTGCCCGGCGCGCTGCTGCAAACGGCGATCGTCAGCGGCGTGCTGGCGCCCGCCTGCCTGCGCAGCCCGCTCACACGCCTGCCCAAAGAGCGCTGGCGGCAGCAAAAGCTGGCTGAGTTTTTACAGGTGATCCAGCAATTGGTCTTCAAGCGCAACTTTCATTTGACGCCGCGGGTCTACTTTGGCAAACCGCGCCCGCTCGAGGGCTTGCTAAGCGATTTCAAGGCGGACAGCCTGCACCAGTCCATCCTCGCAGCTGCCCGCGAAACCCTGCGGCTCAACCTGGGAATGGCTGGCGCGGAGATTCGATGAGACCAGAAAGGAACGGTAAACGATGTGCGATACGGTAGTGATCACGCCCGAGGCAACCGCCGACGGGGTCATGCTGTTTGGGAAAAATTCCGACCGGGAGCCAAACGAGGCTCACACCCTCGCCCTGATTGCGGCGGCGGATCATCCCGCCGGCAGCACGGTGCGCATGACCTATATCGAAATCCCACAGGCAGAGCACACCTACAGGGTGCTGCTGGCGAAACCGTTCTGGATCTGGGGCGCTGAAATGGGGGTCAACGAGCATGGCGTGGCAATTGGAAACGAAGCGGTGTTCACCCGGGCGCCGTACGTGAAAGACAAAGCCATGATCGGGATGGATCTGCTCCGGCTCGGGTTGGAGCGCGGCAGCACCGCCCAGGGCGCGCTGGAGGTAATGACCGGCTTGCTTGAAACCTACGGTCAGGGTGGAAACTGCGGGTTCCGGCACCCCTTTTATTATCACAACAGCTTCTTGATCGCCGACCCGCGCGAAGCCTGGGTTTTTGAGACGGCGGGGCCGCATTGGGCTGCCCGGCGCGTCCAGGGCGTCTATACGATCTCGAATGGCTTGACGATTGGGAACGAATGGGACCTGGCGTCAAAAGACCTGGTGAATTACGCCGTCGGGCGCGGCTGGTGTAAAAGCCGCGCAGATTTCGACTTTGCGCGCTGCTATTCCGAGCCGCTTTACACCTCGCTGAGCGACTGCCGCCGGCGCTGTGCGCGCTCACGCGCCCTGCTGGAAGCAAAACGCAGCGCGGTTGCCGTGCAGGATGTAATGGACGTTCTGCGCGATCACGGCGAAGGCGCGGAGCGGGACTGGCGCCCCGATCGCGGGTTGACCGGTTCGAATGTGTGTATGCACGCCGGGTTCGGTCCGGTGCGCGCTTCTCAGAGCGTCGGCTCGCTAGTCTCGCGCCTGGAGCCAAAGGGAGGCTTGCACTTCCTGACGGGCACTGCTGCGCCCTGCACGAGCGTTTTCAAACCGGTCTGGCTGGACAGCGGCTTGCCGGATTTAGGACCCGTTCCGGATGGGCGCGACAATCCCGAAACGCTCTTCTGGCAGCACGAACGCCTGCACCGGGCGACCCTGCTCGACTACCCCAACCGGATAGCAGCTTATCACAGCGAAAGGGACGCCCTCGAAGGCAAACTGGTTAAAGGGGCTTTGGATGCCGGGGATTGCCCGGCGGACGAGCGGCTTTCTCTAACCGCAAACGCATTCCAGGCGGCGGATGAATGCGAAAACAACTGGCTGGAGCGGGTCGCCTCTCAGCCGGTGAGCAAAAAAACCGGACTGCTGTATCAGATTGCCTGGAACGGTTATAACCGGAGTTCCGCGTTTAGCTACTAGCTACTCGAACAGCGGGTCGATCAGCGCTTCAATTCCCCCAGCCTGAGGCGGTTTTTCGTTTCCGGCTTCGAGCCAGGCTAAAAACTCGACGTTCCCTTTGACGCCCAACAGCGGCGAGCGGATCAGCCCACGCACCCAAAAACCCTGGCGCTGGGCAAAGCTCAGGATATCGCCGAGCACCTGGCGGTGCACCTGTGGGTCGCGGATCACGCCGCCGCCGCGCCCGGCTTCGGCGCGCCCGGCTTCGAACTGCGGTTTTACCAGCGCGAGAACCGTCCCCGGCGCCGCGTGCGGCATGGCTGCCGGATCATGGGGAACGGCTGCCGCATGGGCGAACCAGCCGCCGACCGCCGGCAGGATGTTTTTCAGCGAGATGAACGAAACGTCAATCGTTGCCAGTTGAATTTTTTCCGGCAAGGCGTCCAGGTAGCGCGCGTTCACGCCCTCCAGGACGACCACCCGCGAGTCCTGGCGCAGCTTCCAATGCAGGATGCCCTTGCCGACGTCGATGGCGTAGACCCGCCGCGCGCCGCGCTGGAGCAGACAGTCGGTGAAACCGCCCGTAGAAGCCCCCACGTCCGCGCACACAGCTTCCTTGACATCGAGAGCGAAAGCCTCCAGCGCCGCCTGGAGCTTCTCGCCGCCGCGCGAGACGTACGCCGGACCATGGTCCACGTCGATCTGCGCGTCATCGGCGACGAGCGCCGAAGGCTTGATCAGCACCTCCCCGTTTACCCGCACCTGTCCCGCCATCACCAGGCGCTGGGCAGCCGTCCGGCTTTCAGCCAGCCGGCGTTCCAACATAATCAAATCCAGGCGCTGTTTTGCCATGCAATGATTCTAACATTTTCGAGGGTTTTTGCTATCTTTTTGTGGAGAGTGTGCTATGATTGCGGCTATCTTCCGGGGCGTATGATGAAAATCCTGGTCTCTCTGGTCAAGGCAATGCGTCCAAAGCAGTGGGCGAAGAACGTGGTGATCTTCGCTGCCCTGGTGTTCGACCGGCAGCTTGGGTTTAACAACCTGGGACCCATGCTGCGCACGTTCGCCGGTTTTGTGCTTTTCTGTATGCTGTCGGGCGCGGTGTACCTGATTAACGACATTGCCGACCTCGAGCAGGACCGCAACCATCCCGACAAGCGCAAGCGCCCGCTTGCCTCCGGCGCGCTGCCGCTGCCGGCGGCGCGCCTGGCGATCGTCCTACTGCTGCTGACGGTCTTCCCGCTGGCTTATGCATTGTCGCCCGCGTTCGCGCTGGTTGCCCTGAGTTACCTGCTGCTCAACCTGGCGTATTCCAAATGGCTGAAGCACATCCCGATCATCGATGTGTTTTCCATCGCGCTCGGTTTTGTGTTAAGGATTATGGCTGGCATCACGCTGATCCATGTGACGCGCTTTTCACCCTGGCTTTACGTGGTCACCACGGTGGGTTCGCTGTACGTCGGGTTTGGCAAGCGGCGCGCCGAACTGGTGCAGCTCAACGATCAGGCAAACAACCACCGGCGTTCGCTGAGCGGCTACACGATCGCGCTGTTGGACCAATATCTGATGATCGTTTCGGCGACTACGATCCTGGCGTACAGCCTATATACCTTCTCGGCGCCGAACCTGCCCGATAACCACGTCATGATGCTGACCATTCCATTCGTCCTGTACGGTATCTTCCGCTACCTGTACCTCGTACAGTCGAAGGGGTTTGGCGGCGCGCCCGAAGACGTGCTGTTCTCAGACCGTCCGCTCCAGGTCGCTATAGCGCTGTGGGGCGTGTCCATTTTGTTCATTTTCTATATATTCTAACGATACGGATCGATCGAATCCGATCCACAGGATAAGATGCCTGCAATCTCTGCTTCTGCGTCTGGAAAAATCATCCTCTTTGGCGAACACGCGGTCGTTTACGGCAGACCGGCGATTGCCGCGCCGGTCGAACAGGTGCGCGCCCGGGTCGTGGTCACCGCGGAGCCGCGCCGCCGCCTGGGGAGCGTGCTGATCCAGACGCCGGACCTGGGAGGGCAGGCTTATCTGGACGAACTGCCCCAGGACGACCCGTTGGGTCTGGCGATGCGCCTGACGCTGGAACACCTGGGTGTGTCGCGCCCACCAGCCTGCACGCTGTGGGTCAGCTCCACCATCCCAATTGCCGCTGGGTTGGGCTCGGGCGCAGCTATATCGGTGGCGCTTTGCCGGGCTTTTGCGGAGTTTCTGGGCGCTGAGCTGCCCGCTGAAACGGTTTCGGATCTGGCTTTTGAAGTGGACCGAATCCACCACGGCACGCCGTCGGGGATTGACAACACGGTGATCGCCTATGCGCAGCCGATCTTCTTTGTCAGGGGGCAGCCGATCCAGTTGTTGCAGCCCGCCAGCCAGTTCACCCTGATCATCGGGGACACGGGCGTGCGCAGTCCGACCGCGGCTGCGGTTGGAGATTTGCGCAAAGCCTGGCAGGCTGATCCGGAGCGTTATGAGCCGCTGTTCGACGCCGCGGCTGAAATTGCGATCCGGGCGCGCGGCTGGATCGAATCCGGGCAGGTTCAACGGCTGGGCGCGCTGATGGATGAAAATCACGTCCTGCTGTGTGAAATGGGCGTGTCTTCGGCGGAACTCGACCGCCTGGTTGAAGCGGCGCGCGCCGCCGGTGCCTGGGGCGCAAAGCTCTCGGGCGGAGGCCGGGGCGGCAACATGCTCGCGCTGGCACCGCCGGAGCGCACTGCGGCGATCGCCGAAAGCCTGCGCCAGCACGGCGCAACGCGCACGATCACGACCACGGTTCGGGCGCACAAACCGCCGCAATGAGCGCCGCGCAGCGCCAGAACCCGCATTCCTCTGCCAACCCGCTCACTTTTCTAAAGCTGGGCGGTTCGCTGATCACCGCAAAGGAGCGCCCCCACACCGCGCGGAAGCAGGTCATCCAACGCCTGGCGCAAGAAATCGGCGAGTTTTTGAGCGACCAACCGCAGACGCCGCTGCTGCTGGGGCATGGTTCCGGCTCGTTTGGGCATGTGCCAGCCAACAAATATGGGACGCGCCAGGGCGTGCACACCCCGCTCGAATGGCGCGGCTTTGTCGAAGTCTGGCGGGAAGCCGGGGCATTGAACCGGCTGGTGATGGACGCGCTGCTGGAAGCGGGCGTGCCTGCGCTGGCTTTCCCGCCATCCGCCGCAGTGACGGCGCGCGATCGAGCGCTGGCAAGCTGGAACCTCGAGCCGATCCAGGCTGCGCTGCGCGCCGGGCTGACGCCGGTGGTCTACGGCGACGTAGTCTTCGACCTGACCGCGGGCGGGACGATCTTCTCGACCGAAGATTTGTTTGACCATCTTGCGCTCCATCTGCGCCCGCGCCGCATCTTGCTGGCGGGGATCGAGAGCGGGGTCTGGCGCGATTTCCCGGTTTCTACCGAGCTTGTGACTGAGATCACCCCGGCAACTTTCCCCGCCCTGCTGCCCGCGTTGAGCGGGTCGGCGGCGCCGGACGTGACCGGCGGGATGTTGAGCAAAGTGCGACAAAGCCTGAGCTGGGTCCAGCGCGCGCCCGAACTGGAAGTGCAAATTTTCTCGGCGCATGAGCCAGGAGCGCTTAGAGCGGCGCTGAATGGCGCGCAAATCGGCACGCTGATCCGTTCCGACCGGTAATCTTACAATTCGTTCGCAGGGGGATTCTGACAGATTTCTGATATTTCGCAAATCGGAAATCAACAATCCCTTGCTATGCTAAAAGGTAGTTGAAGATTCGAAAGCGAATCTCAAAATGGCAGATCAGTAAACCTTACAGGAGGTGTGATGATGAACTACCTAGTTCGATGGGATCCTTACCGTGAAATGATGAACCTGCGCAATGCCTTTGACCGATATTTCGACCCGAGCCAGTCTTCGGGCGAAGCGGGGTGGCAGCCAATGACCTGGAACCTGGCGCTGGACGTCGCCGAAACCGATGACGAATACCGGGTCAGCGCGTCACTGCCGGGGATTGACCCCGACGACCTGGAGATTACCTATGATTCGAACGTGCTGACGATCAAAGGTGAGATGCGCGAAGACCAGGAGGTCAAGGAAGAGCGCTATCACATGCGCGAGCGGCGCTACGGCAGCTTCAGCCGCAGCATCTCCCTGCCGACTTCGGTCAAGGCGGACAAGATCAAAGCGGATTACAGCAAGGGCGTGTTGACGCTGCACCTGCCGAAATCCGAGGAAGCCCGCCCGAAACGCATCAAAGTGCAGAGCGGCGAACCGAAGAAAATGATCGAAGGGAAAGTCGCCTCGGTCAGCAAGAACTAAGCGGCGCTAACCTTCCCAGGTCTGCTCACAGCAATGAGTCGAAAACGGCGGTTATTTGACCGCCGTTCTTTTTTTATTTAACCTGACCCGTTCAGGGGAGGTTTTCGCGCCAGAGGCGGATCTGTTCGGCGTGCTCGGCTTCGTGCTGAAACGAACTGCCAGCGATCCAGGTCGATAGAGGCTGACCCTTCAGCCAGGGGAAGCGCTGCGGGTCATCGAAATCACCCGGGCTCAGGGCTTCCACCCGGCGAACGGTCTGTTTGCGCACCGCGTGGAAGTCCTGCCAGACCTGATCCAGCGGGCGCTCCTGCCCCAGATTCACCCAATCGCGGTTGATCTCTTCGTCGCTGGCTTCCGAAAAGTGAATAGTACTCGGAACCTGGTTCTGTGAGACCTGCCAGAGCAGTTTTACCAACTCGGCTTCCCACATCGTCAGGTGAAAAAGAACGTCTTTGATCGACCATTCTCCAATCACCCCGTCCTTTAGCAAGTCTTCGTCAGTCAACCCGGCGAGGGTTTCCATGAATGCCGCCCGCCCTTCTGCCAATTCCCGCAGCACTTCCGCCTTATTCATGATCCTCTGTCCTATAAATTGAAGTTGGTGACGAACTCGCGGATGGCAGCGTTGAACCGCGCCGGCTGCTCCAGGTTGGGCAGATGACCGGCGTGCGGGATGAGCCGCAGCCGGCTGTTTGGCAGCGCCGCAAACATTTCCTGCGCTTCCTGAACTGGAACAATTTGGTCTTCCTGACCGTGCAGGATCAACGTGGGCAGCTCGATGTTTTTCAGGTCTGGTCTGGAATCCGGGCGGTCCCGCATTCCGGCTAAATCCCCCAGCACGCCCGCGCTGGAAGTGGAGCGCATAATCGCGCCGATTTGTTCAACGAGCGCGGGGTTGTTCTGCAGGGTTTCCGGCGCCAGCAGCCTGGGCAGCATGCCGGCGACAATCGGTTCGATCCCGCTTTGACGGACGGTCGCAGCCGCCTGGTCTCTGGCAACTCGCGCTTCGGGAGAATCCGGGGCGGCGCGCGTGGCGGTCAGGATCAGCGCCTTCAGCCGGCTGGCGTACTTGCGCCAGAAAGCCAGCGCAACGTACCCACCCATGGACAGACCGCACAGGATCACTTTTTTGCGGACTTCCAGCCGGTCGAGCAGCGCGTTCAGGTCGTCCGCCAGCAGATCCATCGAATAGGGTCCGGGGACGGGGTCCGATTCGCCGTGCCCCCGCAGATCCGGGGCGATGATATACCCGCTGTCAGCCAAATTGTCCAGCTGCGGCGTCCAGATCTGACGGTTGAGCGGATAACCATGCACAAAGAGCAGGGGTTGACCGGCGCCGCCGGCGGAATATGCCATTTGAAAGCCGTTAACCGACCTGTACATGCGCCCTCGTTTCTACGCTTGGGTTTCTGATGAATTTTCGGACACGATCTTCCAGCCGCGCTCGGCTGCCAGGCTGCGCAAGCCATCGTCTGGATAGGCGACAACTGGGTTACCGACCATTTCGAGCAGCGAAAGATCGGTAGTCGAGTCGGCGTATGCAAAGCTGGAATCTAAATCGACCTCGATATTTTGCCCCGCCAGGTACGCCAGGGCAGCGCTGGCTTTGTCCTCGTCGATCACGACCGGTTCGATCGAACGCCCGGTGAAAACGCCGTTGCGGGTTTCGAGGCGCGTGCCGACGTAGTGTTCCACGCCCAGTTCGGCGGCAATGCGCGCCACCATCGGATCGGGACCCGAAGAAACCAGCATCACCAGGTCGCCCGCCCGCAAGTGATCTTCCAGGATCTGGCGCGTTTCGCGCCGCCACGAACCATCCAGCGCGCGAACCGTATGCTCCCAGATTGGCTGCGCTTCCTGAACCGGTATGCCGCGCACATACCAAGCCAGATGCCCCGCCCAGGGGCGGCGAAACGCGCTTTCGCTGATCAGCCCCAAGCGGCGCACGAAGTAGAGCGGGTAATGCACGCCCAGAAACGCCAGGTGGGTCGTGCGCTTGAGGTTGCGCTGCCGGAAGTAATCTAAATAGCCCGTCCAGGTGCGCAGGCTGGTCAGCGTGCCATCGATATCGAAGAAGGCTGCAGTTTGAATGCTCATAGGAACTGCGGTGGTTACCCCGGCTTGACGCCAGCCGCCGCGGCGAATTGGCGGATCGCCTGCAGGTGCTGCTCGGGGCGTTCGAAACCCGCCGCCATGGTATTGAAGGACAGGTAGGTCGCCCCTTGCGCCCGCCAGCCCTCAACCAGTTTCACCCACTCTTCCGGCGCCGCGCCGCCGTGCGAGATGCGCGCCTCCAACCCGAAATCGCCGGGAGCGCGTCCGGCGCGCGCCAGCTCCTCCTGGATGATCTGCAACAGGGGCCCTATCTCGGAGGGCTTCCGAATGTTGGTGATCCAGCCGTCGCCCAGGCGGGCTGCCCGGCGCAGCGCCGGCTCGTTGTTCGCCCCAAACCAGATTGGGATGGGGCGCTGTACCGGCAGCGGGTTCAAACCGGCGTCCGGGATGTGGTGCCAGCGCCCCTCGAACACGACCAGCGGCTGGGTCCAGAGCAGGCGCAATACCTGAACCTGCTCCTCGATGCGGCGGCCGCGGGTATGGAAGTCTTCATTCAACGAGATATATTCTGCCTCGTTCCAGCCGAGGGCGACCCCCAGGCGCAGGCGCCCGTTGCTCAGCACGTCCAGCGTCGCGGCTTGCTTGGCAACCAGCGCGGTCTGACGCTGCGGCAGGATCAGAATCCCCGTCGTAAATTCAATTCGACTGGTCAGCCCAGCCATATACGAATAAAGAACCAGCGGCTCTTGAAAAGGATGGCGGCTGGTATAGGTCAGCTTGTCCGCACCCGGATAGTTCGGGCTGACGCCCAGGACATGCTCGTAAGTCAGAATGTGGGAGAACCCCAGCCCCTCGGCGGTTTGGGCGTAATCCCGAATCAGCGCCGGATCGTTTCCAAATTCAGTCTGTGGGTACACCAATCCAATTTTCATCTTTTACACCTTCAATTTCTACATCTTCAACTTCGATGCCTTCTACACCGGGTTATTTCTAAAGGTCGTATAACTCACCGTACTTCGTCCGCAGGTATTGGATATACGGCTCGATCCGGATGGGACCGCCCGTGATGCGCATGACCAACTCGTCGGCGGTGAACTTAGACCCGTGCTGATAGATGTGTTCGGTCATCCAGTTCCGCAGCGTGTCGAATTGTCCCTGGCGGATCTGCGCTGGAATGTCCGGATGATCCTTGAGCGCCGCTTCGTAGAACAACCCGCTGAGGATGTTGCCCAGGGTGTAACCCTGGAACGCCCCGCCGATCAGCCCCCCGTACCAGTGCACGTCCTGCATACAACCGTCTTTGTCGTCCTGCGGCTGGATGCCAATGTCAGCCAAAAAGCGTTCGTTCCAGGCTTCGGGCAGGTGCTTAACTGCCAGCTTGCCCTCCAGTAGATCCATCTCGAAATCGAAACGCAGCATCACGTGCAGGTTATAGGTCACTTCGTCCGCATCGGTGCGGATCAGCGAGCGCTCCACTTTGTTGATCGCGCGGTAGTAAGCCTCCAGCGGCACATCGCCTAGCTGCTCCGGAAACATCGCTTGAAAGCGCGGGTAGAAAAATTCGCAGAAATTGCGGCTGCGACCCACCAGGTTCTCCCACAGGCGCGATTGGCTTTCGTGCACGCCCGAGGACGTTCCTCCGCCCAGCGGCGTGCCGTCCAGTTCGGGTCGGACGCCCTGCTCGTACATGGCATGCCCGCTTTCGTGGATCACCCCGAAGAGGCATTCGCCAAACAAGTTTTCTTTTACGCGGGTGGTGATGCGCACATCGCCCACCGCGAAATTGGTCTCGAACGGATGGTGCGTCAGATCCAGCCGGCCGCGTTGAAAATCGTAGCCGATCTGGCTGGCAACCTCTTTACCCAGCGCGAGCTGCTGGTCTTGCGGGTAGCGCTTGCGTAGGCAGGAATCATCCGCCGGCGGCTGCGCCGTGATCGCCTGAACGATGGGGACCAGTTCTTTTCTCAACTCTGCGAAGAGGCGGCGGATGGATGAAGCCTTCATGCCGTAATCCGAAAAACCGACCAGCGGGTCGATAATATGCTCGTAGCCGGGAAAGAATTCGGCGAGCTGGCGGCTTAGATCGAGCGTTTTCTCCAGATAAGGCTGGACGCGCGCAAAATCGTTCGCCGGGCGCGCTTCCGCCCAGATGGCGTAGGCTTGAGACGTGTGCTCGGACATTTTCCCGACAAATTCGGCGGGGATTCTGGTCATGCGTTCATACTGGCGGCGGGTCACCCGAATCAGCGCGGCGTCATCCGAATCGTAAGGCAGACTTTCGGCGTAAGGCGTCAATTCATCCAGCAGCTTGCCAATCGCCGGGTCGGTGAATTTCTCCTGGGCGAGCTGAGCCAGGGTGGCGGTTTGACGGGCGCGCGCCGCGGCACCTCCGGGCGGCATGTAGGTGCTCTGATCCCAGGACAGCACCGCGGCGGCTTTTTCCAGGTCGTCAGCTTCAATCAGCTTTTGTCTCAAAAGGTGCATCTTTTCTTTCATAGGACTCTCTCTTTTGAATGGGTAGTTTTCTCAGTTTGGGATTGAATTGATGAAGGCATCCGTAAACCTATTCTACCGCATAGAATTCAATTTTCGCCGGCAGCCAGCTGCGCAAGTTGTGCCTGAATCTTCGCCGCGGTCTCCTGATAGGCAGCCAGCTTCTCGCGCTCTTTCTGGACGATCTGCGCTGGCGCTTTCTCTGCAAACGACCCGCCCAGCAGATTCTCCAACCGTTCGATCTGCGATTGCGCCTCTGTCAGATCCCGCTGCAAACGGCGGCGCTCCTCGTCCGCTTCGATCATGCCGGACAATGGCAGGAAGACTTCAACCGGACCAATCACCAAACCGATGTGACCTTCCGGTTTTTGCGCGATGCGCGGGAGTATTTCGACCCGGTCGGGATCCAGCCCAGCCAGCGCTGTGATCGCCAGCCGCTGCGCCTGCACGATCGAAGCCGCGCTTTCGGAAACAAAGATCGCCGGGATGCGCCGTCCGGGCGGTACTTTCTTTTCGGAGCGGAGGTTGCGCAGGCTGCGAATGATATCCTGTACCAGGTTGAAATCGGCGACCTTGCCCGCCTCCCAGGCTTCTTCGGGGCGGGGCGCCGGCCAGGGGGCGGCGATCAGGGCTGCGTGCCATTTCATCCCTGGCGCCGGCAGGTCAGATTGCTGCGCCGCCGACTTGAGATGACCCCAAAGCTCTTCGGTAACAAACGGGGTGAACGGGTGAAGCAGGCGCAAAGCGATATCCAGCGTGCGCACGAGCGTCTGCGCCGTGGTGTAGGCGCGGGCGCCACCCTGGTTGAGCTGCAGTTTGGCGATCTCAACGTACCAATCCGCAAAATCGCCCCAAAAGAAATCGTAGGTCAACCGCCCCGCTTCGCCGTACTGAAAGCTTTGAAACAGGCGCTCCACGTCGCGGACGAGCGCCTGCAGCCGCGCCCAAATCCAGGAATCAGCCAGTGTCCAATCCGGAGCTTCGCCCTCCGCCAGGGCATCACCTTCCGCGGGGGGCAGGTTTGCCAGCGACTGGATCACAAACCGGCTGGCGTTCCAAATCTTGTTGGCAAAGTTGCGGTTTGCAGCGACCTTTTTTAGGCTCAAATTCATATCGTTGCCCGGCGTGGAGCCGACCAGCAGCGTAAAGCGCAGCGCGTCGGTCCCCAATTCGTCCATCACCTGCAGCGGGTCGATCACGTTGCCATATGTTTTGCTCATTTTGCGCCCGTTTTCGTCGCGGATCAGACCGTGCAGATATACCGTGTGAAAAGGAGGCTTACCGGTGAACTCCAGACCTAACATGATCATGCGCGCGACCCAGAAGAACAGGATGTCGTAGCCGGTCTCCATGTAGGAAGTGGGGTAGAAGTATTTGTAATCGGGGGTCTCTTCGGGCCAGCCCAGGGTCGAAAAGGGCCACAAGCCGGAGGAGAACCAGGTGTCCAGCACGTCCGGGTCTTGCCGAATATTTTCACTTCCGCAGTGGGCGCAGCGGGTCGGGTCTTCGCGGCTGCTGGTCATCCCGCCGCAGTCGTCGCAATACCAGACCGGGATGCGGTGCCCCCACCAAAGCTGGCGCGAGATACACCAATCCTCGATGTTTTCGAGCCAGTTGTAATAGATTTTGGTGAACCGCTCCGGCACGATGCGAATCTGCCCGGCGCGCACAGCCGCCAACGCTGCCTCCGCCAGGGGCTGCATGCGCACAAACCATTGGGTGGAAACCATCGGCTCGATCGCCTCGCCGCCGCGCTGCGAGCGCGGCACGTTGAGCGTGTATGGCTCCTCTTTGATAACCAACCCCGCCTGGCGCATATCTTCCCAGAGCTTTGCGCGGGCTGCGTAGCGGTCCAGCCCGGCGTACGGTCCGCCTGCCTGGTTGATCCGCGCGGCTTCATCCAGAATGGATATGACGGGTAAATTGTGGCGCTGCCCGATCTGATAATCGGTCGGATCGTGCCCAGGCGTGACTTTGAGCGCACCGCCGCCAAAATCGCGCTCGACCGCCTCATCGGCGATCACCGGGATCTCGCGCCCCAGGATGGGCACGATCACCTTGCGCCCGACGTACTTCTGGTAACGCTCGTCCCCGGGGTGGACTGCCACGGCGCTGTCGCCGAGGATCGTCTCGGGGCGGGTGGTCGCGACGGGCAGGTAGTCCTGCGGGTCGTCCGCCAGGACGTACTTGAAATAATAGAGCGTCCCCGGCTCCTCCGAATACTCCACTTCGAGGTCGGATACGGCGGTGCGTAAACCGGGCGACCAGTTGATCAGCCGCGGTCCGCGGTAGATCAAGCCTTTCTCGTACAGGCGCACAAACGCTTCGCGCACCGCCCTGGAGAGACCTGCGTCGAGCGTGAAGCGCTCGCGCTCCCAATCGCAGGAAGCCCCCAAGCGGCGGATCTGGCTGGTGATAATGCTGCCGTATTTTTCCTTCCAAGCCCAGGCGCGGCGCAGAAATTCCTCACGACCCACCTGTTCGCGGGTGAGCCCCTCGCTGGCAAGCATTTTTTCGACCTGGAGTTGGGTCGCGATCCCCGCATGATCGCTTCCCGGCACCCATAAAGTGGAATAACCCTTCATGCGGTGATAGCGGATCATCAGATCTTCCACCGCGACGAACATGGCATGCCCCAGGTGCAGCTCGCCAGTCACGTTTGGCGGCGGGATCGAGATCACGAACGGCTCGACCTGCGGATCAAAATTGGGCGTGCGCGGGTCGCTGGAAGGTTTGAAGTAGCCGCTTTGCTCCCACCAATCGTAGATGCGCGTCTCGGTGGCGTGAAAATCGTAAGATTTGGGAAGTTGATTTGCGGGCATACGCTCTCCTGGTAAATCGGAATTAATGAGGAAACGCCTTTCGTCCATTGCGAGGACGAAAGGCGTTTCCTTCCGCGGTACCACCTCGGTTTGCCAGGGCTGGCTGGCACACTCGTTCCCTGCCGGGCGATCGAACGATCATCCCACAGGGCTGAGCGCTAACGGGCTCACCCGCACCGGTCTATTCACCCGAGGCATGACGTGCAAGCTGGACCTCGGGTTTTCTTCGGCAGTCTATCCGGGCGACATTCGATCCGCCCGCCTGTGGGGGCTTTCAGCTAGGAGCCGCTCCTTCTCTGGTCAGGCTGGGGAGAATCTACTCCTCCCGGAAACGTTCTCGCTTAAATTGTCAGGTATTTCAAGGCGCTTATTATACTTTAGTTTTACGCCTCCTGCGAGGTTAAAAGCAAATTAAGCCTGCTTGATTTTGAGGTTGGAATGTGCTATGCTTCATTTCGACCGTGAAGAGGCATCCCCCATACCCCTGACGGTTATTCTAACGATCTTCATCTCAAATTGCCTCTCGCTTGCGGGGGAGGAAAAATGCTTCAAAAAGAACGTATCGCCGATAACGTTTTTTCTTTTCAAAGTGATGTCTATGCACAGGTGAACGCCGGCGCGGTGATCGGTCCCAACTGGGCGGTATTGATCGACACATTAGCCACGCCGGAAGAGTCGCTCGCGGTGCGGGATTTCATCGAGCAGGAATTAAGCGTGCCCGTGCGCTATATTGTAAACACCCACAGCCACGCAGATCACGCCTGGGGGAATTGCTTTTTCCCAGGTTCAACCATCATCGCCCACCAGCTCTGCCGTGAGCTGCTGGATACCAAAGGGCGGGCGGGGTTGGAAGAGACCCGGCGCGCCAGCCAGGTATTCCGCAACGTCAAGATCGTCCTGCCGCAGATCACGTTCGACGAGGGCGAGATAAACCTCAAGGTGGGCAAGAAGACCCTCACGCTCTTTCCGCTGCCGGGGCACAGCATGGATAACCTGGCGGTCCTGGTTGAAGAGGATCGGATGCTTTTTGCCGGAGACGCGGCAATGCCGCTGCCCTATATTGTGGACGGCGATCTGGAGGACATGACCGCCTCGCTGAAGCGCATCGGTCGTTTGGGGCTCGAAAACATCATCCAGGGGCATGGCGACATCGTGCTGCGCGGCGAGATCGACAATTTCATCAAGGACAACCTGGCTTACTTGTCCAGCATCCGCAAGGTTGTCCGCCGGGCTGCCCGGCGCAAGTACCCCCAGGAAGTGCTGGACGAATCCACCGTGGAGAGCTGCGGAAAAAGCCGCGTGCTGATCGGCGGACTGGCGAGCGAATTGCACCGGCGCAATCTGCGGGCGCTCTATCGCCAGATGTTCGGCGAGTTGCCCGACCTGTTTATAGACGATGAGGATGACGAAGAAGAGTAGACTGGCAGTTGTTAGAGCGATTTCTTTGCGAACAAACCTACCCGGCGCTCGGTGCCTTCGATCAGCCTCTTGATGTTGGGGCGCAGCGCGTAGATCACAATCAGCATAGTGAGCAGACCGTAAATGCCATACTGCCAGGGCATCCCAATATATACCGCCCGGTAAACCAGGACTGCCACGATGATGAGCGCCGCGGCAATCGAAGCCAGTGAAGCATAGCCCACTATAAATAGAAAGAAGAGCAGGATCGGGATCACCACCAGGATCACCGGCGGCCAGATCGCCATGGCGCCGCCCAGGTTTGGACCGGTGCCGGCGCCGGCGTTGAGCCGTTTGGTGAGCAGGAACAGCCAGATCGACCAGTTGTGTCCAAAAACCGCCGCGGCGCCTGCCAGCACCTGCGGCCAGATCAGGTCGGGCAGCCAGATGCGCGCGATCCAAATCGCGGCGAAACCTTTCAGGAAATCCAGCAAGCCGGTCAAGGCGCCCAGCCACAAGCCGCCGGCGCGCGCGGCGTTGGTCCCCCCGGTGCGTCCGCTGCCGACCTGAGTGATATCCTGACGTTTAAAGAGCTTGATGACGATAAAACCCATCGGGATCGATCCGATGACGTAACCTATCAAGATGATTAAGCCGCTGATCAGGAGTGTTTCTAAACCGGACAAATCATTCCTCCGAACCCAAATTCTGGAAATAGCCTCATAGATGATATGCGCCAGTTGGCTGTGTATATTTTAACCCATTGTGAGCGTTTCAGTTACTCTTCACGCGCTTTCGAATTGAGCAAAACGGTTACTGGCGAGACGCTCCCTTTCCAGATCGAGAATGCCGCATAACGCCACTCCCCCGTTTGTTTGGACCAAATCCAATAGACCGCCTGCGGGTAATACGCCTCCAGGATATCGGTTTCGGAAGGGCTTGCGGGTCCCGCCGGATGCGAGTGATAGATCCCAATCAACTCCAGCCCCTGGGCTTCAATCCACGTGAAAACCGCGAGTTGTTCGGCGGGGTCCAACCGGTAGCGGTCGGGGCTTTGCAGAGCGTTGCGCATCGGGATAACGCGTTCTACAATTGCTGTCTCACGCGCCGCTCGTCCCGCCAGCAAACCGCAGGCTTCTTCAGGGCGCCGGGATTCTACATCCTGGCGCATCCGCTCGAGATCCGCGGACGAAATCGAGATTTGGGTGGGCGCCGCCGGCGTGTCCATCGCAGGATTAGCGGATTAACACCGCCGCGCCCCAAATCAACGCCAGAACCGCCGCCGGCTCGATGACGGCTTCGCGCAGCGCTTTGCCTTCCGCCAGATTCCCAAAGAAATTGGTCAGCGCATATGCGGGTCCGAGCAAAAAAAGCCCGAACGCAACCGGCGTAAGCGGCCAGTAATGCAAAGGCGCAGCGAGCTGCAGGGTGATCAGCGTGATCAACCCGGCTTCTGCGAAAGCCCAGCCATCGGGAAAGCGCAGCCGCAGGGTTCTCAAGCTGACCAGGAAAATTGCCAGACCGATCAGCGGCAGCAGCAAGAACAAGCGCGGTCCGGCAAATTTCAACCCGGTGACGAGCACCAGAAACAAAGCGAAAGACACGGCGGTGAGACCCGCAGCCGCCGGCGCGCGCCGGATGTCGAGCGGGTCGACGACGATGTATTCGGCGACCAACACCAGGACCAACACCACCCCGCCAAACACAAACCCGATCCACCAGGCGGGGTGGAGCGGCAGTTGAAGCAGCGGCAGCCCGATCGCCCAGGCGGTCACGCCGGGCAGCAGCCAGTGTTCGATGCGCCAGCGCGTCTGCGGATGCGGATGGCTGCGCAGCAGCCAATCCGCTCCGCCGGCGGTCATCAGGGCGACCAGCATGGCAATTAACTCCTGCGCGCCGAATTGGATTCCGAGATACAAGCCAGGGAGCTGGATCGAAAGCTCGCGCGCCGGAATGCGGATGAAATGCGCCAGCGCAAAAGCGAGCAGGATCAAGGCGGTGATCGCGCTCAGCCGGTCCACTTCCGGCAGGTGTGTGTGTCTTTCGGGCTCGACCATTTCACTTATTTTACCTGCAATGTGCAGTTCGGGTTTCCCGCAAGATTGTATCCTTGACGACCCTTTGGTTCGCGCTTATCCTAAGCACACGCTTCGGATAAGCGTACACTTAGGATAAGCGTAGTAGAAGATATAAAACAATGAAAAGCAAACGAAATGCGCAGATTCTGGGGTCGTGGGGAGAAGCGGTTGCGGTCGATTTTCTCGAGCAACGCGGCTATCGCTTGGTTGCCAGCAACGTGCGCTCTCCCTATGGCGAGATCGACCTGATTGTGCGCAAGGACGAGAGCGCCGCCGAGGCGCCTGAATCGGAGGCGCTGACGGTGTTTGTCGAGGTCAAGACGCGCAGCTCCGCGCGCTACGGCTATCCCGAACAGGCGATCACCCCCCGCAAACGGGCGCATTTGCTGGCAACCGCCCAGGAATATATGCGCCTGCATCCCGAGCTCGCTGGCGAGTGGCGGGTGGACGTGATCGCGATCATGCGCTCCGGCAAAGACGCGCCCCCCGAAATCCTGCATTTTGAAAATGCGATCACCGCTGAACAGACCTGAATGCAGTGAATTTGTCTAAACCCGCTCATCCGCCATTGGTGGTTATTCTGGGTCCGACCGCGGCGGGCAAGACGGAAATCGCGCTCCGGCTGGCGGAACGCCTGAACGGTGAGATCGTCTCGGCGGATTCGCGCCTGTTTTATCGCGGGATGAATATTGGGACCGCCAAACCCTCGCCGCAAGATCTGCGCCGCGTCCCGCATCATCTGATCAATGTCGCCGACCCGGACGAAACCTGGAGCCTGGCTATGTTCCAGGAGAAAGCGCGCGCCGCGATTTCGGAAATCCACGCCCGCGGGAACCTGCCGCTGATGGTGGGCGGAACCGGTCAGTATCTACGGGCGGTCACCGAAGGCTGGCAGGCGCCCGCGGTCGAACCCGACCCGCGGCTGCGCCAAATCCTGACCGATTGGGGGGGGCAGATCGGGGCGGACGCATTGCACGCCCGGCTGGCAGCGCTCGACCCGCACGCCGCGGCGCAGATCGATGCGCGCAACCTGCGCCGAACGGTGCGGGCGCTCGAGGTGATATTGAGCAGCGGGCGGCGCTTTTCGCAGCAGCGCACCCGGACGCCAGCGCCCTACCGGGTGCTGACGCTCGGTTTGCAGCGCAGCCGGACGGAGCTGTACGCCCGTATCGACGCCCGCATCGAGGCGATGATTGCCAGCGGATTGGTCGACGAAGTCCGCGGCTTGCTGGCGCAAGGATATTCGCCCGATCTGCCGGCGTTCTCTGCGATCGGCTATCGCGAAGTCATCGCCTATCTGCAAGGGCGCATCTCGCAAGCGCAGGCGCTGCTGGAGATGAAGCGCGCCACGCGCGTCTTTGTCAGACGCCAGGCGAATTGGTTCAAACAAGATAACGCCGATATTCAATGGTTCGACGCCAGCCAGGACCCAACCGCCCGGATGGAAGCGGCTATCCGCGGCTTTCTGATGGGAAAAACCGCCGAAGAAGGCCTTTAACATTGAGAATTTCACCAATTGGGTGCTTTAAATATTTGACAACTTTGGTAAACAAATCTATACTTATCACGGATGAGCGTTTCCCGCTGGATTGGCTGAGACATTTGAATAGGCTTGTTTGAAGGAGGAGGAAATGGAAGATCGCCCCTGGCTGAAATATTACGACAAAGGAGTGCCAACGACGATAGAGTACCCTGCCGTCCCGCTCTACCATTTTTTGGAGGAGAATGCCCGCAAACGTCCCGATTCGATCTGTACGATTTTCAAGGGCGCGCGCATCACCTCCAAAGAGATGAACGAAATCACCGACCGCCTGGCGGCAGGTCTGGCTGAATTGGGTGTGAAGAAAGGTGACCGGGTGGGGATCTTCATCCCGAACACACCCCAATTCGTGATGGCTTATTTCGCGATCCTGAAACTGGGCGCGATGGTGGTCGCTACGAACCCGCTCTACAGCGCCCGCGAGATCGAACACCAGGTAAACGACGCGGGCATCGAAGTGATGATCGTGATGAGCAACTTCTACAACACGCTCAAAGAGGTGCAGCCCAAAACGCGCATCCGCACGGTGGTCGTTACAAACATCAAAGAGGCGCTTCCGCCGCTGCTGGCGTTTCTGTTCGGGCTGACCAAGGAAAAGAAAGGCGGCTTCCAGGTTCAACTTGCCGAGGGTGACGTCTGGATGAAAGATCTGATCGCGCGCCACCAACCCGCTGACCGCCCGCAGGTCGAGGTGGGTCCGGATGATTTTGCGCTGCTGCAATACAGCGGGGGCACGACCGGCATCTCGAAAGGCGCGGTGGCGCTGCACCGTAACCTGGTCGCAAACACGCTGATGATCCGCTCCTGGATGACCAACTGTGAAGACGGCAAGGAAGTCGTGTTGGTGGCAATCCCCTTGTTCCATGTTTATGGGATGGTCGCGGGGATGTGCTTCGCAATCTACGCCGCAGCGGGGATGGTGATGATACCGAACCCGCGCGACATCAAAGATGTGCTGGACAGCATCCAGAAATACAAGGCGACCGTCTACCCGGGCGTGCCAACGATGTACAATGCGATCAACAACCATCCCGATGTGCAGGCGCATAAATACAACCTGAGTACGATTAAAGCCTGCATTTCCGGCTCGGCGCCGCTGATGCGCGAGACCAAGGAGAAATTCGAAGCGCTGACCGGCGGAAAGCTGGTGGAAGGCTACGGGATGTCCGAGACGCCGACCGCCACCCACTGTAACCCGCTGTTTGGCAAGAACCCCCCCGGCTCGATCGGTCTTCCCCTGCCGGACATCGACTGCCGCATCATCAGCCTGGATGACGAGGTCACCGTGCTGCCGCCCGGCGAGGTGGGCGAACTGACTGTCAGGGGTCCGAACATCATGAAGGGCTACTACAATATGCCGACCGAAACCCAAAACGCGCTGCGGGATGGGTGGCTCTACACCGGCGATATCGCCCGCATGGATGAAGAAGGCTTCTTCTACATCGTAGACCGCAAGAAGGAGCTGATCAAACCCGGCGGCTACCAAGTATGGCCGCGCGAGGTCGAAGAGGTGATCGCGCAAAACCCGAAGGTGCTGGAGGTAGGTGTGGCGGGCATCCCAGATGCCTACCGCGGCGAGACGGTGAAAGCCTGGATCGTGCTTAAGCCGGGCGAAGTCTCGAGCGAACAGGAAATCAAAGATTGGTGCAGCGAGCGCCTGGCGAAGTTCAAAACGCCCACCCACATTGAATTTCGGAGCGAGCTGCCCAAGACCACGGTGGGCAAGATTCTCCGGCGCGAGCTGGTGCGCCAGCACAGGGAACAGACCTCCGCCTAGCCGGGGGAGAACCAGTTTCAGTACACATAAAAAACTGGCGGCTCGATTGCCGCCAGTTTTTGCTTAGTTTTTACTTAAGGGAGCGGGGCTGACTCGCCTGCGCAAGACGACCTCGCTGAGACGCGCTGCAGATAACCGGCTAAACGACGATCTCTTCAGCGGCTTCGGGCAGTTCGTAGCCGAACGCGCGCAGGCGCTTCTTGAGGTCAGCCAGGGATTTGCGACCGAAACCGTCGATCGCCAACAGCGAGCCCTCGCCTTCAGCCATTTTCTCGAGCGCCAGACCGACGCTCTTGATCCCAGCTTTGGCGAGCGCTTCGGTTGCCCGCGTCCCCAGATCCAGATCGGCGATCGGGCGGTCGAGCGAGGTGCGGGCAGCCTGCCGCGCTTCGGCATCGCTAATGTACTGCTGGCGCGCCTGCAGCTTCTTATAGAAGCGGTCCACCTGCCCCTCGGTATCGACGATGCGCTGCTCGCCCGTAAAGAAGGGGTGGCATTTGGAGCAAACGTCGGTGCGAATGACCTTTTTGGTCGAACCGGTGGTCCAGGTATTGCCGCACGCGCAGATGACCTGGGCGTCCGGATAGTAAGTGGGGTGAATATCCTTTTTCATCGTTAAAAACCTTTACTGAGACTGTTGCAATTCTGCGAGCGGGATCACGCTGACGCGCTTCCGATTATCGCGAATATTTTCATACACCACAATGCCCTCTGCGATGGCGAAGAGGGTATCGTCTTTGCCGACATCCACGTTCTTGCCGGGCTTAATCCGCGTTCCGCGCTGGCGAACCAGAATGTTGCCGGATAGGACGTGCTCGCCGCCGAACTTCTTAACGCCCAGGCGCTGGCTTTGACTGTCGCGACCGTTGCGGCTGGAACCACCGCCTTTTTTGTGTGCCATTTTTACCTCTCTCTCAAAACCGGTGACCGGCTATGCTTTCAAAGCGATCGCGTTGATTTCCAAACGCGTGTATTTTTGACGGTGTCCGGTCTTCACCCGGTAGCGCTTCTTGGGCTTGTAGCGAAAAACAATGATTTTCGGACCCTTGATCTGGGCGACAACCGTTGCCTGGACGCTTGCCCCATCGACCAGCGGCGTACCCACGCTGACCGCCTCGCCGTCCACCACCAGCAACACTCTTTCGAGGTTCACCTGTTCGCCAGCTTCGGCTTTGAAGTAATCCACTTCGATGCTTCCGCCTTCGACGGCTTTGTATTGCTTGCCGCCATCTTCCACGATTGCGTATTTCATAAAGCTTCCTCCAAGCTTCACTTCACCGCCCCTACCGCGCTTGCGTTGCAGCGACTGCCGACCGGCGCGCCGTTGAACGGGGAAGTTGGGGATTTGACCACAAGAATAATGCTCCGGCTCTTATCCTGGGACGGAGCGGGCTGTATTATACCGGCTTACGCTGTGCGTGTCAATAAAAAGCCGCGCTTAAAAATGGGTAAAATATGGGGATTGAAAAAGCAAACCGCAGCGAAGGTCCAGCCGAGCGCTCTAATCCCGTCCCCTTACCCTTCAGGTCAAGATTGTCAAAACTCAAGTAACTAATGTCATTTTAATTTTATACCATTTATCAGGTTGACTTTTTGCAATTTGTGTGTCAATAATGGTATGCTTAGGTTAAATCTTTGACCTAAGCAGTACGCGCAAGGATCGCCCCGTTTTTCTAGGCTTGCAGACCCGGAAACGCTCGCGAAGTTATCGAGCGATGTTTCTAAGAGAGGAGACGCCATTAACAATCCATCCAAACTTTTTCCGCCCTGAGATCAGTTGTAAATTCTAGCTCTTCACTTACATTCACCAACAACATTTGCTGCCATACAATACTCACAGTTTTCCATCCACACTCACAAAGCTCTTGGAGGCCTTATTATGGAATGGAAAGAGATTGCTAACCAGCCCTGGATCTGGATTTCGGGTGCGCTATTAGCAGTTGTAGCGCTTTATCAGTGTACTTATTTTATGATGAAAGCGCTGCGGATCATGCGCGCCCATGGCATGGATCAAAAACAGATAATGGGTGTGTTCCGGGGGGCAACCATCACCTCGATTGGCCCGATTTTGTCCGAAATCTTCGTGATGATCGCACTGGTAACCGCGTTGAGCGCTGGCTTCGCCTGGCAGCGCGAGGGGGCAGCGGTAGGATCGGTCTTCACAGAACTGATCCAGGCATCGAACGCTGCCGTTGGCGCCGGTCAGGAATTCGGCGGGGAAAACTTTAACGCGATCGGCTTTGCAAACGTCGTGTTTGTCATGAACGTCTCCTGCATCGGCTGGCTGCTTGTCACAGCGCTGTTTACCCCATCGCTCGGCAAAGCCCGTGAAAAAATCGGCGGCGGCGACGCCACCTGGCTGTCCATTTTGACGGTTTGCGCCACGCTGGGCATCTTTGGCTACTATGCAGCCACGAATTTAGCCAAGATGAGGGTACCCAAGACCGTACCAGTGGGAATAGCCACCATCGCCGGCGGAATCCTCGCAGTCTTCTTTTTCAAACTTGCCGATTGGATTAATGTTCCGCGCCTGAAAGAGTGGGCGCTGGGGCTGGCGATGTTCGGCGGCATGATCATTGGCAAACTAATCGCTGGGTAGAGGCAGAGGAGAAAACCATGGCAACCATGACTGCTTCAAAACCTGCCCCTGGGAAAAACCTAGTGGATATGCAGGATATTGACGACGAGACCTACTTGAACGATTTCACCAAACCGATTCATCGTGTGGGTCGGGCAACCAACTTGTTAGCCGCCTTGCTGATGTTTCTTCCATCGGTTTGGCTGCTGATCCAGTACGGGCTTTTCCCGCCGCTGCAGGCGATCCTGCTCGGCATGGGACTTGCGCTGACCTATGCCGTGCCATTCTGGATCATCGAACCGATCTCGTATTACCCAACCCTGGGTGACGCGGGAACCTATATGTCCTTCCTGGCGGGCAATATCTCGAACATGCGTCTGCCCTGCGCCGCAGTCGCCCAGGAAGTTGCCGGGGTCGAAGAAGGCAGCCGCAAAGGCGAATTGGTGGCGACTATCGGTATCTCGGTATCGATCTGGTTGAGCATCCTCGCCGTATTAATCGGCGCCATCGCGACTGGCTTAATCGTCGAAACATTCCCACCCGCGGTGCAAGACGCTTTCAAAACCTACCTGCTTCCTGCGGTCTTTGGCGCCGTGTTCGGTCAGTTTATGCTGCGCGGTTTTAAGTACGCCCCGGTGGCTTTGATCCTGCCCTTGATCGGCGTCCTGCTCAAATGGCCATCCTATGTCACGATCCCGCTGGCGGTGTTCGGAACGATTATATTCGGGCGGCTGCTCTATCGCAAAGGAACGACGACCGCCACAGAAGGAGATTTCAAACCATGAGTGAATTAAAACCAGAGGCTTTGTTTACCAAGGAAATGGAAGACGAGGTCGTCAAGCTCACCCAGGACTTAGTGCGCATGAAAAGTGTGAACCCGCCCGGCGACGAACGGCGCGTCGCCGAGTTCACCGCGCGCTACCTAGAGGACGCCGGTTTCACGGTGGAGTTCATCGACCACGACGCAGACCGCGCCAGTATGCTGGCGCGGCTCAAAGGCAGCGGCGAGGCGCCCGGCGTGCTTTACAGCGCTCATCTGGACACCGTCCCGGTGGGGGCTGAAAAATGGCTGCACGAACCTTTCGACGGCGAGATCGCCGACGACAAGATCTGGGGTCGGGGATCGACCGACATGAAATCGGGAATGGCGGCGATCATGGTCTCCGCAAAACTCCTGGCTAAAGCGAAAGCGCCTTTGAAGGGCGACATCGTGATCGCGTTGACGGCTGGCGAAGAAACGGACAGTCTGGGCGCCGTGGAGGTAGCTAAACGCAAAGACCTGGGTCCGCTCCAGGCGCTGATCGTCGCCGAACCTTCAGCGAACGATATCTTTGTGGCTGAGAAAGGCGCCTTGTGGCTTGAAATCGCCACCCATGGAAAGACCGCCCACGGCTCGATGCCCGATCTGGGTCGCAACGCGATCTTGATGATGGTTGCATTCCTGAACGAGTTCGAAAAACTCGAATTTCCATACACCGAACATCCGATGTTGGGCAAATACAGCCGCAGCGTCGACACCATCACCGGCGGTGTGAAAACCAACGTTGTCCCGGATTACTGCGCCATAACGATCGATATGCGCACCGTCCCAGGACAGGACCACGCGCAGATGGTCAAACAAATCGAGGCGCTGTTTGCCCAGCTTCAAGCGAAGATGCCCGACTTCAAAGCCACCGTGACCGTGATCAACGACCGCCCGCCGGTCACCACACCTGTGGACGACCCGGCTGTAACGAAGTTCAACGCCGCCCTCGCCGAGGCAGTTGGCAAGGCTACTGAACCAAAAGGCGTGCGGTACTACACCGATGCCGCCGCTTTAGCCCCCGCGCTGAACCTGCCGATGATCATTTGCGGACCGGGCCGCGCGGAGCTATGCCACGTACCCAATGAATATGTTGACATCGACTTGCTGGTACAGGCGGTAAAGATCTATACGCTGGCGACCCTCAAGTACCTGGGATAATTCGGCAGTCAACACAACCATCCCAAGCTGTTCTGGGATACGAGTGGGAGGTGTCGAGATGCTTCGCATTTCGACACCTCCCATGCCGGCGGGGCGTTTAGGGGGTAACTGCGCCAATGCCGATCCTCTGGAGTACCGCCAGATTAGCGCCTGCATTTTTCCAACCAGTTGGTTTGCTCAACTTTCAAGATGTTATTCATCCACTTATCCAATGACACCTGTCACTTTCGCCAATCACATATCGACCTATAATACTAACTAACCGCCTGACGCTTTTATTCCAACGAAAGGATTGTGAAGAGGAACTCGTGAATTTTGACGTACCCCATCTGGTTCAGTATATCGCCAGGGTAAAGCATTTCAAGCGCATGTCCCTGCTTGATCTGACCTCGATCGTTTCAGCGGGTCAGGTTGTGCATTACAAGAAGGGGGAAACCATTTTACGAGAAGATGAGGAATGCAGCGGTCTGTTTGTGCTGTTTTCAGGTGAAATATATTTATGCCGTACCAGCCCGCAAGGTCAGATGACCATCCTGTCGGCAATCCGCCCGATTATTATGTTCAATGAAGTGGCTGTGATCGATTGCGGACCAAACCCCTATACCGCTATCGCCGCCAGCGATTGCACCGCGTGGCGCGTGAGCAACGAACGCTTTCAGAGATTGATGGACACCTATCCCCAGCTTGGCATGAGTCTGCTCAAAGTCTTGGCAAGGCGCACCCGCACCCTGATCGCGCATTGCGAAGACCTCACTTTTCGCTCGGTTATGGGTCGAACCGCCAAGCTGCTGCTCACCTTGAGTGAAGACGGGACAAAAGCGATCGACCGGCGCGAGCAAAACAACCTCGTGCTGGCGGCGAAGGTCGCGACTGCGCCCGAAGCGGTCTGCCGCTCGCTGCGCCTGCTGCGCCAGGAGAAAGTCATCATCTGCTCGCGCTCTTGGATCAAAGTGAATTCAATCGACCGGCTTACCCGGTATTCTCAGACAGGCCCCGAATGGCCAAAAGAGTCTTGTGATTGCGATTCGCGCGATCTAGATGAGCCCAGGGTGTCAGTAAACCCGCAAGACATCAGCATGAATTGACCGCAGTCCCTCCTGATGGATTTCCGGGGCTCATAAAACGCGCAATTTGATCGCCTTTGCCGGGCAGCGCTCGTAACATTCAAGACATTTGGTGCATTCCGGCAAGCCGGTCTTTTCATCAGCCAGCTTGCCGATGTTGATTCCTTCGGGGCACACCTGTTCACACGCTTTGCAATTGACGCCGCGGGTGATCAGGCATTTGGTCTGCAAAACTCGCAGCCGAAAAGTGCGGTTGAAGCGGCTGAACAAACTGTACATTGCGCCCAGGGGGCAGATCGTACTGCACCATTTACGCAGCACAAAAAACTCGATCACCAGCATCGCTGGGAAGATCAGGAGTTCGATCCCCGGCGTGGACGAATTAATCAATCGAACTACCGCAAAAATCGTGCCGAAGGTCAGCCCAATCGGACAGATCAGGCAAAATACTGGAAAACCAAAAATATAGGACGAAACCAGCGTCCCGACCAAGACCGCCAGACTGATGTATTTCCCCTCACTTGAGGCTGCGCCAAGGCTTCCGTTGTTCCTGTGGTTGTTTGAGCCAGCATGATTGACGACATTGCCCTCGTTCAACCCCAACCTGGCGCGGATGCCGCGCAGCGGTTGAAACTTGATCTTATTTCGCAAGGTAGTGTAAATCGAACCTGGGCAAATCCAGCCGCAGAAAGCGCGCCCAACCAAAATAATCAGCACGATCGCCACCGCGACGCCGGGCAGCAATTTCGGCAGCCAGCTCTTGCTGGCTAAAGCCATCCCCAAGTAGCCCAGGGGACAGGTGAAACCGAGAAATCCTTCCCCGAACACACAGGCGGTGCCAAAACCAGATTTATAAACCGCCTGCGAAGCGACCACCCCAACGATGATCGCGGCGGTGAGCACACGCAGCGCCCAGATAGGAACAATGGGCTTCTTGCGCTTTTCCAGGGTTGGCTTTTCGGCGTTATTCGATTGTGGCTGTAATGGTTGTGTAATCGTCATGATGCGCTTGTCCGATCAAATTTGTTCAAGTTCCGGCGAATTTTCGGGGAACACGACGATCCCCTTGGTAAAGCCCTTTTTTGCGGTGAGGGCGCAAATCTTCTCGCAAATTCCGCAACCGACGCACAATTCTGGCTTGACATACGGTCGGTTTTGGCGGTCTAACGCAATCGCGCGAAATGGGCATTGACCAACACAGCGGTTACACGATCTGTCCAGCCAGACAACGCAGCGGGTCTCGAGCACTTTGGCAATCCCAATGCGCACCTCGCTCTGACTGATCGGCGCCAGCGCTCCCGTCGGGCAGATCTGGGTACATTCCATACACAAGTTGCAGTAGTTATCGCCAAAATCGAGGCGCGGGGTGCCAACGCTGCCCGGGTCTTCCTCGAAATGGACCGGGAAAATCACCTTCTGCGGACAAATATCCTCGCATTTTCCGCAGGCGATGCAGAGCGAGCGAAAATGCTCCTCGGACAGCGCCCCGGGTGGTCGGAGCATTTGATCGCCTTTTCCAATGAATTTGAAGATACCACCCAGTCCGAGCATGGCTGCCGCGCCGCCCGCCACTCCCAGGAAAGCCTTGCGGCTCAACGGCTTTTCAGACGAATTCTCACCCGCCTTATTTGTAGCGTCATTGTTCATGATGAGAAAGCCCGTTCCTTCCTGTTTTTCATCTATTTTGCGATCCTCCTGCAGCCCGGTGGAGCAGCAGGAGGATCGCGCCTTCATTCCTTACGCTAAATCAAGCTGTTCTAGCGGCTGGCTTTGCCGGCTGTCGTCCCTTCCTGCAGCCGCTCTTCACGAACAACATCCCGCAGCACGCTGTACAACGAGCCCAAACCCCCCAGCACCAACACCGCACCCGCCAGCGCAAGCGGCCACTGAAGCGCCAGCGCCCAGTTTTCGCCGTTGTACGTGTGCGACGGCGCCACCCAGATACCCACAGTCAGACACAGGATCCCGCCGACAATTGCCGCCAAGCCAGAGGCTGTGGCGCCGTCAACCCGCCCGGAGGGATTGGTGAAGTCAACCCGCTCGCGGATCCCGGGCAGTTTGGTCAAAAGCAACGCGATTAAGGTGACCAGGTTGATCGCAAAAACGACGTTCGCCGGCGTACCTTTGCCCCGCAAGTTCATCGAAGCCAGGAAGTGAACCAAGTTGACCAGCGTGCCGACGCCCACGACGGCGACGGCGATCTCATAAACCCGCTTCCCGCCTTTCACGAGCGAGATTGTCGACCAAACGCCGACGATCCCGACCAGGGTCGTCACGACCACGAACAACTGATAAAGCCACTGATAGTCGTACAGCGCCCACATCGGGGGATACTTCTTCGTAAAGAAAGCCGCGCAGATCGTTCCAATGCCCCCCAGCAGGTTCATCGCCGCGGTGAGACCCACCAGAACGATGATCACCGTGCGGATGACTTTATCTGATTTTTTCTCCATGATCTTCCCTTTCTCTCCAAACAGATTGATATTGTTAAGCTTTTATGGGGCAGTCACTGGCGCTTTTAAGTCCCAGGGATTTCCGGTGAAATGGCAGCGCTCGCAGGCAGACTCTTTAACGAAGTTGTGGGACGTGAAGGGGATTTGCTTCCCATCCGCGCCGGCTTCAGCCCGGAAGGTGGTCCAGACCCCATTTGCATCGGGGCCAACCTCTAATTGGCTGCCGTCGTGGCAGGCGACGCAGCTCACATTCTGGTGGTCGGCGTCGTGCCCGGCAATCGGGGCAGCGGGCTGTGAAAAATCGGCGTGGCACGCCCCATTCGTGCACGAAGCCTGGGCGTTGTGCGCGTCGTGACAATCGGTGCAATCCCTCGCCTGGCAGTCTCCCTCAACCACGACGCCCTCATGCCCTTCCACATCGACTTTCGTATGGCACTTTAAGCACAGTTCGGTGTTCGAAGCCACTTCAGCGTATTGCTCGATCTGAGGGACCTCAAGCCAGGAAATTTCTTCAGACACCTTTTTCTTTTTGATTTCGTGGCAAACGTTGCATTGGATGTTCTGCCATTGTTCCTGGGCGACCATCGGCGGCGGCGGTTTTATCTCGAACTTGCAAGAAAAGCAGCTAGGGGGGATGTCTTCCATCGTCGGGATATAGTTCACCGGTGAGTGGCAGCGGGCGCAGACGGTGTTCTCGTTCGACTCCGTAAGCACGAAAGTATCCGAGTGGGGACCGGCTTTCCAATCTGCTTCGATCGCCGCCGGGTCTGCCGGCGCCTTTTCCGCTGGCGGTTCGGTTGCTGCCGCTTCGGTTGTTTGCGCCTCAGTTGACGGCGCTTCAGCGGTCTGCCCTTCAGGGCTGGCGCCCGGCGCCTCGACCGTCGCCGGGGCTGGCGCGCTCTGGCAGGCTGCCAGTAACAGTCCAACAAATAAAATACCAATCACAAATTTCCAACGCATCAGATAAAACTCCTTCTCATTCCGGCTGGCTTATTTCACAGGTTGTCCGTTCTCATCCAGCACTGAAAGACCATAAGAATTCTTCGCCGAATGGCAGCGGTCGCACTTCACCACCATTTGAATGCTGTGAGATTTAACCGGCATCTTGAACCCGCCGCTCAGGGTGGTTACGGTCACCCACAACCCGTCCTGGTATTCGTCGGGGGCTGTTTCCATCTCGCTCGAATCGTGGCACGCCATGCAGCTCACGTTCGCATGCTTGTCATCCTGAGCTTTGGCGTGTTCGGGAGAGTTCAACAAGTCGTCGTGACATTCCACGCAGGTTTTTGGCGTGGACGAATGCGGGTCGTGACAATCGGTGCAATAAGACGGGCGATGTCCCTGAGGCAGAGCGCCAGCCCAGTTCAAGTGAGCGCTGCCGCCCAGGACAATCGCATGGTCAACGCTCATACCGCCGGCGTAGCTGCCGCCGCCGCTGGGCGTTGCATGGCACTTTATACACAGTTCATTAGAGGTCAGCACCGGCTCGTGTTCGAGGGTGATGGGGTTCAGCCAGGCAATTTCGGGCTGGACCACCCCATTTTCCGTAGGATGACACGTCTCGCAGCCAATGCTCTTCCAATCTTCCTCTTCGACAAAATCCATGGTTGCCGCAGTGCGCATGTTCGGTTCCATGGGGAATTTACAAGTCATGCAGTTCGGCGGGGCGTCGGGCCTCGACTCGGGATCCCAGTTCAACGGCGAGTGGCAGCGCGAGCAATACGTATTCGGACCCTTGCCCAAATCGTAGGTGTTGCTGTGCTTGCTGGTCTCCCAGGCGGCGATGAACGGCGCCGGATCCACCGTGGGAACTGCGGTGGGTTCCGGTGTAGCGGTCGCCGGCGGTTCCGTTGGGGTTGGGGTGGGGGCGGGAGCACAGGCGGCAGCGATCATCGTAAAAACTACGCCGATCGCAATTATTTTCCAGATTGTTTTCATAACATTCTCCTTAGAATTAAACTTTTAAATTTCTAGTTCCACAAATAACCGTTTACTTGCGAAGGCGCAATAGGCGTTTCGCTTCGATCTCCTTTCTGAAATCTTGAATCTATAACCATAGCTTTTGTGTTTAGTTATTTTTATCACGAAGCAGCCCCAATGACATTGATTTTTGTCAATCTAAGCGGAAGATTAATAACCGGTCATGCCCAAGTCAGGATGAGCGGGGCTTTACCTGGTTTTTCCTAGCGGGATTATTAAGAAGGCTGCCTGGATCGAATGTCCAGGCAGCCTTTTTCTAATTCATTCTTTGTACCCTTTGAACCTCACATCGCTACGCTGTTCTCTAGCGAAGGGGCAGAACCATGTCCGAAGCTTACATGAATTTATGGCATAAACCTCAAGAAGCCCGGAGACGCATTTAAGAACGGACTTACATATCCGCCGCTTATCGCCACGCCAAAACCATAATCATGGTTTAGGTCGTCAAACTGGACGTCTTCTTCAGGGTGCCCAGTCACAAGCGCCCGTTGAATTTCAATAGTTGCTATACCATTCGTCCAATCCATAGCCTGCATTACATCAGCCATGCTTCCACTCGGCAGCCCTTTATAGTTAAGCGATGGAACTGTGCCGTTTACAGCGTCGTAATTCGCCCAGTATTCGCTAATTTGGGCGGGTGTCAGATCCGCAACCAGAACCGCTTCGCCATTATCAACCTCTTCCTGAGAGAGGGTCATCGCATCGATGAAATCCGTCGGTTTGATCTCCATGTACTTGGGGGCGGTATACGGCATAACCCAGTTGCCCTCATAGAAGACATCACCAACGTCAGGATAAGTAGCATCCAGGTCCAGAGGATCATAGGGGAAGTCGATCGCTTGATGACAGCCTGTGCAGTACTGGTCTCGGGCGCGGTCTCTTGGGAAATCCGGGTCTCCCACTACGGATATGACTGCATCTTCAGCATAACCGACGAAGGTGGCGCTACCGCCGAGGACAGCGCGCGGATTCAATTCGTTCAGGGTATTAAAAATAAGACTATCACTATTTTGTTGTGCAGAGATACTGCCTACAAGGTGGAATCGGTCTTCCTGGAATTTCTGCAGACCATATTGTGCTTTCATCTCTGGTGTATAGTCAACCCTGCTCGCGCCAGGAAAACCATGCTTTCCTGTGAGTACCCAAGTATCGACTTTATCTGTAGAGCCTGGGGCAGCCTGGTGATGCATGCCATCAACCGGGACGATCTCCTTGGAGAGATCAGTGGCGGATTCGTGGCAGAAGGAATTGCAAGCCTGGGCTGTAACGCCCGTATTGGAAGGGTCTTCGGGCATCATATCCCATCCCATGACGAAAAATTCTGACTGTGATCCAGTTTCACGTTGCGACCAGGTCTTTGTCGCTGGATCCCAGGCATAATTTCCGTTATCATCCAGTTCCAATGGACGTGGCACTTCAATTAGGATTGAAAGGGTCGTATCGTCGTAAATTGCCCTCCATGCTTGTCCGCCAATTCGAGTGAATGGAACATCCTTCCATGCCCCTTCTTTGTAGCTGGGCTTCTTCCAGTTGGCGTCAATAATGGGCACCTTATCTACTTTCACCGCGGCGACAACCGGGCTGACCCGATCAGTAGGCATGAATTTGATTATCTCTTGACCGGGGGTTATTGGCACGACTTCAGCCGGGGCTGCTGGAACCTCTACCTTGACTTCCTGCTTGACGACCACGGTCTCTTTGACCACTTCCTTCTCTTTGACCACCCGCGTGACTTCCACCTGAACCTGCTCAGGCGCTGGAGCCGGGGCTGGGGCACAGGCAGCGGCGATCAGCGTGAAAACCACAGTGATCGCAATCAATTTCCAGATTGTTTTCATTTCATTCTCCTAGCACTCTAATTTCGAATTCTTGGTTCTATAAATAACAGTTTGCTAACAGGGACGCTATGGGTATTTTGCTTCTTCCTCCTTTCTTTATACTCTTCAACCTTGGATCAATGACTATTTTCTTTAGTTATTTCTATCACAAATTGACTCTAATCCCATTGACTTTTGTTAATCTAAAAGGAAGATTAATAATGGGGCATGTGCAAGCCAGAATGAGCGGGGTTTATCCAGCGGCTTATTTTCGGCAGGCTTTGATTAATTCCAAAAGCGCCCCGCAGATGAGTTTGCGGGACGCCCATGGTTTTATTGGTAATACCGCCTGTTTTGCTCTCTTCCAAGCAGGTAGGCGATCGTTATTAAGTGTTCCTATTGCTCGAAACTGAGGCGATAACCACTATATGGACCTGTACTGCCAGCAGTGCCGGACATTTGAAAGAGATAGTCCCTTGTGAGGTCATTGAATTGAACATCCACATCGGGATAAGGAGTGGTCAGGTTGCGCTGTAACTCCACCACCCACCATCCGTTGGTCCAGTTGGCGCCGGTACGGATTTGAGCCATCTGGTCCGAAACCTCGTTGGGATCTCTATGAACGATATAGGGGACATGTCCATTAACTTTGGCATAATTCGCCCAGTACCCTGAAATATCGGCGTTGCTCAGACCCGCAACCAGGACAGCTTCGCCACTCTGGATTTCTTCGTCAGTGATGATCAACGCATCCGCAAAGTCAACTGGCTCCTTCTCCATGTACAATGGCGCGGTGTAAGGCACATCGAAGTTGGGATAATACTGAATCTCTCCCGTACCCGAGAGAGTCAGGTCCATAGCCAAGGGGTCATAGGGCAAGCCTGATTTGACATGGCAGTTTAGGCACCATTTTGCTCTCGGGGTGTCCCGCAAGTAAGATACGTCGAGTGGTCCGCCGGGACCCACAATGACATTATCCTCAGCATAACCAATAAAGGTGATGTTTCCGCCGATAACAGAATTTGGAGCCTTAGTGTTGTTGGTATCGAAGATCACAGGTCCGTCCTGGACAACGATAGCTGTTTGAACTTTTTTGTCCTCTTGTACTCCTTGTGTCATCAAGCCCATTGTTTTCGGAGGCGGGGGCGCGAGGAGGCCTTCTGCCGTCCTTGTATTCGGTCTAAACCCGTGCGATCCAAGGACCATCCAGTTATCAGCAACATGATTCGGGTCTTCGAAGTTATGATGCCACATTTCGTGCTCATCGTCCCAGTGGCAGAAAGAATCGCAGCCTTGAGCATCCAGCGCGGGGGCATTCATTTCGAAGGTAGGAGCCAGCCACGTACTACCCACAACCGCATCGAACACAGTCCATTTACCGGCATCAGGATCCCATATGTAATTACCAGGGTTGCTAAGAATTAAGTTATTAGCTGGATATTTAAGTTTCAGAGTCAGCTCTTTGTCGGTATAGACTGCCTGCCATTGCTGGACACCAGCCCAGGTGGTCGGGGCGCTCTTCCATTGTTCGTCACTCGCGCTGCCATCCGCCTCCGGTGAGGTGTCTACTTTAACAGCAGTGATAACCGCGCGGTTGGCTCCTGCTGGTTCAATTGGAACCACAGGCGCGGCAGGGGCTGCGGGAACCTCTACCTTAACTTCCTGCTTGACGACCACGGTCTCCTTGACCACTTCCTTCTCTTTGACCACCCGCGTGACTTCCACCTGAACCTGCTCAGGGGCAGGCGCCGGGGCTGGAGCGCAGGCGGCTGCGATCAGCGTGAAAACCACAGTGATCGCCATCAATTTCCAGATTGTTTTCATTTCATTCTCCTAATAGCACTCTACTGTTTGTTTGATTGGGGCTGCAAGTCGCGTCCCGCCCCAGTTAACCAATTGAAATCTCCGGTCTCTCCTCCTTTCTGGGGTGCGCCAAAACGAACGCTTATAAAGTTAATCTACGAACATATAGCAATGTAGATTCCATTGCCGTAAACCTCAGCAATATATACAGAACTATCCTTATGTAATATTTATCACAAGAGAGCTTAAAACGCATTGACTTTTGTTAATCGCGCCGGTCTGGTTTCCCAATATATTGGGAGACAGGGCAATCATGCCTGGCTGGTTGGCAGCCCACCGTTGGAATCCCCCTTCAATACTAACCAAGTTGTAGGGTGGCGAAGGGGTTTGATTAATTGACGCCTGCTTGTGTTGCAAGTATAATCTTCCAAGCAATTCTCTTTACTCAGGGTTTCTACGACTATTTAACGAGAGCAACATGGCACTAAAGGGCAACCTGCGCGATTTCACCATCACCCAACTGCTGAACCTGATCAACCTGGCTCGCAAAACTGGCACGTTGATCGTAGAGGGACCCAACGAGCGGGTGCTGGTCAGCTTCCGCGACGGCAAACTGGCTTACGCCCAGGCGGGGCAGGAAGACAACGGTCTGGTGGCGGTGCTCTACCGGGCGCGCCGGCTCAGCGTCAACCAGTCCAAGGCTCTCAGAGAGCGCGCCGGCAACATGGGCGACAAAGAGCTAGGTCTGCTGCTCGTGAACGCGAACTACATCACCCAGCAGGACATCATCAACAACTTGCAGATGTATTTCGTGGGGATCGTCAACCGCCTGTTCACCTGGGTGGAGGGCATGTTCCGTTTCGAGAACGATCTGCTTCCCCCGGATGACAAGATCACGGTGCGGGTCGGCTTGGAGAACATCATCATCGAAGGCTCGCGCCGCCTGCGCGAATGGGAACAACTCCAGGACGAGATCCACAACCTGGATATGTCGTTGAAATTCGCCGAGCGCCCGGGCGCAAACATCCGCAACTTCAACCTGAGCGTCGAGGAATGGCGGGTTGTCTCATACATCAACCCCAAAAACACCATCCGCCAGATCGCCCGCGCGACCAAGATGTCCGACCTGGAAATCCGGCGCATCGTTTATGGCTTGCTGCAAGCCGGGCTGGTTGAGATCATCCGCCCGGAGGGACCGGTTCGGACGCCGGCTCCTCAGCCCAGCCTTCGTTCCAGCGCGCCCCAGCCCAGCCCCGAAGAGCAGAAATCGCTCATCAACCGGCTGATCATGCGCATCCGCTCGATTTGAGCCAGTGAGATCGCCCGGAGAAGCTCGAGGAAAATAGCTCATGCAAACGGTCAAGATGGTGGTCACAGGTCCCTTCAATGCAGGAAAAACGGAATTCATCCGCTCGGTGAGCGAGATCGATGTCGTTTCGACCGAGAGAAAAATTTCCTCCGACACCGAACGGATCAAAGACACGACGACCGTAGCGATGGATTTTGGACGCATCACCGTGGACGACGACCTAGTACTGTACCTGTTCGGCACCCCGGGGCAGCGGCGCTTCGATTTCATGTGGGAAATCCTTTCGGAAGGGATGCTCGGGTTCGTGGTCATGGTCGACAGCACCCGCCCTGAAACCTTCCGCGAAGCGCGCACGATCCTGGAGACTTTCCGGGCTTACGCCCCGACGCCCTATGTCGTGACCGCCAACAAACAGGACTGCGAGGACGCCTGGGAATTGGACGACATGCGCATCGCCTTGCGCATGGATTCTCAGCTCAAGCTGCTGCCCTGCGTCGCAACGAACAAAGAATCCGTCAAAAACGTCCTGCTCGAGCTGCTCTACAGCATCCTGGCTGAAATGGAAGCGAAGGAAAAGAAAAAGTGAGCTTAGCAGTCCGGGGCGCGTCGCTCGCGCCGCCGGCGGAGCGCGGTTGACGTGTCATCTTTCACCACAGACCAGGGAATAGTCCATTATGAGGTATATGGGCGCGGGCGTCCGGTGATCCTGCTGCACGGCTGGCTCGGTTCCTGGGGGCTGTGGCAAGACACCATGACCTATCTGGGTCAGCGCTACCGCACCTACGCGCTCGATTTTTGGGGGTTTGGCGAATCGGGTAAGAAGCGCGATTCTTACAATGTGCAGGATTTTGTGAGCCTGGTCGATCAATTCATGGAACAACTCGGGATCGAAAGCGCGCCGCTGGTTGGGCACAGCATGGGCGGCACAGTGAGCCTCTCGATGGCAATCCAGTACCCGCAGCGGGTGCGCAAGGTGGTCGTGATTGGATCGCCCATCATGGGGTCGTCGCTCTCGCTTCTGCTCAAGCTGTTCGGACGCCGCCCGGTCGCTTATCTTGTCTATCACAACTTGTGGGCATTAAAGTTCGGTTTCAAAGTGCTGGCGCCTTTCTATTCGCGCGACCCGCGCTGGTCGGAGATGATGAACCGCGACATTTCGAGCACCACCCTCGAATCGTTCTTGCTCAGTATTGCCTCGCTGCGCCAGACCGATCTGAGACCGCAGTTGAACCAGATCCATCATCCAGTGATGGGGATGTACGGCGACAACGACATCGTCGTCCACCCGATGCAGTGGCAGCCGCTGCAGCAAGGCGTGCCGCACGCCCGCGTCGACCGCTTCCGCGACGCCGGGCATTTCATTATGCTCGACGACCCGGAGCGCTTTAGAAAAGAGCTGGCTGAGTTTTTAGACGGCACGGAGCGCCGACCAGTGCGGGAGGCGAACCCCTAGTGCTGAAAATCATCTTACAAGATCAGCGCTATATTTTGCCTTTCAACGAGCGGGCGCGCGATCTGCGCGTCATGAACAAGCCGCTCTGGCTGAACCAGCGCGACGTGCTGGCGCCTTATACTCAGCACGAACTGGAACTGAAACCCTGGGACACCCTGCCCGAGGCGCACGAGCCCTGCCTGGTGCATCGGGATAATTTGTATTTTGACCGCGAGTTTATCGAAGCCTTTCTGGCGCAGGCGTTCAAGCTGCAGAAACCCTGCCGGGCGGCGTTCTCTGCCGAAGACCCGGCTTTCCGCGAGCATGCCCTGCCGCTCTCCACGTCCTATACCCCCTACGATGAGCTTTACCTGGCTGACCTGTGGTACTTTCCCGATGGAATAAAACGCGAACAAATCGATTGGAAATCGATGTGGGGTGTCGAGCCGGTTCTGGTCAACCTGCAATCCAGCGAGGTGGGCTATTACCATGTCCCCACCTACATGGCGCATGAGCAGGGAGACCTGGTCTTCCAGGTGCCGCGGCGCAGCCTGATCGCCATCGATTCCTGGGTACATATTTTCATCGCCGACGTGGTCTTCGGTTTGTTTGCGCGCGGCGCCCGCTTCGAAGACCGCCTGGAGAGCGATATCTTCTTCAAACTGGGGATCCTGGCGAGCGGGATGTACGAGGGTAAGCAGGTGCTGGAATGCTCTAAACTGGTGCAGGTCGGTCAAAACTGCGTGATCGACCCGCGCGCCGTGATCCACGGTCCCACCACGATCGGAAACAACGTGACCATCAACGCCGGCGCGGTCATCGAGAACTGCATCATCGGCGATAACGTGAACGTCTCCCAGGACTGCCAGCTCATGCTCTCAGTCGTGGGCGACGGCGCTTTTTTGCCCTTCCGCACCTCCCTCTTTATGACCACGCTGATGGAAAACAGCATGGTCGCCCAGAACACCTGCCTGCAGATGTGCGTGATCGGCAGAAACACCTTCATCGGCGCCGGCTCCACCTTCACCGATTTCAACCTGCTCCCCGCGCCGCTGCGCGCCCTCGACGGCGATGAAAAGCTGAGCGTGGCAAACCGCCCGGTGCTCGGAGGCTGTGTGGGGCACAACTGCCGCCTGGGGTCGGGGATGATCTTCTTCCCGGCGCGCACCGTCGAGTCGGACGTGGTGCTGATCGCCTCGCCGGAGCGGCGCGTGATCGAGCGCGATGTGCGCTACGAAGATAGCGATCACCACCGGCTGCCTTTCGCCCAAATACACCCGCGTTTGTACCCCCGCAAGGGAGAGGTCGTCGCGGAATCCTGGTAAAACCGGGTTTGGAAAGGGACTATGAATAAATCTTGCTCCAGGACGCTGTGGAATTCTACCCAAGCCGGCGAATGCGCCGGGCGGGGCAGCCGGCTAGCGGCTTCTTACCAGCTCACAAAAAATCTTTTGCTGCATAACTTTGTCTCGTGGGGAGGCCATGATGGGTAAAGCCCGTTTGTTGATCGTCGAAGATGACCAAGACATTTCGAACATGCTCAAAATCTATTTCAGCGGGCATGATTTCGAAGTCGATACCGCGCTGCGCGGCGCGGAGGCGCTGGAAAAAACGCGCCAGAACCTGCCGCACTTGATCGTGCTGGATATCATGCTCCCCGATATCGACGGGTTCGAAGTGTGCCGGATTCTGCGCACGCACACCCGCACCAGCCACGTCCCGATCATCTTCCTCACCCAAAAAGACGAGCGCAGCGATAAGCTCCAGGGGTTGGAACTGGGCGCCGATGATTACGTCACCAAACCGTTCGACATCGAGGAGCTGAAACTGCGCGTTCAAAGGGCGATCACCCGCGCCGAGCAGCAAAGCCTTACGGACCCGCGCTCGGGTTTGCCGTCGGGGCGCCTGATCGAGGAGCAGCTCCGCCGCATCATCCGCCTGGGCGACTGGTCGTTTATGGACATCCGCATCCTGAACCTGGAGGCATTTCGGGATGTGTATGGGTTCGTTGCCGCTGACAACGTGCTGCGCTTCACCGCCATGCTTTTAGGAGAAGTCGTCGATGAGCTTGGAACGCTCAACGATTTTATCGGGCACGCCGGCGGCGATAATTTTGTGGTCATCACCACCCAAGAAGCTTCAAAAGAAATTCAACGCAAGCTGATCGACCGCTTTGCGAACGAAGTGCTCGCCCATTATTCCTTTATCGACCGCGAGCAGGGGTACATTCTGACCGAAGCTTCCGACGGATCGCAGCAGAAAGCCCCCATGATGACATTGGTGGTCGGCGAAGTCTCGCCGCGCGAATACGATTTTTCTGACATCCGTGAAATCACCGAACTGGCAGCCGAAGCCAGAAGGCAGAATAACTGATAGAAAATTAGGATGTTCGAGCTGAGTCCGGCTGTTTTGGGTCTGATATTGATCGTTGTGGGGGCGGGATTTGCCGCAGCTACCTTGATCGTGTTGCGCATCTCCACCCGACCCAACCCGCCCGCCAGACCGCCCATCCCGCCCTCGGATCCGGCTCAAATCCCCGCCCACCAGGACGCCGTCCTGCTGGTCGAGAGCGGGGGGCGCGTGGCTTACATCAACCAGGCTGGACGGGAATATTTCAACGCCTGGGATGAAGCGCCGGACCTGGAAAGCCTGGCGCGCCACACCCGCCCCAGCGAGAACTTCCTGATGTTGTGCTCCAGCGAAGGGCAGACCCGCCTCAGCCTGCACGGCAAGATGATGGAAGCCGTTTCGTTTTTTACCCCCGGTCCTGCGGCGAATGGGTCGCCCCAAAAAGGGGGAATGCTGGTCACGCTGCACAAATTGCACCCCGGTTTGGAAGGCGCGGGTTTATCCCGCTCTGCCGCCGCCAGCCTGGAAGAAGCGCCGGACGGCTCGAGGCAGGAGGCGCAGCTTACGCCGCAGACGCTCCAGGTCTTTGCCGAGCTCAGCCAGGCGATGGCTGCCAGCCTGGATCTGGAAGCCACGCTGCAAACCATCCTCGAAAGCGCAGAACGGCTCCTGCCCGCCGACCAACTCGAGATCACTGTCTGGGACGCCGATGACCAGCTCCTGATCCCCTATCGGCTGGTCGGGCTGCCGGGCTCTGAGCGCCGGCTCGAGAAACCCAGCTACCGCTACGACACGACGACCGGCTATACCGGTTATTTGGCGACGCATCGCCAGCCGCTCCTGATTCGGGATATCAACACCTTCCGCGAAGCCCGCCCGGTATTCGATCGCCAGCGCTATCCGTTCCAGTCTTATCTCGGCGTGCCGCTGCTGGTTGCCGACAACCTGGTCGGCACGCTCGAACTCGCTTCGTTATCAAAGGAGAACTATCAGGAAAGCGATCTGGAAGTTGCCAGCTTGTTGTCCCGGCAAGCGGGTATCGCCGTGAACAACGCCCTGCTCTACGAGCTTGAACGCAAGCGCTCCACCGAGCTCGCCGGGCTGGCTAACCTGGCGCAATCGATCAGTTCGCTCACCGATCTTCAGGATTTGTTCAACCGCTTGATCGAGAGCATTGCGCCGCTCATCCCGGTCGAGATCCTGGGTTTCCTGGTCTACGATGAAAACCGCCACGTCTTGCGCGGCCAGACCCCATTTGTGGGAATTTTAGACAGCGTCGTCGAGTGGTACCAGACCATCGTCGCTCCAGACAGCCGGGCGGAGGAATTGCTGCGCAGCGGGCAGCCGCTCCTCACCGACGAAGCCACCGACGATCAGCGGCTGCAGCTCCTGGACTTGCACCACCTGGCGCAAGCCTCGGGGATCCGCCAGGCAATCCTCTATCCGCTGGCGGCGAGCGGGCGAACCCTGGGCTTTTTGCTGGCTGCCCGAAAGCGCGATGGCTCTTCTTTCGATACAAACGACCTGCGCTTCATGGCAATCATCGCCGGTCAGGTGGCGCCGATCATCGAAAACGCCGCGCTCATCCAGCAATCGCGCCAGCGCGCCAACCGGGCTGAGACGCTGCGCCGGATTGCCAGCCTGACCAGCTCGGCTGCCACAATGGACGAAGTTCTCAAATACTCCTTGGTCGATCTGGCGCGCCTGCTGCAGGGAGACGCCGCCGCGATCATGTTGCTAGATGAAGACCGGGGCGAGCTCAAACTGCACAAGATTTCGTCCTTTGGAATCCCGCCCGAAACCGCCGCGCGCTTGAGCACTTTTTCTACCAGCGCGCCCAATTTCGAGCTCACCTCGGTTGTCAGCCTGAAACCCGCCCTGGTCGAAGACCTGCTTGAGACGTCTGAAATCTCGCCGCTGCAGCGCTTGCTGGCGGATGAGATGCACATCCGCGCCATGATCAGCGTGCCGCTGGTGGCGCGGGAACGCGCCATCGGTGAACTCATCCTGGGCAGCTTCAAGGAGGAGTTCTTCCTCGAGGGCGATCTTCAAACCGTTTCCACGGCTGCCGGGCAGATCGCTGCCGCGGTCGAGCGGTCGACGCTCGCCACCCAAACCGACCAGAGTCTGCGCCAGCGGGTGGACCAGCTCACCGCGATCACCCAGGTGAGCCGCGAACTGAACCGCACGCTCGACCTGAACCACCTGCTGGAGCGGGTCTACAACGAATCGCTCAAAGCCACCCGAGCCGACTGCGGCACTCTGCTGCTCTTCGAACCGGGAGAGACCAACGGTTCGGCGCTTTCCAGCCTGCCGGACCTGGCGTCCGAGTTGCCCGGGGTGCTGCTGCATCTGGGGGACGAGCCGCAGCCTCAACTGCACCCGCTTGAACAGCGGGTTCTGCAGTTGGGCGAAACCCAGGCTATCCCCGACTTCGATGCCCAACCCACGGGCGAGCAGTTCCTGCCGGCGCACGAGGGCATCCGCTCGGCGCTGGTCATCCCCATCGCCTACCAGGGGCAAATCGCCGGGTTGCTGCACCTGCATTCAAAAACGCCCGACCGGTTCGGTCCGCCCGAACAAGAAATCGGTGAAGCGTTTGCGATCCAGGCAGCCATTGCGTTGGGGAACGCCCTGCGCTACCAGGACCAGATCCAGCGCGGCGAGCAGCTCAAGCGGCGGGTGGAAACGCTCTCGAACCTGCTGGGCGTCTCTCAGGCGTTGAAGACCGAGCGACCGCTGGAATACATCCTCGAGACTTTTGCGCAGGCGATCCAGTCATCGACCCAGTTCCAGGCGGTGTTGATCAGCCTCTTGAATGAAAAAACCGGTCAACTGGAACGGGTCGCCAGCGCCGGCATCTCGCCCGCGGTGATGGCAGAGCTGCGCGATCACCCGCAGTACTGGAAGAACATCCAGGTGCTGCTGGACCCAGCCTTCCAAATCGGGCGGGCGTTTTTCATCCCAAGCGAGAAAGCGCAGTTCGTTCCGCCCGAAGTCCATACGGTTTACACTTTTCAGAGCGACGCCACACCCACCGACCAGTTCTACTGGCATCCCGATGATCTGCTGCTCGTGCCGCTCTACAGCGCCAACGGCGAGCCGCTTGGCTTGGTCAGCGTCGACGCTCCAGCGGACCAGAAGCGCCCAGATCAGCCCACGCTCGATTCCCTGGAAATTTTTTGCAGCCAAGCCAGCCTGGTCATCGAAAACCAGCTCAGGCTGCGCAGCCTGAATGCGCAGGTGGGCGAAATCGAAAACCAACTGGCGTTCGCCCGCACGGCTGCCAGGTCTGCCCAGGATCATCTGCCGGTGCTGCTCCATAAAGACCTGGAACAAACTCTGACCATCCAGCAGTTGGGGCAGCGCGCCAGGCGCATCCAGGCGGGGTTGGACATCTCAGCCATCATCAGCGGACAGCCCAGCCGGGCGGGTCTGTTCGACGCGCTGAGCCGCGAACTCATGAGCCGGATGGACTTCAACCTCGTCCTGATTGCCGAGCCCACCCCAGGCGGGCTGGCTCTGACCAGCGCTTCCGGCAGCCTCCCCGGCGAGATCAACCTCAAAGCCCTGTTGGGGCAGAAGAATCCTCTCCGGTACGTAACTCAATCCGGCGAGGCGCTGCTGGTGGGGAATATAAACGAGGCGCAAGAGTGGGAAAACACGCCGCTCTTGCGGGCGTCGAATGCCCGCAGCTTTGTGTGCCTGCCGGTGAAAGACATCGCCTCCGCCCCGGGGGATGGAACCGGGGTTGTGCAAAGCCAGAAGACCCAGGCTGCGCTTCTGGCGGTCAACTGCAACTCGACGATCCAGTTTACAAGTGAGGACGCCCAGCTCTTCGACCTGATCGCTCATCAGATCGCCGTGACGCTGCACAATTTTGCCTTCCTGGAGATCACTTCCCGCCGATTGCGCGAGGTGAATCTGCTGCTGGAATTCAGCCAGCAATTGGGCAGCCTCGACCCAGCCGCCATCATCGCCACGCTGCTCGAAAGCGCTATGCAAGCCGTCCCCGCGGCAGAATCTGCCATGGTCGCCTTTTGGGATCAAAAAGCAGCCCGGCTCACGCCCCAATCGTCAACCGGCTACGCCGACCCGGACGAACTGCTGGCTGTGCTTTACGAACCGGGCGAAGGCGTGGCGGGGCAGGTGTTCGAGAGCCGCCGCGCCCTCAACCTGGAGACGGTGGACTTCACCGCACATTACAACCTGAGCGCGGACAACCTGCTGCATTATCGCAACGCCACCGCCGGAAACTTGCCGGTCTCCAGCCTGGCTGTTCCCATCATGGCTGGCACAATTCTGTCGGGCGCTCAAACGAAGCCCAACCTCGTTCACCCCGCGCTCGAAGAGGGGCGTCTGCGCCCGCTGGGCGTGCTCGTGCTGGACAGCGCCAGCGAAACCGCCGCGTTTACTGATGACGATCTTGCCATAATCGCTTCGCTGGTGCAGCAGACGGCGCTGACGCTCGAGAACGCCAGGCTTTATCAAGCCTCGGAGCAGCGTTCTGACCAGCTTCAGGCGTTGACCAGCGCTTCCACGCAGATCACCGCCAGCCTGGAAAAAGAATCCCTCATTATCGGGCTGCTCGACCAACTGCGGACGCTGGTGCCCTTCGATACCGGCACGCTTTGGCTGCGTCAGGAAGCCCGCGGCGCAGACCGCATGGTCATCCACTCGGCGCACGGGTTCGAGGACAGCGACCAGCGCCTTGGTCTGACGGTGGACATTGCAGACAGCCGTCTGATGGATGAGATGATCCACACCGGGAAGCCGATCTATGTGCCGGACGTGAGGCAAGACGACCGTTTTCAAACCATGCAGATCGACCATGATCTGGCTGCCTTGCTGGAGGAGGCTTCACCGCTGGTTGAAACCGGCTTGGAACGCCTTTCCTGGCTGAGCATCCCGCTTATCTCCTCGGGACGGGTAACCGGCGTAATTGCCCTTGAAAAATCCGAGGCGGATTTCTACGGCGTGGACGATCTGCGCGTCGCCACCACGTTCGCCGCCCAGGCTGCCGCCGGGATCGAGACCGCCCACCTTTACCAGGAATCCGTGACGCGCGCTCGCGAGCTCGACCAGCAATCGCAAACGCTCAGTTCGCTCAACCGTTTCTCGGGCGATTTAAGCGGGTCGCTCGATCCGGATTTGATCCTGGCGTACGCCACGCGCGAATTCCTGCAGTTGCTGCCCTGCACCACCGCCACCATGCTGCTCTTTCATGCGCGTTCCGACGATGCCCCTGCAGCCTCGGGGGGCGCAGAACCGCGCCAGCCAGAACCGGGCGGTTATTACATTCTCCAAGCTGAGAACACCCGCGCCCGGCTCGACAACCTGAAATATACGCCGGGTTCGATCCTGCCGGACACCCCGATTTTCCGCCGCCTCAGCGAATCGCTGGGGATCTTTAATACCGATGACACCAGCCGCGAACCGGAACTGCTGCAACTCGGCGCGTTTCTGGCAGAACGCCAGACGCACGGCATGTTGATCGTGCCGGTTGCCAGTGGCGGGATCGACCCACATCAGGACGGCAGCCAACGCTTCCATGGGCTGATGCTGGCTCAACATGATCAGTTCCGGCGCTATGCGCCCGAAGAGATCGAACTGGCGCGCACGATCTGCAATCAGGTCGCAACTGCACTGCAAAACGCGCGCCTGTTCGAAGAGACGCGGATCTTGACCGAAGAACTCGAGCTGCGCGTGCAACAGCGCACCGCTGAACTGGCGCGCGAACATCAAAGATCGGATACGCTGCTACGCATCATCACGGAACTGTCTGCCAGCCTGGACCTGACCCAGGTTTTGAACCGCACGCTGTACGTGCTGGGCGAATACCTGGACGCCGAACGGATCGCGATCCTGATCGACCGGCCCGGGCAAAAAGAGCTCCAGCGCCTGTCCCACATCGAGCGGGACGACGATTCCTCCGAAGAGCAGTTGGAAGCGGCGCGCCGGCTGGAGCAGATATTGGGCGCGTGGGTCGTGCAGAACCGCCAATCGATCCTGGCAGATGACCTCGCCAGCGATGACCGCTGGAAGCAGCCGATCATTGAACTGATCCCCAACAACCTCAATCACAGCGCGCTGGCGGTGCCGCTGATGAGCGGCGCAGAAGCGCTGGGCTGCCTGATCTTGATCGATGCGCGCCCCAGCTATTTCTCGCTGGACCAGCTCGACCTGGTTCAGGCGGCGACCAACCAGGTGTCTATCTCGGTCAACAACGCCGAGCTTTACCGGCTGATCCGCGACCAGGCGGAGGACCTGGGCACTATGCTGCGCACGCAGCAGATCGAAACCTCGCGTTCTAAAGCCATTTTGGAAGCGGTCGCCGATGGCGTGCTCGTCACCGACGCCAGCCGCCAGATCACGCTGTTCAATGAATCAGCGGAAAAAATCCTGGGGATGGGGCGCGCCCAGGTGCTGGGTCGTTCAATGGAACATTTCGCCGGCATCTTCGGTCAAGCCACGCAAAGCTGGCGCGACCGGATCAGCGCCTGGTCGCAAGACCCAACCTCCTACCAGCCGGGGGATACGTACTCGGAGCGCATCTTACTCGAAGACGGGCGCGTGATTTCGGTTCACCTGGCGCCGGTCAGCCTGCGCAACGACTTCCTCGGCACCGTCTCGATTTTCCAGGACATCACCCATCAGGTCGAGGTCGAGCGGCTGAAATCCGAATTTGTAGCAACCGTGAGCCATGAGCTGCGCACCCCGATGACTTCGATCAAAGGTTACGTTGAGATCCTGCTCATGGGCGCGGCTGGTCAGCTCTCGGATCAGCAGACCCAATTCTTACAAGTCGTAAAATCCAACACCGAGCGGCTGGCTGTGCTGGTGAACGATCTGCTCGACATCTCTCAGATCGAATCGGGGCGGGTGACGCTCAGACTCGAACCGGTTGATCTTGGCAAGCTGCTCGATCACAGCGTGGACGAGCTTTTGCGCCGCACCCAGGGCGCCGAGCGCGCCATCACGATCGAAAAAGAATTCCAGCCCGGCTTGCCAAAGGTACTGGCAGACGCAGACCGCATCGCGCGGGTCCTGGATAATCTGCTCGATAACGCTTACCAGTACAACCTGCCGGGCGGCAAGATCGTCCTGCGCCTGACCCAAATCGCCGAGGAGATTCAGGTGGACATCCAGGACAGCGGCGTCGGTATCAACCTGCCGAACAAGGAACAGGTCTTCGAGCGGTTCTTCCGCGGCGAAAACCCATTGGTGCTGGGCGTAGCCGGCACAGGTTTGGGCTTGTCAATCGTTCAAAATATCATCCAGATGCACCGCGGGCGCATCTGGGTCGAAAGCTCGGGCATACCCGGCGAAGGGAGCCGGTTCTCCTTTACGCTTCCCCCAGCCCGCCCCGAGGACATGGAGAGGGAATTTTCTGAATGGCAAGAATCTTAATTGCAGAAGACGAACGCGATATCCGCGAATTGATTTCATTCACGCTGAAGTTTGCCGGGCATGAAGTGATCGCGACCAGCAACGGGGAGGAGGCGTTGCAGGCTGCCCGCAACGAAATGCCCGACTTGATCCTGCTCGATGTACGCATGCCGCGCCTGTCGGGTTACGAAGCCTGTGAGATCATCAAAGCCGACCCCCGCACGCGCCAGATCCCGGTGGTGTTTCTTTCCGCCAAAGGGCAGGAAAGCGAGGTGAAAACCGGGCTGGATGCCGGAGCAGACGAGTACATCTTAAAACCTTTTTCACCCGATCAATTGACCGCCAGGATTAAAGCCATCCTGAACAACCATCATCCATAAGGGGTTATCCTGCTGTAGAACGATCCATTTATGAGCGTACTGATCCTGCAGAATGAAATCGTGCATTATGAAGTGCTGGGGCGCGGCAAGCCGCTCCTGTTCCTGCACGGCTGGGTGGGCTCATGGCGCTACTGGATGCCGGCTATGCAAGCCGCTTCGATTTCGTTCCGGACGTACGCGCTAGACCTGTGGGGTTTCGGGGATACCGCCAAAGCGCCGGCGTATTATTCGTTAGAAAACCAGGTCAACATGATCGACCTCTTTATGCAGGAGATGGGGATTGCGAAAATCGCCATCATCGGACACGGGCTGGGCGCCATTGTGGGCGCCAAATACGCCATGCAATACCCCAAATGGGTGGACCGCCTGCTCGCGGTTGGATTGCCGGACGGCGCTCAATCGTTGAGCCAGCGTCTGTTCACTTCTCAACCGGCGGAACTTGCCGATTGGCTGCTGACCCGTAAGCCGGACAACGAAGCCGCGCGCGCCGAGGCGCCAAAAGCCGACGCACGCGCCATCCAGCGCTCCCTTTCCATCTTTCAAGACCTCTCGGGGGGCTCATACCTGCGTGATCTGCTCACGCCCAGCCTGATGATCTATGGGTTGAACGATCCGATCATCGCCGCGCCCAACCTAGAAAACAGCGCCGACCTTCCCGAGCATGTGCACCAAATCATCTTCGAACAATCGGGGCATTTCCCAATGCTGGATGAGCCGTCCGCATTCAATCGTCTGATGGCGGATTTCTTTGCGCTGGAGTCGGGCGTGAGCCCGCGCCAACTGCAATTGAAAGACGAATGGAAACGGCGGGTGCGCTAATAATAGAACGCGTCCGCTTGACAAGAACCTCCGGCTTGACTATACTCAATCGTAGGGATAATCTGTTACCTTAACAAATGCACGGGGAGCTTGTTCCAACAGGCTGAGAGGAGAGCGTCCTGGCTCTCGACCCGCATCACCTGATCCGGATAACGCCGGCGGAGGAATCGCAACCACGACCCAACGCTCAGACACCCATCACGCAAGACCCACCAGCGAACCTCCCCCCGATTACCCGCTTCAGGAAGGAGGTTTTTTATTTTGCGCGTGGTGATTTTTGCAAACGGAGGATTGGCTCAACCGGTTCGGGTGCGCCAAGACGACCTCATCATTGCCGCAGACGGCGGCGCGCTGCACTGTCTCAAACTGGGCTTGCGCCCGGCGTATGTGATCGGCGACCTGGATTCGCTTACCCCTGAAGCGATTGATCAGTTGGAAACCATGGGCGCGCAGATCATCGAATTTCCAAAGCGCAAGGACTTCACCGATCTCGAACTGGCGCTCCAACACGCCCGCAGCTTTCAACCGGAAGATGTGCTGATTTACGGCGCGCTGGGGGCGCGCTGGGATCAGTCCGCCGCCAACCTGCTGCTCCCCGCCGCCTACCCCGAACTGCCCATCCGTCTGGTGGACGGGCAGCAGGAAATCTTCTACATCCGCGCTGGCGCAAGCCATTCGATTGAGGGTTCGCCGGGCGATACTGTGTCGCTGGTTCCGTTGGGCGGAGCGGCTCAAGGCATCACCACCCATAACCTCGAATATCCGCTGGATGATGAACTGCTCCTTTTTGGAAGCACGCGCGGGGTGAGCAACACGCTGATCGAATCGCCGGCGGTGGTAAGTCTGAAGATGGGTTTGCTGCTCTGCATTATCATCCATCATTGACAAACCTTTCTTATTGTTACTTATGAAAGGAGTAATAATGTTAGCCCAAATTTTTAGCCCGCGCGCAAGCCGCCTCCTGATGGGCGGGTTGATCGCGCTGATCCTTCTGGCAGGCTGCGCCACAGCAAAGGAGGCGCCGGTCGCCCCCGCTGCGGAAGTTCGCACGCTGCGCGTAATGACGCACGACTCCTTCGCCATCTCCGAGGGCGTTCTGGCTGCGTTCGAAACGGAGAACAACGTCAAGGTGCAGTTCTTGAAATCCGGCGACACGGGCGCGACGCTCAACAAGGCGATTCTGGCGAAGAACAACCCGCTGGCGGACGTCTTGTTCGGGGTGGATAACACTTTTTTGAGCCGGGCGCTGGAAGAGGATATATTCGATCCCTATCCCTCCCCGCTGCTCGCTGAAATCGATGACGCGTTCAAGCTGGACGCTTCGCAACGCGCCCTGCCGGTGGACTACGGCGATGTGTGTCTGAACTACGACAAAGCCTTCCTGGCGGAGCGCAATCTTGCGCCGCCAACGTCGCTGACTGACCTGACGCGCCCCGAATATAAGAGCCTGCTGGTGGTCCAAAATCCGGCGACCTCATCGCCCGGGTTGGCGTTCCTGCTGGCGACGATCGCAAACTTCGGCGAAGACGGATACCTGGACTACTGGAAGAAGCTGGTTGCAAACGACGTCCTGGTCGTGAATGGGTGGGAGACCGCCTATTACACAGAGTTCAGCGGATCTTCCGGCAATGGACCGCGACCGATCGTGGTCTCCTATAACTCCAGCCCGGTGTTCGAGTTGATCTACGCCGAAAAAGAGCTGCAGGAACCCCCCACCGCTGCGCTGGTCGCCCCCAAGACCTGTTTTCGGCAGGTCGAATTTGTGGGCATCTTGAAAGGCGCTCAGCAGCGCCAACTGGCGGAGAAATGGGTCGATTTCATGCTTTCAAAGACTTTCCAGGAAGACGTGCCAATGCAGATGTTCGTCTTTCCAGTCAATAAAAACGCCCGGCTGGACGAGGTGTTCGTTCGCTATCTGCAAATTCCGGAGCAGCCCGCCGAGGTTGATCCGCAGCTCATCACCGAAAAGCGCGCCGAATGGCTGAACGCCTGGACCGAAACCGTGCTGCGTTAGTCACCGGCGTCCGCGGCGGGTTGCGGCGACGCTCCGGTTACTGGTGGCTGTGGGTCTTGCCCGCGGCGTTCCTGGCGTTGTTCTATTTCTACCCTCTGCTGAGCATTTTGAGCCTCAGCTTCAGCCGCGCCGGCTGGGACATCCTCGCGCCCTTTGCACAGGTGCTCGGCTCAGCCTCGCTGCGCGGCGTCATCCGCTTTACGTTCTGGCAAGCCAGCCTCTCGACCCTGCTCACGCTTTTGTTTGGTTTGCCGGGCGCCTATCTGCTCGCCCGCTACAAAATCTGGGGGAAAAGCCTGATCCTGGCGGTAACCGGGATTTCGTTCGTGTTGCCCACGCTGGTGGTCGCAACCGCGTTCCACGCGTTGCTGGGTCCAAGCGGCTGGGTCAACCTTTCACTGATGTATCTGCTCGGGCTGAGCCGCCCGCCGATCCAATTCATGAACACCTTTGGCGCGATCCTGGTCGCCCACGTCTTTTACAACACCACCATCGTGCTCAGGCTGGTGGGGGACTTCTGGTCGCACCTTGACCCGCGCCTGGCGCAAGCCGCGATGACGCTGGGCGCGAACCGCTGGCAAACGCTGCGCCGCGTTGTACTGCCGCTGCTCCTCCCCGCAATCGCCTCGGCGGCGCTGCTGATCTTTATCTTCGACTTCACCTCTTTCGGGGTGATCCTGGTTTTGGGAGGTCCGCGCTTTTCCACCCTCGAGGTGGAGATTTACAATCAAACCATCGGGCTGTTCAACCTCCCGCTCGCGGCTGCCCTGGCGATGATCCAGCTTGTTTGCACCCTGGCGCTGGCAACGGCATACTCCCGCCTCAGCGCCAGGATCTCGCGGCCGATCGAGCTGCGTCCGCAAAAATACACCGAACGGGCGCTTACCGGAAGGGGCAGCCGGGTTCTGGCTGCGATTTACATCGCGGCGCTGCTGGGACTGCTGACCCTGCCGCTGCTGGGCTTAATCACCCGCTCGTTTGCTCAAATCGAAACGGTGCGCGGCGACCCGCGCCGCCTGCAGATCGCGCCCACCCTGGCTTATTACCAGGAACTCGTCCGCAACCCGAGCGAGTCGTACTTCTACGCGCCGCCCTCGACCGCCATCGCTATCTCGCTGGGATACGCCGCGATTACCGTCGTGTTAGCGCTTGCGATCGGCTTGCCGGCTGCCTGGGCGCTGGCGCGCGACCCGGGCTCCGCCACCAGCCAGTTTTTCGAACCGCTGCTCATGCTTCCGCTTGGCACTTCCGCGGTTACTTTGGGGCTGGGTTTTATCGTGGCGCTTGACACCCCGCCTTTAGATTTGCGCGCCTCACCGCTCCTGACGCCGCTGGCGCATACGCTGGTCGCGTTCCCGTTCGTGGTGCGCAGCCTCGCGCCCGCCCTGGGCAGCATCAAGCCGCGCCTGCGGCAGGCGGCGGCGGTGATGGGCGCCTCGCCGGGCGAAGTGCTGCGCCGGATCGAGCTTCCGCTGGTGGGGCGGGCGTTGCTGGTCGCTGCCATCTTTGCGTTTACGATCTCCCTGGGCGAATTCGGCGCGACTTCTCTGGTCGCCCGCCCGGAATATCCGACGATCCCGGTGATGATCTACCGGTTCCTGTCGCAGCCCGGCGCGCTTAACCTCGGTAAAGCACTGGCGCTGAGCGCGATTCTCAGCCTGGTGACCGGGGTGAGCATGCTGGCGATCGAGCGTTTTCGCATCGCAGATATTGGAGAGTTCTGATTGGAGAAAGAAAACGAAACCGGCGCCTGCGCCTCAGAGGGCGGCTTGGGCGTGCACAATCTGCACAAGTCGTTTGGCTCCAAGACCGCCCTGGCTGGGGTCTCCTTTCAGGTCGCCGCGGGAGAGATCGTCGCCGTGCTGGGTCCCAGCGGGTGCGGCAAATCGACCGTACTGGCGATCATCGCCGGGCTCGAAACGCCGGATCAGGGCGAGGTCTGTTGGGACGGGCAGGCGATCAACGACCTGCCCACCCATCTGCGCGGCTTCGGGTTGATGTTCCAGGATTTTGCGCTTTTCCCGCACCAGAACGTGTTCGAGAACGTCGCCTTCGGGCTGCAAATGCAGCAGATCAACCGGCAAGACATACAGGCGCGGGTGCATGCGATCCTCGAACTGGTGGGCTTGCCCGGTTTTGAAGGTCGGGATGTCAACAGCCTGTCCGGCGGGGAGGCGCAGCGCGTGGCTTTGGCGCGCTCGCTGGCGCCCCAGCCGCGCCTGTTGATGCTCGACGAGCCGCTCGGTTCGCTCGACCGCAACCTGCGCGAACGCCTGACGATCGACCTGGCTAACATCCTACGCCGCAGCCGCCAGACCGCCCTCTATGTGACGCACGACCTCGAAGAAGCGTTTGCCCTGGCGGACCGGATCGTGCTCATGGAGGCCGGGCGGGTCGTTCAAACCGGCGCGCCACAGGAAATCTACCGCCAGCCAAAAACCGTTTTTACGGCGCGCTTTCTGGGTCTAGAAAACCTGCTGCTCGCCAAAATAATCAACCTGGACGGGCAGCCGCAAATCGAGACGCCCATCGGGGTCTTCCCGATCGCGCGCGCCGGCGAAGCTGCAAAATCGAACGGCGAGGCGACCGCCCTGCTGCGTCCGGACGAAATCCAACTGGGCGGCGCCGGACCAGCCCGCCTGGAAGGGATTGTCCAGCAGGTGACTTACCGGGGCGGGACCAATCGCGCGATGATCAATGTTGCCGGTCATGTCTTTCAGTTCGATTTCCCCGCCAATATCGCCCTGCCGCGGGTGGGCGAACGTCTGACGCTCAGCTTCGAGCCGGAACGGGCGATCCAGTTAATTGAGGGGTAGTTGTCCCGCTGTTCGGGAAATGGAATAGAAACTCGTGCGGCGCTGGCTCACCGCACGAGTTTTTGGGTTTGAAACTGCAATCTAAAGCACCGCGACGATCTGGGGCAGCGCGTTCACACCTTCGATGAACTGGTCGCCGTAGTTATACAGCCACCAGCCGCCTCCGCCGCCAAACACCACGCAGCAACAGCAAAGCACGACCAGAACCACGATAATGATAATCAGAGTGGTGTTCTTCTTTTTAACGGGTTGAGCCGGATACTCCTCAATCGGCGGGATTGGCGTGCCATAGTCTTGGTTCATTGCATCCTCCTCCAGGTCAGGTTAATTTCACAAACAGGATCAGTTCGTTATTCCTCGCATTTTATTCGCATTTCGCCATAAACGCCAGACCACCCACGAAGTGAATAATATCACGACCATCGCGATCAGCACCGGGATCACAATCGCCAGGATCGAGAGCACGGTCGAGATCAGGTCTTCGAGAATGCTCACCGGCAGGTTGCCGGCGCCGGCGGTGGTCGCGGTCACCGCCGGGCGCACCGCAGCAGCTTTGACCGCATGCACGCTCCCGGCGACCAGGATGCCGGCTGCCATCGCTAAAACCGGGTGCACTTCGCTGATCGCTTGCGCGCTGGCGGCAAAGACAATCGCCCCGGCAGCCGGGCGCACAAAGGTCTGCACCACGTCATTGATATGGTTCACCGCGGGCATCTTATCCGCAAAGAATTCAATCAACAGCAGCACGAACAGCAAACCGATCACAAAGGGATTTGTCAGGGTATCCCACGGCGAGTTCAGCTTGATCAGATTGGTGAAGCGCGCCAGCAGCGCCACTGTCAGCAGCGGGATGTACGCGTTTAGCCCCGCGCTGGCTGACAGCCCAAAGGCGCTGAATATCCCAGTCAGTAACTCCACTTCCGCCTCCTTAATCGAAAACTATCGATAACGCCAAAATCATCCCAATTGAAAGCCGTCCCAGGTGCCAGTCATGAGAAAGCGAACCAGGTTGAACAGCGCGATTTGCACGATCGCCGTCCCGAAACCGAGCGCCAGGGGCACCGCCATCTGTGACAGCCGTTCAATCTGGTTATCCGTCTTCAGCAGCATCAGCCAGAACACGGCGTAGATCATCATCAGCAGCGACACAACCCCCAGAGCGCTGAGCAGCCCAAAAACATAGAGCAGCAAAGGATTTTCGATCCAGATCATCCAGTCCATCAGCAGCGCCAGCAGCACGAGCGCCCCCAGGGCACGAAAGCCCTGCAGCGCCGGCCGGGGATCCATGCGCCGCCATATCGTCTGATTGAAGGTCGGGTAAATCACCAGCGCAATCGCCAGCCCCATGCCGGTGCCGGTGAGCAGACGGATCAAGTTGGTTGTCTCATAAAGCTCCGGCGCGCCCGGAAAAAGATGCAGGAAAGAATTCGCGCCGTCCACGGCAAACGCCGCCACAAAAACGCCCAGTACAAGCCAGACGCCCCAATGGGGCATCCCGGCGCGCCGCCCGGCTGTGAAGTACTGAAACGCCAGCCCCAGCAGGGCGCCCAGAAACATGCCAGTGCAGCGGGAGCAAAGCGGCAGTTGCCGCGCTCCCAGGTGGAAGGAACGCGCGTCGATGCGGTGGCAGACGGCATAACCGACCGCATCCGCCTTGCCCAATAGACCCGCCGGGGTGTTGAGCAGCCAGCCCAACAGCAATAAACCGACAACGAGAAAGATTAGGCTCTTGCCAGCCGCGGGCTGCCAGGAACTCGATTTGCCTAATGGGATCATATGCGCCTGATTATATCAAACGCGCGCCCTGCCAGCCCGGTTGTCACCGTTTTCGAAGCAATTGGCAAAGTTCCCTATCTGAGGTATGATATTTGCCGGTAAGTTTAGGTCGAAACAAGACGAAAGAAATTTGGAGAAACGAATGATCAAACGATTCATCCTGGCTGCGACCATCATCATCGTGATGTCCGCATGCCTTCCAACCTCCCCAAAGAACACCTCGGCGCCCACCGAACCAGCGCCGCCAACCGAAATACCGACCGCGATCCCCACCGCCGAGGCGCTCCCAACCGACACCGCCGCCCTGCCGCCAACTCAGCCCCCAGCCGAGCCCAGCGCTCCGCAAGCCGTTTACGGTCCCGCGGATTTCCCCCCGAACGTCAGCCCGCTCACGGGCAAAACCGTCCAGGAGCAGAGCCTGTTGGAGCGGCGTCCGTTGGCGGTCAAAATTCAGCTCTTTCCCCGCAACGGGCGTCCACCTTATGGGGTATCCCTGGCGGATATCGTGTATGATTACTACCAGAACTTTGGGCTCACCCGTCTGCACGCGATCTTCTTGTCGCAGGACGCCGAAACCGTGGGTCCCATTCGCTCCGCGCGGCTGCTGGATCAGCAACTCGTGAACATGTATCAATCCGTATTTGCCTTCGGCAGCGCTGAAGCGCGCACCTACAACCGCCTCGTCAACTCCGATTTCGCCAGCCGGCTGGTCGTCGAGGGTGGGGCGAACTGCCCGCCCATGTGCCGCCAGGACCCGAACGGCAGCAACAAGCTGATTACCAATACCACCGAACTGAGTAAATATATCACCGGGAAGGGCGTCGATAACGCGCGCCAGAACCTGAATGGGATGTATTTCAACCCCGGAACGCCGCCAAACGGAACGCCCGCGACCCAGATATTTGTGCGTCACTCCATCAGCGCCTACGCCCTGTGGGATTACAACCCCGAAATCGGGCGCTACCTGCGCTACCAGGACACCCAGGAAGCCCACGACAGCAGCCAGGAAAGCACCGAAGCGCTGATCGACCAGCTCACCAACGCCCAGATCGCCGCCGACAACGTGGTCGTGTTGAGCGTGCCGCACCAGTACGCGTTCGGCACCAAACCGGGCGTGAACGAGGTCGTCGAAATCAACCTGACCGGCAGCGGTCCAGCGTTCGCCTTTCGTGATGGGCAGATGTTCGAGGTGGTCTGGAACCGCCCGGACAAGAATTCGGTCCTGTTCCTGACTTTTCCGGATGGGGTCTATTACTCTTTCAAACCCGGCGCCACCTGGTTCGAGGTGGTTGGATCCACAACCAAAACCACGACGCCCAACCCCAATATGTATCGCTTCGACCATAGTATTCCTTGATCGGGGATGATTGATTAATGCGCTTTTTGGGCAGCGTTAGAAGGCTCTGCACCCTTTTGGTCATCGGGCTGGCTGCCTGCCAGGCGCCGCCCGCTCCAGGACCGGCGCCAGCAACCGCCGAACCAACGCCCACCCTCCGAACGCTGCCCACCCGAGCGCCGACCTTCACCGCAGGCGCGTTCGACCTGCAGCCCACGCATAAACCGGACCCGACCGCCACCATCATCCCGTCCGAGTTCTTTAACGCCGATCCGAGCTATGGACCGGGCGGTTTTGCGCTCGACATCGATCCGCTCACCGGTCTGCGCATCGAACCGCTGGCGAAACTGGAGCGGCGCCCGATGGTGATCAAGATCACCAATTTCCCGCGCGACGTGCGCCCGCAGTGGGGGTTGAACGCCGCAGATCACGTGTACGAATATTATCTGGAAGACGAACTGACGCGCTTTGTAGGCGTCTTCTACGGGAACGACGCCGAGCGGGTCGGTCCGATCCGCTCGGGCAGACCATTTGACGAGCAGCTCATCCGCGCGTATAAAGGCATCCTCGCCTTTGCCTACGCCGATGACCGGCTGATCGATTTTTGGAGCGGCTCCGACATCGAGCCCTTTCTGATCTTCGAGGGCAAAAACAACTGCCCGCCGATGTGCCGCATCGGTTCTGAGAACAGCTACAACACGCTCTTCACGGACACCGCCCAACTCAGCGAATACGCCGCCCGCCGCGGCATCGACCAGGCGCGCCAGGATTTGGGCGGTTTGCGGTTCGAAGCGAATTCGAAAATCCTCGAATCGGGCGCGCCGGCGCTGCGGCTCGAAATCCGCTTTTCCCCCGAGTCGTATCACTACTGGGAATATTTTCCGGGTTTGCGCCGCTATCTGCGCTGGCAGGATGTCGAACGCCGTGCGCGGGACGCCGAAGCCTTTGCGCCGCTCTTCGACAGCCTCACCGACGAACAGGTCTTTGCCGACAACCTGATCGTTTTGCGCCTCCCGGCGGTCTATTTCTACAAATCCAAGTCAACCGAAGTCTACGATTTTAAATTCAGCGGCGAAGGTTCGGCTTATGCGCTGCGCGAGGGCCGAATTTTTGAGATCAAATGGCGCCGGGCTGCCCCCGACAGCATGGTCTCGCTCAGCTTCTTGAACGGCGCGCCGTACCCGCTCAAACCGGGCAACGCCTGGTTCGAAGTCATCACCGATGTGTCCCCCCAGCAAACTCAGGACCTGACCTGGCGGTTCGAATTCAAACTGCCCGAGTTCATGCCGGTACCCACCGCGACGCCGAAGAAACGATCTCCTTGACCAGCCCCGGACCTGCATAGACCAGCCCGGTATAGACCTGCACCAGCTTTGCGCCCGCATCCAGATACCGGCGGGCGTCTTCTCCCCCCATCACCCCACCTACCCCGATCACCGGCAGGCTGCCGCCGGTGCTGCGGACGATCCGGCGCACCATCTCCAGGCTGCGGTCGCGGACCGGCGCCCCGCTCAGCCCGCCAGCCTGATCCTTCAGCGGCGTCCGCAAGCCCTCACGGCTCAGCGTGGTGTTCGCCGCGATCACGCCATCCATCCCACACAGTACGATCGCGCTCAGCGCGTCTTCCAACTCCGCCTGGCTCAGATCCGGGGCGAGCTTGATCAACAGCGGCACGCGCTTTCCCAACCGGGAGGCGATTTCGCTCCGTTTTTCGTCCAGCGCGGCGAGCAGCCCTTCGAGTTCCGCGCGCCGCTGGAGCTGGCGCAATCCCGGCGTGTTGGGCGAGCTGACGTTGATCGCCAGATAATCAGCCAGCGGCGCAAATACCTCCATCAAAGCCAGGTAATCTTGCGCAGCTTCCTCGAGCGGGGTTTGCCGGTTCTTCCCCAGGTTGACCCCCAGTACCAGCCCCGCGGGGCGCGGCGCCTGCAGCCGCCGGGCGACAAAATCCGCGCCGCGGCTCGGGAAGCCCAGCCGGTTGATCAGAGCGCCGTCTTCAACCAGGCGGAACAGGCGCGGCTTGGGGTTGCCGTCCTGCGGCAGGCGCGTGACGGTGCCGATCTCGATGTGACCAAAGCCCAGGCAGGCAAGCCCGCGATAACCAAAGCCGTCCTTGTCGTAGCCCGCAGCCAGCCCAACCGGATTGCGGAATTGCAGCCCACAACACTTCACCGGCGCATCCGCAGCTTGATAGAGACGGCGCACCAGCGCCGCCAGCGGGGGCAGCGACTCTACCAGGCGGATCAGTTGCAGCGTCAGTCCATGCGCAGTCTCGGGTTGCAGACGGAAGAACAGCGGGCGCACCCAGCGGTACATTACGCTTCGTCCGGCTGCTGAGCGAGAAATTCCCACGCGGCGCGGATTTGATCCTGCGGCAGACGCCCGGCTGCTTCCCAATGTTCGAGCATCGCGCGCATGGTCAGGATGGCGTGCAGGCGGTATCCCCGCCGCTGAAGCGCCTGCGCAGCGCCCGACCCGCGGTCGATCAGCACCACCACGTCTTGCACCTGCAAGCCGGCTTCTTCGAGCTTCTCGATCGCTTCGAATTTGCTGCCGCCGGTGGTAGCCAGGTCATCGATGACGACCGCCCGCTCCCCGCTGTGGAAGACGCCTTCGATTTCGGCTTTCGTCCCATAAGCTTTGACTTCTTTGCGCGGGTAGATCAGCGGCTGCCCCCCAGCCAGGCTGATGGCAGTCGCGATGGGCAGCGCCGCATACGGCAATCCAGCCAGCCGGTCAAATTTCAGATCCTGCAAGACGGTCAGGAAAGCCGCGGCGACATCGCCCAACAAAGCCGGATAAGAAACCAGCCGCCGCAAGTCGAGGTAGAACGGCGATTTGAGACCCGATTTCAGCGTGAACTCGCCAAAGCGCACGCATCCCGCTTCCAGCAACCGGTCAGCTAACGCGTGGCGCGGCTCTAGCGCCAGGGCGGCGACTGCCGTGAAACGTCGCCCCCCCTGACGGATGCGGTTGACGCGGTCGCGCAGTTCCTGCGCCGCCTGGCGCGGGTCCGCCGCCCGTGCAACCGCCCGCGACACTGGGATCAGCAGACCCAGTCCGTCGCGGCGCAGCCCGGCTTCCAGCGCCGCCTCCAGGTCCCCGCCCTGCGCGCCGACGCCCGGCGCCAGAATCCAGGTTTCGGGCGCCAGCCGCCGCACGCGTTCCAGCGCCTCCGGGTGCGTCGCCCCCACCACCAGACCCAGGTTATCGTTATCGTTCCAACCCTGCGCTGCCAGCGCAACCCGCTCATAAACGGTTTTCGAGCCAGCCATGTCGAAGGTTCGCAGATCCTGTAAGTCGCCCGAACCGCGATTGGAGGTCTTACAGAGCAGAAAGACGCCCTGGTTTGGGTCGCGAAGAAATGGCTCCAGCGCGTCCCGCCCCAGGTACGGGCTGGCAGTGACTGCGTCTGCGCCGAGCGTTTCAAACGCCGCGCGGGCGTACGCCTCGGCGGTGGAAGCAATGTCGCCGCGCTTTACATCCAGGAGCGCCAACCCATGCAAGCGGGCAGCCTGAATCACTTGTGCCAACGCCTCCCAGCCTCCCGCGCCGTACTGCTCGAAAAAGGCGCTGTTGGGTTTGTAGACTGGCGCAAGACCGGCGGTCGCTTCGATCAACCGCAGACAAAAATCGCGCGCCGCGGCGGCGCCCGGCTGAGCCAGATCGTCGGGGTGCGGGTCGAGCCCAACGCAAATCAGCGAGTCGAGTTGGCGGCAGCTTTCCGCCAGGCGGCTCATAAAACCCATCTCCGCCTCCTATGCCTTACCCAGCACGAGCGCCAGCAGTGCCATGCGCACATACAGACCGTATTCCATCTGTCGGAAGTATGCGGCGCGCGGGTCGTTGTCGACTTCCATGCTGATCTCACCGACCCGCGGCAAGGGGTGCATCACGATCATCTCGTCCTTGGCGGCTTTCAACGTTTCGGGGGTGATCACATAAGCGCCATTGACGCGTTCATAAACCGTCTTATCTTCGATCCGCTCATTTTGAATGCGGGTCACGTAGAGCACATCGCTTTCGGGCAAAGGTGCATCGAGCGTACTGTACTCTGCCTGCGGAATAGAATTTTCGTTCAACTCGGCGATGATCTCCGGCGGCATGCGCAGCACCTCCGGCGAAACGTAATTGAGGCGCACCTGGTACAGGCTGAGCAGCCGCGCCAGTGAATGAACCGTGCGCCCATATTTAAGATCGCCAAGCATCGTCACCGTCAAGCCATCGACCCGCCCCAGCTCCGCCAGGATCGTGAACAGGTCGAGCAGCGCCTGGGTGGGATGTTCGCCCACCCCATCGCCAGCGTTGATGATCGGTTTGCGGGCGTACTGCGCCGCCAGCGCCGAGGCACCCACCTCGGGGTGGCGCAGCACGATCAGGTCAGCGTAGCATTCCAGGGTGCGCACCGTATCGGGAAGCGACTCGCCCTTTGCCACCGACGAAAAACGCACCTCGTTGATCGGAATCACCGACCCGCCCAGGCGCTCCATCGCGGAGGTAAAAGAAGACGAGGTGCGGGTGGAGGGTTCATAGAACAGGTTGACTAGGATCTTGCCTTTGAGCAGATCGAAGGTGCCGATCCTCTGCACCATCTCGCGCATCTCCAGCGCGACGCCGAAAATGTAATCCAGGTCCTGGCGGCTGAACTGTTTGACCGACAGAATATCACGCCCGTAAAAAGGCGCCGAACGGTGATCGCCAAACGGCAGATATGGGTTTTCCTGACGGACGGGGGGGACAAAAGTTGCCATTTTTTACTCCTTCAATTTATAAAAGCTCAACGTTGATCAATCTGGGATGTGCGCCGCGTTCGGCGGATCGCCGAACCGCGGGCGCAGCGGCTGACCCGATCCCGGCTGCGCCAGCACCTGGCGGTTGGCGTAGACCTCCTGCCCGCGCAACACGACCCGTTTGAGCCGGCCGCGCACCGGAAAGCCCTCAAACGGCGTCCAGGCGCAGCGGGTAAAGGTTTCGCTCGCCCGTATCTGCCAAGCCTCCGCCGGGTCGACCTCGATCCAGGTGTTGGGCTGCGCGGGCAGGTTGAAAATGCGCCTGGGATTGGCATGCATGCGCGCGGCTAAATCCTCCAACGTCAGACGCCCCTCATGCACCGCGGTCAAAAAGAGCGCCAGCGCGGTTTCGAGCCCTGGAAAACCGGGCGGCGGGTTGGGACCGTCCTTCTCCTCCAGGGTGTGCGGGGCGTGATCAGTGGCGAAACAATCGATCACGTCCAGGTTCTCCCACAGCGCCGCCTGATCTGAGCGCGTCCCCAGCACCGGGCGCACCTCGCCGCGCCCCACGCCGATGGCTGGCAGGTCATCCTGGGTCAGGAACAGGTGATGCGGCGCTACCTCGCAGGTGACCTTGAGGCCGCGTTCCTTTGCCCGGCGAATAAGCAGGATCTCGTCGCGGCGCGATACATGCGCCAGGTGAACCGAGCGGTCGTACACGGCGCCCAGCAGGATTGCCGCCGCCAGCTTTGGACCTTCAGCATGGACGACGATCGGCGCCTGGGAAGGCCAGGCGGCAAAATGCGCCATCCAATGGCTCAGGTCATCCAGGCGCAGCGGACCGTAGGTCTGATCGAGATACATCTTCAAGCCAGCCGCGCGGCGCGCCAGGGGCGCCAGCTCGGCGGCGTTTTCCGACCCGGCGCCGAGGAAAACCGCGTAGTCGCAGCGCGATTTGCGCCGCGCCAGGTCCAACGCCTGCCCGAGGGTCGTCTCGTCGCAGATGGGCGGGCGCGTATTGGGCATCGCCAGCACCGCCGTGAAGCCGCCTGCCAGCGCCGCAGCCGTGCCGCTGTCCCAATCTTCTTTAAGTTCGCCGCCGGGCTCGCGCAGATGCACGTGCGGGTCAATCAAACCGGGTAATCGCACAGAACGCTCCCTTCCAAAAAAACAGAGCCTTGCCGGCTCTGTGATAATCTGGGGCTGGATAAAAAAAACCGCCCTGCGGGGCGTTTGTCCCGGGGCGATCGAGTATGCGGAGCAGATATTGAGAACCAGTCATTGTCAATCCGCTGGATTTTACACCGAATCACCAGCGTGTCAAGGTCAAAATCGAGAACTTAATCTTCCTGGCTGCAATTCCACGCCCGCAGCTCGTGGATGGCTGCGGGACTGTAAGCCGCCGCGCAGAAGTCCCCTGTGACAGTTTTTTCACAGAATCGGTATAATTGTGTTTTGAAAAACACATTCCAAACCGGTAAGATCAGGAGGGTCTCAGCATGTCCATCATCCGCAAGCTCATCGGCGTTTTACTTCTCTTGGCGGCAATTCTGGGTTTGATTTTCAGCATCGGGGCGATTGCGTTTGTCTGGCGAATGGAGCAGCCCGTGGCTGAAAATGTGCAGTCCACGATTGATTTGCTCAGCCAGACCATGGAGATCACCGCCGATGGTCTTGAAATCACTCAGATCGCCATAAAAAGCTCGGTGGATACGATCAGCGCCCTCCAATCGACCGTGCAGACCACCGCCAGCACGATCAAGTCCAGCGGGCCGATGGTCGAAGAAATCAGCGCGCTGATGCAAACCGACCTGCCTAACACCATCCAAGCGACCGAGACCTCGCTGCGCGCCGCCGCTCAAAGCGCGCGGATGATCGACGGGCTGCTTGGAACGCTCAGCAGCATCCCGCTCGTGGGGTCGAGCCTGAATTACAACCCCGAGCTGCCGCTCTCGGCTGCCCTCTCCGACGTCGCGGATAACCTGAGCAGCCTGCCGCAGTCATTCGCCAATATGCAGGAAAGTCTGACAGAAACAACCAGCAACCTCGAGACTTTTCAAGCGGATCTCAGCGTGATGGCGGAGTCGATCGGGGAGATCGAAAACAGCGTCGCCCAGTACGAGCAGGTGATCGCCGGTTACCAGTATTCAATCACCCAGGTGGTCGCCGGTCTGAATAATCTAAAGACGAACATCCCCAACATCGTCCATTTTCTCATCCTGGTCACGACGGTGTTCTTCGTCTGGATGGCGATTGCGCAACTGGGCTTGCTGACCCAGGGCTGGGAACTGCTGACCGAGCAGCCTCAGCGGCGCGAAGCGCTGCCCGAGGCGCGGGCGGAAACCGCCGAAAAGACCGAGGATAAAGAGGAATAGCCCCGGGTTTATTCCTTCAAGCCAGGCACACAGTCAAATCAGGCTGCGCAGAACGGTGTGCAGGATCCCGCCGTTGCGGTAATACTCCACTTCGAGCGGGGTATCCAGGCGGGCAATGACCTGAAAGCTCAGGCGCGTACCGTCCGCGCGCTCGGCGTGTACGGTCACTTTGTCCTTTGGCTGTATCGCGTCGTTCAGCCCTTCGATCGTGAAGACCTCCTGCCCGCTCAAGCCCAGGCGATCCACATTTTGCCCGGGCATGAACTGCAGCGGCAGCACCCCCATTCCCACCAGGTTCGAGCGGTGGATGCGCTCAAACGACTCGGCGATCACCGCCCGCACGCCCAGCAGCAGCGTGCCTTTCGCCGCCCAATCGCGGCTCGAACCCGCGCCATACTCCTTGCCCGCCAGCACAATCAACGGAACGCCCTCGGCGCGGTATTGCTGCGCTGCATCGAAAATGCTCATCTGCGCGCCGTCCGGAAAATGCAGCGTCACCCCGCCCTCGACGCCCGGCACCAGCCGGTTCTTGAGGCGGATGTTGGCGAAGGTGCCGCGCGTCATCACACGGTCGTTGCCGCGCCGCGAACCGTAGGAGTTGAAATCTTTTGGCGCGACGTCGCGTTCGATCAAATACTTCCCGGCGGGGCTGTCGGGCGCAAACGACCCGGCTGGGGAAATGTGATCGGTGGTGACCGAATCGCCCAAAACCGCCAGAGCGCGCGCGCCGCGCACGCCCTGAATACTGGGCTGAGCGCGGGTCAGCCCCTCAAAGAAGGGCGGTTCTTGAATATAGGTCGAGTCCGGGTTCCAGGCGTAGAGATCGCTCTTCACGGCATGGATTTCGTTCCAGGTTGGGTTGCCGCTAAAGATATTCGCGTATTTCTCGACAAACATCTCCGAACGGACCGCGCTGGCGACCGCCGCGGCGATCTCCTCTTTGGTGGGCCAGATATCGCGCAGATAGACCGGCTGACCCTGCGGGTCCTGTCCGAGCGGCTCGTTGAGCAAATCCACATCGATCCTGCCTGCCAGCGCAAACGCCACCACCAGCGGCGGCGAAGCTAGATAGTTGGCGCGCACGTAGGGATGAATGCGCCCCTCGAAGTTGCGGTTGCCGGAGAGCACCGCCGCGGCTACCAGGTCGGCGCTGTTGATCGCTTTGACGACCTCCGCCGGCAACGGACCGGAGTTGCCGATACAGGTGGTGCAGCCGTAACCGACCACGTTGAACCCCAGCTCAGCCAGCGGTTTTAGCACGCCCGCCCGCTCGAGATATTCGGTCACCACCCGCGAGCCCGGCGCCAGGCTGGTCTTGACATACGGCTTCACCTTGAGCCCCCGCTCGACCGCCTTGCGCGCCAGCAGCCCCGCGCCGATCATCACAAATGGATTGGAGGTGTTCGTGCAGGAAGTGATGGCAGCGATCACCACCGCGCCGTGGGTCAATTCCAGGCTGTCGCCATTTTCGCGTATGCGCGCGCTGCGCTGGATCTGCGCGTCCGTCAGTTCAAAACCGCGCTCTTTGATCGGCGCACTGAGCGCCTGGTGGAAGGCGCGCTTGATCTCGCCAAGCGGCACGCGGTCTTGCGGACGTTTTGGACCCGCCAGGCTGGAAACCACCTCGCCCAGGTCCAGCTCAAGCGTGTCGGTGAACTGCGGATCGGGCGTGCCGGCGTGGCGATAGAGCCCCTGCTCTTTACAGTAGGTTTCCACCAGTTCGATCAACTCCTCGGAACGTCCCGTGAGGCGCAGGTAGCGCAGCGTCTCATCATCGACCGGGAAGAAACCCACCGTCGCGCCGTATTCGGGCGCCATATTGGCAATCGTCGCCCGGTCGGGCAGCGACATCGAGGCCAACCCCGGACCATAAAACTCGACAAACTTCTCAACTACGCCCTTCTGGCGCAGCATCTGGGTCACGGTCAGGGTCAGGTCGGTCGCGGTGACGCCCTCGCGCAGCTCGCCGTGCAGCTTGAAGCCGATCACGTCCGGGGCAATGAGATCGATCGGCTGCCCCAGCATCACGGCTTCGGCTTCGATACCGCCCACGCCCCAGCCAAGCACGCCTAAACCGTTGATCATGGTCGTGTGCGAATCGGTGCCTACCAGCGTGTCGGGGAACGCCAGCGTTTCACCGTCCACCCGGCGAGTCATGACCACCGGCGCCAGATATTCCAGGTTGACCTGATGAACGATCCCGGTTGCCGGCGGGACGACGCGGAAATTGTTCAACGCGTTCTGCCCCCAGTGCAGGAACTCATAGCGCTCGCGGTTGCGCTGGAATTCGAGCTCGGCGTTGCGCCTCAACGCCTCGGGGATCGCAAAGAAATCGACCTGTACGGAATGGTCGATCACCAGGTCCACCGGGACGAGCGGGTTGATGACCTTCGGGTCGCCCCCCAAACGGGCTACCGCGGCGCGCATCGCCGCCAGGTCAACCACCGCCGGCACGCCGGTGAAATCCTGCATGATCACCCGCGCCGGGGCGAACGGCAGATCATGCCGTTCGGACTGCCGCGCCTCCCAGCCCGCCAGGTCGATCACATTTTGGCGGGTGAATTCCTTTTCATTGCACTGGCGCAGCACCGATTCAAGCAGAATCCGGATGGAAAATGGCAGCCGTTCCAGCTTCACCAGACCAGCCTGTTCAAGCCGCTCCAACCGGTAGATGCGGTATTCGCCCCGCGAGGTTTTTATGGATGACAGCGCGCCAAAATAATCCGTTAGCATGTCTTTGTTGCTCCTTATCTGTAACAGAAAAGACGGCGGCGCAGAAGCCGCCCGTTACGGTCAGCCTTCCGCCCGCGGCTTAACCGGGCGGGCGCCGGACGATCGCATCCGTCATGCGCACGACCCGCATCAGCGGAACAACGTCGTGGACGCGCACGATATCGGCGCCGCGCGTGATCCCAACCGCCACCGCAGCCGCGGTGCCTTCCAGGCGCTGGTCCGGCGGCAGTTCCAGGGTGTAGCCGATAAAGGATTTGCGCGACGGTCCGAGCAGCACCGGATACCCGAGCGAGCGGATTTCTCCCAGGCGGTCGATCAACTCCAGGTTCTGCTCGACCGTTTTGCCAAAACCGATCCCCGGGTCCAGGATGAGGTGCTCGCGCGGCACGCCGGCGGAAATTGCAATCTCGACGCTTTCCATCAGTTCACGCCGGATGTCTTCGAGCAGGTTCTGGTAAGCCATCCCGACGTAGCGCCCGCCCAGTCGTTCCTTGATCTCGGCGTGCGCCCAGGAACTGCGGTTGTGCATCAGGATCAAGGGCGCGCCGCGCCGGGCTGCCACATCTGCCAGCGCCGGATCCGCCCGCAGACCCCACACATCGTTCACAATTTGCGCGCCGGCTTCCAGCGCCGCCAGCGCGACCGGAGCCTTGTACGTGTCCACCGAAACCAGCACGTCGAATTCTTCCGCCAGCTTGCGGATAACGGGCAAAACGCGCTCCAGCTCCTGATCCGCGCGCACCGCCTGCGAGCCGGGGCGGGTGCTCTCGCCGCCCACGTCCAGAATATCGACCCCGGCCTCGACAAACGCGCGCGCCTGCTCGATTGCCGTCGCCACGAAATCCTCTTCCGCTTTGATCAACCCGTCGCCTGAGAAGCTGTCCGGCGTGATGTTGAGCACCCCCATCACATAGGTGCGCTTGCCCCAGGTCAGCGTGCGCCCGTTCAGGGTGAGCGCGCCCCGATCCGGCGCGAGGGTGAAAGGCAGTTGATCCACGATCGTAAATCTCCGTCTTGTTGTTATGTCGTTTAGATCGTCTTTGGAAGACTTATTTTACCCTTTTTTAATCCGATTAGAGCGTAATCCACTTGGTTTTCCCCAGGGATGTCTGCTGCTGGGGAACGTCAACGCGCTGCATAACGCTGAATGTCCTGGCTGTCGATCTGTTCCAGCAGTTGCTGCATCGTTTGTCCCAGCGCCGGGTGGCGCAGCGCGGGCGCAATTTCCGCCAGCGGCACGAGCACAAAAGCCCGCTCCGCCAGGTGTGGATGGGGGATCTCCAACCCGGGCTGGCTCAGGATCAGGCTGTCGTATAAGAGGATGTCGATGTCGATCACCCGCGGCCCATAGTGTTCGCCCGGACGGCGTCCCAACTGGGTCTCCAGTTTCTTCAAAAACTTCAGCAGATCGAGCGGCGCCAGGTCGGTTTGCGCTTCGAGCGCCATGTTCAGGAATTTCGGCTGGTCGAGATAACCCCAGGGAGGCGTTTCATAAATCGCGGACGCCGCCAGCGCGTGCACCTGGGGTTCCAATTCGCGGATTGCCGCCTCCAGGTTCGCCTGGCGGTCGCCCAGGTTCGACCCCAGGCTGAGATAGATGACCCCGCTCACAGCCGCTCCAGGATCGTGGCGGTCGCCATGCCGTGTCCGATGCACATGACTTGCAAGCCAAACCTGCCGTCCGTGCGTTCCAGCTCGTAGAGCAGCTTGGTCATCAGCACCGCGCCGGTCGCGCCCAGCGGATGACCAAGCGCAATCGCGCCGCCGTTCGGATTCACGCGCGTGAAATCATCCACGCCTAGTTCTTTCGCCCAAGCCAACACCACCGAGGCAAACGCCTCGTTGATCTCGATCACGTCCATCTGCTCAAGCTCCAGACCGGCTGCTTTGAGCGCCTTGCGGGTGGCAGGGATGGGTCCATCCAGCATTAAGACCGGGTCGGAGCCGACCACGATGCGCGCGAGAACCCGCGCCCGCGGGGCGAGGTTGTAACGTCCCACTGCCTCCGGCGAGGCGACCAGCAGCGCCGCCGCGCCGTCGCTGATCTGAGAGGAATTACCCGCCGTAATCACCCCATCCGGCTTGAAGGCGGGCTTCAGCGCAGCCATCTTAGCGCGGTCGGGCGGCATGCGCACGCCCTCATCGCAGCGGACCTCCCGTCCGTCGGGGCGCCGCACCGGCAGGATCTGGCTTTCGAACCGTCCGGTTTGGATGGCGTTCATCGCGCGCAGGTGGCTCTGGTAGGCGAAATCGTCCAGCGCGGGGCGGTCGAGCGCCCATTTCTGCGCCATCAACTCCGCGCTGACCCCCTGGTGCACCAGTTCGTAGGGGAAATCCCGAGGCCATGCGGCGGGGTAGTCCGCCCCTAGAGGTTGGTGCGACATCATCTCCGTCCCGCCTGCGAGCACCAGGTGCATGTCCCCCGTCAGCACCGCCTGGGCGGCAAAGTGCACCGCCTGCTGCGCCGAACCGCACATGCGGTTGAGCGTCACCGCTGGCGTCTCGACCGGAAAGCCGGCTTTGAGCGCCGCCAGGCGCGCCAGGTTAGCCCCCTGGTCGCCGATGGGCGTGACGCAGCCCCACACCACGTCCTCCACCCAGGCTGGGCGTGCGCCGCCGCGGCGCACGGCTTCTGCCATCACCAACGCGGTCAGATCAACCGGCGCGATCGGGTTCAAGCCGCCTTGCGGTTTGCCCAAAGCCACCGGCGTACGTACGGCAGAAATGATATACGCCTCGCTCATGCCAGTCTCCTCCAGCGCCAGCACATTTACTTTATAATCTCGAGGATACCATAAAAAACTTGACGAGGGAGTTCAGCATGCCAAGCGCCACATATCACTTCCCGCGCGGCTTCTTGTGGGGAACTGCCACCTCATCGCACCAGGTGGAGGGCTACAACCGCAACAATCAGTGGTGGGCCTGGGAGCAGCAGCCGGGCAAGATCCTGAACGGGGATCGATCCGGTCCCGCCTGCGACTGGTGGGGCGGGCGCTGGCGCGACGACTTCGAGCGCGCCGCCGAATCCGCGCAAAATGCCCACCGCTTTTCGATCGAATGGAGCCGGGTGCACCCCCAGCCGGACAAATGGGACGAGGACGCCCTCGAGCGTTACCGCGCGATGGCGCGCCGCCTCAACGATCTCAATATGACCGCCCTGATCACGCTGCATCACTTCACCGATCCGCTCTGGCTGGCTGAACGCGGCGGCTGGGAGAACGAGCAGGCGGTCGAGTTTTTCGCGGCTTATGCCCGCAAGACAGTCGAGGCGCTGCGAGACTATTGCAATCTGTGGGTGACGATCAACGAGCCCAACCTGTATGCGATTCTCTCCTATCTGTTTGGCGATTTTCCACCCGGCAAAAAAGATCTGAAGGCTGCCGGGCGGGTGCTGGCGAACCTGGCGCGGGCGCACGCCGCCGCCTACCGGGCGATCAAGGAGGTCCAGCCCACGGCGCGGGTGGGGATTGCCCAGTACTACCGCGGTTTTCGCCCGGCGTCCGGCTCGCCGCTCGACCGGCTGGCGGCGCGCCTGCTTCACGATTATCTCAACGACGCGTTCCCGCGCGCCTTGCAAACCGGCAAATTGCGCTTCCCTTTCGGCGCGGTAAGCATCCCGGAAGCCAAAGACACGCAGGATTATCTGGGGCTCAATTACTATACCGAGGAACTGGTCGCGTTCAGCCCGAGCCGCCCGGGAGAGATGTTCGCGCGCCGCTTTTACGATCCGCAGGCTGAGATCAGCCAGGGTGGGTTCATCGCCATCGTCCCGCAGGGGCTTTTCCGGGCGCTGGAGTGGTGTCACAGCTACGACCTGCCGATCGTCATCACCGAAAACGGGGTCAACGACAGCCAAGACAGCCTGCGGCCGCGCTATCTGGTGGAGCACCTGCACCAGGTGTGGCGGGCGCTCAATTACAACTATCCCATCAAGGGTTATTTCCACTGGTCGCTAGTGGACAATTTCGAGTGGGAGCGCGGCTGGTCGCAGCGCTTCGGGTTGTGGGAACTGGACATCGAAACGCTGGCGCGCCGCAAACGCCCCAGCGCGGATCTGTACGCCGAGATCTGCCGCGGGAACAGCATCTCGACCGAGATCGTGGAGCGCTACACCCCCGAATTGACAGATAAGTTGTATCCGGCTTGAACCTATTGAGACTTTTTAATATCAACGGGTTGAACGTGGCTTGGGGATTCATAGTATAATCCCCTGCGCCTTTTGGCAGAAAACTGAATAGTTCGGATCAAGTGGAGAGGTTGCGTAGTCTGGCCTAACGCGCACGCCTGGAGAGCGTGTAACCCGCAAGGGTTCGCGGGTTCGAATCCCGCCCTCTCCGCCAAAAGCTACTAAAGTAGCCGAGAATCATCGCATCTTTTTGGATGAGGTTTTTGCGGCTACTTTTGTTATTAATTGTCGAATGCCTTGCCAGACTGTAAGCGATGCTACGCTGTTTTTGATATATGATTATAGTATCGAGGAAAGTGTTTACGGTAACGTGTCTACCGGCGTAAAGATCCTCAGGAGGGTAAAGAAATGAAATTCTCAAAAAACCAGAAGCTTATACTGATTTTTTTGGCTTTTCTGGTGATGGGCTTGTTTGTATTTGGATTTGGGTTGATTTTTATTTCTTCCGGTTCGCAATCAATTATCGGTGACGAGAAATCTGCTGCTAAGATTGAACCGCTGTCTACTACATTTATTGATCTTCCAACATTTGCACTGCCTACACAATTTCCAACTGAAATGCCTGCCGCCACGTCCTCTCCAGAAGAATCTCTAGATTTATCAGTCACAAGGATTGTAGTAAACACACCAACGCCAGCGATTTACCCATCTATAACACCGGTGACAGTGATTCGGAAAATTCCGAACACGCCTGTACCCAATCCACAACCTCAAAACAATCCTCCACCACCACCAGTAAATCAACAAAATTCGAATAATTGTGCTGCACAGTTAAGCTATGCGAAGTCCACACATCAGTATAATTTGGCAAAAATAGATCAAATTTATAGGCCGCTAATTGACTTCTATCAATCGATGATCGACCAGGCGGTTGGTAGGCGTGACGCGATTGGGGTTGTTGAATACCAGAGAAAATTGAAAGCGCAAAACCAACAATTAGAGGCAGCAATAAAGGCTGAGAACAAGCGCTATCAAGGGGAGGTCGCCTATATCAACTCCACTTGTAAATAATAGTTTGCATCGAGCCATAGAATATAGCTCTATTGCTACTTAAAGATTAAAGTCATGACATCAAGAAGATATCTCTTCGTTCTTCGCCCCCGATGATACTTTATTGCCCAGTCCGCGCTGAACTTTCAATCAATTCACAAGAAAATTCATTCGCACAAGGGAAATTGTCTTACACCCTCAGGCTAAATGTTCGAGGCGCGCCAGCGCGCCAGCCGTGATCAAGTCCCCCGATTCGTTTTGAGCCAGCCCGATCAGGTCCAGCGGGCGCAGCAGACCAGTTTCAGCACCAGGATCGCTTTCGTAAGCAGCCCAATCCACCGGCAAGGCTAAGCCGTCTGGGTGCAGGTGCGGGTTGAGTGACACGCTCACGCGCAGCGCGCCCGCAGCGGTGCGCACCCATCCGGGGTCGCCCGGCGCAAAGCCGAGGCGGGCGGCGCGCTGCGGGTGGATCTCCGCCAGGGGATCGCCCGACGGTCGTTCGCGCTCCCCGGCTGCGGGGTAGAGTAGCAGGCGAAAAACCCCATCCGGCAAGCTTGCTACTTCTGCAGCCGACGCTGAGACAGCCTGGGTAGGGAGCGTCAGCGTCACCGGCGGAAAACGTCGAGGCTCGGCGTAGCCCCAGCCGCCCGGCGCCGCCCAAGGCGGGGTCAGGTCGCCGCCTTCGGCGCGGTGATAGGCGCGCCCGCCCGCTTCAAACGCCGCCGCCGAACGAGACAGGAAATCCTGCTCATCCTCGAAATCGAGTGCGCCGCTCCGCCCGCCGGAAGCCCGCCAGGCTTGCAGCAGCACATCGGCTGTGGCGCGGGTGTTGAAACGCGGGGGGGATGCCGGGCGGAGCGCCTCCACCCAGCCCCAATCCGCCCGGTGCAGCGCGGTTTGATAACCCCACGCTTCGCCCGGGGCGTGATCCGGCAGGATCAGATCCGCCTGACTGGACAGCAGGTCTGGAAATGTGGCAAAGCTGACCAGCCGTTCGACCTGTTGCAGCGCCCCCGCAAAACCATAGGCGCGCGGCAAGACCCTCAGCGGATCGACCCCATGCACAAAAAGCGCCTTGACGCGCCCGAGTTCGATGTTCTTGACCAGCGCCAAAATCTCGGCGGCGCTCGCCGGACGGCTCGTCAGTTCGGGGTAATCCGCGGCGGGCGGCGCCAGAAAGAAGCCGGAGGAACCTAGCGAGCCGTCTCCCGCCTGGTTCAAATTCAGGATCCATTCAGCCGCCGGCAGCCCGCCTTCGACGGCGAGCGCCGCCCCGCCGGGCAGCGCCAGCCGCCGGTGAGCGCCAAAGAAGAGCCGGGCTAAGCGCCGAAGCTCGCCGGCTGGCACGCCGGTCTGCGCGGCGGCGGAGTGCAAATCGCGCTCGCCCAGCGAACGCCGAGCCAGCCGCGCCAGCGTGCGAGCCAGCAGCGCCTCGGCGCCGGGACGAATCGGGATCCACTCGTCAGCCAGTTCCGCAGCCGGGGAGCGCCGGGTTTCGAACTGCACCACATGCGCCGCAGGATCGATCCGCGCCCAAGCCGCTTCATTCTCGACCGCCAACTCGGGTGATATGGGCGCCAGCCACGACTCGCAGAAGCTCGCGCCAAACGAGAAGATCACCTCAGCGGTTGAAAGGTCGAAAACGGGCACGCCGGCATAGCCGTACAACTTCTGGCAGGCGTCCAGCAGGGTCACGCGCGCCTCGAAGCCCGAATTGGGGCTGTAACGCAGCACGTTCACCCCGCCCAGGCTGTGCGCTGTCAGGCGCGCCAGGCGGTGGAGATGATCTGGATACAGCCCGACCAGAAAGGCGATCTCTTGCGGGGCGTACGCCCGGAAGATCGCCGCGACCTCGGCGACAGCCGCTTTCCAGGAGATTGGGAAAGCCGGCAGCGGGACGCCCCGCCAGCGGCGCAGCGGTCCCCAAAAACGGCTTGTCAGGCTGGGTTGGAGCTGCTCTGGCGCAGTCGGAGCGAACCCGCCCGCCGCGGCGAGGAGCCCAGCCGCGCCGCCCAAGCCAGCCAGCCGCAGAAAATCGCCGCGCGTCAGACGGTCATTCATCTTGCGGGTTATTCGGGCGATGCAAGCCAGTCCACCGCTTACGCCAGGTCATCTCACCCAGCCGTCACGATGCTGCGCAACAGGATGCCCGTTAAGAATAAAAACCCCGCCCCATACGCCAGCATCGGGCGGCGCGATTCTTCGCCGCGCGTAAAGATGAAAATCGCCGGGATCACCAGCACGCTGACAATGCCATATAAAATGTGCATCGATCTGCCGGTCAGGTTGCCGATGCCGCTAAAGTAGAGGAACGTGCCAAACGCCCCCTGCACCAAATACAGGATCTGGATGACGACCACTGCCCCCCAATAATTGCTGTCAACGCCCTGACGCCGGAAAAAGCGCCAAAACGCCCACACCGCCATGGCGATCGTGAAGTACAGTGCGGTGTTTCCCAGGCGTCCGTGAATCTCGACCAGGCTCATGCATGCCTCCCAGAACAAAAAGATCGACCCGGCGGTCGCCAAGATTATACCCCGAGATGATCGCGGGTAACCAGAACGGGTGATAGCCGAATCACCCGCCGATGGGATAGGCGAATGACCATTTTTGTCTTGTTGAGGCGTTTTGCGTATGCTATAATGCCGCGGACAAATTAGGGCGCTATTCTCTGAATTGAAATTGTGGAGCAAGAACATGGCAAAGCAAGAGCCGCAATCCTCGGATGAAAAAAAACCAATCAACCGCCGTGAATTTCTAAACTTTGCCTGGCTTGTATCGCTGGGATTCTTGTCGGTTAACATCGCCGGGCTGACTTACCTGTTTGCCATGCCCCGGTTCAAGGAGGGCGAATTCGGCGGGACGATCACGATTGGCAAGCCTTCCCAACTGCCAGGGGTGGACGCCGGTCCCGAGAACTTCCCCAAAGTGAAATTCTGGCTCTCGAACACCACCGAAGGAACGCTGGCGCTCTATAAAGTCTGCACCCATCTGGGCTGCCTTTTCAACTGGAAAGACCAGGAATTCAAATTCGTTTGCCCCTGCCATGGCTCGCAGTTCCAAAAGAATGGCGATTACATTCAAGGACCGGCGCCGCGTTCACTCGACCGGTTTGTGATGCAGGCGATCGATCCGGCATCCGGCGAGGTCCTGGCGCAAACCCCAGCCGACGGCGGTCCGATGCCGCTGCCCGCCAACCCCGACGCGGTGATCCGAGTCAACACCGGCAGCCGCATCACCGGCAAATCGCACGGCTAGTTCAAAGCCGCTTCTCCATTCACATTGCGGAGAGTCAGCTTCATTTTGGAGAGCACAAAATGCTGAAATCCCTCAATCTGCAAGACCTGCGCCAGAAAACGTTCGCAGCCATCGACCACCGCGTGCGCATCATCACCGCCGGGCTGGGGATCGACGAACTGCGGGCAGTGATGCGCGGCGACCCGCCGACCGAAAAGCCCAACCCGCGCTATAAGGTCCACACGACCAGTTTCTTATTCCACATCCGCCCGCGCTATTACGAGTTGGGCAGCACAATTTTTACCCACACCTGGCGCCTGGGTTTTTTCACCGCATTTTTCTTCTTTGTCGAACTTTTCACCGGCCTGATCCTGATGGTTTATTACACCCCTTCACCGGAAAAAGCCTACGACTCCATTATCGATCTGCTCACGAACGTCCCTTACGGTCAGTTGCTGCGCGACATCCACCGCTTCGGCGCGGAGGCGATGGTGATTTTCACCGTCCTGCATATGCTGCGCACTTATCTCACCGGCTCTTATAAGAAGGATCGCTCTTTCACCTGGCTCACCGGCGTGGTGCTGCTCGGCATCACCATGCTGCTCAGCTTCAGCGGTTATCTGCTCCCCTGGGATCAGCTTGCCTACTGGGCGGTGACGGTGGGCACGAGCATGGTAGAAGCCGCGCCGTTGATCGGAAATCAGCTCAACCTGTTGCTGCGCGGCTCGCAAGATATCGCCGCGGATGGTTTGCTGCGCTTCTACTTGCTGCACGTCGTCTTGCTGCCGTTTGCAGCCATCCTGGTGATCAGCATTCATTATTACAAAGTCTCACGCGAGCATAGCATCTCCCTGCCAGCCAACATCGAGGAAGACGACATCTCGCCCGAGAAAAAGCGCGCCGCCAAATCGCGCATCGACCTCATCCCCGACCTCTTGACGCACGAGGTGTTCCTGGTCAGCCTGGGTTTGCTGCTCGTGGTGTTGGCGGTGACGGTTTTCAACTACCGCGCCCCGCTTGAATCGGTCGCCAACCCGCAAGTGACCCCCCTGGACACCAAAGCGCCCTGGTATTTCTGGTGGCTGCAGGGCATGCTCAAACTGGGCGACAAGATTCTCATGGGCTTGGTGATCCCGGGCGTGTTAGCGCTGCTCTTGATCGGCTTGCCCTACATCGACCGCAACCCCTACCGCTCTATGTACAAGCGTCCGGTGGCAGTCGCGATCGGCGTTCTGGCTGTGCTGACGCTGGTCGTATTGAGTTATATGGGTCTGCCGCAGTTCGGGATCGAGTCGGACGCCGCGACGCGCATCATCCAGGATATGGCGCCTGAGGAAGGGGTCGGTCCGCTGCGCCAGGTGCCGTTCGACCAGCTTGTCGCCGGCAGCTACGAAGTGGACGTCACACCCTCGGTGGACATGTGCCCCACCCTGAGTTACGGCTGCCCGCAGTTTGAAGAGGTCTTCCAGTTCTACGGCAACTACGTGGACGATATGGTAGCCCGCGGCCGCCTCGCGGCAGACAATCAGGCGTTTATCATCATCGAGGACTGGCAGCAGAATCTAAAGAAGATCACGATGCGCATCCTCTGGCTGAACGAAGAAGGCACGACCAGCACCTATGAGCGTCACATCTTCCTGCATGCTGAACGGGGCAGCGAATAAACCATGAGCAAGATTAGCTTTCAAATTTTCTTGGGCGCGCTTTTCATCCTGGCAACCGGCGCAATCATCCTGATCTACGGGCTCAACGAGGAGCACCGCATGGCGGTGCAAAGCGCCGCCATGCACGGGCGCGCGATCGAGCAGGGCGCGGCGCTGTTCGAGCAGCAGTGCAGCCGCTGTCACGGCATCCAGGGTACCGGCATTCCGGGGCTTTGTCCGCCGCTCAACGACCGCGCTTTCTTCGACAAGCGCCTTCAGGAGGTGAATTGGTCTGGCTCGATGGAGGATTACATCGTGGCGACCGTCTCCAGCGGGCGGCTCAGCTCGACCCGCCCGCAAACCTTCCCCGGGCAAGGCACGCCCGCCATGCCGTCGTTCTCCGATCGTTTTGGCGGACCGCTGCGCGAAGACCAGATCCGCAACCTGGCGGCGTTCATCATGAACTGGGAAGAGACCGCCGAGACCGTCACGGTGCCCGAACCCCCCAGCGAGCCGGCGGCTGGCACAAAGATCATCGGCACGGACATCACCCAGACGCTCCCAGCAGGGGACGCCGCGGCGGGCGAAAAACTGACCTCCACTTTGGGGTGCGTCGCCTGTCACATCGCCTCCAACGTGGGACCCGCCTGGCGCGCCACTGGCTCCGAACCGGGCATTGGCAGTCTAGCCGCCCAACTCATCCACGACCCGAACTACACCGGTCACGCCACGACCCCGGAGCAATACCTAGTCGAATCGATTGTGGACCCGAACGTCTTTGTCGTTCCCGGTTTCAGCTCGGGGATCATGCCGGGCAACTACGCCACCAGCCTCACCGATCAGGACGTAGCTGATCTTGTCGCCTACCTGCTGACGCTCAAATAAGCGATGGCTGCCACCGCGACCCGTTTCCTGCGCCTGAGCGGCGCACTTCTCCTGATCGGATGGCTGATGTTCGCATTCGGCAGGTCGGCGGGCGCTCAAACGCCGCCAGCTGATCCGCTCGAACCGGGCAGACAGCTCTACAACGCGAACTGCGCCGTTTGCCATGGGGTGGACGGTCAGGGGCGCATCGGCGCCGCCCTCGCCAAAGACTGGCCCTCTATCCGCCCCGACCTGACGGTCGAAACCATCATCGAGAACGGCGTTCCCGGATCGGTCATGCCCGCCTGGAGCGTCGCCAATGGCGGACCGCTCAGCCCGGCGGAAATCGATGCGATCGTTCAATACATTCTAAGCTGGCAGACCGGCGGCGCGCCGCAGATCACCCCGCCGCCCACCGCCACATTGCTGCCTCCCATCACGCCCATCCCCGAAATCGATGGCGACCCCAACCAGGGCGCCCGCCTGTTCGCCGAGAACTGCGCGGTCTGTCACGGCGAGCAAGCGCAGGGGCGCATCGGCGCCGCCCTCGCCAAGAACTGGGCGGGCATCCGACCCGACCTCAACCTGCGCGCCATCATCTCGAACGGCGTCTCCGGTTCGCAAATGCCCGCCTGGAGCGCCGCGCGCGGCGGTCCGCTCAGCGATGGGGACATCCAGGACCTGGTGGCTTTTATTCTGACGCTCAGCGCGAAGCAAGCCCAAGCCGCTGCGCCCTCTCCCGCAGCCAGCCCCGCGCCGGGCGAATCGCCGTTTAGCGGTTGGGGCGGCGTTGCCGCCTTGCTGGCGCTGCTGCTGGTCATCGTCGGACTCGCCGCGCTGATACAGCGCCGCAAACCCTGATTGCTTCATTGACATTCGCCCGCGCTTAAGGTATGCTACGCACCGTCCGGGCGGGTCCGGCGCGGCAGAACCCTGCGAACCCCGTCAGATCCGAGAGGAAGCAGCGGTAAGGAGGATATTCTGGGTGCCGCCGGGCAGCCTGCCCGGATTTTCCATTCTTAACCTAACAAATCTGATAAATCCGGTTAGTACTCTAGTCTTATACATTCAGGGGCTGTTTACTGTATAATATTAGCATGAAGCACCAGCGGACGGTTTCTATTTAACCGCTGTCGGTGAGCATTGGCGCATAACAAGGAATCTGGGTCATCATGCCGAAGAATCTGCTGCGCAGGTTAAGGATCCGCAAAAACCAATCCGGTCAGAGCTTTGTCGAGCTGGCGATCATGTTGCCGTTGTTGCTGCTCATGCTGGTTGGCATGGTCGAAGTGGCGTTCACGATGTTCATCTATCTGACCGCGCTGGACCTGACACGTGAAGCCGCCCGTTTCGCCTCGGTGCGCGATTTCAACGTGCTCGACCCATACGGCGAACTGAACCCGACTGGACCGGTCGCCTCCTGCGGCACCGACGAAGGCGGCAATCCGATCACTGACCCAGCCCGCTGCGCTTGTCTGGACGACGACCTGCACTTCTTCCTGGACGCAGCCTGCTTCTTCACCGACCCCAAGCTCAACCCGTTCATCCCGTTCGACCGGAACACCGACGATGTGGTCATCACCGCCTTTACGGTCGCCGGCGGGCACATCTCCGAGAGCCACCCCGGCGCCGGTTACTGGTCGTTGAACAACGACAACTGGAAGAAAGACTGCTACGGCAATGTGGTGCGCAGCGCGCCCATCTTTTCCTGGTCCGATATCGAGGAGAATTTCGTCGCCGACGCGCCCGCGGATAAGGGGCTGGTGCTGGTCGAAGCGTTCTACTGCTGGAACCCGGTCGCTTACCTGCCCTTCATCAGCGATTATATTCCTTCAAAAATCCGCATCCACACCTACACCTTTATGCCATCGCCGGAAGCCCTTCCGACGCCCACGCCGATCATTGCCAGCCCGTGATCGCTGCACCCAACCAATAACCAACGTGTGAAAACCATGTCAAAAAAATCCCGCAGCCCTCATCCAGCCAAAGCCCCGATCTTGCGCAGACCAACGCGCCTGATCCAATCGCTGCAGCGGTCGCTGCAGGGCGAAGCGCGCGGTCAGGCGCTGGTCCTGCTGGCGGTGAGCTTCTTTGCGCTGCTGGCGTTCATCGGTCTGGTCACCGATGTTGGCTCCATTTACGTTTCATACACCCAGCTCCAGCGCGCCATCGACGCCGCGGCGGTCGCCGCCGCCAACAACATCAAATTTCCCCAAGCGACCTACGAAGAGCGCAAGACCAAGATTACCGAATCGGCGCGTGAGCTGCTCGATCTAAACGACATCACCGGCGTCGATGATCTGGAAGCCTACCTGTGCGACGACGCCGGCGCCCCGGCTTCTTTCCAGGCGCTGTGCCCCTCCTCCGGGCAGCCCGCCCGCAAGCTGGTCTACATTCAAGCCACCCAGCAGGTGCCGGTGTTCTTCCTGCAGATCTTCGGGGTGCGTTCGGTCCCGATCACCGCCAGCGCCGTGGGCGAGACTTCCGCGGTCGATCTGGTGCTGGTCTTCGACACCTCCGAATCGATGGGCGTCAACACTGTGGGCTATAACCCGGGCGATTTTCGCCCGAACGCCGCCATCACCGGCTGCAACATCACCCGCACCTGCCAGCCGCTCGAACAAGCCAAGGCTGCCGCCCAGTCGCTGGTCGCCAACTTGTTCCCCGGTTACGACCAGGTCGCGATCGTCACCTTTTCCTACCGCGCCCAGGTCATCCAGCCGCTGAGCGATGAACTAGGAACGGGCGGTGTGGTGCGCACCGCGGTCGACGGCATCAACCTGCACGACGACGCCCCCGCGGCGCTGGTCAAGTGGTACCGCGAGAGCCCCTGGGGCGGCTACCGCCCCTTCAACCCGATCTGGCCCGACGACCGCGACGGCAACGGGATGGACGCCGACCCGGGCATGCCCTGCGTCGATGAGTTCGTCAACAACGCCGACGGCACCCTGGGCGACCCGGTGCCGGATATGTGGGACGACGACACGGGCGACGCGTGCGACCGCGACGACGAGCTGGACGCGTTCGACTGGAACCGCGACGGCTATTGGGGCACCTGTCCAAACACCGCCTACTGCCCCGAAACCCTGGGCGGAGGCGACAACATCGATCCGCTGTCAAACACCTTCGAGGACACCTCGCTGGTCTCCACCTGCTCGGGCTGCGGGCTGCGCGTCGCCACCGACGTGCTGCGCGCCACCGGGCGGCGCAACTCCACCTGGGTCATCGTCTTCCTCTCTGACGGCGTCGCCAACCTGAGCGACGATCACGACAGCTTCAACCTGATCGATGCGGGCTTCCGTTACGGTTTCTGCGGAAAAAACCCGAACACCAGCTTCTGGTCCAGCTACTGCATCGATCGGAACGCCGCGGGCAGCTTCTCTGAAGGGCGCTTCTGCATCGACAACACCGCCGCCGAATGCCCGCCGAGCTCGACCCACACCACCGAGAGCGGACCCTACAGCGTGGAGGACTACGCCTTCGACATGGTCGACCGGGCGGCGTTGCTTTTCTCTGAAAACGAACATGAGCCCACCGGCGAGGACATTGTGATCTTCTCGATCGGTTTGGGCGCCGCCTCCGGCGGCGAAAACCTGCTGCGCTATATGGCGAACGTGGGCGATGAAGGCTCGCGCGCCAACGACCCCTGCGCGGGCGTCCCGGCGCTGCAGAACTGTGGCAATTATTATTATGCCCCGAACGCCTCTTACCTGAGCCAGATCTTCGAGAATATCGCCGGCCGCATCTTCACCAAGATCAGCCGCTAAACGAAGAGGGAGTAAAACCATGAAACAGATATTCTCTCAATTCCGCAGCAAAATCACCGGGCAGGCAATGGTCGAGTTCGCCCTCGCCCTGCCGATCCTGCTGCTCATGTTGTTTGGCATCATCGAGTTCGGGCGCCTGCTGCAAGCCTGGCTGACCGTCCAAAACTCCGCCCGCTTCGGATTGCGCTACCTGGTGACCGGCGAGTTCAACCCGCATTACTGCCAGTACGCCACCACCGCGCTGAGCCTGGGCGGCGCCGATGTCTGGGATGGCGATGAAGCCAACGACTGCGAAGTGCCGGACGGCTACAGCGAGAACGCGCGCCAGCTCACCGACAACCTGGTGGACTGGGCGCGCCTGCCCTCTACGGTGGACGTGGCGCGCGTTGGCGCGACCGGTCTGGCGATCAACGACGCCGTGTCGGGCAGCTACCTGGATTTCCTCGCCACGCACCAGCTTGCAAACTTCGGTTCGCCGCTCGAACCGCGTTTTTACCACGTCACCATCTGCAGCTACCGCGATACCCTTCAGGACGGTTCGCGCGATTTCATCTACTACGAAAACTACCCGGTACCGTACGCCCCCACCTGTTACGAAGCCGCCACGGGCAATTTCATGGACGACGCCGGCGGTCCGGGCGACCGCGTGCGCATCCACGTGCGCTACAATCACCCGATGATTCTGCCCTTCCTGAGCAACTGGTGGCCGAAGATCCCGCTCAGCGCCTGGCGCGAGGGCATCGTCGAGCGCTTCCGCACCTCCCGCATCAGCGGCATCACCAGCCAGGTGGTTCACGAAGAGCCATCCGACTGCAATCAGATCGTTGTTTCGGCGCTCACCCGCTTTGGCGACAGCATCGGCTTCAACATCGCCAACTACAACACCGCGCCCGGCTTCCTGACCGACACCAGCGTGAGCTGGCCCGCCCATTGGAACAGCGAGTTGGCTACGCCCTTCTTCTTCGACGCTCTCTCCATGAGCCACGGCGTGGGCGCGTATTACGACCCCGCCAACCCGGTCACCGATTCGCCGGTCGTCGCCTCGGGCACCAACATCGTCATCCCCGGCGCCGGCGGTTCGCGCGCCTGGGGCGCCTCCTTTGGAAACTGGCCCTCCGACGCGGACATCCCCGAGACCGGCGTTTTCGCCGTGGATATTACGATCGCGCTGCCCGACCTGACCTGCAATTTCCACCAGAGCATCAATATGGAGCCGCCGCCGCCCACGCCCACCTCCACCCCGCTGCCGGACTGTTCGCCTTACCGCCTGGACAATTTCTCTTTTGTCAACCCAGACAAAGTTCAGCTCAACCTGATCAACGACGCCGGCGAGGCGGTCAACGTCGAGCGCCTGGTCTTCGACTGGACTTATGCCGAGCGTTTCGGCGAAGCGTTGGGCGGCACTGCCCGCAACTTATACGTCAACAATTTCACCTGGGGCAACGGCAACACCATGATGTGGGACGGCAACGATTACGACTCCTGGACCGACACCGCAGTGGACACGCCCGCAGAATGGCGCGGACCCTTCAGGCTTGACAGCAACCAGTCATCGCGCATCCGCACTGATTTTAATAATCAATGGACTGGTTTCACCAGCGATGGGCGGCTGCTGACCACCGATTTCGGCATGGAAGTCCACCTGGACATCATCGGGACGGGTCCCGAGATCGACTGCATCGTCCGCCGTCCCGCGGTCGAACGCCCGCTGCCCATTCCCAACTGCAACCTCTACACCCTGACCGACTTCGCCATGGGCGATAACGGGAATATCAGTCTCAACGTCCACAACGGCGACGCGCTTGCTACGCGCATCACCTCGATCGTGCTGGATTGGTTCTACATCGAACAGCTCACCGCCAGCCTGGGCGACACCTCCACCCGCGTGGACTACTTCTCGTACAACAACAGAGTCGTCTGGGGCAGCGGCGCGGACGACTGGGATTCCCCCACGGATACCACGCGGGATTCGCCCGCCACCTGGCAGGGCCCGCTGAATTTCGACCCGGGCGGCACGTACCCCTTCCTCGTCGACCTGGACCGCAACAGTGAAAACCCGGTCGACTGGCTCAGGTTCCTCGGCGCGCGCTCCTCGGACTTCGGCATCACGATCAACTTCGAAAACGGCTGCGTGCTCGAGCGATTGGCGGTGGACCGCCCGCCCGCCAGCCCAACCCCCGATTGCAGCTTGATCTATTCCAGAGACACCCGCGTCTCGAGCGACGATTTTCAAATGCGCATCTTCAACAACAACGCCGCCGCCGCCTACCTGACCCGCTCCACGCTGGTGTGGCCGAATCACTGGGCTGCAAACTTCTATTTCAACTACGTCGAATTCAACAGCAACCGCTATTACGACCCGCCCGGAACTGTGTACACCTCCCCGATTGTCACCGCCGCGCCGCGCGTCCCGCTGAGCGGCATGTCCAACTCCTGGTGGACAAACGACTTCAACAACTGGCCGCCGAGTATCCCCTCCGCGGGGCTGTTCAGCGGCGACCTGGTATTCGAGTTCGACGACGGGCTGATCTGCCCGATCTTCAGCGAGCTGACGGTTGTACCGACCGCGACTTTCACCCAGACCCCAACGCCAACCAACACGCTCACCCCCACCAACACCAGCACGCCGACGATCACCTACACGCCTTCGCGCACGCCGACCGCCAGCCGGACGGGCACGCCCACCTATACGTACACGCCATCGAGAACCCCCACCCGCACGAACACCGCCACGCTCACCTTCACTCCCTCCCAGACGGTGACGGCTTCGCGGACGCCAACTGCCTCCAACACCTTCACGCCAACCTTCACTACCACCCCCACGGCGACCTATACGCCCACCCCCACGGGACCAACCCGCACGCCCACCTACACCCCCACGATCTGTCTCACCCCGCCCGACCTGGGAGGCTGCAGGTAAGTCAACGATCCAACAGCAAGCCGGATGCAACATCCGGCTTGCCCCATTCCCCCTATCCAAATAGGAGCGCCAGCCGATGAATTTCTCACATTGGTTACCCCGACTGCTTGCAGCCGGGCTCTGGTTGATCAGTTTTGCCCCGGTCTTTTCGCCCTCCCAGGTTGCCGGCGCGGTCTATACGGTCACGACGACCGACGACACCCTGGACGGCGTCTGCGACGATCACTGCTCTTTGCGCGAGGCGATCCATGCCGCCAACGCCCATCCGGGCGCGGATACGATTACCTTTGGGCTGGTCGGCGCTCAGACCTACGCGATCACCCGGACGGGCGCCAATGAGATCAACAATCAAACCGGCGACTTCAACATCAAAGACAGCCTGACCATCGCCGGTAACGGGCGAAATTTAACCGTCATCGACGGCAAGACGCTCGACCGCGTGTTTTACATCCATTCGGGAACTACCGTCACGATCACCGGCTTGACCATCACCGGCGGTCAGCCGCCGCCCAACGACAACCTGGGCGGCGGGGGCATCTTGAACATGGGTCTCCTGAACCTGGACGATGTACTCGTTACTGGAAACACGGCAATCCAGGGCGCCGGCATCTCGAACGCGCTGGCATATGTCTCGATCACCAACAGCGCCATCCAGGAGAACGGCAGCCTCACCGCCACCCATGAGGGCGGCGGGATTTACAGCGACGGCGACCTGGACATTTCGATCACGTCCATCATCAACAACAAAGCCAGAAGAGGCGGCGGGGTGAGCGGCACCGATTCCGCCGAGATGTATTTCACCGGCGTGCTCTTTTCCGGCAACCAGGCGTCCACCGAGGGCGGAGGAATTTACAACGATAAAAAATTCACCCTGCTCGAATCCACGATCAGCAACAACCAGGCAAATTCCGGCGGTGGAATTTACAGCAACTATAACCTGGACCTCCAATCGGTCACGATTAACAACAACCTGGCTGCCACGAGCGGCGGCGGCATCTATAACGAGGGCGCTGCCGCCTTGACCAATGTCACGTTGAGCGCCAACACCGCCAACGGCAATCCACAGGACTACGAGGGCGGCGGCGGCATCTATAACACGTTCAACTTGCGGCTTGTCCACACCACGTTCTACAGCAATAACGCCAGCGCCGGCGCCAGCCTGTACAACTACAACGGGAAGACGACGGTTGCCAACTCCATCTTCGCCAGAAACGGCGCCGATCCGAACTGCCTCAATCGCGGGTCACGCGCTCAGATCATCTCCCAGGGGCGCAACCTCGAAGACGTCAACACCTGCGCGCTGAGCTGGCCCGGCGACATCAAGAATCAGGACCCCAAACTCGATGTCTTGACGCAGGAAAGCGGTTTCAACACCGCCACCCACAAGCTGCAGGCGGGCAGCCCGGCGATCGACACCGGACGGGAAGGGTACTGCGCCCGCACCGATCAGCGCGGCGTCTTTCGCCCGGTGGACGGGGACGAAAACGGCGTCTCGGTGTGCGATATTGGCGCATACGAGCTGGTCACGGCGGGGTGGGCAAGCTTTAACAAGCCCATTTACACCGAAGACGATGGCGTACACGAAGGCGTCGGTCCGGTGAATGTGACCGTAATCGTCACGCTCAATCGTTTTGATGGCAAAAACCAGAAGGTGAGCGTGGATTACACCTACTGGTCGCCGCCCATCTATGATTTCGTGCCGTTTTCCGGCACGCTCACCTGGGAGGCGGGCGACAGCGCGCCCAAATCCTTTGTTATCACCATTCTGGACGACGAGTATAAGGAGCCCGAGAAATATATCGACGCGATACTGCTCAACGCCCGCTTTGGGATCGGCATCAGCCCGCACGGCATCGTCCGGCTGATCGTGCCGGAAAACGACCCGCTGGGGATCGGCGCTCCGGCGCCCATCCATCTCCCATTCATCTACAAGGATTGACCCATCCGGTATGCGGTTCAGCCGGCGGCGCTCCGAGACCGAAGCTCTCGGAGCGCCGCTTTTTTCCGCCGCCGATCATCAACGCGTCGCTTATAATCAACGCATGAACTCCACCCCGCAAAATCCAGCGGCGCTGCTCAGGAGATACGGTCTGCGCCCGCACAAAAACCTGGGTCAGAATTTCCTGGTGGACGAAGCCGCGCTGCAGAAAATCACGCAAGCCGCGGAGATTCAGCCGGATGAAACCGTGCTCGAGATCGGTCCGGGGCTGGGCGGGTTGACGCGCCACTTGGCTCGAGCCGCGCGGCGCGTGGTCTGCGTGGAACTCGATCGGGCGTTGATCCCGATCCTGGAAGACCAGTTGCAGGATTATCCCAACGTGGAGCTGGTTCAGGGGGATATCTTAAAGCTCGACTTGCGGGCGCTGGTTGGCGGCGCGGCTGACGAACCGGGCTATCTGGTCGTCGCCAACATCCCCTACTACATCACCTCGACGCTGCTGCGCAAACTGCTGGAGACCGCTGCGCCGCCGCGCCGGTTGGCGCTCACGGTTCAGCGCGCGGTGGCGGAGCGGGCTTGCGCCACAGCCGGCGAGCTGAGCCTGCTGGGGCTCAGCGTGCAGGTTTACGGTCGGGCGCAGATCGTGGCTCATATTCCAGCGGGCGCTTTTTACCCGCCGCCAAAGGTCGATTCGGCGGTGATCCGCGTCGATCTCTATCCCGAGCCGGTTGTCGCCAGAGAACGCCTGCCGCTCTTCTTCCGGCTGGCAAAGGCGGGGTTCGCGCAGAAGCGCAAAACGCTGCGCAACTCCCTGGCGGGCGGCATGCACTGGCAGGCGCAGGGCGCCGCGGAAATCCTCGCCGCAGCGGAGATCGACCCGATGCGCCGGGCTGAAACGCTCAGCCTGGACGAATGGCGGAGGCTGACCCAGGTTGTCGAGGCTTTAGCCCCACCAGATCATGAGCAGCCCCGCGAACAGGCGTAACCCGGCTCCCAGCATCAGCCCTTCCTGATTTCCCAACCAGCCTCCTAGCAGCGGTCCGGTCAGCGAGCCAGCCAGGATGCCCAGGTTCAGCGCCAGATTGTGGAAAGCCATCCCCGCAGCGCGCTCCTGTTCGGGCACGACCTCCATTAAGCGGTTGACCAGGCTCGCGCTCAGCACGGCATAAACCACCCCTCCCGTTATCGAGCCAACCAGGTACAACCCGGGTCCGCGCGCCAACCCCATTATCAGCGGATAGGAAGCCAACCCTATCGCAGCCGCCGTCAACAACTGGTGGTGACTGAAGCGCGCCGCCAGCCATTTGAGACGCAGCGAGACCAGGAACATCATAGCGTAGAACAACCCGCTCCCCAGGCTGATCATTCCGTCCGACAACTTCAAGTCAGCCACATATACCAGTGGAAAGATCGGGATGCACAGATATTGAAACGTATAAACCAGCAAGTACGCAGCCATAAAAGAACCCAGCCGGCCGCGCAGCAGATCCAGGTGCAGGAAAGAACGCAGCGCCGTGCCGCCGCCCAATGGCAGCTGCTCCACCTTGCGCAGCAGACTCCGGAACTGCGCCACTCCGCCCAACCCAAACCCGTTCGTGCGGGGAGGCGGGCTGCGGGGTGCCGACCGCAAAAGCGCCAGGTGATAGGCGCTCAACGCGGCGCCCAACGCCCCCAAACCAAACACCGCCTGGTAGTTCAATGGAAATGTAATCCGCTCGAGCAGCAACCCGCTCAGTAAAGTCGCGATCGTCATACTGATTGCCAGCAGCGCGTTGCGCTTGCCCACCACCTCAGCGCGATACTGGCTGGGGACAGCCTCGGCGAACAGCGCATTGAAGCCGATCACCCACAGGGTTGCCGGCAGCGAAATATAAAGCGTAATCCAGATCATCGACCGAACCTGACCGTGCTGGTTAAAAATCCAGGGCAGCAGGATCAAGGCGAAGTACCCCACCCGGCTCAACACCGCCGACCAGAAAGAAACCTCAATCAGCGATCGCCTTTCCATCCAGCGCGCCGCCGGCAGCGAAACCGCTAGGTTCACCAGCGCCGGACCAGCCGTCAGCAGCCCGATTTGAAAGCTGCTTGCCCCCAACCGGGCGGCAAAGATCGCCAGGAACGCCACCGTAGTTCCGGAAAGCACCCCAAACCAGAAGGCATCCGCATACAAATTGCGGAAATTCCTTTGCATCAGCGAAAACGAATCCATATGGCGCGCGATTAATTGTTTCGAGCAGGTGGGGTTGCTGCCGCGCTTACGAACGCGGCTGGCTGGGGACTTGAGCGCGCTCGCCCGAGCGCAGATCGCGGTAGCGCAACAGAATATGCCAGACCCGGATCGCAGCTTCGCGCTGGATGCGGAATGACATCTTCGAGGTCCCCCAGCGCCGGTCCGCAAAATAAATCGGCACTTCGATAGAGAAAAAACCCAGACAGGCGGCTACGTAAGCCATCTCCACCTGGAAGGCGTAACCGTTTGAGCAAATGCGGTTCAAGGGCATTCCCTGCAGCGTCTCCCGCCGCCAGATGCGGAACCCGCCGGTCACATCACGAACGGGCAATCCCAATATGGTCCGAGCGTAGAAATTTCCAAAAGCCGAAAGCGATTTGCGCCACAGCGGCCAGCGCAGGTCAACGCTGCCGCCCGGCACATAGCGCGAGCCAAGCACTATGTCGCAGAATTGCAGCGTCTCGACCATCTCGGGAATCTTATCCGGCGGGTGGGAAAAGTCGGCGTCCATCTGTCCGACTGCCTGGGCGCCATCCAACAGCGCCCGCTCGAACCCCTGAATGTAAGCGGTTCCCAGACCCAGCTTGCCCGGGCGATGGATGACCGAAATGCGACCGGGGTTTTCAGTGCTTAGCCGTTCGGCGATCTCGCCGGTTCCATCCGGACTGTTGTCGTCCACAATCAGCACCTGCAGATCCGGCAGCGGCAGCGAAAGCAGCTTGTCGATCAGCCTGGGCAGGTTTTCGGCTTCGTTATAGGTAGGGATGATCAGGGTTAGTTTCACAGCATACCATCAGGAGATTTGCTGAATCAGCCCGGATTTCAGCTCTTCTAGGTTTTTAATGCCCGCCTCGCCGGCAGCCAGGCGCCCGAGGCGCACCTTCAGCCGACCATCGTTGGTCTGCGCCCCCCCGCGATCCTTGAGCGGGTAGAAATACTCCAGAGATTGCTCCAGCCGCCCCCGGATGCGCTCTTCCAACCCGGGCAGGTCTTTGGGATGGGTCACCAGCACAAATTCGGTCGCGCCCAGGTGACCGATGAAATCGTTCACGCCGCCCAAACTACGCAGCGCGTTGTAGATCATCAGGCTGACCGCGCGCAGAACGTCGTCTGCGGCGATAAATCCGTACGCCTCGCTAAAACTGTTCAGATTTTCAATTGCGACCACCAGCAAACCCCAATCACCGCGGCTGAGGCATTCGCGCAGGCGTTCGTTGACCAGGTTGCCCTCCGCCAGCCCGGTGACCGGGTTGGTGAGCGGACCGGTGGTCGAGCGGCGGAGTGAGTTTCTCACCCTCAGCCGCAGTTCCTGGATATCGAAGGGTTTGGTGATGTAGTCATCCGCGCCGAGCTGCAATCCCTGCAGCCGGTCCTTGCGCTCGCGCCGTTCGGTCAAAAAAATGATCGGGATGTCCATAGTGCGCTGGTTGTTCCTCAACCGCCGCGCCACTTCAAACCCGTCAATATCGGGCAGGCGAATGTCCAGGATGATCAAGTCTGGGTGAGCCGTGCGGCAGGTGTTGAGCGCATCCTCGCCCCAGTAGACCGTATAGGTTTCGTAATTCTGACCGCGAAAATACGCGGTCAGCATCTCCGCCACATCGACGTCGTCTTCAACAATCAGCAGACTGTTTCTTTTCTCGTCCACTACATCATTCCCGCGCTAACCGATGGGGGTCTTTTGGATGACAAAATCGCAGACCTCGTCACCCATCGCGATGCATTTCGACTCGTTAACCCGAAATTCGTTGCCGCCTGAAACCCATTTGAGCCCCTCTTGCAGCAGACCGGTGGCGATGAAACAGACCGGTTTATCCGAACGCGGGCGACCCCAGCACACCGGGCAGCGATGGATGGTGTACACAAACACGTCGGGTTCTTCGCGCACGGTCGAATACTGGTCGCTGATCTGGGAAAAGATCTTAGCCATTGCCGGGATGCCGATGCGCAGCTTGGCTTGCAAAGGCAGGACTTTAAAAGCCAGATCGCCCACGCCCGCCAGCGCGCCGAAATTGCGCAGGGCGTCGGCGAATGCCGCCCGCCCGGCGCGCAGCGCCAGCCCGCGCCCGCCGCGCGGCCCATACATCTCCTCCAGCGCCAGGTTCAACGCCGAGAAATCCGCAAAGTTGAATTCACGCTCCAGGTTGTCCGGCGGGAAATTATCGATCAGATGGGACAGGTGAGCCAGATTTAACACCGCGTTCAATCCGTTTTTGCCCATCACGTCCTGGAGCGCCTGGATGGATATCCGGGCGATCTTGTTGGCGTAGTTGTATTCGCTTTTTGGAATTGGTTCCATTTCCTGCCTGCTCGCTTCTAGATCAGCCTGGTCAACGCCTCAGCCGCGCGGCGCATGTCCAGGAAGATCAGTCCAAGCTTTGCCTGCTCGCGCGCCATCGCGGTCAGCACGGCTTCTTCCCCGACCGACATCAGGATTACGTAGCCCTGTTCGCCCTTGATGTAGACCTGTTCGAGCACGCCGCGTCCAAGCTCCGAAGCGATCCGCTCGCCAAGCGAAAGCATAGCCGCCGACATGGCTGATACTCGATCCTCCTCGACGTACTGCGGCAAAGCCGAAGCGATGCTTAACCCATCTACGCTGACCACCGCGGATGCCTCGATATCCGGCGAGGAAGCCTGCAGATCTCTGAGCCTTTCAACCATCAACTGCGATCGAGATTTCATAAAAATCGGCGCTCCTTCCTCGTAGATGAGTGCTTACACTGCGACCCCGAAGTCGATTCCCGGCAATCTTACCGCGGGTCCCCGGCTTCGATTTGTCAAAAAACTTAGCGGTTTTTCATCGACGAGCATAATTCTAACACAATGTCTATCCAGGGCTTAAGGGCTCATGCTATAATCTTACGGTTTTGCAATTTTGTGCAATAATAGTGCCAGAAAAATGAACACCAATGTAACCAAACTGGTTTTTTGGAGGGAAAACACATGAAGAGGCTGGTTTTTGCCATTGCGCGATGGGCTTTAGCCCTTGTGACTGGATTGATCCTGGCTGGCTGCGCCTCTGCCTCCCCGTCCCCGGCTGAAATGCCAAAGCTGCGCGTGGCGGTCTTGCCCGTGCTGGACACCCTGCCAATGTACGTCGCCGCTGAAGAGGGGCTGTTTACGAAAAATGGACTGGAGGTCGAGCTCATTCCGGTCGCTTCTGCGCCCGAACGCGACCAACTCATCGCCTCTGGACAGGCGGACGGGATGATGAACGAAGCGCTCTCGACCGCCTACTTCAACCGAGATGCGGTTAACGCCCAGGTGGTGCGTTACGCCCGCGCCGCCAGCCCCGGACACGCCTTGTTCAGCATCCTGGCTGCTAAACAGAGCGCCATCGAAACTGTCGCAGACTTAAAGGGCGTGGAGATTGGCATTTCGCAAGGCACGATCATCGAGTATCTGACCGACCGTTTGCTCCAGGCTGAAGGCTTCAGCGAAACGGAAATCGCCACGATTGCCGTGCCAAAAATCGATGAGCGCATGAACCTGCTCGGCACCGGATCGCTAAGCGCCGCGATGCTCCCTGAGCCGCTCACCACGCTGGCGCGGCTCAACGGCGCCCGCGTCATCCTCGACGACGCCAGCCACCCGCAATACAGCTTCAGCACGATCACCTTCCGCAAACCGGTGATCGACCAGAACCCCGCAGCCGTGCGGGCTTTCCTCGCCGCCATTGAGCAGGCTGTCGCGCTGATCAATGCGCACCCCGAAAAGTACGAGGACCTGATGGTCCAAAAGCAAGTCGTGCCGCCGGCGCTGCAGGGTCAGTTCAAGGTGCCTTCGTTCGTCACTGCGGGGGTGCCCAGCGAAGCCCAATGGGACGATATGATCGCCTGGGCGCTCGAAAAAGGGCTGCTCGAAAAGCCAGTTTCCTACGCCGATTCCGTCAACGCCAGCTTTCTGCCCAAATAGCGCCCACATGATCGAGTTCGTTTCGCTCACTTATGCCTACCCGGACGGTCAGACGATCTTCAAAGATTTTAGCTGGGGCGTGCAGCGCGCCGAATCCTGGGTCGTGCTGGGACCCTCCGGCTGCGGCAAGACCACGCTGCTCATCCTGCTCGCCGGTCTGCGGGCGCCGCTAGCGGGGCAAGTGCTGATCGACGGAAAGCCTCTGCTCCGCCCCCGACCGCACACCGGATTGATCCTGCAAGATTACGGGCTGCTCCCCTGGGCAACCGTGCGCGAGAACGCCGCGCTGGGTTTGCGCATCCGCACTTTTTATGGACCGGACGGCAAACATGCCCCGGATGAGTTTCAACCCGCCCAGGATGTGGACCCCTGGCTGAGCCGGCTGGGGCTGGCGCCGTTCAGCGACCAGTACCCGGGACAGATCTCCGGCGGGCAGCGCCAGCGCACCGCCATCGCCCGGACACTCGCCCTCCAGCCCGACCTGCTGCTGATGGACGAGCCCTTCTCCTCCCTCGACGCGCCGACGCGCGAAGGCTTGCAGCGGCTGACGCTCGAACTGTGGCGAGAGCAATCTCTCACGTTGGTGACGGTAACGCATTCGATCGAGGAAGCCGCCGTGCTGGGTGAAAAGATTTTGCTGCTTGGGCAGCCGCCCAACACCACGCCAGCTGTGGTTGAAAACCCGGGCGGCGCCGACGCGGAATTCCCCGACAGCCCGGGCTACTTCGCCCTGGTGCGAGACCTGCGCCGCCGCATGGCGGCGATCGAATAAACGGGAGGCGCATCTGAAACGCGGCGAACTCATCTGGGCGGTTATCGGGCTGCTGCTGGTCTGGCAGGTCTCAGCTATGCTGTTGAACTTACCGATCCTGCCCGCCCCCTTGACGGTGGGGCAGACCTTCGTTCAGGAACTGGTGCGCGGCAAGCTCCTGGAGCACCTGCTTGCCAGCCTGTGGCGCGTTGCTGCCAGCACCGTCCTGGCGGTGCTCACCGCGGCGCCCGCCGGGCTGCTGCTGGGTCAATCGGCGCGCCTGAACCGCATTTTTTCGCCGCTGATCTACCTGCTTTACCCAGTGCCTAAAGTGGTGCTGGTACCGATCGTTCTGCTCTTTTTCGGCATCGGCGATTTTCCTAAAATCATCATTATCTTCCTGGTGCTTTTCTTTCAGATCCTGGTGCTGGTGAGGGATCAGGCTGCGGCAATCCGACCGGAGCTCATCCAAAGCGTGCGCAGCCTGGGGGCTGGCAGGCGGGGTCTCTTCCGCTTCGTCTATCTGCCCGCCAGCCTGCCGGCGATCCTGACCGCGCTGCGCCAGTCGGTGGGAACGGCGGTGGCGGTGCTTTACGTGGCAGAGCTTTTTGCTACCCAGCGCGGGTTGGGATATTACATCTATCTGAACGGCAGCACGCTGTTCAACTATCCCGCCATGTACGCCGGGATCGTGGCGCTCAGCCTGATGGGGTTAGGTTTGTATTTCGGAGTGGACTGGTTGGAGCGCCGCCTATGCCCCTGGCAGACCGCCCATTGATGCAGCAGAAGCGAAAAGATAATCTCACAAACTATAATAATGAGGAAACCACCAATCCAAGCGAATACAACAACCCAAAGACCAGCGTCAGCCGACCCGTGCCCGCCAGCGCCTGGTTCAGCGGGCGACCTTCAAGCTCCCACACCATGCGGTTCTGTTGCAACGCCAGCGGCAGCGAAAACCAGACTGCCAGGATCCACAGCGGCATGATCCAAAAAACCCACATCAACACCGGAACTAGATAAGCCGCCGCGAGGCAGAGGCTGTATTCGAACCGCGCTCCCTGCGGTCCAAGCTGCACCGCCAGGGTGCGTTTGCCGGTTGCGCGGTCGGTTGGAATATCCCGCAGGTTGTTGACCACCAAGATCGCGGTGATCAAAAAACCAGCCGGCAGCGAGGACCAAATCGCAATCGCATCGATCGAATGCGCCTGGACGAAATACGTCCCACAGACCGCCACCGGACCAAAAAACAGAAATACGACCAGATCGCCTAGCCCGTAATAGCCAAACGGCAGCGGGCCGCCGGAATACGCCACTGCAGCCGCGATCGACGCCAAACCGATCACCAGCACCAGCGGTCCAGCGACCGCGTAAAGATAGACGCCGAGCAGCGCCGCCAGGGTGAAAACGACCCAGGTCCCGACCAGCACCTGGCGCGGGCTCAACAGCCCGGATTGGGTCACCCTCACCGGTCCCAACCGCTCTTTGGTGTCAGCGCCGCGATAGTAATCGAAGACATCATTCGCCAGATTTGCGCCAATCTGCAGCAGCAGCGCCCCCAGCAGACACGCCAGCGCCGGACCGAAAGCGAACTTCCCTGCCCAAAACGCCGCGGCAGAACCGATGATCGCCGTAGCCGCCGCGGCGGGCAGCGTCTTTGGGCGAATCGCCATAGTCCATATCTGGAGCGGGCTGAGGTCGGGTTTGGAACGCTTCGGCATAGCTGCCGAAATCCTAACCGCGAGTTTAACGTTCGTCAAGATGGAAGGCGCGCTTCACAGGAATTTGCTTCAGGATTTGCTTAAAGCCTAAGCCTGCCAAGTATAGACAGGACCGCCTGCAAAGAACCCCAGCGTGGGACAATTGACTGTTCACAATCCGGCTAACCCGATGAGTTTGGGCTCGCATATTAATAAGAGTTTATTTATATTCCACCCCGCACGCCAAAAGCCGGCAAGAAATACGCTATAATGCCCCGATGATCTTCAAAAGCCCAACCACCAAGCTGGCTCTGTGCGCCTTCTCGCTGTTATTGCTCTCCGGCAGCCTGGCTCGACCCGTCGAGGTCCAAGCAGCCAGGCTCGCTGCCCCGGCTGCCGCCCCGCAGGTGTTGTGTCTGCCGGGGATTTACGCTTACGATCCAGGCAACTGCCTCCCGTCCGGTCCCTCCGCCTATCTGACGCAGATGGCGCAGAAAGGCTTGACCTTTCCCGTCCCGCCGTTCGCCTACACGCCAGTCGATCCGGCGCTTGGCGCGGTGAGCACCTACTACGGCGAGGTCGTCAACATGCCTGCCCCGGTTTTTGGTTCGATCGATGACGCGATCAAAGGCAACAAACGCGGCGCAGTCGAAACGCTCAACGGGCAGTTTGTCTATATCTCCTACTCCAATCTGCAGGAGACCGGCGGCAAGAAGCTTTACGAAATCCGCCCCGGGGCATTCCTGACCGGCAACTACATCTCACGGCTCGGAGCGCTGCCCCCATCGCGCGGCATCACCTTCTCTAGCACCCCGGTAACGCCGTTTGGCTGGGTGCTCACCTATTTCTCGCCAACGCTGCAAATCGAAGTGCACCGCACTCCAGGCGGCGAGCCGACCGGCAGGCTGCTGAGCCTGTATGATATCGTCCAGGTATTCGGGGAAGAAAAAATCGGCGACGAAAGCTGGTACATGATCGGTCCGGATGAGTGGGTGCAAGGCAAGTACATCGCCCGGGTGCTGCCAAACCCCACCCCGCCGGAAGGCGTCCCGAGCGACCGCTGGATCGAGGTCAACCTATACGAACAGACGCTGGCGGTCTATGACAACCGCCAGATGGTCTTCGCCACGCTGATCGCCAGCGGCGCCGAGCCATTCTGGACCCAACCCGGGGCATTTCAGATCTACCAGACCTACGACATGGGACCCATGACCGGGACTTTCGAGGCTGACCGTTCGGATGCTTATTACCTCGAAGACGTGCCCTTTATTTTGTACTACGACGATGCGTACGCGCTGCATGGAGCGTATTGGCGCGCCAAGATGGGCTTTCCTCAGTCGCACGGCTGCGTCAATCTGACCGTAGGCGATGCACACTGGGTGTATAACTGGGCTGCAGTCGGCGATTGGGTGTACATTTGGGACCCCTCCGGTCAGACGCCCACCGATCCCGCATTGTATAAGGGCGGGGGATACTAAAGCAGCCCCATGCATCTCAAAAAAACGGCGTTAATCGTCGTCCTTGCGTTGATTCTCGCTTCGCTGGCTTGCTCAATGGGCGGTCTCCTGGCGCGGACCGAGCCGACTACGGCGCCGGCGCTGCAAGCCAGCGACACACCCCCGCTGCCGACCGAGCCGCCCGCTCCAACTGCGCCGCCAACTGAGACTGCCACCCTCCCGCCTCCAACGCCGAGCGAGAGACCCGCGCCAACCATCTTCCCCACCGCGGCGGGACCGCGCCCCAGCCCATCGCCGCTTCACTTTCAGATCTTTGACGAAGTCTGGGGGGCAGTCAACGCCAATTACCTGTACCCCGACTTCAATGGACTTGACTGGAACGCGGTGCGCGCTCAAGCGCTGCAGCGCATCGAAGCCGGGATGACCGATCCCGAATTCTACGCCATGCTGTCCGAGATGATTTACAGCCTCGGGGACGAGCACTCGACTTTCTTCAGCCCCGAAGAGACCCGCCAGCTTGACGCCGAATTTGCCGGAGAATATGAGTACGTCGGCATCGGGGTCATCCATACGCCAATCCCAGAGCGCGGTTTGCTTTCTATTGTGATCGTGTTTCCGGGCAGCCCGGCGGAGCAAGCCGGGTTGAAACCTCACGACAACATCCTGGCAGTCGACGGCGCGCCGATTTTCGACGAACAGGGGAACCGCCGCGATTTGCTGCGCGGTCCCGCAGGCACAACCATTGTTGTCACGGTGCAGACCCCCGGGCAGGACGCCCGCCAGGTGACTATCACGCGCGCGCCGGTTGTGCTCGAGATGCCGGTTCCCCACCAGGTCGTCTTGACGCCCGCGGGCAAACGCATCGGCTACGTGCTGATCCCCACGTTCAACGAAAATTCTATTGATAAAAAGATCGCCCAGGCAATTCAGGAACTCTCGCAGGAAGCTCCGCTCGATGGGCTGATCCTGGATAACCGGCACAACGGCGGCGGGCAAAGCGAGATCATGCTCAACACCCTCGCCAATTTCGTCAACGGCGATGTCGGTTACTTTGTCCAGCACGGCACGGAAGACAAGATCCAGGTGCAGGGGGTGGATCTGGCTGGTTCGCAGAGCCTGTCCCTGGTCGTGCTCGTTGGCGATGGAACCGTGAGTTTCGGCGAGGTCTTTGCCGGGATCTTGCAGGACCTCAGCCGGGCAACGATCATCGGGAGCCAGACGAATGGGAATACGGAACTGATGCGCGTGTTCGATTTTTCCGATGGCTCGCGCGCCTGGATCGCCACTGCCGCCTTCCGCCCCTATTTACATCCAGATCAGGATTGGGAAGCGACCGGGATCATCCCGGATATTCCAGCTGCCGGCAACTGGGACGAGACCACCTTCAACACCGATCCGGTGATCCAGGCAGCGCTCAAATTCTTTGGGGGTTGAAGCGCCGGCTGATTTACAATTCGCCTGCCAGTTTGTGGTAAACTGATTCCGGTAGATCAATCAAACTCTGCAAATAAATAAAACACACAGCGGCGGAGGGTTGCAATGCTCACATGGCCGGAAAAAGTCCTATTCGTCCTGGCTTTCCTGGGGGCGCTTGTTCTGGTTTATCGCGCCGTAGAGCGGATCGTGCGCATCATCGGGCGCGGTCATAGCCGCCCCGACTGGCAACTCGGTCTCAAGCGCCTGGGCGGGGTGATCGTAAAAGTGGGCGCCCTCTTGCCCACTTTCAAAACCCGTTTTTGGGCAAGCTTCTTTCATGCGCTGATCGCCTGGGGGTTTTTGTTCTATTTGCTGGTCAACCTGGGCGATGTGCTGGAAGGCTTCATCCCCGGTTATCATTTCCTCGGCACCGGCGCGCTCGCCGGGGTCTACCGCCTGCTGGCTGACCTGCTCAGCGTCGGCGTGCTGCTGGGCATGAGCGTCATGCTGATCCGGCGCTTCGTTCTGCGCCCCGCCGAGTTGAACTCCCGCGAGGAGATCCATTTCCATCCAAAAGCGCGCTTCGGCATCCGCCGCGATTCGCTCATCGTTGGCGCGTTTATCCTGGTGCACGTCGGGGCGCGCTTCCTGGGGGCATCGTTCAAGCTCGCTATCCCAGCCGGCTTTTTCTCCGGCGGCGTCAACGCGCTGCCGCACGTCGATCCCTGGCAGCCGTTCGCGTCGCTGGTCAGCAGTTTGTGGGACGGGTGGAGCCCCTCCGCCCTGATCGTCGCTGAGCATCTCACGTTTTGGCTGGCGCTTGGCACGATCCTGCTGTTTCTGCCGTATTTTCTGTATTCCAAACACATCCACCTGTTTTTCACGCCGGTTAATTTCCTACTCAAACCCGAGCGCCGCTCTATGGGCGAGCTGGAGCGGCTGAATTTCGACGACGAGAGCATAGAACAGTTTGGCGCCACCCGCCTCGAAGACCTGGGCTGGGAACAGTTGACCGATGCCTTTGCCTGCATCATGTGCTATCGCTGCCAGCAAGTCTGCCCGGCGTACACCACCGGCAAGGTGCTTTCGCCAGCCGCCCTGGAAATTAACAAGCGCTACTTTATTAACTACGAGGGCGCCCGGCTCGCCAGCGGCGCAGCGAGCAGCCAGACCCTGATCGAATTCGCCATCCCGGAGGAGGCGGTCTGGGGCTGCACTGCTTGCGGAGCGTGTATCGAGATCTGCCCGGTCAACAACGAGCCGATGCGCGACATCCTGGACGTCCGCCGCGCGTTGGTGCTGATGGACAACAGCTTCCCCGAGCAGCTTCAAACGGCTTTCAAAGGCATGGAGCGCAACCTGAACCCCTGGAACGTCCCTCAAGCAGAGCGGTTGAAGTGGGCTGAAGGCTTGCCAGTGCCTACCATCGAACAGCAGCCCGAGCCGGAGATCCTCTGGTGGGTGGGCTGCGCCCCTGCCACGGACGAGCGCGCCAAAAAGAGCGCCCGGGCTTTTGCGGAAATCCTCAACGCCGCCGGGGTAAAGTACGCGGTGCTGGGCAAAAACGAGCAATGCACCGGCGATCCCGCCCGCCGGGCGGGCAACGAATTTCTGTTCAACGAGCTCGCCAGCGCTAACGTGGAGCTGCTCAACGAAGTGGCGCCGCCCCGCATCGTCACCACCTGCCCGCACTGTCTACACACGATCAAGAACGAATACCCGGCTTTCGGCGGCAATTACGCGGTGATCCACCACACCCAGCTCATCAACGAGCTGGTCGCCGCCGGTCAACTCAAGCTGTCGGCGGAGGGTCTGCAAAAGCTGACCTTCCACGACCCGTGCTACCTGGGGCGCCAGAACGGCGTGTTCGAGGCGCCGCGCCGCGCGCTGCTCAACGCCGGGGCGCAGCTCATCGAGATGAAGTGGCACGGACCCCAATCCTTCTGTTGCGGCGCAGGCGGGGCGCAGATGTGGAAAGAAGAGCAGCCCGGCAGCGAGCGGATGAACGCCAACCGCTTCCGCGAAGCTCTGGACACCGGCGCAGCCGCGCTGGCGGTCGGCTGCCCCTTCTGCCTGACCATGCTGAACGATGCCCGCGCCGACGCAAACAGTGCGCTGCAGGTCAAAGACGTGGCGGAGATCGTGGCTGAAGCGCTCGAAAAATGACGGTTTGCGGACGATTATGATAAAATTTCCCGACTATGGGGCGGCTGATGAGCAGGCGGTCAGTCCGCCTGGGTAGTAATATTCTTGAACTATTTACAGGAGAGCGGAATGACAGAAAAACTGAGTTTACTGGAGCGATTATCCAAGGGCGTCGTCCTGGGGGCTGAGGGATACGTCTTTGAGTTGGAACGGCGCGGCTACATTAAAGCCGGTCCTTATGTCCCCGAGGTTGTGTTGGATTACCCCGAGGCGGTGAAAGAACTGCACCGCGAGTTTCTGCTCGCCGGCGCCGAAGTGATGGTAGCCCTGACCTACTACGGCGACCGCGAGAAGATGAAGGTCGTCGGGCGCGAGGGCGATCTCGAAGCCCTGAACCGCCAGGCGGTGCGCTTGGCGCGCGAGGTCGCCGCTGAGGGAAACGCCCTGGTGGCAGGGAACATTGCCAACACCTGGGTCTATGACCATCACAACAAAGAAGCCACTTCAAAAAAAGTGCGCCAAATCTATACCGAGCAGGTGGGATGGGCGGTGGATGAAGGCGCAGATTTCATCATCGCCGAGACGATCGATTACCTGGGCGAAGGCTTGCTGGCGCTCGAAGTGATCAAGAAATTTGGGCTGCCCGCCATGATCACCTTTGGCGCCACCCAGGACACGCTGCGCGACGGCGCGGGATTCGTAGAAGCCTGTAAGACCCTCGCCAGTGAGGGAGCGGACGTCGTCGGGCTGAACTGCTCGCGCGGTCCCGCAACCATGCTGCCGCTGCTCAAAGCCATCCGCCAGGAGGTGAGCAATTACGTAGCTGCTCAGCCGGTGCCTTATCACACTAACCCCGAACAGTTCGCCTTCCAACACCTGCGGCTGCCGGGGCGCGAACGCGGTTTCCCGATCGCCCTCGAGCCGTTCATGTGCGACCGGTTCGAGATGGCTGATTTTGCCAAACAGGCGCTGGAAATCGGCGTGAATTACATCGGCATCTGCTGCGGGGGCGCGCCGCACCACGTGCGCGCCATGGCTGAAGCGCTCGGGCGCACCCCGCCTGCCAGCCGCTATTCGCCCGACCTTGCGCTCCACCCGATGATCGGCGCGGATGTCAAGGATAAAGACCGCGAGTTTCTCGACTTCTGGAAAGATTGATCGAACCCTGGACCTTTCGAGCTTTCAAATACTCGAAAGGTCTTTTTCTAAAGACGCCTGGGGTCATGTCTCATGTCTATAAAGAGGCTCTGTGATGTCAGCGTGCGGGGGTTGAACCAAAATGAAGCGAGTTGGATAAGAAAAGTTGCTCCAACAATCCATAAAGAGATGAACCGAGGATGAAGAAACATTAACATTACCGTCAGAGCCATTGCCGTCGCAATCGGGAGTCTAGTTGCGGTTGGCGTCATGCTCGGATTCTTTGCGATCATCCCCATCGAGGGCACGACCCTGGCAATGGATTGGAAGGGTTTGTGGGCGGGGATCAAAGATGGCGTCATACAATATGGAGATGCGCAAACCGGTCTACGCATCCCGCCCTGGAGCATCGTAGTTCTGCTGCCGCTGGGTTTTCTACCGTTCCGCCTCAGTTGGGGTTTGCTCGCGCTCGTTACCCTTGCAGTTCTGATCATCAGCGTCCCAGACGCCCCGAAAAGTCTGCGAATTTTCGCCATTTTCGCCCTGGCGACATCCTATCCAACACTCAGAACCATCGCGGACGGAAATCTAGAAGCGTTGGTGATTGTGGGAGCGCTGCTGCTCGTGTACGGTTTTGACTATGGCAGCCCCGCCGCCGTGATCGCAGGCATCCTGCTCATTGCAACGAAAATTCAAGAAAGCTGGATCTTGTTGCTTATCCTGCCCTTTTTTATGTTTTCGCAGCTAGAAAAGCCGCAGAACGTTCGGGTGATCCTGGGGGTGCTTGCGATTGTGGCAGTCAGCCTATTTTGGAAAGGACGAGAATGGATCGAGGCTGTTCTTGTCATAGAGCAACGCGGCAGCATTATGGACAGTTCGCTTTGGGCTTGCGCTTCGCGTTGGGGCGTCTCCTTTCCTCTCGCCGCGCTGGCTGGACTGGCGATATTTGGAGGTACGGTTGCAACCGGGCTGCGGAACCGCAACCACCTCTCCAATGAACTGATCGGATTCCTCATTGCAGCTTCGCTACTGCTCGCCCCATATGCAGCTGGCAACAGTTACCTCACCCCGCTCGCTTTGGGGGTCGTCCCGCTCTTTCTGAATTCCCCCCTGCTTGGGCTGGCGTTGGTCCTTCTGGCAAACGCGCCTTACCTTGTGATCCACCAAAGAGAGCTGCTGTACTGGTGGAGCGCTGCATACTGGACACTGTTATTGCTATTGACCTGGGCGATCTTGGGCATTGATTTATGGCAGCGACCGTGGCAGCCAAACGCAAGCGCGCCCCTGCCGCGCCGGTGACGCCGCCGCTGTGGGTCAACTCGATAACGCTTGCCTAAGATCAGGGGAAATCAATCAGGGGCGCTTGTCCTCGCAGGCGGCGCCGTTTCCGTTGGAATCCATCAAGAATATATCCCCCAACCCCTGCGCTTTGCAAAAGTCAAAACACGCCTGGGCGTCGGCGCGCGTGGCGAAATCATCGCACTGCAAATCGGGTCCTTTGCAGTCGCAGGGCTGGGTTTCCGCCAGCGCCTGTTCGGTTGTTTCAGGGGTAGAGACGTCCGGCGGCGGCTCCACTGGAACGCCCTCTTGCCACATCCCGCGCCGGTTTTCCATAGCTTCTTGCTGCGCCAGTTGAAATTGGGCATCGCAGGAGGTGTTCGGCGGGATCGAGTCGGCTTGCGCCATGCCGCGGCTGATCATATCGTAGTTGACGAAAATATCGTTGACAAACACGTAGCGCACCAGGCTCGCACCATCCGCATCCACGTCGGAGGCGTCCTTGATCAGCGTGACCACCTGGTTCTGAACCAGCGACTGGTTGGCGAGCGCCGCTTCTAGCGCGTACGGCTCGGATTGAAGCCCCAATGCAGGCGATCTGATCCCGATGTACCTCACCATGTACGTTTGTTCGCGGATCACCACCTGGATTGTGTCGCCGCTCAGGATTTTGGTGACCAGGGCGCGCACCCGCTCGCCCGGCGGGACGCAGCTTGCCACAGACGGCAGCGCCTGGGTGGGCGTGGCGCTGGGCGTGACCATCGTGGGGGTGCCGGTAGAAGTGCTGGTGGGCGTGGGCGGCAGGGTCGGGGTCGTGGTTTCAAACGGCGCAAAGAAATCCGTCCCAAGGGCTGCCGGCGTCGGCGTCTCGTCGCCCGCAGGTTCCGCCGGGGTTTCCTGCACGACCGGGTTCAACAACCCAGCCTGCTGTTCGAGCAGCGGTCCTACCAGGGGCATCAGCACAAACCCGCTGGCATAGACCAGCACGCAGCAGAGCGCCAAAACCCCAAGCACAATCAGAACCGTGCGCAAAACGTTTCTTTTCGGTTTATCTTCCATGATTTATTCCTTTTCGCCGGGTGGTTGTAAAAAAATCCACCCACCATCAAGCTCGGATAAAATCACACGCTGAGATTATGCCGATTATACCAACTTCAAACCCATTATAATTCAGTCATGCACCGCCGCTTTGCAATGCTGATGCTCTGCCTGCTCCTGTTGGACGCAACGGGAGCTGCCCAATCCGCGCCGAGCGACTGGACCCCGCTGGCGCCCGGGATCGACTTTCAGTATTTTCACCTGAACAGCCCCCGCCCGATTGACCTGTTCGTGAGCCGTCTGAACCGCAGCGAACCAAACGTCACGCTGGATACGGCGATCGCCCAGGGCAAGCTGGTCGAAGGGCGCGAAAAGGTGAGCGAGATGTCCGCCCGCTACAGCGAAGCGATCAATTACTGGGGTGAAAACTGGGGCGGGCGCAACTGGGTGGTGACCGCGGTGAACGGTTATTATTTCAACCTCGCCAGCGGCCGTCCCCTCAGCGGGCAAATCCAATCCGGCTGGTACGTCCAGCGCTTCAGCGATTACACCGGCGACACCGGTTTTGCCTGGAACCTCGACCGCAGCGCCTACATCGGAAAATGCGTCTATCACACCCCGCGCGACCAATTCCTCACCGTGCGCCGAACGGGGGCTACGCGCAAGATCAACGGGGTGAACCGGGCGCGCGGTCCCGATGAGTTGGTGCTGTTCACCTCTCATTACAATTCATCTACCCTCACCGACAATTCGGGGGTGGAGGTGCTGGTGGAGATGTCCCGCCCCAACCTGGTGCTGCCCGCGCCAGCCATGGCGCTCGGAACGATTGTCCAGATTCGAGATCAGCGCGGCAACACCCTGATCCCATTCGATCACATCGTCCTTTCCGCCAGCGGCGAAGCGCGCACGCTGCTGCTCGACCGCATCCAGTTGGGCGACGAGATTGGAATATCGCAGGAAATCAGCAACTGCGCCGCCTCGCCCCAGGTGAACTGGGACAAGACCTACGCGGCTTTGGGCGGCGATTACCATTTTCTGACCGGCGGGGTGATCTCCATCGACCCGGATAACCCCGACGCCTTTGTTCCCAACTCGCGCACCGCCGTGGCGTTCAACAGCAGCTACGTCTACACCATCGTCGCCGACGGCTGGCACGCCGGCGTGAGCGAGGGCATCAGCATCCGCGAGCTGGGGCAGTTTCTCAAAGACCGGCTGGGCGCTACCGACGCGGTCTCGCTGGACAGCGGCGGCTCGTCCACCATGGTGGTCTATGGTCAGGCGGTCAACAACACCTACTGCAATTTCACCCGCAAGTGCGGCATGGGCGCGGCCGGCGATACAGCAGTCCCACCAGCAATTGAAACGCGCGGCGCAGGGGAAATCAGACTGCCTGGGCTGCCGCCGGCGGCAGGCGCCGCCGCCCCCGACCTCGAGGCGCTGGTCGGCAACGCGCTGATGATGGTTTACGTCCACCCCAAAGTTCAGAACAACCTTTACGCGCCCGACCAACCCGTTCAGGCTGGGCGGCTCACCGAGCTGCGCTTGGGACCCGGCAGCAACTACGCCGCTTTTGCCAGCCTGCCCGCCGGCTCCAGCGGTACAACGCTAGGAATGCACTACAAAGACCTGAACGGAGTGCTGGCAAAAGGGGCTTATTGGCAGCGCGTCAAGTTTGGGAATCTGAGCGGCTGGGTGCAGCAGGATGCGCTTTATTTCGTTCCGCCGCCGGATTGGCCGCGCACCTTCCTGCCGTTCATCCGGCGCTGAAACTCCGGGAGCCAGGAACTTCTTCAAGCGGCGATCTGCGGGTCGCATTTCTAGGGTTCTGCGGGCGGGACAATTTTCGACCAAAAAGGGCGGTATAATCCTGGTAGTTCAGCGCCGCTCGCAATGCAATCCTGACAAGTTGATCCTTGAAAACTCCATATTTCAGTTTTACTTGGTTGAAAAGCAAGCCCACAGGAGGCAATCAGCATAAATGAGCAGTCAAAAAGCCAATGGCAAGCCCGTTGTATCGGGCAAGCTCGAATCCTTGGGGTTGAGCCGGGACGAAATCCTGCAGGATTACCGTACCGCCGTGCGCAGCCGTCAGGTGAGCTACGTCGGCTGGCGCGAAGTCATGAGCGGCAAAGCCAAGTTCGGCATCTTCGGCGCTGGCAAGGAGCTGCCGCAGCTTGCGATGGCGCGCGTCTTCCAGCCCGGCGACTGGCGCTCCGGCTACTACCGCGACCAGACCCTGATGTTCGCCACCGGCATGACCACGCTGGAGCAGCTTTTTGCCCAGCTCTACGCCCATGCCGACCTGGCTGCCGACCCGTCTTCTGCCGGGCGTCAGATGGACGCCCACTTTGCTACCCGCTCGATTGATCCAAATGGTAATTGGGTCGATCTGACCGCCCAGCGCAATTCCTCGGCGGACGTCGCGCCCACCGCCTCGCAAATGCCGCGCGCGGTTGGGCTGGCTTACGCCTCGCGCCTCTTCCGCGAACTGGACGAGTTGAAACAATTCAAAACCCTCTCGCACGATGGAAATGAGATCGCGTTCGTCATCATCGGCAACGCCTCCGCTGCCGAGGGTCTGTTTTGGGAGTCGATCAATGCCATCGGTGTGCTGCGCTCGCCAGCCCTGGTCACCATCTACGACGACGGCTATGGCATCTCGGTCACCAACGAGAGCCAGATTGCCAAAGAAAACATCTCCGAGCTCCTTAAAGGTTTTCACCGCCCGTCGGGAGATTGCTGCGACGGCTTCGATATTTACCGCGTGAACGGTTGGGACTATCCAGCTCTCGTCGAGGTCTACCGTCAGGCAGCCGCCGCCGCCCGCCGCGATCATCTGCCCTCCCTCATTCACGTGGACGAGCTGACCCAGCCGCAAGGACATTCGACCTCCGGCAGCCACGAGCGCTACAAATCACCCGAACGCCTCCAATGGGAACAGGAATGGGATTGCATTAAAAAGTTCCACGAGTGGATTCTGTCCGAAAAGCTGGCTGACGAAGCCGAACTCGAGCAGATCGAGCAGGAGGATCGCGCCGAGGTCGAAGCCGTCCGTCAGCGCGCCTGGGAAGCCTACCAAAACCCGATCCTGGCTGATCGGGCTGAACTGACCGGAATCCTCGATCAGCTTGCCGCCGGTTCTCCGGAGGCAGCCGCCCTGGGCGAGCTAACCAGCCGGTTGAACGGCTTGCCCTTGCCGCTGCGCCGCGACCTGAGCACTGCCGCCCGCCAGGCGCTCACCCTCACGCGCAACCTTTCGCCAGCCTCCCCCAACGCCGGGGCGCGCCAGAAACTGCGCGATTGGCGGCAGCGGCTGGAAGCGGCGGCTTACGACCGTTACCATTCCGAGCTCTATCTTGAAGGACCGAGATCGGCGCTGCACGTGCCGCCGGTTGCTCCGGTCTATTCACCGGATTCGCCCGAAATCTACGGTTTCGAATTGCTCAACGCCGCCTTCGACAGCATGTTGGCGCGCGAACCGCGCCTGATCGCGTTCGGCGAAGACGTCGGCAAGCTCGGCGATGTCAATCAAGGGATGCGTGGGATGCAAGATAAATACGGCGTGCTGCGCGTCTCGGATACCGGCATCCGCGAAGCCACCATCCTGGGGCAGGCGATAGGGATGGCGGTGCGCGGGCTGCGCCCGCTGTGCGAAATCCAATACCTGGATTATCTGCTCTACGCACTGCAGATCATGGCGGACGACCTGGCGAATTTGCTCTGGCGCACCCGCGGCGGACAGCGCGCCCCGGTCATCGTCCGCACGCGCGGCCACCGGCTGGAAGGCATCTGGCATTCGGGCTCGCCCATGGCGGGGATCATCAACCTGGTGCGCGGCATGCACGTGCTCGTCCCGCGCGATATGACCCGCGCGGCGGGTTTCTATAACACCCTGCTGCGCGCCGAAGAGCCCGCCCTGCTGGTCGAGGTCTTGAACGGCTATCGCCTCAAAGAGCGCCGCCCCGACAATCTGTCCGAGTTCACTATGCCGCTGGGCATCCCGGAAGTGCTGCGCGCCGGAGATGACCTGACCCTGGCGACCTACGGCGCCTGCTGCCGGATCGCGCTCGAGGCAGCCAGCCAGCTTTCCCAGGTGGGCATCGAAGTCGAAGTGATCGATGTGCAGACCCTGCTGCCGTTCGACATCCACGCGCGCATCCTTGAGTCGCTCAAGAAAACCGGGCGCATCCTGTTCCTGGACGAAGACGTACCGGGCGGTACTACCGCCTACATGCTCCAGCAAGTCATCGAGCGCCAGGGTGGTTATCAATGGCTGGATTCACCGCCGCGCACCCTCACCTCGCAGCCGCACCGCCCCGCCTACGGCTCGGACGGCGACTACTGGTCCAAGCCCAATGTGGACAACGTTTTCGAGACCGTGTACGCGATCATGCGCGAAGTTGACCCGGGTAGTTATGCTCCGATATCCTAGCTGCGTTGGGGCGCTGAACTATCCTGATTACGTATTCAAGGAGGACCCATGGCAATCCAGGTGATCATGCCCCTGTTGGGGGAATCTGTGGTGGAGGGAACCTTGACGCGCTGGCTGAAAGCCCCCGGCGAAACGGTAGCCGAATTCGAACCGCTGGTGGAGGTCAACACCGACAAGGTGGACACCGAAGTTCCCAGCCCGGCTGCCGGCGTGCTGCTACAAGTGCTGGTTCCCGAAGGCACCACCGTGCAGGCGGGCACGCGGCTGGCATGGATCGGTCAGCCTGGCGAACAGCCGCAGGAAAGCAGTCCTGCTGACGCCGCCAAATCAGCCGAGCCGCCGGCTACCGCACCGGCTGCCCCGTCCGTCGCGCCAGCCGTGGCAGCCGCTCCCGTCCCGCCGCCTGAGAGCGCCATCGAGCCGCCGCGCGACCGCTCCCTGGGTTTCATTTCGCCGGTTGTCGCCCGCATGGTGAGCGAGCATGGCGTGGATCTCTACCAGATCCGCGGCACCGGGCAAGGCGGGCGGATCACTAAGAAGGATGTAGAAACGTATTTAGCCAGCCGCGGCTCCGCGCCCCCGCCGGCGGAGCAGCCGGCGGTTCCCGCTCCGGCGCCCCAACCAGCCGCGCCCGTCTTTGCGGCGGGCGAACTGCTGACGCTCAGCCCGCTGCGCAAGCAGATCGCCGAACACATGCTGCGCAGCAAGCACACCGCTCCGCACGTCACCACCATCATGGAAGCCGATCTGGGGCGCGTTGTGGCGCACCGGCAAGCCAACAAAGAGGCTTTCGCGCGCGATGGCGTCAATCTGACGTTTACCGCTTACTTTGTCGCTGCTTCCGTGGCGGCGCTCAAAGCCTTCCCGCTGGTCAATTCATCTTTCACCGAAGCGGGCATCCAACTCCACCCCGCGATCAACATCGGCGTGGCGGTCTCACTTGGCGACGCAGGTTTGATCGTCCCGGTGATCAAGAACGCCGACAGCCTCTCGCTCCTGGGGATCGCCCGGGCGGTCAACGACCTGGCTGCGCGCGCCCGCGCCCGCCAGCTCGTCCCTGACGAAGTTCAGGGCGGCACTTTCACCATCACCAACCACGGCGTGAGCGGTTCGCTTTTTGCCACCCCGATCATCAACCAGCCGCAATGCGCGATTCTGGGGGTCGGAGCGATCCAGAAACGCCCGGTCGTGATCAGCGACCAGAACCTTGGAGATGTGATCGCCATCCGCACCATGGCTTACCTCGGCTTGACCTTCGATCACCGCGTCCTGGACGGGGCGATCGCGGACTATTTCCTCGCAAAACTGATCGACACGCTGCAAACCTGGAGTTGAACCAGGACCAGATTTACCCCAGCCGCGGCTGGTTTACACAACGCTTCTCGAAAAAAGAGGTCCTGCGCAGCACTTAATCGCAGGATCTCTCCACTTTACAGTACTGTAGGCTCACTTGACCCCTTAGTTTGCAAGAATTATAATGAGAACAAAGTGCGCTCAATGGGTGACATAATTGTTGCGGCAGGTGTCCCCTGCCGCATACTATAACTTAATCAGGAGACATCATGGATCAATACGATGTGGCTGTGATTGGCGCCGGTCCGGGGGGTTATGTATGTGCGATCCGCTGCGCTCAGCTTGGCATGAAAACTGCAATCATTGATAAACAATGGCTTGGAGGCGTTTGTTTGAACGTCGGCTGCATTCCATCCAAATCCTTGCTTAAGAACGCCGAAGTTGCCCACACGCTGCGCGAACGCGGGCGGGAACTGGGTTTTTCCTTCGAGAACCTGAAGCTGGATTACAGCGTGGCAGTTAAACGCAGCCGTCAGGTTTCCGACCGCCTGGTGAAAGGCGTTGGCTTCTTGATGAAGAAGAACGGCATTGACGTGCATCTGGGCGCGGCAAAACTCACCGGACGCGATCGACTGACCTTCACCGACGCCGAAGGAAAGTCAACCGAGATACAGGCAAAGAACATCGTCGTTGCAACCGGCGCCAGCGTTGCTGTTCCGCCGGGCTGGCAGATCGACGGCGAGAAAATCGTGACCTATCAGGAAGCCATCCTGCAAGAAAAGCTGCCCAAATCCGCCATCGTGATCGGCGCCGGGGCAATCGGGGTGGAGTTTACCACGGTCTGGCACTCTTACGGCGTGGAAGTCACGCTCGTTGAAATGCTGCCGCGTCTGGTCCCGCTCGAAGATGAAGAAGTCGGCGAAGAACTGGCAAAGAATTTCAAACGGCGCAAGATCAACTGCCTCACCGGGCACCGGGTAGAGGAAATCCAGGCGACCGAAACGGGCGTCAAAGTCAAAGTCTCGAACGGCGCAGAACAAAAAACGCTCGAGGCTGAGCAGGCGTTGGTTGCGATCGGCTTTCGCCCGAACGGAAAGGGGCTGGGTCTGGAAGAGCAGGGCGTAAAGCTCAGCGAGCGCGGCGCGGTCGAGATCGACGAGCGCATGGCGACCAACGTCCCCGGCATTTGGGCGATCGGAGATGTGACCGCCAAGCTGATGCTGGCGCATGTCGCCTCCTCTCAGGGCATCGTGTGCGCCGAGAACATTGCCGGCGCCGAGACGGTTGCGCTCAATTATGAGATGATGCCGCGCGCCACGTACTGCCAGCCGCAGGTGGCTGCGTTTGGGCTTTCGGAAGCCCAGGCGCGCGAACGCGGTTACAACGTCAAGGTTGGGCGCTTCCCCTTCCAGGCGAACGGCAAGGCGCTCGGTCTGGGCGAGGCGGTGGGTTGGGTGAAGATCGTCACCGACGCAGAGTATGGCGAGATCTTAGGCGCGCACCTGATCGGTCCCGAAGTGACCGAGCTGTTACCCGAACTGACCTTGGCGCAAATGATGGAGATCACCGCGCACGAGATCGGGCGGAACGTTCATGCGCACCCCACCCTGAGCGAAACGCTGATGGAAGCCGCAGAAGACGCACTAGGACGGGCAATAAACTTCTAATCCCATGGCGAACCGCAAGCTGGACAGACGTCTATCACAGGCTCGCAAAGCTTACCGAAAGCGCGATAAGCGCGCCGGGGCGCGCTTCGTCGATGAAGTGCTTCAGCAAGATTTCAATTATCCACCCGCCTGGGAACTGCTTTACGAGTTGTACGGCGTGGGCGTGCCCTATGAGGAGTTCAGGCGCGTTTTCACGGCGCGCTTCTTCCCAGAAAAGCTCGATCAATTGACCCCCCTGGCGCCGCCCCCCCGCCCCTCCGCGGCCGGCGGCGCTGCGGTGGAAAAGAAGCCGTCATTTTTCAGCCGCCTGTTCGGCAGCCTGTTCCGCCACAAAGCCAAACCTGAAGAGGAGCCCATTCCGCTTCCCAGCGGCGCTCCAGCGCCCCTCAGTCAGCCGGCAGCCAGCGCTCCGGCGGCGGCAACCGCGGCGCCCCCATCGGCTCAATTGGATCATCGTTACGCTACTGCATCTGCCATCGGGGTGGTCGCGCCGATCCCGCCGGTGCCCGCGCGCGCGCCCGGCGAGGTGATCCGGGTCATCCTGGTGGATGACATCACCCAAACCCGCGAGACAATCGTCCGCTCGCTGCGCTTTCAAGACGACATCGATGTCGTTGCCACTGCTTCGAACGGGCTGCAAGCCATCCAACTCGTGCGCCAGCTCAAACCGGATGTGGTAGTGATGGATGTCAACATGCCCGACATGGACGGCATCACCGCCACGGCAAATATCAAGCGCGATGTGCCAAACACAGAAATCGTCATTCTAACCGTTCAGGATGACCTGGATTATATGCGCCGCGCGATGCTGGCTGGGGCGCGTGATTTCCTGACAAAACCGCCGATGATTGACGAACTCGTCCTGGCAGTTGAGCGCGCCGGGGCGCAGGCGTTCCAGAACCGCAAGAATCGCCCCGCAATGGCTGCGGCGCTCCCCGCCCAAGCCAGGCGGACGCGGGGAAGGATCATCACCGTCTACAGCCCGCGCGGCGGTTCGGGCTGCACGATGCTGGCGGTCAACCTGGCGCTGGGGCTGCACAGCGAGGAGCACCCCGCGGCGATCATCGACGGCGATCTGCAGTTTGGCGATGTTCCGGTGCTTTTCAACACCCAGAGCCCTCTGGGCATCGCCGATCTGGCGCCGCGGGTGGACGAGTTGGATCCCGAACTCGTGAACGATGTTTTGGTCAAGCATCCGTCCGGCGTGAAGATCCTGCATCCGACGCGCCCCGAACGCGCCGAGTTGATCACCGGACCGCAGTTCGCCCAGCTTGCAACCTACTTCAGCGAGCTTTTCCCCTATGTCGTGCTGGATACCTCGCACCGGCTCAATGATATTACCCTCGCCGCCCTGGATGTGAGCGATCTGACCGTCCTGGTCTCAACATTGGATATCCCCTCGATCTCCCGGGTGCGCAAGTTTATCGAGCTTGCGCCGCTCCTCAACCTCAGCCCAAAGAAGATCGCGCTGGTTGTCAATATGTTCGACCCGCGGGTGGGCATCAGCCCGGAGAAATTGCCTCAGGCGTTTGGGCACGAACCCGCGGCGCTGATCCCGCTTGCCTATTCGCTAGTTCTCGGTTCGGTCAACAACGGCATCCCGCTGCTGGCTAAACGCGAAATGATCCAGCAGCCGGCTGGCGAAGCGGTCGTCCGGCTGGTCAAGCACCTGCGCCAGCGCCTGCGCGAGGCGGAGCAAGCTGAGAAGCTGGCTCTGGCTGTCTGAACCTGCGGTCTTATTCGGGGGGATTGAGGGCTGTCTCCAAGAGCGTTCGATAAAAAACTTCGGCTTCTTGCATCACCGTCTTGTGCTCCGCGCGCCGGAGGATCAATTCGGCGTTGATCCGGCGGGCGCGTTCCACCAGTTCATCATCTACAATCGCCCGCAGCATCGCCTGCGCCAGCGCCTGAGGGTCGTTCGGGTCCACCAGCAGCCCGTTCTCTTCCGGCGTGATCCATTCACGGATCGATTCCAGATCGCCCGCCACCGGCAGGCATCCGCAGGCAAGCGCTTCCAGCAGCGTGTTTGGCGTGCCGTCGTGGTTGCTGGGCGAGACCACAATCCGCGCCTGGCGGAACAACTGCGCCATCTGGGAGCGTTGCTGGCGGGGCAGTAATTCCACGCTGGAGGCGACCCCCAACTCGGCTGCCCATTGGCGCGCCTGGGGCTGCTCCAGCATCGCCGGGCAGAGGAAGCGCGCCGCTGGCTGCGCCGCCAGCACCTTCGGGATCGCGCGGAAAAACGCGGCGTTGTTCACATACGCTCGAAAACCGCGCGGGTTGATAATCACCGGCGCGCGCACCGCGCTGGGGTTCGGGTAGAAAACCTCGCTCTGCACGCCGCCCGCGCCCGGTAGGACAATCGCCGGCTTTTGGGCGGCGAAGCCCCACCCCCGCGCCAGCCGCACGTCGCGCTGACAGTCTGCATGCAGCGCATCGGCGCGCTGCAACGCGCGGCGGGTGTTATACCTCATCAAAGGCGTGGAAGGAGCGTGGAGCGTGAAATCGTTTCCCCAGACCGAAATCAGGAGCGGGGGTTGCAGCCCCCGCAGCGCCGCTGCCGCTAACATCCCCTCGTACGGAATGCGCAGCGCGTGCACCAGGTCGGGCTGGATCTGCGCGACGATCTGTTTTAGCCGCCGAGCCGCCGAGCCCAGGGTGAACGGTCCCAGCCATTGACGCACCTGGGTGCGCAGCCGCACGGTCGTTCCGAGCGCAGCCGGCTGGCTCCCTGCGCCGTCTGCGCGCTTGAGCGCGCTGAACGCGACCGGGACGAAATGATACGACGCAAATCCTGGTTCGGGAGCGCACGCAAAGGTGGAGACGAGATGGACCTCATCGCCCGTTTTAAGAAAATGCTGGATCCAGTTCAAGGCGATCGGCGATCGTCCGTCGGCAACGAACAGCAAACGCATAGTCCAATTCTACACGAAATCGAACGCTGCGGGATATTCCCCCATTCTAAGTCAACCAAGGCTGACGAGTAGAAAACCGGTCAGCCCTGCTTCAAGGCGGTCCTCCGCTGCGCCGGACGATTTGCCCGGCTTTATTAGACGATCATCGCGCGATTAGCGGCAGATAGATCGGATAACTCTCGATCGGGGTGGCAACCCCAGTCCCCTGGATGGCAAACGTGAACGGGTTCTCGTCGCTGTCGTTGTTGGCGATGCTGACGACCGCGCTGCGCAAACCCACGGCTGACGGTGAGAAGCGGACGTTGAAGGTGGTCGAACCGCCCGCTTCGACCGGGCTGGTTGGCTGGACCGTGACCGTGAAATCCGCCGCCTGCGCCCCACTGATGCTCACCTTCGGCAAACCGTCCAGGGTCAGGCTACCCGAACCCCAATTCTCGATCGTAAAGGTGCGCACAACCGTTCCCCCCGGAACAACTGCGTTGCCAAAATCGGTGTGATCGGTTAACGCAGGCGTGGAATCGCCGTTGACAATCGAAAGATGGTTGCCTTTCACGACGATCTCAGGTTCCCCAGGCAAACTCACATTCAGGGTCAGGCTCGAAGGGTCGCCCGCGCGGATATACTCCCACGACGCCACCTCGATCTGATAGGTCGTCCCGGCAGTCAGGTTGACGGTCACCAGCGATTGAAGGGTGCCGCCAAAATCGTCGTTGCAGGTCACGCTCGTCAGGCTGCCGCGCGTCCCCGTCCAGATTGCCAGCACTGTGTCGTAATCACTGTTGAGGGTGCTGATCGTCAGCGTCTGGTTTTCGGAGGGGGTATAACGGTACCACGCTGTTGCGTACCCGGTGTCGTTATCGTTGCAGGAAATCTTAGGATCATCCCCTACAACGGTGTAAGCCGCCACGCTTTGCGTATTCGAATAGGGCTGAGCGTTGATGATAATTGGAAAGTTAAAATTATCGTTGTTGTTCGGCTCAGCTGCGGGTCCCGCGACGATTTCACCATCGGCGTTGGGTGTTACTTTACCGTATACCGCCTGCGCCTGCCCGGGAAATGCCGCCCCCGCCCTGGCAAAAGACACGCCGAGTGAACCCCCCGCCAGACTAAAGAAAATGGTTATAGCTGATGCTAAAGAAAAAATGACCCAAGATCGCTTCATCGCAGGCGCCCTCCTACTCTCACATTTTACATCAATTTAGGGGTAAATGGACGAAAATCGAGAACGCCTCTCACCCACCCGGCAAGGATGAGCCGGTTATGTGGTTCAACGCCCGCACAAACGCCCCCACCATCGCCTCCAGGTTGACCTCCTGTGCGACGATCCGGTACGACTCTGCCCCCATGCGGCGCAGCTGCCCCGGGTCCGCCAGCGCTTCTCGCAGAGCAGTCTGCAGCGCCGCCGGATCATCCGCCGGGATGCGCCAGCCGTTTTCAGGTCGAACCAGATCCTCCTGCGTGCCATCGCCCTGGGCGACGATGACAGGCAGCCCAAACGCCATCGCTTGCTGCACCGCCAGCCCGCCCGTGCCTGGCAGCACAAACAGGTCGGCGTCCCTGAAATAACACTCTAATTCTTCACCGTATTTAGCGCCGGGGAACTCAGCCTCAGGGTAGACCCTGCCGGCGAGCGCCTGCAGTTCGGCTTGGGCGGGTCCCTCGCCGACAATTTGCAGGCGCGGTTGCTGCGCCCGCGGCAGGCTGGCGCACGCCTGCAGCAGCAGATCGAGCCGCTTGCGCCGCTGCAGCCGTCCCACGAATAAAACGACCGGACGCTCCCCAAACGTTTCCGGGCGAACGGGATTAGGATGCGCCGGTTTCGCCGCCGCCGCATTGGGGGCGACGAAGACCCGCTCCTTGTCAAAACCCAGCGCCTGGTATTCCAGCGCCCCGCGTTGAGAGTAGGCGATCATCCCGTCCAGCATGCTCAAGAAGCGCCGGCGTGTGCCGCTGCGCAGCCCGCCGAGCAGACCATTCAGCCGGGGCGCTCCCAACCCCCACCCCAGGACCGGTTTCTTGTGCGCATGCATCCAGCTCACCGCGCGGCGCGTGTTGGGGTAGCGCGGGTTGGCTTCCACAATCAAGGCGTCCGGCTGCCAGCGTTCAAGCCAGACCACAATGCCCTCCTGCCAGCACTGATAAAACGGCGAGCCCGGGTTGAAATAATGCCGGTTGCGCGCTGGGAAGAGGCGCGCATGGTCGAGCGTTTCAACCGGGGCGATCTGCTCGTCCGGCAGAGGCTGCCCGGCAAATACGCTCAAGCCGCCCGCGCAAGCCTGAGCCAGCGCCTCGAAGAACGGGGCGCGGTAGCGCGGCAGCACGCGCTGCTGAATTGCCAACCGCCCTGGGAAGACTATCCTTTCTTCATTCACTTATCATTACCCAATGCAACCAGGTAGGCTTTCCAATCCAGGTTGCTGAGATCCTCGATAGTGGGATATCCTTTTTCCATCCGGCGCAGGCGATAGCCGGCTGATCGGAAAACCTCCCAGGCTGTCCGGGCGGCTTCGGATCCGTGCAGCTCCATCAAGACCAGCGGGCGCGCTTCGGTCAAGAGACGCCGCATCCCCGGCAGCGCCAGCACCTCGCCGCCTTCAATGTCCAGCTTGACCGCCTGCGGCGGCGGATTGCCTGACTGATACACAAAGTCGTCCAGGCTCAGACCCTCCACCTCCACCGTTTCGGGATAGTCATATTCATCCCGTCCCGCCGAACCTTCAGCTTTTCCCATTCCGCCAGAAGGTCCGATCAGGAATTTCACCGGGCGGCTGGTTTCCACCACCGCCGCCGGCACAAGCGTGACCCGCTCATCAGGGTCGCCCAGGGCGAGGTTAGCGCGCAGGCGCTGCTGATTGGCTGGCAGCGCCTCGAACGCGTACACCTGACCGCCAGGACCCACCCGGCGCGCCAGCAGCAGGCTGATGTAGCCGATATTCGCCCCCACATCATAGACGACCATCCCGGGCTGGATAAAGCGTTCCAACGCCGCCTGCAAATCCGGTTCGTACGTGCCGAGCCAGTAGTCCTTTTCGCTTTGCAGATCGAGCTGCAGCGGGCAGCCCTGCAAACCGCCAGCCGCCACGCGCACCACGCTCAGACCCGGCGGCGCGGCGCGGTTCAACGCCCCCCGCAGCAGCCGCGCCAGCCCCGGGACGCGGTAGAACTGGCGTCTGACCGGCATGGGCAGCCGGCTGGCAGTCCAGGCTGCCAGGTTGAGCAGTGACCGGTTTTCGCTCATGCTTCCAACAGCACTTCCAAATACGCCGCGACCATGCGTTCCAGCCCAAAGCGCTGTTCAGCCTGGCGGCGGGCGGCTGTCCGAAAGCGCGGCTGATCCATCAGGATTTCCAGCGCGGCTTCCGCCAGGCGCGCGGTGTCGGGGGTTTCCAGCCGCCACGGATCGCCGCCATACGGGACAATCCGCCCGGCGTCGCCGTACACCAGTTCTGGCAGCGCGCCCGTGTCGAACGCCGCCACCGGCAGTCCGCACGCCAGCGCTTCGATCACGCTGTTCGGGCAGGCTGGGTTGATATCCGCCGAGTAAAGCAGGTGCGCCGACCGGTCAATTGCTGGAATCTGCTCCGGCGGCGCCAAACCCGCCCAATTCACCTCAAAGTTCGCCGCCTCGCCCGCTGCACCAATCTCCTGTTCCAAACCGCGGCGCAGCGCCTCCGCGACGCGCCCCACGATCTGTAGTTCGAGCCTGCCTGGGTACTCCTGCACCGGCTGGGCGCGCAGCTGCTGCGCCAGGCGCCCCATAAACCGCAGCGCAACCTGCAAGCCGAGTTCATATCCACCCATCAGGCTGCCCTCAACCATCAACACCCGCCAGCAGTCTTCGGGGGGTTCCTCCGTTCCGTGCGGCGAGTAGCGCGCCAGATCCACGCCGTTATGGATGACCCAATGCGCGGCGCGCGTTGCGCCTTTTTGACGCTTCCACCAGTCTCTGGCGAACTCGCTTTGATAGACGATCCGGTCTGCCAGCCGGCGGCGGATGAACGCCAGCAAATAATTGCCATATTCAGCCCGCAGATAGTGCCGCAGCCCAGCCCCCATCAATCCGCGCCGCCGGTGGAGCCAGTTCATACCGTCCAGGCGCTGCACGATGGGGATTCCCGCCCGTTTGGCGCGCCACAAGCCAGCCAGCGCGCGCGTCCCCCCCACCACCAGCACCGCCTGGATTGGCGCGGCATCCAACCGATGGGTCACCTCGATCCCCTCGCGGCTCAACCCGTCTTTGAGCTTTTGGGTGAACGTGACCATTCCCCCCACCCCGCGCGCCTGCGGGACGATGCAAATGCGCCGTTCGGAGCGGTTAGTATTCACGCTTGCCAACACACCTCGCCGGCAGCCCCGCCCAGACCTCATCCGCGCCGGTTGATTCCAACAGCACCGCGTTTGCGCCCACCAGCGTGCCGCGCCGCACTACCAGCACGCCCTCTTTGCACAAGACCTTCGCCCCCGGAGAGAGGATTACATCGTCCTCGATCACGATCCCTGCGAAGCGCGAGCGTTCGCTGGGACGGTAGATATCCGCCCGCCCTAACGTGACGCCGGGATATATCTTGACCCGCGCCCCAATCGTGGTTTTTGAATGCAGCACCACGCCCACGCCGCCGTGCGCCAGCTCGAAATCCGCGCCAATCCGCACGCTGCGCGGGATTTCCACCCCCAGGAGTTTCAAGCCATAATAAGCCAGCTTTCCAACCAGCAGCCAGTTGCGGGCATAAACCAGGGTTGTGGGTAAGTCGCGCGTCATAATCAAAATCCCGATGCGTGGTTTTCCGATTATGCCACAAAAACCGCCCGGAGAATGGCGGAACTGCCACAGGCGCTTTACCCTGCCAGAAGTTCAAAAGCCCGCCGCCCGCCCCAAATTATCCCTTATTTTTCCATCTTGACACAGAACGGATGTTCGTGTTATTATTAATAGCACAAATAAGCGATTAATTCCCCGGCGGAAAGGATCGCCTTGAGTGGATAGAGATATGGAGGAACGCCTATGATGGCTCGACGAAGAAGGAAAGAACTGAGCGACCGCCAGATACGCATTCTGGAAGTGCTGGGGACTTTTCAGAGCAAATTCGGCTACCCGCCTTCGATCCGTGAGATTTGCGACAAAGCCAACATCTCCTCGACTTCGGTGGTTAATTACTACCTAGATCAGCTCGAGGAGATGGGCTACATCGAGCGCGACGAGGGCGTCTCGCGCGGCATCCGCCTGCTCAAGCCCGCCGGCAGCCTGGCAGGTCAGTTCCAGGGCGCAGTGCGCTCCGCCACGCAAACCGCCCAGAACGTGGGCCGCGCCATTGGCGAGATGCTGCAAGTCCCCCTGATGGGGCGGATTGTCGCCGGCGCGCCGATCCCGGTTCCGCCTTCGGATTTCTCCTACTTCGACGCCGAGAGCATGGTGGACGTCGCCAGCAGCCTGCTTCCGAGCAGCGAAAAGGGTACCAACCTGTTTGCGCTCGAAGTCCAGGGCGACTCGATGATCGACGCGATGGTGTACGATGGCGACATCGTCATCATGAAACCCGCCAACGAAGCGCGCAACGGCGAGATGGTGGCAGTCTGGCTCAAGGACCGGGATGAAACCACCCTGAAGTACTTCTATCTTGAAAAAGGCCGGGTGCGGCTGCAACCCGCCAATCGCACCATGCAGCCGATCTACATCGACGACCCCTCGATCGTCGAAATTCAGGGCAAAGTCATCATGGTGATCCGCCAGGTGCACGGAATGGTCGTCTGATCCGACATCTACGCGGCAAAAATCAAAACCGTCCGGGCTGTCCAATAACCAGAATTGGACAGCCCTTTTTTTCTTATCGCCCAATCCGGGGGAGAAACGCTGACGGTGTCGCTGGCGCAAACCCTACGATCACCGGGTCGTGATCCGAGCTGCGCTGGCTGACAACGTTCACGCTCATCAGCGCTGCCGGATAATCCGCGTTAATGTGCAGCGCCCGCGGGTTCACCGGCGTCAAGCCGATTTTCGGGACGAACAGGATGTCATCCGTAGCTTGCGAAACGCCCCTATAGATGTAACTGTACTGCTCTGCGGGAGGCGCCAATTGCAGCGCCGACTGTAAGCCGGCTGCCGCCAGGCTGAGGCGCGGCGGCGAGCCTGGATGATCGTTGAAATCGCCCAGCACGACGATTTGGGCGTTAGGGTAATCGCTGCGCATCTGCCCTGCCAGGCTCGCAACGAACTGCGCCTGCTCGATCCGCCTGGGCAGGGTGTATTCCACGGTCGAAGAATCGCCCACTTTGGATTTGAAGTGGCACACAATCACCCAAAATTCATAGACATCGAGCGCGCCTGGGGCGCGCTCTAGCCCCGCGGCGGCGGACGGCCGCCCCAAAAAGTGGGCTGCCAGCGGCGGGCGCGAAAAAAGCCGGCTGCCGTCCAGCGCGCCGTCCCCGTTGCGATCGCAGGTGAGCAGGTTTTGCGGGTTATGCGGATCGTCGTTCCCATCCGGTCCGAACCCATCGACCAGCCCGCTGCAGCCCTGGTAAGGCGCCGCCTGAAGCAGCGTCGCCTGGTCGGGGCGATAGAGCAGCGCCAGGTCCAGCCCCCGCGGGTCGGGGCTCTCATCATGCACGATTGCGTAATTCACCGTGAATTCGGGCTGGCTTATCAGCGTTTCCAGGACTTCGCGGTTTTCCACCTCTTGAACGCCCAGTATGGCTGGGAATTCAAGATCCTGGGCAATTGCCAGCGCGCGTTTCTGCAAACGGCGTTGATATTCAGCCGGGGTAAGCACCTGATCCGCGGTCTGCGAATCGTCAACGGTATCGAACAGGTTTTGCAGGTTAAAAGTTGCCAGGTTGATCGCCGCCGATGCAGGCGTGCGCGCTCCTTCCCCATAACCGGCGGGAGAAACCTGCACAGCCGGTTTGGAGGTAAGCTGCACACAGTAAATCCCCAGCCTGAAATCGAGCACCCCTTCCAGCCCGCTCACCCGGTCGCCGGTCTTGACCTCCGGCGCGATTGCGTAACGCCCCCGGTCATCCGCGCAGATCACCTCGCCGGTGCCGCGCGGGTCGGCATACATTATCCGCTCGACGCCCAGGTCGGCGCGCACCAGCCAGGAGCGGTCGTCGGCATCCGTGGGACCGACCACCCGCCCGTCATCCAGCCTGACGCGCATGGCTTCAAGCGCTTCGAAGTGCATCCGCGCCGCCTGGTTCTGAAATGGCGGGTTCAGTTCCTGCGCGGACGGGAGCGGGTTGCTGCTGGAAAGCACGACAACGCCTGAGGGTGAAGCCTGGATTTCGGTCATGCCAAAATATTCATCCACCAGCCCGGTCACACGCACCCGGTCGCCAACCGACACCACCTCCGCCCGTTCGCCCAGAAAGATGAAAATCCCATCCGACGTGGATGGATCCCCATCGCAATTCTCGCTCTGGACAAAAAAGCCCTTCGGGGATCCGGTGTCAAAGTCGGCGGTTACAACCCCACTCACCCGCACCGTCCGCCCCACAAAAGGCGAGCTCAAACCGCTGCCTTGCACCGCGCAAATCGGCAATGGGAGCGCGCTGATATTCTGGTTCGACGTCTGGGCGCTAAAGATTCCAGCGACCCCAGAGAGCCATAAGAAGAGACCCAAACCCAGTATGGCAGCAATGCGCAGCATTCTTGATCTTTGTTGGTGCGGTCAGCGTGGCAGGTGAAGCACGTTCACCTCATGGCTTGATCTTTCAGGTGGGACCTTCCGATTCGATCCGCTTTTCGCGCCGCGCCGGTTTGTCTTTCACGACAGGCCGGGTGGCTGTCCAGGTCTCGATCTCAGTCGGGCTGGGCAGGCTGGCTGGGTCGATCGTTGGGCTGATCGTCCCGGTGGCGGTGAGCGTGGGCGTAAGCGTGGCGGTCGCGGTCAGAACAAGGGTTTCGAGCATTTCCTGAGTTTGAACGACCGCTGTCGGGGTTTCGGTAATCTCATCCACCGGAATAATTACCGTCGCAAATGGCTGCTGCCGCGAATTGAGATCGCACGCCTCCAGACCAACCAGGCACAGACAGATCAATATGCAGCGAAAATAGCGGCTTATTTGTGCCATTTTTCTCATTTTACAAAATAATATAACCCGGGTCAAGCGCGGCTTGGAGTTGCCACAAATTTCTCGCCCGTTTTGTCTGTTAATATAGGGATTATGGTTTATACTTTCAATAACGGATAAACTATGTCAAAGTTAGATCTTCCCCTTCTGCAACGTCAACTTCAACCCTATCAAAGCGAAGGCCGGACAGCGCTCCTGCCCGCCCTTCAGGCTGTCCAGGAGATTTACGGTTACATCCCCGAAGACGCCGCCAAGGAAATTGGGCGGGCGCTGGGGGTGCCGCTCGCGGACATCTACGGCGTCATAGAGTTCTACAGTCTGTTCTACCCGCAGCCGGTCGGCAGCACGGTGGTGCACATCTGCACCGATATCGCCTGCGCGCTGCACGGCGGCGAACAGATGCTTGAAGACGCCTGTCGGCGCTTCGGCATTCAGGAAGGCGAGACCAGCGCGGATGGTTTTTTCACCATCCAGCGCAGCCCCTGCCTCGGTTTGTGCGAGCACGCGCCCGCGGCGCTGGTCGGACAGTCTGCCGTGGGGCAGATCGACCGTTACCCCCTCGAGCAGCTCCTGGCGGGGGAAATCCCTCGTCCGCAGGGGGTCTTCGGCGGGACACAGCGCCGCCTGACCGCCAACTGCGGCAAAGGTCGCCCGGCTTCGCTGACTGAATACCTTGCCAGCGGAGGCTACGCGGGGCTGCGCCGCGCGCTGAGCCTCACGCCCGCAGCCGTGATCGCCGAAATCAAGGAGTCGGGCTTGGTAGGGCGCGGCGGCGCAGCCTTCCCCACCGGTCTCAAATGGGAAGGCGCCGCTCAAGCGCCAGGGGAGCCGAAGTACGTCGTGTGCAACGCCGACGAATCCGAGCCGGGCACGTTTAAAGACCGCGGCTTGATGGAGGAAGACCCCCACCGCACCTTAGAGGGAATGATCATCGCCGGTTATGCCATCGGCGCGTCAAAGGGATATATTTATGTGCGCGGCGAATACCCTCATGCCTACGCGGCGCTGAGCCATGCTGTATCCGAAGCGCAGGCAGCCGGCTTCCTGGGTAAAAACATCCTGGGGTCGGGTTTCGATTGCGAGATCGAACTCCGCCGGGGAGCGGGCGCGTATATTTGCGGGGAAGAAACCGCGCTGTTCGAGTCGATCGAAGGCAAGCGTGGTTTTCCCCGCCTGAAGCCTCCCTTCCCCACCACTCACGGTCTGTTCGGGAAACCCACCGTGATCAACAACGTGGAGACGCTCTGTAACGTTCCGCTGATCCTGGCAAACGGCGCTGCCGCATACCGCCAGATCGGAACCGAAAAATCCCCGGGTTCAAAGCTTTTCTGTCTGTCGGGCGATGTCAAATCCCCCGGCATCTACGAAGCGCCCTTCGGCATCAGCCTGCGCACCCTGCTCTACGACCTGGCAGGCGGGATGCGCACCGAAAGCCCGCTCCAGGCGGTGCTCATCGGCGGCGCGGCGGGTGCGTTTGCCACGCCCGCGCAGCTCGACGTCGAAATGTCCTTCGAAGCCCTGAAGTCCGCCGGGCTGCCGCTCGGTTCGGGGGTGATCCTGGCGCTCGACCAGACGCGCGATTTGCGCCGGGTGATGCTGAATCTGGCGCACTTTTTCGCCCATGAATCGTGCGGCAAATGCTATCCCTGCCAGATCGGCACCCAGCGCCAGCTCGAAATTCTGGAGCGGCTCGCCGACGCAAAACCGCTTCAGGGCGATCCAGAAAGGCTCGCCGACGTCGGCTGGACCATGAGCGACGCCTCGCTCTGCGGGCTGGGTCAAACCGCTGCTACCGCCGTGCTCAGCGCCATGCGCATCTGGCCCGAATTATTTGGAGCCTCACAATGAACGATCTGATCACGCTCACGATTGACGGCTGCTCGGTCGCCGTTGCGCCGGGGGCGACCCTGCTGCAGGCAGCCCGGGAGGCGGGGATCGAAATTCCGGTCATCTGTTATCACGAAGCCACCACCTCCAACGGTCTCTGCCGCACCTGTGTCGTCGAAGTCGAAGGCTGGCGGGTGCTGGCGGCTGCGTGTGTGACGCAGGCTGCCGCGAACATGGTGGTGCACACCCAATCCGAGCGGGTGCTGCGCAGCCGGCGCACGATCCTCGAAATGCTCAACTCGGCGGTCGATCTGAGCGAAGCGCCCGCCATCCAGCAGATGATGCAGGACAACGGCGCGGATCCGCAACGCTTTCCTGGGGCGTCCAAACGCAAGTTCGAATTGCTCGACGACAACCCCATGTATGTGCGCGACTACGCCAAATGCGTGCTCTGCTGGCGCTGCGTGCAGGTCTGCGCCGAAGACGCCCAATATACCTATGCGCTCAGCTTCGAGGGGCGCGGGTTTCAGAGCATGATCGCGACCTTCTTCGATCTGCCATTGCCCGCCACGACCTGCGTCTTCTGCGGGCAATGCGTGGGCGTGTGCCCCACCAACGCGCTCAAACCGCGTCGCGAATGGCTGTTGGAGCAGGGAAAAACCCCCGAAGAAATCATCGCCCTTACCCCCCGGCAGGGGCGGAGAAAACGCAATTGAGCGGGACGGCGATCGGCGCGGTATCCCTGGGACTCTCGGCTGCGATCGCCTGGGGCGCCTCGGATTTCACCGGCGGCTACCTCAGCCGGCGCACCAGCGCCTATGGGGTGGTGATCGGCTCCGAAATATTTGGGCTGCTGCTGCTGATCCCGCTCATTGCGATCACCGGAGAGCCGGTTCCGCCGGCGCGCGTCTGGCTTTTAGGCGGTTTAGCGGGCGTTTTCGGGAGTATAGGTCTTGTCCTGCTCTACCGCGCCCTGGCTACCGGGCAGATGAGCATCGCCGCCCCGGTCTCCGCGCTGGTGGGCGCGGCGATCCCCGTAGTTGTCGGGATGATCTTTCAGGGGCTGCCCGGAATTACCGCTATCCTGGGCATCGGTCTGGCGCTCGCGGCGATCATGCTGGTCTCCTATAATCACACTGATCATATTCGTTTCAATTTCTCCACGTTGGCGCAGCCGCTTGGCGCAGGCGCTGGCTTTGGCTTGTTTTTCGTCTTGCTTCATCAGGCAGGGCAGGACTCAACTTTTTGGCCCATCGTCGCCACGCGGCTAGTATCCGTGCTGCTGGTGGCTGCGTTCGCCCTGAAGACCCGCCAGCCGTGGATCGCCGGGCGCGCATACTGGCTGCCGATCGCCCTGATCGGCTTGCTCGACACGTCGGCTAACCTCTTCTATGTCATTGCGGGGCAGCAGGGACGTCTCGATTTCACCGCGGTGTTGGGCTCGCTATATCCTGCCCCAACGATCCTGCTCGCCTGGCTCATCCTCAAAGAGCGCGTTTCGGCGATCCAGAGGATTGGCATCGTGGTCGCCCTGTTCGCAATCATGCTGATTGTGATGTGAGCCGGATCGAGAAATGTTAACCCGATTACCATTCGATTTTTTTATTGCCATGTGAGGTACGCATGATCTTACCTGAGCGACAAGTCTCGACCACCTGTCCGTACTGCGGCGTGGGCTGCAACCTGAACCTGCATTTGAAAGACGATTACATCTTCAGGGTTACCTCTCCGTTTGACAACGTGGTGAACAAGGGCAATTTATGCGTCAAGGGTCGTTTTGGCTACGACTTTATCTATCATCCCAAGCGCGTCACGACGCCGCTCGTCCGCCGCACCCCGCAGGTCGCCGGCGAGCGCACCCAGGCTTTCGACCTGTCCGAGTGGCAGCAAATCTCCTGGGATGAGGCGCTCGACCTGATCGCCGACCGGCTGATCGAGATTTATAAACGGGATGGGTCAGGCGCCCTCGCCGCCTATTTGTGCGCCAAAGCCACCAACGAGGACAATTACCTGCTCCAGAAGCTCTATCGTTCGCTTTTCCGCACCAACAACATCGATCACTGCACCCGCCTTTGTCACGCCGGCTCGGTCGTCGCCCTGCAATCGGCGGTCGGATCCTCCGCGATGAGCAACACCGCCGCCGAGGTGATCTACAACGACGTGTTTATCGTCACCGGCTCGAACACCGCCGAAAACCACCCGATCATCGCCCTGCAAATGAAAGCCGCCGTCAGACAGCACGGGGCAAAGATGATCGTGATCGATCCGCGCCGCCTGGAACTGGTCGACTTCGCCGAGCTTTGGCTTCCGCTCAAGCCCGGGACGAACGTGCCGGTGTTCAGCGCGATGGCAAATGTGATCATCGAGGAGGGGCTGGTCAATCACAAGTTTATCGAACAGCGCACCGAAGGTTATGACGAATTCCGCCGTTCGATCGAGCCTTTCACCCCGGGGTTTGCCGAGTCGGTCAGCGGCGTGGAGAGCGAGCTGATCCGCAAAGCTGCCAGGCTGTACGCCGGCGCTGAACGCGCCGCCATCTACTGGGGCATGGGGATCTCGCAGCTTTCGCACGGCACCGCCAGCGCCCTGGCGCTGATCCACCTGGCGTTCTTGACCGGTCATATTGGGCGCCGCGGTACCGGCTTGAACCCGCTGCGCGGGCAGAACAACGTGCAGGGCTCCTCGGACATGGGCGGCATGCCCTTCCACTACCCCGGATATATGCGCGTCGACGACCCCAATAACGCCGCCCACTGGGAAAAAGCCTGGAACCAGCCGCTGGACAGCCTGAACCGCCAGTTAGGCTTGACCACCACCGAAATCTTGAGCCACGCCCACCCCGGCGGGGTGCGGGCGCTCTACATTATGGGCGAAAACCCGATGATGAGCGAGCCAAATCTCAACCTCACGCGCCACCACATGCAGCAGTTGGAGTTTCTGGTGGCTCAAGACCTGTTTATCAATGAGTCCGGCGCTTTTGCCGATGTATTCCTGCCAGCGGTTTCCTGGGCGGAAAAAGAAGGTACGTTCACCAACACCGACCGGCGCGTCCAGCGCGTGCGCCAAGCGTTGGCGCCGCGCGGCGATTCCCGCCCCGACTGGCAGATCATTTGCGAGCTGGCGCAGCGCATCGAACTCCGTCTCGGGCGGACTTACCGCGCCGGCTGGGACTACGCGCACCCATCGGAGGTCATGCAAGAGATTGCCCACAACGTGCCGGAGTTTGCCGGCGTCAGTTATGCGCGCCTGGAGCAGGGCGGGCTGCAAACGCCGGTGTGGGACGAGAACCACCCCGGTACGCCCTACCTGTTCGCAGAGCGCTTCCCTCGCGGGCGCGGCAAGTTTCACCATTTGGAATACGTTCCGGCGGTCGAACAGCCCGACGACGAATACCCGTTTATCCTCACCACCGGGCGGGTGCTGGAGCACTGGCACGGCGGCACGCTGTCCCGTCACTCCCAGCTTGACGAGTTGTATCCCGAAGCGCTGGCGCAGATCAGCCCGGTGGATGCCGCCATGTTGGGCGTCGCCGACGGCATGCCGGTGCGGGTCTGCTCGCGCCGCGGCGAGGTCGTCCTGCGCGCCTCGGTGAGCGAAAAGAACAGCGCGGGGGTCGTGTTTATTGCCTTCCACTTCGCCGAAGCCGCCGCTAACTTGCTCACCACCGACGCGCTGGACCCCCAGGCGCGCATCCCCGAATTCAAAGCCTGCGCCGTTCAGGTGTTTCCGGTGCGCGAAGATGAGCTCCCCAACCCTGAACGCCAGGTCAGCCGGGGCAGATACTGAACCACGCTTTTTAATCCATTGATCACCGGGTTTTGTTGATACCGCGGGTATAATGCGTCGCGGAGCATGATCAACGATGAAAAGCTACCTTGCAGGGCTGGGTTCGCTGGCGGTCCTGACATTACTATCCGCGTGCAGCCTTTTCCCCCCGCTTCCGGGCGCGGCGCCTGCAAATAACCCTGGAACCCCGACCACCGATCCGGGCGCCCCGCCGGCGCTGGTCGATACGGTCTTCTCCGCCTACGCTTTTGTGGATGCGAACGCCAACGGACGCCTGGATGAGGCGGATCCTCCCCTCGAAGGCGCCGCCTTCACCGCTCTGGGTTTTGGCGATACGACCAACGCCGATGGCTACGCGATGATCCTCATCCCGTCTCAATGGGACGAACCCGTGACCGCCCGCATGGCTCCCCCGCCGGGCAGCCAATATGCCCCGATCGGCTCACAGGAAGTGACCCTGCAAAACGGCGTTCGCAACCAGGCTACGTTCTTTTTCGCCCCGCCTCCCGGCGCATCTCCCACCAATACCCCGGTGCAAATCGACCTGGTGTACTGCACCGCCTCCGACGGGGTCAAGCTCACCATGGACCTCTACCGCCCCGCGCAAGCCAGCGCCCCGGCGCCGCTGGTCGTTTACATCCACGGCGGAGGCTGGACCGGCGGGGACAAGAGCGATGGGGTTGGATTGATCTTCAAAGAAGAGCTGACGCGGCGCGGTTACGCCTACGCGTCGATCAACTATCGTCTCGCGCCGAAGTACACCTTTCCGGCTCCGATCGAGGATGTGAAATGCGCCATCCGCCACCTGCGCGCCAACGCCGAAAAATACGACATAGACCCACAGCGCATCGGCGTGATCGGCGGCAGCGCCGGAGGACATCTCGCGGCTCTGTTGGGCGTTTCGGATGCCCAGGCTGGTTGGGATACGGGTGAATACCTCGACCAGTCCAGCCGGGTACAGGCGGTGGTCGATCTGTACGGGCCGGCGGATCTGCGGGTCATGCTGGCTCAATCCCCGCTCAAGTACGCCCTGCAGGTCTTTGGCGCGGCCTCCAACCAGGATCCGGTTCTGGATGTGTATAGCCCGGTCACTTATATCAGTCCGGACGATCCGCCGTTTCTGATCATGCACGGCGACCTCGACGAGGTGGTTCCGCTCGCCCAATCCGAAATCCTTTACGATCGCTTAAAAAACGGCGGAGTCCCGGCTGAGCTGGTGATCGTCAAAAACGCCGGGCACAGCTTCCAATCCGAAGGCGACCCAATCGAACCGGACTTTCCCACCCTGTTCCAGATGGTGGGTGACTTTTTCGACCGTTATCTCAGGTGACCTGTTCCAGCATCGCGTAAAGCAAAACCCCCGCCGCGACTGCCAGGTTCAAAGACGAAGCCCGGCCGCGCATCGGCAGGCTGACAATTTCAGCGCAAACGCCGCGCTGTACTTCACTCAACCCTTTGCGTTCACTGCCAAGCAGCAAAATGGACGGTCGGCGGTAGGGTATCAACGCACGATAATCGCGCCCGCCTTTGGCTGAGCTTCCATAAATAGTATAACCTTCCCCCTCTGCCCACTTCCGGAACGCTTCAAAATCCGTCTGGATCACCGGGCGCCAGAAGAGCGTCCCCATGCTGGCGCGCACGGCAGCCGGGTGATAGGGGTCAACGCCCCCATCCAGCAGGATCAACCCGCTTGCGTCGACCGCGTCGATGGTACGCAACACTGCGCCGACGTTGCCCGGATCCTGCGGGGCGACCAGCGCTACTCCCCGGGCGAAATTCCCCGCGCCGTAATCCTCCAGCGTTTCCTGACGCTGGCGCAGCACTGCCAGGATGCCCTGCGGATTCTCTTTTTCCCCGATGGTCTCGAAAGCGGCGGAGGCGACTGCGTAGACCGGGATGCCCGCCCCAGACGCCCGCTCGACCAGTTCCAAACCGTACGGGCTTTTCAACCGCTCGGGGTCGAAGTACAGCTCTTCGATCGGCGCCCCGGCTTTCAGCGCCTCGCCGACATGACGGATCCCCTCCACAAAAAAGAGACGGGCCTCCTGCCTGTTCTTTCGCTGCTGAAGCGCCCGCACAAATTTCAACTTCGGGTTGCTGCGGCTTGTGATGCTTTCCATCGCCTCATGCACTGCGGCTCGGCACCCACGCCAGGACGGTCGTGCCGCCCCCAATCGTCGAAGTGATCTCAACGTCCCCGCCCACTTTGCGGGCGCGCGACTGCATGTTCGAAAGACCATGCCCCAACGCGGTATTGACCTTGTGCATATCGAAACCGCGCCCGTCATCCGAGACTTCCAACAACATGCGCTCGCACGCTGTCCACAGATGCACTTCAGCATGTTGGGCGCGGGCGTGTTTGGCGATGTTCGCCAATGATTCCTGGCAAATGTGAAACAGCGCGGTCGCGTTCGGAGCTGGAAAATCTACCAACCCATCTTCCGGCGCAACCAGCGTGGCGTGCGTAATGCAGTTCGCTTCGAATTCATCCACCAGGCGCTGCAACCCCTGCTTGAGGTCCTCCCCGTGAAATTGGCGCGGCCGCAAGTCCAGGATGTACGCCCGGATATCGCGGATCGTGTTGTTCAGCGAATCAATCGATTCGGCAATCTTGTGCTGCACCGCATCCGGATCGTCATTCATCGCCATTCTGGCATAATCCAGCGCTAGCCCCACCCCGTAAATCGACTGGATGATCCCGTCGTGCAAATCCATCCCGATCCGCTCGCGCTCCTCCAACACCGCCAGCCGGCGCGATTGACGGTTCAGATGCGTGTTTTCGATCGTGATTCCAGCCCAGGAGCCAATCGCGTTGAGCATATTCAGCTCGCGCTCGTCCAGGTCGCGATTCTGCCGCGTTGCGGCGCTCATCACCCCCACTACTTTCCCTCTTGAAACCAGCGGGATGCAAACGATAAACTGGAACCCAGCTTCCAGCACTTCGTGACGCAAAAAACGCATATCCTCGCGCAGGTTTCGGCTAACCAGCATCTTGCCGGTAGAAGCCACCATCCCAATGAAGCCCTGCCCCACCCTGAAGCGATCTACACTTGAAAAAGCCTCCTCGTAATCGCCGTGGTGCAAGGCAAGATAGAGTTCCTGCTGGTCTTCATCCCTCAGAAAGATTTCACCGACCTCGACTGAAAGATAGTCCAGCACCAGGTTGAGCGTCTTTTCCAAAATATCGTCGATCTCGAGCGAGCTGGTCAGGGTCGCGGCGACCTCATTGAGCAGCTTCAAGTCTTCGTTGCGGAGCAGCAGCTCTTCGTCGCGTCGCACAAGCTGGTTGTAAAGCTGAGCGTTGGTGATTGCCACCGCCGCATAAGCCGCCAGCGTCTCCAGCACCCGTTCGTCTTGTTCGGTAAATTCATGGTAACCAATCTTGTTGGTCAGGTAGATCTGCCCAAGCTGTCTTTCCCCCTGCAAAATCGGAACGCCCAGGAAGGAATGCATCTGCGGATGATTGGCTGGGAAGCCAATGCTGCGCGGGTCCTCGCTGATCTCGCGGATGCGCACGGCGGATCTTTCCTGCCACATTGCGCCCAACAGCCCGCGCCCGACCGGAGGGTGGGAAATGCGCGCAATTTCAGCCGGGGTCATCCCAATGGGGATGAACTGCACCAGATCGCCATCCTCGTCCACCACGCCCAGCGCGGCATATTCAGCGCCCACCTGCTCGCGCGCCAGTTGGGCAATCCGTTCCAACACATTTTCCAGGGATAAATCGCTGACCAGTTCCAGGCTAGCCAGATGTAACGCCGCTAAACGCTCCTCTAATTCCTCACGCGATAATATTTCCATTTCATCTTCTCTTATCGGATTGATTTTACCCTATTTTGTACGAGGTTGATAGCTTTTGCCAGCCCGCTGTGGATATAAATAGGGTGTTTCGATGATACGCCCATCTGGAGGTGCTATGGAAGAGAGCGAAAAGGGGTCGCGCATCAGCGGTTTTTATAAACTCAGCATCCAAGAGCGGCTCGCGGAGCTAAACCGGCGGGTTGGGCTGGCTGCGGATGAACTTGCCGCGCTGAGCGGTTCGGCTGGCTTACGTCTCGAGCAGGCGGACCACATGATCGAGAACGTCGCGGGCGTTTACGCCTTGCCCCTGGGAATTGCGCTGAACTTCAAAATCAACGGGCAGGACGTCCTCGTGCCGATGGCAATCGAAGAACCTTCCGTGGTTGCCGGCGCCTCCTTCATGGCGCGGCTTGCCCGCGCTGGCGGCGGGTTCAGCGCCAGCGTCACGCCGCCCGAAATGATTGCCCAGATCCAAATCCTCGATTCAGCCGACCTGCCCTCGGCGCGCTTGGCGATCCTCGAAACCAAATCCGCCTTGCTCGCCGAGGCGCTGGAGATCGACCCGGTGCTGAAGCTGCTAGGCGGGGGGCCGCGCGATCTTGAAGTCCGCCTGATCGATGATTCGCCCATCGGTCCCTTTCTGGTCGTGCATTTGATCTTCGACGTGCGCGACGCCATGGGAGCAAACGCGGTGAACACCGCCGCCGAACGCCTGGCGCCCCGTCTGGCGCAGCTCAGCGGGGGCCGCGTCCACTTGCGCATCCTCTCCAACCTGGCAGACCGCCGCCTGGCAAGGGCGCGCTGCACCATCCCGCTCAGCGAACTGGCTTTCGAGGGTTACAGCGCCCAGGAAGTGCGCGATGGCATCATCGCCGCCTGGGCGTTTGCCGCCGCCGACCCTTACCGCGCCGCCACCCACAACAAGGGCATCATGAACGGCGTGGATGCGGTGGTGATCGCCACCGGGAACGACTGGCGAGCGGTGGAAGCCGGGGCGCATGCTTTTGCCGCGCGAAACGGTCGCTACACCGCGCTTTCCGCCTGGGGGAAAGACGCGCAGGGAAACCTGGTGGGCAGCCTGGAAATGCCGATGGCGGTGGGGATCGTCGGCGGCGCTACCCGCGTACACCCAGCCGCGCAGGCGAATCTCAAGCTGATGGGGGTGGAAAGCGCTGCCCGCCTGGCTGAAATCATCGTCTCGGTCGGTCTGGCGCAAAATCTGGCGGCGCTGCGGGCGCTCGCTACTGAAGGCATCCAGCGCGGCCACATGGGCTTGCACGCCCGCCAGGTCGCCATCGCAGCCGGCGCTCAGGGCGAGCAGATCGAACGGCTGGCTGAGCAGATGGTCGCGGAGAAACTGGTCCGCATCGACCGCGCGCAGGAGATCTTGAAATCCTGGCAACCCTGACCTCGATGCGCCAGGATTTTTGTTTCGTTTTTTGATGTTCAGGCAATCATTCAACAATATTCTACACAGGTGAATACATGGATCACAACCACAATGAAAACCTCTTGCTAAAACCAAACCGCCCGGTGGGCATCTCCGGTTACGGCGCGTACGTGCCGCGCTACCGCCTGCCCGCCAGCGAGGTTGCGCGCATCTGGACCGACAGCCAGGGCAGCCTGCCGATCAAGGAGAAATCGGTGCCGGGTCTGGACGAAGACGTCGCGACGATGTCCATCGAAGCCGCCCGCAACGCCATGCAGCGCGCCGGGGTGCCCCCCAGCCGGGTGCGTGCGGTGTGGGTCGGCTCGGAATCGCACCCCTACGCCGTAAAACCCACCTCCACGCTGGTCGCCGAGGCGATCGGCGCTGTTCCAAACGTGCAGGCTGCCGACTGGCAGTTTGCCTGCAAAGCCGGCACGGAGGCGATGGTCGCCGCGATCGGTTTTGTCGGCTCCGGCATGGCGGATTACGCCCTGGCGATCGGGATGGACACCGCCCAGGGGCGCCCGGGCGACGCTCTCGAATACACCGCCGGCGCAGGCGGGGCGGCTTTTCTGCTCGGTCCAGCTGAGGACTCCCTGGCGGTCATCGAAGCCACCTATTCTTACGTCACCGACACGCCCGACTTCTGGCGCAGACCGTATGCCAAATATCCCGAGCACGGTCAGCGTTTTACGGGCGAGCCAGCCTATTTCACTCACATCATCGAAGCCGGCAACGCGCTGATGCAGGCGACGCACACCACTGCCCAGGACTACCAATACGCCGTCTTTCACCAGCCGAATACAAAATTCCCGCAGCGCGCCGCTCAGATGCTCGGCTTTCAAAAAGAGCAGATCCAAACCGGCTTGCTAGTGCCGTTGATCGGCAACACCTATGCCGGCGCCGCGATCATCGGTTTGACCGCGATCCTGGACATCGCTCAGCCGGGTGACCGCATTTTGATGGTTTCGTTCGGGTCGGGCGCCGGCTCGGACGCCTTCGCTCTCACCGTCACCGATGCGATCCGCGAACGGCGCGACCGCGCCCCGCACACCCAGGAGTACATCGCCCGCCGCACGCAGATCGATTATGCCCAGTACGCCCGCATGCGCGGCAAACTGGTCATGAAATAAGCGGAGCCGGATCATGTCAAGCGATGTCGTAATTGCCGGGATCGGTCAGACGCCGGTCGAAGAACACTGGAAAAGTTCGCTGCGCGAACTGGCGCTCTCCGCTATTCAGGCGGCGGAAGCGGACGCGGGCGGTCTGCGTCCGCAAGTCCTGTTTGTCGGCAACATGCTCGCCCCGCAGCTCTCGCGCCAGGCGCATCTGGGCGCGCTGATCGCCGATTTCTGCGGACTGGTCGGGATCGAAGCCTTCACGCTGGAAGCCTCCGGAGCTTCCGGGGCGGCGGCGCTGCGCGCCGGTTATATGGCAGTGGCGTCCGAACAGGCAGACGTTGCCCTGGTGGTTGGGGTGGAGAAATCCTCCGATATGGTTGGCGCGGCGGTCGATGAAGCGCTTGCCACTGCAGGCGACAGTGACCATGAAAGCGTGCAGGGGCTCACGCCCAGCGGGCAGGCGGCGCTGCTCATGCGCCGCTACATATACGAGTACGATGTGGAGCGCGCGGCGTTTGCCGGATTTCCGCTCATCGCCCATGCAAACGGCGCCGGCAACCCAAACGCGATGTACCGCAAGGCGATTAAGCCCGAATTGTACGCCAACGCCAGCCTGATCAGCGATCCGCTGAACATTTTCGATGCAGCCCCGGCTGCAGACGGCGCAGCGGCGCTGATCCTGACCCGACCGGGGTTGCTGCCGCCGAATTTTCCCAACCGCCTGGTGCGCATCGCCGGATCCAGCATGGCGACCGATACGCTTGCGCTGCACGACCGCCCCAATCCGCTCGACTTCAAGGCGATCCGCCAGTCGATCGAGCGCGCCTGCGAAAAAGCCCGCATCACCCCCTTACAGGTCGATTTTTTCGAGCTTTTCGACGCCTACTCGATCTACGCCGCGCTGACATTGGAAGCCGCCGGCTACGCCGAACGCGGTCAAGCCTGGAAGCTGGCTCAAAACGACGCCGCCCCGGCTGCGCTCAGCCTCCAGGGGGCGCTCCCGATCTCTACGATGGGCGGGCTCAAAGCGCGCGGCAACCCGGGCGGCGCGACCGGCGTCTATCAGGCGGTGGAAGCTGCCCTCCAACTGCGCTGTCAGGCGGGCGCGAACCAGCTCCCCAACCCGCGCCGGGCTTTGATCCAGGCGCTGGGCGGTCCAGCCGCCTCGGTTGTCACGCATGTATTAGAAGCGATGGATTAATTTCGGTAAAACCGGAGATTTGATAGTTCTTGATAGCACATTGATCATAGACTTGTGCTGAATGACATCGATCCGGCATGGATGATTAGGAGGTACAGATTATGGAAATATCACGCCACTGGCGATTGCGCAAACAGCGCTATGGACTCATGGGAGAAATCTGCCCGCACTGCGAAGCCAAGTTGTTCCCGCCGCGCGACATATGCCCCGAATGCGGCGGCGAGGCAAAAACGCTCTACCAGTTCAGCGGTAAGGGCGAAGTTTACTCGTACACCACCATTTACGAGCCGCCCGCCGGTTACGAAGAGAACGCCCCCTACACCGTGGCGCTGGTCAAACTCGATGAAGGTCCAATCGTCACCGCCCAGCTCACCGACCTGGGCGAGGAACAGGTTCAGATCGGCACCCCGGTGGAGATGGTCACCCGCCGCCTGCGCCAGGACGGTGACGAGCGCGGCATGATCATTTACGGGTATAAGTTTAGACCGGTGCTTGCTGGTTCGCGGTAAATTCAAATTATGGTGGATCATGAAGCGCTCTCCGACAATGGAGGGTGCTTTTGATTCATGCCAGAGACTTATTCATCCAACCGACTGCGCACGGCGTTTGCGCCGCGGTTAAGCACGTGTGCGTAGATCATGGTGGTTTTGACATCCTTGTGCCCGAGCAGTTCCTGTACGGTGCGGATATCGTAGCCGGCTTGAAGCAGGTGTGTGGCGAAGGAGTGGCGGAAGGTGTGTGGACTGACGCTTCTTGTGATCTGTGTTTGGTGATCTGCTTCTTTAACCGCGCGCTGCAATACACTTTCATCCAGGTGATGGCGTCGGATTACCCCGGAAAGTGGATCAACAGATCGTTGCGATGCTGGAAAAATGTATTGCCATCCCCATCCTTTACCGGCATTGGGATATTTAACGCTCAAGGCGTAGGGCGTGCTTTGGTCGCCCGGCGTGAACCAAATTGGGAAGATGATCCATTTCCTGCTGCAAGATGTTCCTGTATAGAAAGAGCAGCGCACTCAGGGCTTGATTCTGTGTTGATGCTGCAACATGCCTATCTTGCGCCAGGTAGGCAAGAAATGCCTGGATTTCCGGAGCCCCCATGTCTTTTGGGTGTCGTTTCTTGTGAAAAAGGATATAACGTTTTATCCAGTCAATATAGGTTTGTTCTGTTCGATAGGCGTAATGCTTCATTCTCAATGCATCACATACCTGGTCAAGCAATTTCCTTGGTGGTTCAGACATTGGTCATTTCCTGTGCTTATGCTATACTTTGAAAGTGATAATCACATTTTAACCTAATGCAGCCTAATGCCTATATGAGATTCGGTGATTAGACCGCAGAAGCCCATAAGCTGTTGAGCCGCATAAGCGAGGCTGAGCAACTAGTTATACCGCTGACCGAAAACAATGCATTCGTAACGGCGTTGAGGGAGATAGTACAATGATTGCCTTTTGTGGTGTAATTTGCACCGAGTGCCAGGCTTACATCGCCACTCGTGCGGATGACCGTGACGCGCTGGACCAAGTGGCTGCGGGCTGGCGCGAGTACTTTGACGCACCTGAACTCACTGTCGAGGACATCCTATGTGATGGTTGTCTGACGAGAGGCGGACGATTGACGGGCTATTGCCAGCAGTGCAAGATCCGCGCTTGCGCTGTGGCGCGGGGAGTGACCAACTGCGCTCATTGCGACGAGTACGTCTGCGAAAAACTGGAGCGTTTCCTAGGGGTCTGCGATAAGCTGGAGGGTTTCTTTGGCTTTGGGCGGAAAGCCCGTGCCACCCTGGATGGTACCCGCACCGTTCGGTGAAATAGACGTACTGGAGATATTGACAGTGGCGGTGATGGGCGGGGGGTTGGATGTCGAGGGGGACGTCGCTGGCGAGGACCGAGGGTGGGGCTGGTTTCGCGGTCGGAGTTGAGTGCGGCATAACCAGTCGCTGCAGCGGACGTGGCTATCGAGGGCTTTTCAAAGTGCGTTTTTCGTTGGCGGTCGTTTTAGTGGTTGCTGGGCGCGTCGTTTCAGTCACCACGCCGCTGAGCTCAGCCGTTAGGTTTTGCAAACTGCGTGAACCGAAGTAGCCCACATGTAACACTGTGTATTTTCAATCACAAAGGAAAAAAATGAATACCCACAAAAAGATCGCAGGAATGGTGCTGGATGTGAGGATTATCCTTGCAGCGCTATGGATAGCTGGAATTTTAAGTAGTCTAAATGGAGATACGTACCGCTTACATGATCCAGTTGAATTAAAGGCTTTACTTGCGAACACTGGATCTATCGTAGTAACGCCCAAATTATTGTTAGTAATGTCAATAATATTCGTGGCTCCGATTTTTATGAGTGTCTTGACCTTGATGTTGAAGTATCCCGTGAGTCGTTGGGCGATGGAGAGTTTGTGAATGAAGAAAATATCTTATGCAGGACGTCGAGACTCGCGGTTTGTGACCATTCGTCGTGGCGGAACGCTTGATGATTCACAACACCGTTTACTGGCTATTTGGGCTGCTGACTGCTCAGAACATGTTCTTAACCACTTTTACTCGCAATATCCAGACGATGACCGACCGCGACACGCAATAGAACAAGCACGTGCATGGTCACGTGGTGAAATCTCAATGGCGCAGGCGCGCGAAGCGGCTTACGCGGCTCATGATGCTGCCAAAGTAGCAACTGGTGCCGCACGTGAGGTGGCTCGTGCGGCTGGTCACGCAGCGGCAACCGCGCACATGGCAGATCACGAACTTGGTGCCGCCGCCTATGCAATCAGGGCTGTTCGCGCCGCATCACCAACGGATAAACGAGATGAGGCTGGACAAATTGAGTGTCAATGGCAACGCGAGCAACTTCCAGACGCTATCCGCGTCCTAGTGCTTTCGGATGAGGACATTCGTAACCACAAGTTTTGGTCGCTTTTCCAATATTGAGAAGGTGAATGCTAACAATTCTGCCCAACTCAGCGTGCAGCGGATGGCGGGGATTCTGCGGCATCTTCGAGCATTTTCCTCGCTTCGAGTTTTCCCTGTTCCCAAGCCTTGTCCGCGTCCGCCCACACGCAGGTAACGCAAGCCGTTAGGCGGCTTCAGTTCAATTGAGTAAGGAGGTTTGATAATGGATTTTTCCACCTACTATGCAACACAGAGCTCCTTCACCGATCCTGGCGCGAATGTAGGGTTGTTTGTCGGTTTACCTTGTACTATTGATGGGTTGTGTCGAGTTGTGCAGGGGGTATATATACATTACATGGAGGGAGAGAGGTATGGTTATACTCTTCCCCAAGAGAGGCTTTCAGAAGTCAACATACGTTATATTGACAAGATGCTGGCTCGGATTATCGAACTGGATGACCGTCCATTGACAGAAGCTCGACCTCCAGAAAAGCGGTTGGTGGGTTGCTGTCGCGATGCGGCTACGTTATTCTGTGCTATGGCGCGTCACCAAGGGATTCCATCACGGATACGCTCTGGTTTTGCATCCTATTTCACCAAGCTCGACCCCGATTTGAACTGCTCTCATATCGTAGCAGAATTCTGGGATTCCAGGGAGAGACGCTGGCGGCTCGTAGACGCGGAACTGGATAATCTAACAATTGAAGAAAACAATATTCAATTCGATGTGTATGACATCCCCCGCGACCAATTCCTGGTTGGGGGCAAGGCGTGGCAAATGTGCCGTGCCGGCGTTGCTGACCCGAATCGGTTCGGAGTATCTGGCTTCGGTGATATGAAGGGGTTACCATTCGTTCGCGGCAACCTAATTCTCGATTTGGCAGCCCAAAACAAAATGGAACTGTTGACTTGGGACTGTTGGGGTTTGATGCAAAGAGGCCTGAGAGCCCATACCGATGAGGAGTTGAGGCTTTTGGATAAAGTGGCTGCGCTCACTCAGGCCGGTAATGAGGCCTTGTCTGAGATAAAGACACTTTACGAAGCGGAGTCAGGTCTGAAAGTACCTGCCGTAATCACGTGCTACAACCCAGTAGGCGCGCCATTCGAAGTAACATTGCCAATTTAACCTATGCGGATGCTTGCGAGAATATGCAGAGATTCGCCTCAACATGGTGTAGCCCTACAACCGTCGCCTAACCACCACTTCCACCTGACCGCCTTGCGGCGCGGGTATGCGCGTGCGCTGAGGCAGCCGCGGCTCTGGTTTATGGAATGAGTCTTGCTAGAGTCGGCGGCAGGTGAAGCGGAGCGTTGGGCGGCAGCAAATAGATTGACGATCAAAAGGAGAATGCCATGCACGAACGCATGATGGATAAGACAACTCAGCCATCTGATGCAGATATGATCGACACAATCGGGCAGCCCATCGCCATCGCATGGTCTGCCTTGCGAAGTTTCCTGGTAGATACCTACGAAATCAATCCCATTTTCAATTCCGGGGGGAAAAAGTATGGATGGAATTTACAATACCGCATAGGTGGGCGGCCTTTGTGCGAAATGTACCCAGAGAATGGTTCATTCACTGCCTTAGTGGTATTGGGGAAATCGGAACTAATGCAAGCCTTGGATAGGATTGATACTTTTAGTTCGATTGTTCGGAAAACGTTACTGGAAACACCAAGATTTCATGATGGCTGTTGGATGTACATTCGTGTATCTGACCCGCTAACCTATCAGCAAGATGTGCAAGATATTCAACAGCTTATCTTGATCAAGAAGAAGCCACCAAGAAAAAAGGCACCTTCAGCATGATGAGTGGCATACTACTCTGCCGCCCAACACCGTCTCCAGCGGGCGGCGGCTCTGCCGCTCGAATCAGCAGTGCGTTTCCAGAAATGGTGCGAAAATGATACAAGCCTTGCCCGCCCCGCCGCTGTCCGCTGAGCCAAGCCGTTAGGCGTTTTCTTGTAAAAGGAATACTACAAATAGTCATTTAGCGAACAGAACATGTAGATGGAGTAAATATGGATAACGAAAGTTTGAGCTTGAAAAAATTCTAGCCACCTGACACTTTGGTCTCATTGCTGACAGGACAACAGAATTTGAAACGAATGGGCATTGATCAATTGTCTCTCCAGGTAGCGCAAGCCGATCTGAAAGACACTCAAGTCGCGGCGATCTT
>WBZO01000137.1_pt1 | contig 195792 bp, 187 predicted proteins | sample 5204261 | NCBI WGS metagenome assembly WBZO01 (sample SAMN12412400, study PRJNA552823) | activated sludge metagenome | isolation source: activated sludge from anammox sidestream of wastewater treatment plant... | place: USA: North Carolina | collected 2017-09
TCGGCTGGCTGGGCAACTTCCGGCGACTGACCGTCCGGTATGATCGCCTGATGGACACTTATGGGGGCTTCTTTCATCTGGCCTGTGCCCTGATCACGCTTCGGAAGGTTTTGAAATGACTTCTAGAATCTGCAGGTCTATTTTTCCGAGGTTTGGTGAAGCATTGGTATTACGTTCTATTAACGTTTCTCGCTGACCCTTTTGGATTACTGGATATGGTTTCAAATCACAACATTTCGCTTCCTTCCTCTTGGTGGCCATATTTCCTTTTGACCGGGTTCGTCGTTGCAGCCATTCTTACGTATCACGAATTGCGAATAGTGGGTGTATCAATTTGAGGAGCAACTTCAAAAATTGCAAAGAAAAAAGGTGAAGATAGTTGCCGGTACAGGGTATCCATACGAGCAAGTGGACACCATCTTTGATAGTCACGGAAACGCTGCGATACGGAGACTACATCGCGTTGGCGTGAAGAATGTTGGGGGAGTCACAATCGATCGAGTAGAAGTCCAATTGGAAAAGATTGAACCACCGACCCAGGTACGCACCCCAGTGCCTCTGCGCGTTATGCACGACAGGCCCGTCACTAATAATGCTGCGAGACGTGAATTTTCATTGGACCTTGATCAAACTGAATACATCGATGTGGTGATGAAGGATGAATGGCCCGGAAACCCGGCTAATCCGTTCGTCGTTCCTCATACCGTTACATTCGTACAAACTGGGATGGACCCTCGACGATATGAGTTCACTATTTTTGCACACGGCGATGGGGCAGAGCCTGATCGAGCAGTGTTTCTTGTCGATCTTGACGACAACAACCGTCTACGGGTTCAACCTAAACAGATATCGTCTTAGTTGGCCGTCAGTTTGTCAGGATAAAGGTTTTCCTGCGAGACAACATGAGGGTCGGAAACTGAAGCCGATGGCTTGTGGTATCTAGCAGACATGCGACTGAGGATAAAGTTTGCGGGAGTGTTCAGCAACGAGAGTGCCCAGGTTATTCGTGTACAGCCTTGGGAAACAGGTGAGACGGAATGCCACCGAATCCTTTCTTTCTCCGTGACAATCCAAACCGTGCAGATCTCTCTTATCTGGAAAAACGGGAAAGCCCTCGGTGTCCATGGCGGGTCGTCGCGAAATCGCGCAGTCGCGTGGCGAGACGGGCGCGTGGAGCCGAGAAGGAGGAAGGCGTACCCACCGCGGTACGTTGACCGACTGAGCGGCGAGCCCGCCCGACTACGCGCAAATGGAAGCGCGCGTAGGCTTGTCGCAGCAGCGAATGCGCGATTGCAGCAGAAGCGTCCATGGGCAACGCGGGCTCACGGTTCCACCGTGACATCCACAAACGCCGGCAAGCTATCCGCCCCCATCTTGTCGTAGACCCGCAGCCGGAACCGGAATAGCCGCGGTTCGGAGACGGTCGGCGCGACGAAGGACGCCCGGGGCATGTTCAGATCGAGCAACGGCACCTTGCTGCCGCGGACCTGGCTCCAATAGTAGAACAGCGCTTCGCCCTCCGGGTCCCGGCTTTTGAGACCGTTCAATTCGACCTTCCGGCCAGATTTCACCGTCCGATTCTCTCCGGCGTCGGCGATCGGCGGCTCGTTCGGCTCCTCGGACAGGGCGGCGATGACCTCCAGCGCAGCTTCCTTGCCACGATTCTTGACGGTCAGGATGGTGCGGCCGCTGCCGGTCAGCCGGAGCAAGCCGTAGGGCTCCACTTTGATGACTTCGGGATTGGAAGAGATGATCGTAGTGCCGGTCGAGGGGGAGGACAGGCTCCTCGTCACGCCGTCGGCGAAGAGGCCGACAATCGGCAATTCGATAGTCTTGCCGCGAAAGTCCACCTGTTCATAGCTGGCGGCCTGTCCGATCCGGCCGAGCTTCAGGGGCTTGTCGGTTTCGAAGTCGATGGCCGTGAGTTCACTGGGAGGCTCGGCCTTGACGAGGATTTCGTCGAAGGACGTCTGAATCCCGAGCCGGCCGCGCGAAATCTCCGCCACGGCCAGGAGCCGGATAGTGCCCACCGCCTCACGCGGGATCGTCAACTTTCCCCCGAAGGGCGGGTCGTTCTCGGCGGTCGAGACCAGGGCCGGCCTTGCGACGATCGGTTGGCCGGTCGCGCTGTCCTCCTCTCGGCCCCGCGGTCCCGTGGAGAGCGACGAAGTTCCCGCCGGCTGAGGTTCGTTCTCGTCGCCCTGCACCAACGTCTCGGCATGCTCCGGATACCAATAGTACCGGACCTTGATGACGCCGGTATCCTTGCCGAGATCGACCCTGGCGGTCACGGTCTGGCCGGATTGGAATTGTCCCTGCTCGGCTGGTTCCAGGATCTTGAACGGCCAGGCCGGCTCGACGAGCAACAGGCTGAGTCCGCCGGCGGCCAGAAACAGGATCATTTCTCGTCTCATTGGGCAAGCTATCGACATGGTGGACTCCTGACGGTTATCGCTGGAGGTGGTAGGGCACGTCGGTGAGGATCACGCGCTCTTTGAATAACAGCGCCGCTTTCAACATCAAGGCGCGCTGATTGTGCAGAATGTTCTGCCACCAGCGCGCCGGCAAGATTTCCGGCAGGACTACGGTCACCCATCCGTCCTGGTCCTTCTGCAAGAGTTGTTCGATATAGTCCAGCAGGGTTTCGAGGATCGATCGATAGGGCGAGGGCAGGACGATGAGTGGGACGCCGCATCCCCATTGCGCCCATTGAATCTCGATGCGGGCGGTTTCCTCGGGATCGACATCCACCAAGACGGCGCGGACATCGCTGGAGGCCTGTCGGGCATAGTCGATGGCACGAATGACCGCGCGATTGACGCCGCCGATCGGCACCAACACGATATTGCGGCGCGGGAGCGGCGGGCGGAGGTCCCTGGAGAGCATGACCTGATCCGCGACGGCCTTGTAATGGCTGCGGATTGACCGGAACCAGACGATGAGAATGGGGATCAGCAGGATCACAATCCAGGCCCCCTGCGTGAATTTCGTCGCGGTGATCACGAGCGTCGAGATCCCCGTCGTCACGGCGCCGAGCCCGTTGACCATCAATTTCCGTTGCCATCCCGCCCCCCGTTTGGTCTTCCATCGTAAGACCATGCCGGTTTGAGACAAGGTAAAGGAAATGAACACGCCGATGGCATACAGGGGGATGAGGGCGTGGGTGTCTCCCTCAAAAATGAGTAGGAGCAGCCCGGCCAGCACCCCCAGGATGATAATGCCGTTTGAAAAGACCAGCCGATCCCCCACACCGGACATCTGGTGCGGCATATAGCCGTCGCGGGCCAGCGCGCTTCCCAGGGGAGGAAAGCCGCTGAAGCTGCTGTTGGCCGCCAGGATCAGGAGCATCATGGTCGCGGCCTGCACCACATAGTACGGCGGGCCGTCTCCGAAGACGTGATGCGCCAGTTGAGACACCACGGTTTCGTCCGCCTTCGGCGCGACGCCATGATAATAGGCCAACCCGCTGATGCCTAAGAACAAGCCCGCGAGAATGATCGACATGACGCTCATGGTCGCCGCGGCGTTCCGAGGTTCGGGCGGACGAAACGCTTTCACTCCGTTGGAGATCACTTCCATGCCGGTGACGGCGGTGCATCCTGCGGCAAAGGCCCGGCAGATCAGGAAAAACGTAAGACTCTCGAGCATCGGCGTGGCCGCGGCTTCGGAAGGCCCGCCCGGGGGGCGTCCGCCGACGAGCAGTTGCGCGTATCCCACAATGATCATGGCGGAAAGGGCCAACAACGCAAAATACGTCGGAAACGCGAAGATCTTGCCGGTTTCCCTGACTCCCCGGAGGTTGATCACCACGACCAGCGCGACCGCCGACAGCCCCAAGGCGACACGATGCTCATATAAGGAGGGCCAGGCGGAGGTGATGGCCGCGATCCCGGCCGCCGTGCTGACGGCAACGGTCAAGGTGTAGTCGATCAGCAAGGCCGCCGCCGCGACCAGGCCGGGCAGTTCGCCGATATTGGATTTTGCGACCAGGTATGCGCCTCCGCCTTCGGGGTATTCGTAGATGATTTGCCGGTAGGAGACGTTCAGGATCGCGATCAAGCCGACGATGGCGAAGCTCAGCGGAATGGACCAATGCAGCGCGACGGTGCCTGCCAGCACGAGCACCAGGAGGATTTCTTCCGTGGCGTAGGCGACCGAGGAGAGCGGGTTCGGGCAAAAGATTGCGAGGGCAAGAGTTTTGGATAGACGCTCATGCGCCGCTTGCGCCGTCTTGAGCGGAAGCCCGACGAGCAATCTCTTGACAAGCATATCGCGGCATTATCTCACAACTGGACCGGATGAAGGAACTCACGGGCTCGTGCCGCGCGTCGCCGATGGAGTCGAACTGGACACATAAAACCGGTCCTCGCAAGGTCAGAACGAATCGAAAGAACGTCGGTCTGGCCGCGTGTTTGAGGGTTGACACGTTTCCTCAACTTGAGTATCTTGGGCTCGTCTTTTTGCGACATCATCATAATTAGTCACAACCTAGTCTGCATGCCTGCCGTGACCACAGAGTCCCCTTCGGTGAAAGCCCTCGTTCAACAAACGTCTGTCGTCACTGCCGGAATCGCTCGTGTGGACGCTTCGATACATGTCTCGCCCGATTCATTCAGTCCTTATTGATCAGCAGATTCATCAACACAGCAAGGAGGCCGGTCCATGCTTAATCATCACCATCAGATTCAACCGCTTCATGGTTGGGTCAGCCTGCTGGCGGCAGGCGCCTTTCTGGCGCTCCCGCTAGTCGGCGCGGCTGAAGACACGTCCCATGAGGGCCATGCTTCGGTCCATAAGACCTCCATGGGGCACGCCACGCCGGAGTGGGCGGAACAGCTCAAGGGCCAGACCGTCGTGGAAGACGCGATGTCGGGCCGCCCGGATCGTTCGGCGCAGGTTGAGCGGCAGCATCAACGGATCATGGAGCAGATGGCCAAGGATCCGCAGGTGCAGCAGGTCAGCACGGGGAACTTCAACACCATGTCCATGATGCACCAATATGGTGCCGGCGGCCAGGACCTCCTGTTGATGTCGGATCCGCGCCGCGAACCGGTCATGGAAGGCGGGGGCAAGTGTCCCGCGTACGCGCCCGTCAAGCAGTACAACGTGCAGGCGATTAACGTCGAGATCACCCTCAATCAGTGGCTCGATTACTATCCCGGCTACATGTATGTCTTGGCGGAAAACCTCGACAAGGTGCGGGCCGAAGAGACGAAGAACAAGGAGGCGCGGGAGAAGGAAGGCTATGATCCGGGGGCGGTGCTCCCCGGCGTCCAGGCGCAGTGGATCGAGCCGCTCGTGCTCCGCGCGAATCAGGGCGACTGCGTCAAGATCAAGCTGGAGAACAAGCTGGAAGGCGTGGACGAAGTCAGCCTGCACATCCACGGCTCCTATCCGGTGATCAGCGCCACGGGCCAGGCGGCGACCACCACCAACCCGGACTCGGTGGCCAAGCCGGACAAGGCGGTGGAGATGGAATGGTACATCCACCCGGCCGCGCAGGAAGGCGTGAAGCAGTTCCACAGCTTCAGCAACGATCGCGAGTTGACGGTCCTCGGGCTCTTCGGGGCCTTCGTCGTCGAGCCGCGCGGCTCGTCCTACCTGCAGGCGCTCGGAGATCCGACCTCCAAGGACGAGGCGGCCAGCAGTGGCTGGCAGGTGATGATCGACAACGGCTCGGGTCCGGACTTCCGGGAATTCGTGTTGATCTATCACGAAGTGGGCGACGAGGCGTTCCGCCCGGTCAACAAGAAGGGCGACTTCCTGCCGCAACGCGATCCGTTGACGGACGTGTATCGGCCTGGCGCCCGCGCGATCAACTATCGCAGCGAGCCGTTCGGCATCAACAACATGCACGTGCAGCACGAGTATTTTGGGTTTGAAGACGAATCGATGGGCTATAGCTCCTATACGTTCGGCGATCCGTCCCCGACCATTCCGCGGTCCTATTTGGGCGATCCGGCGAAGTTCCGGCTGGTGCACGGCGGGTCGGAGGTGTTCCATTCCCACCATCCGCACGGCGGGACGATTCGCTGGCCGCGCAGCCCGCGGGCCATCGACGACATGAACCTCTGGGCGGTTTCCGTGAACGGGCCGGTGAAGTATCCGGTCATCCGCCACAAGACCGACCGTGTCGACGTCGAAGTCATCGGACCGTCGGAAGCGCTGGACCTTGAGACGGAGTGCGGGTCGGGCCTGTGCCAGCAACTTGCCGGCGACTTCCTCTTCCACTGCCACGTGGCGCACCACTATGTGGCGGGCATGTGGGGCTATTGGCGGGTGTATAACACGCTGCAGCACGGGGACCATCGCAACGACACGATGCCGGACCTCCGCGAACTGCCTGATCGCAAGGGCCGCATCAAGCACCCCGTGACCTCCGACAAGCTGGTCGGCACGACAGTCGATTGGTTCGGAAAGAGCTTTAAGATCGTGGACAAGGGCAAGAGCAACTGGAAGGGCAACCCGGCCGTCATCAATATCAAGGACTGGGTCGAAATGCAGTTGCCGACGCAGGGCAAGCCCGGTCACAAGGATGACGAGAAGGGCCAAATTCTGTCCTATGACGCCACCGTGCTGGATTGGATCTGGGACGGCAACAAGGCCATGTCGGAGAAGGAAAGCACGTTCGACAATCCCAAGTACAAGTCCACGCATCCGGGCAAGCGGCATCCGATCACCTTCGAGCCGACGACCGGGCGCGTGGCCTGGCCGCATCTGACGCCGCATTTCGGGAAGCGCGTGATGTTCTCCCCGAATCACGTCGGCGCGCCGTGGCTGGAACCGATTCGCCGCGATGACAATGGCGAAGAGAGCCTGGATCAGGCCAAGCCCGGTGAAAACGGCGTGTGGAGCTTGTGCCCTGAGAATGCGGGCTATAAGCACTACAACGTGCACTTCATCAAGCTCCCGATCAAGCTGGCGAAGGCGCAGGGCAAGGAGCCGCCTGTGATCGACCAGACCGGCTTGATCTATGTGTTGCATGAGGAAGAAGCGGCGATTCGCGCCAACGACGACCTCAAATATCCGCTGGTCGTCCGCGGCAACATCTATGACTGCATCGATTGGACGTTGACCAGCGAATGGGAAGACGACGACTACACGAACTTCCAGGCGTCCAAGATCAATACACATTGGCACTTCCTTCAGTTCGACAACCAGGCGTCGGACGGCGTGATCACCGGGTTCTCCTATGAGCAATCGGTGCGGCCGTTCACGATGCTGGAGAAGAAGGACAAGAAGGGGCTGCCGGTGCCGATGAACACGGTGCTGACGGCGCCTGCCAAGAAGGGGGCCACCAGCATCACCGTGAAGAATGCCGCCCAATACCACCCCAAGACCTTGATCCTGGTTGGGGCGGATAACGTCAAGGGCAACGAGGTCGCCCGAATCAAGGAGATCAAGGGCAACACGATCACCTTGACCAAGGGCCTGAAGCACGATCACCCGGCCAAGGACATCGTGACGGTCGAGTTCGTGCGGCAGCGGTTCTGGGTCGATGCGGACGTGGGCACCGTGTTCTGGCACGACCACGCCTTCGGCGCGACCACTTGGCCGCACGGCGGTTTCGGGACCTTCATTGCCGAGCCGGTCGGGTCCACCTACCACGACCCCAAAACCGGCAAGCAGATCCGGAGCGGACCGATCGCCGACATTCATACCATCGAACCGGTCGGGCATAACGTGAACGGCAGCTTCCGTGAATTGATGGTGCAGGTCCATGACACCGTCCCCCACACGGTGAACATTGTGACCGCCGGCAACCCGCCAGGCCAGCCGGTCGAGGTGGCGCTGGAAGCGGGCAAGACCGTGTCGTTCCAGATGCCGGAAAAGATCTACATGACGCCCATGCCGTTCCTGAACGGGGGAACCCATACCACGGGGAGCGGTTTGAACTTCCGGGCGGGGCCCATCGCGCAACGGCTGGCGTCCAATCCCGACGTGCATCAGGTGTTCAACAGCGCGATCCATGGCGATCCTTATACGCCGCTGCTGCGCGCGTATGTGGGCGATACGATGGTGTTCCGCCTGCTGCACACGCTGATGAACGAGTCGATGGTGTGGACGTTGTCCGGCCATACGTTCTTGACCGAACGGTATGCGGGCGACGCGAACCGGAAGAACTCCATCCATATCGGGATCGCCGAACGGTATGACCTGGTGGTGCCGAAGGCCGGCGGGCCGCGGCTGCAAGCCGGCGATTACATCCACTTCAACGGACGCGCTTCCAAGCTGTCTGAAGGTGGGTGGGGTATTCTCCGCGTGTACGACAAGGAACAGCCGGACCTGCAGCGGCTCCCAGCCGGGTATTCGGGACGGAACGAAATTCCGGCTCCGATTCCGGTCTGCCCGGCCGAGGCTCCGGTGAAGTCCTTCAATGTCGTCGCGATCGACTATCCGAACATGAAGTTCAACGCGAAGGCGCCCGAGTCCATCGAGGTGGACTTCGAGCGGACGATCCAGATCACCAATCCTGACGCGAAGATCTACGTCCTGGAGGACGAGATCGCCACGGTGGCGAATGCGCAACCGATGCCGCTGACGCTGCACGTGAACGTGGGGGATTGCATCAAGGTCAACCTGAAAAACAAGATGAAGAGCAGCCGGGCCTCGTTCTCGGCCATGTCCCTGGCCTTCGATCCGAAGGACTCGCTCGGCTGGAACGTGGGCAACAATCCGAATGACCAGACGGTCGCTCCGGGTGAGAGCCGCACGTACACCTACTATGCCGATCCTGCCAACGGCGAGATCACCTCGCTGGTGTGGGACGGCGGCAATCCGATGGTCAATCCGCGGAACGGTCTGTTCGGCGCGATCGTGGTCGGCCCGAAGGGCTCCAAGTACCGCGATCCGAAGACAGGCGCGGACGTGTCCAACAAGAATGCCTGGATGGTGGACGTCATCGTGGACCGGACGATTTCCGGCAACGAGTTCCGGACGAACTACCGCGATGCGGCCTTGTTCTTCCAGGACGAAGACAACATCATCGGGACCAGCTTCATGCCCTATGTCCAGAACGTGGCGGGTCTGACGGGGGTGAATTACCGGTCCGAGCCCTACAAGTTCCGGGAAGAGTTAGGGTGCTCGCTGGGTCGTGTGTTCCAGCCCTGCGTGGCCGACAAGCCGGAAGATCCCGTCACGCCCATCATCGAGGCGCATGCGGGCGATCCGGTTCGGATCCACATTCTGGGCGCGACCAACGAGCAGAACGGCATGTTCAGCGTGGAGAAGCATGAATGGCCGATTGAACCGTACATGCGCGGCGCGGATATGATCAGCGTCGTCGAGTATTCCGGTTCGGAGGTCATCGATGCGTTCATCCCGTCGGCAGGCGGTCCATACCGGTTGTCCGGCGACTTTACCTACAGCAACCAGCGGCTGCCGTACTCGCAGTCCGGTCAGTGGGGCTATGTGCGCGTCCTGCCGGCCGGCGATCAACGGTTGCTGCCGTTGTCCGGGGCTGCGGTCGGCGTGAAGAAGGCGCAGGCCGATTCACTGGCTGAGGCTCAGGTACAACCGGTGGCCTCCCGGTAACGTTTCATCGACCGAGAGGAACGTGTGTGGGAGGGGGAGCCAGAACATGGCTCCCCCTTCTTTTTGGTGACAGGGTCTTGTAGACTGACGAATACCTGTGTGTGAGCCGTTGAGCGGAGGCCGGTCATGGTTCGATCAATCGCAGTCACAGTCGTGGCGATGTGGGTCCTGTGGTCTGCGCCCCGAGCGGGCGCCTATGAAGAGATGGCTGTTGTGAACGGGGGGACGATTGCCGGAACGGTGACCATCACCGGCGGGAAGCCGATTCCCAAAGGATTCAACCTCATTACGTTTCCGGACCCGGTCTATTGCGGGCGGATCTCCACCGGAACCGGATGGCGTATCCTCGAAGAGTTCACCGTGTCGAAGGACGGCGGGCTGAAGGACGTGGTGGTCATGTTGGCCGACGTGAAGCGTGGCAAGCCGTTCGCCTTTACGCCGCCGACGATCGAAGCGCGCGATTGCCGGTTTCTTCCCTTCGTCACCGTGGTGCGGGACGATCATGACGTCAAGGTCGTGAACATGGATCCGGTCATGCATGACATCCAGGCCTATGAGACCTCGCATCTGGGGCCACGGGTGCTGTTCAACGTCCCTTTGCCGATGAATCCGCACCATCCCAAGTCCGGGGTCGGAGCCGAGTACCACAAGCATATTCCCGGGGAGCCGATGATCCAGAAGGTCCGCATGACCAGGGATCGCCGGATCTTCGTCATGCAGTGCGGGTTCCACGCCTACATGGAAAGTTGGGGGTTGGCCATCGAGCATCCCTATTATGCGATCACGGGACCGGACGGAAGTTTTTCCCTGGCGGAGGTACCGCCCGGCGACTATGTATTGACGGCCTGGCATCCTCAAACCGGGCCGATGTTGCAACAGAACATTACGGTGAAGGCCGGGGAAACCGCGACCGCTTCCTTTGAGTTCAAGGCGCCGATGGGACGCCGGAGCGCGCATGAGATCGTCGAGAATCCCCACTTCGGGTTGGAAGCGCTCGGACGGTCGATCGAGATCCGGCCGACCTTGGAATTGCAGAGACCCTAAACAGTCTTCGGAGGTGATGGCATGAGCCGTCATGTGGTCCGTCCCCGTTTCTGCGTGAGCCGGCTCATCTGCTGCGCGATCGTCCTGGCCCTGTGGCTTCCGGCGCAGGCATCGTCGTATGAGGTCATCGAGGTCAAGGAAGGCGGGACGATCGAGGGACGCGTGACCTTGCAAGGCGACGTGCCTGAGCCCAAGGGATTCAACCTGATCACCTTTCCCGATCCGCAATACTGCGGCCGCATTTCCAACGGCAAAGGCTGGCGGTTGCTCTATGATTTCGTCGTGGACCGGAAGGCCGGGCTCAAGGACGCCGTCGTGCTTCTGGAAGGGGTGGAGCGCGGCAAGCCGTTCGACCTCTCGGTGCCGCTCATCGAAGCGCGGGACTGCCAGTTCAAGCCCTTTGTCACCATCGTGCGCAACGGCCATGCCGTGGAGGTGGTGAACATGGATCCGGTCATGCACGACATCCAAGGGTATGAGACTTCCTTGCAGGCCGGGACGAGGGTCCTGTTCAATTCGCCGCTGCGGATGAACGCCCTCCACCACCGGGGAGATCTACATGCCACCCACGATCATGAGCCTGGACGATCATTGGTCGGGCCGATCTATCTCAACCGCGGCCGGCGGACGTTCTACATGCAGTGTGGCTTCCATGCCTTTATGGAAAGCTGGGCCATGGCGGTGAACAATCCCTATTACGCTGTGACCGGACCGGACGGCTCATACCGTCTGGACCATGTACCGCCCGGCACCTACCAGCTCATCGTCTGGCATCCGCAATCCGGTCCCGGCGTCTCCCGAATGGTCACCGTGGGGCCACAGGGGCGCCTCGTCGAGGACATCGCCCTCGAGGCGCCGAAGGGCAATCGGTCAGCGTTCAAGGTGATGGAAAATCCCCGATTCGGGCCGGAATCGCTGGGCCATCCGGTCGATATCAAACCCCTTGTCGAATACCAACAGTAAACGCATCCTCCCGCGCTTCCTCGCGCGAATGGCGGGAATGGTGGGGTGGGTCGCCGTATGGCTGGGCCTAGGCCTGCCGTTCCTCGTTCAGGATGCAGGGGCTGCTGAGGGCGTCTCTGCTCCGGCCCTCGAACGGGAGGCGGAAACCGCGTTTGTGGAGCGGCGCTATCCCCAGGCTCTGGAGTTGTTGGATCGCCTGGGCGAGAACAACGCGCTGTCCATCCAGGCGCGCAGGCTCAAGACCAAGACGCTGGTCGAACTCGGCCGCCCCAAAGATGCGCTGGATGTCTATGACCACCTGGTGCAGGAGCGCGGACGCGACGAGGAGGCGCTCTTGGAAGGCGTCGCCATGGCGTTTATTCGGGTGTTGTTTAAAGACATGCGCGAGCAAATGCGAGGCGCCGCCTATTCGGCGCTGAAGGAGTTGGAGTCCGAAGCGGTGGTGCCAGACCTCGAAGACGGGCTCAGCGACGGATCGGGACTTGTCCGCGCGCTGGCGGCCGAAGCCTTGGGCCAATTGAAGAACGGCCGGAAGTCGGCCAGGCTGCGCAAGGCGATCGAAGACCAGGCCTCGATGGTCCGGGCCAATGTCGTGCGGGCGGTCGGGCTCAACGGCGACAAGCGCGAACGACCATTCCTCGAACAGGCGCTGAACGACGAGCAACCGATGGTGCGGGTGCAGGCCATCGGAGCCCTGCTGCGTTTCGGCCATAAGGAATCCTGGGCAGGGCTGACGCAGGCCGCGCAAGCCGCGAACCCCGAGGCGCGGAGCACGGCCTTGCGCGTGATGGGAGAGCTCAAGGACCCACGCGGGTTGAAATTCGCGATCGCGGGCAGCCGCGATCCACAACCGTCCGTGCGGGGAGGGGCGGCGGCGGCGTTGGGCATGTTGGGGAAGGCAGAGGGGTTCGAGCCGCTCGTCACGCTGATGAGTGACAAGATTCCGGCGGTCCGGTCCAGCGCGGCGGTTGCGTTGGGCGAATTGGGGAACAAAGAGGCTGTCCCTGTTCTCCGAAAGGCGTTTCAAGATCCGGATCCGGGGGTGAAGGGCGCGGCGGTGGACTCGATGCTCCGATTGGGCGAGCCCTTCCCGGATATCGAGGAAGCCGTGCGTGGCCTTATGCGAGCTCAGGACCCAGGGCCTCGTTCGGCGGTGGCCAAGGCGCTGGCGCGAGGCGCGGGGCCGAATCGGCAGGCCGCGCTGGCCTATCTGGATCAGATCCTGCACGATCCTCTGCCACGCCCCAGGATTGCCGCGGCCCGGTCCCTGGGCCGCATCGGAGACCGCAACCACATTCCGGACCTCAAGGAGGCCTTGCGTGACCAGGATGCGGCGGTGCAGGCGACGGCTGCCGCCTCATTGATTCGCCTGCTGCGCCAGGATCAGCAGACGGCGCCGGCGCGTTCGTGAGCCATCCCCTTACCGCGGTCCAGAGCGTGCAGCCGGCTCATGGAGCCGGTTGTGGCACGGTTGACTCAGGATGGTGGATTCTGTATAAAAGTGGCTCTTTTGGGAGTCGGTACAGTCCCTCCGATCACTCGTGCGTCTAACTAGGGGAATGGGTGTGGCCAACCAGCTTCACGACCCCTGCCTTGTGAAGCCTTGAGGCACAGAGTAGAATTTTCCTGGGGCTGGTCGGCATGGACACCGAAAGATTTTGTTCAACCATCAAGGAGGCAGTCATCATGAAGACAGGTGCGTTACTAGGTATGTCGGGTCTCATCGCAGCCTCCTTCCTGGCGGCTCCGCTGGCGTCCTTTGCCGGCGGCACCGTGACCGGGAAGGTGACCTATGCCGGCAAGGCCGAGCAGAAGGAATTCTTGTTTTCCAAGTTCCCCAATCCGAAATTCTGTCCCAAGATTCCGAACAAGGACGTTATGGATGGGGACAAGCGGTTCCTCAAGACGATCGAAGTCGGCAAGGACGGGGCGTTGAAGAACGCGGTGGTGTCGGTTCGTGACATCGAAGACAAGGCGTTCATGGACGGGTACGGGGGCACGGATGTCGTCGCGGAGTTCTGTGATTTTCAGCCGTTCAGCGGCATCGTCGTGAACAAGAAAATGTTCCGGGTCGAGAATCACGATTCGGACCCCGACGATCCCAAGTCCGTAAAGGGCGTGCTCCACAACCCGCATTCCTTCGAGGTCAAGGGACCCAGTTCCTCCACCATTTTCAACATCGGTCTTGCCGAGAAGGGATCCAAGCTCGAAAAGCCGATCACGCTTCGCCAAGAGAAGGCCGGGTCCTTCTTCCGTCTCCAGTGCGATCAACATGAGTTCATGCAGGCGTTCTTCCTCCCGGTCCAGAACAAGCACTATGCCGTGGTGAAAGAGGACGGGACGTTCGAACTCAAGGATGTGCCGGCCGGCAAGCACAAGATCATGGCCTGGCATCCGTTCGCCGGAAAGATGGAAGCCGACGTGGATGTGCCTGAGGGCGGATCCGTGAAGGCGGATTTCCAGGTCAAGAAGTAATTCCTCGCGTGCGCTGATTCGCGTTCGCGACAGAGCGAGACAGGCGGAGGGCAGCAGCTCGGACGAGCTGCTGCCCTCTTGCTTTTCCCGGGATGGCGTTCGGCGCCGGTCCGCTCGTCGCGACCTTGCCTTTGCTCGAACGGACTCGGTATTATGCCCGGATTCATTCTGATGGAGTGCACGTGGCTCGCGATCTGACTCTGGCCGAGATTTTCCAGCTTGGATACTACTGGGAAACGAAAATCCTGTTGACCGCCGTGAAGTTGGATGTGTTTTCCTGTTTGGATGGGAAGGCGTGGACGGCGAGGGAGGCGGCCGACAGGCTGGGAGTCCATGAGGGGACCTTGGCGCTGCTGCTCAATGCGCTGGTCGCGATGCGGGTGCTGGCCGCATCGGAGGGTCGGTACGCCAATACGCCCGTGGCCCAGCAACATCTGGTGAAGACGTCTCCGCAATATGTCGGCCACCTGTTGGTCCTGCATGACGCCGAATGGGACAATTGGGGGCGTCTCGAGACGGCGATTAGAACCGGCCGGTCTTCGGTCAGCCGGCATGTGTTCGAGACCGATCCGGAGCTCGGCGCGAACGTGTTGTCGGTGCTCCATCGTATCGGTCAGCAGTCCGGCCCTGGCTTTGCGAAGCGCCTGGATGCGGAACAGGCCCGAACGATGCTGGATTTAGGAGGCGGCGCGGGCACCAATGCCATTGCGTTTTGTCAAACCTATCCCGGCCTGACGGCCACCGTATTCGACTTGCCGGAAACCTTGCGCATCACCGAGGGGGTTGTGAAAGAGGCCGAGTTGGAGGGCCGCATCCGTCTTCAGCCGGGAGATTTCAACCGCGACCCGCTGGGCGGTCCGTACGACCTGATCCTGATGTCCGACATTCTCCACTATCAAGACTTCGAGATGAACGCATCATTGGTCGCCAAGGCCTTTGAGCGCCTGTCGCCCGGCGGGAGACTGGTCATCAAGGACCGCTTTCTGGATGAAAGCGGGACGGCCCCTGCCTGGACGACCGCGTTCGCGGTGCACATCCTGGTCAATACCGCGCGAGGCCGCTGCTATAAGACGAGCGAAGCCTTGGAATGGATGAGGCGGGCAGGATTCGAATCAGCCGAAGAGCTGGAAGCCACCGCCGTCGTCCAGGGACGCCGGGCGGCCTGAGCACACGATGACCGAGTGGCTTCGACAACCGGGGTTCTTTGCCACGCATGCGACGGTCGGGGCTGACCTGAGCCAATTGATGGCGACGCTGTTCACCGCGCTGTTCATCGTGGGCTGGGTGCAGGCCAAGCGGAAACAGGGCCATGCCCACCATTGGTTGATGCTCGGCGGCATGATCGCGATGCTGGTGTTCTTCGTGAACTATTATCTGTTTCGCTCGCTCGGCGTGCTGGCATTCGAGGGGAAAGAAGGATTCGGGGGGTCCGAGGAACTCTATCATGGCGTCTTCATTCCGTTGCTGACTTTCCATATCATACTGGTGGTGATCGGGATTGTGATGGCGATCTATATGATCGTGCTGGGGTTCCGTTCGCAGGCCCTTGTCGGCGACCGGCGTGTGCTGAAGGATGCCGTGCTCCAAACGTCCTGGCGGAAGGTCGGCCTGCTCTTCGGGTCGATCACGGGCGTCGTGGTCGTCTTGTTTCTTTCCCGGGTCGTGACCGCAGGCTTTTCCATGCGCAAGATGGAAGTGTATCTCGGATTTCTGGTGTTGCTCGCGATCGTGTTCGGTCTCGAGATTCTGATCCAGCGGATCTGGCCCAACGGCGAGCGCCGTCATCGGGCGCTCGGCACCTTCACGATGGTGATCTATTGCATCCTGTTCATCACGGGCAGCGTGACGTACACCATGCTGTATATTCTCTATCCCGGGAAAATCGGGTAACGGTTGGATCCGGTCGGCAACAGCCGGCGGAAGGCACGGGTCAAAGGCATCATGCTGGTCTGTGGATGCGGGCGGTGGATGCATACGCAGGGCGTTGAGGAGCGGCTCGGCCCGGCAGGCGAGCCGATGTGGTTCGTCCGGTCTGAGTGTTTGGGTTGCGGGTTGCGCGTCGGCGCGGATGTTGCAGCCGGGGAGGCGAGCGGCGAGACGTTCGGATTGGTCGATCGGCTGATCTGGAGCGACGACGCGAAGCATTGCTTGGAGCGGCTTCCGCCCTACGTGCAGGAGCTGTTGAAGCCGGAGGTGGAGCGCTACGCGCGCGCGGCCCGGCATCGTGTCGTCACCTATGACCTGTTTGCCGAGGCCCGGCAGGGAACGGCCGTGGCCTGGGACCCTGCGGCTTGGCAACGGCTGGATCGGGTTCCGGCCTCTATTCGAGCGATGGCGCGACTTGAACTGGAGCGGACGGCCGCCGATCGCGGTCTCTCCAGCGTGTCGGTGGCGTTGATGGAGGAAGTGAAGGCCAAGTATTTCGGAATGGCGCAGAAGCCCTGATTGATCGTCTTATGTTGCACCGACTTGCGCTTCGTGTCCTGCCTCAACTCAGTCTGACCGTGACTGAACCGGCCGTTCGCTCCCGGAAGCGGATCGTAATGTTCGTCGCGGGGCTGGCCATCTTCGTGGCCTATCGCGCATTGAAACTCGTCGTGCCACTGTCCGAGGCGGTGCCGTTGCTGGTCACGAGCGGGAGCCTGGCGGTCGTCACCGCCGGGGTCTGTTATGCCGCAGGGCGACAGGCGCCGTGGTCCGATCTGCCTCGTGCCGAGCGTCCAAGCCGGTGGGCCTGGCTGCTCGGGTGGGTCGGATTCGTGTATGCGGTCCAACTGTCGTTGCTGGTGCTGGCTCTCTTGCAGGTGGCGGTGAACTATGATTTCCTGACTCACCCAGAGGGGCCGGCCATGATGGCGATCATCATTCCCAATACCGCCGTGGCTCGTGATGCGTTTGAGATCGGCCATCTGCGACGGATGGAATCGCAGGGCCGTTCGTTTCTCACGTTTCCCAGCGGCGCGAGCCTTCGCGGAATGTTGTGGCAGCGGCCGCGGGTGCTCTTGAGTTGGACGGCTGCCGGCGTGGGTGCGACAGCCTTGCTGGCGCTGGCCGTGACCTCGGCGGCTTCGGAGGGGCCGGTGCCGCTTCTCCACCTGGTGATGGCCATCTTGGCCGCCGGCTCGATTTCCCTGGCCGCCTACCTTGCCGGGCTGAACGAGTCCTCCGATTGGCTCGCGCAGTGGCGGCGCACCGGCTGGCTGGAGCTGGCCAAATTCTGGTGGTGGCCGGGATTGGCCTTTGCCGCAACCTATCTTCTGGCGGTCTATGGCCTGTTCGTATTCGCCTTGCAACGGCCCCTTCATGTCGGCTGGCAATTCGCGGCCGTTGCGGGATGCGTCGGCGGCCTCATGGGACTCTACTCCTATTATTTGGGCGCCCGCCGGTCGTTTGAAACCAGGTTACAGGGGACGATTCCCGCCGCCGTGCTGCGCTGTCCGTTCGTCATGGGATTGCTGTCGAAACAGATGGGGATGGGCGATGGCATGGTCCCGCCGCCGCAGGCGTTGCCGGTTCCGGAGACCCATCAATCCATGCCGGCCGTGACTGTGGAGCAGATCCGATGAACGCCGCAAAGCTCATCCGGCGCGGGCTGTTGTTGTGGATCGTCGTCCTTGCCGTCGGCGTCGCACCGGCCGGTGCGGAGTCTCCGATCCCGGCGGGGACGGCGACGGATTCCGTCGATGTGTTTTTCAAAACACCGGGCGTGCCCAGCGGACCGCCGGCCCCTGTCGCTGAGGAGATTGCCTATCCGACGATCGGGTCATTTGACAGCCGCCTGCTCGTCTGGTTCGTCACGCAACAGCATACCTACTTCGGCGGATTCGTCCTCGCCCTTCCGATCTTTTGTGTCTTGATCGAATTTCTGGGGCTGATCGCGCGGGACCCGGCGCTGTCCGCCAAGTATGACCGTCTGGCCAAGGATTTTGCGCGCGTAGCGTTGTTGGCGATGTCCATCACGGCGCTGGTCGGGAGCGCCATGCTGGCCTTGTTCATCCTGCTGTATCCGCACTTCATGCAGTATATGGGCGGCACCTTCAAATCCATGATGCCGGCCTATGCCATCGTATTCCCTGGAGAAGCGCTGTTATTGATTATCTACTACTACAGTTGGGATCGCCTTGCTGTGGCGGGGTGGAAGTGGATCCATGCCGCCATCGGGGTTGTCACCAACGTGTTTGGCGGCGCCCTGCTGTTGCTGGCCAACGCCTGGGCGGCGTTCATGATGTCGCCGGCGGGCGTGGACGCCCAGGGTCGGTTTCTCGGGAACGCCTGGCATCTGTTGCATTCCGCCTTGTGGAATCCGTTGAACGTCCATCGTTTTCTGGCCGACATCATGTCGGGAGGCGCGGTGGTGCTGGCCTATGCGTCGTACCGCTTCCTGACGAGCAAGGAACCGGAAGAGCGGGCCTACTATGATTGGGTCGGTTATATCTTCCTCTTCGTGACGGTCTGTGCGTTGCTGCCGATGCCGTTCGCCGGCTATTGGCTGATGCGGTCCGTCTACGCCTGGCGTCAGAGCATGGGCGTAACGATGATGGGTGGACTGCTGACCTGGCTGTTCGTCGTGCAGGCGCTTCTGATTGGCGCGCTGTTTCTCGGCATTAACTACTATCTGTGGCAAAGTCTCGCGAGATTGAAAGGTGGGGAGCGATATCAGCAGTATACGCAGTTTCTCGTGTGGGGCTTGATGATCGTCGTGATGGTGTGGCTGACGCCGCATACGGTCATGATGTCGCCGGGCGAGCTGAAGGCGATGGGCGGGGCTCAACATCCGGTCATCGGCAACTACGGCGTCATGTCGGCCAAAAACGGCGCCGTGAATTTGATGATCTGTCTGACCGGGCTGAGTTATATCTTTTACCGCCGCGCCAATCGGACGATGACCGTGCCCTGGGTGCGGAAGGGGAACCTGGCCATCGGGGTGCTCTATCTGCTGGGAATGGGACACATCACCTGGCTGTCGATCTATGGGTTTTATCTTCCCGCCAGTCTCCGGGTGGCCTTGTCAGGTCCCCAGGCGCTGACGACGTTGACGGTGGTGATGGGAGGCGCCTTGATCAACCGCGCCATGTTGCGCGGGGCGGTGGTGCATGGGCCAGTCCAATGGGGCCGCATGACGGATCGCGGCATGGTCGGACTGTTCGCCATCGCGGCGGCGTTCACGTGGGTCATGGGGTTGATGGGCTACATTCGTTCGTCCGGGCGGCTGGCCTGGCACGTCAGCGAGCTGATGCCGGATGTGTCGCCCTGGGCATTCACTCCCTCGCTTGGGTTTGCGGCCAAAATGGTGACGTTGAACATGGTGGTGTTCTGGGTCGCGGTGCTGTTCGTCTTCTGGTTGAGCGAGAAGGGGTTGGCCTCGGCCGCGGACCGACGCGCCGCTTCGGCTAAGTCGCCCGCCTGGGTTCCAACTCCAACGCAGGAAACTTAGCTTGTCTCACGATGCGAGGTGCCATGCTACGCAAGAGGGAAGGATTCGTGTGGCTGAAGCGGCTCTCTGTGCTGGGAGGGGCGCTGCTAGGACTCGCCGGCACGTTGGTCTGCGTCGACGAGAGCCGCGCGGCCGAGCAACTTGTGCTGGAAGCGTTTCAGGCCAAGGAGGCCGACGGCTTCCCCAGTCTCTGGGAGAACGAGAGCCAGCGCAGTGAAGCCCGGGCGAGAAGCGCGTATAAGGTCCATGATGAACAGGGCAACGGATTTCTGGCCGCCCGGGATGCCGATCAGCGCATCAAGAAGAAAAAAATCGACTGGGATCCCAAGGCCTACCCGGTGTTGACCTGGCGCTGGCGTTTGCTGAAGGCTCCGGCGACGGCCGACCCCATCGCCACGCTTTACGTATCGTTGGATACCGATTTCTTTTTCATTCCCGTTTTCACGAAATACATCTGGAGCGCCACCAAGGCGGAGGGGCTTCTGAGCGAAGGGAGCATGTTCAGCGGCGCGGAGATCGTGGTCCAATCGGGAGCAAAGCCCATCGGCGAATGGGTCGAAGAAACCGTGAACGTGTATGAGGACTTTAAGCGGATTCATGAACACGAACCGGCCCCGAAGGCCTGGGGCATTTCGATTTTGAGCGGCCCTGGCGTGGAAATCGATTTCGGCTCGATTGTGGCTAGGGCCCGATAGGGGCTTCGCCGAGGTCCCGCGAATATCAGGACGCGAGTCGCCTGTGAGTGGAAAGATTATCGACGTGGTCCTCGGCATTGCCGTGATGGGAACGGTGGGCGTCCTGATCGGCGTGAATATGGGAGACGTGTCTCTCCCGGTGGCCGCGGGCCTCGGAGTGGCGCTCGGCACGGTTGTGGGATTGCTCGGCGGGCGGCGGTTTCTCTTCAGTATTTTGATCGGCAGCGTGTTGGGCGGGCTCCTCGCCTGGCTGGTGGCCGGCGCGGACCGCATGTCTGTCGGAGCCGGTGCGGGCGCCGCCATGGGCGGGTTTCTGGGGGTGCAGATTTCAATGTTGTTGGATGCCTGGGCGGAACGAAAGCGGGAGGCGGCCTCCACGGAGCCGCCGGCGCCGAACACGTGACTGCGCTCCGATGGTTTGGCGGGCATGTGAGCCTCGTGGGTGAAGGTCAATCAACATGGATAATAACAAGGTCCTGATCGGATCGATCATCTTCGTCTTCGGATCGTTCTTTCTGATGATCGTCGGACTGATGAGCCAGTCGTATGACAATAAGAAAGCGCGTGAGGAGGCGCTGGCCCAGCTTAAAAGAACGGAAACGCAAGCGGTGCCGGCCGTGTCCGAGCAGGACTATTCGATGTACAAGACGTTCGTAGGCGAGGACGGGCACGAAATGGTGCAGATCCCTGAAGGACCGTTCCGCATGGGCAGCACGGAAGGCGACCCAGACGAGGCGCCAGAGCATCAGGTCTATCTGAGCACCTATTACATCGACAAAAAAGAGATCACCCAAGGGGAGTACGAGCAATACGTCAAAATGACCAAGCGCGGAAAACCGTTCATTCCGGTGTTCGAGGACGATATTACGAAGATCACCAAACCGGAACTGCCGGCCATCGGGATGTCCTGGGCGGACGCGACTGCCTACTGTAAATGGGCGGGAAAGCGCCTTCCGACTGAGGCAGAGTGGGAGAAGGCCGCTCGCGGCGAAGGGCGTCGCCGCTATCCCTGGGGGGATGATTTCGGGTCCCATCGCGCCAATCTGGACGGCGCCGAAGATGGATTTAAGTATCTCGCGCCGCCTGGTTCATTCGAGGCGGGCCGAAGTCCGTACGGCCTTTACGACATGACCGGCAACGTGGCCGAGTGGGTGGCGGATACATATGATGAGCACTATTATGCGAAGTCGCCCTTTCGAGATCCTCAAGGGCCCACCGAAGGCGAACATAAGGTGATTCGCGGCGGGTCCTGGAGAGAGACCGCGCATGGAGCGCGGGTTGCGAAGCGGTTTCAGGCCAAGATGTGGCGAACGGACAGTTCCATCGGATTCCGATGCGCGCGGGACGGAGAAAAGTCTGCGGCCGGTTCTCAGAAGTCGCAGGGCTGAGGCGGCTTTGCTTCGGGTGACGCTATGCTCGAAACGAGATTCAAAGTCGCGATTCTCATCGCGGTCGCCGTATTCGCCGGTCTTCCGATCATGGGGATTCTCCGCGGCACCTCCTTGACCCCATTTGAAAAAGTGGAAAATCCCTCGGGTCGCTCACTTACCCAGTCATTGCCGTCCCAGGATCTTGGTCGGGAAGAGACACCCATTAACGAAGAGATGGTATACATTCCCCCCGGGCCGTTCATTCGCGGCTATGACCAGGGCGGTTTTGACGAAGCGCCGCAGAGGGAGATCTTTTTAGACGGCTTTTCGATCGATCGTTATGAAGTCACGAACCATCAATATGAGGCCTTCGTCGCGGCCAGCGGTCATCGAAAGGCGGGACCGCCTTCCCGATATGCGAAAAACATGGCACGGATGCGCTCCGCAAACCAGCCGGTGGTTTACGTGTCTCATGACGACGCGCAAGCCTATTGTGCCTGGAAAAACAAGCGACTCCCGAGCGAGGCAGAATGGGAAAAGGCCATGCGTGGTCCGGATGGGCGGCTGTGGCCCTGGGGCAACGAGGAACGGCCTGGAAGCGCCAATTGGGCCCGCGTACAGGATGGGGCCGAAGTGACCGCCCCGGCCGGGTCATTTCAAGACGACCGCAGCCCTTATGGGGTGATGGATGGCGCGGGCAACGTCATGGAATGGGTTGCCGACTGGTATTTGGAAACCGCGTACAGGGACTCGCCGGAGAAGAATCCGCCCAGCCCGGAGTACGGCATGTTTCGTGTTCTCAGGGGGGGAAGCTATACGACGACAGGGGGAGACGTAAGGCTGACAAGCCGAAACAAAATGGTTCCTGATTTTCGGGACGAAACCATCGGATTTCGCTGCGCCGTGAGCGGAAAATGGGGTGGAGATCAGAACAGGAAAGAGGCCGAAAAATCATAGAATATCAAAGTAATAGAGGATGAGAAACACGGCCAAAATGATGTTGACAACCATGCCGGCCAAAACTATAATGTCAAACAATTTTGAACTTTTTTCACCCATTTGTTTCCCCTTGCCGAATGAATGTCGCGTGACTCCCTTAGCACTTGCCTCGTGGTGTGTCAAGGCAAAACCTTAGGATGAAGAGCTATCAGTTATCACCTGAAGAGGAGATGTGAACCATGGCGGAAGTTGTTCAGGATCCAGAATGGAAAATAAAACTCGGGAAGATGATTTTCTACGTCACGCTGGCGGTGGGCCTGTGGTTTTTCTACTGGTTCGCCGGAATTCAGTGCCCCTGTTGAACCCGGTTTAAATACGGACCTGAAGGAGCCGGGGGCGTGACCATTTTAAGCTTCTACTATTCAGAGTTTAGGAGGATCGAGCGATGACAAGTCCATACTTTTGGCTTGCGACGTTGATCGCGGGGTTTGTGCTTCTGTTTATAGGGGCCAAGTCCAAGACGCTGTTGAACAATACGGTCTTCGCCGTTGTGGTGTCGATTCTCATCGTGGTTTCTTATTTAACCCTGGTGGATCACTACCTGATGGACATGCAGGGGTTGGATTACTGGTACCTCTTCCGCAATTAGTTTTAGTGTCATAAGGAGCGATCCGAGATTCGGGCATATTAGAATTTTTCAAGGAGGTTAGCCATGGGCAGTGTAGGGCGAAAAAAAATTCTGTCGATCATGGCGTTGAGCGTCATGGTTGGCCTCCTTCTTCTGCCGATCATCTCTTCGATTCCTGCTCTTGCCGGAGGCGGTGGACCTGCGGCGGGTGGTCCTCCGCCTGAAGTGGCGGCGGCGAAGAAAGATGGGGATAAGAAGGAGGAGGCAAAAGTCGAGAAGGGACGTGACGTTTATTACAAGATCGAAGGCATTGTGTCCGGCGCTCCGGCGCCCAAGACAACCGATGGAGAGAAGGATTACCCCCGGTACAACTTTGAGAGTCGTGTGCTGATCTGGTTTGCCAACCAGCAGCATCTGTACTACGGAAGCTTCGTGCTGGCGGTGCCGATCTTCTGCATGATCATCGAGTTCGTGGGGGTGGTGTCGAAAGATAAGGCGATGGGCAAAAAGTACGATCAGTTGGCCTACGACTTTATCAAGATCAGTCTGACCGCCTATTCATTGACCGCCATCTTGGGCGGGATCCTGATCTTCACCTTTCTTACGCTCTATCCTTCCTTTTTCGGTTACCTGTCGAGCATTTTCCGTCCGGTCATGCATATCTATGCCTTGATGTTTGTGGCGGAGAGCGGGACCCTCTACATCTACTACTACGGGTGGGACAAGATGAAGACGGGCTTTCTGAAGTGGATTCACCTCAGCATGTCCGTGATCTTGAACGTTATTGGAACCGTGCTTATGTTCCTCGCTAACTCTTGGATCGGATTCATGATGTCGCCGGCCGGAGTTGACGAGCAGGGGCGCTTCCTCGGAAACATCTGGCACGTGCTGCATACAGCTCTGTGGAATCCCCTCAATGTACATCGCATCCTTGGCAATATGGCATTCGGAGGGGGCGTCGTGGCGGCCTATGCGGCCTATCGATTCCTCTCTTCCAAGACCGATGAAGACCGTGCGCATTATGATTGGATGGGCTATGTTGCCATGGCCATCGGGGTGGCGTTCCTCATCCCGTTGCCGTTCGCCGGGTATTGGTTGATGCGGGAGGTCTATGCCTATCGCCAGCAGATGGGGATCACGCTCATGGGAGGTCTGCTGGCTTGGTTGTTCATCATCCAGGCAACCATGATCGGCATCCTGTTCTTGAGCACCAACTATTATCTCTGGCAAGCGCTTGGCCGTATGAGAGGCGCCGAAAAATACTTCCGCTACATCAAGTATTTGGTGTTTCTCCTGATCGTTGGATTTACCGTTTTCATCACCCCTCATACCATGGTGATGACCCCCGCAGAGTTGAAGGCTATGGGAGGCCAGCAGCATCCAGTGTTGGGCAACTACGGGGTCATGTCGGCTAAGAACGGCGGTATTAACGTCATTATTACGACTACCGTTCTGAGTTTCATCTGGTATCAGCGAGGGAACAAGGTATCTACGGTGTCGTGGTCGAAGTTTGGGAACATCTTCATGGGGGTGTTCTTCTTCTTTGCGTATTTCAACATCGTCTGGCTGGCGGTCTACGGATACTACATTCCGGCCAACGTCCGAGTCGGACTGTCAGTTCCTCAGGTCGCAACGACGCTTTCCTGCCTGTTCATGATGGGGGGGCTCAACCTCGTCATGCTCAAAGGAGCCAAGCAGATGGGGGAGGTGGAGTGGGGCAAGATCTCCGCCCGCTCCCAATATGCCCTCATTATGTTGGCGACAGCGTTCACCTGGATGATGGGGCTGATGGGGTATATCCGCTCATCTGTCCGGTTGTTCTGGCACGTTAATGAAATCATGCGCGATAACTCACCATGGGCATACACCCATACGGTTGGGTTCGGCGCCAACATGATCTCATTTAACGTGTTGTTCTTCTGGATCAGTATTCTCTTTGTCTTCTGGGTCGGGTCGCTGACGAAGAAGGCGGCGCCGGTTGAAGCGAAAGCTCCGGCTCCAGGGGGGGCCCCACAGCCAGTGGGTGGCCACTAATACGAGCTGTCCATTCTTGGGGATCCCGGTCCTAAAGGGTTGGGGTCCCCTAAAGCTATCCTGAGGAGGATCGAGCTGTGGGGAATCTACTGTCGACTGCATTGGATATGGGATGGCCAGTCCTGGCTTTGCTCGCAGGCTTACTGGTGTATTTTCAGGTTTCCATCTCAAATCCTGATGTAAAGAAACGGGCAACATTCAAGACTTTCATCGGTATGATTGCGACCGTGATGCTCTTTGTCGCAATCGCGAATTACAAGATCAATTTCTTCGCAGAAAGCCGGCTGCTCCCCGTGTCATTGGCGATAATTACCGCCATGACGCTGATGATGGGCCTGTATTTCGCCAATCTCAGCGCCTTGTTCAAGATCGGCGGCATGATGTTCTTCGTCGCAGCGTTCTTGTCCGGCTATGGGAATTGGCTACCTCAGGTTGAGGGTGGATTTCCTCCTCCTGAGGTCAAGTTAGACTTCAACTCGATGAGCCCTCAACAGTTGGCCGATGAGGGGGAGAAGATCATTTTCGGCGGCGTGGGGCAAAGCAAAGTGCAAGGCGCCATCGGGAAGGGGCAGTGTCCTCTTTGTCACGGATTTAACCAGGGGTTTCTCAGCGAGCGCGCCCCGAACTTGTGGGGTTTGCCGGGAAGACTTGAAGAGCGACTGAATGATCCTCGGTATCACAAGGGCAAGCCGCAGGACAGAGATACGGTCGAGAAAGAAGCGTTTCCGGGGGCCGGAACTGCAGAGACAGGGCAAGAGTACATTGCCGAATCTCATGCCTGTCCAAACTGTTATGTCGTGGCGGGTTTCGGAGTCAAGGGTACGAATGACAAGGAAAGCCCGATGCCCAAGATCCATAAGCCTCCGATCTCTCTGTCCATCGGAGAGCTGGCGGCCGTCGATACCTGGATCTATGTGCGGGAGGGCAAAGATGCTCCCTCGTATGATGAGATTGCGAAGTCGTATGAGAAGTTCATCCCGGAATCGGATCGTCCGGCTCAGCAGGAAGAAAAGAAAGACGCTGGTGGAGGCGGGGGTGGATTGTTGGCTGACGGATCCGAGCCTGTCGATCAAATTTTTGCGAAGGCGCAATGTATCGTCTGCCATACGATCCCCGGTATTCCTGGAGCCACAGGCGCAGTAGGTCCAAAACTCGAGGAGGGGACCAACGCCCCGCTTCGAATCAAGTCTGCGGATTACAAGGGGACCGCGAAGACGACTCGTGAGTACATTATGGAGTCGGTCATCAACCCGAGCGCGTACGTCGTGAAGCCATTTGCCGACGGCGTGATGCCTAAGATCTTCGGTCAGAAGCTCAGCGCGGGAGCGATCAACAAGATCATCGATTACCTCTCGCAAGTCCAAACGGGAAAAGAACCCCCGAAGATCAACTAGGGAATATTTGAGCCCAAGAAGGAGAGTAGAATCATGACCTGGCTAAAGTTGGTCGAAGGGTACATGCCGATGCAGATGATATTTGAGCTCGCCTTCTGCGTCGGTGTGTTTGCCTTGCTGAGTTATGTGCTGAACAAGAGCGGGCTCGCGATGTCCCGGTTCTGGCAGGGTATCTTGTTTTGGGTCTTTCTCGTGATGTACCTGAAATACAGGATCTATCCGCCGATTCCGTTCAGCGTGAGGGCTATGTATGGAACCGCCGCGCTCGTGGCGGTCTTCATGTGGCTGTCCAGCAACGAAGAGGATTGGAAAAAATTCAAACAACCGATTCTTAATGTGTTGGACGCGAATACCGGACTGCACAAGTTTCTCCGTACCGTATGGCTGGTCGCATTACCCCTGCTCATCGGTGGCTTTGCGTATAATTCGTTCCTGCCCAGTCTGGATGAGCCTATCGAATTGCGAACCGTCCATCCGGCTCCCCCGCAAAACACCAAGGTGCATGGCAAGACGTTTACTCTTCAGACCGCCTACAACCCCTATCGAGTGAATCTCGAGGGAAAGTTCGATGAGGACTTTGCCAGAAAGCTCATCACCGAGCAGAGCATGGGGCGTCTGATGCAGCAGAAGCCGGAAGCCAATCCCTGGGATCCGAACGCCCAAGGCTATATCAAGTACGTTCGCGAGGGGGGAGAGATTTTCTTCCAGAACTGCCACTTTTGCCACGGTGACAATCTGAACGGCCGGGGCCTTCACGCCTTTGCGTTCAATCCTATTCCGGCGAATTTCACCGATCCCGGGACATTGGCGCAGCTTCAAGAAACCTTCGTTTTCTGGCGTGTGGCCAAGGGCGGAATCGGTCTTCCACCCGAGGGGTTCCCTTGGGCGTCCGTTATGCCGCCGTGGGAGCAACATTTGACCACGGATGAGATTTGGAAGGTCATTCTGTTTGAATACTGGCATACGGGTTACTATCCCCGTACATGGGATTAATTATTCACGAGCAAGGCGAAGAGGGACAAACCATGACAATGCAGAAAGGAACTCGTTCCAAGGCCCTTCTCGGCCTCGCCACGGCAGGGTTTGTGCTGCTTTCCGGCAGCGCAGTGGTCACGGCTCATGCCGAGCAAGCTGCGCCCGAAGGGTTCAAAAGCCAGACGCTTGCTCCGGAGCCTCCTGCCGACATGATTGAGGCCGGGAAGCGTGTGTATTTTACGAAGTGTGTCTGGTGCCATGGTGTGGACGGTGCGGGGGATGGCCCGGGGGCAGATCGGTTGTGGCCTCGGCCGCGCAATTTCAATCAAGGCACGTTCAAGATCCGCCATACGGCGAGCGGCGAGTTGCCTCTGTTCAACTACAAGGAACAGACTCCGGGAAAGAACGACCTCTTTGAGACCGTGACCCATGGGTTGCCGGGATCTGCCATGCCGCCGTGGGAAGGTATTTTGACTGAGGAACAGCGGCTACAAGTTTTGTCGTTCGTGACCACCCAGTTGGTCAAGGATCGCAAGTTCACCGATAAAGATACTGAGACGCAAACCGTTCTTCAATTGGCCGAGATCAAGCAGGTTCCCGCAACCAAGGAAAGCATCGAAAAGGGAGCTCAGTTGGTGGTCGATAAGAAGTGTATTGAATGCCATGGCGTGACTGGCCGCGGTGATGGGAATGCCTTCAACTTGAAGGACGACTGGGGATTTTCGATCCAACCGGCCAATTGGCACAAGTGCTGGAATTTCCGCGGGAGCCGTCAGGATCCTTACAATGTGAAGAATATTTTTAGAACCTTCTCCACGGGGATCAACGGGACGCCGATGCCCTCGTTCGCGGACAGCACGACGCTGGAGGAGCGCTGGGATATTGCCAATTTTGTCAATTCGCTCTGTGAGCGAGACAAGGATGGCAATCCTCTGGAAATTGATCCGTTGACGGACAAGCCGAAGATCAATTTCGTGGTGCGCTCCGGTCCGGTCGAGGGCGACATTTCAGACGATCCGGACAATGAAATGTGGACCAATCGGGAGCGGAGAATTGTAGCGCTCGGGGGGCAGATTACCCATAAGCCACGGAATTTCGTGACCCGGATTGACGATGTCTGGGTAAAGTCCCTGTACAACAACGACAACATCGTGTTCTTGTTCCAGTGGGATGATCGGACAAAGAGCGTGGCCGAGGAAAAGCCAGAATGGGATCCGACCGAGGTCAATCTAGATACGTACGGGGTCAAGGAGCAGGCTCCCAAGACAGGCGAGCCCGGGTCGATTGCCGCTGCCCAGAACAATTATCGGGCGTTCAACGATGCGTTTGCCTTCCAATTCCCTATCAAGTGGCAGGAGCTTCCCCCGCCTGCTAAACCTCGGTATCTCTGGGGCGATAACAAATACCCGGTCGATATCGTGAAATGGGAAGCGGACGGCACTGTCCGGTCTTTCAAGGGGACCGGATGGGATCAGGACTTTGAAGAGCGCGATGACTTTGAAGAAAAGCTGAAGGTTCTGAAATCCGAATGGAAAAACGGTCGATGGACGCTGATGGTGCAGCGTCCGCGCAAAGACGACTACGAGGAGTATGCGTACTTTGAAGCGGGCAAGTATATTCCGACTGTCTTCTTCGCGTGGGATGGCCACAATGGCGATGCCGGCAGAAAGATGTCGGTGTCGGCCTTTTACTATACGATCCTGGAACCGCCGATTCCGAAGGAAACCTACATCTATCCGGTGCTGATCGGACTCGGTGTCGTGGTGCTGGAGGGGTGGGTCCTAGCCCGCCGGGCCAATAGGAGGAAGGGCAAGACCTTCTAGGTTCCGGTTGACGTTTCGTGAGATGAGAGAGGGGGTGGGATTATCCCACCCCCTTTTTTATTTCAGCGATGGGCGTGGATTGGTTGGTGAACAGCCCGCGGAAATCAGAAAATCATTGGCATGTCACAATCGACAAAGATCGAGAACGCAACCGCGCTGGTACTGGCCGGAGGACGAAGCGTTCGAATGGGGGAGGATAAGCGGTTCATCAAGGTCGGCGGACGGACACTGTTCGATCGGGTCCTCGATAGCTTGGAGCCTCTGTTTGAAGAAGTCATCATTTCAGTGGCCGTGGAGTCGGATTGGCTGCCGGTCAGAGGGCATCGGGTGGTGCCTGACGCGCTACCCAATTGCGCCACGCTCGGGGGCGTCTACAGCGGTTTGTCGGCATCAGATCGGGACTGGGTGTTTGCGGTCGCCTGCGATATGCCGTTCGTCAACCCGTCCGTGATCCGCACCCTGGCGGATGCGCGCAATGACGCGGATTTCGTGATTGCCAGAGTAAAGTCGCGTCTCCAACCCATGCACGCGTTCTACCGAAAGACCTGTCTGCCTGTATTGGGCAAAATGGCGCAGAACGGAGATTTGAGACTGCAAGGGCTGGTCTCCAGCTCGGCATTGCATGGCCTCGTGCTGACGGACGCGGAGGTGATCCATGGCAGTGAGGAGGAGCTGTCATTCTTGAACGTGAACACGCCCGCTGATTTTGATCTCGCTCGGCGGTTACTCAAGCCGGCATAATAGGCTTCGGGGTCCGGCTATCCGGTTCCATGCTCCCGTGGTCGTAAGGCATCCAGCGAAAACCTTTTATGAATTCTCTCGGAGATCAACGTTCCCTGCCTGGGTGACAGAAAATTTCCCACAGGATGCATAGAAGGCAGATCGTCCGACCCATTGAGGCGTTCCTCCAAGACGAATCTTCCGACATGTCAGGGCGCGGCCGGCCTAACGATGAAGAATACTTCCCGGGCAACCGTTGGCCGTTCCGGTGCAACGGGTGAGAACCTTGCGCGTGGCATGAGGGCAAAACTTGCGGACGCGGCCAATGTCCTGCTGGTCATTCACCCTGGGACATTGGGTGACGTCTTAGTGGCGATCCCTAGTTTGAGGGTCATGAGAGCAAAGTTCCCTCGGCATGATCTGGCCCTGGTGGCCAGAGGGGAAGTCGGAGACCTGCTCAAGCAGGCTGGTGAAGTGTCGCAGGTCTGTGGCTTAGAAGGAGCATTCGGCAGTACATTGTTCGGCGGAGAGCCTATCCTGCCCTCCCCATGGCGCGAGTGGTTGGGACGGTGCGATCGAGCGATTGGGTTTCTCTCCGATCCGGAGGGAACAGTCAGAGCGACATTGGACCGCTTCGCCATTGCCCACGTCACTCTTCGGTCGCCCTTCGACGGCACACTGCAAGCCATTCACCAGTCCGCTCGCTTCATTGAAATTGTCGACCAGGCAGTGCCGACGAAAGTAAGGCTTGTCCCGCCGTTGCAAATTTCTCACAACCGGCGGGCAGAGGCGGGAGAAATCTTGCGGAGCATGGGAGTGAAGCTTCTGGGCGATGGTCTGGTAGCCGTGCATCCCGGGAGTGGGAGCCCGCATAAATGCGCCGATCCTCGACTCTATGCCGGTGTCATCACGTGGGCGTGGGATCGAGGTGGCCAGGCTGTCATGATAGAGGGCCCAGCGGACGGAGAGGCGGTATCGGCGGTCACGGGGCTGCTTTCGCACAGACAGGTCCCAATCCTGAAACAGGACGACCTGAACGTCCTGGCGGCCGTCCTGGCGCAGGCCTCGCTGTTCGTTGGGAATGATTCGGGAGTGACGCATCTGGCGGCCTCGGTTGGAACGTCGACCGTGGCGCTGTTCGGACCGACCGATCCTTCCCGCTGGGCGCCGATCGGCCCGGCCGTGCAGGTCTTGCAGGGTGGCCCGTGCGGATGCCGGCCGGACTGGTCGCGCGTTCGGACTTGCGAGGCACGACCCTGTCTCCGCATCGATGTGTCGACGCTTCTCTCCCTCTGCCAACGTATCGTAGGCACGTAAATTCACCGATTGAGCGGCGGGATGGCAGGAGCCGCCCTTGTACCCTGTCTTCCAGATATGCTAGAGTGCGAAGTTAATTTTCTCCTTTGAAAATGACCAGTTAGGAACGCTCATGTCGCGCGGAGTCGTACGGGAAAAAATCGAGGCGTTGCTCCACCAGGCCCTCCGGCAGGCACGGGAACGAGGAGAACTGAAGGCGGATCCCATGCCGTCGATCACGCTCGACGCTCCCAAGAGGCCGGAATGGGGGGATCTTGCCTCGACGGTTGCCATGGCGCTGGCGGCCCCGGAACAAAGGGCGCCTCACGAGATCGCCCAAATCATCGTGAGCAACATGGCCGAGCGCGAGCGGTGGCTCGATCGCGTCGAGATCGTGCGGCCTGGATTTCTCAACATGACCGTGAAGCGTGAAATGTGGCTGGAAGTCTTACGGGAAATCGAACGACTGGGGACCCGCTACGGCACCAACCAACTGGCGCAGGGGCAGCGCCTCCTGATCGAGTTCGTCAGCGCCAACCCCACCGGTCCGCTCCACGTCGGGCATGGACGGGGAGCCGCGGTCGGCCAGGCGCTGGCCAATTTGTTCGAAGCGGCGGGCGCCGAAGTGGTGCGCGAGTACTACATCAACGATGCCGGCCGGCAAATGAAGCTGCTCGGGGCGTCAGTCCTGGCGCGCTATGAGCAACTCAACGGCCGCGAATCGCCGGTGCCGGAGGACGGTTACCAGGGACAGTACATCGAGGACGTCGCCGCACAGGTCCTCGCACAGGTGGGCACGGCCTTCCTTCAACTGCCGAGGGAGGAGGCGGAGCGGCGATGCCAGAGCGTGGCCTATGATCGGCTGGTGAACGAGATTCGAGCCGATCTCGCCCGGTTCGGCGTGACGTTTCAGTCATGGTTCAGCGAGGCGTCGCTTCAACAGTCCGGGGCCGTCCTCCGTGTCGTTCAGGAGCTGAAAACCCGCGGCCTGATTGTGGAACAGGAGGGCGCCATCTGGTTCCGGTCGTCCGCCTACGGCGATGAGAAGGATCGGGTCGTGCAGAAGCAGGATGGTGACTTCACCTATCTGGCCTCCGACATCGCCTACCATCGCGACAAATTGCTTCGGGGCTATGACCGTCTCATCAATGTCTGGGGCGCCGACCACCACGGCTACATTCCGCGGATGCAGGCGGTCATGGAGGCCTTCGGATATCCGAGGACTCACCTGGGAGTGGTCCTGGTCCAGATGGTCAGTCTGCTTCGCGGCGGGAAGAAGGTGGAAATGTCGAAGCGCGCGGGGGAATTCATCACGCTTCGCGAGGTGATCGACGAAGTGGGGGCGGATGCGGCCAAGTTTTCCTTTCTCATGCGGCGTTCCGACACGCATTTGGATTTCGATCTGGAATTGGCCAAGCAACAATCCGCCGACAACCCCGTCTATTACGTGCAATATGCCCACGCCAGGGTGGCCAGCCTCTGTCGGGTTGCAGAATCGCGAGGCATCACGGTCCCTGATCCCAGCCAAGCCGATCTGTCCGCCCTGGCCGACCCGGATGAATTTGGCTTGATTCGGAAGCTGTCGCTCTATCCGACGATCGTTGAAGGCGCCGTGCTCGCGATGGAGCCGCATCGCGTCGCCGTCTATCTCCAGGAACTGGCCGGTCAGCTTCATGCCTTTTATTTCCGACACCGTATTCTCCCGCCGGCTGCGGAGGCCGAGGTGGAACAGGAAACAACGGCCCAGGAATCGGAAACGAAGCCTGGAGCGACGGGAACAGACGCGGCGGCACTCTCCTCCTGTCACCGGGACGTGCTGACGCCTGAATTGACAGGCGCGCGGTTGGCCTTGATGCGACAGGTTCGCCAGGTGATTCACAACGGGCTGGGTCTTCTGGGAGTGTCCGCGCCGGAGCGGATGTAACCTCACGAGAGGAGCGGGCGTGTTTGCATTTCGCGTGCACCAGGAGGATGGTTCAACCAAGGCCAGGCGCGGCACGCTGGCCACGGGACACGGCGCGATCGAGACCCCGGCCTTCATGCCGGTCGGGTCGCTCGGCGCCGTCAAGGGGATCAGCCCGGCAGAATTGGAGCAGCTCGGATACGGGTTGATCCTCAATAATGCCTATCATTTGTTCCTGCGCCCCGGCCATGAGGTGGTGCAACACCTGGGGGGATTGCATGCCTTCACGGGGTGGCCGGGCGCCATCCTGACGGACAGCGGCGGCTTCCAGGTGTTTAGTCTTGCCAAACTTCGGCGGATCTCCGACGAAGGCGTCACCTTTCAATCGCACTTGGACGGGTCCTTGCAGCATGTGACGCCGGAACGGGCGATGGAAATTCAGGAAGCGCTCGGGGCGGACATCATCATGGCCTTTGACGAATGTCCCGCCTTGCCGGCTGATCGCGGGCAGATCACGGGAGCGGTCGCTCGGACGGCCTCCTGGGCGCGGCGTTGTCTGGCTGCGAAGCGTCGTTCGGACCAGGCCCTGTTCGGGATCGTGCAGGGAGGATTGGAAGCGGACCTGCGGGCTCAGGCGGCTCGCGATCTGGTCTCGTTGGACTTCGACGGCTATGCGGTCGGGGGGCTCTCGGTGGGAGAGGACAAGCCTTCCATGTACGGGATGCTCGACGTGACGGTGCCGGAATTGCCGGCGCAGAAGCCCCGGTATCTAATGGGGGTCGGGATGCCCGAGGATCTGGTCGAGGGCGTGGCCCGAGGGATCGACATGTTTGATTGCGTCGTGCCGACCCGCCACGGCCGCACGGGCTGGCTTTTCACAGGAACCGGCCGGGTGTCGATCAAGCAGGCGCAATATGCCCGCGATGCAGGTCCGATCGATCCGGAGTGCGGATGCCCGGTCTGCTGCCGCTATTCCCGCGCCTATCTGCACCATCTCTATCAGGCCAAGGAAATGTTGGGGTTGCGACTGAACACGCTGCATAACCTGTGGTACTTCGCCTCGCTGATGAGGGACATCCGGTCCTCGATCGAGCAGCGGACGTTCGCGGCCTTTCGACAGGCGTTTTACCGGCGCCGCCGGGAGGCGGAGTTCCCGGGGCCGGGGCCGGGGACGGGACAGGAGGCAGCCGCAGGATACCTGAGCAGGGAGGAATCATCGTGAATTGGCTGGTATCGGAGGCATGGGCGCAGTCCGGCAATGGAGGGGGGGGAGGGCCTGGCCTGTTGCTGTCGCTGGTTCCATTCCTCCTGATTTTTGCCGTGTTCTATTTTTTGCTGATTCTGCCGCAGCAGAAACGGCAGAAGCACCTCAAGGAGATGCTGGACCAACTGAAAAAGGGCGACAAGGTGGTCACGGCATCGGGGATTTGGGGCACGATCACGAACATCGGCAAGCACACCGTCACGTTGCAGATTGCGGACAACACCAAGATCAAGATGCAGCGGGAACACATCGCCCGGGTGCGAACCGAAGAGGATGAGTAGATCCACACAAGACGATTGGGCTGAGCCTGTGGAGCGCGCATGAAAAAAGTCGGCGGTCGGTTGACGTTGTTGCTGGTCGTGGTGCTGGTGTCGATCATCTGTTTCCTCCCGTCCTATCCGGCGGTCTATCGCGAATTGCCCGATTGGATGAAGAAGGTGCTGCCCAGCAAAGGCATCTCGCTGGGGTTGGACCTGCAAGGCGGCATTCACCTGGTCTTGGAAGTCGAGGAGGACCGCGCGGTCGAAATCGCCGTCGATCGGGCGGTGACGTCGATCCAGGATGCCTTGGCGGACAAGAAGCTCGCGGCGGAGTCGGTTTCGCGGACCGGCCCGACGCAGTTGACGATCACGGCGCAGAACGCGGAAGGCAAAAGCCAGATCCAGAAGCTGATCGACGAGTTTCCGAGCTTTTACGAGGTGGAAGGCAAGGGGAGTGGAAACAGCCTGGTCTGGGAGCTGCGCGAGACCGAGATCAAGCGCATCAAGGACACGGCCATCAATCAGGCGCTGGAGACGATCCGCAACCGAGTGGACCAGTTCGGGGTGGCGGAGCCGTTGATTCAGCGCCAGGGGCTCAAGCAACTGGTCGTGCAATTGCCGGGCATCGAAGACCCGAAGCGGGCGAAGGACCTGATCAAGGAGACCGCGATCCTCGAATTCAAGCTGCTGGATGACGGCAACAAGATGGCGCTCGACCTGCCGGCGCGCGTGGACAAGGGCAAAGAGGAGGAGGCGCTGGCCAAGATCAAGGACAAGCTGCCCGAGGGCGACGAGGTGCTGTTCGAGCGTGTGATCGACAAGGATCTGGGCCGCGAGTACCGCATCCCTTATCTGGTCAAGAAGCGGGTGATGTTGACGGGCGACGTGTTGAGCGACGCACGGGTGGCGATCGGCCAGTTCAACGATCCCTATGTCTCCGTCACGTTCGATACGAAGGGGGCCCGGGAGTTCGAACGGATCACCGCCGAGAACGTGAAGAAGCGCATGGCGATCGTGTTGGACAACACGATCTACTCGGCGCCGGTCATTCAGGAACGGATCAGCGGGGGGCGCGCGCAGATCAGCGGGACCTTTACGACCCAGGAGGCCAACGATCTGGCCATCGTGCTGCGGGCGGGCGCGCTGCCGGCTCCCTTGAAGATCATTCAAGACCTGACGGTGGGGCCGTCGCTCGGCCAGGACTCCATTGAAAAGGGCGTCAAATCGACGATTTTCGCCGGGGTCCTCGTGGTCGTCTTCATGGCCACCTACTATCGCCTGTCCGGCGTGATCGCTGATTTTGCGCTGGCGTTGAACCTGATCTGCCTGATCGGCGCGCTGGCGGCGCTGAATGCCACGCTGACCTTGCCGGGCATCGCCGGGATCATTCTGACCATCGGCATGGGGGTCGATTCGAACGTGTTGATCTTCGAACGGATTCGGGAAGAACTCCGCCTCGGCAAGCCGATTCGGTTGGCGGTGGACGGAGGCTATGACAAGGCGTTGCTGACGATCATCGATTCGCACGTCACGACCCTCATCACGGGGTTTGCGCTGTTTCTGTTCGGAACCGGCCCCATCAAAGGATTTGCCGTCACCCTCTGCATCGGCATCATCATCAATCTCTTCACGGCCTTGGTGGGCACGAAAGTCGTCTTCGACCTCATGAATCGCCGGGCCAAAGTCGAGCACCTCAGCATCTGAATCAGCGTCGGCAACGGGAAGGACAGCAGGACAAAGGAGTCGCATGTTTGAGATTCTGGGAAAGACCAACGTGGATTTCATGGGGAAGCGCCGGATGGCCTTTGCGTTCTCGGGTTTCATGGTGCTCCTGGGCCTGGTGGCCTTGGTTCAGATCGCCCGGGGGCAGGCCAACCTGGGGATCGACTTTGCGGGCGGGACGGCCGTGCAGTTAAAATTCGAGAAGGCCATGACCATCGAGACGGCGCGCAAGACCCTGGAGGCGAACGGTCTCGGGCAGGCCGAGTTGCAGGAGTTCGTGGCCGAGAACAAACTGCTGATCCGCGTGAAAGCCTCCACGACCATCGAAGAGAAGGTCGCCGAGCGGATCATGGCGGTGTTCAGCAAGGAGTTCCCCGACAACAAGTTCGTGGTCGAATCGACCACGGAAATCGGGCCGACCATCGGGAAAAAATTGCAGCAGGATGCGATGATCGCCGTGTTCATTTCTTTCGTCGGCATCATCGCCTATATCGCCGTGCGGTTTCGGTTCGTGTTCGGGGTGGCGGCGGCGCTGGCCACGTTTCATGACGTGCTGGCGGTGCTTGGGGTGTTTTTCCTGCTCGACAAGGAGATCACGCTGCTCGTCGTGACGGCGCTCCTGACCCTGGCCGGCTATTCGCTGACCGATACGGTGGTGGTGTTCGATCGCATTCGAGAGCAGCTCCGCCAGCGACGCCGTGAGCCGATGGACCAGGTGATCAACGGGGCGATCAACCAGGTGCTCAGCCGGACGATCGTGACCAGTTTGACCGTCATCTTGGTTTTGCTGCCTTTGACGTTCGCCGGGGGCGAAGTCCTCCATGATTTCTCGCTGGCCCTCCTGGGGGGCGTCGTGTTCGGCACCTATTCGTCGGTGTTCGTGGCCAGTGCGTTGTTGCTCGCTTGGCCTGGCGGCGAAGTTCAATTGGCCAGGCGGACCTGACATCGCGCCGGGCTGGCGAGTCGCGGAATTCTGCCGGTCGTCCAGCAAGAGGTCGCGTCATGGCAGTCTGGAGCCGGTCGCATAGCTTGCAGCGCAAGATCATCACGGCCATCGTGATGGTCGGCCTGTTGCCCCTCTCGCTTTCTCTGGTCCTGACCTATTTCGAACAACGCCGGGCCCTGCGCGAAGTGATCGGGGTCAACTTCAAGGAGATCGCCTTGGATGCGGCCCAGCGGGTCGAACTGCAGGTCACGCGCGGCATCAACGAGGCGCAACAGTTGGCGGCGGTGCCGTTTTTGCGCACGTCGGTGACTGAGGCCAACCGCAGCTATGAAGGCAAGAGCGAGGAGCAGATTCGCGCCTTTATCAGGGACTGGCAACAACGATGGAAGAACCGGGCCAAAGGTAGCGAGTTTCCCCTATTCATCAACCGGATCGTGACCAACTATCTGATCCGGTGGCACGATGTCCGCAAGTCGGATTACGTCGGCATTTTCGTCACGGATGAACGCGGCGCGCTGGTGGTGAGTTCCATTCCCCAGGTCGAGTATGATTATGGCACGGCGCCCTGGTGGCAGGGGATCAGGAAGGACGAGGGGAAGCGGGTCTACGTCAGCGACCTCTATTTCGATCCCTCGTACGGCACCCACGTCCTGAGCGTCTCGGTGCCGATCATCGACGATCAACACAAGGCGGTCATCGGCGCGGTAACCGTGCTGTTGCGCCGCGACGCGCTGTTCCATGCGATTTCCGAGGTCGTGGTCGGCCAGACCGGACATGCCATGCTGCTGGGCACGGACGGCGCCGTGCTGATGTGCCCGGTGCTGGCGTTGGAGGAGCATGTGGTCGGGCCGGATGTCGTGCAAGCCCTGGCGGCCGTCCACGGCGGGTGGGCGGAAGTCGAGAACGACACGCACGGCGGTCGGCAGGGGATCGTAGGGTTTGCCCCGGTGCGGCTGGGCGAGGACTTGGTGCCGGGCAGCCTCGGAGGGCGGCGCTGGATCACCTTCGTGCGGCAGAGCCCGGAGGAAACCTATGGGTCATTGAACCGGCTGCTGTTGAAGGTGGCGCTGTACGGGCTCGTGGTCTTCGCCGTTTTGTGGGGAACGGGGATCGCGGTGGCGCGGCGCATCGTCAGGCCGATCCGCACGCTGAGGGAGGGGGCCCAACGCCTCGGCAGCGGGGAACTCGACCACCGCCTCGAGCTCAAGACGGGCGACGAGATCGAAGAATTGGCGCTGGCGTTCAACCATATGGCGGCCAATCTGAAGGATTCGTTCGGACGGCTGCAACAAGCCATGTCCGACATGCACCGGCTGCAGGAACGTTATCGCGATCTGATCGAAAACTCTCCGGAAATGATTCATCAGCTCGACCGCACCGGCCAGTTCGTGCACGTCAACAAGACCGAGCTGGAGAAGCTGGGCTACAGCCTGGATGAAATGCTCGCGATGCGATTATGGGAGGTCGTGCCCAAGGGCCGGGAACCCGAGATCCTGGCTTATTTGGAGCAGCTCCTTGCCAAGGGACACAGCCGGATCGAAACGGTGTTCCTCACCAAGGACGGGCGGCCGATCGACGTGGAGATCCACACGACCGCTCTGTTCGATCCGGAAAGCCACGGCTTGGTCTATTCCCGGGCCTTCGTGCGCGACGTGTCGGACCGCAAGCAATTGGAGCAGAAACTGCAACGCTATACGCTGCAGCTTGAGCAGGAGGTCGCCGACCGGACCCACGAATTGTCGACCTCGCAAGCGCGGTACAAGGCCCTGTTCGATTTCGTGGCGGATTCGGTCTTCATGGTGGATCACAATGGGATCGTGATGGCGGTCAACAAGCGGGAAGAACAGGTGTTGGGCTACCGCGAACAGGAGATGGTGGGGCGCCGGATTCTGGACGTCGTGCCCGCCCGGTACCACGAGGATCTGGTCTGCATGATCGGAACGCTGGTGCAGGGGCAGCGCCGCGTGCCCACGCAGGAAATGGTCGTGCTGACCGGCGAGGGGGAGGAGCGGCATGCCGAGATCGATCTCATTCGCGTGGAAACCGGGGAACTTCCCACCGTGATCGTCCAGGTGCGGGACATCACGGATCGGAAGCGGCTGGAGCGGGAGCTGCAAAGCCACCGCGAAGAGCTGGAAGTGAAGGTTCGGGAACGGACGCGCGAGATCGAGGAGACGAAGCAATACCTCGAAAACCTGCTCGAAAACGCCAACGACGTCATCTATACCCTGGACGTGGATCAGCGATTCACCTATGTGAACGGGCAGGTCGAGTCCTGGGGGTACCGCAAGGACGATCTGATCGGGCGGCCGTATCTCTCGCTGCTCTCCAAACGGCACCGAGGCCGGCGGCTCAAGAACACCTTGGATATCGGAGCGAAACAGGTGTATGAGGTCGAGGTCGTCAGCAAGTCCGGAGAGCCGCGCTCGGTCATGGTCAGCGTCTCGCCGCTCTGCGATTCGGACGGCCGCGTCACCGGCGTGCTCGGCATCGCGCGCGACATGACGGACAAGAAACGGTTCGAGCAATACGTGAGAAATGCCGAGAAGCTGGCCTCGGTCGGCAAGCTGGCGGCGGGCGTGGCGCACGAGATCAACAACCCGCTGGGCGGGATTCTCAATTGCCTCTACAACTTCCGCAAGGGCACGTTGCCGCCGGCCCGGCAGGAGGAGTATCTCTCGGCGATCGAAGACGGGCTGCGGCGGGTCCAGAAGATCGTCCGGCAATTGCTGGACTTCTCGCAACAGCACGAGCCGGAGTTGGCCCCGACGGACATCAACAGCGTGGTCGACCGGGTCCTGGTGCTGACGAATCATATTTTCGTGGCCAACCATATCGCCCTGGATACGCAGCTCGGCCGGGACCTGCCGGCGCTGATGATCGATCGCCACATGATCGAGCAAGTGCTGATGAATCTCGTGCTCAATGCCGTGCAGGCGCTGCGGGGCGGCGGCAAGGTCTCGATCCGCACGCGCGTGATCGAAGGCGTGTGCCAGGTTCAGGTCCAGGATTCGGGCTGCGGCATTCCGCCGCATATCCTTCCGCGCATTTTTGATCCGTTCTTCACGACCAAGGCCACCGGAGAGGGCACGGGATTGGGATTGTCCGTGAGCCTCGGGATCGTCGAGCGCCACGGAGGCCGGCTGTTGGTGGACAGCGAGGTCGGGCGGGGCTCGACATTCACCCTGTGCCTCCCGGTCGTACGGGAATCCTATCCCACCGAGAAAACGCGATGAGTCCGACCTCGATTCTCCTCGTCGATGATGAGCCGCTCATGCGGCTGTCCATGCTCGATGCTTTGAAGGCCGTCGGCTACGAGGTCCAGGCCGCGGCGACCGGGAACGAGGGCAAGGATCTCCTGCTCAAGGGCCAGTTCGACATCCTCATCACGGACCTTCAGTTGCCGGGGATCGACGGTCTCGGCCTGTTGCAACTCTGCAAGGAGCCCACCCGGCGGACCGAAGCGATCATGATCACGGCGCATGGATCGGTGGAGACGGCGGTGAACGCGATGAAGGCCGGGGCCTACGACTACATCACCAAGCCGTTTCAGATGGACGAGCTGCTGTTGGTGGTGGAGCGGCTGTCCAAGGTCCAGGCCCTGAAACGGGAGAACCAGCAGTTGCGGCAGCAGTTGGAAGGCAAGTTCAACTTCCAAGGCATTGTGGGGCGCAATGAGCGGATGCGGGCGGTGCTGGAGAAGGTCAAGCTCGTTGCCGGCACGGACTCCACGGTGCTCGTGGTCGGCGAGAGCGGGACCGGCAAGGAACTGGTTGCCAATGCGATCCATCACCACAGTCCCCGCAAGGATCAGGCGTTCATTAAGGTCAGTTGCGCTGCCCTTCCCGAAACGCTGTTGGAGGCCGAATTGTTCGGGCATGAGAAAGGGGCGTTTACCGGAGCGTTGCGCCAGCGGAAAGGCCGGTTCGAGCTGGCTCACCGGGGCACGTTGTTTCTCGATGAGATCGGAGAGATCTCGCTGGTCGTCCAGGTCAAGTTGCTGCGGGTGTTGCAAGAGCGCCAGTTCGAGCGGGTCGGGGGCAACGAAACCATCGAGGTCGATGTGCGGTTGATCTGCGCGACCCAGAAGGACTTGAAAAAGGAAGTGACGCAGGGTCGGTTTCGGGAGGATCTGTATTACCGGCTGAACGTCGTGCCGATCATGTTGCCGCCGCTGCGCGAGCGGCGGGAAGACGTGCTGATGCTGGCCGAGCATGTGTTGGGCAACCGCTCGGAGCACGTCAAGAAGGCGATCAAGGGCCTCTCGCCCGCGGCGGAGGAGCTGCTGTTGCGCTACTCCTTCCCCGGCAACGTGCGCGAGCTGGAGAATATGATCGAACGGGCCGTCGCGCTCGGGCGGGAGCGCGAGGAGATCCAGCCCTGGGACCTGTGCGGCTATGCGACCTGTCCATTCCTGGGCGGCATGCCCCAGGAGACATGCGGATTCTGCAGCGAGGGGCTCACCGGGCGGATCGAGCGGAAGGATGCGAGCGAGTCGCTGGCGACGGCCCGGGAACGGTTCGAGCGGGAGTACATCCTCTCGGTGCTGGCCCAAACCGAAGGCAGCAAGACGATGGCGGCGAAGATCCTCGGCCTGTCCCGAAAGGGACTCTGGGAGAAGTGCAAACGCTACGGGATCGCGATCGGCGCCACGGAGCCGGAGGAAGACTGACCGTCAGCCCTCCGTCTCGGTCCCGCCCTCCCACAACTTCACGGTACGGTCCCACGATCCACTGGCCAGCCGGCGGCCGTCCGGCGAGAAGGCGATGCTGCGGATGGGGCCGGTGTGGCCCTTCAGGGTCCGTACCGGACGCCCTGTGGCGAGGTCCCACATCTTGATCGTATTGTCGTCGCTGGCGCTGACCAGCACCCTGCCGTCCGGCGAGATCGTCAACGCGCGGACCCATGCCGCATGGCCCTTCAACATGCGGACTTCATTGAGCGTGGGCATCTCAAAGAACTTGATGGTGGTGTCGCGGCTGCCGGAAATCAGATACTTTCCGTCCGGCGTGAAGGTCAACGCGCCGATCCAGTAATCCATCGGCTTCTGGAAGCTGCCCTCGTCAATTATGTAATACCCGCGGGTCTCGGTCGTATCCTCCTCGTCGTCTTTCCAATGGCCGGCGATCGTGAGTTTCTCTTCCCCGCTCGGCAGCACTTCCCACAGCTTGATTTTGCCGATGTCGTTGCCGCTGGCCAGATGGACGCCGTCGGGCGAGAAGGCGACACAGACGGACCAGTGGTTGTCGTATTGGTCTTTGCCGAGGAGGGTCATCAACTCGGTTCCGGTGGTGACCTCCCAGATTTTGATGTCCTTGTTGTACGCGCCGCGCGCCATCATCAGGCCGTCGGGCGAAATCGAGAGGCTGACGACGTTGTGGTCGTAACGGGTAAAGAGGAGCTTCTTGGGTTCGCCCGTCTGAGGATTCCAGAGGCGGATCGTGCGGTCGTCGCTCCCGGTGGCGAGCGCCTGGCCGTCCGGCGTAAACAGGGCCACGCGGATGTCCTGCGTGTGCCCGCGTAGCGAGCGCAGGAGGCGGCCGGTCTCGATATCCCAAATCCTGACGAGACGGTCCACGCCGCCGCTTGCCAGGGTTTGCCCGTCGGGCGAGTAGGCGACGGTCCAGATCCCATGGGTGTGGCCGCGGAAGGTACGGACTTCGCGGCATCCGGCCTTCCAATGGTCCAACAGATTGACCGGTTCCGCCGGCGGGGACGGTGGCGGAACCGTGGACACGGAAGGAGAAGGAACGGTCTGGGTGTGGCTCGTGTGCTCGCTCATGCCGTCATCCTTGTTGGCGGTTCGTCGTCCGGAACGTGCGTCGTGCCCCGCCCCGGCTCAGGGACCGGTTTGCATTGGAGGAAAACCGATCGGTATAATCGTGGAAGCCCAAATCATAGGCAATGGCTCAAAGCCAAGTCAAGCCGGTGAACGGCGCCCTTGCGCAGGGCGGACCGCGATCACCCGCGCGTAGTGTGCAGGCTCTACCAGAGAGAGGGGACGAATGGACATCCGATTTCAACCGGCGTTGCTGCAAGAAGTCATTGATTCCTTCATCGAGAAAACGGAACGCGAGGGGGACCCGACCTATTACAAGGAGTTTCACGAGTTGGCGGATCCCATCTATGAAAAGTACACGCTGGAGGACCGGGAGCCGGAATTCAAGAAGCTCTACCAATATCTGTTCGGCACCTGGGGGTTTTCCGACATCATCAACTCGGCGTTCGACGAATATCCCATTCTCAAGGAGCGGGTCGGGATCGTGTTGATCAAGGGGGTCCTGAAGGAGGCGGAAGAGGGCGTCGATATTCTTCGCAAGTGGGGCGCCGTCGAGCAGGACCTCGCCAAGCAGTTCGAGCAGAAGGGATTGAAGGGGGTCGGCATCAAGCTGATCCCGAGACGTTTTTACGATCCCGCGCTCTCCCGCTATTGCCGCCACGAGCTGATGCACATTGCGGACATGCTGGATCCGGAGTTCGGTTACGATCCGGACACCAAAGTCGGCCAGAATCCGGGAGAAGAAACCCTCATCCTCCAGCGCTACCGGGTGCTCTGGTCGCTGTATGTGGACAGCCGGCTCGAGCGGGCGGGCAAGGAAATGATGCTGACCAAGCAGGATCGGTTCAAGGAATTCCGGTCCTGGTATCGGAAGATCCCGCCGCCACAGTTGAAATCGGTGTTTGAAGGGCTCTGGCAGACCGAGACCTTCAACCATTCCGAACTCGTGGAAATGGCCACCGATACGCTTCGGGTTATGGACCGGGCGATCGATGTGGAGGGCGGCGAGGTCCCGGAGACCCAGAACAAGGTCATGCTCATGCCCGGGTTCCCCTGTCCGCTCTGTCGCTTTCCGACGTACTCGTGGGTCGAAGACCTCGACACAAAGGTGGAAGGATACGTGCTCGACTTCATTCGCGAGAACCATCCCGGCTGGGATGTGCAGTACGGAGCCTGTGACCGGTGCGTCGAGGTGTATAAGCTCCGCGCCGACGGCGTCATGTAATATTATGTAGAGGAAGAGGCGTGGCACGAGTCATGGCAGCCAAGGACGAATACGGGCGCCGCCAATTTTTCAAGGATTCGGTCGTTTCCATTGCTCGGGCGGCCTACGAATTTAAGAAACAAAGCGATGTCAAGCCGCAGCCAGTGGCTGCCCCCGCGCCGCCCCGGCCGGATTTTCTTCGCCCTCCCGGCGCCGTGGAAGAGGCGCTGTTTTTAGAACGGTGTACGCGCTGCCAGGATTGTGCCAAGGCCTGTCCCCATGGCAGCATCGGCTTCCACACAGGGGATGGTACGCCGGTGATCTATCCCGATCAGGCGCCGTGCTATCTGTGCGACGATACCCCTTGCATCCAATCCTGCGCGACCGACGCCTTGCTCACCCTTGCCGATCGCGCGGAGGTCCGGATGGGCCTGGCCGTCGTGTCCCATCGATTCTGTACGGCCGGTCAGGGGTGTCACGCCTGTGTGTCACAATGCCCGATGCACGCGCTGGAGATGGATTTTGAGACGATGCGCTTGCACGTGCTCGACGACCGGTGCGTCGGATGCGGAATCTGCGAACATATATGCAAATCCGTCAATGATAAGGTGGCCATCAAGGTCTATCCGCCCCGCGTCCCGGCCTCCTAGGAGCCTGTCCGGCAGTCCTGAGGGCCTCCGCGAGGAGAGGTATGGAGAGGGGGGAATTCAGGACATGTCAAGAGGGATCTCGCCGGGGCAGGGGGGCTGCCGGGAATTTTTGAGCAGCAGGAGGCGGCCTATGGTTCTTGCTTGACACAGTTTTGTCCTTTACCTATGATACGCCAGCCTGGCCACAGGTTTGTGCGCTCGATGCAGATCATCGACGGAAACGATCGCGTTTCCATCGAGTGTAAAACCGAGGGGGTGAAAATAGAATGACTGGGAAACACAGTGCCACCAGCGGTTCCGCCACGGTCGTTCCCGCCACAGCAGCAGTGAAGGATTCTCCTGCAGTCGAGCGAGCGCTCAATCGAAGCAAAGTCTATCTGTTGATCTCGTGGAGTCTCCTGTTCCCCGAGGATGATGAGTTTCTCGACTATCTCCAGTCCGGTGAATTTGTCGAGGACGGACGCGCCGCGATCCAAGGGCTTGATAAGGCTCTCGCCGGAGCGGGCGGGGAGCGGGCCACTCATCGGCTGCAGGCCATCGGTCAATTGCTCGACGATGTCGAGCGGTGGGTGGCGGCGGAATGTTCCAACTGGAAGCTGGAAGATCTCCAGGCCGAGCACCGCCGCGTCTTCAGCAACGTGATCACGCTGGATTGTCCTCCCTACGAGACCTTGTTCGGCAACGACCACGTGTTCGCCCAATCGCATGTGATGGGGGACATCGCGGGATTCTACAAAGCCTTCGGCGTGGAACTGTCCAAGGATATCCATGAGCGTCTGGATCACCTGAGCGTCGAACTCGAGTTCATGCATTTCCTCGCCTACAAGGAATCCTATGCGCTGTGCCATGACGGACCCGAGAAGACACAAATCGTGGTGGACGCGCAAAAGAAGTTCGTCAAGAATCATATCGGTCGATGGGTTCCCCTGTTCTCCCGTATGCTCTCCAAGAAGTCCGACTCAGGGCTGTTCCGCTTCATCGCCGATATCTGTGGAGCCTGGATGGACTTCGAGGCTGCGTACCTCGGAGTGACCCCCCAACCCTATTCTGAAACGGATTATCGTCCCGCCACCTTCAATGCCCCAGAAGGTCAGACCTATGAATGTGGCGCTCAGGATCGCGGTAACGAATTGAGCATGCTCTTGAGCGAGGTCGGGGCGCAGTCTTTTCTGGACAAGCAGGAGGAAAAGGAGGAGAAAGGGCCGTTCGGGACGGCGTAAGGCTCACGATCGCCGTGCTGTTTTTTCATGTGGGGCGTTCCATGCACTTATTGCGGAGTTTGGGTGAACGGTTTTTGAGTTCTTAATCCTACTTATCGAGAGGAGGGCATATTCATGAGGCTCGTGCAGACACGCAGCAAAAGCCTAGTGTTTGGCATTCTCGTCTCTGCTCTGGTCGTCGGCGTGATGCTGACGATTGGGCAGATCCCTCTGGCGGTCAGCCAACCGGTGACGATCCCGGTCAAGGCGATCAAGGGCCCCATCCCGATGGATGGAGCGAATCCTCAGTGGGAAGGGGTGCCGGGCGTGATGATCCCGCTCAGCGGGCAGACCATCACGACGCCGATGCACCCGAACTTCGCCGTCAAGACGGTCTTCGTCAAGGCCGTGTCGAACGGCAAGGATATCGGCTTCCGGGTCGAGTGGAACGATCAAACGAAGAACGATACGACGATCGGACCGCAGGACTTCCGCGACCAGGCCGCCATCCAGTTCCCGGTGAATACGTCCGGCGCGCCTCCGTTCCAGTGTATGGGGCAGTCCGGCGGGACCGTGAACATCTGGCGGTGGAACGCCGAGTGGCAGAAGGACCTTGGAAAGGACAGCGCCGGTCTCTGGGATGTGGATGACCAGTATCCCGGCATTTTCTGGGATTATTACTTTGAAGAACCGGCCGGCGGCGTGACCTATCCGGATCGGATCGGCCGGAGCCTTGGTCCCTTCAACCCCGGTATTTGGTCCGGCAACATCATGTCGGATCCGACCCTGCGGGTGAGCTCGGTCGAGGACCTCAATGCCAACGGCTTCAGCACTTTGACGACGCAGGCCCATCAGGATGTGATCGGCAACGGCGTGTGGGAGCCCTCCGGCTCGGTGAAGGGCGGCGGATTCACCGGTCCGACCTGGCGTGTGGTCGTGAAGCGGACGCTGGAAACCGGCGACCCGAACGATGTGCAGTTCAAGGCGGGAGCCTCTGTGCCGATCGCGTTTGCGGCCTGGGACGGCAGCAACGTCGAGCGGAACGGCATGAAGGGTATCTCCACCTGGTATACCCTCAAGCTTCCGTGAGGAAGGCTGAGCGAGGGAGCGGCCGAGGATCGCGCTAGCCGAATCGGTCGTTCCGTGAGTCGAGAAAAGCCCCGAGGGTTGAAAGACCTGTCGGGGCTTTTCATTTTGGACGCGCCGACTCCAAGCCGGACGAGCCTGCGCGGTTCCCGCGCCGCATGTCGAAGTCTGGCCCGGCCGTCTGCGCTCCGCCGGGGTTGCAATTGCGCGAAGGCGGGGTGTATAAAAATTCGAGATTCTTCCGCAATTCAGGGGTCTTGGGTCCAAACACCGTCAATCGAGGCACATGAAGATATCTCTGGTCTTTCCTCCGACATGGCATCCCTCGCAGCCGTATCTCAGCTTGCCGTCCTTGACCGGGTTTCTGCGGCAACACGGTGTGCAACAGGTGGGGCAGCGAGATATCGGCATCGAATTGCTCGATTGGCTGCTCACGCGCGAGTATGGCGTGGAGGTCTACGAGCGGCTGAACGACAAGGCCAAGCATCTGGAGCGGCAGGCGCAGGGCGAGTCGGGCCCGGGCAGCGCCGAGCACTATGCCCGTGTCGTGGAGTCGTTGGATCGGTTTCCGTACCTGATCGATCGGATCGAGCCGGCCAAAGACACGTTGCGGGGGGAAGGCTTTTACGATCTGGAACGGTACCGCGAGAGCCTGTTTCTCGTCGACAAATGGCTGGAGCTGATTTCGACCCTCTATTTTCCCACCCGGTTGACGGTCGTTGACAATCAATTCAACAGCTATTCCCTCTACTCATCCAAAGACTTGATGAAAGTCATTCGCGATGAGGCGCAGAATCCCTATATCGATTTTTTCCGGCAACGGTTTCTTCCTTCCATCCTGGCGGAATCGCCGGACTTGGTCGGCGTCTCGATTACCGCCACCTCCCAGATCGTCCCCGGGTTGACGCTCTGCCGGTTGATCAAGGAGGCCAATCCCGGCCTGCATGTAACGATCGGCGGCAGCATCTTCACGCGCTTGGTGGACAATCTCCGGCGTTGCCCGAGCCTGTTTGATCTCACGGACGATTTCATCGTGTTCGAAGGGGAGACCGCACTGCTGGAGTTGGTGAATCAACTCAGCGGGAAGCGGGACTACAGCAAGGTTCCCAACCTGATCTATCGCCAGAACGGCAAGATCACGGTCAACCAGCCTTTTTATTCGGAAAATATCGGGCAGCTTCCGGCCCCCGACTACGACGGTTTCCCGCTGGATCTCTACCTGGCTCCGGAAACCGTCTTGCCGGTGCAGTTCTCGCGCGGGTGCTACTACAAGGACTGCGCCTTCTGCGCCTTGACGCTCGACCATCAGAATTTCCGGCAAAAAGATCCGGGCAAGACGGCGGATGACCTGGCGATGATGCGGGACAAGTATGACACGCCGTACTTCTTCTTTACCGACGAATGCCTGGCGCTGTCGCCGACCAAGCGGCTCTGCCAGATTTTGAACGAGCGCCGCTTGAACCTTCAGTGGACGGCGGAGATGCGCTTCGAAAAGAATCTCAGCCGCGAATTGCTGGAACAGATGCGCGACGCCGGCTGTCTCAAGATCGTTTTCGGGCTGGAGACGTTCAACCAGCGCATGATGGATTTCATGAAGAAGGGGATCAAGCAGGAAAGCGTGCGGCGGATCACGAACGATTGCATCGACCTGGGAATCGCCGTGCACTGTTACGTGATCGTGGGCTTCCCGACGGAAACGGAAGAAGAAGCCCTGGAGACCATGAATTTCGTCGTGCAGAATTCCAAGCTCCATGATTCCTACGGCTTTTCCTGCCAACCCTGCCTGTTCGACCTGGAGAAGGAAGCGCCGATCATGAGCGATCCGGGCGGGTACGGCATCCGGCGGATCATGCGGCCCTCCTCGGAGGATCTCAGTCTCGGGTACTTCTACGAGGTCCAAGAAGGCATGACGCCGGATCAGGCGGAGCGGGTCTACCAGCATGTGTATGAAAAGATCAGCGAGGTCGTGTGCGAGCTGCCGTTTAACTATTCCATGGCCGACGGCCTGTTGTATATCGCGCGGGCCAAGTCCACCGTGCCGTCGGCGCCGTAACGGGCCGGAGTGAGAGTGAATCGATGACGACCCCGATGGCCGCGGAGAAGACGATCGGTCGGGTCGATGAGCAGGGGCTGCTGTTCGAGTACACGATCAAGCTCACCCTGTTCGCCGGCCTGCTGGAGCTGATTCTCTATCGGCTCACGTCCCGCCTCGGCATGCATTTCAGCAAGGTCGCCCAGGAGCACGAATCGGTGCGATGGCTCTTCAAGGGGCTGTCCTCGATCGGATTCGTGCTGCTGAACGTGGTGGCGCTGCTGGTCTTCCTGGCGCTGGGGCTCCTGCTGGTGCGCGCCGTTCATGCCGCCTCCGCCTCCTGGCTCGAACGGGCCATCTGGCCGCCGGTGGCGCTGCTGCTGGTCTTGACGTTGGCCTATGTGGTTCTGGTCATCGCGCAGGTCGAGATGGGCATGCTGGCGTCCGTGGCCTACAATGCGGTCGCCTGGCTCGCGATCCTGCTGCTGGTCGTCCATTATCTGCGGACCCATGCCTCCTGGAGCCAGCGGATCTTCGTGCTCACCTTTTTCTTTGGGATTTCCGGCTGGCTCTATTTTCAAATCATGTCCACGACCTACGGCGTCCTGGGGATCGCCACCCCCGTCCCCTTGGTGCACGAGATCAGCCGGGGCGGGGAGGCCCTGATGGTGCTCGCCAGCATCCTGAGCTTTGTAGCGTTCGGCGCAGAAGGGTTTTGGAGCCGGAACCGCCGGCAGCGCCGCCGGGTGATCTGGTTCGGGGTGGTCGGCGGCGGCATCTTTCTTGCGCTCTTCTTCATCGATTTCCTGCTTGGCGCCTATGATCCGGAGGCGGCCTTCCGGATGCGGAAAGCCGGGGAGGGGATCAGTTGGATCTTTCAAATGGGGATGGGCTATACCTTCTATCTGCCGTTCGCCCTCTATCTGGTCGGCCTGTTGTGCTGGTCCTATACCGTGATCAAGCTGGTGCGGATGGGCCGGTTGGCCGGCTATGGGATCGGGTTGATGTTCACCGCCGGGTATGCCTTGCAGTTGTCGCATTTGACGCTCATGGTGGTGCTCGGCCTCATCCTTCTGGGCTTGGACCGGCTGAAGTTGGCTGCGGCCGATCCGCAAGCTGAGACGCAGGAGTCGCTTGTGCCATCATCGAGCCCGCTGGTCGGGACTCACTCATAGAGACGAACAGGAGCACCATGGAACAGCAGACCCCATCACCATCAGAGCCCGGCAGCGCGGGCGTGGCGTCCGAAGAGCATCCGCTCTCGCCGGACGAAGAAATCAGCGAACTCGAAAAACTACTGGCTGAGGAGCCGGATGACTTTCAGGCCCGGTGCCGCCTGGGGGAACTGTATTTCAGCAAGGGCCGGCTGGACGACGCCTTGACGGAGGTCAAGAAGGCGATCGACATGGCCGAAGGCCTTCGGGCAGAAATGAACCGATCGCTGGCGATGTACTATTCCAATCTCGGGACGATCTACGCCACCAAAGGCATGGTGGATGAAGCGGAGGCGCAGTTCAAGCAGGCGCTCACCGTCTTCTCGGGCGACGTGTTGAGCCTGTTCAATCTCGGGCGCCTCTACGCGGACCGGAAGAATTTCCTCCAGGCCAAGGAGCATTTCGAGCGGCTGGTGGAGATCACGCCGGAGGATCCGATCGCCTGGTACAACCTGGCGGGCGTGTATGTCGAGCTCGACAATCCCCAGGTATCGGATTACAACACGATCGACATGGCCATGCAATGCTACATGCGCACGCTGGAGCTTGATCCGAAGCATTTGGAATCGAGCTTCAAGCTCATGGAGGTCGCGCTGGTCCACAACAAAGTCGATCTGGCCATCCGGGTGATGGAGAGCGCGGTCGAGCACAATCCCGATGAGCCGCTGGCCCACTACAATCTGATCAACGTCTATGATAAGTGTAAGATGTTCGAACAGGCCGAGGAAGCCAGAAAGCGCCTGAAGGAGCGGTTCTCGAAGCGGGCTAGGGAAGCGAGCGCGCCGTAACGTTACACCCTAAGCGAAGGAGTACCCCGACCATGTTTGGAAGTCTGGGATTCACAGAGCTCATTCTCATCCTGGTGATCGTGCTCATCATCTTCGGCGCGGGCAAGCTGCCGCAGCTCGGCGAAGGACTGGGCAAGGCCATCAAGGGGTTCAAGAAGTCGGTGCACGAGGCGGAAGCGATCGAGGCCGAAGCCCAGCAAATCGCGGCCGCCCAACAGGCGCAGTCGACGGCGGCGCCGCCACAGGCGCCGGCCCAACCGGCCGGCGCGACGGTGGCGGACGTCCAGGCTGCCCCGGCGCCTCAGGCTCCGCGGGCGTAATCCTCAGCAACGGGCGGCGCCGACGCGCGAAAAGGAACGTCATTCATGGAAACCCAGGTCCAGTTGCCAGTCGGATGCATCGAACGGTTTGCGGGCAACGGCAAGGCGCGGAGCACCGGCGACGGCAAATTGGCCGTCAAGGCCGGCATCCCCTTGCCGCACCACGTCACGCTTGATCGTGACGAGGCGTGGCTCTACATCGCCGAGTCCGGATCGGATCGCATCCGCCGGGTCAATCTCCGCGAGGGCACGCTGCACAACTTTGCCGGGATCGGCGAAACCTGCTACAGCGGCGACGAGGGGCCCTGCGGGGAAGCTGGCCTGTACCTCCCGCTGGACGTGGCCGTCGATTCGCAGAACAATCTGTACGTCTGCGACAGCGGCAGCAATCGAATCCGGAGGATCGACGCCGAAACCGGCATCATCACCACGGTGGCCGGCACCGGACAGTTCGGCTTCAACGGAGACGGGCCGGCTCTGGACGTCAATCTCACCTACCCGGCCGCCATCGCGATCGACCGCGACGACGTCATGTATATCGCCGACACCCAAGCCCATCGCGTGCGGCGGTTCGACATAAAACGCGGCCTGATCGAGACCATTGCCGGCTTCTGGACGAGCGAGGACGACGAGCGCGAACAGCCGCTGGTGGCAAAGAATCTGGTCGTGCTGTCCGGCGACGCGATCGGCATCGACTTTACGGGCGACGACGAATGGCTGCGTCCCGGCTGCGCCGAGGGGGTGGACCTGTCCCTGTACCTGGACGACGGCAAGTCGGCCATGGAGGCCAGGCTGTACGATCTGGTCGGGATTGCGGTGGGACCGGACGGCCATATCTATGTGGTGGACAAGGGCAGCAATCGGGTCCGGAAGATCGACCGCCACAAGGGGACGATCTCGACGGTAGCCGGCAAGTGCTTTTACGGCTTTGACGGCGACGGCAAGCCGGCCGTGAAAGCGATGTTGCATGCGCCGGAAGCGGTCACGTTCGATCAGCAGGGCCATCTCTACATTTCCGACACCATGAATCACCGCGTGCGAAAAGTCGATGCCCAGACGGGGATGATCGCCACGATCGCGGGAAACGGGGACAGCGGCTACGAGGACAAACACATGGGCGGCTGCGGCGCGGCCCGCTTCGTGGCCAAGGACGAGGTGCTTCAAGCCAAAATCGGCGATGCGCCAGTCGCCACCGAGGCGGTGGTGAATTCCCCCGTGGGACTGGCGTTGGATCGCCAAGGGCATCTGTACGTGTGCGAGCGGGGAGAAAATCGGGTCCGGCGAGTCCGGCTCTGGTAACCGGCCCCGCAGACAGTTGACAGCGCACCAGTCTGGTACGCGACCATGGGCGATCGTGTGAGGCGTACCATCGTGAAAGGTCGGATCCGGTGCCACTACCTTCAGCCCGTCTGTCGCTTCGTGCTCCTTCTACGATCCTCCTCTCGTGTCTTCTCTGCGCGACGCTCCTTGCCTGGCTGGGCGTGCCCCTGGTCGGCTCGGAGGGCATGGTCATCCGCGCCCACCTGGTAACGGGCGAGATCCCAAGCAGCCCTGACGACGCGGCCTGGGAAAAAATCCCGGTCATGACGCTCCCGCTGAGCGGCCAGGTGGTGACGCGGCCCGTGTGGCCGGAGCCCACTGCGCGCGCGCTGACGGTCCGGTCCGTGCATAACGGCAGCGACATCGCCTTTTTGCTGGAATGGCAGGACAACACGAAAAACGACCGCCTGACTCCGGGGACGTTCCGAGACGGGGTGGCGATCGGGCTGCCGCTGGGCGACGCCCCGGCCTTTTTCTGCATGGGGCAGCTTGACCACTACATCAACATCTGGCATTGGAAGGCCGACTGGCAGAGCGACGTCGATCGCCGGGCGGCCAAGGCCGGCGAACGGCAGAAGGGCGGCGTGCGGACCTTCGAGGTGATTCCCCGCCGCGCCTCCTCGGTGGAGGATCTGGTCGGGGGAGGCTTCAGTACCTTAACCAGCAAGCAGAGCCAGGGCCGCATTCAAGGCAAGGCCATCTGGAAGGACGGGGTGTGGCGCGTGGTGATGAAGCGGCCGTTGGCCTCTACCGATCAGGAGAACGAGGCCAAGTTGGTGCCGGGACGGGTGCAGACGATTTCGTTTGCGGTCTGGAACGGAGAGAACAAGGAACGAAACGGGCAAAAGGCTGTGGCGCCCTGGTTTCAGCTTTCGATCGATCCGACCGTGTGAGCCGGTTGATGAGCGGAAAATGGGCGGCGGCCTCTGAGTGAGTGAGAAGGCCGACGCAGCGAGGAAAGGAACGGATCGAGTGGCGAGCTTTCCGCGTAAGGCCGCCGGCCAAGAAGCCCTGCCGTCCGGTCGGGCTTTTTTTGTTGCCGGAGTTGTGCTTCTGACCATCGTGGGAGGGCGGCTCGATGCCTTTGCCCAGGCTTCTATAAAGGGTTGCGAGATGAAAGAAGAAGAGGCGATGGTGTTGGGAGAGGAGTTCGGCATCGCCGTCGGGCCGGTGGACGAGGAGATTCAAAAACAGCTCAAGCTGCAGCGGGCCGAGGGGGTGGTGGTGTTCGAGGTGATCGGCGGGACTCCCGCGGATCTGGCCGGGATCAAGGTCGGCGCGGTGGTCAAAGAGATCGACAAGATCGACATCAAGACCATGAGCGATTTCGGCTGCGCGCTCCAGCGGGCCATGAAGACCGAGAATTTCACGGTCGGGACCTATGAGACGGCCGACCCATCAGACCCGGTCGGCTGGGGCGTGAATTTTCATTTCGTGCGCATCCTGAAGGACTGACCAGGCCGTGAGGAGGGCATGACGACGTTGCGGACGTGGCGATGGATCAAGGCGGGCAGCCTGTTCCTGATCGCGGTGCTCATGGGGGCCGTTGCGGTCTACGACGGGGCGGTCGCGCAGAAACCGGACGGGCCGGCGGGAGCCGGCGCCGGGGACAAACAGGCAGGCCAGGCCTCCGGCCAAGCATCGGATGGCGTGGAAGGATGGGTCGCCGAAATCGAAAAGACCTTCATCCGGTCGGAGGATTGCAAACAGTGCCATGACCGCCATTACGAAGAATGGAAGGGCATGCGCGAGCAGACGCCCGACCTCAAGACCTTCGGCCGCGTCGATGCGGCGCTGCTCCACGGGACTTCGCTGGAGTCCCCGGTTTTCAAGACCGTCTTCGGCCTCTGGATGCAGACCAAACCGACCGCGGAGCAACAGACGAAATGCTTGTCGTGCCATGTTCCGGCCACGACCGTCTATCCGCAACATGCGGGGAAAATCGCCGAGCAGGTGCTGAACGGAAAGGTGACGGTGGAGGGCATCGGGTGCGCCTCCTGCCACCTGATCCATGCCATCGAACCCAACGGCGGGCCCCCGCCGACCTTCAAGATCAAGCCCGGGAGCACGCTCTACGGCCCCTACAGCGATCCCGAAGAGAACCTGGTCCATACGGCCGAACAGTCCGACCTTTATCGCGGCGCTAATTTCTGCGCCTCGTGCCACTTCGACAAGGTCAAGGACGTCACGAAGCGGGACCTGCCGGGCGAGATCCTGCAGGGGACCATCTGTCAGGATTGCCACATGGAGCCCTCCACCGGCAGCTCCACCTCCAAGCGCGGGTCGCTCACGCGGCAGATCGGACGCCACTGGTTTCGCGGCGTGGTGATTCCGGGGACGCTGCTCAAGAACCGGAACCTGCAAGCGGAATGGATGCCCCGGGTCGATATCGAGGCGACGAAATCGGCCAACTCAGTCGCCGGCACGGCGCTCGTCAGGGTCGGCAGTTTGCCCCACAGCTTCCCGGACGGGGACCCGGTGCTCAAGCAATTCCTGCTGACGATCACGGTCAAGGACGCGCAGGGGAACGTCCTGACCACCGAAGAGAAGCGGTTCGGCCTGCCCTACGAGCAGATTCTCAGGGGACCGATCCCCGACCCCTTCATCAAGGGAGGGACCACCAGAAAAGTCCCGTTCTCCCATACCTGGCAAGGCGCGGCGGTTCCGGCATCCGTCGAAGCCGTCTTGACCTATCAACTCATCCCCGAGCCCTCGCCGGCGCTCCGCGATCAGTACCTGGCGACGCTTCCGAGTGAAGATGAACGGAAACGCGCCGGGAACATCATCGACGAGTACATTCAGCCGCGGGTCCTGACCTATCGAGTGAAAACCTTGTAGCGTCGTCGTGCCAGGAGCAAGCACCTCGGCTGGCTGGTTGAAGGGGGGCTGTTGTGAATCGAGACAAGGCATGGAGGAAGGGCGTCATCGTCGGGGCGGTCGGGATGGTGGTCCTGCTCGTCGGCCTGTCGCTGGAATCCGGACGGGCGGAAGAGGCGGCCAAGGGCAAGTTGCCATTGGAGAAGGCCTTTCCCCTCGCCGCCAAATGCAAACGGTGCCACGAGCGGGTCTATGAAGAATGGGAAACCTCGCCCCTGTCCCGTTCGCTGCATTCGCCGGCGTTTCGCGCCGCCATCGATCAATATTTGGCCTTTTCCGGCGGGAAGGACAAGGCCCTCTGCCTGCGCTGCCATGCGCCGCACATCAAGGAGTATCCGGATCTCGCCGAGTCCTTCATCAAGCAGGTGCAATCGGGCGATCCCTCGATCGACGGCGTGGCCTGCGCGCAATGCCACCTGATCAAAGAAGTGGATCGGACGGCGCATCCGCCGATGCCCAAGTACGATGTCGGGAGCAAGACCCTCTACGGGCCCTACAAGGACGCCGCGCCGAACCTGGCCCATCAATCCGCGGACCTGGACCTCTTCCGAAAGTCCTCCCTCTGCTTGAATTGTCACCTGACCGTGCCGACCGCGGGCAACCTGGGAACGAGCAATGATCTGCTGGGATCGTGGGAGACCAGCAAGGCGGTGAAGTCCGGCAAGGAATGCCAGACCTGTCACATGCCGGAGCAGCTTGGCGAATCGGCCAACGGAGAGAACAAGCGCAAGGTCGCGAACCACACCTTCCCCGGACGAGTCGGGAAGCTGCGCCAGGAGGCCGCGAAGCTGGAGGTGACCAGCGAGGTGCAGGGCGAGAAGACCAAGGTCACGGTCAAGGTCCACAGTCTCGTGCCCCACAGCCTGCCGACCACCCATCCGGGCTGGGCCAGCGTGGCGCTGGACTTGACGATCAAGGGCAAGAACCTCCGGACGGTCCATACCGACAGGCGGGTATACGGCAGGAAATACCTGGACGCCAAGGGCCAGCCCACGGTGTTCGACTTCGAAGCGGTCAAGGTGGCGGAAGACACTGTGCTCAAGCCGGAGGAGACGCGGGTGGAAACCTTCACGTTCCCGACCCCGAAGGACACCAAGAGCTTCGACGTGGAGCTGTCGCTCAACTACGCCCCCGTAGCCGGACCGAGCGCGTTTCTCCAGCGCATCGAGGCGGAATCCCCCAAGGGGGCGCAGGATCCCGTGTTCGAAGCCGTGCCCATCACCAAATACGCGGAGAACGTTCCGATCAGCAAGTGACGGCGTTCGCCGCGGATGAAGAAACGGTGAGTCAGGACGGGCGGACGGCTGGGCGTCAATCGGCAATGATCGTCGAGCCGGGGGATTTCATCTTAAAGATCTGAATGGCCGCGTACATGCCCTTGGCGGGGTGATTCAGGATCAGGCGGCAATTGGTCACGCGCGTGTCGATCAGCTCATAGGCGCCGCCGCAGTAGTAGATGTCGCAATCGTCGAGCGTGCAGTTCTTGTAGACGTGGCTGTCCAGGGTCAGTTTGGCCTTGCTGAACTCCTGCCCTTCCACCACGATATACTCCGGCGCCATTCCCATCGGGTCCTCCCTCCGTGATCCGCGGACTATAACAAACCGTCTTTCATCGGCGCAAACCCGGCCCGCGATCCCGTTCCCTGCGCCGCAAGCCCGGGAGACAAGACAGGGCTGGACCTTTTGAACCGGTTCTGCTTTACTTTGCCGCCGACACGTGTTTCCACTAAGTTGGAGCCGGTTCGATGGCGAAAGCATCCCCACGCAAGCCCGCCGGAAAGAAAACAGCGGCGCCCTATCAGCACCCTGACGCCAAGGGGCTCCTGCGGCCGGACGTCGGCACGCAGGCGCAGTTCAAGAAGAAGCAAGCGCCCAAGACCTACCGGTACGACTCCTCGCTGTCGCCGGCCCTCGATTGGGATGCCACGAATCCGGCGCGGGAACAGGGCGAGGCCTTGATCGCAAGGCTTGAGCGGCACATCGCCGAGTTACGCGTTGCATCCATCCCCTCTCCCTCGATCGGAGAGGGCGGGGGCGAGGGTGAAGTCGCCAAGGCCCTGCGTCAGGCCGAAGAGGCGCTGCGCGAACTCAAAACACTCAGCAAGCCGTTCTTAAACTGGGCCGGCAAAGCCGAGCGACTGTCGTTCGACGTGCCGACCTTACCGCTCTTCATTCACGAGCGGCTGTCCACCAAAGCCGTCATCGAGACACTGGCCGGGCACAAGCGAGACCAGCAGCAAACGATGTACGACCTGTTCGGCGATCCGCAGCATTCGATCACGGATCAGGTGCTCAAGGCCTACGAGTATCAGGATAACTGGACGAACCGGATGGTCCTGGGCGATTCGCTCGTCGTGATGAACTCGCTGCTGCATTACGAAGGGCTCGGCGGCCAGGTCCAGATGATCTACATGGACCCTCCCTACGGCGTGAAGTTCGGGAGCAACTTCCAGCCCTTCGTCCGCAAGCGCGATGTCAGCCACAACGACGACGAAGACATGACCCGCGAGCCGGAGATGGTCCAGGCCTATCGGGACACCTGGGAACTGGGCCTGCACTCGTACCTGACCTATCTGCGCGACCGGCTGCTCTTGGCGCATGATCTCTTGACCCCCAGCGGCAGCATCTTCGTCCAGATCAGCGACGAGAACCTGCACCATGTGCGGGAGGTGATGGATGAGGTGTTCGGGGCAGACAGTCATGCTGGACTCATATCGTTTCGAAAAACCTCGGCTCTGACATCTGGCTTAGTCGCTCAAAACGCTGACTATCTCATCTGGTACTGTCGTGACTTGAGCAAGATAAAGTATCGTCAGCTTTATGGAGAAAAAGGGTCGGACAGCGATCTTAGCTTTTATTCCTATGTCGAGTTGGCGGATGGATCTCGTCGCCGTGTATCTAAAGATGAAGCTGTCGGTTCTCTCCCCAGAGATGCGAAACTATTTTCGGTGAGCGATCTCACAAGCAGCCATTTCTACAGCGAGGGCAAGACCCCTTTTGAGTATGAAGGGAAATCCTATGTGCCTGGTTCAAGGTTTTGGACGACTTCTCCAGGAGGAATGAGACGTATAGCTGAAGCTGGGCGCATCTATGTAAGTCAAAACTCTCTCAGATATGTTCGGTATCTCAACGACTTTCCTTACCAGCCCTTGACCGCCAATTGGACTGACACTATTACGGGGCAATATTCTGAGCCACGCATATACGCGGTCCAAACCGCTACGCGAGTTCTCCAGCGCTGCCTCCTCATGACCACCGACCCAGGCGATCTGGTGCTGGACCCGACCTGCGGCAGCGGCACCACGGCTTACGTTGCCGAGCAATGGGGCCGGCGCTGGATCACGATTGATACGAGCCGCGTGCCGCTCGCCCTGGCCCGCCAGCGGCTGCTGACCGCCACGTTTCCCTGGTACGAGTTGAAAGACCAATCACGCGGTCCGGCCGGCGGATTCGTCTACAAACGGAAACAGAACAAAAAGGGCGAAGAGGTCGGTGGCATCGTTCCGCACATCACGCTCAAGTCCATCGCGAACAATGAGCCGCCACAGGAGGAAGTGCTGGTGGACCGCCCGGAGGTTGAAAACGGCATCACCCGCGTGAGCGGGCCGTTCTGCTTTGAAGCCACGATCCCGACGCCGGTGGATTGGGAAGGGGACGGTGTTGAGGATTCCGGGACTGTTTCAACCGAGGCCTACGGTTCCTTTGTGGATCGCATGCTCGAAGTGTTGCGCAAGAGCCCGGTGCTCCGGCTCGAAGGGAACAAAACTGTCACGTTGAAGAACATCAGGCCTCCGGCCAAGACCCTTTCACTGTCAGCAGAAGCCCTCGTAGCGAATGGTCAGGATAGGCCGGTGGCTTTTGTCTTTGGACCAGAGAACGGCGCGGTGAGCGAGAAGCTGGTCTATGAAGCGGCGCGGGAGGCCCATGCCAAGAGTTACACGCACCTCTACGTGGCCGGCTTTGCCATTCAACCGAATGCGAGAACGTTGGTGGAGAAATGTGCCGACGTGATGGGTGTTCCCGCCACCTATGTGCAGGCGACGCCGGATTTGATGATGGGCGATCTGCTCAAGAACATGAGGTCGAGCCAAATCTTCAGCGTCTGCGGCCAGCCGGAAGTCCAAGTCAAGAAGCTCAAGAGCCCCTCACCCCGCAAGGGCGAGGCTGTGCAATACCAAGTCGAGCTGCTTGGTTTGGACGTGTTCGATCCCGTCACGATGGAGGTCGATCATAAACCCGGAGCCGATGTGCCGGCCTGGTTCCTGGACACGGACTACAACGACCTCTGCTTTCACGTCTCCCAAGCCTTCTTCCCTCGCACCAGTGCCTGGGACAACCTGAAAAAGGCCCTCAAGGGCGAATATGAAGAACACGTGTGGGATCATCTCTCCGGGACGACCAGCGCGCCGTTTGAGGCCGGCGAGCACAGGCAGATCGCCGTCAAGGTGATCGACGATCGCGGCAATGAATTGCTGGTGGTGAAGAAGCTGGCGTAGAGTAGTGGTACAGAAAAACCTCATCCGGCCTGTCGTTGTGTATTGGAGGGAAACGATGAAGACTTTAGAAGAACTTGTGCGAGAGCTTCCGCCTGATATGCAAGAAGAGGTTCGAGAATTCGCACAATACTTGTTGGAGAAGCGTGTCAAGGGCAGGAAGAAGTATTTGGCGCAGACCTGGGCTGGCGGGCTCAAAGAATTCCGTGGCCAATACACCTCACTCGAGCTTCAAAAGAAAGCGCTCGAATGGCGGGGGGATTGAGGATGTATTTGGTCGACACGAATGTCTGGTTGGAGCGTCTCCTTGAGCAGGAACGATTTGAGGAAGTTCGTCGGTTTTTCGATTCAACCGAAACCGGCAGACTGTTTCTCACCGACTTTTCCTTCCACTCGATCGGGCTGGTTTTGACAAGGCTGAATAAGAGCGGCCTCTTGCTGAATTTCACGCAGGATGCCCTTCTGGAAGGTGCCGTGTCCTTGGTCCATCTCGCGCCGGAAAACACGCACGCTCTTGTGGACGTGATGCAACAGTTCAGGCTGGATTTCGACGATGCCTATCAGTATGTGGCTGCCGAGAAGCATAATCTCGTTCTCGTGAGTTTCGATTCGGATTTCGATCGTACGGAACGTGGAAGAAAGACCCCTCAGGCGGTATTGCAGGCCTAACCGTCATCCGATGAGCGGCTACGAAGTCCCCGAGCCGATTCTGAACTCCCCCTTCGATGAACCCACCGAGCATTGGCACATCGTGGAAGGCGAGACCCCGGAACGGCGGACGGGGCGCCGGCCGGCGATGTATTTCTATCGCGATCCCAAGGCCAAGCCGGACACGGAAGCCGGTCGAGTGGTCGGCACGGCCATCGAACTGACACTCGTCAACCACATTCGCGCCCAGATCAAGAGGTGGCGCCTTGAGGGCTATCCGGGCGTGACGAGAACGACGCTGGAGTTGTTGCAGTGGTGGCGACGGGACGGGCGGGCGCAGCGACTCTTCTTTGCACAGCTCGATGCGGCGGAAACGATCATCTTCCTCACGGAGGCGAGGGCCGACTTTCGGCAGGGGATCGATGTCCCCCAGGAGGAGGTCAGCGAGGACAAGCGGAAGGACGGTTTCGCCGGATTTCTCCGCTATGCCTGCAAGATGGCCACCGGCTCGGGCAAGACCACGGTGATGGGCATGCTGGCCGCCTGGAGCATACTCAATAAGGTCAACGACCGAAGCGATGCGCGGTTTTCCGATGTCGTCCTGATTGTCTGTCCGAATGTGACGATCAAGAACCGCCTTCGGGAATTGGACCCTGACGCAGGGGAAGCGAGCCTGTACCGCACGCGCGATCTGGTTCCGTCCCACCTGATGCCGTTGCTCACACAAGGCCGAGTGCTGATCACGAACTGGCATGTGTTCGAGCCCCAGGCCATCCAAACCGGCGGTGTCGGCGCGCGCGTGACCAAAGCCGGGGTCGAAGTGCGGGCGAAGGAGACCATTACCATCAGTGCCAAGACGACGACGGCACGTGGCACTCGATATCTCACCTTGGAGGATTTCGAACGGCAAGTGGACGCCGGGCTGTTGACGGTACTGGGCGAGGAGCGCGAGAAGGACGGCACGCTGAAGAAGGTCACGGTGGAATCAACGAGGCATGTGGAAAGTGATACGGCGCTCGTCAACCGCATTCTTGGACGAGAAGTGGGAGGGAAGCAGAACATCCTCGTGATGAACGATGAAGCCCACCACGCCTATCGAATCGTGCGTGAGGAGCGCGAGGAAGGCGAGGACGATCTCTTTGGCGAGGAGGAAGAGGCCGAGGACTTTTTCAAAGAGGCGACGGTCTGGATTGACGGGCTGGATCGTGTTCAGAAACTGCGCGGCATCAACTTTTGTCTCGATCTGTCCGCCACGCCCTATTTCCTCGGTCGCGTCGGTCAGGACACGAATCGGCCTTTTCCGTGGGTGGTAAGCGACTTCGGGTTAATCGACGCGATTGAGTCGGGCTTGGTGAAAATCCCTCAGCTTGCGGTGCGCGATACGACCGGGAAGGAGATTCCCGGGTACTTCAATATCTGGCATTGGATTCTTCCTCAACTGACCCCGGCTGAGCGCGGAGGGAAGAAGGCAAATCCGAAACCTGAAGCGATCCTGAAGTACGCCAACCATCCGATCGCGATGCTGGGCAGCCTCTGGGACAAGGAACGAGAAAGCTGGGTGGCTCATCGCGATGATCCCCGGCCGCCGGTCTTCATTCTTGTCTGCAAGAACACGCAGATTGCCAAGGTGCTCTATGAATGGTTGGCGGAAGATAAGGCCCCGACGGGGATTCCTCCCGTGAAGATCGAAGGGTTCAAGAACAACGGTCGGCAGAATACGATCCGGGTCGATTCCAAAGTGGTCCATGAGTCGGATTCCGGCGAGGCCAAGAATGATGAGGTTCGCTGGATGCGATTCACGCTCGATACCGTGGGAAAGATGGCTTGGCCGGCGGATCGTGTCGGCCGACCGCTCTATCCGGAAGGTTTCAAGGAACTGGCCGACAAGCTTGGGCGTCCGGACCATCCGCCCGGGCGGGATGTGCGGTGCATTGTCAGCGTGGGCATGCTCACGGAAGGATGGGACTGCAACACCGTGACCCATATCATCGGGCTTCGTCCGTTCATGTCTCAGTTGCTCTGCGAGCAGGTGGTCGGTCGCGGGCTGCGCCGCGCGACCTATGAAGTTGGTCCGGACGGGAGACTCACAGAAGAAGTGGCAAAGGTGTTCGGCGTTCCCTTTGAGGTGATCCCGTTTAAAGCGAATACCCAGGGACAGCCGCAACCTCGCGTCAAGCGATACCACGTCCATGCCCTTCCCGCCAAAGCACAATTCGAGATTCAATTTCCTCGCGTGGAGGGCTATACGCAAGCGATTCGCAACAAAGTGGCCGTGGATTGGGCCACTGTTCCTCCACTCGTTTTGGAACCTGGGCGGATACCACCAGAGGTCGAAGTCAAAGGACTCCATAGCACGCTGCAAGGAAAGTTGACTCTTGCCGGTCCAGGCCGCAGAGAAACGGTCTCGTTGGAGGAGTTGAGAGCGAAGCTTCGCTTGCAGGAAGTCGTGTTCGATCTCGCCTCCGCTCTGACCAGGGACTACGCTTCGCAGAGCATCTGTACGGTGCCAGCCCACCGATTATTTCCCCAATTCGTTGCCATCGTGAGGCGGTTCGTGGATGAAAAGGTCCAGGCTCCTCCGCCGACATCGAAGAAGGATGTCATCCTCTCTCCCTACTACGGTTGGGCGATTGAACGGTTGCTTCCGAATATCCATGGAGATACACGGGCCGGCGAAGCGCCTGAAGTGCCGCGCTATGAGTCCCGCCGCGGCCCTGGATCGACGGCTGACGTGGATTTCTGGACGAGTCGTGATGTGCGTGAAGTGGTAAAGAGCCATCTCAATTATGTCGTGGCGGATACCAAACAGTGGGAGCAGTCGGCGGCTTATCATCTCGACCGGCATCCCGCGGTCGAGGCCTTTGCGAAGAATGCAGGACTCGGGTTCGCGATTCCCTATCTGCACAACGGCCAGATGCACGACTATGTGCCGGATTTCATTATTCGACTGAAGGCCGAGTCCCCATGTCACGTGATCCTGGAAACCAAGGGATACGACCCGCTCGAAGAGGTGAAACGGGCTGCGGCCGAGCGGTGGGTCGCGGCGGTGAATGCCGACGGGACCTATGGCTGGTGGGCATACTCATGCGTGAAACGCGTGAGCGATATTGCTCGTATCCTCGCCGATCTGACGCCCCCTGCGCACCGCACATGAGGGTGTTCCGTTCTCTAACGGGCTTTCCGTTTGCTATGGCACGGCCCCGCAGGGAGGGCAGAGGTCACCTGAGGGCTCAGCCCCCACCTTTCGGCTTGATCCCTGAAAGCCGTCCATATAAAATGGCCCGATTTCTCACGTAGTTATCCGCGCAGATCCAACCCGCTCCATCCGCGGTTGTCCCTTCGCAGACTCCTGTTGCAACGTTCTGTCGATGGGCTGAAGGCACAGGGAGCGGCATGAACAGACGGAGCGTCTCACCCATGGCAGGAGGACAAGACAGTGAGTGATTCAGCGATTGTGACGTTTGCGCTGGTGGCGGCGGCGGCCGGTATCGCCTACGGGCTCTATTTGGCCATGTGGGTCTTCAAGCTGAATGCGGGCAATCAGAAGATGCAGGACATCGCCAAGGCCATTCAGGAAGGGGCCGGGGCTTACCTGAACCGGCAGTATCGCACCGTCGGCATCGTGGCGGCGGGGCTCTTTGTGGTCCTCTGGACCGCCGGTTTCGTATCCGAGAAGTTCGGGCTGCTGACCGCCATCGGGTTCCTGGTGGGAGCGGGTGCCTCGGCCATCGCGGGCTATGTCGGCATGATCATCGCGGTCCGCGCCAACGTCCGGACGGCCCAGGCCGCGCACGAGGGCATGAATGCCGCCCTGACCGTGGCCTTCCGCGGCGGAGCCGTAACCGGGTTGCTCCTGATCGGGCTCGGCCTGCTGGCGATCACGGCCTTCTACACGCTCGCCCAGTCCCTTGCCGGACAGGAGAAGGCGATTCATGCCCTGCTCAGTTTGGGATTCGGCGGGAGCTTGATCTCGGTGTTCGCCCGGGTCGGCGGCGGCATCTATACCAAGGCGGCGGACGTGGGCGCCGACCTCGTCGGGAAGGTCGAGGCGGGTATTCCCGAAGACGACCCCCGCAATCCGGCGGTGATCGCGGACAACGTGGGCGACAACGTCGGCGATTGCGCCGGCATGGCGGCGGATCTGTTTGAAACCTATGCGGTCACGACGGTGGCGGCCATGGTGCTGGCCTATACCCTGTTCAAGGGGCAGACTCAACCGATCCTCTATCCCCTCGCGCTGGGAGCCGTGACCATCTTTGCGACGATCATCGGGATTCTGTTCGTGAAGGTCAGCCCCGGCGGCGAGATCATGCCGGCCCTGTACAAGGGCCTCTTCGTGGCGGGCGGAATCGCGGCGGTGGCCTTCTTTCCCATCACCAACGCGATCATGGACGGGGTGGGCGGCGTGAGCGGCGTCAGCTACTATATCGCGGCCCTGCTCGGTCTGGTCGTGACCCTCGCGATGGTGTTCATTACCGACTACTACACGTCGAAGAGTTTTGCGCCGGTGAAGGACATCGCCAAGGCCAGCGAAACCGGCCACGCGACGAACATCATCGCCGGGCTGGCGGTGGGGATGCAGGCGACCGCCTGGCCGGTGGTGGTGATCGGCGCGGCCATTCTGCTGAGCTTCTGGATCTGCGGCGGGGCGGAGGGCGGCGGGCTCTATGGGGTCGCCGTGGCGGCAGTCTCGATGCTCTCGATGGCCGGCATCGTGGTGGCGATCGACGCCTTCGGGCCGATCACGGACAATGCGGGGGGTATTGCCGAGATGGCGCATCTCGGCAGCGAAGTTCGCAACATCACCGATCCGCTGGACGCGGTCGGCAACACGACCAAAGCCGTGACCAAAGGGTATGCGATCGGCTCGGCTGGCTTGGCCGCCGTCGTCCTGTTCGCCGAATATGCGCGCGAGGTGGAAAAAGGCAGCGCCGCCAGCAGCTTCGATCTTTCCAACCCCTCCGTGCTGGTCGGGCTGTTCCTGGGCGGGATGCTGCCCTTCATCTTCGGCTCGCTCTGCATGAAGGCCGTGGGGCAGGCCGCGGGCCTCGTGGTCGAAGAGGTGCGCCGGCAGTTCCGGACGATCAAGGGGATCATGGAGGGCACGGGCAAGCCGGAATACGGCACCTGCGTGGACATCGTGACGCAGGCGGCCATCAAGAAGATGATGGTGCCGGGCATTATTCCGGTGGCCTCGCCGATCCTGGTCGGGGTCATCCTGGGCCCGCAGGCCTTGGGCGGCGTCCTGGTCGGGAGCATCGTGACTGGCCTTTTCGTGGCGATCTCGATGACCAGCGGCGGCGGCGCCTGGGACAATGCCAAGAAGTACATCGAGGAGCAGGGCAAGAAGGGCACGGAAACCCACAAGGCGGCCGTCACCGGCGATACGGTCGGCGATCCCTACAAGGACACGGCCGGTCCGGCCATCAACCCGATGATCAAGGTGATCAACATCGTGGCCTTGTTGATCGTGTCGCTGATCGTGTGAGGCGTCGGAGCAATCGGATTGAAGGGATCGACGGGATCAGTTGCGGCGAATCTTCGGCGGCTTGACGGGCTGAATCTCCCTAGAGTATGGTGACCGGTAGATGATCCATCACGGGTACGGAAACGTCCACGGGCGTGACTGGGAGGTGCTCCATGGAAAAGCAGGAACGGAGACCGGAAACCAGAAAAGAGCCGCAAGCGAAGGACAAGGACGAGGTCAAAGCCAATCCCAAGGTCGTCGAAACCGGGAAGAAGCTGAAAGAAGACATCGATAAGCTCGTTGATGAGATCGACGACGTGCTCGAAAAGAACGCCGAAGAATTCGTGAAAAACTACGTGCAAAAAGGTGGTGAGTGACTCGAAACCCGAGTCACTCACGTTTCCGCACTTCCGACCGCGCTTCTCTTCTCTCCACTATCCATCAGCCCCTGGCCCTGCCGGCCGAGTTCCGCAGCCTGCTTACCGACCCCTCCACCGCATCGGTCGCCGGTTCGTTTGACATGGGCTTGCCGGCCCGCTAGACTCGCGCACCAATCGTTCAACGACCTACGCACTCATCCTCGCACCGTTCCTCTTCCTGGAGCCATGCGTTCTCGACTTTGGATTTTCCCCACGATCGATCAGGACCGCCAGAGAGGGCTTTCGCAGGCCTTGACCATTTCGCCCGTGACCGCGTCGGTGCTGCTCGCGCGCGGAATCACGAGCCAGGCGGAAGCGTCCCGCTGGCTGGGAGCCGAGAGCGTCTCGCTGCATGATCCCTTTCTCTTGCCGGATATGGAGGCGGTGATCGACCGACTGGAACAGGCTCGTATGGCCGGCGAGCTGGTCTGTTTCTACGGCGACTATGACGTGGACGGGATGTCGGCCACGAGCCTCTATGTGACCTTCTTCGCAGCCTGCGGGCTCCGGACCTGCCTCTATATTCCGCATCGCATCCAGGAAGGCTATGGGCTCAATGAGGCGGCGGTGCGGCGGCTCCATGCGCAGGGCGTCACGGTGCTCGTGACGTCGGATTGCGGGACCACGTCGCACCGCGAAATCGCGGCCGCCAACGAACTGGGCATGGATGTCATCGTGACGGACCATCACCGGACGGACCAGGCCATGCCGCCGGCCCTGGGGGTTGTGAATCCTCACCGTCGGGACGCCAGCTATCCGTTCCCGGCCCTCTGTTCGGGCGCCCTTGCCTATAAGGTCTCGCAGGCTTACTCCATGAAGTATGGGGGCGCGCCGGAGGTCCTGGCCCAGCAGGACGATTTGGTGGCCCTCTCGACTGTGTCCGATGTCGTCCCGCTGGTGGACGAGAACCGCCTGTTCGTCCGGCGCGGCCTGGCGCTCATCAACAAGGGGACCCGCCCGGGCATCCGCGCCCTCAAGGAGGTGGCGGGCCTCACGCGGCCCTGCAATACCGGGGTGCTGGCCTTCAAGCTCGTGCCCCGGCTGAATGCCTCCGGACGCCTGGACCATGCGAGGCTGGGCGTCGAACTCCTCACGACGCCGTCTCAAGAACAGGCGCGCAGTCTGGCTGAACGTCTGGATGCCCTCAATCGGGAACGCCAACAGATCGAAGAAGGCGTGGTCGGGGAGTTGACGGCGGAGCTCGCTGCCGCGGCGGAGCTGTCCGCAATCGTCGAATGGTCCCGGCAGTGGCATCTGGGCGTGGTCGGGATTGCGGCCGCGCGCCTGGTTGAACGGTACCATCGGCCCGCCGTCGTCCTTACGGTCAATGACCAGGGAATCGGCAAGGGGTCCGTGCGCAGCGTGCCGGGGTTCGACGCCTACGAGGCGCTGGCCGCCTGCCGCGATCTGCTCGACGGATTCGGCGGCCATCCGGGCGCGGCCGGCTTGACGATCCGGGAGGAGCGGCTGCCGGCGTTTCGCGAGCGGTTCCAAGCCCTGGCCGGCGGGCATGAAGCGGTCAGGCAGGTCCCTACGTTGCGACTCGATGCTGAGGTACAATTAGCCGACGTGACCCTGAAGCTGATCCGCGAGCTGGACGCGCTGAATCCCTTCGGCGAGGGGAACCCGGAGCCGCTCCTGGCGGTGCGGAATTTGAAGGTGTTGGATGCAAGGGTCGTCGGGGACAACCATTTGAAATTGACGGTGAGACAGGGGCAGTCGTTTCCGTTTTCCAGCATCGGCTTTCGCATGGGGTCGCTGGCCGAGCGGGGCATTCCCGCCCATCAACCGGTGGACCTGGCCTTCGTGCCGGAAGTCAATCGCTGGGGAGGGTTGGAGCAAGTTCAACTGCGCATCCGGGATCTGCGGCCGACGCCTGCGTCATAAGGGACGGGCCATGCCCTACGAAACCATCACGGACATCGATGCGCTGATCGCCCGGCTGCAGAGCTACTATGCCGACGCGGACGTCAATTTGATCCGCAAGGCCTATGACTACTCGGCCAAGGCGCACGAAGGCCAGACGCGGAAGTCCGGGGAACCTTACCTACATCACCCGCTCGCCGTGGCGGGCATTCTCACCGCCTTGAAGAGCGACGAGCATGCAATCGTCGCCGGCCTGCTGCACGACACGCTCGAAGACACCCTCGCGACGCATCAGGAGTTGGAACGCCAGTTCGGCAAGGAGATCGTCCGGCTGGTCGAGGGGGTCACCAAGATCGGCAAGATCCCCTTCAAGAACTACGAGGAAAAGCAGGCGGAGAACTTCCGCAAGATGGTGCTCTCTATGGCGGACGACATCCGGGTCGTCCTGGTGAAGCTTGCCGACCGCCTGCACAACATGCGGACCCTCCAGCATCACCGGGCGACCAAGCAGCAGGAGATCGCCCAGGAAACGCTCGAAATCTATGCGCCGCTCGCGAATCGTCTCGGCATCGGATGGTTGAAGAACGAGCTGGAAGACCTCTGCCTGCGCTATCTCAAGCCCGATGTCTACGAAATGCTGGTCCAGAAGGTCGCCAAGCGGGACGAGGACCGCCAGCAGTACATTCAGGAAGTGATCCAGGTGGTGAAGCAGGCATTGGACGAGGCTGCGCTCCCGGGGGAGGTGCACGGCCGGCCCAAGCATCTCTACGGCATCTACCAGAAGATGCAGAAGCAGAGCATTTCGTTCGAGGAGGTCTATGATCTGACCGGGATCCGCATCCTGACCGACACCAAGATGAATTGCTACGGCATCCTGGGGTTGATCCATTCCCTCTGGCGTCCGGTGCCGGGCCGCTTCAAGGACTACATCGCCATTCCGAAATCGAACCTGTACCAGTCGCTTCACACGACCGTCGTGGGGCCGAAGGGGGAGCACGTCGAATTTCAGATCCGCACGGAGGAGATGCACCGGGTGGCGGAACAGGGCATCGCCGCCCATTGGAAATACAAGGAGCAGGGGGCGGTCGATGAGAGGGACAGCAAGGCCTTCAGTTGGCTGCATCAATTCGTCGAGTGGCATCAGGACCTGCCCGACAACCGGCAGTTCATGGATTCCGTCAAGCTCGACCTCTTCCACGACGTGGTCTACGTCTTCACGCCGAAAGGCATGGTCAAGGAATTGCCCCGCGGGTCTACGCCGGTCGATTTCGCCTACGCCATCCATACCGAGATCGGCAACCACTGCATCGGCGCCAAGGTGAACGGCAAGATCGTGCCGCTGAAATACCAACTGCAAAGCGGCGACGCGGTGGAGATCCTGACTTCATCGACGCAGGTGCCGCACAAGGATTGGCTCAAGTTTGTGCGGACCTCGCGGGCCAAGGCCAAGATCAAACATTGGATCAAGGTCGAGGAGGATCGGCGCAGCGCCGAGATCGGTCGGCGGTTGTTGGAAGTGGAGCTGAAGAAACACAATATCGCCCCGGCGCAGCTCCTCAAGTCCGAGCAGTTCACGGAGGTCGCGCGGGCGTCCGGTTATGACTCGGCCGACGACCTGGTGGCGGCGGTCGGCTACGGGCGGGTGGCGAGCTCGCAAGTCGTGAGCCGTCTCCTTCCCCAGGGAACGGAGGAGCCGCAACGAACGGTCCAGGAGCCGGCCGCCTCGACGAAGGCCGGCGGTCCGAAGAGCGACGAAAAGGGCGTCAAGGTCAGGGGGGCGCGCGATCTGCTCATGCAGTTGTCGCGCTGCTGCAATCCGGTGCCGGGCGACCGCATTCTCGGCTATATCACGAGAGGCCGCGGACTGACCATCCACGCCGTGGGCTGCCCGAATCTCGATGCGTTGGACTATGACCGCGATCGGCTGGTCGAGGTGGATTGGGACACGTCGGTGCCCAGCACGCACGACGTGAAGATTTCCGTCTTGGCGGTGGACCGGCCGGGGGTGTTGGCCAACGTGTCCTCCTCCATTGCCGGGTGCAACGCCAACATCAGCCGCGCGGAGATCACGACCAGGGAAGACCGGAAGGCCGTCTTGAACTTCGTGATCGAGGTGACGGATACGGACCACCTGAGCAAGGTGCTGCAGGCGGTCGAGCGGGTGGAGGGCGTGATTTCTGCCAAACGCCTGCGCGCCTGGCAAGACCACCGGACTTCGGCGTAGGACCTGGTCCTTCTCAGGGAAACTGGAGTTTCACGCCCTTCTTGAGCTTGAGCGCCTGCGCGCGTCCTCCCGCCAGTTCCAAGACATACATCGCTGGCTCGTTCGATTGATACTGAGGGCAGCCGTTGTCGGTTCTTGTACAGATCGGGGCATTCGCCTCGATATGCACGATGGTTTTGTGCTCGTTCAGCCAAATGATGTCCAGCGGCATCCTGGTGTTCTTCATCCAAAAGGTCCAGGGTTGCGCCTCTCCGAAGATGAAGAGCATCCCATGGTTCTCGGGAAGCGACTCTCGGTACATGAGGCCCATGGCCCGCTTCTGCGGCGTGTCGGCCAACTCGGCCTGGATGGTCGCTCCTGAAGGAGTCCGGATGGGCAGCAGGAACTCTGCGGCCGCCGCAGTCTCGCTCATGCCGAAGAGCGGCGCAAGGGCCAAGGAAAGCGCAAGCGTAGAAACCAGATGGGCGAATCGATGACGGTGAAATGGCAACATGGCTTGAGAGGAGCCTAGGGGCTGCCCGCCAGCCTGTCAAGCCTGGCGCTGTCCTCCTTGCATTGCCGCCGGTTGATGTGCGATTCTCGGTCGTCTGTCAGGAGGCGAGTCGATGAAGGAAAAACGACGGGTGCTCTATAAAAAGGGCGTGTTCGTCTGTCCCAAGTGCCGGCAATCCTATGTGCAGGACAAGTGGTTGGAGGAATGGCGGATTCGGTGCCACAAATGCGACTACCGGGGCACCCTCACGGAAGTGTCCGTCGAGGAACATCTCGACGAAGAGACCATCCGGTATTGAGCCGGCCCATTCCAGACTCCGTGTGTGACCGTCCAGTGAAGCCCGCTCGCGCTGCCGTCCTATTGATCATCGCCCTGGCCGGTTATTTCCTGTTCGAGGCCGGCCACTCGCCTCTTGACGCCTGGGCGCATGAGGCCGGCCGTCCCATTACCGTTCTCGTCACCTACCATTCCGGAACCGGTCACACCGAAAAAATGGCCCGTGGCGTTGTGGAAGGGGCGAAAAGCCTGGCGGGGACGACCGTCGTCGTCAAACAGGTCGAGCTGGTGACGGCCGAGGACCTCTTCTCCGCGGACGCGCTGGTCGTGGGCTCGCCGGTCTATTGGTCGAACATGGCCGGGCCGGTCAAAACCTTCATCGACAATTGGCAGTTCAAGTTCGGCGTCTGGCCCGATCTCAAGCTGAAGAATAAGGTCGGAGCGGCCTTCGCCACCGGCGGGCAGGTCTCGAGCGGCAAAGAACTGACGATGCTCGGCATCCTCGCCGCCATGCTGGGGAATCAGATGATCGTGGTCAGCGGGGGCGGGGCCTTCGGGGCGTCGGCGACGACCGAGGGCGACAGTCCCGGAATCGACGACAAAGAACTGGCTGCGGCAAAAGAGCTGGGGCGTCGAGTGGCCGAAGTGACACACCTCGTCGTCCGCGGGCGATCCGAGCCATAAATAGTCAGATCCCTCCCTCCGGCATTGCTCTTTTGCAGCATCTCCTCCCGTCCGTCTCGTCGAATGGGGCATCAATCCAGCCTTGTGAGGTTCGCGAGCGTTATCACGCGCGCATCATCGCGTGGGAAAGCGGTCATCAAAAAACAACGGACAGGGCGAAGAGGAGGTATGGAAGAGGTCAACCGGGAGAATCGGCCGGGATTCAATGGGGGAAAGGGGAAAGCTGTCCCGCAGCTAACTGAACCAGGTCGTCGATGTTTTCGGCGCAGCGTCCGCAGCAGCCCTCATCGTTCAAGCCGAACGAGGCGATCAATCCGGCGCCGGTGATCTGGCCGCATCGCCCCGCTTGCTGCACATCACTCTCGGTCAGACCCTTGCAGAGACAGACATACATGATGATCGTCCTTTCTCTGGTGCTACGTGGTCTTGCCAGGTAACGATTATGAGAACCGTTATCAACATAATACCGCGAGAGCGCGTTTGAGTCAAGGGCCATTTCAAGATTTTCTTCCCCGATGTAGTCTGAATAAATCGATGTCTATCAATAACTTACGAGATCGTCTTTTCGAGATCGGTCACCATTTCCTTCAGGGTGTCGAATCCGGATTGCCAAAAGGCCTCGGAGGACATGTCCACCCCGACCGATCGAAGGATCTGGTCCGGCGATTGGGACCCTCCGGTCGCCAGCAGGTTGAGATAGCGCGGGATGAAGGCTTGGCCCTCCTCCTTGTACATCCGATACAGCGCCAGCACGAGCAGGTTGCCGAAACTGTAGGCATAACAATAGAAAGGGCTGGCATAGATGTGGGGAATCGTCAACCATTCCCACTGAAATTCCTTCGGGACCGGCACCGCCGTCCCCAGTTGTTCCCGCAACAGCCGTAGATACTCGGCCGCCACCTCTTGCACGGTCGCGCCTTGGGCGATCAAGTCGTGCGCCGAACGCTCGAACTGGACGAAATAGGCCTGGCGCATGATCGTGGCGTAGGCGTCGTCGAGCTGGGCCATCAGCAGTCCCTGTTTCACCTGTTGGTTGCGTTCCTGCTGGAGGAGGGAGTCGGACAGGATGCGCTCGCCGAACACGGAAGCGGTCTCCGCTAGCGGCAACGTGGAGTGAAACGTAAAGACCGAATGCTTGGCCGCCATCATCCCATGGACCGCATGTCCCAACTCGTGGGCCATGGTCGCGACCTCGCGGGCCTCCCCGGTGAAATTCAGCAGCACGTAGGGAGTCATGCCCGGCACGATGCTGTAGCAATAGGCGCCCCCCATCTTGCCGGGCTGCGTGCGGGCATGGACATGACGCTCCTTGAACACCTGCTCCGCCAGGTCGGCCAGGTGCGGCGAGAACGAACGGTAGGCCTCCAGAACCAAGCGCACCGCGTCCTGGTAACGGAACCGTTTCTCCGCCGTTCGCACCGGCGCATAGATGTGGTAACGAGTCATCCGCGGGAGACCGCAGAGACGGGCTTTGAGCTTAAAGTAGTGCTGAAACACCAGCGCGTTCTTGGTGCAGACGGAGAGCAACGCGGTCACCGCGCCATCGGGCACGTCGTTCTGGAGATTGCGGACGCTGAGCGGCGCCGCAAACTTGCGAAGATCGAGTTGCTCGGTCTTCCAATCGTTCACCAACATCTTGTAGGTTTCGCCCAACAGGTCGCGTTGTGTTTCGAATACCCGGTACAGTTCTCGGTAGGCCGCCTCGCGATGGCGCGCGTGGGGGCTGCGCACGAAGGCGGAGAGTTGCTCCCGGTTGAGCGTGCGCCGCTTCCCCTTCACGGTCAGCGTGAAGGAGAACCCGTTCGTCACGATCTCGTAGAGCGTGGTCAAGGCCGTGCGACCGGTCGTGTTCTTCAGGTTGATGACCTGCTCTTCCCGCTCCGACAGCGTGTGGGGACTGAAGCGCCGGATCGTATCCAGGTGATAGCGCAGATCTCCCGCCGCCTCGCGCAGACGATGGGCGTTCGTCTCGTCCAGGCCCTGCCACCAGAGATCGAAAAATAGCAGGCGATTCTGAAGCGCGGCGAGCCGCTGTTCGACGGTGGCCTTATGGGAGCGGGCCTTGGCATCCTTGGTGTTTTCCGAATACCACAGGTAGGCATGGGCCCCGATCGTCGTGGAAATGGTGGCGATCTGTTCGCTCAGGTCGAGGACGTTGCGAAACGAGGCGGTGGACAGGTCGGGAGACAAGGTTTCTCGGAAGGATTCGAATTGCGCCGCCAGCTCTTCCAGCTTGCGCAGCGACCGGCCGACATCCTGTTCTCCCTGCGGAAACAGATCGGAGAGAGTCCATTGATCTCCATAGGAGGGCGGTGTCCGGGACATGGTTCGTGTTCTCGATGCGGGACCTGTGGCCATCAGTCTGTTCTCCTCTTTTGCCTTGGCAAGGGACGGGGGCTACTTGTATCACAATCCGGCCGGTTTCTGGAGCGTTGACTGAGGTTTCCCGGATGTTAGAATCCAGCCATGACCGAGCAGGAAATCAACCGGGCCGTGCTGTATGTCACCGCGGCAACCTCCTACGATCGCGCGCTTGTCGAGCGGATCGTCCGCACGGGCTTGCTGGAACTGGAGTCGCTGGCGGCAAGCGAAACCCTTTCCTGCGGGCGGGACCCGCTGCTGGAATATGTCTGCCAGTGGACCATGAAACGGACCGGACAGGCCGAGCCGCTGGTGCGCGAGGTCTTGGGGTGCGCAGGCCGCTGGCTGGACGAGGCTTACGATGAGATCGCCAAGCACCATCCCGAACTGGTCAAGCCGTCGGGCGAAGAGGGAAGCGGATTGACGTCGGTGTAGCGAATCATGCGAGGAAACCATGGTGCGGTTCAGCGAGGCCCACGATGTCGGCCGGCTCGTCGCTCCGGAGTCGGGCCTGCGCGGTCGGGAATGGTTGCCGCGAGGGAAAGGGTTTTGGCGGCAACTCGCGAGGGATTGGGAGCGGCTCCACGGGGCCTGCCACGATCGGGCCAGCCAGCGCCGCTTGCAACATCTCCAGCGGCGATTAGCCAGTTCCCATGTCGGCGCGCGTGAATCGGCGATCGCCGAGCTTGACGTGGCAGCTAAGATCCACCGGGCCGGCGGGTCGGTGCTGTTCCTTCCGGAATCCGTCGCGCGGACGGCGGACTTGGAATGTTGGTTCGGAAGCGAGCGGCTGTTTATCGAAGTCACGACCATGATCGGCGCGTCGAAGCGGCCGCACGGCGTGGCTCGTCACCGTGCGGCCTTTCAGCATGAGCCGGAAGGCGACTTCACCATCGGCGACCTCCTGATCAACCGGATCTTGGCCAGGATCGGGCAGAAGGCCCGCCAGTTGTCCGACTACTGCGCGCCGGTTCTTCTGGCGGTCCATGTCCGGCAGGCCCTGGACGGCCGTGACCAGGATCGGCCTGCAAGATTCGAGGGGGGAAAGCGAAGGCATAGCCTGGTCCCGCTGGACCTGAGAAGGCTGGCTGGGGCGGTGACCAACCTCCTGCTGCCCTTACGCCATTTGAGCGGCGTGCTGTTGGCTCTATGGGATGTGGAGGCCCTGCCGGCTCCATCCGGCGTGCGCTTGGCCAATGTGGAGATCGCCGAACGAGCCGGCGGCGATGCCCTGCATCCGATCCATCGAGTCTGCGTGCTCAATCCGGAGAGCCGGTTTCAGGTGGGCGAGGGGGGACGTCACGGTCTTCGCGCCTTGCTGTAATCGCCTGTATGTTCATCCGATCGTCTGGAGAAGTGCTTCGAGATTCTTGGTGACCATCGCGTCGCCGTTCTTGGTGGACACCTCGATGCCCTGCCGGCAGATCTCCCTGCAACGATCCAGCCGCGCAAGTTTCTGAAGCGATTGGGCCAGGGCGAGGTAGGCTGCGGAATAGGCCGGTTTGACACGGATGCAACTCTCCAGCGATTCGACCGCCGCGTCCCAATTGCCATCGTCCATGTAGGCCTTCCCCAGTCCGAACCAGGCCACCTCGTCGTTCGGGTCGATCGCGAGCACCTTCTTCAATGGTTCGATGCGGGGATTGGGCACGCGGTCCTCCTGTCTCGCTGTGAAGCCGTTACGGCGGTTTCGATCCGGCGCAGACCGTAGCATGCTCGCTCCGCATTGTCTACCGCTCGCAGCGCATGCTACGATCAATTGCCCTTTTCTTCATTCGAATGCATGATCCGACAGAGCAAGCATGGCGCGAACCGGCTTCGTTTCCGATCCACAATACTTAGAGCACGACATGGGATGCGGCCATCCGGAGTCTCCCGACCGTCTCCGCGCCATCACCAGGCAACTCGAATCGACCGGGGTGATGGATCGGTTGGTCCGCATTCAGCCGCGACCGGCGGAAGATCGGTGGATTACGGAGATCCATTCCCAGTCCTATGTTGCTGGGCTCAAGCACAGGTCACCCTCGTCCGGCCGAGTCCAGCTCGATCCCGACACGTCCATCTCGCCCGGGTCGCTCCAGGCCGCCTACCTGGCGGCCGGCGGGGCCTTGGCCGCCTGCGATGCTGTGCTGGACAACCAGATCGAGCATGCGTTCTGCGCTGTCCGGCCTCCCGGCCACCATGCGGAACACAACCGCGCGATGGGGTTCTGCCTGTTCAACAACGTCGCGGTGGCGGCCCGATACCTCCAGAAGCGGCACGGCATCGGCCGGGTGCTGATCGTGGATTGGGACGTGCACCATGGAAACGGCACGCAACAGAGTTTTTACGAGGATGATTCGATTCTGTTCTTCAGCACGCATCAATATCCGCATTATCCGGGAACCGGCCGTGCGACCGAGTCCGGAGCCGGACCAGGGGCCGGCTATACGATCAATGTGCCCCTATCGGGCGGGGAGGGGGACGAGGAATACGAGGCCGTGTTTCGCGAGGTGCTGGTCCCCGCGGCCGACCGGTTCGAGCCGGAGTTCGTCATCATCTCCGCGGGGTTCGATGCGCATCGGGATGATCCGCTGGCCAGCATGGGGCTGACGGAACGGGGCTATGCCTCATTGACCGGCATCGTGGCCGAGATCGCCGCGAAGCATGCCCGGAAACGAATCCTGTCCTGCCTTGAAGGCGGCTATCATCTCCCGGCCCTGGCGGCCTCGGTCGAGGCGCATCTGCTTGCGTTGTTGGCTGCATGACTCGCTGGATGAAGATCGCGCTGGCGGGGTTGGGCCTCGCCGGGCTGGCGTACTTCTATTACACGGAGATCAAGCCGGTGGTGATCTTTGGTCTCCGCGACGACTATGCCCGCGCGATTCCCTATCAGGCGGTCCCGGCCGGGTTGGACAGCCTCAAGGCCGAATCCTGCGGGACCTGCCATCGGGAGATCTATGAGGAATGGAAGAGCAGCATCCACGCGCAGGCGTATGACGATCCGTTCTTTCAGGCCTACTGGGCAAAGGACAAGCACATTTGGGTCTGCCTCAACTGCCACACGCCGCTGGAAAACCAACAGCCGACCTTGATCAAGGAGATTCCCAGGGGACGCGTCGAACGGGCGGTGCAGGAGGTCAATCCGCGGTTCGATCCGGACTATCAAAAGGAGGCCATCACCTGCGCCGCCTGCCATGTCCGCGACGGGGTCATTCATGGACCCTACGAAGATTCCGCCGCGCCGCATCCCACCAAGTTCGATCCGAGCTTTCGCACGGCGCAGATCTGTTATCGCTGCCATAATGTCGTGTCCGGGCCGGCCCAGTTCTACAACGTGGGACCCTGCGGCACCTATGCCGAATATGAAGGCAAGTATTTCATGCAGGAGCGGGGATTCATCTGTCAGAGCTGTCACATGCCGGAAGTGGACCGTCCGGTGGCCGACGGATCGCCGATCCGGCGGGGCCGCCGGCACCTCTGGCGAGGCGGGCACGATCCCGACATGATCAAACGGGCCGTTGCGGTCGAGGTCACGGCTGAACCTCGTCGGCCCAAGCCGGGCGATAACGTGACCTTCACCCTGACTCTGGTCAATGCCGGCGCGGGCCATAAGATTCCGACTGGCGATCCGGACCGGCATTTCACCGTGGAGTTCGACGTGGAGGACGCGAGCGGGCGGGTGGTTGCGCACCAACAGGACACGATGGGGCGCTGGATCCTCTGGCAACCGGCCATCCTGGAGTTGTACGATAACCGCCTGTTGCCGCTGGCCAGTCGGGACTACCGATTCCGCCAGAAGTTCCCGGGCGGGGCGGAGCGGCTGACGGTGAAGGCCCGTGTGCGGTACCATATCCTCACGGACGGGCAGCATGAGATGCTGACGAAGAAATATGGCTTGACCGCCGATGATCCCTATTCCTTCGTGATCTATGAGCGGGCATTTCCTTTAACCGACGACTTGCCCGGCCTGCTCCAGGCCGCGTCAGGCTCCGACACCCAGGCCTGTCGCGCCGATGGCAAGGCCGCAGGGTAAGTCGCAGACGAGGCATCGCGATGAATCATCCCTACCTGATCGACACCGAAACCTTGCAGCAGAATCTGGGACGGCCGGGGTTAGTCGTGCTGGATGTCCGCGGAAAGGCCGCCTACGAATTCGGCGGGCATATTCCGGGCGCCGTCCATTCGACCTGGCACGAGTACAGCGATCCAAAGGCGGTCGCCAAGGGAGTGCTGGACCCGGACATCTCCAAGCTTGAGCAGAAGATCCGGACGCTCGGCATCAACAACGAGAGCGACATCGTCATCTACTCGAATCCCTTCGACAACTGGGGCGACGAAGGGCGGATGTTCTGGATGCTCACCTACCTCGGGCATACCCACCTTCGCATTCTGGACGGTGGATGGGTGAAGTGGGTGGAGGAGCGTCGCCCTTACGAGTACGGGCGTCCGTCGGTTGCTCCGGGAAATTTCAGGGCCACGGTCAATCCGGACGTGAGTATTCTCAAAGACGATCTCAAACGCCTTGTCAAAGGCCCTGAGGCGAAACGGCTCACGATCCTCGATGCGCGGAGCCTGGAGGAGTACTTGGGCAAGGAGATGGTGGGCATTCCAAGACCCGGCCATATCCCGGGCGCGCTGAACGTGCCCTGGAACGCGTTCCTCAATCCCGATGCCACGCTCAAGAGTCCGGAGAAGATCAAGGCCGTGCTGGAAGAGAAAGGCCTGGCCGATGCGGCGGATATCATCTGCTATTGCACGGGAGGCGTCCGCTCGGGATGGCTGTGGTTTGTGCTGAAAGTGCTGGGGTACCCGAAGGTGAGAAACTATGCCGGGTCCTGGTGGGAATGGAGCCGCGACTTTGCCGCGCCGGTGGAGAAGGATGCCAGGGGCTTGCAACATGTGCTGGGGCAAGACGAGTCGGTCCGGCCTTCTTGACTCAGCGCGTCCGGCTCAGTAATGTGAAACCACAAGGGCGGGTCCTTCGACGGCGGTCGGTGGAGCACACCCAATCACGCACCTACCAAGGAGGAGAACGATGAATAAGATCACGGTCATGGCTCTGGGAGCCTTCGCGCTTCTGGCGGCTCCTGTCGCATCGAACCTGGCGCTGGCGGCGGCGAATCCGCATGTGGCGGAGGCGCTCGATCATGCCAAGGGCGCGGTCACGCATGGACAAGAAAACCATGCCGGGGAAGTCGTGAAACATGCGGAGGAAGCCCTCAAACATGCGCAAGCGGCTCAAAAGGACATGAAGAATCCTCACTTGGATGAGGGCGTGAAGCATTTGAAGGAAGCCATCGAGCACGGCAAGGCCGGGCATGCCGACGTGGCGACCAAACATGCCGAGGGCGCGGTGACGCACCTGTCCGAAGTCAAGTAAGCACAGGTCAAAGCGGGCGTCGAAACGGGCAGGATTCTTCCTGCCCGTTTTTGCATGGGGACTATCATATGCGCGTCGGGTATCTTCAGTTCGATCCGATCTTCGCCGAGGTGAAGCGCAACCTCGACCGGGTCGCGGAGCGTCTGAGCCGCGAGACCTGCGACCTGATGGTGTTGCCCGAATTGTTCGCCTCGGGTTATCAGTTTGTCTCGGAGACCGAGGTGCGGGCGCTGGCCGAACCGGTTCCGGATGGTCCGACCACTCAACGATTGGTCGAAATTGCCCGCGAACGGAACATGCACCTGGCGGCGGGACTGCCGGAGCGCGGGACGGACGGCTGTTACAATTCCGCCGTGCTGGTCGGGCCGCAAGGCTTCATCGGCCTCTATCGAAAGACGCATCTGTTTTTTGAAGAGACCCTGTGGTTTCGCCCGGGGAATACCGGGTTTCAGGTATGGGATCTCGGGGTGGCGAAAGTCGGCCTGATGGTCTGTTTCGATTGGTATTACCCCGAGTCCGCCCGCACCCTTGCTCTCAAGGGGGCGGAGATCATTTGCCATCCCTCGAACCTCGTCTTGCCCCATTGTCCGGACGCCATGGTGACGCGCAGCCTGGAGAACCGGGTGTTCGCGATTACCGCCAACCGCATCGGCACGGAGGCCAGGGGCGGGAAGCCTCCAATGACCTTCATTGGGAACAGCGAGGTCGTCACGCCGCGGGGCAAGATCCTCCAACGCGCGCCCCGCGACCGAGAGGAGGCGGCGGTGATCGAGATCGATCCGGCGGAGGCGGCCAACAAGGCGTTGAATCCGTATAACGACCTGCTCAAGGATCGCCGGGTGGAACTGTACAATCCCTCGTGATTGGTCACAAGGCGGCGTGAAAGGTGGCAGAGCCGGCGCGTGAGGCTGAAATGAAGGAATTGTTTCAAAAGGCTCCGCTCGGGAAGGGGATCTTCCTGGTCGCTTCGCCGGCTCTGCGCGATCCCAATTTCCGCCAAACAGTCGTGCTGCTCTGCGAACACAGCGCCGAAGGGGCGCTCGGATTTGTCGTGAATCGGCCGACGGCCATGGGTCTGTCGGAAGTCTTGCCCCAGATCCCGATTCTGGAGGGGCAGCGCCATGTGTTGTTTTCGGGCGGGCCGGTGCAGACCAACCAGGTCATGGTGCTCTATCGGCTCCAGAATTTGCCGGACGGCAGCCACCATGTCTTCGATGGCGTCTTTCTCGGCGGCGACTTCAAGTTGCTCGATCAGATCTTGACGAGCGAGAACACGACCGAGCGGTTTCGGGCCTACGCGGGCTACTCCGGGTGGGGGCCCGGGCAGTTGGAGAATGAAATGCAGTCCGGCTCCTGGATCACGCTGCCGGCCGATCCGGCGCTGGTCTTCGAGACCGATCCGGCGAAGGTGTGGGCCGAGATTCTCCGTTCGCTGGGCGAGCCGTTCAGGATTTACGCTGAGATGCCGTTCGATCCTAATCTGAATTAGGAGGGACGCGCCGCTACATTGTTGGCCAGGGCGGCGGCCAGAAACCGGCCGGTGTGCGATTGACTGTGCTGCGCCACCTGTTCCGGCCGTCCCTCCGCGACGATCCGCCCTCCTGCCTCTCCGCCTTCCGGTCCCAGGTCGATCACCCAATCGGCGGTCTTGATCAGATCCAGATGGTGCTCGACCAACACCACCGTGTTGCCGGCATCCACCAGCTTGTGCAGCACGGCGATGAGTTTTTTCACGTCTTCGAGATGCAGGCCGGTTGTCGGCTCGTCCATGATGTAGAGGAGGTCCCGGACGGAGGAATCCTTCAGTTCTGCCGCGATCTTGAGCCGCTGTGCCTCGCCTCCCGAGAGAGTCGTCGCCGGTTGTCCAAGCCTGAGATATCCCAATCCGATCGATGAGAGAAGGTGAAGCTTTTCTTGAAGTGTCGGCGAGCCGGTGAAAAACGACAAGGCCTCATCGACGGTCATGTTCAGCACATCGTGGATGGTCTTGCCCCGCAGGGTCACGCCGAGCACCTGCGGCTTGAACCGGCGGCCTCCGCATTCCTCGCAGGTCGCGTAGATGTCCTCGAAGAAATACATCTCCAGCTTTTCGTAGCCGTTGCCCTGGCAGCGCTCGCAGCGGCCGCCGGTGGTGTTGAAGGAAAAATGCGCCGGCTTGAGTCCCTGCTTTTTGGCTTCGTAGGTGGCTGCGAACAGTTGCCGGATGTCATCGAACACCTTCATATAGGTAACAGGGTTGGAACGGGGCGTGCGGCCGATCGGTTCCTGATCGATCAGCCGCACGCCCTTGAGATGCTCCAATCCTTTGATCGCCGCGAATCGCCCGATCGGCAAGGATTCGACCCGAAAGGCGCGGGCCACCGCCCGATAGAGTGTATCCTCCACCAACGTGCTCTTTCCCGAACCGGAGACGCCCGTCACGCAGGTGAGCGTGCGCAGCGGAATCTTCACGCTGATGTTCTTGAGGTTGTTGGCGCAGGCGCCGGCGATCATGAGGGCCTTGCCGTTGCCGTTGCGGCGCCGGGACGGAATCGCGACGGATTCGTCGCCGCGAAGGTACCTGGCCGTCAAAGCGCGGCGATCCTGCGTGAAGACCGAACGTGAGGCGGCGCAGACGACTTCTCCGCCCTTCTCTCCGGACCAGGGGCCCAACTCGACGATGAAGTCCGCCGCCTGAATCATCTGGGGGTCATGCTCCACCACCACAACCGTGTTGCCGGCGTGGGATAGATCTCGCAGAATTCCGGCCAAGGTTTCCGTGTCGCGCGCATGGAGGCCGATGGTCGGTTCATCCAGCACATAGAGAGTGCCAACCAGTTTCGATCCCAACTGATTGGCCAGGGTGATCCGCTGGGCTTCGCCCCCGGAGAGGGTCCTGGTCTGGCGAGATAGGGTCAGGTAACTCAACCCGACGCGGAGCAGAAAGCTCAGCTTCGTTTTGATCTGCGCCAGCAGGTCGGCGGCAATCTTGGCATCGAAGGCCGAGAGCGAGAGGCGATCGACCCAGGAGGCCAAATCTTCGACCGTGAGTTGCAACAGGTCCGCAATGTCACGGCCGTCGATTTTGACGTAGCGGGCCTCCGGCCTCAGCCTCGTGCTGTCGCAGGTGGGGCAGGGAAAGGGGCTGCGGTACCGGCTGAGAAACACGCGCACGTGCAGCTTGTATCGCTTGCCCTCCAGATATTCGAAGAAATCGTTGATGCCCTCCATCTTTTTCCCGTCGCCTTGCCATAAGAGCCGGCGTACCTCCTCGGGCAGATCCTTGTAGGGAAGGGTGAGGTCCACGCTGCGCCGCTTCATCGCGAGCAGCATCTGTTGCTGCCACCAGTCAGTGCCGGGCTTGGTCCAGGGCTCGATCGCGCCGTCGCCAAGCGAGCGGGCACGATCCGGCACGACCAGGTCTTCGTCATACTTGAGGATGTTGCCGAAGCCCTTGCATTCCGGGCAGGCGCCGAGCGGATGGTTGAACGAAAAGAGCAGCGGGCGGATCGGCTCGAAGGACCGGCCGCAGGATTGGCAGCAAAAGCTTGTGCTGAACGTCCGCGTACCCTGGCCGATGACCTCGACCCGGCAGGTCCCGTCGCCTTCATGGAAGGCCGTCTCGACGGCTTCGGCCAGCCTCGCGCGGCTGTCGTGGCGCAGGATCAGCCGGTCTAAGACGACGAGCAGGGAATCGCGATTGGTCGTGGGCAACTTGGTATCCGGCTGGAGGTCGATCAGCGTCTCCCCGCACTTCAGCCGGACGAACCCTCTGGTCAGCAGGGATTCAATCAGCGAGCGATCGTGTTTCGGGCCTTGATCTCTCAGCGGGAAGCAGACCATCGCCCGGCCCTCGGGAAATTGTTGCAGTAGCTCGTCCGCGACCGATCCTGGGGCATAGCTTCGCGCCTCAATCTGGCAATCCGGACAGACTGGCTTGCCGATCTTGGCGAACAGAAGCCGCAACAGGTCGGCGATTTCGGTGGCCGTGCCGACCGTCGAGCGGGAGGTCCGGACCGGGTTCTTTTGTTCGATCGCGATGGCCGGGCGGATGTTGACGAGCCGGTCCACGTCGGGCCGATCGACCTTCTCCAGGAACATGCGCGCATAGGTCGAGAGCGATTCGACATAGCGCCACTGCCCTTCGGCGAACAGCGTGTCGAAGGCGAGCGAGGACTTGCCCGATCCGGAGACGCCGGTGACGGCGGTCACTCGATTGTGGGGAATGCGCAGCGAAATGTTCTTGAGGTTGTGCTGGCGCGCCCCTTCGATGATGAGGTCGCCGGAGCCAGTGCCGGAATCAGATGGAAGAGCAGTACCAGCCATCGCTACATCCCTGAGAGGAGGCAAAAACAAACCATCCTAGCAAGGGGCCTCCGCCAGAGCAACGAGCTGTTGTCGTTGAGCGCGATTTCTTGATTTCCGCAATGGGAGTCGGGGTGTGCCTCGAAGGAGAACCGGGTACAATAAAGCATGACGGCGGTCTCGTCCGTCCGTCGTTGCGGGATGTGCGCTCATGCCGGCTGCTGTCTTTGCCATCATTCTCCTGCTTAGCCTGCCCCAGATCGCGCCTGAAATTGCCCGGGCCGACAGCTCTCTTCTCCGGCCGTTTTGGACGGAACAGGCGATGTTCCGGTTTGGGGATGAGGTGTACTTTGTCGGCGTGGCTTCCTGCGCGCGAACGGCCGAAGAGGCGCGGTCGCGGGCGTTCGACGCGGGCATGAAAGAATTGAACGCCTATGCGCAGGGGCGAGACACCTCCCGCCTGTTGATCGAGACCGCCATGGTCTATGAAGAGCCGGATGCGCCCGGCTGTCCGAAAGGCACCACTTCGGCCTGGCGGTTGCTACGCGTCAATCAAACGAAGGTCGCAGCCCTGCCGAAACGGGCGACGATTCCGGAGCGGTCGCGCAAGGCGCCAACCTCGGAACAGGAAGAGTCCAAACCGTCGGAAACTGCACCGATTACACCGCCGCCTCCATCCCCTCCAATCCAAGACCTGTCGCCGTACGCCGGGATGAGCCGCGATGAGATCGCGCAGCGATTCGGCAAGCCCAAGACGATCAAGAAACGGGGGCAGGAGGAGATCTGGACCTATTCGGACACGGGATTGACGATCACGTTCAGCCCGGATGAAACCTTGATCAGTTGGACCGTCACCGGCAAGCCCAATGCCGAGCAGCGGCCTCGGCGATCCGAGCCGACCGAAGCAGCCGGAACGGCCTAGCTTGTCGAACCGCCGAAGTCGACAGAATCGATTAAGCCGTCGAGTGAGCCAAGAGCAGCAGAATCGTCACAGCCCGAATCCCCGCAGCCTGAACCGGTCCAGCAGGTGCTGGCGCTGCCAATGATTCCCTTGTCCAGAGATCCGGTCGCCGAAGGGCGGGCCCTGTTCAACGGCAAGGGGGCCTGCAACACCTGCCACGGTCGGGATGCCGACATGTTTACGGATGTGAGGCAAGAGATATTGTTCGGTGTCGCGCCGGGCTATATCCCGCCCATCATCACGCCCTTTGCCGGACCTTCTCCGCGCCGCGTGCCGCCGAACCTGCGTGATTGGTTCGCACTCCGGATCAGAACCGACCTGGAACTCTACCGCGCGATCAAGGACGGCATCGGCGGTTCGACCATGACCGGCACGCGCCACCTCTCCGACCGCGAAATCTCCGACCTCATCGCCTATCTGAATTCGCTGCGCTAGCCTGATCCATTTCAGTCGAAAAGCGGACCATTTTTTGGCTCACTTCTGGGGCTTCATCATTCCAGCCACCTTGCCTTAATCTGCTGAAAGCGTACAATCCACGCCATTCGGGCGATGCTCCGTAGGTACTGTCTGCGGAGTGACTTGGTGACCACATTCAGTCGTTCAAGTTGTGAGAGACCAATGTCTCCTGATCACTTCGATGTGTTCCTGAGTTACCACTGGCGCGATCGGGAGCCAGTTGAGCGCATCGCGCGATCACTCCGCGATCAGGAACCTCAAGCCATTCCTCGATCGCTGGTATCTCGTGCCCGGTCGACCGTGGCCGCAGGCGCTGGAACAGACACTGGCTTCGTGCCGTGCGGTCGCCGTGTGCATTGGTCCCGGTGAGATGGGGCCATGGCAGCAGCGGGAATCAAACTTTGCGCTGGATCGGCAGGGGCGCAAAGCGGACTTTCCTGTCATGCCCGTGTTGCTGCCGGGCTCGGATCCGGTACTGGGCTTCCTTGGCCAGAATACCTGGGTCGATTTGCGTCAGGGAACGGATGATCCGCTTCTGCTTTCGCTGCTTGCCGGAGCTATCCGAGGTGAAGCGCCTGGGCCGGACCTTGCCGAACGCATCAGAGTCACCCGTGCGACCCTCTGCCCTTACCGCGGCCTGCTCTACTTTCGGGAAGAGGATGCGCCGTTCTTTTTTGGGCGGAACGCCGCAATCCGGGATCTTTATGAGGCCATCCGTCAGCATCGATTCATCGCCGTAGTCGGGGCATCGGGCTCCGGCAAGTCGTCGGTCGTGAGAGCCGGCTTGGTCCCGCAGCTACGGCAGGAGAAAGACACGACCTGGGAAGTCGCGACACTGTTTCCTGGCGATGAACCGCTGAAGGCCCTTGCGCGGGCGGTATCGCCGCTCCTTGAGCCGGAAACGATGGATGAAACAGATCGCTTGTTGAAGATCAACAAGCTCGCGGACGCCTTCGCGAAGAAAGCAGTCAGCCTGCACGACGTCGGCCTGCGCATTTTGGAAAAACAATCGGGAACGAATCGGTTGTTGCTCGTCATCGATCAAGCCGAGGAACTCTATACGGTCGCGAAGGATGATCACCAACGCCGCCGGTTCATCGATGAAATACTCGATGCCAGCGAGAGAGGCTCATGGACCGCGATTCTCACAATCCGCGGGGACTTTGTCGGAAAGGCGCTCTCCTATCGCCCGCTCTCCGACCGACTGCAGGGCGCGCAGGTCAATGTGGGACCGATGACGCGAGCCGAATTGGAGCAGGCCATCACGTCCCCGGCCCGACGCGTCGAACTGTCCTTTGCCGCCGGTTTTGTGACGCGGATCCTGGACGACGTTGGTGATGAGCCGGGCCATCTGCCCCTGCTCGAATTCGTGCTCAAACGCTTGTGGGAGGACCGCCAAGGGCCGGAGCTGTCGCACCAGGCCTATGAAGCCATGGGCGGATTGCAAGGCGCCGTGGCGAAAAAGGCCGAAGCGGTCTTTGCCAAGCTCACGCCCCCGGAACAAGAAGCGGTCAAACGCGTCTTCCTTCACGTGGTCCGAGCGGGCGAGACCGGTGACGATACCCGCCGCAGAGCGGCGCTCTCAGAAATCGGCTCGGCCGCCATGGATGTCGTCAAAAAACTCGCGGACGAGCGACTGCTCGTCACGAATCGCGCGGTGGCCGGAGAAGAGACCGTCGAAGTCAGTCACGAAGCGCTGATCCGCCAGTGGCACCGGTTGCAAGGATGGCTGAATGAGGATCGTGAGTTTCTGCTGTGGCGGGAACGGTTGAGAGGGCGCGTGAACGAATGGCAGCAAAATACACAAGACGACGGCGCCCTGCTCCGAGGTGCGTTGCTGGTGGAGGCGCAACGCTGGCTCTCTCAGAAAGCGGACATTCTCACGGATGAGGAAAAAGAGTACATCAGGCAGAGTGCCGAGGCTCGTGAGCGGGCGGCGCGGGCAGAGCGGCAACGGGCCGAGCACGAGCTGGCACAGGCGGCGCCTCGCTGAGGAAGCGGCCAAACGTGAAGAAGCCGAACGCGCGCGAGCCGCCGCGGCCGAACAAGCGCAGAAGGCAGCAGAGGATGCGCGGCAAGTGGCCGAGCGAGCGAGGCGACGACAAAGGTATTTCAGCCTGGCGCTGCTGATCCTCCTCGTGGGGCTCTGGATAGCTACCTGGCTCTGGGAGAAGAAGTATAACGTCGATCAGGCCATCCTGAAAGTTCAATCCTTCTTTGTCAGCATCCAAACCGAGCCAGAGATGGTAATTGTGCCAGGTGGCGTCTTTCGGCGAGGTGACTTATACGGTACAGGAGGGTCAAACGAGCAACCCGTGCAGGAGGTTACGCTCAAACCGTTTGCCTTGGGCAAGTATGAAGTTACCTTTGCCGAATATGACCGGTTCGCCTTAGCCACGGGTCGGACGTTGCCCAGTGATATGGATTGGGGACGTAGGTCTCGTCCGGTCATCAACGTATCTTGGGAAGATGCGCAAGCCTATGCTCAATGGTTATCCGAAGCGACTGGCAAGCGCTATCGGTTGCCGACGGAATCCGAATGGGAATACGCGGCGCGAAGTGGAGGAAAAGATGAAATTTGGGCAGGCACATCCGATGAGCGCCAGTTGAAGGACTATGCTGTGTACCGCAAAGCAAATCGCACAGAGGAAGTTGGCAGTAAGAAGCCCAATGGACTTGGACTGTATGACATGAGCGGGAACGTGTGGGAGTGGGTCAAAGATTGTGTGCACGACGATTACAGAGGGGCACCGAGGGATGGGTCGGCCTGGTTAGAAGCGAACGATGGGAATTGCGACAGGCGCGTGGTACGGGGCGGCTCCTGGAGCTACGGTCCCTGGGACTTGCGTGTCTCGAATCGGGGTAAGGGCGACCGCCATCTCGTGAACATCGATGCGGGCTTCCGTCTTGCTCAGGACATTCCGTAACCCTTTGCTCTTTGACCCTTTACCCTTCCGAAATTCTTCCTCGCCCGATTTTTGATCGGGAGAGGGGTGGGGTGAGGGAATCATGGCTGCCACCGTTCCGCAGGCCGTGCAATCCTGCCATGAGCTGCTCAGCTGGCTGATTCCGCAGCTCGACAAATTTCCCCGATCCCGGGGTCTTACCCTGGGCGAGCGAATCGAAATGCGGTCTCGAGCATTCGTTCATGCTGAGCCAGTCGAAGCATGAGGCAGTCGCAGCATGAGCCCTTCGATCGACTCAGGACAGGCCAGTCGAAGCACACCGGTCAGGGTTTCCGCAGCCGGCTATCCGGGTCTGGTTAGTTCGTGTGTGGCGCAGAGCGGCTTACGTATTTATGAAGAATGCTGGCTATCAGACTTTGATAGGGCAGGCCTTCCTCGGCGGCTCGCCGCTTCAGCATTTCAAGGTCAGCGGTCGATAATCGGATATTGATCCGGGCATCCTTGCGCATGTAACGGCGGGCGGCTTCCATGGCTTCTTTTCTGGCCCTGTCCTGATTCTTGACCGGTCTGAAGGCGCCACGCTCGTAATCAGCGATCAGCTTTTCCTCGTCTTCATCCAGCACAGTTTTCTTCTTCATGGTGTGCTTCCTTTGGCACGGTTTCTGGTGGCTTTTCGGCTGGGATAGATCGTCTTTAGAAACAGTGTCCGGTGTGCTCTGACGACCGGGACGACGTAGATATATCCCTCAATATCGACCTCATAGAGAAGCTGGTTGGGATAGCGCTCGCGGTCGTGGTGTTCCAGCACCCGAACGAGATTGCCGCCTTCGATCAGCGCGATGATCTGTTCGAAGCTGATTCCTCGTTCTCGGATGAGCCAGGCGTTCTCGTCCGGGTCGAAGGCATAATCCGATTCCTCCATCATATTGCGGTAGGCTATGACGATGTGTGCCTGTTGTCAACAGTAAGTTCGCCCACAGTGAGTCCGCCCGCACGGTGCATTGGTATGGTGCCGGCCCGGAGCCGGCCGGTCTACGGACCGGCCGGCTGAGGCAGCGGGTGTCCATGAGCCCGCTGCCCGGCCTCCTGCCGGGGCGGGAACGCCGAAGAGAGGGCCTGGGGTGAGGCGATCGGGGCTGGTCGGCAATCCGACGGCCCCGACGCTGCCAGATCGCTTCCGCACGCGGACCTAACGATAGACGTCTTTCCGGTGCTCGAGCGACAGGACGTCCAACCATTCCGATCCTTCCCTCCGGTACAGAATGCGGTATGGCCAGACACGGTAGGACCAGACCTTATCTTTCTGGAACTTGCCTTTGAGTGGCTTGCCGTCGAGGGGGTGTTGCGCAAGATGGCGGAGGGCGTTCTTGATTCTCTGGCGGGTCAACTCATCAAATACGGTCAAGTCCTTGACGGCCTGCGGCGTCAGCCGAACCTCCCTCACTGAGGCTCACCAAAGACTCGCTCAAACGAACGAAGCTTGCCAGCCTTGGCTTGCTTGAGTCCTCGCTCCAGCGCTTTGACGGCCTTTGGATTGGACAGTAACTCCAAGGTTTCTACCCAACTCTCGAATTCATCTGCACCCATGACGACGGCTTTCGGCAGGCCGTTCTTGGTGACGACAAAGCGCTCGGATAAGCGATCGGCTTTTTCCACCAACATGGAAAACTTCGCCCGGGCTTCCTTGAGAGAAATGGTACGGCTCATGGTGCCTCCTATCCGAATGCCAGTGTACAGAATTAAGGTCACCGTCGCAAGATTCGTGTGCTCATAAACCCCGTGCGCATTCATCGCAGCGCCGACCACAATAATCGCACGCAGCCCATGTATACGGTGAGCGATTCTATCTTGGTCGGCCAGAAGCTGACGCCATTTGTTGAGCCGGCTATTCCTCCAGCCAGAATTGCGCGAGATCGAATGAGAGTTGCCGATGGTGTTTGATCGAGAGGAAGATCACCTCGTTGCGGCGGACGAGGTACAGGATCAGATAGTCGTCCATGACGTATTCCCGCAGGTCGTCGCCCGGTCGAAGCATCCGGCGCAGATCTTTTACGAGTGTCTCGGCCTTGGTGGATTGCACCGTCCGTTCCAGAAAGGAGCAACCCGATCGAGGGAAACGGCAGAGAGTCGGAATGATGTCGTCGAACAACCGGTCCAACAGGCGCGTGAAACGTCGGCGGCCGTCGGGACCGAGAAAGACTTCGATGGCGGTGAGGTTCGCGGAGAAGTTTTCGGCGAAGACCGGACGTTTACCGGCCATGCCGCGACTTGAGTTGGGCCAGGCTGAGCCTCTTCTTGGCTTTCAGGTCGGTCAGGCCCTTGATGGCTTCCTGCAGCAACCCGACATGGATGTGCTCGCGCTCCAAGCGGTGGTAGTAGTCGAGGCGCTCCGCATCGATGAGTGCGGCGCAACTGCCCCCGTTTTTGGTGATGATCTTTTCGCTGCCCTTGGCGCGAACTTCCTCGCAAAGCTCCGTCAGCTTCGCTCTGGCATGGCTCAACGAGATGATGTCTTTGGATGTGATGGCCATGAGTGGCTCCCCTTGTACCCTGTCAGGTGCAGTCTAAATACTGTACAGGATTCTGTCAAATCATGATCCGCACAGCCGAGTGCTATTTCAGCGCCAGCCGCAATAGCCCCACGCAGCACATGTAGACCGTGAGCGAGCCGGCCATGGTCGGCCAGAAGCCGAACCGGTTGAGGCCGAAGATCATGAAGCCGACGTAGGCCAGCCAGGGGGGCACGAACCACAGGAGGTGCTTGGCGTAGATCAGGGTCGAATCGGTCCCGCCGTTCATCTGAATCAGCATGAAGGTCACGCCGGTGATGGCGGGAAACGTGCTCGCAAAGGCGGCCAGAAATCCCTCTCCCTTGGCCCCCAGGTAGCTCGATACGCTTACGACCAGCCCGCCGATCAGAAAATACAGCGCATACTTCGCGAACTCACTCATTCAACCCTCCTTGTCCGTCTGATCCAGATGCGATGTGGCGAGGATGCAAGCCGATTGCGCCGGAGAATCGAGGACCCACTCAGGCGCGTTCGGGCGGGAGGCGGAAACTGACTGAGTCTGCGAAGGAATTTCCGAGGGACCCGCCCCAACGCGACGAAATGGGTCGATTTGGAGGCGTTGAGCGCGCGTCCTTGCCACATCGAAGTCTGTCTCATCCAGCAAACGCATCCATCGCCTCTCGCTCGATCAATCCCCCCTGCCCCGTGTAGCGCGGCGAAAAGTGAAAGACCACCAGTTTCAACACCTGCGCCTTTCGCGCCATCAGTCCGGCCTGTCGCGCCGTCAGATGATACCGGTCCCGCGCCTTGTCCGCATCGGCATCAAGATAAGGCGCCTCGCAATAGAACAGGTCCGCGCCTCGGACCAGCGCGACGATCTTGGCCTCGTTCTCCTCGTCATAGCGGGCGTCCACGACGTAGGCGATCTTCTGGCCGCGAGTGATCTGGACGAACCGCTCGCGGACCTCGCCGAGCACGAATTCCCGCTCCTCTCGGCGATGCTCGAAATAGAGCGTGGCGGTGAAGCGGAATTCATCCGGCTTTCCCTGCCAGAGGTACTGTTTCACGTCCTTGAGCCAGGAGCCGACCGGGAGCCCTGCCGCATGCAGTCGTTCCCTCAGAATGTTGACGTGGAACTGCTCTTCGAGGGCATAGGCGAAGGAAGGGATCCGATGGTTCAAGGCCACGGCCTTGACGGTGAACATGGGATCTTCCAACACGGGAAAGGCGCCATCATCGGCCGCCGTGGTCGTCGGCTGCGCGTGAGCGCGCCGCATCGTGAACGCTTCGGCGGCATGAAACGTCGTCACCTGCATCCGGCCCTTGTCGAACTCGCGGACCTCGATCGTCAGGGGATAGCCGTCCACCAGGTTCCAGGTATAGCCGCGCAGCTTGCCGTCCACGTTGGCGGAAAGACCGGGAGGACCGTACAGTCGCAGGGTCTTGCCGCGCCCCAGGGCCACCCGCAGCACCTGGTCGAAGCCGATGAAGTGATCCATGTGCGTGTGCGAGATGAAAATGTCCTGAGCCCGCAACAACCGGGTCGGCCCGAGCGAGAAGTTCTGGCCGAGGTCGAACAGGAGGGCGCGCCTGGCCCAGGCGATATCCACATATAGGCCGGGATCGCCGAAGGTGTCGTTGACCAAACAACAGGAAAACGATGGCCTCATGGCATGCCGGGCCGGTGGTCAAGCCACCAGCGAACGGAGAGATATAGGATCATCACCTCGACTGCATGGGCGGTGATCGTGGCGTAGAGGTTGCGGCGCCGCAACCAGATGGCCCCCCAGATGAGGCCGTCCCACACCGCGATCCAATGCAGGTATTGAAAGGTTGCCACCATGAAGGGATCGAAGGCAAATGCCAAGGCCGACAGCGACAACGCCAGGAGCAGGGCCACCTCTCGGCCTTGGGAAGAGCACCAGGCCGTCAATAGATAGTGGAGCCGGCCCAGCAGAAATCCACGATAGTTCACTTCCACGAGCAGCGCGATCCCGCTGATGAACCAGGGGACCATGACGAGCAATGGGAGAGTGGCATGTGGTGTGTCTCGCAGGAACCCGATGTCCTTGCCGAGTCGTGGGACCAGCCAGATGATCACCAAGCTGTTGATGACGCCGAGGGACAAACCGACGGCGGCACCCAGTCTTAACCCATCGACACATCGGTTCCGGCTCAACCCCAACCGTTCGATGGGATGTCGGTTCAACGTCACCCACGCGGCCAGGCAGAGATAGGCGAGAATTTGCGGCAGGAATTGAACGACAACGGACGATTGATACGAGCGGGGCAGCAGATAGAAGGCGAAGGTGGCGAGCAGGGGAGGCAGCGACAGGGCCGCCGCCCGCTCCGAGCCGCCGTCCTCTTCAGCCTGTGTCGAGCGCGATCCTCTTGCTCCAGGGGCGGGCATTGATCGGATCGCATCGCTCGTCCGGCCGGCGCTAGTCCAACTCAATCTTGTAGAGGTCGAGCGCAGTGGCCTTTTGCCGGTTCAGATTCGAGAGCGACTTGTTGTAATCGACGATCGCCCGCAACTCATTCCCCTGCGCCGTGGCCAGGTCGCGTTGGAAATCCAACACAAACCGCGTGGTGCTGAGCCCGACCTTCAGCCGCTCCTGCTCGGCCTGCAACTGCTTCTCCGCCATGATCCGCGCTGAGCGAGTGGTTTCGATGCGTTTGAAGTCCGTCTGCACGCGGCGGATGGCTTCGCGGACGGCGAGGATGATCTGTTGCCGTACGCTCTGCAGCGAGGTCTCGGCGTTGCGTTGCTCCAGTTGTCGCTTATTATAGGTGCTCCAGGCGGACCGGTTGCCCAGTGGATAGCTCAGGACCAGGCCGGCGCCGTAGTTGTAATAGTCGCCGCCGAAATTGCGCTTCACGCTGTCCGGATAATCGGCGCCGAGCCCCGCGAGACCGGTGGTGCCTTGAAACGAGAGGGTGGGCAACAGTTGGTTCTTGGCGAACTTGACGTTCAACTCGCTGGTCTCCACGTTCTTTGAAGCCTGGAGGATTTCCGGCCGCCGTTCCAGCGCCACGTCGATCGCCTCCTGGGCGCTCAAGGGCTCCAGCGAGTGTTTCGGCTGATCGACCGGAATCAGCCGGACTTCCTGCCGCAACAGGTCCTCGGACGGGTTCATCAGCCGCCGCAACTGGTCGCCCTGGTCGAGGATCGACTTGTCCGCCACCAGGACCTGTTCGACGCGCGAAGCCACCGCCGCTTCCGCTTGCAACACATCCACGACCGACATGACGCCGGCTTTGGCCTTGGCCCGGTTGGACGCGAGCAGTTCCTCCGCGGCCTTGAGGGCCGCCTGCGCGACTTTCAGGTTCTCGATCGAGAAGACGACTTCCCAATAGGATTGTTCCACGGAAGCCAGGACCCCCAGCACCCGGTCGCGGAAGACGTGTTCCTCGACCTTGGCATTGTTCTGCGCCACCTTGATAAAGGTCTGATTCAGCTCGATGCCCGCATTGCGCAGCAAGGGTTGGGTGAAGGTCAGCGCCAGCCCGCCCGTATAGGAGGGATTGAACAGGAAGCCCGAGGCCACGTCCGCGTTGACGTTGGTGCGTTGCGGGCTGTAGTTCAAATCGATATTGCCGCCCGTCATCAGGTTGGAGGTCACATCGAGCGTCACGGCATGGTTGCGCTGGTCGAACGTCTGAATATCGGTCAACTGACCTTGCGTGCCGCCGAACACCGGTCGATTCAAGGGATTGACCGTGCGGGTGTAGGTGCCGTTCAAGCTCAGCGTCGGATCGAACTTGGCCTGTTCGATGATGATGTCCGCCAGCCGACTCTCTTTGGTTTGGCGACTGATCGTGATGTCGAGGTTGTTCTTCAGGGCTCGGAAGACGGCGTCCTCCAGCTTGATCGGTTCCCGCTGTTCCTTCGGTGCCGCGGCCGGAGGCGGCTCGGCTGTGTGGCTGGGGAATGGCTCAACCAGCCCGAACGCAACCAACCCCGCCGTCAACAGTGCCCCAACGCGGAAGCGAATAAGACCCTCTTGCATGACCGACTCCTTGGTGAGAGAAAAGCGTGGTAGGAAAAGGACAGCACGTATACTATCCAACGGATGATTGGCTGTCACTGAGTATCTCGTGTATGATACAGAAGACGTTATGGACCGACCGATCAGTACGATGAGACTGACACAAAAACGATCGGCTCACGGCACGACTCGCTGGGCGCTTCGGTGGGTCCTGTGTGCCGCGACCTTGCTCCTGAGCGCGCCGGTCACCACCGAGGTCTGGGCCCAAGCTGCACCCTCGGGAGGCAGCAGCGTGTCCGGGGTCCGCTCGTTCGACGGCGGCGTCGGGCCCTTGTTCAGTCTTGTCGGACCCGGAAACCTCTATTTGGACGGGTCCGGGACTCAAGGCTACATCTACAATTTTGGATCGTTCCAAACCTTTAACTTCAGAACTCCCGGCGGACAGGCCTGGTCCGGCGCCCAAGGATTGCTCGGCCCCCAACTGTCAATCGGGCTGATCCAGGGAGCCAATCAGGTCGGCGCGCCGGTGGTGTTGCCTCCGCCGCCGCGATCGGTGGTGCCCCCGCCGCCGGTGCAATCGACCGTGCTCGATATCGAAGATTTTCCGTAGAGAGGACGTCATGGCCGAGGTGAATCACGAGCCGTTGCAGAATCGCATCGCGAACGGATTGGCCAAGATCGCGCTCGCGATCAAGAGCCGCGCGTGGCGGGAGGGCGGCAATCAATGGCTGCCGCCGTTGCAGGCCCAGACATTGCGGCTCCTGTTGAAACGGGTCGGCCACGACACCCCGGTTTCGCTGATTGCGCAGGATCTGGCGGTGACGATGCCGACCGTCTCCGAGATGCTGCGGGTGCTCATGCGCAAGGGGATGATCAAGCGGGTTCAGTCGAAAGATGACCACCGCGTCTTCAACATCGAGTTGACGGCCAAGGGCAAGCGCGAAGCCGCGCGTCTGTCCGAATGGCCCTATCTCCTGGCCGCCACGCAAGACCTGTCACAGGCCGAGCAGGTCAGTCTCCTCAAGGCGACGATCAAGGTGATCCGGTCGCTTCAGGATCAAGGCGAGATCTCCACCGCCCGCATGTGCGTCACCTGCCGGTATTTCCGTCCTCATGCACATCAGGATGAGGTCAATCCGCACCATTGCGAATATGTCGATGCGGCGTTCGGCGATCACCTTTTGCGCGTCGACTGCTCCGAGCACCAGGCGGCTCCCGACGAAGCTCAGCAGGCCAACTGGTCGGCGTGGCTGAAGACCGGCTCTTAGCCCGCTGTTCTCCCTCCCTCATTGCTTCCGGTCCGATCCCTTCGCTGTTCACCTTGTTTCGCCATTTCCCGGGCGGTGTGTTGGGAGCCAGCCGTGAATGCCGGTCACGGCTGGTTTGCCAGGCTCCATGCCAGCGCCAGCACATAGCGGGTCGCGGACAGCAACACCTCTGGATTGATCGTCTCGATCCGGTCGCCGGGTTGATGAAAGTGCGGATGGGGGCCGCCGCTGACCACGGTGACGGTCGGCACTCCCGCTTCCTTGAACGGCACATGGTCGCCGCCTGGGAAAAACCCAAAGAGGTCCAGCTTGTCGGCCAGCTCGGCCTGCTCCCCCGCCCGAGCCGCGACCGACTTGTCCAGACCCGTCACCCCGACGGTGAGGCGTCCGTTCCCGATGCCCGCATGGTCGATGTTGATCATGACCTTGGTCTGAGCCAGCGGACGGGGCGGCCGCTCGACATAGAGTTTGGACCCCCACAGGCCCTGCTCTTCCCCGCTGAAGGAGACAAACACGAGAGATCGAGCCGGTTTGGCGCCCGATTCCATGAACAGTCTGGCGACCTCCAGGATGACGGCCGTGCCGGAGGCGTTATCGTCCGCGCCGGGAAACAGGAGCCCGCCTTGCCGGCCGAAGTGATCGCGATGTGCGCCGATCACGATCGCTTCATGACGCAGGCTTGGGGCCTTGCCTTCGATGATCCCGACGACATTGCAGAGCGTGCCGGTGCCGGTCGTGCTCTCCCAACGCAGGCGGAGTTGCGCGTCCGCCTGGCGGCTCTGCGGCAGCCTCTTCTGTTGGATCTGCTCCTGCACGTTCTGCAAGGAAAATGGCTGCTCTCGGCCGGTCCCATGGAGGATTGATTCCACCAGGGCGGGACTGGCCCAGGCTCCCGGCAAGGTCTGCTCCTTCGTGAGGTCTTGACTGCCGTAATAGGCCAGCGGGTTGGTGCCGACGCCTCGCCTGGCTTCGTAGGGGCTCATGACCGGTCCGGTGACCGTGAGGGAGCCGACGGCGCCCTTGGATTGCGCCGTGCGGATCTTGTCCGCATGCGAAACCGCCCGCTCATACCAGGTGGGCTTGCCACGCAGAAAGACGACGACATGTCCCTTCACGTCCAAGCCCTGATACTCTTCATAGCCCTGCGCCGGATCGGAAATTCCATATCCCACGAAGGAAACCGGCGCCTGAAGATCTACGGACGGCGAGTCCAACATCGGGAGATAGTCGGGGCCGGCGACGGCCGTGGTGACCAGATTGCCTGCGATGACTTGCAAGGTCGGGGGAGCAGGCAGGCTGAAGACCGGCGCTTTTGTTCCCATCATCCAGGGCTGAACCAGGGACGCGAACGATTGGTCGAGCGCTTGGTCTTGTACCGGAGTCCCCTCCGGAGGCGTTCCGGCTCGGAGCGGTGCTGGGACGAGGGGCAACAGTCCAAGGGTGCGCCAGCGCTCCGCCACCCACCAGGCCGAACTGAGGTCTTCGGGCGTGCCGGTTTGGCGGCCCTGGAACTCCTCGCTGCTGAGGCGCCGCACGTCCGCCATCAGGCGTTCCGGATCTATCCGGTTCAGGGCTTGACGCAACGGGGCCGCATCGCGAGCCTCCTGCGCGGACGCCGCCGGGACAAGTCCCGCTGCCGGTGAAAGCCAGAGGCAAGCCGACAGGAACCAGGAGAAAAACCTCTGTTGATGATGTGTCATAGGGATCGATTCAGCCCTGAAGCCTATCACGGTTGTTGAACGGCTGCCATGTCGATCCGGAGGATACAATGTGTAAATGGCAGACCGCCATCTTGCCGTCGTGGATGCAAGAAGGCTATAGTCCTGGCCAAGTCTCCAGTGGTGGCGGTGGTGCGGAGCGTGGCTATTATGGCCGATTCCAACAAGGGCCTGTACGATCATCTGTATGAGCGGTTCTTTCGAAACCGCGACAAGGTGAAGGGGTACGATTTTCAGCAGGCTCCGGTCGGCAACCTTCCGCCCCCCGTCGTCACATTTCCCGAGAAGATTCGATGGTGGACCCTGGACCGTTGGAAGCGCCGGCAGCGGATTCGCCAGGAACGGGACCGCCGGCTCCAGGAGATTGTGCAACTCAAACGGAGGTCTCCGTCGTCCCCGGCTTCTTCTCAATGACTCCCGTTTGAGAGCCGCAGGGAAAGGACGAGGGCGCATGAACAGCCGGACCATGTAATGATAATGAGAGGGAGAAGACCGTTCGCCGTCTTTTTATGAGGTCACGACGATTATGCTGAGGACATATACGCCATTTACGCCATTGTATTGTAGGTTTTCGAGCCGCATGCGGCCGTTGAAGATGTTGGCTGGGATACTCTCTGTGCTGCTCTGGGGGACCCCGGGCCTCGCCCCGGCGGTGGACTATGAGACAACACAGCAAAAGGAGGAGCGGCTGAAGCAACAGACCCAGGCCGACCTGTTTCGCCAATGGAGTTTCGATACCGATATCCCAGGTAAGACCCCGGCAGGGTTCGCTGTCCACGCGAGGGATGGCGACAAACCGGCGCAGTGGGCCGTCCAATCCGGCAAAGACGCCCTGTCCCTGCCCAACGTCCTGACGGTCACCGACGGGTGCAACGGTCAATGTCTGCACATGCTGGTGGTCGAGGGATTGATCTACGAATACCCCGACATTTCGGTGCGCTTGCAAGGAGGGCCGCCGGAAGGTCGCTCGATTGGAGGGATGGTATTCGGGTGGCAGGATTCCCGGAATTTTTTCGCCGCCCTGGTGGATTTGCGCAGCATGACGCTGGAAGTCATCAAGGTCTTTGACGGGCAGGAGAGCCGGATCGGGCATACGCAGCTCAAGGCCAAGCCTGCCGCCTGGCATACGCTCCGCGTTCAGCGCAATACAATCGTCAGCCAAGACTTCTTCGAGATCTCGTTCGACCGTAAGGTGGTGCTGAGCGTGCGGGACCAGGCCTTTGGCTTGGGGCAGGTCGGTCTGGCCGTCCGGGGAACCGCGGATATCCGGTTTGATAATTTTCACGCGGCTCCGTTGTTTTCCCAGCGTCCCTTGTCGGACCCGGCCCCCTATTGACCGTGGGCGGGCGATTAGGGCCGAAAGCCGGCATCGGCGCTTGCTTGCAATTCCTTGTGGCCTGAGCTAGCATGAAGTCGCTCTGCTCAGAAGAGGCCACCGAGCAGAGTGTGAAGCCGCAGGGCCTGAAGTAGATGTTGTTTTGCCGGGAATCAGCTCGGAAGTCCGACCAAGTCGCGGTTCTACTTGCGCCTTCGGGCCGCTCCTTCCTGCCAGTGTGCCATTCTCGAGTCCAAGACAACATTGGGTTTTCTTGAAGGAGGTGGACCCCAATGGGTTCCAAAGTCTATGTCGGCGGGTTGCCCTATTCGACCACTGATCAGCAATTGAACGATCTGTTTGCCCAGCACGGCAACGTCACGTCCGCGCGGATCATCACCGATAAGTTCACCGGCCAATCGCGCGGGTTCGGATTCGTCGAGATGGCGACGGATGACGAGGCGAAGAACGCGATCACGGCGCTGAACGGGACGCAGTTTGGCGGTCGGACCCTGACGGTGAATGAAGCCAGGCCGCAGGAACCTCGCTCCGGCGGTCGCGGCTCCCACTAATCTCTTCGGTCTCGCACACGAAGCATCTTCACTGGCGGGGCCGCGCATCGCGATCCCGCCAGGTCACTTTGAGGGGACAGATGCCATCCGGGACGGCTGATGCCGGCAGGGGGCTCCTCACCGGTTCCTCTGTCAGGCGCCCCAGCCCCGGCTGGTTGCTGTCCGCCTCACCGCTGTTCTCTTCCTGGAACCGGTTTCTGTTCCCGTCGGTCCGTTAGATCGTCTGTGAAGTCGGGCGATGACGCACATCGCCGAAGGAGTTGCGATGAAGGCTCGCATGCTGGGTTTGGCGTTGTTCATGCTGGGGGTAGGATTGTGCGGAGGCGAAGCCGCCACGGCCGTCGTGCAAGACCCGGTGATTGGAGAAGGGATGACCGTGACGTTGGAATATACCCTGACGTTGCCGGATAAGACCGTGGCCGACACCAATGTTGGCAAGGCGCCGTTCTCCTATGTCCACGGGGCCGGTCAGATCGTGCCGGGGTTGGAGCGGGCGCTGGCGGGGATGAAAAAGGGACAGAGCAAGCATGTCGAGGTAGCAGCCGTTGATGGATACGGCGCCTATGACATGAAGAAGCGCGTCTCCGTGGAAAAAGCCAAGTTGCCGGACGGTCTGAAGGTGGGAGACCTGTTGCAGTCTCCGGACGGGCAACTGGTCACGGTGCTGAAGATCGAGGATGCGCAGGCCTTGCTGGATTTGAATCACCCCCTGGCCGGCAAGAACCTGACCTTCGATGTGAAGGTCCTCAACGTGGAAAAGACGGAGGCCGGCCAAGCCGATCACCCGACAAAGTGACCGCTGCGGCAGGAAGGGGAACGCTCCGGCATCCTGCGCCAGGTCACTCGGCTGTCCGGAAATCGCCGCGTCACCCCTGTCACGCGACGAAGGGCGGTATGCTAACTATAGGTAGTCGAGCACAGAGCGTACAGCATGCACCGTTCGGATCATGAGGCTATCGGGATGGACAAGAGGCTGAACTACGCCGGCGTCTGGCTCCTGCTTCTCTCGGGCTTGTGGGCGTCGCTTCCGGATTGGGCGTGGGCGAAAGGGGAAGATGTCGTCTGGCGCCGCGTACAATCCATTCGCATCCTGGGGACGACCGTCAACCAGCGCAATGAACTGGTCGGCGCCGTGGGGGAGGTGGCAGTCGGGCTCGAGCGACGCCAGGATCGACAGGGGATCATGGTGACGTTTCGCAACGCGCCGGGACAGTTCTCGCCCTATGCCCAAGGGGCGGTGCTGACCGCGATCGATCGGGTGGCCAGGCAAGCGCATCTCGATACGGACTCTTGGTCGGTCTCCTTTGCCGTCATTGATCCCGGAGTCGTGGTCTACGGCGACAGCCTTTCCGCCATGGCGGGAATTGCGGTTGCGGCGTTGGCCAAGGGAGATGAGATCCCGCGGGATGCCGTCATGACCGGGACGGTCACCGAGGACGGCCACATCGGCTCTGTCGGCCAAGTCCCGCTCAAGGTCAAGGCGGCGGGAGAAAAACATCTCCGCCGAGTCTTGGTGCCGGATGAAACCGACGTGTCCGACGCCGATTGGCAAACCCCGTTCTTGATGCAGGTTTCGCCGGTGCGGTCCGTGTCTGATGCCTATGAAGCCTTGACTGGCAGGTCGCTGGAAGACTCGTCTCCTTCACGCTGAGCGTTACGCTTCCTTCCCCTCCTATCCTCTGTGCTCATCCAGGCAGGTCAAACCCGTTCCCGTTCAGGGCGCATACAGATCTGGTCTGAATCTTGACCGATTCCGTGCGGCCCATTCTCAGTCACTGCGTGGTTTGATCCGTAGCTTGATCAGGATGGGGGCTGTCCCGAATGTGGCTGCCTTTGAACAGCCGGTACAGGATGTAGAGGGAAGGGAAGAGCAGCAGGGCCCCCAGAAACAGGCTGGCGAGGAGCAGGCCCATCGTGCCGGGAGGGGCGGAATCGAAGAGGGTCAGCGAGGGCGCCACGATGTAAGGGTATTGGGCCGAAGCCCATCCCCAGAGGATGCCGATCGCCACAGCCGCGGCGGCGAGGCGAGCCGTCCGGTCGCGGCCGGTCCGGACGGCGACGAGGCTCGCAATTGCCGCCAGAGCCGTGAAGCCGATCAGCACAAGACCCAGTCCGGTATGAACGAGGCCCTGGTAGATGGCAGGCGCCTCCCGGCGGGCCAAGGCCAGGGCGATGACGCCGAACAGGATCGTCGCTCCCCATGAGACCGCCGCTTTCACGCGAAAGACACGTTTCAAGTCCTGATCGGTAGCCTCAACGGTCAAATAGACCGCAGCAAGAAATGTGACGAGCGCCAGCGAGAGCCCGCCGACCGCCAAGGGCCAGGGCGCAAGCCAGGGTCGCACGAAGCCCTCCGTAAATCCGACAGCCTCCCGGTCGAGCCGGCCGGAAGAAATCGCGCCGATCACGATACCCAGCATGATCGGACTCAGGATGCTGGAGAGACCGAACAGCCATTGCCAGAATCGCATGACACTGTTTCGCTCTATCCGGTAGGGATCGGAATCCGGATCATGGGTGCGAAACACGAAGGCTGAGCCGCGCAGCACGATGCCGAGCAGCAACAGCGTCAGCGGAATGTGCAGTCTCGTGGAGATCACCGCGAAGGCCGCGGGAAAGGCCGTGAACAGGACCGTCACGACGAGAATCAGCCAGACATGGTTGGCCTCCCAGATGGGCGCGATGGCCCGGTCGATCACCCGCCGCTGTTCCTTCGCCCGTGGGCCGGCGGCAAACAGGCTCCAGACACCCGCGCCGAAGTCCGCGCCCCCGGTCAGCACGTAGAGTGTCAGCGCAATCAGCAACGCTCCAGACAGGAGCAGTTCAAGGTCGATCATCGTCATGATAAATCACAACCCGGCTTGAGACTCCCTGCGGCGGTGTTCGGCAGTGGCGGCGATGTGGCGCCACATGGTCCAGATGACGATCAGGGCAAGGAAGCCGTAGACAAGGGTAAAGGTCGTCAATGGGACCCATAGGCCCGGCATCGGCGTCACCGCCTCCGCGGTGCGCATGAGCTGGTACACGACCCACGGTTGCCGCCCCACTTCGGTGACGGTCCAGCCCGCTTCGATGGCCAGGAAGCCGAGTGGAGCCGCGACGACGAGCGCCCGAAGCAATGTCGCATCCTCATGAAGCGGCGTCTTCGTTGCTCCCCGCCATCCACACCAGAGGCTCAACCCTGCGAGGACGAATCCCGCCGCGACCATGACTTGAAAGGCGAGATGGACGACCGCGACCGGGGGCCAATCGTGTCGGGGCGTCCGGTCCAGTCCGGGGACCGTGGCATCCGGGTCGGCATGGAGCAACAGGCTGAGACCATGGGGAATTTCGATCGAATAGGGAACGGTGCCGGTCTCTTCGTCCGGAATCCCTCCCAGGTGAAAGGGCGCGCCCGCCTGGGTCTGGAACAGCGCCTCGATCGCCGCGAGCTTGGCCGGCTGGTCGTGGGCCACCGATTGCGTGAGCACATGGCCGCTGACAGGCTGCAACAGGGCTGCCACACCTCCAACCCACAGAGCAATCCCGAGCGCGTGGCGATGGAACCGATCCCCCGGCCGTCGCAGCAGGAGAAAGGCGTGGATGCCGGCGACGAGAAAGCCCGTTGCCGCGAGGGCGGCCAGAACCATATGGAAGCTTTCATGCCAGGCATGGGGGCTCCGCAGCGCGGCGAGCGGATCGATCCGGACCGGTTGCCCATCCGCCAACTCGAATCCGACCGGCACGTTCATCCAGGCGTTGGCTGTCACGACGAACAGCGCCGAGGCGACGCCGCTCATCGTGACGATGAAGCCCGCCGTCAGATGGGCCCAGGGACTCATGCGGGACCACCCGTACAGGTACAGGCCCAAAAAAATCGCCTCAGCGAAGAAGGCGAATCCTTCGAGGGCGAACAAGGGACCGATCAAGGGGCCGGACCACTCCATAAAGGCGGGCCACAAGAGACCCAGTTCAAACGACAGGACCGTGCCGGAGACCGCTCCGACGGCGAACAAAATCGCCGTACCCTTCGCCCAGCGTTTGGCGAGGAGCAGGTACTGGTCGTCCTTGGTCCTCAGCCACCGCCACTCCGCCAGCGTCATCATCGCCGGCATGGCGATGCCGATGGCGGCGAACACGATGTGGAAGGCCAGGGACATGGCCATCTGGGCGCGGGCGGCGAGCAGGTCGCTCATGCCCGTCCGATCCTATCTGGAGGCCGGTGCGTGGATCGCACGGTTCCGGCGGGGCTGGCGGTCGGCAGCTCGGCGGGTTCGCATGAGCCAGAGGCCGGCCATCGCCGCGGCTAGGAAGAGGAGCGGGCCGCGGTGCTGGTTCGCCCACACTTGCAGGCTTGAGGTGCGGGCTCCCCCGTCGAAGAGACCATGGGCGCCGTAGTCGCCGGGCAGCGGGGAGTGGAGATTGTCCGGACGATCAGGGTCAATGGGGTCGCCGGTCTGTTGTGAATCGTATCCGACATGCGCCAGGTAATGGTCCAGGAGTCCGGGAATGAACTTATCGCCGACGATGGCCTTGACGGTCGGGAATCCGATCCAAAACTCGCGTCGCGGGTGGTACGCGACCCAATGAACGGCATCGGCAATCACTTCGGGTTGATAAATCGGCGGGACCGGTTGGGGATGCCGAGGCATCCGGGATCGGATCCAGGAAAATTGCGGGGTATTGACCGCCGGCAAATGGACGGTCGAAAGGCTGACACGGCTGCCGTCGTGAATCAGTTCGGAACGAAGTGATTCCGTAAATCCTTGCACGGCATGTTTTGCGCCGCAATAGGCGGATTGCAAGGGAATCGACCGATAGGCCAGGGCGGATCCGATTTGGATGATCACCCCGCGATCCCGCGGAAGCATCCGACGCAGGGCCGCCAGGGTGCCGTGGACGTAGCCGAGGTAGGTCACCTCCGTTACTCGCCGATATTCCTCCGGCGTCATGTCCATGGCCGGAGAGAGCACCGATACCATCGCATTGTTGATCCAAATATCGATCGGACCCAACTGTTGCTCCACCTTGGCCGTGGCCTGTTCAACCTGTTCCGCGTCGGCGACGTCGGTGGGCAGGACCAGCGCCTTCCCGCCGGCTTGCTCCACCTCCTGCCGCGCCGCCGTCAATCCGTCTACTCCCCGGGCCAGCAATCCGATGAGGGCGCCCTCCCGGGCGAAGCGCCGCACGATCGCCCGGCCGACTCCGGCGGAGGCCCCCGTCACGACCACGACCGGTGGGCCTGTGTGCTTCTGGGTATCGTTGTCCATGTCCCGGTCCTTCGGCCTTTAGTGATAATTCCAATAGTCTGTCTTCTCATCGCGACGCATCTGGCGTGGGATCGTAACCTTCGAACGGATGATCTCCCAGGGCGTAGACGATCATGACGGCGAACACGAGCATGATCAGATAGAATGCGAACCGGAATGCATTCGAATAGGGAGTCGCAAAGAAACCGAATGCATAGAGGGCTGTCAGGATCAACAGCCCGAACGCCCCGGCAGCCAGCAGGGTCATCATGCCATCACCATTCTTTCTCCAGTAGCCTGATTCATGACGGTTCGTGACGACAACGGCATGTCGGTGGTTGCAGTCGAAGCGTTCATGAATCATGCGCGCTAGGCGTAGGACTTCTCTTCTCTCTTCGATTCCGATTGACCGCGTCTCCTCCAGATCCCTGTCCATCCGTCGCCGAATCGCTCTTTCAAGGCCCCCGGAATTCTGGCCATGAGCACGACCAGCAGGCCGATCGAGAAACTATGGAGAGTCTGCCGGCTCGAATAGTCGAAGACCAACGGCGACAGCATGAGCCAGACCCCCAACGTCAACGTGATCCACCGGACTGATCTCACGGATTCCGACATGGCGATCGTCGCACAAGTCAGAATGAGGGGGCCGATGACGTGATCATTTGTTCCCGCCGGACCGCCGTAGCCCAGGAGACTTGGGGCGGCCATCAACCACCCGCCGACCAGTACATTGACCAATCGAGGCCACACGGATCCCTTCTTCCTTTCAGGCTCCTATGCGTGGACGACGGCCGTCCGGTCGTCTCCCTTCCAGAACGCGCGCCACAGGGGAATGTTTTGGTCGTGTGCCCGTCGTAAAAACTGTAAGCTCGCTAGCACTTCATCCATAGCCGGGCCGATCATGACGACGGAGATGATCGCGGAGGCCAGGCACAGCGTGCACCACGCTTCCAACAGGACCGGCTGTGCGATGACCAATAAGACACTCACGATGCCCAGCGGACCGACGGCGAAACCGAACAACAGCACCATCCAGGGCATGGTTCGCCACCGCCTGGTGCCGCCGATCGCGCCCGTGACCGCGTCGAGTGCATAAGCAAAAGCGCCGAGCGCGGCGTCGGGGATCGGCAACAATTGAGAAAGAAACGAGTGCAAGACCTCTCGGCTGCCGGATCCGAAAAAGGGTTCCCAGACGTCGTCCACGAGGTTGAGTTGATATCCCGCCAGGTAGGCTGAGATCGCCAATCCCAACAGCGCCACGCCGATCAGCCACAGCCGCTCCCCCCATGACGAGGGGTTGTACGTCCAGCCTGGCGGGTGTGGCGGATCCGTCATCGTGTCGTCCCACGATCAGGTAGACCGAGCCTCACTATGACAGGAAGCCAACCGGAGATCCCCTAGGCAAGACCCTGAACCGTCTTTATCCGAGTCCCACGGTCGCGATGGTCGAAACCGGATTTGCGGTCCCGTTAGTGGGTCATGAGGGAAGCGGTTATCAGGGTGCCGCTAATCCTAATCCGAAAATAATCCAGGCCCCACAACACCGTATTGCCCTCGCCCCCACGAGGGAGGGTGAGGGGCACATCCTTGTGGCCTACCCTCACCATTCTCCTCTCCCCTCCCTGGGAGGGAGAGGATGCAGTATCGAGGCGAATGAGATCGTCGTCTCAGGTGAAATTATTTTCGGATTGGGGCGCTAATCCTGGAGCGAGTTTACTGGGAGGAGGCTCGTCCGGTTCTTTTCTTGCCGGAGGGGTTCGGCCCGGTTCCTTGACGGGAGGGGAGGGGTCCGGGGGCTCTTCGCGAGGGGCCGGAGGCCGGCTTGGAGGTTGGGAAGGCGGAGCGTCAGACTGCTGGGCGGATCGGGGCCGATCTTCCCGTGTGGCCAGCGTCATATTGTGAACGGCATATTTCATGAGAGCAGACCAGGCGTGCGACCGGTTGTGCCAGCCGGTGTGACTTCCGTCACTCGGCGGCGGCAAAGGCAATCGTGCTCAACAGCGCATTCGCCGCCTGGCGCGAATCCAGACGCGTATGTTGCACGACGATCGGCACGCTGGATTCAATCACGCTGGCGAAGTCAATGTCCGTCGGGATCGGCTCGGGATCGGTCAAGTCGTTGAAGCGGACATGTTTGGTCCGCCGCGCCGGGACGTTGACCCGATAGGGTCCGGCCGGGTCGCGGTCGCTGTAGAAGATCGTGATGCGAACCTCGGCATCCCGATCGCCGGTGTTCAGCAGGCACACCGTTTCATGGCTGGTCATATGGGGTTCCGGACCGGTGCTGGAAGGAGGAATATATCCCTCCGCGATGGCCCATCGTGTGCGTCCTACTGATTCCATCCCGTCTCGTTCTCCATCTGTGTGATATTGATAAGGAGAGGGCCGAGGTGCCCGCGAGCAACCCGTCACGAAATACCGGCCAGCTCCACGCCCGTGTCGCGGGCGGGAGCCGGCTCTCCATGTGTGGCTTGTCGAACGAGACAGAGCACCTGATAGAGGTCAAAGGGTTTCGGCAGACAGGCGTACAGGCCGGCGACCACGTCGGCCGGGCCATGGGCCTCGCTGGCCAGCACGATCATCGGACGCTCGGGCCATCGCTGTCGGCAAATCCTGATGAAGATCACATCGCCCGGTTGAGAGAAGCAACAGTCGGCCAACACGGCGTCATAGCGACGCCGGCCCATCGTCGCAAGGGCCTCGAAGCGATCGGTCGCTTCATAGGCGTTGTAGCCGTTGCGCATCAAGGCCGAAAGGAGGAGATCGCGAACCGGCGCATGAGCCTCTACCACCAACACCCGCTTTCCATACCCATCCAATCTCGCCGCTTCCGTCATGGCCACACCTCGCTCTCTGCGCCCTACTGATCATTTCCGCTTCTCATCGCCCACGCGGTATCGACAATGCGTCGCGATGACTCGATTCCCGTGATCGTCTCATCAAACAGCGTCGCGTAGCCGCTGCGCATGCTGTGGCGGAATTCCTCGTGTCGTTCCTGCGGCACGCCGGCCAGGGTGGCGAGCGAGGTCACGTATTCTCCGCTCCCTCGGGCAATATCAGCCCGCAGGTTGTCGTAGGAGTAGGCGGTAAAGAAGATCATCCGTTGCCTGGCTCTTAGGAGAGAGTCGCCGGCCGACGCGCCCGGCGTGGTGCTTGACGTGAATTCCGATATCGGCTCCAGCAATTCACCAATGGCTCGCGAGGTGCCGTCGCTCAGCGCCGACGTTGCTTCGAAGGGGGCTTTGGTCAATTCGACGGTCGCGTCGGTGGTGCAGCCGGACAGGGCCAGCAACAGACCGGGAACCAATAGATTGCGGAAATGTCTCATGTCCTATTCTCCTGGGTGAGCGGCGTCTCGTCCTGATCATAGGACGAATCGAGTCCCATGCACCTAGGAGAATCCACAGGTTTCGCATGGTTCGCCGCTTGGACTCTTATCCGCGCCGGGCCTCGCCCGTCCGGAGGTTTTCCCTGCGACGCAGTAGTTGAAGCCCCCACCAGATCAGCAACGTCCCGCCCACCCACCGGTCCCACTGCCCAAGCGGCCGGCTGGATGACCGTCTCACACCGCCTGCTTCCAAGCGATCCGGCCCGTAGGCTGCCGAGGAGGCAGGCGTGGCGGTTGTTGATCGCATGGCGGCCGATGTCCGGTGAAGCCCTGCGCGTGGATGCCCGCCCCCGACATTTTGTTCGTCAACAGCGACGGCTTGTTCGGTAGGCACAATGGCGGTTCCGCCGGCATTCGCATACACCTGTGTAAACTCAGCGCCGAATAACAGGATCTGCGCCGAATAATAGACCCATACCAGCACGATCACGAGCGATCCAGCCGCGCCATAGGCCGATCCGACATCACTCTTGCCCAGATAGAGTCCGATGAGAATTTTGCCCAGCGTGAACAACAGCGCCGTGATGCCCGCGCCCACCCATACGTCCCGCCACGCGATGCGGGCGTCCGGAAGCAGTTTGAACATCATGGCGAACAACACGGTGATGACTCCGAGGGAGAGGAGGAAGTTCAGCGCCTGGAGCAACAGTTCCGGCGCGGGGAGCAGGCCGCCGAACCAGGTCCCCAATGCGGAGAGCGCGGCGCTCAGGACGAGCGACACCAGCAGCAGAAATCCCGTTCCCAGCACGGCCATGAGCGACAGGAACCGATCCTGAATCAACCCCCACATGCCGCGTCCCGGCCTCGGTTTCACCCCCCAAATCGTATTGAGTGCATCCTGCAGTTGTCCGAACAGGCCTGAGGCGCCGAGCAACAGGGTCCCGCCGGCGACGGCGGTGGCAACAATTCCGGTGGATGGCTGGTTGGCACGCTGAAGCATGTCACGGATGGCTTCGGCCGACTGTGGCCCGACTAAACCGGCAAGCTGGGTCAGAATGTGACTCTTCGCCGCCTCTTGGCCGAAAAACAGGCCGACCATCGCAATAATAATGACCAAGAGCGGCACGATCGCGAAGATCGTGTAGTAGGCCAGGGCTGCGCCGAGCCGAGGCACCTTATCCTCGCTCCACTCGATGGCGGTTTGCTTGAAGAGCCCCCACAGGACTGCAGGGCGAATCGAGGACCAAGACACCGATTTCATGGCCTTTGCTCCTTCACAGGGGTGGCGGATGGGCGGTCTCGTAAGCGGGATCATCCCGTCGCGGTCATGTGTTTCGGTTCACGAGAGCGCAGGAGGAAGCACCAAGGGATCAACACCGCGGTCAGCACGGCGGCCAGAATACTCACGGCTGCGATCGCCACGAGACTCGCGATCGGTCCCATGCGATCGGCGATCCATCCGCAGGCCGTCATTCCGACCATGGCCGCCACGAGCGTGCCGATATTGAAGACGCTGAATACGCGCGCCAGCATGTTCTTGGGAGTCCGTTCCTGAAGCGATGCGGAGACGAGCGGATTGACGACGCCCGAACTGGCCCCGATGGCTGCAATCAAGCCCGCGCTCGCGACGAACGAAGTCATCAGCGTGAGCCCAAGCATCGCCCCGCCGCCAACCAAGGCCGCCGCCGCGATCAACCAGAGCCTCCCGCACAATTCTTCCGGCGGATCGCTGAACATCCACAGGGTCACGGCCAACAGGCCCAGGCTCAGGGAAGCCCACTGCCAACCGAGTTCGACGGAATCGGCATGGAGATAGTCCTTGGCCAGCACCGGCAAGAGATAGACAAACCCCGTCGAACCCAGCATGAAGAGCGACGCCACAGCCATCAGCAACAGCATGAGCCGGTGCTTATGGAGGACGAAGCGAATCCCTTCCATCAGATCATGCAGAGCGGCCTGCAGCGGGGAGGAACGACCGGCGGGGCGTTGTGTTTCCTTGACATGGATCGGGACTTTACAGAATACGGACAGCAGAAAGGCGCCGGCATTGGCGTACAGCACATTTTGGGCGCCGATGCCTGCGATCAGCATTCCGCTGATGGCTGGTCCCAGGAGCTGACCGATCGTCATGGTGCTTTGGTCCAGCGCGTTGATCTGCGTCAGTTGGTGAGGCTTGACCAAGAGCGGTTCCATCGCCTTTAACGCGGGTCCGAAAGCCATGGAGAACATGGCCGTGGCGAACACCAGCACATAGAGCGACGGGAGGGTCAACCAGTCCATCCAATAGAGCGTCGGGATGAGAGTCAGAAGTCCCGCTCTGGCCGTATCGATCACGATCATGGCCGTGCGTTTCGAGACTCGATCCACCAACACGCCCGCGAAGGGGCCGAACAGGAGCGGCGGGAGGGTCTGGAGGATGCCGATCATCGTCATCTTCAGCGCCGACCCGGTCAGGTCGTAGACGAACCACAGCAACGCCACCTTGGAAAGCCCTTCGCCGACCTGAGAGATCGCCTGTCCGACGAACAGCCACATGACGTTGCGATTCGTCAGGAGCCCCCTCACCCTCACAAGGATCGAGGAGACAGCGGTACCGTGGGCCATGATCATCCCTGTGTCATGTGGTTCGAACAGCGCAAGACGACTCCATCACAGACCCGATCCTGCTCCTACTGGGGGAATGCCGAGCAGGTTCCCATCGTATGAGCACCAGTTGGCGCGAGGAATGGCTGAGAAGAAACCAACCGGTCCACTGGATAGGTGGGCTAGGCCTTTTACTAGTTCCGTCACTGATGTGGGCAGGAGAGCATGGGTTCGTGTGCAAAGAGGATTACGCTGAGCATGTCAGCTCATCGTCCGCAAGCACCAGAAAAGGAGGAGATGGCTATGAAAGTCTTGATGGTGTCCTTGTTCGCAGCCGGAATCTTGAGCTTCGGCATCGGCGTTGCGGGAGCGGCTGATCCCATGTCCGAGAAGGAAGCCTCGCCGACGTTGAAGGAGCGCATCATGAAAGATGCCGTGAAAGGAACCTTGATGAAGGTGGAAGGAGAGTACTACTGGATCAAGGACGAGGACGGCAAAACGACGAAGGTCCACGTTGACAAAAGTACGAAACTCGACAAGGTCGTCGAAGGTGACAAGGTCAAGGCCTACATCACCGATAAAGGCCACACGACGACGCTGCAACGTCTGGATTGAGGGCCAAGCCGGTATCGGGCGCCACCCGCCGAACAGAGGTGAATGGAGCTGGCGCCGGCCATGGCGCCAGCCTCCTCCTCGATGTGTGTTGCACAGGCTGCAAGCAGATGGCTCGTCCCCCACAGATCCCTCCTGCTCAGGGTGACCGTATCAGCGAGGATCGTCGCAGATGAGTTTCATGGACTCAAGGCGACGTCTGATTGCCATTGCGCGGCTGCATCGGAGCACGATGGCCTGCTGCTTCTTGGTCGTAAGTCGGATGCGCCATGATCGAGACCTTCCTCACTGAGATGGAGCATCAACTGGCGGCCTGGACGCCGAAAATCGGCATGGCGGTTCTGGTTCTTGCCGGGTTCTGGATCGCCAGTTCCGTGGCCCGTAAGGTGATCGTGAGGCTGGCTGCCAATACGGAGGCCAATCTCAATTTCGTGTTGCGTCTCGCTGCACGGGTCGTGTCCGGAGCCCTGCTTCTGTTCGGTTCCGTTACCGCGCTCGGAACGATCGGGGTGAACGTCTCCGCGCTGGTGGCGGGCTTGGGCCTCACGGGGTTCGCCTTGGGATTCGCGATGAAGGACATTCTGTCGAACCTCATGTCCGGTCTGCTCATTTTGCTGTATCGGCCCTTCAGCATCAACGATCGGATCACGGTGACGGGATTGGAAGGGTTGGTCACGGAAATCGACCTGCGCTATACGAGACTGGAAAAGGGGAGTCAGACCTACCTCATCCCTAATTCCTTGCTGATCACCAATACGATCGGTCTGAACCGGCCGGAATGAATGAACGCGAAGCGCGAAGACCACGCACGATTAACGGTTGACGGATGGCCCAGCCGCTGACAATTCCTCGTTGGCTCACATGGACGGTCGGGATCATGGCCGTGCTCGCCGTCACCGTTCTGGTCGCGGCGGCGGTCGCGGATGAGCCGGTCCGCCGTTATGTCGAACAGCGGGTGAATGATCAGTTAACGGTAAACGGCTACACCCTCCGCATCGGCGAATTGGATCTGCATCCGCTGTCCTTCTCGCTGGATCTCGATCAGGTCTCGCTGGTGCAGAACCGGCATCCGGAGCCCCCCGTGGTCCAAATTCCCACATGGCATGCCAGCGTCCGCTGGACCGAGCTGTTCAAGGGAAGGCTTGTCAGCGATCATGTGATCCAGCGGCCGGCGATCAATATGACGCGGCCGCAGGCCAAGACGGAGATTCAGGAATCCCGGGACGACCGGTGGCAAGACGCGGTGCGCAGGATCTTTCCCCTTCGGATCGATGTGTTCAAAGTCGAAGATGCCGACGTCACGTATTACGATCATCCCAAGGCCAGGCCGCTGGAGTTGACTGAGGTGCAATGCGAGGTCTCGAATATCAGCAACCGTGGACCCGAGCAGGAATATCCGTCGACCGTCAAGCTCGACGCGCGGCTGCTCCAAGGCCGCATCAAGGCCGAGGGAAAGGCCAATTTTCTGGCCAAGCCGTTCGCGGGAGCCGAGGTGGACTTCGATCTGGACAATGTCCCCGTAGAAGGTTTCATGGGGGTGACCGGGCGATACAGCCTGCTGTTGAAAACCGGGGTGTTGACGGCGAATGGCCGCGTCGAATATTCGCCATGGAAACAGGCGGCGGACGTCCGGAACCTGCTGTTGGAAGGGGTCAAGGCCGATTATGTCTATCGCCGACATCCCCGCGATGACGCAAGGCGAAAGCACGTGGCCGAGATCGTGGAGGAGGCGCGCAACAATCCCGTCCTGGTCGTGACCGTGAAGCGCGGCAAGGTGCTGGGCGGCGAGTTCGGGTTCGTGAACCGATCCGTCGATCCGGACTACCGGCTGTTCGTCGGCGACGTGAACGCGGAACTGGACAACTTCAGCACCCGATTGAAGGATCTGGAAGGCGGGGATGCGGTGGTCAAGCTCACGGGCCGCCTCATGGGAACCGGCCGGACCGTGGCGACGGGGACGTTCCGGCCCGAAAAACCACATCCGGATTTCGACCTGGACGTGCAAATCGTCAAGACTGAGCTGAAAGCCTTGAACAATGTGTTTCGCGCCTACACCGACACGGACCTCTCCAAAGGCCATCTGTCGCTCTTCAGCGAGATCTCCATCAAGAACGGCCGGGTGAACGGATATGTGAAGCCCATCTTTAAGGACGTGGAGGTTTTTGATCCCGATCAGGACGCCGACAAGGCCTGGACCAAACGGGTCTATGAAAGGGTGATCGAAGGGGTGGTGGAGTTATTGAAGAATGAGGAACGGCAGCAGGTCGCCGCCGAGACCGACGTCTCCGGCCCGGTCCCCAGCCCCCGCGCGGATACGTGGAAGATCGTCGGGACGTTGATTCAGAACGCGTTCTTCAAGGCCATCCTCCCGGGGCTCGAAAAGGAGTACGGCAAGGCATGAAGACGGGATCGACCACCGCCTCGCTCGACAGCTCGTCCCCCGCCTACAATCCATGGAAGCTGGGCGGGCTCACCCTGCGTGAACTGGCCGGGCGGTTGTGGCATGAGATGGAGCGGGACGAGCTGCTTGGCCGCGGGGCGCAACTGGCTTACTATTTTCTGTTGTCTTTGTTTCCCGCGCTCATTTTCCTCACCGCCCTGATGGGATTGTTCCCGATTCAGAACGCCATGCCCGAATTGATGGCCTATCTCCAGAATGTCCTGCCAGAGGACGCCCTCTCGCTCGTCCAGCGTTATTTGGAGCAGGTGGTGCAAGGGAGCGGCGGGAGCCTGATCTCCTTGGGGCTTCTGGGCGCCCTCTGGGCGTCCTCCAGCGGCGTGACGGCGATCATTGAATCGCTGAACACCGTGTATGGAGCGAAGGAGACCCGGCCGTTTTGGAAAGTCCGGTTGGTGGCCATTTTGCTCACGATCGCGCTGGCCGGCTTCATCATCCTGTCGGTCACGCTCGTGCTCTATGGAGAACACATCGGCTCCTGGATCGCGAGTTTTGTCGGGTTGGGCTGGCTGTTCGAGCTGGCCTGGGTCCTGTTTCAATGGCCGGTTGCGATCGGCCTGATGCTGGTGGCGTTGGCGGCCGTATACTATTTTTGTCCCGATGTGGAGCAGGATTGGCGGTGGGTGACGCCAGGGTCGTTGCTCGCGGTCCTGCTGTGGCTCATCGTGTCCTTGGGCTTCAAGCTCTATGTGGACAACTTCAGCACCTACAACAAAGTCTACGGGTCGATTGCCGGCGTCATTGTCCTGATGCTTTGGTTTTACTTTTGCGGGATCACGCTGCTGGTCGGCGGCGAATTGAACGCCGAGATCGAGAAGGCCGCGCGGGCCCAACGGGCAGAAGCGGCCGACGGTCGGCCGGCCGCCTTACGGGCCGGGGAAGGACAACGGGCGTCGGCATGATACTCTGCCCACGCGACTGCTCGCGGTGCGATGAGGCCGAGTGCCGGCGCGATGGGTGCCGGATCACGGGCGAGCCGATGTTGGAGACCTGTGAGCTGTGCGGAGAGTTATATGTGCCCTTCTGCTCCCTGATCGTCTGTGTCGCCTGTATCGAACGCGAGCCGTAATCCGGGCGAATCCGGCCTGTCGAAAGAGGTGTGCTCATGCCGCGCTCACTCTGGAAAGGCGCCATCAGTTTCGGATTGGTCAACATTCCGGTGGTCCTCTCTTCCGCCGAGAACCGCAACAGCTTTGACCTCACGATGTTGGACCGGCGGGACATGAAGCCGGTCGGGTTCAAGCGCTATAACAAGGAGACGGGAAAGGACGTGCCATGGGAGGACATCGTCAAAGGCTACGAATACGAGAAAGGGCGCTATGTGGTCCTCACCGAGGAGGACTTTCGACGCGCGAACGTGGAGGCGACTCAAACCGTCGAGATCATGAGCTTTGTGGACGCCGAAGCGATTCCGCCCACCTATTTCGAGACGCCGTATTATCTTGTGCCCGACCGGCGTGGGGAAAAGGGGTATGCGCTCCTCCGAGAGACGTTGAAGAAGACCGATAAACTCGCCCTCGCGACCGTCGTCATCCGCACCAGGCAATATGTCTGCGCGCTGATTCCGCGGGGCGAGGTCATCGTCCTGAATACCCTGCGCTATGCCGACGAGCTGAAATCCACGAAGGACCTCGATGTGCCGTCCGCCAACCTGAAAACGGTCGGCGTCACCGCGCGAGAAATCGAGATGGCGGCCAAGCTGGTGGAGGAGATGACGGAGGACTGGAACCCTGAGAAGTTCCGGGACACGTACCATGAGGACCTCATGAAGTTGATCGAGAAGCGCATCAAGGCCGGACAGACGGAGGTCATTTCGGAGCCGGAGGAAGAAGGCGCAACGCGAGCCCCCGCAGAGGTCATCGATCTCATGGCGCTGCTGAAGAAGAGCGTCCGGGCCAAGGAACACAAGAACGGGCAGAGGAATCGGGGCAAGCGGGCGGCCGGCCGCCATGACCGGACAGTCCGGCGCAAGAGCGCCTGAACGGTATGGGCCTTCGGCAATATTGGAACAAGCGGAACTTCAAGAAGACCCCGGAGCCGCGGGGACACGCCAAGCCTGCGTCCGGACGATGGCAATTCGTCATTCAAAAACATGCCGCCAGCCGGTTGCATTATGATTTCCGATTGGAGTTGGACGGGACGCTGAAAAGTTGGGCCGTCCCAAAAGGTCCCAGCCTGAACCCCTCTGATAAACGCCTTGCCGTTCACGTCGAAGACCATCCGCTGGATTACGCCGATTTCGAAGGGATCATCCCGCCCAAACAGTATGGAGCGGGGACGGTCCTGCTGTGGGACCGAGGAACCTGGTCTCCGATCGGAGATCCGCGGAGCGGATACCGGCGCGGCAGGCTGAAATTCCTCCTGTTCGGCCGGAAACTCCGGGGAGCTTGGAACCTGGTCCGCATGGGGTCCCGTGGAGAAAAGGGCAAGGAACACTGGTTGCTGATCAAGGAGGACGATGAGGAAGCCAACCGCGGCAAGGATCGTGACATTACCACGCTGACAGAGAGCGTGGCCAGCGGACGAACCATGGAACAGATCGCCGCCGACCGCCGGAGAGTGTGGCAGTCCAACCGCGACGGTCGTTCCAAAACGAGGTCCAGGGCGAAGCCGAAGGCGCTCGATCCCGCCGAGGTTCCGCGGTCGCGGAAGGCGGCCATGGCCGAGTGGGCGCCGCCCCAGCTTGCGACGCTCGTCGACAGGACGCCTGAAGGGGCTGACTGGGTCCATGAGCTCAAGTACGACGGCTACCGCATCCTCTGCTCGATTCGTGACGGCCGGGCGAAGCTGTTCACCAGGAACGGCCATGACTGGACGTCCAGGTTGCAGCGCCTCGCTCACGCGGCGGAAGGTTTACCGGTCAGGGAGGCCTGGCTGGACGGAGAGATCGTCGCCGTCGAGCCGGACGGGACGATCAGTTTTCAATCGCTTCAGAATTCGTTTGATACGCGATCCGAAGCCAATCTGGTTTACTATCTGTTCGACCTTCTCTATCTCGACGGCTATGACCTCCGGTCCGTTGCGCTGGTCGAGCGCAAACGCCTGCTCGCCTCGCTGCTGGAATCCATGGGGCCGTCGCCGTTGATCCGGTACAGCGATCACATTGAAGGGCGGGGAGAGGTCGTCTTCGCCGAGGCCTGCCGTCGTGGGATGGAGGGATTGGTGTCGAAGAAGGCCGCGGCATCCTATCATGCCGGGCGTAACAGGAACTGGGTCAAGGTCAAATGCGGACAGCGACAGGAATTCGTGATCGGCGGATTTACGGACCCCTCCGGGGCGCGAGTGGGGTTCGGGGCATTGCTTTTGGGCGTCCATGATGAACAGGGACGGCTGCGGTTTGTCGGCAGGACCGGAACCGGATTTTCCGAGCGATCGCTCAGGCAATTGCATCGGCGGCTGACCGCGCTCGAGCACACGACATCGCCGTTCGTCAATCCGCCGACCGGCTCCGAGGCCCGCGGGGTCCATTGGGTGAGACCTGAACTGGTGGCCGAAGTGGCCTTCGCGCAATGGACCGGCGACGGGCTGCTTCGCCAAGCCTCGTTTCAAGGTTTGCGGGAGGATAAGCCGGCGAAGGAGATCGTCATGGAACAGCCGGAACGGAAGCGGCAGCAAGATGATCGTGAGGGGCGGGCAGCCAGGGCTCGGCGCCGCCGCTGGGCCGGCATCCGAGCCGGACGGCGGAACAAACCATCTGCCGGAGACGGGAGATCCGCGAACGGTCCGACCATGGTCGCCGGCGTCACCCTGTCTCATCCTGATCGTGTGCTCTATCCCGAGCAGGGCCTGACCAAAATCGGGCTGGCTCGATACTACGAGCAGGTGGCCGACTGGATCATGCCGCATCTTGAACAGCGACCCTTGACGCTTGTCCGTTGCCCGGAAGGCCGAGCCGCCGAATGCTTCTATCAAAAGCACGCGAAGGACACGGTGCCTGAGATCGTAGGCCGGGTGAAAGTTCAAGAAAACCGAAAGACGGCCGTCTACATGACGGCGGATTCGTTGCCCGCGCTGATCGGGCTCGTGCAGATGGGCGTGCTCGAACTGCATACCTGGGGAGCGCGACGAGACCGCCTCGACCGGCCCGATCGCCTCGTCGTCGATCTGGATCCGGACCCGGAGGTGCCCTGGAAATCCGTCGTCGAAGCAGCGCAGCTCGTCCGGAGTTTATTCCACGAATTGGAGCTGGAGTGCTTTCTCAAGACCACCGGCGGCAAGGGCCTCCATGTAGTCGCGCCGCTTCAACAGGTCCATGCCTGGGATGAGGTGAAATCCTTTTCGAGAGCCCTTGCCGAGCATCTCGCCCGGCTCATTCCCGATCGGTTTGTCGCGAACATGTCGAAACAGAAGCGCAAAGGAAAAATCTATCTCGATTTTCTGCGGAACGCGAAGGGAGCGACCGCGATCGCCCCCTATTCGACCCGTGCCAAACCCCGCGCCCCGGTCTCGGTGCCGTTGACCTGGGATGAATTGTCGGTTGATCTTCGCTCCGACCATTTCACGGTCGCCAACGTCCCGGGCCGCTTGGCAGAATTGCGCCGGGACCCATGGAAAGACTACTTCACGGTCAAGCAGCGATTGACCGGCCGCATGGTGCGGGCCCTCGGCATGCGATAACCGATGGCGTGAGGGCTGCACGGCTCCTGTGCCTGTGACCAGCGTCTCCGGCCTTAAAATCCCGCGGCCGGCTCGGGCAATCTGATCGGCTGCTCCAGAGCGGCGGGCATGGCCGCCGTCGGAACCAGGCTCCGTCCTTCGAGCAACCGTTCGTAGACGGTGACATAATCGCGCACCATGCGCTGGACCGTGAAACGCGCTTCAAAATGGTCGCGGCAGCGCCGCCGATCGATCCGCTCAACGCCCTCCACCGAGCGGATCATCTCGGACAGATCCTCGCAAATGATTCCTGTCTCCCGGTCTTCGATCACCTCGGGAATCGAGCCACGCCGATAGGCCAAGACCGGCGTGCCGCAGGCCAGGGCCTCGATCAGCACGAGTCCGAAGGGTTCGGGCCAGTCATAGGGGCAGAGGAGCGCGTACGCGTCGCCGAGGAAATCGTTTTTTTCTGCATCGTTGATCTCCCCGACATATTCCACCAGCGGATGATCCAGTAACGGCTCAATCTTCGTCGTGAAATAGTCGCGGTCGCTCGGATCGACCTTGGCCGCGATCCGGATCGGCATGCCGACGGCCTTCGCGACGGCAATCGCATGATCGGGACGCTTCTCCGGCGCGATGCGGCCGAGGAACGCCAGGTATTGGCCCGGTTGCGGATGAAAATCATACAGGGTGGGCGGGAGCCCATGGTAGACGGTGTCCTGCCAATTCACCCAGCCGAGAGGCCGGCGTTGCGCGTTGGAAATGGAAACCACCGGCATCTCGGGAAATTCCTCGAAGATCGGCAGCAACTCGGGCAGGTCCAGCCGGCCGTGGAGCGTTGTCACGACCGGAGTGCGGCAGCGGCGCGCGAATGGAAACCCCATGAGATCGACGTGGGAATGGATGAGATCGAATTGCTCGGCTTTAGCGCCGAACGCCTGTTCGAGCTGCAAAAAGATCGGCGCCTCGCGGCAGGAGAGGTCTTTGGCCAGTCGAAGGGCCTTTGGATAGACCGGGTCGAGCTTGGCGGCCGTCACGGAATCCGCGGTGGCGAACAGGGTGACGTCATGTCCCAAGCGGACCAGCTCATCCGTGAGATAGGACACGATCCGCTCCGTGCCGCCATAACATTGCGGAGGCACGCTTTCCCACAGCGGGGCAACTTGTGCAATTTTCATGGGGACCCCTTTGGATTGGTGAAAGAAATGAAAGGCTGGAGGCGGGTAGCGGGACTCCAGCGGCCACTCAGGTGAGCGGGAGTATAGCCGCCGATTCAAACGAGCAAAGCTAGGCGATAACCTAGGTATCTGAAAGCGCCGTAACTGCAGCACCTCGCTAACCCGCATTATTCACGAGAATTCGTGACGAAACCGCGGAGATGCCACGCGTTGGACCCATTGCACGGAGAAGAGCAATGGGTACCCTCGCGCGGAGCCACGAGAGCCCGAGGCATACTTGCGACAGTATGTCGAGGGGCGCACGGCGCGATGAATAAAGAGCGCCACGTCTGTGCGCGCCGCCGAGTTGGTGAGGCGGCCGGACCTAAGCGGCGAGCCCGCCCGGCTGGCGGCCCTTCGGGCACGGCCAGCCTTGTCGCAGCCGGGGTACCTGTTGCTCTTTGCCAGCAACGGGTCGAACGGCGGTTGCAGTGGAAGTCATCGTGAACAATGCGGGCTAACTAGGGAGCTTACCAGAAGAGCATTCGATGAACGTCGGGTATCCTGCCTAAGTGCGCTGGGCGAAGTGAGAGCCAGAGACACATTCACCATGTGCCCATGTTGAATGCGATGGCCGTTCGTGAGCGTCGACCGAGCCTCTTCATATCAAGGTCACATGAAGGATTCCATAATCGTTCTCATCACCCTTTCACCATTGACGAGAGGTGCAACATGAAACGAATTCCAGGCATAGCCAAGACGGTGATCGCCGTATCGGGGGTCATAAGCTTAAGCCTTCCAACAGGCGGGTTCTCCGCAGACGGCGTTTCGCAGGGTGAATCCACACAGCAGAAGGGCCAGCAAGGCGTCGGTTTGGGTAAAGGCGCTCACGAGCAGGGAACCAACGAACCGCAGTCTTCAAACGTGATCATGGGCGGGCCGGAAATCATTACGGGGCGAATCGCGAACATCGACGGCGAGCAGTATTTGATCAAAGGCGACCGGGGGCAGGAAATCCGTCTGAAGGTTACCAAGGATACCAACATGGTCTGTGCGGGATCGCAACAGGACAAGTTGGCCACTGGCCGCGAAGGGGCCAAGGAGCATGAAGAAATTCCTCCCACCCCATTCATGGAACAACAGGCGAGAAAGGGTGGCGCGCCGGAAGAAGCACAAGCCGAACAGCAGATGGCGCGGCAACAACATCAAGGGGATTCTCGCAAGTCCGCACAAGATCCGAGTCAGCTCAAGGGAAAGGTTGGAAGCACCGACGCTCGCGCCAATGAAGATGTGGCCCGAGGCTCGGGTTTCACCGTCGGAGATTGCCGGTTCAACGTGGGCGATATCGTCCGTGTCGAAGCCTCCGATATGGGCACCGCCACGACGATCAAGCAATTGGCACGGGAATCAAGCGGCGATCAGGAAGAAACCAGCCTTCGCCAGTAGGGGCGAAACGAATAGAGAAAAAACGAGCCACCCAGGCATACCTAATAAGTAAGAAGGAGATGACCATGCATAGGGATGATCAATACGATGACAACTATGGGAACGATGCGGCCGGCTGGTCCACGTTTCTCGCCGGAGCCTTCCTCGGGGCCGGATTGGCGCTGCTCTTTGCGCCGCGAACCGGCTCCGAGCTGCGCGGCATGCTGCGCGATTATGCTTCCCGGGCAACCGACGATCTGGTGGAGCGAGGCCGCGAGGCTCTGGATACGGCGGTTGAGCGCGGAAAGGACTATATCGAGCGTGGTCAGGAGGCTGTACAGGAAACCGGACGGGCCGCCCGGGAATACGCGCGGAGCGGACAGGAGAAACTGAAGGATGTAGGAAAGGAAACGGTGGCTCAATTCAAAAATATGGGTCAAGAGGCCAGCAACCGCACATAGGTGATTGTCGTTGAATTCGGTTGAACAACAAGGAGGCGATATGTTGAAGACACTTGTGGGGGCGTTCTGTCTCACGGCGGTCCTGGGATTCGCAGCCTGTCAGTCGACAACCGGAAAGACAGGCGGTCAAACCATGACGGACAGCCGAATCACTGCGGCGGTTCAGGCGAAGCTGACCGCGGACCGGATGTCGAATTTTGCCAGGGTGGACGTGGATACCGAGCGAGGCGTGGTGAACCTAAGCGGGATCGTGCCATCGGCCGAGCAGAAGAGCCGGGCGGAGGACCTCACGCGTCAGGTCGCAGGCGTGAGGCGCGTCAATAACAACCTGCAGATTCAGCGGTAGGTGACGAGCCAGAAGGAGACAATGCCGCTTGTCACCATGAATGCGGAAATGGCATGGCTCCGCATCACGGAGATGACCCGGCTTGCTGCGGTGGGCGATCTACATTGTCCTCGCACGTCGCCGGAAGAATTGCACCGTCTTTTTGGCAATGTGGCCGAGCAAGCGGACATTCTCTTTCTCCTGTGAGGATCGCAAGACCCGCGTTCATCCCAGGGCAACGATTTCGAAAGGAGATGATGATGGTCCACAATTCATCGGGTCAAACGTCCTCTGTATGGATGGCGACGGTCGATATGCCGCAACCGGCGCCGCTCGCCCAATCGCTTCATGCCGATGTGTGCATCATTGGCGCAGGCATCGCCGGATTATCCACTGCCTATTGCCTTGCGTGCGAAGGGAAATCCGTGATCCTGCTGGAGGATGGCCGAATCGGCAGCGGAATGACGCAGCGGACGACCGCGCACCTTTCGAACGTCATGGATGAGGGATATGTTGAGATCGAGCGTCTTCACGGGCACAAAGGAGCCCGACTGGCGGCCAGCAGTCATGCGGCCGCCATCGACCGCATTGAAAAGATTGTCGCCGAGGAACGCATCGCCTGCGATTTCGAACGAATAGACGGATATTTGTTCTCCAAGTCGGGAGGATCGAACGAAACTCTCGACGATGAGTTTCTGGCCGCTCAGTGCGCCGGGATGCGCGTGGAGCGGCTTGAACGATCACCAGTGATTCCGCTTGAGGCCGGCCCTTGCTTGCGCTTTCCCCGTCAGGCGCAATTTCATCCCTTGCGATATCTTATTGGCCTGGCCGGCGCGGTTCACCGGCGCGGAGGCCAAATTTTCGGTGGCACGCATGTGAAGTCCGTCAAAGATGGACCGCAGGCGCAGGTAGAAACGGACGGTGGAGCCATCGTGACGGCCGGCGCCATCGTCGCAGCGACCAATACGTCGATTGTAGATACGGTTGCCATCCATACCAAACAGGCTCCCTATATGACGTATGTCATCGGAGCGCGCATTCCAACTGGTTCCGTTCCCAAAGCGCTCTATTGGGATATGGACGATCCCTATCACTATGTCAGAATTCAGAGCGGTTCCGATCGGGACGGTCAATATGACGTACTCATCGCGGGAGGAGAGGATCATAAAACGGGACAGGCCGACGATGCCGAGATGCGGTATGCCAGGTTAGAGCAGTGGGCGCGGGACCGATTCCGTATGATCGAACGCATCGAATATCGATGGTCGGGACAAGTGATGGAACCGGTCGACGGCATCGGCTTCATCGGGCATGATCCCGGAGGCTCGGAGAATGTCTATATTGCCACGGGTGATTCCGGAATGGGGATGACTCACGGGATGATCGCCGGCATCTTGCTGACCGACCTCATCATGAAGCGGGATTGCCCATGGTCGTCGCTCTATGACCCGTCGCGCAAGACGCTTCGCGCCGCCGGACAATATGCGAAGGACACGCTCAACATGGCGGCGCAATATGTCGATTGGGTTACTGGAGGGTCCGTCAAAGCGGCTGAAGAGATTCCCAAGGACAGTGGAGCGGTCCTTCGGCGTGGTCTCGCCAAGGTGGCGGTGTATCGGGATCAGATGGGTCTTGTCCATGAGCGGTCGGCTGTGTGTCCTCATTTGGGTTGTCTTGTCTCCTGGAATGCGAACGAAAAGACATGGGATTGCCCCTGCCACGGATCGCGGTTTGATAAGCTTGGCACGGTCATCAACGGTCCGGCGAATAGCGACCTCGCGTTGATGAAGAATGGGCAAGAGTAGCGGCGGAGAACGACGCTTCTCATGCCGATCTTGATTTGTGAGTCCAATTCCTCCGACCATGTGCGCTGCCCACCATCCGAGGTCGCGGCAAGGACGAAGGTGTGACCTGACCGATCGGATGACCGAGAGAGGGCCGTTATGGTCGCTCTCGATTGGCTAGCGCGCCATCATCTCAAGCAACTGCCTCGGAATCATCTCCCTCGCGCCGCGCTCGTCCAGCTCCTTGAAGTCGCCCCGCAGGGCCTTGAGCGCATACCGTTCGTAGCCGATCTCCCGTGCCGTTCGGAGGCCCATGCGGCGGAACATCGGCAGGGGCGGACACCAACCCTGCACGGCATGCTGGAAGAGAAACGCCGCGACGAGCCCGGGCAGGAGATACCAGCGGCGGTTCACGAAACGTCCCAAGCCCAGTCCGATCAGCGAGACGAAGGCGGCGTTGCTTTCGAGCGTCCGCTCGATATCCCATTCGCGATCCAACTCGGCCAACCGCCGGCGGATGGCTCGTGAACCACGATGGCGGTAGGAGGCGATACGGCGTTCGGTTTCGCCACGGATTTGCCGGTTGATGCCTTCATGTGTCTGTTGCGGCACACGCGCCGGCGTGTCCGGTATGGTCAGGGTCGGGGCCATGCTTCACTCCTTCCATTCGGGTCATTCGTGATCCGCATCGCACCACTCCGGCTGGTGCGACGCATACCAGACACGACATCTCCCCATCCAGAGACTGGCTATCATGACAGGAGCCTCACGATGACACCCTCGTGCTGCCGAAGCTCCAGTTTGTCTTCGCAAGGGGCATCCTGCCGATCGAGATGCGTCGACAGGGCGATGGCGCCGCGGCCCGGGCAAAGGGTCAACTTCGGCCGATTTGAGAAATTGAGCGCGATCAGGAACCGATTCGAGACCGATTCTCGGTAATAGCACAACAGGTCTCCCTCGGCGAGTCCTGGTCTATATGAGCCGACAGAGAGGGCCGCTTCGGCCCGCCGCAGTTGGATCAGTCGTCGATAGAGCGAGAGCAGGGATGTGGGATCGTCGCGCTCTGCCGCGACGTTAGTGGTCGCCGCGAACGGGGAGATCGGCAACCAGGGCGTGCCGGCGGTAAAGCCGGCTTGCGGGGAACCATCCCATTGCATCGGGGTCCGGACGGGATCGCGGCCGAAGCCGAAGCCTGGAACATTCTTTTCCCAAGGGTCCTGGATGAATTCGGGTGGGATCGGCACGTCGGTCATTCCGATCTCGTCTCCATAATAGAGCGTGGGCGTGCCGCGCAGGGTGAGCAGCAACAGGGCGGCAATGCGGGCCTGCGCGCGGCCGACGCGGCTCGCGATGCGGGGCTTGTCGTGATTTCCGAGCACCCAATTGGGCCAGCCATAAGGGGGCAGCGCCGCCTCATAGGCCTGCACCGCGGAGGCAATGGCGTCGGCCCGCCATGGCAACTCGATCAACTGAAAATTGAACGGCAAATGGAGGCCGTCGCCACCGGCGCCGTAATAGGTCACGAGCCGCTCCACCGGCAGGTACACCTCGCCGATCATCAGACGATCCCGATAGCCGTCCATGACGGCCCGCATTCCCGCGATGATCTGATGGATCTCCGGTCGATCGGTGGTATAGGTGGCCAGCAACTGGCGATAGGCCCACTCGCCCGGGCGATATTCGGGATTGGGCGGGTTGGCGCGGAATTCCGAGTCCTTGATGAGGTGCCAGATCACGTCCACGCGAAACCCGTCTGCGCCGCGATCCAACCAGAAGCGCATCACGCCGTGGACGGCCTCTTGGACCGCCGGCTGGCGCCAATTCAAGTCCGGCTGCTCTTTCAGATACGCATGGTAGTAGTACTGGGCGGTGCGCCGGTCGAATTCCCAGGCGCTGCCGCCGAAGGTGCTGAGCCAATTGTTCGGTGGGCCGCCGTCAGGGGCCGGGTCCTTCCAGATGTACCAGTTCCGTTTCGGATTGTTGCGCGACGCGCGGGATTCAAGGAACCAGGGATGTTGGTCAGACGTATGGTTGGGCACCAGGTCGAGAAGGACCTTGAGGCCGAGCGCATGGGCCGACGCCAGCAGTCGGTCGAAATCCTCCATGGTCCCGAACATCGGATGGACGGCCGTGTAGTCGGAAATATCGTAACCGAAGTCCGCCATCGGCGAAGGATAGATCGGCGAGAGCCAGATGGCGTCCACCCCGAGCCAGCGGAGGTAGTCGAGCTTCCCGATGATGCCCGGCAGGTCGCCGAGGCCGTCGCCGTTGCTGTCGGCGAACGAACGGGGATAAATCTGATAGATGATCCCGCGCTGCCACCACTGAACGGCGGAGCCGGCTGTGGAAGCGTTCATCATGTCACGCTGGCGCCGATCGTCTGAGCAGTCCGGTTCAGGACCCGATACCAGACGTATCCATAGGGGTCCAATTCCAGTCGGGGCGGGGCCGGCGCCTCGCGATGACGGCTTGAACAGAGCGGGACCAGCGTATGGTGCGGCTCCTGTTCGAGGTGCACGATGCCCGATTTGTTGGCGAAGTTGTGGGCGGCCACGAGCCGCTTCCCTCTCCATTCGCAGCTATGGACGAAGACGCTCGGCTCGCCCGTCTGCCACACTCGACACAGGCCGGAGCCCCATTCCGGACATTCGCGTCGGAGCCGGATGAACCGCTTGATCGCGTTGAGGACCGACTCCGGATCGCCCGCCTGCGCCTCCACGTTAACCTGTCGGTATCGGAACGGCCCTTTGGCCACGACCGGCATCGTCAGCGTGCGTGTCGGCGCCGTGGAAAATCCGCCGTGGCGGGCTTTGCTCCACTGCATGGGAGTCCGCACCGCGTTGCGGCCGTCCAAGGAAAGGTCGTCACCCATGCCGATTTCATCGCCGTAGACAAGCATGGGCGCGCCCGGAAGAGAAAAGAGCAGGCTCATTGCCAGCTCCAGCCTTCGGCGGTCGCCCAGCATCGGAGCCAGCCGGCGGCGGATGCCCCTGCCGAAGATGCGCATCTCCTGATCGGGCGCGAAGGCGTCGTAGACCGACTCACGCTCGTCTTCCGTCAGACGCTCCAGATCCAATTCGTCCAGGTTCCGGAGAAAGTTCACCCATTGGCACCCTTCAGGGATGGACGGCAACAAGCGAAGGGCCCGCCCGATCGGTTCAGCTCGGCCGGTCGCCAGCGCCAGAAACAGGTAATTATCGAGCAGGAAGTTGTAGAGCAGGTGAAGCTCGTTGCCCTCGCCGAAGAACGCCGCCAACTCATTTGGCTCCACGTCGGCTTCCCCGAGAAGCGCCGCATCGGCGCGCCGGGATGACGTGAAGGCGCGCAGATCCCGCAGGATGTGATGCGCATCATGGCGCAACGCGGGATCCGGACTTGGAAGCGGCGATTCGATCATGTGCGAGACGGCGTCCACCCGGAATCCTGAGATGCCGAAGGACAGCCAGAAATCGATGACGCGCTTGATCTCCTCCCGGACCTCCGGACAGGTTACGTCGAGGTCCGGTTCGAAATGGTAAAAGCGATGGTAATAGTATTGGCCGGCGATCTCGTCGAACGTCCACACCGAGGATTCTTGGCCCGCAAAGATATTTCCCTGTCCCGGCTCGGTGGGCGGGGGCATGTCGGTCCAGGTGTAGTATCGGCGAAACCGGGACGCGGGATCGTGCCGAGCCGCGCGAAACCAGGGATGCTCGTTGGAGGTATGGTCCATGACCAGGTCGAGAATGACGCGAAGACCCCGCTCTCCGGCCTTGCGCACGAACATCAGAAAGTCGTCGAAGGTGCCCAACCGCGGATCGATGCCGAAGTAATCCATGACATCGTAGCCGTTATCCCGGTCCGGCGTGGGAAACATCGGAAGCAGCCACAGGCAGGTCACGCCGAGGTCGGCGAGATAATCCAGACGCCGGCACAGGCCTGGAAAATCACCCACTCCATCGCCGTTGGAATCCTGAAACGTGGCGACGTCGAGCCCGTAGATCACCGCGTTCTTGTACCAAAGCGGACGCTCTCGTTCATCCATCGATCAGCTCTTCACCAGCCGTGCGGCTCGGGGCGGTGGCCGGCGCCGTCAGTGAGTCCCGGGAGAGCAGGCTCGTGACCGGGGACCTGAGAATACGGACCCGCCCGCATGGCTACCCGTTGATCACCGTGCCGCCGTTCGGGTGCAGCACTTGGCCGGTCATGTAGGAGCTGTCTTCCGAAGCCAGAAAGACGTAACAGGGGGCGATCTCTTCCGGCTGCCCGGCCCGATGTAGCGGAACGTCCGACCCGAAACTGGCGACCTTATCCGGGGGGAACGTCGAGGGAATCAGCGGCGTCCAGACCGGACCAGGGGCCACGGCATTGACGCGAATTTTGTGCTCGGCCAACGACAGCGAGAGGGAGCGAGTCAATGAGACAATGGCGCCTTTGGTAGCCGAATAGTCCAGAAGGTGCGCGCTGCCCTTGTAGGCGGTCACCGACGTCGTATTGATAATCGTCGAACCCTCGCCCAGATGGCGGAGAGCCGCCTGCGTCAGGTAGAAGTACGAGAAGATATTGGTGCGAAACGTCCGCTCCAATTGAGAGGGGGTGATCTTCTCGATCCCGTCTTGAGGGTGTTGTTCGGCGGCGTTGTTGACGAGGATGTCGAGCCGTCCGAATTCCCGCACGGTCTGCTCGACCGCCTGCCCGCACCACGCGGCATCGCCGATATCGCCGGATAATGCGAGACAACGGCGCCCTTCCTGTTCGACCAACTGTTTGGTCTCCTCTGCATCCTTGTGCTCGTCGAAATACAGCACGGCCACGTCGGCGCCCTCCCGGGCGAACGCCACGGCCGCCGCCCGTCCGATGCCGCTGTCACCGCCGCTGATGAGCGCCGCCTTGCCCGCGAGCTTGCCTCTACCGTGATGCTTCTGATCCTCTGTCTTCGGTCGAGGCGTCATGTCTGATTCCAGACCTGGCTGCCGATGTTGCTGCTGAGGCGGCCGTTGCGGTGTTGACATGGTCCACGCACTCCTTTCCCTCTTGATGGAAGCACGGCTGAGAGTTGATGATCTCATGATCCAACATACGAATGAGAAGGCGCCGAAAGAGACTAGGATCATGCCTAGGTTCGGGACCTGGTCGGGAAATGGTCAACTGAGCGAGGGATGGTACTCAGTCCGGAAGCCCGCACAGTCCAGCCGGGCCGGTTGTTTGATCCCGGCCATAACTGCTGGCGTGTCGAGCCTTGCTCACGCGCCGCGTTTTTGGTGGACGGCCAGGCCTACTTCACGGCGTTCCGTGAAGCGGCGCTTCTGGCGCGCCACTCGCTGGTCATCCTCGGGTGGGACTTCGACACGCGGGTCCGGTTGGTTGTCGATCGCGAGCCGGACGGCTATCCGGATCGGTTGGGACCGTTCCTGAGCGCGCTGCTGGTCCGCCGCCGCAGGCTTCATATCTACGTGCTGGTCTGGGATTTCCACGTCATCTATTTCAGAGAACGGCAGTGGTGGCTGCCGTCCCATCTCCTGGCCCAGCGCCGGCTCCACTTCGTGAAAGACGGCGCTCACCCGGTCGGCGCCTCCCATCATCAGAAGATCGTCGTGATCGACGATGCCGTGGCCTTTGTCGGCGGGCTCGATTTCGCGTCCTGCCGCTGGGACACGCCGGAACATCGGGCCGACCATCCCGGCCGGGTGATGCTCTCCGACGGCAGCCCCTGCCGGCCGTTCCATGACGTCCAGATGGTCGTCGATGGACCTGCGGCGGCTGCTCTGGGCCAACTGGCGAGGCAGCGGTGGCGGACCGCCACCGGGCGCCTGATTCCGGCTGCCCCGTCACGTACAGGAGCAGACCCTTGGCCCGCCTCAGTCGTTCCCCACGTCCAAGACATTCGGATGGCGATCGCGCGGACGATGCCGGAAGGGGAACAACAACCGGAAATTCGCGAGGTGGAGCGGTTGTTGGTGGATCTGCTTCGCGCCGCCCGCCGCTCCATTTATATCGAGACACAGTATTTTACCTCCAAGATCTTGGCCGCCGTCTTGGCCGAACGCCTGCAGGAGCCGGACGGGCCGGACATCGTGATGATTCTGCATCCGAACAGCGACGGATGGCTGGAACAGCATACGATGGATGTCCTGCGCGGCCGGGTGCTCGCGTTTCTGCAAAGCATGGATCGGCGCCGGCGTCTCGGCCTGTATTACCCGCGGCTTTCGGATTTTCGGGGGCAATGCATCAGCATGCACAGCAAAGTCTGCGTGATCGACAACGCCTATGTGCGCATCGGGTCCGCGAACATGAGCAATCGTTCCATGGGGTTGGATTCGGAATGTGACGTGGCCTTTCATGCCGGCGGAGATCCCCGGCTGGAAGCGCGGGTGGCGGCCTTCCGTAACGGTCTGTTGGCGGAGCATCTGAATGTGTCTCCCGAGGATGTCGAGCGGGCGCTGGAGGAGGCCCCCGGTCTGATCGCCGCGATCAACTCGCTCCGCGGCGACGGCCGCTCATTGGCAATCTTTGACCAGCAGATTCCGCCGGAAGTGGACGAGCTGGTTCCGGATGAGGAATTCGTCGATCCGAGCCGTCCCTACGACGCTCAGCTCATCCCTGTCGAACATCGTCCCTCGGCCCGCCGGCAACTGGCGATGGGGGCGGGGATGTTGCTGGCGGTCGTGGCATTGGCAGCGGCCTGGCGGTGGTCGCCACTCGGCGAATGGCTGGAGTTGTCCCGGCTCTTGGCGTACGCGGAGGCATTCGAGCGGAGTCCTGCCGCGCCCTTCATCACGGTCGGCGTGTTCCTCCTCGGAGGATTGCTGGTGGCCCCCGTGACGGTCCTAATCGCCGCCGCCATCCTGACGTTTGGGCCAATTCACGGATTCATCTATTCCTTCATCGGCATGACGTTGAGCGCGTGGCTGACGTTTCTGATCGGACGCTTGATGGGACGCAAGGCGGTCGAGCGCTGGTCCCGCCGCTTGCATCGCCTCAGCCATCGCCTCGCCGAGAAGGGCGTCCTGGCCGTCGTCACCGTGCGGGTGCTGCCCGTCGCTCCATTCACGGTAGTCAATATGATCGCCGGGGCCACCCATATCCGTACCAGAGACTTTCTCATAGGCACGATCATCGGCGAGCTGCCTGGCTTGATCGCGTTGTCGATCTTCGTGGATCAGATCACCAGCACGATTCGCCATCCGGGCGCAGCCAGCTATGCCCTCCTGGCAGGCTCGGCCGCCGCGATCCTCGGCGGCTTGTGGTGGCTCAGACGATGGCTGGCCAGGCGTACCGCGATCCCGCGGACGGAAGGCATGAAGGCGGAATGCGGCTGACCCTGGCGACCTACAACATCCATGGTTGCGTCGGCCTCGACGGCCGATATGATCCAGGCCGCATCGTCGAGGTGTTGAGGGAGCTGGATGCCGACATCGTGGCGCTGCAAGAGGTGGACTCGCCGGGACACCACGGGCTCGAACTGTTGTGGCGGCTCGCGCACGAGGTCAAGCTCACGCCCATCGCCGGCCCGACCTTGCTCGAGCGCAAGGGACATTACGGCAATGCGGTCTTGACCCGCTGTTCCCCGGCGGACGTGCGGCTGATGGACCTCAGCCAGCCGGGGCGGGAACCTCGTGGCGCAATCGATATGGAGATCGCGTGCAATGGGGAACGGCTTCAAGTGATCGCCACGCATCTGGGACTCAGGCCCTGGGAACGGCGTCTTCAGGTCGAGGAACTGCTGAAACGCTTTTCGCGTCGCCACTGTGTTCTGATGGGAGATTTGAACGAGTGGTTCCTGTGGGGCAGGCCGCTTCGGTGGATCAAGCGCATCTTCGGCCATGCGCCGGCCTTGCGCACCTTTCCGTCGGCCGTTCCGATCTTCGCGCTGGACCGGATTTGGGTCCGCCCGCCGGCGACGCTCTTGCGCATGGAGGTGCACAAGACGCCGCGCTCGCGCCAAGCTTCCGACCATCTCCCGCTCAAGGCCGCGGTGGAATGGTAGGAAGAGCGACGGATGGAGGCGATAATGGCGCTCACGCGGCCCTCTCCCATGGTCCAGACCGCCGATGGGATGGATAAGCCAACCAGCGCGTACCGTCCGGTGAAGAGCACGGAAGGGGAAGGTGCCCGCCTGATCACCGCAGGGCAATGGACGGCCCTGATCGTCCTTATCGCATTCGCGATCACAGGAAACGGCGCATGCCGGGTCCGGAAAACGGACGACGAGCTTGGGCGTGCGGTCAAGCAGGTCCTCTATGACGAGCCAGCCGTGAATCTGCTGCAAGTGGACGTGACCGTCGACGGCGACACCGTCTACCTCAGCGGAGAAGTGGATCTGTATGCATTCAAGGAACGAGCCGGGCAACTCGCGCGGGGAGTGGACGGCGTCACGGCCGTGGTCAATAAGGTGCAAGTGCAACCTTAAGGTCTTGCCCGTCGTATGCGCCGGCATGGTGCTGTGCGCCGGGCCGGGCGCCGCCGAATCCATGCCGGAGAAGACCGAACCGAATCCCTGGCAGTATGGAGCCCTTCTCGATGTCAGCTACGGCCTCAATTTTAATTTTCCGGAGAATCATCAGTTCCGCAGCAAACAAACGACTCCGCGCACGAATGAGGTCTCGCCGAACATGGCGCTCGGCTATGTGCATAAGGAACCGCATCGAGCGCGCGATTGGGGGATGGAGCTCGCCGCGCAGGCCGGCTACGACACCGACGCGCTGGTGCCGCGCGAGCAAGACGGCCGGGATCGCCCGGTCCCCGGAGCGGACCTGTTGCGGCATCTCGCCCGCGCCAACGTGAGCTATCTGGCCCCGATCGGCTCGGGTCTCCTGCTGACGGCGGGCCTGATGAAGGGCTATATCAACTTTGAGTCATTTTACGCCAAGCACAATTTCAACTATTCCCGGTCGTATCTCACCGATTATTCCCCGAATTTTGTCTTCGGCGTGGGGAGCCGCTACGCGATCAATCACAACGTCGATGTGGGATTCCACGTGATGAACGGGTTTCAATACCTCGCCCATGCCAACGACCTCCCCAGCTACGGTGCGGAATTGGACTGGCGAGTCACCAAGCGGCTCGTCGTCGCCCAGAATCTCTATTACGGACCGGATCAGGCGGACACATCGCTCCGGTTTTGGCGATTCTTCTCCGACACGCAGGTTCAGTGGCGTGGGGACGAGGTCACGATCGTCCTCGCCTATGATATCGGCACAGAACGGGCCGCCGATCAACCGAATCAGGCGCGGACGTTTTGGACGGGTGCGGCGCTCTTTACCCGCTGGGACATCAGCGGGCCGTGGAGCCTGGCGGTGAGGCCGGAATGGTTTTGGGACCGAAACGGACGCCTGACCGAGTTCGAACAACTGCTGTGGGCGGTCACCACCACGCTCGAGTACCGACGCCATGTCAGGCCGCAATTATGGCTGACGCGCCTAGAATACCGTTATGACCACTCGACTGGACAGGACGGCGGGTTCTTTAAAGGCGGGGACATGGCGCCCGGCGTGCCGCGGTTGGTCCCGAGCCAACACCTGCTGTTGTTGTCCCTCGTCTTGGCCTTCGATTCATAGCAAGAATAGAATGTCTTACATGACATACATCAAGTAATTGGTGAGCATCTCATGCCTGTCATTCGGCCTGCTTGTGCGGAATAATCGAAATCCCGCCCCCCACTTCCAGCACGGCATACTTGATCTGCTCCATTCGCTCCAAGCCCTGTGATTTTCGAGCGGCGGCCAATATGTCTTCCTCATCGAGCCTGGCCCGATCCATCAACGTCTTCAATGGGCGACCATGCTCCACGATCACCATCGGAAGTCCGTCCAGCCAGCGTTCAATGAAGGCGCTCCGATGTTTCCAGTTGGTCAGGAGAATGTCCAGCCCCACCAAGGTGATGATGACCAGGATGCCGTTGGTTATCGAATAATCGTTGCCGAGCATGGCATTTTGCGTGGCCTCGCTGATGATCAGCAACAGCACGAAATCAAAGCTGGTCATATCGCTCAAGGTTCGCCGGCCTGCCAATCGAAACACGATCAACAATACAACATAGACAACCAACGCTCGGATGATGGCATCCATAATCGCTCCTTTGGTTGCGCCGGGTTAGGGATAGATGAACTGCTGTATCCGTGCGTCCGCCTGGCCGGATGCGTGGAGTGCTCCCGATAGCGGACCGACGGTGTGGGGCTGCAGGTAAAACGTCACCATGGCGGGTTCGCGGCTATCGGTCCGCCACTCGAAACGCACCCCGCCATCTGTCAAGGTCGCGTGCTCAGGCTGCGGAACGATCTGCTGGATTTCTACCTGTGCGAGATACGACTGCTCGATCCAGAGAGAGGGAGGGCCGTCATGCGTCGGGCGGACCAACGCGCGGACTTCAGTCGGGCTTTGTTGGCGGCCGAACCGCTCGTATTCGACATGCAGGCCCTCGGAAACCTCGCCCTCCATGACCTTGCTGATAGGGCCGTGGCCGAACAGGCCGGCCAAAGCCAGCATTGTGATGAAGCCCATCACAGCCCACCCGGCCCGCTGGATGTTCCACGTGAGGACCTGAACCGACAAGTCCTGGTTAATCTCCAACTCGCCGATGCGAATGATCGGGGCGCCCATACCAAGGCTCCTGATCACTTCCTGGGCTTGAAAGCCGTGACCATTCGTCTGTTAAGGACAGCGGGGGTCGGTTCGTATGTTATACGTCCCATCGTTCACCCGCGCACCTGCACGGCGTCGTGAATGACCTGCAGAAGGCGATCCAATTCGAACGGCTTCGGCAGGCATGCATACGCGCCCCGTCCTTTCTGCATCGCTTTTTCCATGAGATCGGGATCAGACGAGGTCAAGACAACGGGTGTTTCCGGCCAGAGAGATTGGCTGATCGTGAGAAACTTCAGACCGTCCATTTGCGGCATGTGATAGTCGGACAACACAACATCATACTGTCGTCGATTCATGGCCTGTACGGCCTCTGTGCCATTACTGGCTTCATAGACCTTGTATCCTTCTTCGGTCAGGAGATCGCATAGGAGGTACCGGATATCTTGATCATCTTCGACCAGGAGGATGCATTTTTCATAGGTTTCCATCGTGGCCTCCTCTTGTGGGACTCATTCGCAGGAGTGAGGATGGAATGGGCAGATGTCATCATGGCCTGGGATGACAGGCCTATTCATGCGTCGGTTTCATCGAGTGATCAGTCAGCGCCTGATAGGCGAGGGCTGCCGATTGGATCGGCGAAACCTGCATGAGAAATGGATTGACCCAGTCCGAATCGGTGATATCAAGCTCGTCCGGAATGATCACGCGCCGGAGATGTTGCTTCGAAGCCGCCTCGATTTTGAGCGGGATCGAGCTGACCGGGCCGATGCCGCCGTCCTGGGTGATCGTGCCGGTCATGGTGCGGTCGGAGGGTATGATATCCCCCTTGGCCAGTGCGACGACAGTCAACCCCGCCAACCCCGAGAGGCTGTCGCCGTAAATGGTTCCGGCCGGCTCGTGGACCTTAAACGTGACCGTCCAACTGTCCGTCTGCAAACCCGCGGCATGCGCGGCCCGATCGATGGCCAGCAGGATGGCGAGTTCGGTGCCGGAACTCAACGAGCCCCTCCCTTGAAGAAAACTCACCATGATCCCATGGCGATCCTTGCGCTGCTCCCATTCGACGACCATCCGGCCGACCGCACCCCGACCGTAATCCCAGGCGTGATGGGGAACGCTGACCCCGAGAAAAGTAATGATTTGGCTGCGCTCCATCCCGGCGGTTGCCACGGGCGCCGCCATGCTCATCTGCCACACGCATCCCAGTGCCAGGCTGAAGATCGTGGCCAAGGGTGACACGAACCAACGGCGTGGATGCGATGACATCACGAAAATCTCCTTGTTTTCCAGCTACCTGCCGATGGTATGGAGCTACATTCCTAGCTATTGACCATATGGCGGGCCGACCGCCGTTGCACCTGGGAGCGTCCCCGGTTCAGCTTCATGCGCACCCTAGGGATCATCCTAGTATGATGGTTGTCTATGAACAGCCATCCTATGTCCGGTTGAGGCCAATGTTGGGACCGCCATGAGCACCGTGGTCAAACAGCTCTCGTTACAGGTGTGCTACGTCTGTGGACTCGTGCGAGAGCCTGAACCGACATCGGACCATGATGATGAAAGCTTGTGGCACGATCTCAATTCCTATCTGGAGCGACATCGTCTTCGCGGGAACGACTACAAATTGACTCATGGCTATTGCCCGGTCTGTATCGAGCGATATGCCCTCGGCGGAGCCAGCTCTGCGGATGAAAGGGAGCTCATCACAGACCGGGTCCAGCCAATTACCCGTCTGATCTTGCGAACGATCGGGTATAACCCAGGGTGTAGTCTCGAAGCATTAATGCAAGCATGTCTCCCCTTCACGTGGAACCAGATATTATTGGAGGTCGATAGACTCAGCCGAACGGGCGAAATCCAATTGTCACTTTCCGGTCTTGGTCGATATACCCTTTCACTGTCGCCTCGACGAAGCGGCATGGCCTTCGATGCGCTCGCGAGCACGGTCGCGCCCCCTGACTCTGAGATCCAATGTCCTCGTTTGGAAACATCGGTCACGCCGACGGTCTGACTTTCTTCTCTCAGCAGGGAGGTGTATAGACCTCCATCATCTCGATATTGACGCTTGCCGGATAAAACTCGCCGAAACGGTTCAAGACCCAACCTTTCCGTTCATGGGACTCCTTGATAAGGATCGGTTGCGCCACATAAGTCGAACAAACCGGCGATACCACGACAAATTGGTGAGAGGGTTGAGCCTGTTCTCGCCAAAAACAGTTATAAACCTGGACCTGCACAATGTGATTCCCCATCGTTGCGCGATCTGGCGTTTCCGCCGGGCAAGTCGGATTACCATTCAAGACCAACGCAAGAAACAAGGCGATCGCATTCATCGTTCTCACCTCCATCGTTCTTAAGAGCTTCCTCATTCTTAAGAATTGGTGTGACTACCCAGAAGACGAGTCGCACACCTTTCTGTGCAAAAATGATTCCCGTATCATGCCGCTCTCTATCCTCGCGAAACTCAACTCAGGCTGGGGTTCCTGCGACAGAGATCCAGGGTTTATGACTAGGTCTATCAGCCATGATGGAAAGACTGCCGTCCGACGAACGGAATGAATTGTCTTATGGCTTGGACAATTCCTCCCGGATCAATGTGCGTAACCAGGGAGCAATTATCGCTCAAACCGGGCGTTGTCCTAGTGTTCGGCGATGGTTTGTGAATCTAGTGTGGCGGCAAAGAGGAATTGGGCCCGCGCGAGGGTCCTCGCCGCGGGCCCTGTTGGAATGTTGGAACGTTTGTCCACCACGACAGAAGGAGGACCTTCGATGAACCGCCTGACCTCTGCTTCGATCATGCCCTTGCTCGCGGCGGCGCTGGTCATGACCGCCTGCGCGTCCCATTCGCCTTCGGCGAAGACCACGGCAGCGGAGACGGAAGCCGGCACCAGAACCGGCGCCGTCAAGAACGTCCTGATCAAGGAAACGGTCACGCCGGAGTCGCTGACGGTGAATGCGGGCGACGAGGTGCGATGGCTCAATCAACGCCGGCACCCGGTGACGATCACCTTCCTCGATCCGATCGATCACAGCATCTCATGCAAGAAAGGATTCACCAAAGCCTTGGGCATGGGTACCGACAATGTCACCACGCTCGATCCCAACGAGACGGCGAGCCTCTGTTTCACCCGTCTCGGCACCGCCCGGTACGCCGTCAAGTCCGATTCCTCCGACGACAAGGCTCCGGACACGCAAGGCACCATTACGGTGCAGTAGCCAGAAGGCACCGGTGTTGGCCGCGAGAACAGCTCCTTGCAAGCTGGAAACAGGAAACCTATCTGGGCGAACCGGGAAGCGGTGAAGAGCGCCTCCGGCTCCGCCTGTTTGTCGGCGAGGGCGGCGCCCCTGTGCCTACAACAGCCAGGAGTTGCGAATCCGGGCCGCCCTGTACGATCACCTGAAATCGATGATCAGCTTGATGAGCCAGGATCTGGAATTGTTGTGCCGTGCACTATTGATTCGGGAGGAGCGGATCGAACCGGAAGAAGGCCTTGTGCCGTGATCGGCCTGTGAGTTCTACCAGACAGCTACCTCGGCTTGTACCAGATTGCCAGGAAGGGTATGATGCCACCCTTCCGCGATGGCACAATGAACCACTCCTCACCAAGGATCGACACCGACCCCGATCGCTTGGCTTCATCCTCTCCTCCTTCGCGCTCCATGTCGCTTCCAGATCGGCCCGGACTGCTGGCCGCCAGTCTGCTGACAGCCCTCGCCATTTTCCTGCTCGACCTTCAACTCCCGGCCGGCCTGGCCGTCGGTATCCTCTATGTCACGGTGATCGCCATGACCTCGTTGATCCGGCCGGACTGGATCATGTATGCGGCCGCGGGTCTCTGTACGGTCTTGATCGTCATCGACATCCCGTTCTCCGCTCCGGGCGACGGCCCCTACTGGATGGCCTACGTCAATCGCGCCATCAGCGTGCTGGCTATCTGGGGCGCGGCCTGGTTCCGCGCCCAGCGACGCCAGGCCGAACGCAACGTGTCATCCATCATCGAATCGGCCCCCACCGGCATGCTGATCGTGGATGCCGCAGGGATCATCCGGCAGGTCAACGGCCTGGTGGAACGATTGAGCGGCTATCGGAGGGAGGAGCTGTTGGGCCAATCGGTGGAGCAGTTGATTCCCGAGCAGCTTCGGCAGGGTCATACCGCCTTCCGCGAGAAATTCATGGAGAGGCCGGTGTCGCGCGTCATGGGAATCGGCCGGGACCTCTGGCTGCGCCGAAACGGCGGCGAGCACGTCCCGGTCGAGATCGCGCTAACGCCCCTGCGGCTTTCGGGCAAGAATCTGGTGCTCTGCACGGTGATCGACATCAGCTACCGGAAGGAACTGGAACGGAACCTGAGGCGGCGGGAAGAACAATACCGGCTGCTCGTGACCAGCGTGCCAGAGGCCGTGTACCGGGCCGTCCCCGACCAGCGGTTCGCCGTGACATTCGTGTCCAAGCTCTGGACCGAATGGACCGGTTTGACCGAGGAAGAATCCTACCGCTGCGCGAATGTCTGGGAATCGATCCTCCACCCCGACGATCGGGAGTCCGTGATCCGGACGATCCGTGAGGCCGTCATTCGGCGAGATCAAATCGACTGCGAACACCGGATCCTGCACGTCCGGGACGGGACGGTCCGTTACGTCAAGCATCGGGCGGTTCCTGTCGAAGACGCCTCCGACCGCGAAGCCCTCTATTATGGAGGACTCATCACGGATGTGACCGACCTGAAGCGGACGGAAATGGCGCTTCAGGAACTGAACGCCCGCCTGGAAGACCAGGTGGCCAAGCGGACGGAGGTGCTGGAACGGAAAACGGCGTTGCTGCGCCGCATGGCGACCGAGCTGACCATGGCGGAGCAGCGCGAACGCAAGCAGCTTGCCAAGGATCTGCACGATTACTTGGCGCAACTGCTGGTCGTCTGCGGCATCAAGCTTCACCAGGCGATGCGGCGCACGGAAGAGGCTGCGGTCAGGCAACAGTTGACGGAGATGCGAAGCATGCTCGACGAATCACTGGCCTACACCCGCACATTGGTCGCGCAACTGAGTCCGCGCGTCCTCTATGAAGCCGGATTGGTCGCGGCTGTTCGATGGCTCGGCGAATGGATGGGCCGGCAGGGGCTGACGGTGACGGTCGAGGCGGCGGACGGCGTGCCGCCGCTGAAAGACGAGCAGGCGGTCTTGTTGTATCAGTCCGTGCGCGAGCTGCTCTTCAACGTGCTCAAACATGCGGGCGTCGGCGAAGCCGCCGTGACGGTGAGGATGGAAGGGGACTCGCTGGTCGTGGCCGTGTCGGACGGCGGCAAGGGGTTTGACGCCGGAAAACTGTCGGATGAGGGAGCCGGAGCTGGCTCGCGCTTCGGGCTCTTCAGCATCCAGGAGCGGTTGGATGCGCTCGGCGGCAGCGTGCGCCTCTCGTCCGCTCCGGGGCAGGGCTGCCGCGTTGAATTGCGGGTGCCGTTGCAGGTGGAAAAGCCGGCCGCTCTGGCGGCCGACCTGACCTGCCTGCTGGCCGATGACCGGGCTATGGTGCGCCAGGGCATTCGCTGTCTGTTGGAGACCTACCCGGATGTGCCGGTCGAAATCGTCGCGGAGGCGGAAGATGGCGCCCAGGCCGTCGAGCTGGCCTGCCGGCTCCAGCCGGAACTCGTCATCCTGGATGTGTATATGCCGAAGGTGGACGGGGTGGAGGCGACCAAACGGATCGTGCGGGCCCTGCCGAACGTCAAAGTGATCGGTCTTTCCGTCGAGCAGGACGAACGCGTCCAGCAAGCGATGAAGGAGGCGGGAGCGGCGGCCTTTCTCGTCAAGGATGGGATGGCCACCGATCTCTACAACATCGTCCGGCGCATTTGGGAAGACCGATCCCAAGCGACGCCGCGCGCCGACGCCTGATTGAAGGCTAGGGGTTCCCCTAGGCCGTTCCGGTCCCAACATCCTCCATAATGGAGCCCCCGTGATCCGTCGCTCGATTCTGCTCTCGTGACAAGATCAGAGAATCAACCAGTGCCGTTTCCTCAGGATCAACCAGACCAGGAGAACCGACCGGCCTCCCTGCCGGACGACCAGATCCGTGCCCTGGTCGATACCGCCCCGGCCATTCTGTGGATGACGGATGAGACGGGTGCCGGCACCTTCTTCAATCGAAGGTGGGAGGAGCTGACCGGGCAAGCCGAAGCCGCCTGGCTCGGTCATGGCTGGCTCGATGCCGTTCATGCCGAAGATCGGGACCGGGCTGGCCGCGTGCTGGCGGATGCCGTCGAACAATGCCTGTTCTTCACGATGGACTGCCGGCTGCGGGACGTGACAGGGGCCTTTCGCTGGGTCATGGTTGTCGGCCGGCCTCGTCTGTCAGAGGAGGGAGTCTTCCTCGGCCATGCCGGGTCGATGCTCGATATCACCGAACGGAAGGAGATCGAGCGGGACCTGAGAACGCTGAGCGACCAGTTGATCAACGAGCTGGGAGGGCTGGTCCGGCTGCACGAGATCGGCACACGCTTTTTGCAGGAAGGGCGCCTCTCGTCACTGCTGCAAGAAGTGCTGGATGCCTCGATCTTTTTCACCAAGGCGGACAAGGGCCTGATCCAGTTGTTCAATCCCGCCGCGGGCACTCTGGAGGTGCTCGTCCAGCGGGGGTTCTCGCCACAGACCTTGAGCGTCTTCGATTGGGCGACCAACGAACAGGGCGCCTGTCTCGCTCTCGCCAAGCAGGCGCAGCGGCTGGTGGTGGAGGATCTTCGCACGGATCCGGCCTGCGCCGGCAGTCCCGCCGCCGCGGCGTTGCTGGCCGCAGGCGTGCAGGCGATGCAGTCTATTCCCTTGCTCAGCCGCACGGGCCAATTCCTCGGCCTGTTGTCCACCTGTTTCCATGAGCCCCGTCGGCCGTCGGAACGGACGCTTTGTCTCGTGGATCTCTTTGCGAGGCAAGCCGCGGACCTGATCCAGCACCACCGGACCGAGGGCGCGCTGCGGGAAAGCGAAGCGCGGCTCAACGCGATTCTCCAGAACACCGCGGCAGTGATCTATCTGATGACGCCCGACAACCGGTTTCTCCATATCAATCGGGAATTCGAGCGGCTGTTCGGCGTGACCAACGAAGCCGTCGTCGGCCAATCGATTGCCGATTTGTTTCCGCCGGAGGTCGCCGCCGGGTTCGAGCTGAACAACCGGACCGTCTTCCGCGAAGGGCGGACGATGGAGTTCGAGGAGCGGGTGCCGCTCCGGGACGGCGTCCATATCTATGCGTCGGTCAAGACGCCCCTGATGGATGCGCAAGGAGCACCCTGGGCCCTGGTCGGGGTCTCCACGGACATGACCGACCGGAAGAAGACCGAATCGCAACGATGGCAATGGACTCAGGAACTGGAGCGGTCCGTCGCCGAACGGACGCGGGAGTTGGTCGCCTCGCGCGAGCGGCTGCGGGGTCTGGCTGCCCAGTTGACGCTGGCGGAACAGCGGGAGCGGCAGCGGCTGGCCACTGATCTCCACGACTATTTGGCCCAGTTGCTCGTGGTCGTGCGCATGAAAATCCAGCAGGCCTACGCCTCGGACGGCGACCATCGTGCCGGCGTGCGCGACGCCGATCGGCTCCTCGGCGAGGCCTTGAACTACACCCGCTCGCTGGTGGCGACGCTCAGCCCGCCGGTCCTGCATCAGTTCGGGCTTGTGATGGCGTTGCAATGGCTCGCCGAGCAAAAGCAATTGCACGGACTCGAAGTGACGATCGAGGCCGACCAGCCGGTATCGTCGTTGACCGAGGACCAGGCCATTCTCCTGTTTCAATCGGTGCGCGAGCTGCTGTTCAATGTGGTGAAGCATGCGCGGGCGAGCCGGGCGGCGGTGTCGATCGGCGTGAATCCCGCCGGTGAGTTGCAGATCGCCGTGCAGGACGACGGGTGCGGTTTTGATTTGACCGAGTCATCGAAAGAACGGCGGCCCGGCTCGGGATTCGGGCACTTCAGCATCCGCGAGCGGATGGAGGCCATGGGAGGCCGGTTCGACGTGCAGTCCGCTCCGGGCCGAGGAACCCGCGCGTTGTTGGCGATGCCCTGTCATGGAGGGAATCCGGCGGCGACGAACGACGCGGTGCCGGCCGTTTCCGGAACCGGACACGCGAAGAGTCCGGTGAGGCGGGCCGGTGGATTGCGCGTACTGTTGGCGGACGACCATGCGCTGGTGCGACAGGGCCTGCGGAGCATTCTGGAAGGCTATCCGGAGTTGCAGGTGGTCGGAGAGGCGATGGACGGACAGGAAGCGGTCGAGTTGGCCGGCCGGCTCTCCCCAGACGTGGTGGTCATGGACATCAACATGCCGCGCCTGGACGGGGTGGAAGCCACCAAGCGGTTGAAACGCGAACAGCCGTCCATCACGGTCGTCGGCCTCTCCGTGCATCAGGACGCGCTGATGGAAGAGACGATGCGGGCGGCGGGGGCCGCCGCCTATCTCACCAAGGACTCGGCCGCGGATCAGCTCTACCGGCTCATCAGGTCCGCAACCAGCTCGTCCGGGGAATCGACGGAGCGGCCATGACGGACGCCTCCGTCATTCCGGATAAGGCGCAGGTGCACCGGCATCTGGCCATGGCGGTCATCATGGCCGGCCTGCTGGGCATCTTCACGCTCGACAGCGTCACGCCGCTGGGCTACTCGGTGTGGTTCCTCTATGTGTTTCCGGTCTGGTATTCGACCAGGCTGTCGCCCCGGTCGGCGGCGATCACGCTCGCCGCCGCGGCCGCTTCGTCGGCCTTGATCGTCGCGGGCTATTTCGTGAGCCCGCCCGGTGGGTCGATTCTGGAGACGGCCGCCTATAACCGGCTGATGGGCGCGATGGTTCTCTGGGTGCTGACCGCCGTGCTGCTGAAGTCAAGGACGATTGAAGAGCGGGTCCGCTGGTCTCAAGAGGCGCTCAAGGAAAGCGAAGCCTTCAACCGCGCTGTCGTGGAGAGCAGTCCGGATTGCATGAACATTCTGGACCGGGAAGGCCGTCTCTTGAGCCTCAACCCCCAGGGGCTCTGTCTCATGGAAATCGAGAATGCAGCCTCGGTCCTTGGACGATATTGGTGGGATCTCTGGCCCGAATCCTCGAAAGGGACGGTTCAGGCCGCCGTGCAGGAGGCGGTGGCCAACGGGACGGCCCGGTTTCAAGGGTTCTGTCCGACGGCCAAGGGCACGCCCAAGTGGTGGGATGTGATCATCGGCACCGTCCGGGGGCTTGATGGGCAGCCGACGAGGCTGGTTTCGACCTCACGCGATATGACCGTCATCAAACGGGCCGAGGAAGCCGTGAGCGAGAGCGAGGAGCGGCACAGGGTGATGGTCGAACAGGTCCGCGACTACGCCATCATCATGCTCGATCCGGACGGACGCGTCGCGACGTGGAACGCCGGCGCGCAGCGCTTCACCGGCTATGCACAGGAGGAAGTTATCGGAAAACCCCTGTCATTGTTCTTCGATCCTCAGGCGCGCGACGCTTGGACGGTTGAGCTGGAGCAGGCGTCGGCCCGCGGGATGTATGAACAGGAAGGGTGGCGGATGCGGAAGGACGGGTCACGTTTCTGGGCCCATATCGTGACGACGCCGCTCCGGGACGAGACGGGCACCCTGCGGGGATTCACCAAGGTGTGGAGGGACAATACCCAGCGCAAGCTCATCGAGACGCAGTTCCAGCAGCTTGTCGAGCAATCGCCGAACGGCATCTTGACGGTCGACGCTCGAGGCCGGATTGCGCTCGTGAACCGGGCGATCGAACGGATCTTCGGCTACAAGCGAGAGGAATTGCTCAATCGTCCCGTTGACATGCTCCTGCCGGAGCGCCTGCGGGAAGAAGCTGCGCTTCAACTTCATCGCGGGCAGGCCGCCGGTGAAACATCCTTCAAGACCATGGACAACGGAGCGGCCTTTTCCGGTCTGCATAAGAGCGGGAGGGAATTTCCCATGGAGATGGGGCTGACGCCGATCGAGACTCTTCAGGGCATGATGACGCTCTGCACCGTCGTGGACGTGACCGAACGCAAGAGGGCGGAGGAGGCGATCCTGGCTGCGAATCGCGAGTTGGAAGCCTTTACCTACACGGTCTCGCACGACCTGCGGGCTCCGGTCCGGACTATGGCCGGGTTCGCGAGGATCTTGATGGAAGATTTCGGGGCGACGTTGGATCCGGAAGCTCAGCGCCATGTGCGGACGATCCAGAAGGGCGCGCAGCGCATGGGCGACTTGATCGACGATCTGCTGGAGTTTTCCCGGGTCGGCCGGGCTGCGGTAGATTGCCGGCCCGTGGACCTGAACAAACTCGTGGGAGAGGTGTGGACGGACCTGAAGCCGCAGCGGGAAGGGAGGGCCGTCGAGTTGACGGTCGCCGACCTGCCCCAGTGCCTGGCGGACCGCCGCCTGTTGCGGCTGGTCTGGATGAACCTGCTCGCCAATGCCGTCAAGTATACGGCGCATCGGGAACAGGCGCGGGTCGAAGTCGGGTGGCGGCCCGATGAAGAGGCGGCGGATCGGATCGTCATCCATGTGGCGGACAACGGCGTGGGGTTCGATCAGAAATATGTGAGCAAGCTGTTCGGCGTGTTTCAGCGGCTGCATCGCGCCGATGAATTCGAGGGCACCGGCGTCGGATTGGCGATCGTGCACCGCATCATCACGCGGCACGGCGGCCGGGTGTGGGCGGAAGGCCGGCTCGGCGAAGGCGCGACGCTCTCTTTCACCTTGGAGAAGGCCCTATGACGATCAACGGAGTGGAAATCCTGCTGGTGGAGGACAGTCCGGAAGACGTGGAGTTGACCCTGCGCGCGCTGCAGAAGAATCAGGTGACGAACCATGTTCAGGTCGTCACCGACGGGGCCGAAGCGTTGGAATACCTGTTCGGCACCGGCAAGTACGCGCATCGAGCCGACAGGCGCGTCCCCAAGCTGGTCCTGCTCGATTTGAAGCTGCCGAAGGTCGACGGCTTGGAAGTCTTGCGCCGCTGCAAGAGCGAGGAAGGCACGCGCAAGATTCCCATCGTCGTCCTGACATCGTCCAAGGAAGAGCGCGACATCGTGGAGAGTTACCGGCTCGGCGTGAACAGCTACATCGTGAAGCCGGTGGACTTTCAGCAGTTCAACGAGGCCGTCCGGCAGTTGGGCCTCTACTGGCTGTTGTTGAACGAAGCGCCCCGGTAGGGCTCATGGCGGCCCCGGTGAACGAGAGCGACGGCATGCCCGAGATCCTTCGAGTCCTGATCGTCGAGGACGAAGAATCCGACGCCGAGCTGGCCGCGCGTGAACTGCGACGGGCCGGGTTTCAACCGGTCTGGAACCGGGTCGAGACCGAGGAGGCTTTTCTGGAGCACCTCGGCCGCTCCTACGACGTCATCCTGTCGGACAATCGATTGCCCCAGTTCAGCGCCGCGCAGGCGTTGTCGCACGTCCGGGCGCTGGGCAGCGACATTCCGTTCGTGGTGGTCTCCGCCGCCATCGGCGAGGAACAGGCCGTGGCGCTCCTGCGGGCCGGGGCCGCCGATTATCTGATGAAGGATCGGCTGAGCCGGCTCGGCGAGGCGATCCGGCACGCGCTGGAGCAAAAACGCCTTCGCGAGCAGGCCCAGGCCGCCCAGGATGCGCTCCGCCGGTTGAACGAAGAGCTGGAGCGGAGGATCGCCGAGCGGACGGTTGAGCTGGAGCAGGCGAACCGATCACTGGCCCACGAGCTGGCGGAACGCCGGCGTATCGAGCACGTGTTGCGGCAGAGCGAGGCGGAGCTCGAACGCCGGGTGGCCCGGCGCACGAGCGAGCTCAAACAGTCCCAGGAACGGCTGCGGTCGCTGGCTTCCGAGCTGACCCTGACGGAGGAGCGGGAACGGCGGCGGCTGGCCGGCGAGCTGCATGACTATCTGGCCCAACTGCTCGTGCTGGGCCGCATCAAGCTGCAGCAGATCCACCAGCAGATCTCCGATCAACGGGCGGCGGCCGCGCTGAAGGAGGTCGATCAGATCTTTCACGACTCTCTCGACTATACCCGGTCGGTGATGGCGGAGCTGGCGCCGCCCATGCTGCAAGAATTCGGGCTGGCTTCCGCCCTCTGCTGGCTCGCGGAGCGCATGCGCACCCATGGCCTGACCGTCGAGGTGATCACCCAGGCCGTCATGCCCAAGCCGGTCGAGGACCACACGGTGCTGTTGTTTCAATCGGTGCGCGAGTTGCTGTTCAACGTGGTCAAGCATGCGGGGACTTCGCAGGCCACGGTGACCGTGGGCTGTACCCCGAAGGGAGAGCTGGAGGTCACGGTCGAAGATCGCGGCTGCGGGTTCGACCCGGCCTCGGTTGCCATGGGGCACGCGGGAGGGCAACTCAAGCAATTCGGGCTTTTCAGCGTGCGGGAACGAATGGAAGCCATGGGCGGGTGCATGATGATCGAAAGCACGCCCGGTTGTGGGAGCCGGATCGTCTTGCGCGTCCCTTGCGATCCTCCGGAGCAGGCGCCGGACGGGGCCGCGAACCGGGCGGCGGCTCATGACGACGCCGGTGAATCGAAGGTTCCGGTGATCCCGCTCGGGCAGCGTCCGGCTCGAGTGCTGCTGGTGGACGATCATGCCATGGTCCGCGAAGGATTGCGACGGGTGCTGGAACACTATGACGACCTCACGGTCGTGGGAGAGGCCGCCGACGGGTGGGAGGCCTTGGAGGCGATGCGATCGGTGCGGCCGGATGTGGTGGTGATGGACGTGAACATGCCCCGTCTGGACGGGATTGCCGCCACCACGCGCATCAAACAGGAGATGCCGAACATGGCCGTCATCGGGCTCTCGGTGGTCAATACGGAGTCGATGCAGGAAGCCATGCGGGCGGCGGGAGCGGCAGCCTTCGTGAGCAAGGAATGTGCGGCGAGCGAACTCTATCAGGCTATCCAGACTGCGTTGTCCCCGCCGGCCTGCAACGGGGGCGCGAGGAACGGGGTCACGGAGCCTGATCGATGACCTTCACCTGCACGTCCCTGACTCCCTGGATGGTCCGGAGTTGTGCGGCGGCCGTTGTCAAGGCTTCCCGCTGTTCGGCGGGACCTTCAAGCGTCATGAGGCCGTTGACGACGCGGAGGACCAGCCTGCCGAGGCTGATGTCGGGCGACAGCCTCAAGATCGTCTCGGCCTCATTGGCGATGTCCGGGTCGCTTCTGGCCGGCCCCGCGACTTCGATCTGATTATGGACGTCCTCGACCAACGGCACGGTCTGCGCCAATCGGAAGGCGTCCGCTCGTTGGGCTTCGCTGCCGACGGTGCCGGCCAGCGTCACGACTCGCTCGGAAACTTGGACAATGATGTTATTGCCGGGCGTCAACCGTCCGAGCTGCAACGCCTCCTGGACCGCGAGCATCATCTGTTGATCGGTCGGCGGTTCCGTCTCGATCCAGAGATTGTTGGCGATGGATTGGACACCCGGCACCGAAAGCGTCTCCTGAGTGGCCAGCGTTTTCATCTTGGCGGTCGGGACAAGCCCGGACAGGAGCACATGGCCGTGATCGACGCGGACGAGCACGCGGTCCAGCGGAGGAGTCTGTTCGGTCAACCGTCGGGTCACGCCGGCGGTGATCTGTTCGTCGGATGGAGGCTCCAGCGCGCGACAGGGAGCCGCATCGACCGCCGTCCAGAGCGCAAGCGCGACGACCGCCACGGCGCCGATGCAGGGGCGCGGGCCTGATCCCTGCCTGGGCATCGCGGCAATGCGCCACGTTCGTGTCGATCGAGTGGACATGCTCTTGTCCTTCTGCCCCTCGTATAAGCGTAATGCAAGGCAAGCAGGATCGAACTGGAAGAATCCCTAGCCCACATGATTCATGACGGATCGTGACGTTCCACCCGTTGCACGCACGGAGCAACGGGTACCCGAAGACGCCAGGCGTTGGACCCATTGCATGGAGAAGAGCAATGGGTACCCCCACGCGGAGCCCTGAGCGGCTGAAGCGTACTTGAAACAGTACGGTGAGGCCGCGAGCGGCGAGCCTGCCCGCCATACCAAGCTTCGCTTGAGCCGCCGCGCTCGATCATGTCGCGGCGGAGAGGCCCTTTGCCTCCGACTTCGCATGCTGGCTTGTCGCAGCCGGGGCACCCGTTGCTCTTTGATCGCAACGGGTCCCACGGCGGTTGCAGTAAAAGCGGTCATGAATCATGTGGGCTAGAAGTCATTTGAAAACCCCATGACCGTGCTTTGACAAGCACGAACCGAGATATATCCTGTCTTCAGGAGCAGATCCGTTCGCCCTGAGTCGGTCGAAGGGTGAACGGAGGGCTTGAAACGACTTCTATTGCGCCTTGTTCAATGCTGGTTCATGACGGTTCGTCGTGTTTCCCCCCTTTGTTCTTCTGTTGCAATGGGCCGAAGCAGCAGAACCGTTCATGGAGAATGTGGGGGGTCTGGAAATCCGCCCGGGACGGGCCATTCGAGGCGGTTGACTTGTCTGTAGCGAAAGGGAGTACACTTGCGCATACTTCTCCATTCTCCACATCGGCGGGCCGACACAGACGGCCGAGTCCGAACCGTCGAACACCACCCATGAAGAAGAGAGGAAGATGACCATGGCCAGCAAGCCCAGGGTGATTGTCGCCGACGACCATGAACTCGTCGCCGAAGGGATTCAAAAGTTGCTCGAACCCTATTGCACGCTGGTTGGGCGGGTCGCGGACGGCCGGGCCCTGCTCAAGGCCGTAGAAGACCAGAAGCCGGATATTGCGGTCGTCGATATCGCGCTGCCGTTGCTCAACGGGTTGGACGCATCCCGGCAGATCCTCAAGGCGAGTCCCGGCATCAAGATTGTCATCCTGACCATGCATGGCGAAAACAATTTCGTGCGGGAAGCGTTCCGAGTCGGAGTGTCGGGCTATGTCCTTAAGCAGTCCGTGAGTTCCGAATTGGTGCTGGCCCTCAATGAAGTGTTGAAGGGCAGGACCTTCGTCTCGCCGATGGTGGCCCAGGGCCTGGTGGATCGCGCCGTGAATCCCGCGGCTCCGGAGGGGCCGTCGGCGGAAGGCGGAGATTTTGCGCAGGGACTCAGCATGCGTCAGCGCGAAGTGTTGCAGCTCGTGGCCGAAGGCAAGTCAATCAAGGAAATCGCCGCGATCCTCAATGTCTCGATTAAAACGGTGGAGTTTCACAAGACCCGGATCATGAAAGAACTCAAGCTCCACACGACGGCCGAATTGACGAAGTACGCCATTGCGAACGGCCTGGTGTCGATCCAATAACGAATCTTCCGCAACGAATCGTCCGCTCTCCTGATCTCGGGCTGACTCCTCGCCGCGCTCTTTCCGACTTCCTTCCGGCCATTCTGAGCCTCGCGCGAACGACGTGCGTGATGGTCCGACCGCTTCGACTGACACCGCTGCGCGTCTGTATGAAGCGAGAGGCCGACCTTATTCCTGCGGATGGAGCGAGGTCATCCCCTGGGCCAGGGCGAACTTGGTGAGGTCGGAAATCGTGTGGAGGCCGAGTTTGCGGGTGATGTTGGCCTTGTGAAATTCGACCGTCTTCATGGAAATCCGCAACTCGCCGGCGATCTGTTTGGTCGTGCAACCCTTGGTCAGCAAGACCAGAATTTCCCGCTGGCGGGGAGTCAGGTCTCCGGTGAAACCTTCGGGGCGGAGCCACTCATGCTCGATGACTTCACGGACTTCGGAGGCGATCTTTTCCGAAAGATAACGCTTGTTGGCGAGCACGCTGTTGATAGCGGCTCTCAGCTCGTCCGATGCCGATTGCTTCAACACATAGCCGCTTGCGCCGGCCCGGAATCCCTCGCTGATGTGGATCGGTTCCGACAGCATCGTGAGAAAGACGATTTTGGCCGTCGGGACGTCGATCTTGAGACGGCGGGCGGCTTCATATCCGTTCATGTCCGGCATCGACACATCGAGCAAGATCACATCCGGCTTGGTGCGTGCCGCCAAGTCCAGGAGGTCCTTCCCGTTCGATGCAGCCCCGACGATGGAGAAATCCGGCTCCAGCAGTTGCCGGAGACTATCCAAGACCAACGGATGATCGTCGGCCAATGCGAGCCTGGCTTTGTACATGATCCTGTTCTCACATGAAGAGTTGAAGGCAGCTTCTGTGTGACGGTGATCAATCGACTGGCAGTCTGCGTTTGGGCGTGACCCACTCAGTATCCACCAGCCGCCCGCCGAGTTCAAGAGCGCCGGCGCCGCAACTTCGGACATGGGTCGCTTCTACCGCCGTTGACCGTGACCCTATCGCGTGTGTCCTTTCTTCATCCACTGGGTCCTTCCCCGGTTTCCTTCAAGGGTTCGTCCTAGTCCGCAGGGCGCGTCCCGCTGCATAGGATGGCGTTATCGGGTTCGTTCCGTCATACCGGCGCCGCACACCGTTCAGCGCAGTCAGGAAGGAGGAGGGCCATGGGACAGTCGCGAGTCTATCGGGCCAGAGCGTTTGATCTTCACGGCTTGCAGGGAATTTCAGACCGCACCGTCGAGACGCACCTGAAGCTGTACGACGGCTACGTCAAGGCGGCCAATCAGTTGACGGAGCAAATCGACGACATCGTGAAACAGGGCGTGGTCGATCAGGAGACGATGCCGGCCTTTTCGGAATTGGTCCGCCGATTGGGATTCGAATATAACGGCATGGTGCTGCATGAAGCCTACTTTGAAAACCTGACGCGCCGGGGGGCGCCGGCTCCCGGCCAGCATTCCGCCTTTCGCTCGGCGACGGAACGCTGTTTCGGAGGTTTCGATACGTGGAAAGAGGCCTTCGCCAGCGTGGGGCAGATGCGCGGCGTCGGCTGGGCGATCTGCTATCTGGATCCGAGAAACGGGCGGTTGAGCAATCACTGGGTCAGCCTGCACCAGAACGGCAATATCGCCGGCTTCGTCCCGCTGCTGGTGATGGACATGTGGGAACATGCGTACCTGCTCGATTACGCCCCCTCGGAGCGAGGCGAATACATCGCCGCGTTCATGAGCAATGTGAACTGGGAGGTGGTGGAGCAGCGGATGAACATGCCGATGCCGGCCTGGGCCGGCGCGGGGTCGGCCTGATCAGCGGATCGAGCCGGCGGGGAGCCATCGGTCCCCGGAGACAGAAACGACGGTTGACCATCGGGGGGATCACCATCACCCCTCACGGGATCGTGAGGAACAGAACAGGAGGAGCGCGATGAAGACGGTGTTGAGCACGTTCATGTTCGCAAGCGGGTTGGCCCTCACAACCGCGGCGTTCGCCGACGCCACGGGTTCCGGTCAAGGCCATACGCCCGCACCGGGTAAGGATCAGACGAATATCACCGACTCCCTGGAGAAGGGCGATATTCCGGAAAAGTACAACATCCTGCCGCTCCTCCACGGACAGCCGCAATCGGTCGATGGACATCAATTGGAAGATGCAAAGGTCCTCGACAAGAACGGGAAGCCGGTCGGCAAGTTGGAAGACGTCATTGTCGATTCGGCCAGCGGCAAGATCGCCTACGCGGTCGTGTTGTTGGACGAGAACCAACGCCGCATGCCGGTCGCCTGGTCGAATTTCAACGTGAACAAGGGAGAGAAAGAGGTGCGGCTGAAAACGAGCGCGAGCGCCCTTCAGCCGACCGGCGAGCAGGCCATGAGGGACAAGGATGGGCCGGACATGGACAGGATCATGAAGGAGGTCGAGAAGAAGCGCCAAGAGTTCAAGGGCACCAAGGGTAGCAGCGCACCAGCTCCGAACGTCGATATGACGGAGCCGCCGGCGCCGGTTCCCGGGCCGCCTGGCCCCGCCCCGAGTTTTGAGGGCGGCAAGTAAGTCATTGTCGAAGGGGAACAACATGGCCTTCCGGCAGCGCGACATGCTGCCGGAAGGCCTGATTGTGTGAGGTGGCTCGGTGCCGGTGAGGTGGCGTCATGAATCGACCGCCGGAATCCAGTCCCAGCCGTTACCGTTCGCTTGTGGAGGAGAGACGTCATGTCGGACAACGCGGCCGATGTGTTGATGGATACGTTGGAGGCCTGGAGCGTCCGGGTGGTATTCGGGATGCCCGGAGACGGCATCAACGGCATTATGGAGGCCCTGCGCAAGCGGCAAGACCGGATCCGTTTCATACAGGTGAGGCATGAAGAGTCGGCCGCGTTCATGGCCTGCGCCTACGCCAAGTACACCGGCCGGTTGGGCGTGTGCCTCGCCACATCCGGCCCGGGCGGGCTGCACCTGCTGAACGGGTTGTACGATGCCAAGCTGGACGGAGCCCCGGTGCTCGCGATCACCGGCCATCATTTTCACGACCTGATCGACACGCACGCCCAACAGGACGTCAGCTTGGATCGCGTGTTTGCGGACGTCAGTTGCTACAACACGCGGATCATGGGAGCGGCCCATGTCGAAGCGGTCGCGAACCTTGCCTGCCGGACGGCCTTGGCCTGCCGCGGGGTGGCCCATATCAATTTTCCGGTCGATCTTCAAGAGCAGAGCTGCGGTGCCCGCTCGAAGCGTAACGTGCCGGGCTACCCGTCCGATGTGTTTGCCACGAGCGCGCGGCTGCCCTCCGATGAGGATCTAGGCCGGGCCGCTGCCCTCCTCAACGAGGGGCGTCGTGTCGCGATTCTTGCCGGACAAGGAGCGTTGCGCGCAGGAGATCTGTTGGAACAGGCGGCCGAGCTACTGGGCGGACCGATCATCAAAACGATCCTGGGCAAGGCGGTGGTGGACGACGACAGTCCCTTGACGACCGGAGGAATCGGATTGCTCGGCACCAAACCTTCGCAGGAAGCCATGGAGGCCTGCGACACCCTCCTGATGGTCGGCACATCCTTTCCCTACATTGAATTTTTGCCCCAGCCTGGACAGGCCAGAGCTGTGCAGGCCGACATCAATCCAGCCCGGATCGGGCTCCGCTACCCGGTGGAGGTGGGATTGGTCGGGGATGCGCGCAAGACGCTCGCGGCGCTGCTGCCGCTGCTGGAGCGAAAGGCGGACCGCTCATTTCTGCATCAGGCTCAACGGGCCATGGAAGACTGGCGGAACCTGATGGAGCATCAGGGCACGCAGCCCGACAAGCCGATGAAGCCGCAGGTCGTCGCCTGGAACCTAGGCCGGCGCCTTGCGGACGATGCGATCGTCTCGTCGGATTCCGGCACGATCGCCACCTGGTTTGCGCGGCATATCCACGCCAAGCGCACGCAGCAATTTTCCCTCTCCGGAACCCTGGCGTCGATGGCCAACGGGTTGCCCTACGCGATTGCGGCGCAGATCGCCTATCCCGATCGCCAGTGCGTGGCCTTCGTGGGCGACGGGGGCTTTTCCATGTTGATGGGAGAATTCGCCACGGCCGTCAAGTACCGATTGCCGATCAAAGTGATCGTCGTGAAGAACAATACGCTCGGCATGATCAAATGGGAGCAGATGGTGTTTCTCGGCCATCCGGAGTTCGGCTGCGACTTGAGTCCCATTGACTTTGCCGCCGTCGCGCGGGCCTGCGGAGGGCGGGGCTTCACGATCGAGGATCCGGCGGATTGCGATCGCATTTTGGCGGACGCATTGAACTGCCCGGAGCCGGCGGTCGTCGAGGTGTTGGTTGATCCTTTCGTTCCGCCGATGCCCCCCGCCATCACCTTCGATCAAGCAGCGAAGTTCGCCCAAGCCCTGGCCAAGGGCCAGCCGAATGCCGACAAGATCGCCTGGACCCTGCTGCATGACCGAGTCCGAGAATTGATCTGACGCGCGCGCGTTCGCTTTCCCCGCGAGCCGTTGAGCTGATGGGGGAGAAAACCAGGACGGACCAGGGATTCAGCCAGGTGGGTCCGGCCTTTCAAAGAGATATGAAGGACACAGGGAAGGGATCGATGCATCGAAGGCCTCGATTATCAAGTGAAGAGCACATCGTCGGCGGAACCATGCCGATGAAGCGGAACTATCTGTTGATCTGGCTGGGAGCGGTTCTCTTGCTGAGCTTGGCCGTCGTGGTCGTAATCGTCCAGTATTACCAACCACGCGTCTTCGCCGAGGAGCCCAAACGGTATCAATACAAGATCGTCGAAGTGTCCAAAGAGACGGACCACATGCAGGCGATTCTCAATGAATATGGACACAGCGGCTGGGAATTGGTTGCGGTCGGCATGGGCGATCTCGCCGCGCCGAAGCTGATCTTCAAGAAGTAACCGTCAAGAGGACAAACCGGAGCCCGGAAAGGAGTCTCTCATGCAACCAGCGGAAGCCACAATGCCGTTACGGACCATCGCACCCGGGCATAGGGGGCGTCGCCCGATCATGGGCGCGACCGTTCCTTTCAGGACATTCATGAAGGTCCGTGTGGACCAACTTTGGCCCGAATTGAAGCGTGAATCAAGCGAGCACTCAGTCGCTGCCAATGTTACCGGCCTCGAAGGGAGAGTGAGCCGATGAAAGCTGCGATGCCGAGCTTCTACGTGCTTCTTGTGTCGGCCGTCCTGCTGGTTTCCGCCGGGTGCGAAACCACGCACGGCCAGTCGGCCTCCTCCTACCTGGACGACACCAGCATCACCACCTCGGTCAAGGCACGCCTGGCGTCGGATCAGATGGCAACGGTGACCCGGATCGACGTGGAGACGACGCGCGGCATCGTCCACTTGAATGGAGTGGTCGACAACGCCGAAGACAAGGAGCGTGTCGAACGGATAGCCGGAAGCGTCGAAGGGGTACAACGCATCGTCAATAATCTGCAAGTGCGGAAATAATCGCACGTGCGAACAGACCTGCGGTCGGTCGAGGCCGGAAGCGCATCAGAGGACGACGCCGGCCGCCGCATCGCGACGGGAGGAGGAGGCTATGCGATACTTGATCCTGTGGTTACTGGGCGTGCCGGCCAGCGTGCTGCTGTTGCTCTGGTTCTTCAAGATTCTGTAGCGCGCGCCATCTGTCTGTTGCGCATGGGCTTCAATGACTGGTGATCAGTGAAGGAGGAACTTATGGTACGTGTCGAACTGTCGGGAAAAGCAAGGACGGTGATGATGTGGGGCTGCGCACTCGGCGTACTGGGCCTGGGCTTAAGCGCGACGGCTTGCGCCGATCACCAGTCCTCCATGCATGCGAGGACCGCGCGCACGGGAACCGCTTCGGAGGCGAAGGTGTCCAAGGGAATGGTCAAAGGCGAACGGACGATCAAGGGCACGGTGACGGAGATCGCCGGCGGGCAGATCAAGGTTGATACCGGTGAGCCGCAGCCGCGGTATCTGCCGCTGAAGGCGGGTGGAGAAGAAGCCGCCTCCTTTCGGAAGGGGGATGCGATCGATATCGTGGTTAACGAGCAGAACCTGGTCGTGTCCTACCAACGGCCGGGCCAGATCAGCACGAAGGTGTTGCGTGGCGCTCTGGCGCAGAGTCTGCCGGTGGGCCAGGACCGCGCGGTGATCAGGACCGAGGAGGGGAAGGAACTGTCCTTCTATGTGTCTCCCTTGGCCAAGGCCAAACTTGCTGCGCTGCAGGTCAATGAGCCGGCGGAATTCGTCTTGAACGAGCAGAATCACATCGCCGACCTTCACTCTCAGTCCTCGCCGGGCGACGGCGGCCAGAGCGACATTGGATCAACCCCCAAATCCGTGCATACCCGGTTGGACGCCACCGTGATTTCGGCGAATGAAACCGAATTGCGCGTGCGGACCGCGGATGATCAGGAGAAGACCTATGCCGTCCGGCCCTTGATCGGGTCCCAGGTGGCCGGCCTATCAAAGGGCGAAGATCTGGCCATTTTCCTGGATTCTGAAAACTATGTCATCGACATCGCGAAGGCCAAGCCGATCCGCTAGCGGCAGCCGACGCGCAAGAGGAGCATGATCGACCGCTGGCGAGGCGGCCTCGCAACAATGGGGACACAAGTCGTTCCGAGAAGCAGGCGGCGGTCGTCCATGGCGGCGGCCAGGAAGGTTCGCTATGCCGTGGTGGGCCTGGGCCATATCGCCCAGGCCGCCGTGTTGCCGGCATTCGGCCATGCCAAGCACAACTCCGAATTGGTCGCATTGGTATCAGGAGACCGGAAGAAACTGGCGGCGCTAGGGCGCCAATACCGAGTACCACACCTTTATCGCTATGACCAATATGACCGCTGCCTGCGCAGCGGCCGGGTGGATGCGGTGTATCTGGCCCTGCCGAATCACCTTCACGAATCCTATGCCGTCAGGGCTGCCCGTGCCGGAGTCCATGTGCTGTGTGAAAAACCGCTCGCCCTGTCCGAGCGGGAATGCCGACAGATGATCGACGCGGCCGGGCGCCACGACGTGAAGCTCATGACGGCCTACCGGCTCCACTTCGATGCGGCCAACATGACGGCCGTGCAAGAGGTCGGCAAGGGCCGGATCGGGCAGTCTCGAATATTTCAATCGGTCTTCTCCCTTCAGGTCAAGCCTGGCAATATCCGGGTCAAGCGGCGATTCGGCGGAGGTCCCCTCTGGGATATCGGGATCTATTGCGTGAACGCGGCGCGCTATTTATTCCGGGATGAGCCGGTCGAGGTCTTCGCGTTTTCCGCCAACAACGGGGAAGCGCGATTCCGCGAAGTGGAGGAAATGGTCTCGGCGACGCTCCGGTTTCCGGGCGACCGATTGGCCATTTTCGCATGCAGCTTCGGCGCGACGGACGTGTCCGCCTACGAAGTCGTGGGAACGAAAGGGGTCCTTCGTTTGGACCAGGCCTACGAATATGCCTTGCCGATCAAACAGACGATCACCGTCAACGGCAAGTCCATGAGCCGAACCTATCCCAAGCGGGACCAGTTCGCGCCGCAGCTCCTTCATTTTTCAGACTGCATCCTTAATAACCGCCGGCCTCAGCCTTCCGGCGAAGAGGGGCTGCGGGATGTCCGGATCATCCGGGCGCTCTATCGATCCGCGGAGACGGGCCGGCCGGTGGCGTTGGCCGCGATGCCCGCCATTGAAAGGCCCTCTCGCCGGCGCGTCCGCACCAAACCCTCCGTGAAAAAACCGCGCGAATTCCACGCCACTCCTCCGAGCCAATAACAACGATCGGCCAGAGCACTATGAGAATTTCTCGCAACTGAGTTGACCGCCTTCTCACTATTATTCTGAATCAGGATCGTTGAACGCGAGGTTTCCGGCTTGGCTTCTGCCTAGTACCAGCTCTGACGCCATTCAAACATTTCATCGAAAGTCGCGGACAAGAAACCGGAGCATGGCGAGGCAACGTGATATAAAATGCAGTTGTTTAACGATGTGACCGCCGCATGAAAAGAAATATCGGTTCCTTTGAGTGGCTGGCTCCTGCAGACGCCTACGACCAATGGGCCGGAGAATATGATGATGCTGATCCGAGCACGCTGCTCGATGAGCCATTCCTGCTCGCCATGGTCAAGATCTTTCCCGGCTGTCGGCTGCTGGATCTCGGATGCGGCACCGGTCGGTATGTACGCATATTGAATCGACCGGGAATCTCGATCGTTGGGGTGGATCTTTCCCAGGGCATGCTTGCCCGCGCAAGGCGGACATGTCTCTCCAAATCGACGGTCGCATGGGTCCAAGCATCGTTCACAAAGCTCCCGTTCATAGGTGGAACCTTCGATCGCGTCATTTCTGGCCTGGTATTGGATCACGTGGAGAACCTCCATTCATATTTTCATCAGATCGCCACGATGCTTCGACCTGGCGGTCGTTTGATCCTGTCGACTGTTCATCCGGATATGCAACGTCTGACGGGATCAAACGTACGGTTCACCGTGCAGGGCCGCCACTATCAAACGGAAGGGACAGTGCACGAAGTCTATTCAATTGCAAATGCCGTTCGACAAGTAGGCCTGACGGTCGAAAGCCTACTGGAGCCTTCGGTTGATCAGAATATGGTCGCTCATCGGCCTGTCTGGAAGACTAGACTGGGTTGTCCCGCTTTGGTGCTTCTGGCCGCTCAAAAGGGCGAGGTTTCTAATTGCTCCCAATGACTTCTAGCTGAGGGGCGAAGCCTTCTCGAAACAGTAATAGCCGTATTAGGTATCTCCTCGCTCCGCTCATAATACAGATCCAGCCAGGGAGCCAGTTGGCGGGTATCCCATAATGGCTGAGCCGCCAGCGCACGGCATACCCATTTCACGAAACTCTCTTCCCAGCGTGCCCATGTTTTCGTATCCTGGTCTGCCAGCGGTAGCAGTGTGTCAGGGTAGACCCTGCGCCGACGGAACCCATGCCGGCCCACAAGTTGATCCAGGGTAGAAATGGAATAGCCATGGAGATACGGAAATGCAAGGAGATTGTTCCATGCGAGAACCATCGTTGCCATATCGTGCAATACACTTTGGCCCGTTATGATCTCCACGCCTTTACGATACAGCACACCATTAGGTACTCGAACGACAAGTAACCCCGCCTGTCGAAGGATCCGGCGCGCGGCTGCCAGCGTTGTATCGGGATTGGGAAGCTGATCGAAAGTATTCCAAATCACTACAGCATCGACCGAGCCGCCAGCGATCGATGCGTCCCCTAGCGTTCCACAATAGACAGGCAATCTTCGAGCGCGACAGAATTCCGTCACCTGCTTGCCCGGGTCCACTCCCAGCATGGTCCAGCCGCGGCGCTGGCCTGCAGCCAAAAAGCCTCCCACAAAACTGCCAACTTCGATAACCACGGGCGTTCGGTCGACCGGCAACCAGTTGGTTAAGAGCAATGATTTCTTTTCTGCCCATTTCCGTTGCAACTCAAATTCGGATCGAAGATGAGACTCGCTGTAGCGATCTCTTATATAGGCGGAGGTCACAGCTAACATGACGGGGCGCGGATTCCTGAAGATAAATCCGCATATGCGGCACTCCACTACATGGGTGGGGTAACCTTGTGTAAAGTCAGCCCGATCGGCGAGGTCGGCAGGTCGGCTGCCTATTCGCCTCCGCCGATGGAATATTTCAAGATCCCGGAGCTGGGCTTCGATGTCGGCTGCCGATGCAACAATGTCTAGTTGCTCACCGCCACAGATCAGACAGGGAACGTCAATGAAAGGACGCACCTGGGAAGGGCTTTCGGACGTCACGGCCTCCATCCTATCAGCGGCCTGGCTCATTGATGCGTGACCATCGCGAATCACTTTTGCATGCTCGCTTTCTGCATAGGGGTTTGAGCCATGGCGTCGGCAAGAAGATTATCTTCTTGTCTCTATCATGCAGCATGACCGCTCCCCTTCATTCCAGTGGTCACAGGCACCTGGGACTCTACGGCGACACCGTGCCCATAGACCAATTCGCCGCCGAGCCAACCCGAGATGCCGAGCATGGCAAGGCCGATCAGTGATAGGCCAAAAGGCAGAATATCGCCCGCCTGGCCATCCAGGCGCAGCCACAGATTGATTGCGAACAGACCGACGAGGAAGAGATTAGTGGCCATATGCCATCGGCCGATTCGTCGTACATTCGTGTCCACTAAAGAGCGGAAATCAAGATACCCTGGTACCGCAGCAATAACTGCGCCGATCACGCCACCGGCCATCGAAAAGAAGGCCATGTCCTCCCATAGTGTACCTCCAAAGCGCAGTATAGAAACGAGATCACAAATACACGAGAACGTCCACAGAGCGATCGGGAATGGAATTAACATTGGATGAATGGGATGCCCTTTTATGCTCGCAGGACTACTCATCGTTAGTTCTCCTTATACGCCTGAGGCCAGGGGCGACATTACCGAAGGCGGCCAGGCCCCTCCCGTGAGTGAACACCTTTTATATCGCGTCTTGCAGGCAGCCTCATTCAGTCTGATAACTGATGGTCTATCATGCTGATGGGAGCTACGCTGCGCCTCGATTCAGTCGCGCGGTACTAGGAAGAGCCCTGGATGCTCAATCCGTTCGCTCGAATCCTCCCGACAAAGGATTTCTTTAGTGAAGTCAGTATGGCCGCCAAAGCGATGTCAATTTAGATGGCGAAGAAATGATTTGCAGAGCCGCCCTCTTGGCAACAAAAAGACCCGGTACTTTTATAGCGCCGGGCCTTTCATCCCCTGGATTGCGCAATGTGTTCATGGACGCTTGTACAACGTTTCCATTGTGGTTGCGCCATGTGTGTTGCCTGCCAAGGCGTAACGTTACTGTGCCGCATCCCTGAAAAAAGTGCTCCTATGGGACTAGCCCGCATTATTCATGAACGCTTCTGCTGCCTTGGCCCATTGCAACAGACAAGCAATGGGCACCCCGATTCGCCGCTGCGACAGAGCCTACATGAGAAGTCGAAGGCAAAGTACCTCTCCGCCGCGATGTGATCGAACGCGGTGGCTCATGCGAAGCTTGGTATGGCGGGAGTGCGCGCCGCTCAGGTCCGGCCGCCTCACCGACTCGGCGGCGCGCACAGACATGGCGCTCTTTATTCATCGCGCCGTGCGCCCCTCGACGTACTGTTTCACGTACGCCTTGGTCCTTCGCGGCTGTGCTTGGGGGTACCCATTGCCGGGGGACCCGTTGCGGGTTGCTCCATGCAACGGGTCGAACATGCAATGGGTCCAACGCTTGGCGACTGCCGGGTACCCGTTGCGCCGCTCATGCAACGGGTGGAACGCCACGAATCGTCATGAATAATGCGGGCTAGGTTCTTTGACCTCTGGTTCTTAATTGGCGGCGTCCTGAACCTTTTCGATGGAAATTAGCCGCATTGTGGAGTTGTTTCGGAGAAGACCAATGAGCGAGAACGGCAGGCAAGCGACAAGGCGGCATCCAACCTTTGGACTATCCCGGGCTCAGGTTCAGTTCGGATACCGGATACGGTTCTGCGCGCCGGACTGATTTGGCCTATTCGGATAGTGGCGTGGTAACAGATTCGGAGGGCGGCAATGAGAAATGGAGTTAAGTAAATTGAATCTGAATCGTCCTGGGAATGTCCGCGAGATAATATGCAATGACCTCCCGATCCTGGTCCGACAATACCGTGCCGCAGGCGACTGCGGACAAAAGATACTCACTGTGCCTGCCGAAATCTTGGACCTCTTTTGTGAGAGTGTCCTTCGTATACATGATCAGGACTCCTTTTCGGAGTTGAGTGAGCGAGACAATCCTAGATCCTGAGAGGCGGTGGGTCAATGCATGAGGTCTACCCCGGGGTGCGTGTGCCGCGTTCGAAGTCGTTTGACAGGCTGTTCCAACGCAGGGGCGAGTCCTCTCAAGAAAGGCGCCAACGCGGCGTAACGTAAGATAAGGGGAAGGGTGGTGGAGAGGACTAACATCAAGTGGGAGGGATTATTTGCGCCGGTGATCTGTCATTCGGAACCGCCAGCAAACGGCGGTCTTCTTCGAACTCCTCCACATAGATCTCATAAGCGGTCAGGGCGATCGCGAGAAGAATCGGTCCGAGAATCAAGCCGATGAGCCCGAAATAGGCCAGGCCGCCGACGGTGGAAAAGAACAGCAGGATCATGGGCAATTGAGTTTCCGATCCCACCAGCAACGGATGGAGAACATTGTCCATCAGCCCGATCAAGACGACTCCGATCCCGATCAAGACGATCCCTTTCCAGATCGGCGCCGTCGTCATGAGATAGAGGGCCAAAGGGACCCAGATCAACGACGTTCCGCCGAAGGGGACGAGGGCGAACAGCGCGGTCAAGGCGCCGAATACGACCGGAAACGGCACCCCCAACAACCAATAGCAGAGGCCGGCCGCCGACCCCTGCGCCGCCGCGGTCAGCAGCGAGCCTTGCACGACGGCCGTGACCATGCCGCTCAACCGTCCGAACAGCTTGGTCTTGTGCCCTTCGTCCATCGGAATGGCGCGATAGAACCGCCGATAGACGCGGGCGCCATCCCGGTACAGGAAGAAGAGCGTCAGGAGCATGACGAGGAAGTTCATCAGAAATGCCATCGCATCGGCGGCCATGCCCGCGAGCTGTGAGACGAAGAACCCGCTGGCCTGCTTGCCTCCTTCGAGGACCGCCTGTTCGATCCGTTCGCGCGAGCCAATCAACCGGCCCAGCCATTCCTGAAAACTCACGCCGCCGATGGAATAGTGAGCGATGTCGCGCATGAATCTCGCCAGGCCGCCTTCCTTGACCCAATTGGAGATTTCCTCATAGGCCGCCAGGCTCTCATCGATCAGGACCACGACGAGAAATACCGCGGGCAGGATGATGACCGTGATGACGCCAAGCGTCAGGATCGCGGCCGTCAGGGTCTCGCGATGGCCGAGTCTGGCGCGCAGCCGCGAGTACAGCGGATAGGTCATGCGTGCGACGATGATGGCCCAGCCGATCGGAAGGATGAAGGGCCTAAAGATCAGCGCCAGTTGGTAGAGCAGGACCAGGAACAGGCCGATGAAGGTGATCGAGAAGATCCATTTCCGAACGAGGGCGCGCGACGCGGCGGGCGTCTGATCGCCCGCCGCAGGGAAATCTTTGAAAAGGGCCATCGGAGGGGCCGGGGTGAGTGGTTTGGTTCCGGATCACAGGGCGCGGAGAAAGGCCGCCAGGGCCGCCTTGTCCTCCGCCGTGAGCTGCAAGCCTCCCACCACGTTGAAGAACTCCACGGTATCCTCCAACGTCGGCAGCCTTCCGTCATGGAGATAGGGAGGCGAGTCCTTGATGCCGCGGAGCGTGAAGGTCTTGATCGGGCCGTCGGCCTGGGCGCCGAACCGTTCGAGTTTCAGATCATGCATCTGTTGGTCCATATACCAAGGCGGTTGGTGGCAGCCGGCGCAACGGGCCTTGCCGAAAAAGAGCTCTTCTCCCCTGATTTCCTGCTCGGTCGCCTTGTTCCGCATGAGGCGTCCGGTCATGGGATCGAGCTTGGGCGCGGGCGGCATGTCGATCATGTTCTGTATCTGGGCCATATGCGCGACCACAACGCGGTCGATGATGTTCATGCCCTTTTTGATGGCACGGATGTGATCGCCGTTGAAATAGGCCGTCCGCTGCTCGAACTCCGTAAAGTCTTCCACAGACCGGAGGCTCCGCTTCGATCCGTGAATCTGCTGGTTGAACAGCCCGCGGAGGCTGACGGTGTCCAGGCGCAAACGGTCCCGCTGCGGCCTGGTGTCCGGGTTGAGATGGAATTGTCCCGTCGTATGGAAGTTGACGTGGCAGTCCAGGCAGGAGACGCCCAGGCTCGGCTTCTCGCTCTTGCGATCATGGGTGGCGTTGAACTCCTCCTGCGGGAATTGCGTCACCAGCATGCGGAGGCCGTCGAGTTGCACCGGCGTCACGAGACCGCGGAACAGCCGGTCGAAATTCTCCGCCGTCAGGACCTCGCCTTGCGACACATCGCCCAATTCCGGATGGGTGGTCAGGAAAATCGGAGGCGGGAATTCGGGCAGGAAGCAGTCGGGAAGATCGAAGTTCACGTCGAAGCGGATCAGACGCGGGAACTGCTTGGTCTGGACGTCCGGAAACACTTGGCCGCCGACCGCCGGTTTCACGTGAGGCAGCCGGCGAAACCCGGCGGGGAACAGGTCCTTGGCCGCGATGTCTTCCGGGCTCAGTTTGGACAGTTGATCCCAGGTCGCGCCGTTCGGCAATTTGACCGTCGGACCGATCGGCTGCGGCTTGCCCTTGGTCATGACGACGCCGTCCTTGCTTCTGCAATCGAGTTGATACCGGTCCTGAAGGATCTTGGCGTGCTGGGCCATCACGGCTGGCTTATCCGCCTTATCCTTGGCCTTCACCTCTTCCGCGATCCGCTGAGGATCCTGGCCCGGCGGCGCGCCGAAGACATCATAGGAAAAATCGACGCCCTCGGCCCCCTTCTGTTTCGTGTCCTGTATATCCCGATCACCCTTGTCCCGCGGCGATGCCGACTCGCTTGACCAGACGGTGGCCAGCGAGCAGCCGACCAACAGGGCCATGATCAGCAACGCGTGACCGGCATGGGGTCGGCGAGAAACATTCTGTGAGGGCGGCTGTTGGTCAGTCATTACAGGTCCTTTCACTGAATGGGTTCTGTTGAACGATACACGCGAACACGCGAGCCCGATGGCAACAAGCCGGCCGGGCTCCTTGCTCGTTGCATCCGAGCCGACCGTAACGCAGTCCGCATGGATGAGCGACTGGGGACATCACTAGCGACGATTAGTTGGGCTTGGCGCTAGGGTGAAGCCGGGATCGATGGCGACGAAGGCTTAATCGGAAGGAGGGTTCCGGATGGAAAATACAGAGAAGGCCCGGGAGATTCGCGAATGGATCGATCCGGATGAGCGGGTCACCGTGAATTTCATCGACGAGTGGAACTTGAACGCGGAGGTCATCGGCTGTACCGACGAGGTCGTTCATCTCTCCCTGGAGACATCGCTCCCCCACGTGAAACAGCCGGTCTCGATTCCCCTGCGAGAGGTGACGTTGGCGGAGGACCCTTCCCGCTACACGCGGGATCCGGAAAAACCGCTCCGATATGGGCGCCTGGTCCTGACCATCGACCGCGATCGCCCCGACGGTCTCTTGTGAACGCGTCAGCATCGCCTCGGGCCGTTATCGGCCGGCCGCCGGCTTTCCTCTCTCGATGGGCCGATGCGGCGTGGAGATGGGAATGAGATCACGCAGCACGTCGCGAAGCAGCTTGCGGCCGGCCTGCAAGAGGACCGTTTGCATATGGCCGAGCTCGGCGGTCGCTTCCTCCCGGAGCCCCTCGATCAGCGACACGAAAAAGGGAGTCTGAACGGTCTGTCGGGCCGGACGAGATCCGGACGCAGCCGAAGGGGAACCAGCGACTGAACCGGTCGGATAATAGGGATAGATCCCGTCCGTTCGATTCCCTCCGGCCTTTCCCTTCTCCGGCATGACTCCGGCGCCCTTGGCAGATGGTGTGTAATAGGGATACACCCGCCGTCTCGCCTGGCCGGCCAACCGGCCGGCCAGAAAGCCGAACGCGATCGCTGCGCCGAACAGCGCCCATGGTCGTTCCTCGGCATGCTTGGCTATCATCCGGGCCCCGTTTCCGATTGTGGCGGCGCGCTCCATGGTGCTGGTTCCCTCGCGAACGAATCGATGAACGGCCTCTCTGGAATTGTGGAAGGTTTCCTCGACCCTCCGTTCGAGGAGTTTGAGCTTATCCGCGATCGCCTCGCGCGTCGCGACGATCGATGTTATGTCCTGCTCCACCGCATCTGTTGTTTGATCCATTGCGTGTCTTCCTTGAGTGAATGGATGGTTCTGGTCGGGACCAGGTTGAAGGTCCTGGCGGTGCCGCTGCCGATCTTGAGGGCCACCAGCCCGCCGCCCAACAGGAGCAGCGCGAAGATTCCATAGGAGGCCCACAGGGGAAGGCCGGCCACCTCATGCAGGAGATGCACCACCGCCAGCAGAAAGAGCAAGGCTGAGGCGGTCAACAAGAACAGACCGGCCAGAAACGCCACGATCGCGGCTTTCAGCTCGCCCAGCTCGGTCGCGATCTCGTCTTTGAGAAGCTGATACTCCTGCCGGATCAAGGTGCGGACGTCGTCCAAGAGGCCAGTCAGCAATGCCGCCATCGAGGGGCGGGTGAACGAAGATTGGTTCTCCTGCATGGTCACCTCTTGGTTCCCCGGCCCAGGAGGTAGCCGATTCCGAAACCGACTGCGAGCACTGGGATCGGATAGATCCTGATAAGCCGTTCCGCCCTGGGCCGAATATCCGAGTCAAAGGAGGACGCCAGGCGAGACGACTGCGCCTGCAATTCCTGGAGCGTCTGGACAGCCTGATCCGTTAAGGAAGTCGGCAGTTCGATTTTCATCAGCAGTTCCTTCCGCTAATGAGGGTCGCGCACAGGACTCTAATGACCCTGACGTGCAGACTACGCAAGATGCACTCCCTGCCCAACTGGGCATTACCCTGGACAGTGGCCTGTCACAAGGTCTGCCCATCGGCTAGGGGATCGCCCAGTGTCTGGCGGATCCGGCACGGGTTACCAGACAACGGGCGCCTGTACAGGTCCGATGCCGGAGGAATTTCATCTTCAGCCGGTAGCAAGAAAAGGAGTGACATGCCGGTCTCATCTTTCTTTCCATCGATTCATAGGGCTGATCGTGCCGGCAGGACGCTCCGGCTCTTGGTGCTGTGGTTGTTCCTGCTGTCGGCCCCGGTGCTTTATGCAGCCGATGACGCATATCTGGCCGGGTACGTGGCGTCTGTTCTCGAACGGGAATACCGGCTCCACGGCGCTCACGTCGAGGTGCAGGATGGGGTGGTCGTGATTCGGACGGAGTCGCTCAGTGGAATTCCGGAAGACAAGCTTAAGGTCGCGCTGAAGGAGATTCCCGGGGTTAGGCGGGTGGAGGTGCTGGAAACGGTCGAGGCCCCGGTCCCCGCCGCATCGGGCGCCGCGGCGGCTGCGGCGGTGCAGCCGCCGCGCTCGAATTGGTTCCCGGACGATCTCTTGGTGGTGCCGTTTCACGCGGACCCGCGCTGGCCGCACTTCTCGGCGGCCGTGCGGCGGTTCCAGAACGATCCGAACTTCTCCAACATGTTCGCTGGGAACTTCGGAGAGACCTTTGCCTTTTACCGGGGACCGGCGCCGTTCGGCGGCCAGTGGGACTTCAGCGTGCAAGCCGGCGTCTTCAGCCTGTTCGATGTGTCGTCCGTGTCCGGCTCCAACGACCTGGTGAACGCCGATTATCGATTCGGCCTCATGACCGGCTACCGAACGGGCCGTCTGTCCGGATTCATCCGCCTGTACCATCAAAGTTCCCATCTGGGGGATGAATTCGTGCTCAACAGCCAGGTGAACCGCATCAATCTCAGTTATGAAGAGCTGGACCTGAAACTGTCCTTCGACGCGGCTTCCTGGCTGCGCTTGTACGGAGGCGGGGGCCTGCTCGTGCGGCGCGACCCCGGCGACATGGGGATCGGCACGGCGCAGTGGGGGGTGGAGCTCTCCAGTCCTTGGACCTTGTGGGGCGGCCACCTTCGCCCGGTCGCCTACGGCGATTTCCAGGCGCACGAGCGGACGCAATGGCAAGTCGCGCATTCGCTGATGGCGGGCCTGCAACTGGAGCGTGTCCAGATCGGACATCGCAAGGTGCAGGTCCTGTTCGAATACTTCAGCGGGCCTTCTCCGGACGGGCAGTTCTTCGTCCAACAGGCCAAATGGCTGGGGGTCGGCATCCATCTGTACTTTTAGCGCGTCGTTCGAATCGTGGTGCAGGTTTCCCTCTAGGGATGATCCGAGTGTCTGAGGAGGCCGGAATCGATTACACGTAAAGTGAATACCGGGCAACCGGCCGAGATGGAACGGCCGGCGGAGCCGAAAGCACAGCGAACACGATCAATCAAAAGGAGGGATGTGATGAATGCCGATCATTTTAAGGCGAAGTGGAATCAGTTCAAGGGCGAGTTGAAGCAACAGTGGGGGAACTTTACGGACGACGATCTGCTTCAGATCGAGGGGAACTACGACAAATTCGTCGGCCGCATGCAGGAACGGTACGCCGACCGGAAGGACGAAGTGGCGCGGTGGGCCGATCAATGGTTCAAGGAGCGCGAGACAACCGGCACCGGCGGACGAGTGCGCTCGCTGGTCGGAGCGACCGTGCTGGCCGGGGCCTTGGGACTTGGCGGGCCGGCCTTTGCCGCGCCGGGGCTGTACCAGTCCACCGATCAGTTCTCTCGTCTGGACCAGGCGGCCGGCGCCGCGACCACCGTCGTCAATAAGGATCAGTTCCAGGGAAACTGGAAGCAGTTCAAGGGCGAGGTCAAGAAGCAATGGGGTGAGTTGACGGACGACGACCTGATGCAGATCGAAGGCGACATGGACAAATTCGAAGGGAAGGTGCAGGAACGTTACGGCGACCGGAAGGAAGAAGTGAAGCGCTGGACGGACGAATGGTTTGAGAAGCGGAAACAGTCAGGGACGCAGTCCCGGTGAGAAGCGGGCGCTGTGTTCGCTCAAAGGGATTCATAACGGCAGAGAAAGGACGACACACATGAGGCAATGGATGTGGGGACCGGCGCTCGTTCTGGGAGCCGCGATCACAGTCATAACCCTGGGACCGTCGGCGCCAATCGCTTCGGCCGAGCCGATGTTTCAGCAAATGGAGTACGGCCCGTTCTCAATCGGAGGCCGGGCCACCTATTATGATCCGAAAGACGCCGACGGCAAGTGGTACGGCGGCGCTCAAGTGCGGGCTTATTTGGGCAACTATTTCGCGATCGAGGGGTCCGCGGATTATCGCCGGAATGATTTTGAGAATACGCGAGTCCATTCCTATCCGGTTCAGGTCTCGGCGCTGATCTATCCGCTCGGACATACCAGACTGGCTCCCTTCATACTGGGCGGAGGCGGCTGGTACTACACCTCCGTGAAGGGGCCGGGGGTTGACGACACGCAGAATCGGTTCGGCGCCCACGCCGGCGGGGGACTTCAGTTCATGCTCAGCCGCCATTTTTCAATCGACAGCACCTATCGCTATATCTGGCTGGAAAGTATCGAGTCGAAGAACGTGAGCCTGGACGACAAGAAGTTCAGTGACAACGGCCATATGATTACGGTCGGCTTGAACTTCCATTTCTGACCACGGTGTGCATGAGCGAGTCGCTCAACCCCCCGAGCGGCTCGTCCTCAGGGCAAGGGCGAAGCGCCTTTTCAACATGAGGGGCGTCTTCGCCCTTGTTGTGTGGAGGCAGATGCCGGCCGGCCTGTGAGGCCTATACAGCGCAAGAACCTATACAGCGCAAGAAAAGGAGGGGCTATGTCCACCGCACTGATCATCATTCTGGTACTGTTGTTGGTCGGCGCCCTTCCGGCTTGGCCATACAGCCGCTCGTGGGGCTATTATCCTGCCGGCGGCCTTGGCCTGGTCCTCATGCTCCTGGTGCTGTTGGTACTGCTCGGTCGAGTCTGAAAGACCCGGCGCTGCCCTCGGGTGGAGGGTTGTGATGAGCTTATGGGCGGCTGGTCCGGCCGAGGCGGAACCCGAGGAGAAAGACCATCAGAATCAACGCAGCCATCAGCGCATCCGAGCTCCTGACGGCCTGCCTCTTCACCTCCAACCTATCCCCGCCGACCCGCTTCCGTCGCACTTCTCTTTCCCCAGGTGCCGTCGATGTGGTCCCCCCGGGCAGGCCGGTAGAATCATGACGCAAGGCCTCCGCATTGGCGTAGAGATCCATAGGCGAGCCTTCGGTGTCGAACGCCTCGGATCGCGAGGATGGCAATTGATCAGGTGGCATGGCTCCTCCATGATTCATAGCTATCCTTCCTCCTGTTCCCTTATCCGATCACGCATGGATTGACCTCAGCGACCTGCGCCCCGTTCCCCATCCACTCTCCACTCTCTTCACTCTCTTCCACCTTGGGCTTGGGCCTTGCTGTTGAGTTTCAGCCTATCCCTGCGACCCGGAGCAGCGCCACTCGGCGTTCTCCTAGCACGCCTGCCAGTTTGAGAACCGCGTTCGTCCCCTCCGTGGCTCGGGGCAATCCATGGGGCGGCTAGGGGTTCAACCAGTAGGTTCTGTGAGGGCGGCGATTATAGTGAACCTCACACACTTGGAACCGGCATGCGCGGCGGCGCAGTCTGGTCGTTCACGTATCTCTCATCAAGGCCGAAGGAGGATTCACTCATGCGGGACAGCGGTCAAGACAGCCTGTTGACGTTTCTGGGAGGAATGGCGGTCGGTGCGATAGCCATGCTGTTGTTCGCGCCGGAGAGCGGGGCACAGCTCAGGCAACGGCTGGGCCGATACGCAAGGGAAGCCGGTGAGGAGTTGGCGGAGGAGGGAGCAGCCGCATGGGAACGGGGCAGGCAGGCGGTCGATTCCGCCGTCGAACGGGGAAAAGATTATGTTGAAGGCGCGCGTGAAACGATGCGCGACAAGGCCTCGGCCATCACTGATGAAATCGGGGACCGGTACGAGGAGATCCGGCAGGGGCGAGGCGCCAAATAGCCGGGCGCCCGCCCGTGCGGCCGCCTGGGCCTATCGCGTCTGAACCGGATCGCGGCCCGTTTCAACTTTTACACCGTTGTGCCAATCGGTCGAAAGGAGATCCTATGTCTCGCACATACCTGCGCATGGCGCTGATCTTTGGGTTGATCTGGGTGGGGACGGCCGAACCAGGTCATGCCTTGTTCGGCTTGGGAGATTCGGACAAGAAAGAATTGGCCGCTTCGGCGACGATCACCCTCCAGCAGGCGGTGGACAAGGCCGTGGGGAACGTCCCCGGGACCGTGGTCGAAGCCGAGTTGGAGAAACATGACGGGCGCGTCGTGTACGAAATCGAGATCATCGACGAGCAGGGGAAGGAGTGCGAGGTGTTGATCGATGCCAAGACCGGAGAAACTCTTAAGATCAAGCGGGATTGAGAGGCCGATGTGCCAAATGCGCAGTTCACTTTCATGAGAGCGAGGAGGGCCTGACCATGTTGAGCTGGGCCGTGACCTTTTTGGTGGTCGCCATTATTGCCGGTATCGTCGGATTGAGCGGAGTGGCCGGCACGGCGACCAATATCGCCTACGTGTTGTTCGTGCTCTTCCTGATCTTCTCGATCGTCGGAATGTTCATGGGGCGGCGACCACCGGCGTAACGAACGAGCGCGCCGCGCGTGCCGACACGCGCGGCGCGCGCAAGCCGGCGCCTGCCGGGGATGGAAATAGAACCTCGGGCTCCCGGCAGGCGCGGTGCACCGGCGGCATTCCTACCTGCGTTGTAACTCGTCTTGGTTTCTGTACTGCCAACCATCCATCGATCTTCGCGGTCGCCTTGAGTTTTCAGCCTTCCCGGGAACGGCCTGTCTCTGTCTTGATAAGAGAATGCCGTCATCTGACCGGGGCCTCTCCGTTCATCATGTGATCCACCTGGTCCTAGCCCGCATTATTCGTGAACGCTTCTACTGCAACCGCCGATACGCCGCTGCGACGAGCCAGCATGCGAAGTCGGAGGCAAAGGGCCTCTCCGCCGCGACATGATCGAGCGCGGCGGCTCAAGCGAAGCTTGGTATGGCGGGCAGGCTCGCCCCTCAAGGCCTCGACATACTGTTTCAAGTATGCCTCGGCCTCTTGGGGCTCCGCGTGGGGGTACCCATTGCTCTTCTCCCTGCAATGGGTCCCACGCCCGGCGTCTTCGGGTACCCGTTGCTCTGGATATGCAACGGGTGCAACGTCAAGAACCGTCATGAATAATGCGGGCTAGGGTATTTAAGAGTGGCGGTCCGGGGCCTGTTCCTCGCAGAATGAGCGGGAACCGACGGCTGGAGCACCTCAACCGGATCACGGAGGACAGTACGGTGAGGGCAAACGACTCGTCCACAGGCGTGGTGAGCCATGCGGCGCCGATCCGAGTGGTGATCGCCGATGACCACCGACTCGTCAGGCAGGAATTGCGGAACATCCTGGAGGAGACGGAGGATATTCAATTGGTCGGCGAGGCGGTTGATGGATGCCAGGCCGTGGAACTGGCCGGGACGCTGACGCCGGATGTCGTGCTCATGGATATCAACATGCCGCGCATGGACGGAGTAGAGGCGACTCGTGTGATCCGCCATCGCTATCCCTCGGTTCAGGTCGTCGGCCTCTCGGTGAATGCCGCGCACTTTGCCGAGGCCTTGCGATGGGCCGGAGCGGTCGCGGTGCTCAATAAGGATGGCGACCATGCCCGCCTCATCGAAGCCATCCGATCGATTCGCCCGACTCGCAATTAGGACAGGCCCACATCCTCCGTTCTCTTCGAAGCCCTCGAGTCTAACCTATCCCGACTAGTTCTTTCATTTCTCCGATCCAGGGTCCGGCTTCCTATGGGCTTGGGTGTTCCCCAGGGAGGCCCCCGGCGGTCTGGTGCTATAACGAGGCCAGTCAAGGAAGGAGCATGTGATCAAGCCGCTTGAGCGGGATTTGGCAAAGCCGGCCAAATCAGTGGCCGATCAGCTTGGATTTCCACTCCACTGTTCATCATGAGGAGGAAGTGATGGCGACATTCACGGCGGCTCCGATGTTCCGTGTCAACCGATCGACCAGGGGCAGAACAACCGAGCAGGCGGCGGCCAGCAAAGAAGCGCAATGGCTGGAGTCGATCCTCCGGTCCAGGCAATGTCCTCGATGTCAGGGCTTTCTGGTCGGCGATCTCTGCTACGACATCGACGACGACCAGGGCCAGCGGTGGTTCTCGGCCTTGCGGTGCGTGCAGTGCGGGGACGTGCTCGATCCGATCATTGCGCGGAATCGCTTGGCCGTGCTCGGGCGACGCCGGGCGGACGAGGGGGAAGCCTTTACCGCCACCGCCGAGTTCGAGGACGAGGCGCCATTGCTTCGGGTTTCGGCGTAAGCCAGACCGGGACAGAATCGGGAAGTAGGTAGCACTGCACCGCCAAGGGGGGAGGCGGCGGGATGGTTGGATCGGCGTGGCGACGGCTGTTTCTTGTCATTGGGATCATTGGACTGTTGGAATTCTCGGCGCGGCCGGCCTGCTGGGCGGCGCCGGAGGCGGCTCCGCCAAACGCGCCCGGCACCACGGACGAGTTCTTCTTTGACGAGCGCCTCAATGAGGGACTTCCGGCCGTCAAGAACCCGCCGAGCCTTCGAACTCCACGGGTCGCGCTGAAACATTTTCTCTCCTCGGCCGGACAAGGAGAGTTTGACCGAGCCGGCCTGGCGCTCAACCTCGCGCCGGTTCCTCCGAAGGATCGCACCCGTCTGGCGCCCTATCTGGCCGAACACCTCTATTACGTCCTCAACAAGAAACCCTGGATCAACTGGCGGACCATTTCGGATCGGGACGACGGCCAGCTCGACGCGGAGCGCAATCCCAATCATCCGGCCGCCGGCAGGCCGAGGCGCAGCATCGCGATCGCGACGATCCCTCTCGACAATTGGGATGTCGAGATCAGGCTGGAACGATTCAAGCCGGCCCGCGGCGAGCCGGTGTGGCTGTTCTCTCCCGGCACAGTCGAGAAGATCGATGACCTCTACAAGGAGCACGGCCCGGGCCCGTTGATCTATTCGCTGCCGCCGCAGGTGCGGGCCCGTCTGGTGAGTGGGGATGTCGATTGGCAGACGGGGCTGTTGCTGCTGCTGATCGTGAACGGCGCCGCGGCCGGCTGGCTCGTCAGGCGGCTGATTCTTTGGGGGCGGGGCCGCTGTCGCAGTCACACCCTGTGCGGCCTGGCTGATCGCATCGCCGCTCCCATCGCGTTGCTGAGCGGCGCCCTGGCGTTCTATTACCTCGGCTTCGTGAGGCTCTCGCTGTCCGGGCCGATCTTTGCGACCGTCGGTCCGCTGCTCTCGATCCTCGTGATCGCTTCCACGACCTGGCTGGGGACCCGCAGCATCGGCTTCCTCGCCGATACCTACACCCAGCCCTATTTGGACAAGATCGGCCAGGAGGTGTCGGTGACGGCCAAGCGCCGGCTCACGCTCGTCTCAGTCGCGCGGCGGCTCATGATCTTCCTGGCCGTGCTGGGGTCGATCGTCCTGGCGGTCGAGGAGGTCCACCTGTTCGACAACTGGTCCACCTCCGTGCTGGCGTCCGCCGGCATCGTCAGCGTCATCCTCGGGGTGGCGGCGCACAATGTGCTCGGCAACGTGATGGCGGGCATCCAGATCGCGATCACCCAGCCGGCCCGGATCGGGGACAGCGTCGTGTTCGAAGGCCATTGGGGCTATATCGAGGACATCACCTATACGTCGGTGACCATCCGCCGATGGGACGCCAAGCGCGTGATCGTGCCGGTGTCCTATTTTATCAGCCATCCATTCGAGAACTGGTCCATGAAAGAGTCTCATATCCTGACCACCGTCGTCCTGTACGTGGATTACGGGATCGACATCGATGTGCTGCGGGCCAAGGTCGGCGACGTGCTCTCGTCCTCGCCGGCCTGGGACCGGCATGTCGGGCCCTCGTTGCAGGTGACGGATCTTACGGAGCAATGCATGGAGCTGCGGGTGCTCTGCAGCGCGAAAGACGGTCCCTCCGCCTGGGACCTGCAATGCCACCTCCGGGAAGAGTTGATCGAATTCGTGCGCACGCTGGAGCAGGGACGCTATCTGCCGAAACAGCGGCTATCGATCGATCCGCCGCCGGCCCCGCGTGCCGCGGCGTCCGAGCAAGGCGTCGATGCCGTCCCGCGCCCTTCGGGCCGGCCTTGACCCTGTCTTGACCGGCGGACTGTTCATAGCTCCTTCGACCAGAACACAAACATGCCATGGCTGCCGTATTGCCGCTCGCCGCCCGGGTCGCGGATCATCCCGAAGTTGTACGCATAGCTGAACTCGATTTGCGAACGCCAGGGGGCGCCGCTGATGACCCCCCCGCCCAGCGACGGCAACTGATCCATGCTCATGCGGACCGCGCCACCGTCGGCGAACCGCGGCCGTTCGACCAGTCCCCAGGTGCCCCTGACGTAGGGATACAGGAAAAAGAGGACCTCGTACCGATAGGTGAGGGTGGTGACAAGGTACCGCCTTGGAAACAGCTCATTGAACGCGACGCCGGGCAGCAACGGGAGAGCGAGGGCTTCCCATTCATATCCGGTCGGGCGGCCGGGAAGCCGGAAGGAGGAGAAGCGATCCTGATCCTTCCCGATGCCCGCGTACAGGGCTGACACGAGCCGGTGCCGCTCGCTGTCGACGAACGGAACGCCGCCCGCCGCTACGGCAAAAGCCGTGGCCGTCAGATAGCTGCGCTCCTTGCGCACGTCCGGATCGTCGAACGCTACGCCGCCCCACTCCTCCCAACGGGAGCGGTTGGCATAGACGAAATCGCCTCCGAACGCGAAGCCTCGATGGGGAAGTTCCATCAGGTTGCGGATCATGCCGTCGGCGCGCATCCGAAACCGGACGCGGCCTTCGTAGGTGTCGGTGGGGACTTTGAATTGCGGCGACGCTTCTTGTTTGCCCTTGAACCAGAGGTAGCCCGGTTCGTAGGTCAGGGAGAGTTCGATGGCGTTGTCCTGGTACCAGGGCTTGAGGCCGGTGCGATAGGCCACTCCGATGCCGCCATAGATCTGGTTCCATTCCACCTCGACATCGCGGATCCGTTGTCCCTCCACATATTCGGCCCTTCCCAGCGGGATGATAATGCTGTCGAAGGTCAGCAGGAGTTCCCAGCCCTTGAGCCACCGGGAGCCGAAATTGAAATTGATGTCGTTGAAGACGCCGGCGAAGGCCCCGCGCAGGCGGCGCCGCTCATGATCCCAATTGCGCCAGACGAACAGCGAGCCGAACGGCAGGACCTCCAGTTCGCTGGGGCCGTTGATGATCCACTGCACGCCGAAGTTGGCGGCGGTCACGCTGCGGCGGTCCCTGGGAGGCACGTAGATCTGTTGGCCGAACAGGGTGGCCTCATAGGGCTCTCCAGCCACTCCGGTCGGAGGCTCCTCCGCCCGGCCCGCCCACGCAAGGGCGAGCAGGAAGGCTGTCGCGGCGAGACAAATTAAACCGGCACCACACAGGGTACGTAATAGGCTCACAATCGGCAGGATCTCAGCACGATTTAGGGGCAAAGGCCGGACAAGCAAGACCGGTTGGGGCCGTCCTGGGCTTCGAGGCGGGCACGTAACTGGGCCAATTGAAACCGCAGAGCCGGAGGAGCTCCGGCCACGAGCCGATCCGCCTCTTCCAGAAGCAGGGCCGCTTCCTTATGCCGGCCCTGCTCGAAGTAGTGGGAGGCGAGGGTGTGCAGCGCATAGGGGCGGAACGAGGCCGAGCCTTCCATGGCCCGTCGAGCCAAAACCTCGATCTCGTTCAGATGGGAGCCTTGCGCGAGATAGACCATGGCGAGGTTGTTGTTGGCACCCGGATGGCGGGCGTCCAAGTCGAGAACCGACCGGTAGTGCTGTCCAGCTTCGGCCAACGCGCCTGCTTCGTAGGCCAAATTTCCCAATTCCATATGAGCGGAGACATTCCGCGGATCACGGTCGAGGGCTTTCTGGAATTCATTCGTCGCGAGTGGACGAAGATCCTTGGCGAGATACGCCTGTCCGAGCGCAAGGTGTTCCTCGGAAGTCAACGGATCATGGGTGATGAGGGGCCGCGGCATCCACGAACAGGCCGGGGTAAGGAGCAACACAAGCGCGGCAAGGAGCGAAAGCCGACGATGGATCACAAGCCTGTGCTCCCTTTTCGCCCGGGAAGGACGGTCTCGGTCGAACTCCGCCCGGGACGCACCGTCAACATCCAGTTTCCGGCACCGGCCCAGTCACGGAGAAAGGCGGCATAGGGAAAAACACGGTTGGGCCTGGTTCCCGAGTGGGCGATGATGCGGGCGTGGTCCTCGTCGAACCCGGTGACCAGTACATAATGGCCGATGGGGAGCCAGCCGGTTCCAAGGTTCAACTGGACGATGACCGGCCGTCCTGCCGTGATCTCCACTTGCAGGTCCGGCATGGTCCCGCGAACCAGTTGCGCGATAAACCCCCGGTCGGCGGCCGCCTGCCGGAGATCGAAGGGCAGGGTCCCGCGCAGGCTCCGGTCATACACCTCCGCAGCTAGATTGGCCTGACTCACCGACGACCCCCAGTACGACAAGGATTGCGGCCAGGGTGGCCGGGCCACATTCGTCTCCATCGTCCGCGAAAAACGGCACTCCGGCGATCCATGTTGTGCTGGTAGTTGCCCATGGGATCGGCGAAGACTCGCCGGTGCCCGCACAGCCGGAACTCAACCAGGCCGACAGGATCACTGCAACCATCCGTCCTCCAAACCCAATCTGAAAGGCCTTGGCACTCATGGCCGATCACGAACAGCGATCAGACTAGAATGACGATGATGACCGCAACCAAGATAATCAACAGGACCGTGAGAATGGTCCCGAGCACGTGATCGATGCCGCCGGGGAACAACTGGTCGATCTGGGAAGCCAACAGATGAAGCTGCGCGTCGGACAGCCGATTCAACCGATTCTGCGCCTCCTCGGCGGATAAGCCGAGGTCCTCCAGCCGTTGCTTGACGATCTTCATTTCCAAGATCTTCTGGACCTTCTCCAGATCTCTCGTGCGCAGGTCTTCGGCGGGTAACGATTCAACGGTCCCATCCCGATCAACGGTTCCATCCCGACGGATATCCTCCGTGGACGCGGGCTGCGGGGACTCATATCGAGCGGGATCTGCCGGAACAAGCGCGGCCAGGCCGCTCGAAACATCAAGCGCCGTCAAGACCAGCGACAACGCGAGGAGCGAAAGAGACGACAGTCCGAACCGAGCGGCCTGTAACATATCGACTTCTCCTTATTTGATCGTCGTCTGGATCTATCCTGGAATCGCCAGATGACGAAATGAAACTCAATGTGCGAATGCGCGAAGGTACGTAGCCAATACAGTTTCTTGTACGCCGCGGCGCCGCCCGACGAACCTAGGAGCAACCCTGGTGCCGGGAAGGGGCGCCGGCTCTAATCGGATGTCTTGCCGGGGGTCTTGCCAGTGCTTCCCGGGAGCCGGGTGCGGTACGGTGAGGCATTCTGCCGAGAGGAGGGGCTTATGACGCGCGAGGTTGGTCTGCAATCATGGCTGGAACCGCGGCGGGCGGTGATGAGGCGTCCGAGGAGGCGGGGATCCGTTCGGCCGGCCCCCGTCCAGCCTGATCCATCGCCCTTTCCGCCTGAGCCTCAACCTGATCCGTTTCCTCCCCCCAACCCGACGCCCGATCCGCCCTTGCCGGACCCGACGCCTCCCCCGGTCAAGCCGCCGATTCCGCAACTGGGGCCGGCGGCGCGCCGCCCGGACCGATCAGCAGCACGAGCGGCTACTCCGCCCTGGGATGCTGTTGGACCGGTGCGGCCGCTGCCGGTCGATCCTCCGCGGACTTCTCGGCGCAACGCGTCAGGTTATAGGCGGTATTGATAAGCGAGATATGGGAGAGGGCCTGGGGAAAGTTTCCGAGTTGGCGGCCGGAGACGGGATCGTATTCTTCGGCCAGGAGGCCGACATCGTTCCGGATGTCGAGCAGGCGGGCGAAGAGATCAAGGGCACGTTTCTGGTGGCCCATCAGGGCGAGGTTGTCGGCCAACCAGAACGTGCAGGTCAGGAACGAGCCTTCCCCGGGCGGCAACCCATCGACCGAGGGCTGGGGCTCGTAACGTTTGACGAATCCGTGCTCGACCAGCTCCTGCTCGATCCGCTTCACCGTGGCGACCATGCGCGGGTCCGTGGCGGGCAAAAAGCCGACCAGCGGGATCATGAGGGCGCTGGCGTCCACCTGTGCGGCGCCGTAATACTGCATGAAGGCGCCCCGCTCAGGATCGTACCCCTCGCGACAGACCTGCTCATGGATGCGGTGCCGCACGGCCTTCCATCGGTCCAACGGGCCGGACCGTCCGAATCGCTCGATGGCCTTGATCGCACGGTCTACCCCGACCCAGGCCATGACCTTGGAATGCGTGAAATGGCGGCGCGGCCCGCGTACTTCCCAGATGCCTTCATCGGGGCGTTCCCAGGCCGATTCGAGAAATTCCAGCAGTTGTCGCTGAAACTCCCAGGCCATTTCGTTCGGCTCGATGCCGCTGCGCCTGGCGATGTGGGCCGAGTCCATGATCTCGCCATAGACGTCGAGTTGAAACTGTTGGGAGGCGGCGTTTCCGACCCTGACCGGGGCCGAGCCTTCGTATCCCGGCAGCCAGTCCAGGTTGTATTCGAGGAGCCGGCGCTCGCCTGATAATCCGTACATGATCTGCAACTCGGATGGATTGCCCGCGGCGGCCCGCAACAGCCATTCGCGCCAGGCGCGGGCCTCGTCCTGGTAGCCGGCCAACAGGAGGGCGTAGAGGGTAAAGGTGGCGTCGCGCACCCAGCAGTAGCGGTAATCCCAATTGCGGACCCCGCCGATCCATTCGGGCAGCGAGGTGGTCACGGCGGCCACGATCCCGCCGGTCGGCGCGTAGGTCAAGGCTTTGAGCGTGATCAAGGATCGCAGCACGGCTTCGCGCCAGGGGCCCTGATAGGTGCAGCGGCCGGACCAACCGCGCCACCAGGTTTCCGTCTCGGCCAAAGCCCGGCGGGCATCGATCCGCTCGGGCGGCGCTCCGTGAGACGGACGCCAGGTCAGCACGAACGGGATCTCCTGTCCTTCTGTCACCGTGAACTCGGCGACGGTGGAGAATCCCTTGCCTTCGAGCTTGATGTCGGTCCGGAGATCGAGTGCATCGGGGCCGGCCAGCGCTTCCAGGAGACCGTCTCGCCTTCTGACCCAGGGCACGACCCATCCGTAATCGAAGCGGATGATCAGCTCCATGGCCATGCGGACCTGGCCCTTGATGCCGACGACCAACCGAATCAGGTCGATGTTCGTGTCGTGCGGCGGCATCCAATCGATAACGGTGGCCGTCCCGCCCTCGGTCCGGTACTCCGTTTCCAGGATCAAGGTGCCGTCTCGATAACGGCGGCTGGTCTTCCGTACCTCGTCCTTGGGCGCCAGCAGCCAGCGCCCGTTGTCCTGAGTTCCGAGCAATGCGGCGAAACAGGCGGCGGAATCGAAACGGGGGACGCAGTACCAGTCGATCGAGCCGTCCCGTCCGACAAGGGCGGCCGTGTGGGTATCGCCGATCAGCGCGTAGTCTTCAATTCGAGAGGCCATGGAGAGCAGGATGCCTCACCGGCCCGATGGATTTCAAACTGATTCCGCTGCTGATCGGGAAGCGTGAAGGATGGGAGTACGACAGGGAAAGCGGGATTAGGGGTGAAAGGAAGTCAGCCGACGAAGTCGGGATTCAGGCGATTCATGGAGCGGACGCCGGTGGCTTTGATTTCGTTGTAGACGATCGCGCGGCCAGACTGGCGCATGCGGCTGAAGATGCCTTCGACGATGACCAGATCGCCCTCGCGAACTTCCGCCTGTCCCAGCGCGACGACCTTGACCGTGCCGGCCTGGTCCTTGATCAGGAACCCGTACGCGGGCTTGCCGTCGCGGGTGGTGGCCAGTTGAAAGTTGCTGACTTGGCCCGCGATGATCACGGTCTGGTGATCATATTGCTCCGGATGGCTGATGAGCTCCGCGATCTCCAACACGTTGGCGGCGATCAGAAACGGAGGAAACAGGCTGAGGAAAAATCCGAATAGACCGGCGAGAATCGTGGCGGTCATCGGCGGTGCAGGTCGCGTCACGGCTGATCCTTGGGTGAGATTATACCGCAGAACCTTCTATGAGAAAACGGTCGATGAAAAAGAAGTTTGGACGAGAGTGGATCACCGGCGGGAGGGTTCTCAAGGGCCCGGTTCTTGGGCGGATCGAACCTCGCCGAACATGCTGTTCAACACGTGCTGCGTCATTTCGTTGATTTCGATCTTTTCCGGAGCCGGCGGAGGCAGTTCGCCCGGCGCCAGCTTCGGCTGCGGCGAGACCAGGGCGAGCAGCTCGTCTTCGAGCGCCTCTCGGCTCTGATCGGCTTCCGCCAAAACCGCGCAAAGCTTTTGCAACCCGAAGACCGACCAGCCTTCTTCGGCATGGACCGCGTTCGAGCTGCCTCCTTTCCCCAGCGAGAGCCAGAACTTGGTTTGGGCATCTTCGGGAAGACGGTTCGCGACGAACGCCTGGAGCTTCACCATAAAGGCGTCTTCCGTCTGCTCCAGCCCGTCGTAGTGGGCCAAGGACCGTTCAACAGGCCGCTTGGATAGGACCGTAAAAGTCTCTTTCCAGAGATCGACGGGTCCTTGCGCCTGAGCCTGCGGCAAGGCGCCCGCCGCGGACAACTTGCTCTGTAAGGCTTGGGTGTAGGTGCTGAGAAACTTGACCTTCCGAGCCATCAGCGCGCCGGCGGGGATTCCCCAGATATGGCCGATCTCATGGTCCTGCAGGGGAGCGCGAGAGATGGTCTGCAGTTCCCGTTCCGCAATTTCCAGTTGCCGGCGCTCCCGATCAATCCGGCGCACAAGGAATTGCAATTCGAGGCAGAGGCGGGCTTTCCGGTAGGATTCCTCCTCGATCTCATCCCGGTCCCACTGCTGGTCAAGTGAACGCAGTGCCGGTTTGGGCACCATGGCCCTCGCCTCGCGCTTCAGCTCTTCCAGCCGCTCTGCGGGCACTTCGAAGCGCGTGCGCAAAAGATCGGCCGCCGCCGCGAGCTTGGCGCTGTTCAGTTGAATGAGCTTCTGGAGGCCTTCCACCTGGAGCCAGGCCCGTTCGCGCTTGATCCGCACATACCGCCGATATTGGGCGGCACGATCAACGACCGCCTGGATCTTCTCCTTCGAGATGACCGGGACCACCAATTTCTTGCCGGACACCATCCGGGAATCCGGCTGATCGGAGGCTATGAACTCGCAGTCTTCCTGGGTCACATCGAAGTAGGGCAGGAGCAACAGCCGCAGCATGATGCGCCCCTGAACGGGGAGCGCCGCGATTGTGGATTCGATCAGGTCAAACGTCAAAGTGGCATTCATGGTTGACCCGGTGTTAGGCGGAACCGCTCGCCAGGGATTCGATGTAGGTTGCGACATACTCCCGTATTTCCTGCACCGTTCCGGTGCTGTACAGCTCGCGGGGAACATCGACCCGCACCAGCTTGGCCGGATCGATCCCCTGATCCAGCGCGTACTCCTCATCGACATACAAGCTCACGGAACCGTCGGGGTAGCGGACGGCGTAGAGGGGTTCGCTGTTGCTCATGCTGAGGTCACCCTGCGATCGATCCAGCCATTCACCAATAACATAGCCTCCAAAAGGCTGTCAAAGAGGCGGAAACCCTGCTCATCAGACGAAACGATCCCGCCTCCAGAGGATATAGCCGGTGAAGAGCAGCAGGGTCACGAACATGACCGTTCGAATCCTCCCATAGCCGAAACAGACATAGTTCACCATGGCGCTAATGAGTTGGTAGGCGGCGTAGACTAAATAGAAGACCAGGGCCCACCGGCGCAAGCGCACGAAGCCGTATCCGATCAACAGATGGGAGGGGGGAGACTGGGCCTTGGCGGCCAGGCCGAGCCACCCGGTCGGTTTGGAGCAGAAGACCGGCAGCGCATAGTCCGGATTCACCACAATGATATAGAGGTCCATGAAGGCGGAAAGAAAAAAGAGCGCGCCGAGGTAGCGGAGGTCGTGTCCCTCCGACCAGGCCTGCTTGAGCGAATGGATCAGGGTGCGGCGGCCGGCCGGCCGCCCATCGTCGCCGAAAGAGGCGTCGTAGGCCTGCAAGGCCCACCAGGGCAGCACGATCAACATGAAATAGAAGATCTCGGCGCTCAAGTCGGTCATGCGGCCGAGTCCGTGCCCGATCAGAATCAGCAGCAGGGTGACGGCGATGATCCAGAGCCCCTGTCGGGGCCGTCCCAGCCGGACTTGGCCCAGACCGGGGAGGAAACCGGACAGGAGGACGGGCAGCCAGGCAGGGGGAGGAGAGGAAGGAACCGAAGACGAAGCGGGAGGCGTCTCGCTCATGCGTTCATGTCCCGAAGCTCAGCGGCAGATCGACGAGGCAGAAAACAGAAGCGGCCTTCGGAAGCGCTTCCGAAGGCCGCTTGACGGACCCTATTCTCGCACCTCGCTCAGCCGCCCAAGGTGTCGAGCGCTTCCTTGAGACTCTTGCGGATGCAGGTGAAGATCGGCGTGTCCCGAAGGGTGTAACGGCTGCCCTCTGTTTCCCGCAACGCCATCACGAGATCCAAGAAATCTTCGGGCTTGTCCGATTCGAAGGCCACGACCCACTCCTGATCGTCGAGGCCGAAGCTGTAGGTGGTGTTCAGTTTCACGGAGGGAAACCGGTGCCCCACTTCGATATGCTCATCCATCATGCCCTGGCGGGCCGCTTTGGTCAGCAGGAACCACTCGCGGGTCTTCAGGAACGGATACACAAAGATGTACTTGCTCCGCCCCGGGATGATCGTCAGCCGCTTGCTCTCCTGGCCCTCGTGCGAATGGTTGTCCACATAGATCGACCGTTTGGTCATGGATAAGTAGGAATAGGGCGTGGACAGGTATTTCCCGAGCCCGCTGGCCATGATCTTCGTCGACATTTCCTGGAACAGTTCCATTTCGTAGGAAATGCGCCAGAGCATGATGTCCGTTTCCGGCCTGATGCCTACGGTGCTGTAGGCGATGACGATGACTTTCCCTTGGTATTCTTCGATGGCCCGGATGAACTCCTGCTTGCCGCGGGTCCGCTCATCTTCCGACAGGCGGCGCCAGGCGGGATCAACCTTGTAAAAGATGAAGTTGCAGAATTGCCGCCGCTGGGGCTGTTGGGATTGCTGTTGCTGTTCAGGGCCTGCCATTACCGTCCTCCGTCGAATCGCATGCTTGACTCATGTGCCTGCAAGTGCGCACGTGTAGCACTTCTTTTGCGATATTGTCAACCGCGTCAGCCGGGTCGGACCGCCCGTTGACAGGCGGGCGCGCCCATTTGATACTGCGGGCCGTGATCGCGCGGGACAGACAGCGGATACAAGGGCTGGTATCTGTTCATCGTCGGCCCGGTCTGCGCCGAATCCTCCCATGGGAGATGGGCCTCACCTTGGCCCTTTTGGGATTCTCCGGGCTCTGTGTCGAGCCAGGTCTCGCCATCCAGATCGACCCGAGCGCCACCGCCATCGAAGCGGCCATGCAGCGGGGCAAGGAGGCGGCCCAGGAGCGCCTGCCGCCGGATCGGCTCTATGCCTGGTTCGGCAGCGATCGGGACCTGGAGCCCCGCGGCTTTCTGCTGAGCAAACTGGTCGGCATCACCGTGATGACCTCCCACTTCGCCCTGCGAGGGGAGACCCCGAGCCGGTCCGACATCGACCAGATCCTCGCTGAAAAAACGTTCCTGGTCACGGTGCACCTGTTCGGCGACCGTCCCGATTTCGCCCGTGACACCTATGTCGTCATGGACCAGGGAGGCAAGACCGTGAAGCCGCAGCATGTGCGGTTCGACGGCCAGGCCGCCCGCACGTCCGTCTGGCCGAAGGCCCCGGCCTATCGCGCCAAGGTCGTGGCCTCCTTCAACTATGCCGATCTCGATCCGCTCGCCAAGACGCGACTCCTCGTCTACCCGGCCCGCGGTGGAGAGGTAACCTTTGACTTGGACTTTGCCCGCATCGATTGACCGAACGCATCGCGGGCGAAATCGGATGGCGGATCGCCTGCGGAGTTCCACGTGATCGGTAAGCCGCCGGCTTCCTTCGCGGAAATCATCGCCATCGGATCGGAGCTCCTGCTCGGCGGCCGCCTGGACAGCAATTCCTTGTTTCTCACCGAGGCGTTGGCGAGGGAAGGGGTCGAAGTCCGATATAAGTCCGTGGTCGGCGATGCGGTCCGGGATATCGCCCGCGCGATCGGGACGGCGGCGCGCCGGGCGCGTTGGATCGTCGTGACCGGCGGCCTCGGGCCCACCAGCGACGATTGCACGAGGGAGGCGGTCTCGTTCGTGACCAAGCGGCCCCTGCAAGTCCGGGCGGAAGCGCTCCGGCAGATGACGGAGCGGCTGGCCACATGGAACCGGGTCCCGAACGACGCGCAGCTCCGCCAGGCGCTGATTCCGCGCGGCGCGCTGGTCCTGGCCAATCCGGTCGGGTCCGCTCCGGGGTTTGCGGTCCGTCACGGGCAGGCGCTCATTGCGGCGCTTCCGGGGGTGCCGGCCGAGGCGCAGCAGATGTTTGAGACTTCGGTGGTCCCGCTGATCCGGGCAAAACTGAAGGCCGGCAAGGAGGCTCGCCCGGCCGTTCGTATTATCCGGCGCCTGTTTCACACCTTCGGCCTTCCGGAATCGGAGGTGCAGGCCAAGATCGCGCACCTGTTACCCCCAGGGAGCCCGATTCGATTGGGGATCTACGCGTCTCCCCTGGGAGTGAGCGTCTCGCTGACGGTGATCCATGAGGGACGGGGCCGTTCGCCCGCCTCCTCTTCTTCTATAGATAGAGGCCGATCGGTTGGGGAGGAAGCGGTCGAACGGACGCTTGGCGCGATGCGCGATCAGCTTGCGCCGTTCGTCTACGCCGACGAGGCGGACACGATGGAATCGGTCGTCGGAAGACTTCTGTCTCAACAGTCGCTCACCCTGGCGGTGGCGGAATCCTGCACCGGCGGATTGATCGGTCATCGCCTGACGCAGGTGCCGGGCTCCTCCGACTATTTCGAAGGCGGCGTGATCTGCTACAGCAATCGGATGAAGCAGGATTGGCTCGCCGTGCCGGAGCCGTTGCTTCGGCAGCATGGGGCGGTCAGCGCCGAGGTCGCGGCAGCGATGGCCCGTGGTATCCGGGCCCGAAGCGGAGCCTCGCTCGGCCTCAGCATCACAGGGATTGCCGGACCGGGCGGAGCGACGCCCGGCAAGCCGGTGGGGCTGGTCTATATCGGATTGGCAACCCCGGACGGACAGGCGCAGGCCAAAGAGTTTCGTTTTCATGGGACAAGGGACATGATCAAGCTCCGTTCTTCACAGGCCGCCCTGGATCGCGTGAGACGATGGCTGTTGGAACGAAGGCCGACATGATCCGCGCGTTTCTCGCCGTCGAACTCACGGACGACCTCCGCCGCTCGGTCGCGCTCGTACAACAAGAGGTCCGACGGCGGATCGAGGGAGCCGGGCGCCGGGGTTCGCGCATCACCTGGGTGAAGCCTGCCGCGTTGCACCTGACGATCAAGTTTCTTGGCGACACGGGCGAACAGATGGTGGAGTCCTTGCGGGAGGCCCTCACGCAGGCCCTCGGAGGACGGCGCGAGTTGTCGGTGCCGCTGGAACGGGTCGGCGGGTTCCCGCGGGCGCAAAGCCCTCGCGTGCTCTGGGTCGGGCCGGGAGAAGAATGGGAACGGAGCGAGGACTGTGCCGAGGCCGTCGCCTGGCAGCGTTCGGTCGATGAAGGATGCCGGCCGTTCGGGTTTGCTCCGGAGACCAAGTCATTCAGTCCGCACCTGACCATCGCGCGAATCAAAGAAGGGGAGCGTCAGGTAGGGCAGGCCTTGGCGAACAGTGGCCTGCTGGATCGGCCGTTGGAGATGGGGCACTTGGTCTTGAACGGTCTTTCGCTCATCAAGAGCGAATTGCGGCCGGAGGGGCCGTCGTATACCAAACTCTGGGCCGTTCAGGTCGGCGAGAGGTCCGGTTCAGCCGAGGGCCGATAGCAGGAGGAGCATGATGCCGTTGATCGGTGTCAATCGACGAGTCACCTGTCTGTGGTTGTTCATGATGGTCATTTCGTCGGGCTGCGCGCAGCCGGAACGACCCTGGTCCGGCGCCTCTGCGGACGGGCGCGTCACTGCCGCTCGCGCAAGCCTGGCCGACGGGGTGGCGACGGTGAGCTACTGGCGGGACGTGAAGCCGATTTTGGAGCGTCGCTGTGTCGTCTGCCACGGCTGTTATGATGCCCCCTGCCAATTGAACCTCGGCGCGCCTCAAGGTATTGAGCGGGGAGCGCACAAGAAAAAGGTTTACGACGCCTCTCGCCTGCTGGCGGTGGAGCCGACCAGGCTGTTTGAAGATGGAGCATCGGAAGCAGACTGGCGCAAGAAAGGGTTCTTTTCCGTCCTCAATCCGCCGGCCGACGGCAACACCCAGGCTCGGCAGGCCGGCGTCCTGGCGCAGATGCTGGCGTTGAAGCGCCAACATCCACTTCCCACCGTGGCTCCATTGCCGGCCTTGTTCGATTTCTCGCTGGATCGCCCGCAACAGTGCCCGACCCGCGAGGAGTTCGGCGACTATGCCCGCCTACATCCGCTCTGGGGCATGCCCTATGGATTGCCGGGGCTGACCGGCCAGGAGCATGACCTGCTGATGCGCTGGTTGGACGAGGGCGCTCCGTATGGTGAATTTGATCCTTTGCCGAACGGCTATGCGGAGCGGATCGCCGAATGGGAAGCCTTTCTCAACGGCGATTCGCTCAAGCAACAGGCGATGAGCCGCTACCTGTACGAGCATCTCTCCCTCACGAGCCTGTACTTTGACGACCTGCCGCACCGGCAGTTCTTCCGCCTGGTCCGGTCGCGCACGCCGCCGGGCAAACCGATCGACTTCATCTCCACGCGCCGGCCGTACGACGATCCCGGGGTCGAGCGGGTCTACTATCGGCTCGACCCCATGAGGGTGAGCGCGCTGTCCAAGACTCACATGCCCTACGAGCTGAGCCATGCGCGCCGGACACGTTGGACGGAATTATTCCTGGACGTACGCTATGAGGTCCGCTCGCTGCCGGTCTATCATCCGGATGTCGCCTCTAACCCCTTCATCGTCTACCGGGACCTGCCGGTGTCCTCACGCTACCGCTTTCTGCTCGATGACGCCCAGACCTTCGTGATGCAGTTCATCAAGGGGCCGGTGTGCCGGGGCCAGGTCGCCTTGAGCGTGATCGAAGAGCGGTTCTGGATCTTCTTTCTCGACCCGGACAGCTCGCTGCTCGAAGCGAACGCCGAATTCCTGGCGCGAGAAAGCAAGCACCTGCGCCTGCCGACATCCGAGCAAGTGAGCCCGTTAGGGGTCCTCTCCTGGTTGGAGTATTCGCGTTTGCAGAAAGCGTTTCTCAAGGCCAAGCAACGGTACCTGGAAGAGAACCGGGCGCAGGCCGAAGTCGAGGGGCTGAAGTTTATCTGGAACGGAGACGGGCAGAACCCAAGCGCGGCGCTGACGGTCTTGCGGCACCAGGACAGCGCCAGCGTGGTGAAAGGGTTGATCGGACGCGATCCGAAGACCGCCTGGCTCGTCAGCTACCAACTTCTGGAGCGGATTCACTATCTGCTGGTGGCCGGGTTCGATGTGTTCGGCAATGTGGGGCACCAATTGGATACGCGCATGTACATGGACTTTCTGCGGATGGAGGCCGAGTTCAATTTTTTAGTGATGTTGCCGAAAGAAGTCCGCGAAAAGGAACGGGATCTATGGTATCGACAGGCGCATCAATCGGTCAAGGACTATGTCTACGGTGCCCATATCGATTTTCCCTACGAGAGTGGCATCGAATACCGCACCGCCGATCCCAAAGCCGAGCTGTTCGAGTTGTTGCGTACACGCCTGGGTGGCGCGCTCGATCGCCGGCACGATCTTGCGTTGGAGCCAGACGCGGGCCTTCACCGGTCGCTCGACGTCCTGACGCATGCCCGGGGACGGAGCCTGTCCTGGATGCCGGAGGTGGCGTTTCTGTTGGTGACGGACGGCAGGGAATCCCACGCGCCGCCGTCCCTCTACACCGTGATTCACGATGCGGGTCTCAGCAACATCGCCGCGCTCTTCGATGAGGAGAAGCGGCGTCTGCCCGAGGAAGACGCGCTCACGGTAGCGCGGGGACTGATCGGCGCCTATCCGAATGCGTTCTATCGGGTGGATCGGGCCGGCCTGCCGGACTTCGTCAAGGCCGTCATGGAGCTGGCTGGCGAGGAGGATTACCGCCGGCTGGCCGAACGCTTCGCCGTCCGGCGGACCGACGCCTCCTTTTGGGAGCACAGCGATCTGCTCCACCGCCTGTACTTCGAGCTTTCCCCCATCGAAGCCGGCCTTTTCGACTATAACCGTTTGGAGAATCGGTAGGGAGCGAGATCCCGTTCGCGGCCCTGCGATTCTATACCGATGGATTCACGTATTGCGAGATCCCGCTTGGCGGACGATGGCGGAGCCGTAAGAAAGGCTCGAGGTTAACGATCAACGCAAGGTCGATTTGGCCGTCGAGACCACACTGTTCACCATCTTCTCCATCGTGCCGATGGTGCGGCCCAGCACCTTGCCGACGGCGGCGCCGGTCTTGCGGGCGGTCTTCCTGGTCTTGCCGCTGACGCCCGACGCCGCTTTCTTGGCGCGGGTCATGACCCGAGAAGCTTTCTTCGCCTGTTTTTTTGTCACGCGCGCGACCTTCGTCGTCACGGCGCGCTTGGCCGCGGCAGCGGAGCGGGAGACTTGTTTTCGAGCCCGTGCAACCTTCTTTGCGACAGCCATGGATGCTCCTTTCTCACGTAGGTGGCGTTAACACCCTTACTAACACAGGGTTCGATCGCAGCATAGCAAGTCCCTCCTGGCTGTACAAGGCGCAGGGAGGCACGAGGTGCTCTATCAGTGGCGCTCGTGCACAGCAGGCAGCGCCGCCTTGGACTCTTCCGGACAGGCGCTGGTATGATCAGCGCTGAAAGCCATGCCGCCCTTCAAACTGGAAGCGCCCTTTCATCCCTGCGGGGACCAAGGCCAGGCGATCGAGAAACTCGTCGCCGGCATCGAGAAGAAGACCAAGCACCAAGTCTTGCTCGGTGTCACCGGCTCCGGCAAGACCTTTACGATCGCCAACCTGGTCGCGCGGGTGCAGAAGCCCACGCTGGTGCTGGTCCACAACAAGACGCTCGCGGCCCAGCTCTATCAGGAGTTCAAGCAGTTCTTGCCCCACAATGCCGTCGAGTATTTCGTCAGCTACTATGATTACTACCAGCCGGAAGCCTATATCCCCCAGACCGACACCTACATCGCCAAGGACGCGTCAATCAACGACGCGATCGACCAGATGCGCCATGCTGCGACCACCTCGCTGTTGCAGCGCAACGATGTGCTGATCGTCTCCTCCGTCTCCTGCATTTACGGCCTCGGCTCGCCGGAGGTCTACCACGGCATGTTGCTCTATCTGGAGGAGGGGATGGAGATCCGACGGGAAAAAATCCTTTCGAAGCTGGTGGAAATTCAGTACCAGCGGAACGACATGGATTTCCATCGCGGCACGTTCCGGGCGAGAGGAGACGTCGTCGAGATCTTTCCCGCCTCCTCCGATGCGATCTCCGTCCGCATCGAACTGTTCGGCGATACGGTGGACGCCATCCATCAGATCGATCCGCTGACAGGGAAGTCGCTCGCGCGGCTGCCGAAGGTGCCGATCTATCCCAACACCCACTACTTGATCGCGCCGGATCGTTATGAGCGGGCGATCACCGGGATCGAGGAAGAGTTGGACGCGCGCATCGCCGCCTTCAAGAAAGAGGGCAAGCTGCTGGAGGCGCAGCGCATCGAGCAACGGACCAAGTTCGACCTCGAAATGATCCGGGCCATGGGCTATTGCCACGGGATCGAGAACTATTCGCGACACCTCAGCGGGCGCATGCCCGGCGAGCCGCCTCCGACCCTGTTGGATTATTTTCCGAAAGACTTCCTGTTGGTCGTGGACGAGTCGCACGTGACGGTGCCGCAGGTGCAGGGGATGTATGAGGGGGACTATTCCCGGAAGAAGACGCTGGTGGAGTATGGCTTCCGCCTGCCCTCGGCAGTGGACAACCGGCCGCTCAAGTTCCCGGAGTTCGAACGGTTCATCAACCAGGTCGTGTACGTATCGGCGACGCCCGGCCCGTACGAACTCAAACATGCGGAGGGGCAGGTGGTGGAGCAGATCATCAGGCCGACCGGCCTGACGGACCCGGTCATGGAGGTGCGGCCTGCCAAAGGTCAGGTCGATGACTTGCTTGCCGAGGTGAGAAAAGAGGCGGCGAAGGGCAACCGGGTGTTGGTCACGACCCTGACCAAGCGGATGGCCGAGGACCTGACCGAGTACTACCACGAGCTGGGGGTGAAGGTGCGGTACCTGCATTCCGACATCAAGACGTTGGAGCGGGCCGAAATCATCCGAGATCTGCGGCTCGGGGTATTCGACGTCCTGGTCGGGATCAATCTGCTCCGGGAAGGGTTGGATCTCCCCGAGGTCAGTCTGGTGGCGATCCTGGATGCGGACAAAGAGGGCTATCTCCGGTCGCACCGGTCGCTGATTCAAACGGCGGGACGCGCAGCCCGGAATGTGGAGGGCCGGGTGATTCTCTATGGCGAGGGGGTGACGGAGTCCATGCGTCTCGCGATCGAGGAGACGGCGAGGCGGCGACGCATCCAGGAGGAATACAACCAGGCCCATGGGATCACGCCCGAAACGGTCAAAAAGCTGGTGCCGGAACTGGAATACCGAACGGCCGAGGCCGATTATGTGCAGCTTGAGCTGGTGGCCGAGCCGGCGACCGGCTATGGCAAGATCGGGACGGTGGAGGAACTGATTCAACGATTGGAAGGCGAGATGAAGGCGGCGGCCAAGCAATTGGAGTTCGAGCGGGCGGCGGCGCTCCGCGATCGCATCAGGCTGTTGAGGTTGAAGGCACTGGAAGTCCAGACGTGAGCGCCCAGCAGGTGCGCGTTGTCCTAAACTTGTTTATACAGGTACATGCCCAGGATGATGCCGAGGAAGGAAAGCAGGTTCATCTTCACGGACAGGCCGAAGGTGATTTTGAGGAGGACGAGATCAAGGGTCAGCGGGGGATTGATGCCCGGCGTCAGGCTTGTGGCGAAGATGCTTTGAATCGTCCCATGTGGGGCAATGACCCGGAGGATTTCGCCCATCACGCCGCCGAGCAGCCCGCCGACCAGCATGAAGACCAACAGTAACCAGGCCGATTTCCTCATTCACAGGCTCGCGCGTTCTCGGATGCTGAGGGGAAAAGCGTAGTCGGGAAGAATGGCCGCACGATAACCGAAGCCCTTGAGCCTGTCAACAAATCCGGCTGATTTCCGGCAGGCGCTGGCAGGTGCTGGATTGCCTGGAAGGAGCCTCGACCAGACTCTATCTCCTCAACGATCCGATGCACTTTTCACCCGAAGGTCATCGGCGGGTCGCGGAGTTGATTCGGAAGAAGTTGCGCGAACGGGGTTTGATTTCAGGTGGGGGCTTGCTCGGGACTGATTCCATATCGAAAGATTTACAATTCCAGAGTAGTTCTGTGCCTAGAGTTATCTTGCACAAGCTGCTCATTCAGGCGGGATGTTGTACAACGCTGTCAAGTAGTTATGCGCCCTCTCGGCATAATAAGCCTTCATTCGAGGATTGAAGTTTGATCGTCCCGCCTCAATATCCTCAAGAAGTCGATGGAGGTCCTCGCGCAACTCGATCAACTTGAGATCTGCAGCTAACATAGCTGCGACCATGCTCTCAGGGGCTCTTCGGATCGCCAACCACGAGCGTAGCGCTTCAAGGGCTACCCCGCGTTCCTCGGGCTCGTGATCAAGAAGCCTCGCGGTGTGTTCTTTGAGATAGTCGTACGTTCGTTCTCCTGAATCCGGAGCTGGACTCCTATCCATGATGTACAACATCCAATCTATGAATTCGTCTTTGCTCATCTTTATTCTTGTAATTCTTGCAATTGCTTCAACCGCCCCTGGTCCTCTCGCGCAAGCAAAAGGAGAGCAAAAGTCAGAGCAAAAGGGTCAGGCATGAGTATTGACTTATTGGTTCAACGCCTTGCTCAGGTGGGCTTCCGCCTTGTCATCCCGCTGCATCGCATAACGACTGGCCAACCGGCTGATCATGGATGGGTCTCGTTGGAGCCGTCGTCCGAGCTCTTGGGTGCTGACCGCCCCCCACTCCCGCGCCAGATACACCAGCATGGCTCGTGCTGGGACCGGTGCCCGACGCCGTCCCGGGGCAAAGATGGCGTGGGGCATCACTCCATGTAGGTCGGCGATGGCGTGGAGTAGACGCTCAAAGGACACCCGTCGCGGTCGGGTGGTGACGGGATAGCGTTTCCCTGCTCGACGGCCGACCTCGGCCACAAACCGTGCATCTCCAAGAAACCGCTGGTCCACCGTCTCATAGTAGCGCTCGTCATGCCCCTGTCTGATCCCGGCTTTGAGAAATTGCAGATATGCCTGCCGGGCCGGCCCCAGTTGGCGGTGGAACTGGTCGAGCACCGTGGCCGATTGCACCTGCACGGTCCCTGACTCTCCCAGGTAGGCGCGGTGGCTGCTCCACTTATAAGACCAGGGGTTCAGGGGCGTCCGCAGACGGGCCGGATTCAGATGGAGATAGCGAACCAATTCCAGTAGATAGGCTTCCCGGTCACAGAGGATCGCCGTGTAGCGTCCTTGGAACAGGTGGCCGGTCTTACGATACCGGCGGTTGTAATATTGGCTGTATGTGAACTGAAGCGTCTGCATCGTACGGGAGAGCGGAACGATGCCGGTTTCGACTAGGAGGTGCACGTGATTCGCCATAAGAACGTAAGCATAGAGGGTCATGCCGTCGCGCTGGCGATACCGTTCAAGGCGATCCAGATAGGTCTGGTAATCGGCATCATCGTGAAAGAGCGCTGCCCGGCGGTTGCCCCTGGCAATGACGTGATAGAGCGCCCCCTCAAACTCCACGCGTGGCTTCCTGGGCATGCCGTGGAGCGTATGTCTTTGTACAATAACAAGTCAATACTCATGCCTGACCCCATACGCAGACCCCAGGCTCGCGCGTTCTCGGATGCTGAGGGGAAAAGCGTAGTCGGGAAGAATGGCCGCACGATAACCGAAGCCCTTGAGCCTGTCAACAAATCCGGCTGATTTCCGGCAGGCGCTGGCAGGTGCTGGATTGCCTGGAAGGAGCCTCGACCAGACTCTATCTCCTCAACGATCCGATGCACTTTTCACCCGAAGGTCATCGGCGGGTCGCGGAGTTGATTCGGAAGAAGTTGCGCGAACGGGGTTTGATTTCAGGTGGGGGCTTGCTCGGGACTGATTCCATATCGAAAGATTTACAATTCCAGAGTAGTTCTGTGCCTAGAGTTATCTTGCACAAGCTGCTCATTCAGGCGGGATGTTGTACAACGCTGTCAAGTAGTTATGCGCCCTCTCGGCATAATAAGCCTTCATTCGAGGATTGAAGTTTGATCGTCCCGCCTCAATATCCTCAAGAAGTCGATGGAGGTCCTCGCGCAACTCGATCAACTTGAGATCTGCAGCTAACATAGCTGCGACCATGCTCTCAGGGGCTCTTCGGATCGCCAACCACGAGCGTAGCGCTTCAAGGGCTACCCCGCGTTCCTCGGGCTCGTGATCAAGAAGCCTCGCGGTGTGTTCTTTGAGATAGTCGTACGTTCGTTCTCCTGAATCCGGAGCTGGACTCCTATCCATGATGTACAACATCCAATCTATGAATTCGTCTTTGCTCATCTTTATTCTTGTAATTCTTGCAATTGCTTCAACCGCCCCTGGTCCTCTCGCGCAAGCAAAAGGAGAGCAAAAGTCAGAGCAAAAGGGTCAGGCATGAGTATTGACTTATTGGTTCAACGCCTTGCTCAGGTGGGCTTCCGCCTTGTCATCCCGCTGCATCGCATAACGACTGGCCAACCGGCTGATCATGGATGGGTCTCGTTGGAGCCGTCGTCCGAGCTCTTGGGTGCTGACCGCCCCCCACTCCCGCGCCAGATACACCAGCATGGCTCGTGCTGGGACCGGTGCCCGACGCCGTCCCGGGGCAAAGATGGCGTGGGGCATCACTCCATGTAGGTCGGCGATGGCGTGGAGTAGACGCTCAAAGGACACCCGTCGCGGTCGGGTGGTGACGGGATAGCGTTTCCCTGCTCGACGGCCGACCTCGGCCACAAACCGTGCATCTCCAAGAAACCGCTGGTCCACCGTCTCATAGTAGCGCTCGTCATGCCCCTGTCTGATCCCGGCTTTGAGAAATTGCAGATATGCCTGCCGGGCCGGCCCCAGTTGGCGGTGGAACTGGTCGAGCACCGTGGCCGATTGCACCTGCACGGTCCCTGACTCTCCCAGGTAGGCGCGGTGGCTGCTCCACTTATAAGACCAGGGGTTCAGGGGCGTCCGCAGACGGGCCGGATTCAGATGGAGATAGCGAACCAATTCCAGTAGATAGGCTTCCCGGTCACAGAGGATCGCCGTGTAGCGTCCTTGGAACAGGTGGCCGGTCTTACGATACCGGCGGTTGTAATATTGGCTGTATGTGAACTGAAGCGTCTGCATCGTACGGGAGAGCGGAACGATGCCGGTTTCGACTAGGAGGTGCACGTGATTCGCCATAAGAACGTAAGCATAGAGGGTCATGCCGTCGCGCTGGCGATACCGTTCAAGGCGATCCAGATAGGTCTGGTAATCGGCATCATCGTGAAAGAGCGCTGCCCGGCGGTTGCCCCTGGCAATGACGTGATAGAGCGCCCCCTCAAACTCCACGCGTGGCTTCCTGGGCATGCCGTGGAGCGTATGTCTTTGTACAATAACAAGTCAATACTCATGCCTGACCCCATACGCAGACCCCATATGAATTCGTCTTTGCTCATCTTTATTCTTGTAATTGCTTCGACCGTCCCTGGACCTCTCGCGCAAGCAAGAAGATAAAGCAGCATGGCCTACGAAGGTACCAACAAGTCAATAGCCACGCCGGATTTCTTCGACCGGATTTCTTAGAGCGGTGGCGATGCGGGTGCCCCTGACAAAGAAGAATCGTCTGTCCTGATCCTGTGGCGTTCGGCGCTCGATCGGGTTTTCTTGATTATCACCCTCGGTAAAGATGCACGGAATTTCTCCCCTATTCTCCGGCTAAGCCCCCAACCGTGATGGACACGGAATCGGTCTGGACGCATGAGCAGCAGGCGACCGCATGGCATCAGCCTTGCGAGGTGATTCACCCAATGGGTGATTCGCCAACCAAGGAGGAGGTTGATGCCTGAGAA